>Ga0307376_10000010_pt1 | contig 382613 bp, 388 predicted proteins | sample TR2MG_FD_202536 | JGI IMG/M metagenome (GOLD analysis project Ga0307376, IMG submission 202536) | Soil microbial communities from Risofladan, Vaasa, Finland - TR-2 | ecosystem: Environmental > Terrestrial > Soil > Coastal area > Acid sulfate soil | place: Finland: Risofladan, Vaasa...
CTCAAACTCAAAATGAATTAACTTCAATTCAAGTGTGAGCATTTATGCTAGTTGCCAACCCAGCCTAAACCAGGCCAGCTACCGCAACAACACCCACACCTATCGGCTGTAAATTGTTAAAGATCAGTCTCTTAGCGCCGTTTTTCGCTGTTTTGCGAGTCACGCTGCGTTCAGAGAAGCTGCGCATTCTACAGACCAAAATCTTTCCGTCAACACTTTCGGAAAATTAATTTACACAATTGTGACACGGGCGAATTTTCGCTTGCCCACTTGCGCCACCACGGTTGCCCCCACGGGGACATTCGCCCCCTTGTCCGCCACGCGCTCGCCATCCAGCCGGACGCCGCCGCCGGCGATCTGGCGGATGGCTTCCGAGGTGCTGGCCACCAACCCAGCCTGCCTCAGCAACTGCGGCACGGGCAGCCCCCCCTCGACGCCGGGCAGGCTGATTTCCGGCATGTCGTCCGGCAGCACGCCTTTCTGGAAGCGCGCCTCGAATTCGGCCAGCGCCCGGGCCGCCGCCGCCGCATCATGAAAACGTGCGACAATTTCCTGAGCGAACCGCACCTTGATGTTGCGCGGGTTGGCGCCTTCCGCCACCTGGCGCTTCCAGCCCTCGACGGTCGCAAGCGATTCGAACGACAGCAACTGTATATAGCGCCACATCAGGTCATCGGACACCGACATCAACTTGCCGAAGATTTCCTGCGGCGGTTCGTTGATCCCGATATAGTTGCCGAGCGACTTCGACATCTTGTTGACGCCGTCCAGCCCTTCCAGCAGCGGCATGGTCAAAATGCACTGCGGGGGCTGCCCGTGATGCTTTTGCATCTCGCGCCCCATCAGAAGGTTGAATTTCTGGTCGGTGCCGCCCAGTTCGATATCAGCCTTCAGCACCACCGAGTCATAGCCCTGAATCAGCGGATACAAGAATTCATGGATCGCGATCGGCTGCTGGCTACTATAGCGTTTGTGAAAATCGTCCCGCTCCAGCATGCGCGCCACGGTATGCGTCGCCGCCAGCCGGATCATGCCGGCCGAGCCCAGCGTCTCCATCCATTCGGAGTTGAAGCGCACCTCGGTCAGCGCCGGGTCGAGAATCTTGAACACCTGCTCCTGATAGGTCCTGGCGTTTTCGGCCACCGCTTCCGGGGTCAGCGGCGGGCGCGTGGCGTTCTTGCCGGTCGGGTCGCCAATCATCCCGGTGAAGTCGCCCACCAGAAAGATGACCTGGTGCCCCAGCACCTGGAACTGGCGTAGCTTGTTCAGCAGCACGGTGTGCCCCAGATGCAGATCCGGCGCAGTCGGGTCGAAACCCGCCTTGACCCGCAACGGCCGCCCTTTTTTCAGCTTTTCGACCAACTCGGCCTCGACCAGCAACTCGTCGGCTCCGCGCTTAATTTCCTGCAAGACATCCTCCCGCATCGAATCCCCTTAGTGACGCGTCAAGTTTTCCCAGACCGCGCCGTAAAATATGAACACCACTGCACCCGACACGTACAAGCTGCTGTTTGGATTGAAAAAAACCACCGGGATCATTTATGATAAAATCTCGACTCGTTTACAGACAGAAGAAGGAAAACGGTACATGCCGCTAACCAAACTGAGAATCTTAACCGATCGCATGACTGGAGCGGAACGCCGCTTCAGCTTGCGTACTCTGGTTGTACTCTCCAGCCTGCCGCTTTTCGGCGTCGTTGCCGCCTTCGGCCTCGCGCCCGACACCAACACCTTAGACATCACACCGGAAACCGTTGTCGAAGCCATTGCGCTGCCGGTGTTGGTTTCCACAGGCAACACGGGCACGTTTGAACGCGAGAGCGTGATTCAGCCTGGCGACACTCTGGCCAATGCGCTGTCGCGACTCAAGATCGACGACCTGGAAATCCAGCGTTTGCTGGCCACCGATGGTGTGCGCCAACTGGCATTGGGCATACGTGTCGGCAGGCGCATCCAGGCCACCACCACGCATGACGGCCAGTTGCAGGCCATCCAGTTCGAGCGCAACGGTGCCCCCGCACTGACGGTGCACCGTCAGGATGACGGCTTTGCCGCAGCAGAAAGCAGCGAACTGCTCGAAACCCGCGTGGTGATGCGCTCCGGCCGCATCCTGTCGTCGCTGTATGGCGCTACCGATAGCGCCGGCATCCCCGACAAGATTGCCAACCAGATGGCCGAGACCTTCTCGACCAGGCTGGATTTCCGTGAGGACCTGCGTCGCGGCGACACCTTTTCGGTCATTTACACGGTCGACTATCGCAATGGCGAACCCATTGCCACCGGCAAGCTGCTGGCGGCCGAGTTCGTCAATGCCGGCAAACCTTACCGCGTTGTCCTGTTTAGCGACCCCTTCGGCCACGAAGACTACTACACGCCCGAGGGCGAATCACTGAAAAAAGGCTTCCTGCGCTCGCCACTCGAATTCTCCCGCGTCACCTCCAGCTTCAGTAACTCGCGCAAGCATCCCATTTACGGCTTCCACCGCGCCCATACCGGCGTCGACTTCGGCGCGCCCACCGGCACACGGGTCAAGGCCACCGGCGACGCCACTGTGAAATTCGCCGGACGCAAAGGCGGCTATGGCAATCTCGTCATCCTGCGGCATAACAATGGCTACGAAACCTACTACGCCCACCTGAGCGCGTTTGCCTCCGGCATCCGCTCCGGACGCGCAGTCAACCAGGGCCAGGTCATCGCCTATGTCGGCTCGACCGGCGCCTCCACCGGCCCGCACCTGCACTATGAAGTGCGCGTTGCCGGACGTCCGCAGAACCCCATGGCCGTCAAGCTGCCGGGCTCGCCGCCTTTAGCCGCTGCGCTACGTGCCCGTTTCCTGGAGCAGACCGCCAACTGGTCTGACAAGCTGGCGCTGCTGCGTGGCACCAACCTCGCTGCCCTCGATTGAGTGCAGTGTTAACGCATGAGACCGAGCGCTACGTCGGTCTCATGTCAGGCACCAGCCTCGACGGTGTCGACGCCGTTCTCGCTGAAATAGACCCCGCAAACCAGATCCGGCTCATCCGCAGCCATTACCTGCCCTACGCCGACAACCTGCGCGCACAGTTGCTGGCGCTGCACACGCCACAACCCGACGAAATCCACCTTGCCGCCGTCGCCGCCAATGAACTGGCGCGCCTGTATGCCGAGGCGCTCGGCACCCTGCTCGACGGAGTCGCCCCCGAAAGCGTGCGCGCGATCGGCTGCCACGGCCAGACCCTGCGTCACCGTCCTGCGGACGGCTACACCCTGCAAATCGGCAATGCCGCCCTGCTGGCCGAGCTCACCGGCATAACGGTCGTCGCCGATTTCCGCAGCCGCGACATTGCGGCGGGTGGCCAGGGCGCACCGCTGGTGCCCGCCTTTCACGCCCGGGCGCTCCGACAGCCGGGAATTCACCGCGTCATTGCCAACATCGGCGGAATCGCCAACATCACCGACCTACCGGTGGATGGAACGGTGCGTGGCTGGGACACGGGCCCCGGCAACATGCTGCTGGACGCGTGGATCAAGCGGCACTGCGGCGCCCATTACGACCGCGACGGCGCCTGGGCAGCCAGCGGCGCCGTCCACCCCGGACTGCTGGCTGCACTGGCAAACCACCCCTACCTGAAACTGCCACTACCCAAAAGCGCCGGGCGCGAACAGTTCAATCTGGGCTGGCTGGACGCAACGTTAAGCAGCCTCGATCACGCAATTACGCCTGCCGATGTCCAGGCCACCCTGCTCGAATTCACTGCCCTGAGCCTCGTCGAGGCGGTAAATCGCGAATGCGGCGATGCCCAGGAACTCTACGTCTGCGGCGGCGGCGCGCACAACGGCGCGCTGATGCAGCGCATCGGCGCGTATTTTCCAAATCTTCAGGTGGCGACCACCGCTGCGCTCGGCATCGACCCGGACTGGGTGGAAGCACTCGCCTTTGCCTGGCTGGCGCGGCAGACGCTGCACCGTGCGCCGGGCAATTTGCCGGCCGTAACCGGGGCGTGGGGCGAGCGGATTCTGGGGGCGATTTATCCGGCCTGAACTGGCCAGCAACTATATGGCCATGGTCGCAAAGTCCCAATGCAAAAAAGTGGCCGAAGCCGCGATGCTCTAATGAAAAAAGCGGCCGAAGCCGCTATTTTTTAATGCTGGCGAATCGTGCTTACGCCGAGAACGACGAACCGCAACCGCAAGTCGTGGTGGCATTCGGGTTCTTGATCACGAACTGTGCGCCCTCCAGACCTTCAGAATAGTCGATCTCAGCGCCCGCCAGATACTGGAAGCTCATCGAATCGACCAGCAGGGTAACGCCGTTTTTCACCATCGCGGTGTCGTCGGCATTCTGCGCCTCGTCAAAAGTGAAGCCGTACTGAAAGCCGGAGCAGCCGCCGCCCGACACGAAAACACGCAGTTTCAGGTCGGGGTTGCCTTCTTCGTCGATCAGGTCTTTGACTTTGCTGGCCGCGCTGTCGGTGAAGATCAGCGGGATTTCCATTTCAGTTACTGCATTCATGATGATACTCCTTGAAAATGTATGAAGTGATTATCCGCATCACTGGTCCTGCGTCAAGCAAAGACCCTGTTCCGGCCACGGAGTTCCGTCTGTCTGACCATGCGATCCAACACGGTGTGGCAGCGGATCGGTTCAAGGCAGCATGCCCACGTCAGCCAACGCGGTATCCTCGGGCAGATCGAACAGGATGTTCATGTTCTGCACCGCCTGCCCGGCCGCGCCTTTGACCAGGTTGTCGATCGCCGACAGCACCACCACGGTGTCGCCGCCCTGCGGCCGGTGCACCGCGATGCGGCAGATGTTGGCACCGCGTACCGAACGGGTTTCCGGATGGCTGCCTGCGGGCATCACGTCGACGAATGCCTCGCCGGCATAGCGCTGCTCGAACAGGTTCTGCAGGTCGATATCGGTGCTGACCTTCGCATACAGCGTCGCATGGATGCCGCGAATCAGCGGCGTCAGGTGCGGCACGAAAGTAAAGTCCACCGGCTTGCCGGCGAAGTGCTCCAGCCCCTGCTTGATTTCCGGCCAGTGGCGGTGGCCGCCGACGGCGTAGGCCTTGAAGTTGTCCGCCGCTTCGGCAAACAGGAGGTGAGTTTCCGGCTTGCGCCCGCCACCGGACACGCCCGATTTGACGTCCGCCACCAGAAAACCGGTGTCGACCGCGCCGGCTTCCAGCAAGGGCAGGAAACCAAGCTGCACCGCCGTCGGATAGCAGCCCGGGTTGGCGATCAGCCGCGCGCCGCGGATGGCGGTGCGGTTGATCTCGGGCAGGCCGTACACCGCCTCGGCCACCAGATCCGGACAGACATGCTTCATCTTGTACCACTGCTCCCACACCGCAATGTCCTTGATGCGAAAGTCCGCCGCCAGGTCGATCACCCTGACGCCGGCATCGAGCAGCGCGCGCGTCTGCTGCATCGCCACACCGTTGGGGGTGGCGAAGAACACCACGTCGCAGTTTTCCAGCCCGGCCTCTTCCGGCGTGGAAAACGCCAGCTTCACCCGTCCGCGCAGGTTGGGGAACATGTCCGCAACCGGCATCCCGGCTTCCTTGCGCGACGTAATGGCCTTCAACTCCGTCTGCGGATGACGCGTCAGCAGCCGCAGCAATTCGACCCCGGTGTAGCCCGTGCCGCCCACAATACCCACTTTGATCATGGTTGATTTCCTTGCAAAGAATGGCTGTCATTGTAAGGCAGCGCTATGGTTGATCCAAGAATGACAACGACAAAAAGCCGCCCAATCGGACGGCTTTTTCGATGCTTCCAGTAAGATCAGCGCTTGGAGAACTGCTTGCGGCGACGCGCCTTGTGGAAGCCGACTTTCTTCCGTTCGACTTCGCGAGCATCGCGGGTCACCAGGCCTGCCGCTTTCAGCGTGGGCTTCATCTCGGCGTTCAGGTCGATCAGCGCGCGCGTAATGCCGTGGCGCACCGCACCGGCCTGACCGGATTCGCCGCCACCAGCCACGTTGACCATGATGTCGAACGAATTCAGGTTGTCGGTCAGCACCAGGGGCTGGCGCACGATCATGCGGCCGGTTTCGCGGGAGAAATACTCGTCGACCGGCTTGTCGTTGACGACGATCTTGCCGCTGCCGGCTTTGAGGAACACCCGGGCAACCGACGATTTGCGACGCCCCGTACCGTAATTGTAGTTACCGATCATGATGCGGCCTTAACGTTAATGTCGAGCGGCTTGGGCTGTTGCGCCTCGTGCGGATGATCCGCGCCCGCGTAAACTTTCATCTTCTTGATCATGGCGTAGCCAAGCGGGCCTTTGGGCAGCATGCCCTTGACTGCTTTTTCCAGCGCACGACCGGGGAAACGCTCCTGCATCTTGCCGAAGGTCGTTTCGTAGAGGCCGCCCGGGTAACCCGAGTGACGGTAATAGACTTTGTCGGTTTCCTTGTTGCCGGTCACGCGCATCTTGCCCGCGTTGACCACGACAATGTAGTCGCCCGTATCGACGTGAGGAGTGAACTCGGGCTTGTGCTTGCCGCGCAGGCGGTGGGCAATCTCGGAAGCCAGGCGACCCAGCACTTTGTTATCGGCATCAATCACGAACCAGTCGCGTTTGACTTCATGCCCTTTAGCGGAAAACGTTTTCATGACCCAACCTCTACACAGAGGACAATCTCGGAAAGCCGGGAATTCTAACTGCCCGCCCAAGGCAAGTCAAACACTGTATGCGATATTCATTCAATACCGCGCTGGCATACAATCCTTGCCATGACCGTCTGGCTTGCTACAAATCTTGTTGCCGCAGCCTTGTTGCCGCCTTCAATATCGGCGCTGTTGCTGGCCGCAGGACTGATCTTACAGTGTCGCAGGCCGCGGCTGGCCACGTCGCCGATCGTGCTCGCCACCGGCGCACTATACGCCCTGTCCACATCCTGGGTCGGCGGGCTGTTGCAGAAAAGCCTGGAAATAAGCGCCCCGCTCCTGAAACGACACAACATCCGGCGCATCGTGCTGGCACCCACGCCTGGCACCTGCGCCGTGCCGCTGCTCGAATCGCAAGGGCTTAACGTCATCCCCACAGGCCTCCAGTTTTCCGGCACCCGCATCGACTCCATCCTCGACCTCCTGCCCACCCCCGCCGGCCTGCGCGACAGCACCTTCGCCCTGCACGAATGGCTGGGGATTTTGTGGTACAAACTCCGCTCGATTTTTGCTGAAGGAACCCCATGAAAGCCCGCGTCAAACTCATCGAAGGCGTCAGCTTCGTCGGCCAGAGCGAATCCGGCCACAGCGTCGTCATGGACGGCTCCCCCGAATCCGGCGGCGGGAATCTCGGCGTGCGCCCGATGGAAATGCTGCTGCTGGGGCTGGGCGGCTGCTCCGCCTTCGACGTCGTCCTCATCCTGCGTAAAAGCCGCCAGCAGGTCACCGACTGCGTCGCCGACATCGAAGCCGAGCGCGCCGACACCGACCCCAAGGTGTTCACCAAAATCCACGTCCACTTCACCGTCAGCGGCAAGGCACTCGACCCCAAGCGCGTCGAACAGGCCGTGCACCTGTCGGCCGAGAAATACTGCTCGGCCTCGATCATGCTGGGCAAAACGGCCGTCATGACGCACGATTTTGAGATTCAGGAAGCCTGACTGGATCGAGGCCTGCTTCGCGCGCCCGCACCCGGCGCTCCGGGGTCAGACCGCGGGGTCAAGACCGCGGGGGCAGGTCTAGAAAGGTCGACCGCGGGGTCAGGTCTAGCGGATCGCGGGGTCATACTGGATCGCGGGGTCAGGTCTAGAAATGATGAGTTACTCACCCGCTTACCCGCCCCTCCTGACAATCCCACCCACCGTCGTGAAATGCATCCCGAAGTGGTTGGCAATTTGTTGGTAAGAGTAGGCTCCTGTCGCATAGGCCGTCACGATAGCCTCATTTCTGTTTGCTGCGCCTCGCTCGATTTCCTGCAATGGAGCTGGCTGTGGACGGCGTTGCGCGATGGGAATCTGAGCATCCTCCCGTGCATCAACTCGCATGCTGGCCTGCATGCGTTGCACGAACTGCTCATCGCCCAGAAACACCTGCCCCTTCAAGCCCGTCCACGGAGAAACCGCCTTGATGCCGTCCGCTACAAACTGCGCATAGCGCGCTTGCGCCCGGCCACGTTGCTCGGCAAATTGCGCCAGCAAACCATCCACAGCCAACCAGGGCGTAGCCGGCTCAAGACCCACACTTGCCCGGTAACTGCTCCATGGCCAGTCCGCTGGGTTGCCAACCATGCTGGCGCGAACAGGGTTAAGCACCACATAACGCGTCAACTCAAGCAGATATGCGTCACCGTCAACTAGGATAGCCTTGAATCGCCCTTGAAAGAGGTGGCCCACACGCCGGTGCCGCCGGTTGCTGGCCTGAGTGTAAACACCGTTGAGTTGGCGCATCCCCTTAGACAGATTCCCGTCCGGCGTCTGAATCAGCAGATGATAGTGGTTATCCATCAGGCACCAGGCATGACACACCCAGTTGAACCGGCTAATCACCTGCTCCAGCGTAGCAAGAAACATCCGACGATCCTGGTTATCGTCAAAAATGGCCTCCCGCCGATCACCTCGTGCGGTCACGTGGTAAAGCGCATCAGGAAACTCTATGCGAACGGGGCGGGACATGGAACGAACAATAGCAGAGCGAAAGCTACTTATCTAGACCTGACCCCGTTACCTTCATACCTTCATAGCAGAGCGAAAGCTACTTATCTAGACCTGACCCCGTTACCTTCTCTTATCTAGACCTGACCCCGTTACCTTCATACCTTCATAGCAGAGCGAAAGCTACTTATCTAGACCTGACCCCGTTACCTTCTCTTATCTAGACCTGACCCCGTTACCTTCTTATGACCCCGTTACCTTCTTAGACCTGACCCCGTTACTAGACCTAACCCCGTTACTACTTGCGCACTCACCTTCACGCTTATGCCTGTCGGATTTACGTCGCAGCGTTCCGTACAAGTATCGGGCTTTGATGATATGGGACATCTCACCCAGCTGCGCCGCCTCGTATCCGCTTCCTGTTCGTCAGGCCAGCGCTTTGCTTCCGGCTTCCTCCAGATTCGCAGTCGCCCGCGACACCCTTGCCGTTCAGCTAACTCTTCCCCTTGTCGGGCGAGTAGAGGACTTTCACCTCCAAGTAAGTGCGCCCTGCCGGGCGCACCCATAAAAAAACGGGCTCCTGTGGGAGCCCGTTTCAGCTTCGTCATTCAAACCGGGTTGCCCCGGCGTCGAATTAGAAGGTGTGAACCATACCCAGCGACACGCCGCTGACGTCGCCGCCAGCAACGCCGGAGGTGATCTGGTCGGAAGAGCCCGCGCCGCTGCCGAGCGTAACGTTCTCGCCGTCGGTGTACACGACATAGAGCTTGGTGCGCTTCGACATGGCGTAATCAGCGCCAACGTTGAACTGCTTGGGATCAGCCGCACCGGCGCCGTCGTAATCGCCGTCCATGTAGTTGCCCTTGAGGGTGATCGCGCCCATGGCGTAGGAAACGCCTGCCATCCATGCGTCGTAATCACCGTTCTGATTCGCTGCCACTGAGGCAATAGAGTTGTCGTCATCACGCGTGTCGTACTGGCCAACGAACTTCAGGGAGCCCATGGTGAAGCCGGCAGCAGCACGCCAGTGTTTGCCGAAACCGGCTTTCTCATGGCCGTCGCCGTCGCCGTAGCCCAGGCCCAGGTACAGGGGGCCGTTCTTGTAGGTGGCGCTCAGGTTGTAGACGCTGCTATTATCTGCATCACCTGCGCTCCCCGACACATTCAGATCGGTGGAGTAGGCAGCAATGATGTCAAAGCCGCTGAAGGACGGCGATATGTAGGCCACGACGTTCTTGGCGCGAGTGTCGGAACCGCCGCCCATGACGTTGCGCGAGTCACCGATGGTGTCGCCGAACAGGTCGACGGTGCGACCCACCATTTTCAGCGGGGTGTCGTGGTTACCGAGCAGAGCCGTACCGAAGCCGCCACCGAGGCCGACGAAGCTGTTGCGGCTGGTCCAGGTGCCGCTCTGTTCGTCTATGTTGACGCCGGATTCAAACTGCCAAATGGCTTTCAGGCCACTACCCAGATCTTCAGCACCCTTGAAGCCGATGCGGCTGCCGGTGGAGGAGACTTGAACGTCATTGATGTTGGAGGACTGGTCGTTGACATAGGACACGGATCCATTCAATAAGCCATACACATCAACGTTGGAGGTGGCCGCAAAAGCGGGAGCGGAAACGACACCGGCAACGGCCAGGGCGATCAGTGATTTTTTCATTGCTTTCTCCTAAGAAAGTAAAAACAGAAACCGTTATATGGTTGAAGCTCTGCAAAACTGTCCTGCACGGATATGTGCTTGGGGGACATGATCGATTATCCAGACCCGGGCCGGGCCGGCAAGCAAAGCTGTTGTTTTTTCCGTTCCTTGGCGGAAAAAGTGTTGTTTTGTTGCACGAAGACAACAGGACAACAGGATCAAAGCGAAGGCGCTTGTTTTACGTCAAATCCCTGCGGCCATTTTCGCGCGGTGTAGAATACGCGAAGAATCTCGACCCGCTGTTCCCGGACCCGACAGGGGATGACGCAAGAGAAATGCGGCAACATCAATTCGCGCGTCCCAGGCACCCGCCCCGGACGGCCCCATGTCGGGATGCCGGGCCAAAAAAACGGGGCCTCATCTGTTTTGTGAAACCAGTGCGGCAGCGGCTCGAGGATTGTCACGTGCAAAGATGAGCCGCCTCTTGTTCAGAGGTTGTGCAGGGTGCGCCGCAGCCATTTAATTTAACTTAACTACTTAATCTGCATATTCCTTCAACAGATCCGAAAGATCGGATGGGGATGCAAAATCGCCGTGATCGGCTTCCTGAATTGCCTGCCCGATTTCGCCAATTTGCCAAGCTTCCAGGTCAATGTATCGCGCGATGGCCTCTTCCGCCAGAAACGATTTTGAGCGATGGGTGGCTTGCGTGAGCTTGTCGAGCTTTGCCTTGGTCTCCTCGCGGACGCGTAATGTCAGCACTGTCGTAGCCATGCGCTCTGTCCTCCACGCTACACGTCCTCCGTCCTCCATTATGACGTTGTATACAAATGCAGCATAGCATGGGCGAACCGGGCTTTCAAAATGGAGATCGCTCCGAGGCGGGGCTCTTCTCTTACAAAAGAATGCCCCTGCCATCCGCATTAAACCCAGCGCCCGACGCCGGACAGCCCCACCATCAGCCGCACGCCGCCGTAGGCCAGCCACGACAGCATGCGATGCGGCCAGGGACGGCGCTGCCAGTCGGCTGCGTCGAGCAGAACAGACTGGCCGATGGCGTGGCGCAGGCGCTGCCGCAGGTCGCCCGCGAAGGCCGCGTCGTCGACGACGATGTTGGCCTCGCGCGCCAGCAGCAGGCTGAACGGGTCGATGTTGCTGGAGCCCACGGTGGCCCAGTGGCGATCAACCACGGCCACTTTTGCATGAAGCTCGCTGGCCTGGTATTCGTGAATAACCACGCCGGCAGTGAGCAGGTCGCGATAGAGGGCGCGTGCGGCGGCCTGAAAAAACGGATGGTCGGTGTGGCCCTGCACCAGCAGGTGCACCCGAACGCCACGCATGGCGGCATTTTTCAGCAGTTTTCTGAAGCGGTAGCCGGGCAGGAAATAGGCGTTGGCGAGAATGATTTCGTCGTGTGCCAGCGCCAGCGCGGCGAGGTAGGCCCGCTCGATGTCGCGGCGATGGGCGAAGTTGTCGCGCACGACGAAAGCGGCGCGCATGCGGCCATCGGTCGGCCAGGACGGCCGGATCGGCGGGGCGCTGCGCTCGCCTGGCTGCAGTTGGGTCAATGCCACCAGCCGCCGCAGGCGACGCACGCTTTGGTGAATATTGGCAAGCAGCGGCCCCTGCACTTCGACGCTGAAGTCGAGCCGTGGCGCATCGAAGCGCACCGGCTCGAAATCGTCGATGAGATTCATGCCGCCGACCAGGGCGATGCGCGCGTCGATCACCGCCAGCTTGCGGTGCAGCCGCCGCAGGTTCCTGGGATTGGAACGCCAGCCCCGGCCCACCAGCGGACGATAAAGCAGCATGCTGACGCCTGCCGTTTTGAGCGCATCCAGCCACGCGGTCGGTAGCTCACGCGAGCCTACGCCGTCGATCAGCAGGCACACCCGCACGCCGCGCCGGGCGGCGCGGATCAGGCCGTCGCGCACCGCCTCGACACTGGGGTCGACGTTGAAAATATAGGTTTCAAGATGAATTTCGCTGTGCGCCGCGTCGATCGCCGCGATCAGAGCCGGGAAAAATTCGGCGCCGCTTTGCAGCAGCCGCAGCTGGTTGCCGGGAACCAGCTCGACACCGCGAAAGAATAATGTGCGCAGGGGCACCTTCATCGGCTTTGATCTATAACGCCATTATCGCGAATGCCAGCGCACGCTGCCGCCAGCCGGCGGCGGGCCGCCCACATCGGGCCAGCTTGCGCGTGGCCATCAGGCCAGTCTGAGCTTGGCGGTGAGCGCCGCGTGGTCGGAAATGCGGTGCCAGGCATTACCGGTTTGGACGTGCGCGGCCTCGATGCTGAAGTGCCGCACATAGATGCGGTCGAGCTGGAACATCGGCAGGAAGGACGGGTAACTGCGCGCCGACTTGCCGTGGTGGGTTTCGAACACTTCGGCCAGCCCGAGCTCATCCTGAAAATAGCGGCCGGCACGCACCCGCCAGTCGTTGAAATCGCCAGCCAGAATCAGCGGGGCGCCATCGGGCACCATCTTGCGCACGCGCGCAGCGATCATCGCCAGCTGGCGGCGGCGCCCGCCTTCGGTCAGCGCCAAATGCACGTTGATGCAGTGCACCGGCACGGCCATGCCGGGCACCTCGATTTCGCAATGCAGCATGCCGCGACTTTCGTAGGCGTGGGTGGAGATATCCTCGTTTTCCCAGGAGAGAATCTTGTAGCGCGACAGGATAGCGTTGCCGTGGTGGCCGGTGTCGTAGACGCAGTTCTTGCCGTAGGCAAAATCGGTGTAGACGTGGCCCGCCAAAAATTCGGTCTGCGGGCGGTTCGGCCAGTGCTGAAAGCGGCTGGCGCGCAGGCTGTGGCCGCCCTGCACTTCCTGCAGAAACACGATGTCGGTTCCCAGGACGCCGAGGCGGTCGCGCAGTTCGTGCACGGTCAACCGCCGGTTGAATTGCGACAGGCCCTTGTGGATGTTGTAGCTGGCGATATGCAGTGGAGGGATCATAAGCACATTATAAGCGCGTGGGCAGCTGGCGGATGGCCGCTGCGTTGCTGGGCGAAAAGCAGCGTTCGGCGGCTTCATCCCACGGCAGCCACATATAGCGCAGATGCTCGCGCGGCGCGCACCTGACGGGCAACGGCGCGGACAGCTTGAGGCCGAACACGTGCTCGGTATTGTGGGTCACGTCAGGCGCGTAGCGGTGGCGCCAGCGTTCGTAGATCTCGTAGCGGGTTTCGATACCCCACGAGGTCAGCCCAAACTCGCGGGCGTCGAGCCCGGTTTCTTCGTGCACTTCGCGGATTGCGGTCTGCTCGAGAGTTTCGCCCGCCTCCTGCGAGCCGGTGACCGACTGCCAGAATCCCGGTGCGTCGGCACGCTCCAGCAGCAATACCTGGCCGTCGGCCGTGTGGACAACGACCAGAACCGAGACGGGGATCTTGTATGCAATCAAATGACGCGGGCAGAGAGCGGGGCGCCCGTCGCCAGAATGGCGATCAGGCGGTCGATGTTCGGATGCCTGCCGGGTTGCAGGCTGGCATCCTCGGTGTGCTCGGCAAAAATCGCCAGGCCTTCGGCCGCGGCCTCGGCGTCGATCACGCCGTATTGCCGCGCGAGATGGGCATACACCTGGAACGAGCCGGCGGTGCCTGGCGCATTGGCGATGGTCGCCACCTCGACGCCGGTGGCGTCGGTCAGCACGATCTTGTCGCCAGTGACTTCGGGCAGGGTTTTGAGGGTGTCGGCGAAGTTCATTTCAAGATCCTTTGTCCGCGAAGGACCCCAATGAAACCGTCATTGCGACCGCAGTGAAGCAATCCAGAAGCGTCGTTGGACTGATACTGGATGGCTTCACTCCGCTCGTCATGACGGGCAAGGAGCTGGTTTTGTTTCCCCTTTGCGTCCTTCGCGGACAAAAAAGGTTTTAAGCCGCCTTATCCGCAACCGCATTGCGCAAACGGATGTGCAGCTCGCGCAGCTGCTTGTCGTCAACGACGTTGGGGGCGTTGGTCATCAGGCAGGAGGCGCGCTGGGTCTTGGGAAAGGCGATGACATCGCGGATGGATTCGGCGCCGGCCATCAGCGTGACCAGGCGATCCAGTCCGAACGCCAGGCCGCCGTGGGGTGGCGCGCCGTATTGCAGGGCGTCGAGCAGGAAGCCGAATTTCTCGCGGCGTTCTTCCTCGCCGATATTCAACGCGGCGAACACTTTTTCCTGCACGGTCTGCTGGTGGATGCGCACCGAGCCGCCGCCGACTTCCCAGCCGTTCAGCACCATATCGTAGGCCTTCGACAGGCAGCGGCCGGGATCGGTGGCGAGCCACTCCTCATGGCCGTCCTTGGGCGCGGTGAAGGGATGGTGCAGCGCGTCCCAGCGGTTCTCGTCCTCGTTGAACTCGAACATGGGGAAATCGACCACCCACAGCGGCGCCCAGGCACGGCCGTCGATATGCGCTTTTTCATGGCCGACTTTCAGGCGCAGTGCGCCGAGGGCGTCGTTTACTACTTTTGCCTTGTCGGCGCCGAAGAAAACCAGGTCGCCATTTTGCGCGCCGGTGCGTTCGATCACGGCTGCGAGCGCCGCTTCGGAAAGGTTCTTGACGATGGGCGACTGCAGGCCGGATTCATTGAGCTGCGTGACATCGTTGACCTTGATGTAGGCGAGGCCTCTGGCGCCGTAGATTTTGACGAACTCGGTATAGCCATCGATTTCGCTGCGCGAGAGTGCAGCGCCGCCGGGGATGCGCAGCGCGGCGACGCGGCCTTTCGGATCGTTGGCCGGGCCGGCGAAAACCTTGAATGCAACCTCCTTCATCACATCGCCAACGTCGACGATTTCCAGCGTCACCCGCATGTCGGGCTTGTCGGAACCGTAGCGGCTCATCGCTTCGGCGTAGCTGATGCGCGGGAAGGCGGCAGGCAGGTCGGTGTCCTGCGCACGCTTCATCATGTCGCGAATCATGCCCTCGACGAGATTCATGATCGCCTCCTCGCCCATGAACGAGGTTTCGAGGTCGACCTGGGTGAATTCGGGCTGGCGGTCGGCGCGCAGGTCTTCGTCGCGGAAGCACCGGGTAATCTGGAAATAGCGGTCGACGCCGGCCACCATCAACAGCTGCTTGAACAACTGCGGCGACTGCGGCAGCGCGTAGAACATGCCGTCATGCACGCGGCTCGGCACCAGATAGTCGCGTGCACCTTCCGGAGTGGAGCGCGTCAGCATCGGCGTTTCGACTTCCATGAAGCCGTGCGCGTCGAGGTAGTCGCGCATAATTTTCGACACGCGGTAGCGCAGCTTGAGGTTCTTCTGCATCGGCTCGCGACGCAGATCGAGATAGCGGTACTGCAGGCGGATATTCTCGTTGACGTTTTCGTCGTCGATCTGGAACGGCGGCGTCAGCGAGGGATTCAGCACCTCCAGCTTTTTGGTCAGCAACTCAACCATGCCGGTCGGCAGGTTGGGGTTCTCGGTGCCGGCCGGGCGCGGCCGCACCAGCCCCTCGATCTTCAGCACGAATTCCGAACGCACATCCTCGGCCAGTTTGAAAGCTTCCGGGGTGTCGGGGTCGATCACCACCTGCATCATGCCCTCGCGGTCGCGCAGGTCGATAAAGATGACACCGCCGTGGTCGCGCCTGCGATGCGCCCAGCCGCACAGGGTGACGCTGTTGCCGATGTCGGCGGCGGTGACGGCACCGCAGTAATGAGTACGCATGTTTTTCCTAATTTTAAATACCGGGGCGCACTTCACCCGAAGCGGCGCCCATCGAGACGATTTTTTCCAACGCACGACGGACCAGCAGATTCCCCATCAGCCAGCCGGAAACAAAGAAGCGGGCGGCTCACACCGCCCGCTTCCCGGCGCGACCACCGCCGTCAGTTACACGCCGGACACGCACCCGTGCCGCAGGCGGGCGAGGGGGCTTCGGGCTTGGCTGCGACGGGCTTGCTGCCGCCGTCTTTGAAATCGGTGGCATACCATCCAGTCCCCTTCAGCGCAAAGCCGGCCGCCGTCACCTGCTTGGCGTAATCGGCCTTGCCGCACGACGGGCACACAGTCAGCAGCGCATCGGATATCTTCTGCATTTCATCCTGGGCAAAGCCGCAGGACACACATTTATAAGCGTAAATCGGCATGATTCGCTCCGGCAAATCAACAAGTTGCGGAATTATACCCGTTAGGGCACAAGACCCCAATCGGGGCTGCGACACAGGGCTTCAAGGCCACCGGCAGCAGGCAACAAGAGCCACCCCCGCCAGCATCACCACGTCACCCTGCCCCCCGCCAGGAAGCGGCGCTCGGCTTCCTGGAATTGTTCAAATTCCATCTGCCCGCCAAGCAGGCTCTGGCCGGTCAGCCAGAATTCAACAGCCTGGCCGTTCACCCGAGTCTGGTACGCCAGCCGTGCATCGGGCCGATCGGATGCACTCACCCGGCTTCCGCCGCCGGGCCAGATCGCAGCCCCGCTGTGGTAATACCCTGCGCTGGCGCGCCAGCGATTTTCCGGTCCAGCAGCAGGCTGAAGGAGAACGGCGGCGCGGAATCTGCGATGCTGCTGTCGTGGCTGCGGATCCGTGCCCAGGCGGGGGCCATGACAATACGCGTCGAGAGGACCGGGCGCCATTCGATCTGAAACTCGACGCCCTGCAGGGCCACCGTCTTGGACTGGTTCACGAACTGGCAAATGAAGTCATTGCCATCGCCCGCGGAAACACATGCCGCATCGATCAGGTTTTCATAGCGGTCGTAGAGCAGGCGCGCGCCGACTGTCATACACGCGCCACGAGTCCTCGGCGATCGTGTCCGGCGTGGAATAATGGAAATCCGACTGCGCGTTGTTGACGCGACCCTGCCACTGCGCACTGACGTTATGCCTGGTTGTTCGATAGTCGAGACGATACCCGGCTTGCCGCCGTAAGACTCCTCGGGCAGGCTGTACGCGGCAGAAAACTCGCTGTCCGCATCCTGCACGAATGTCCAGCCCGGATTGGCCATGGTGCTGGTTGCAGGGGGTGAAGTCGGTCTTCTGGCGGGTATGCGCGATCCCCGCCTGCAAGGTCAGTACCTGCCTCGCGTCCAGTTGCAGTTCGCTCTTCCAGTCATCGAAACGCTCGCGCACATCGTCGGGCATGTCTTGCCGGAGGCCGTCGTCGAGCTGGGTTCCGGCAGAGAGGCGCCAGTTGAATGCGCGCGTTTGGCCGCTGACCCTGGCATTGAGCAGGCCTTGCCCGTGGTCACCAAGTCCGGCTCCACATAGAGGGCGCCGTCGGCGCTCAAGCGCGTGAGGATGTTGGTGACACCCATAAAGGCATTTGCGCCGTAGCTGGTGCCCGCCGGGCCGCGTATAACCTCGATGCGCTCGATGTCATCGAGCGCTATTCCCGCTACGACAAGCGTTACAGGCCTTTTGTTTACGAATTATTTTAGGTATATCCTAAAATGGAATGTCGTCGTCCATGTCGTCGAACCCGCTGCTGGATTTGGCTGCGGGCGCCGGGCGCGGGGCCGGACGCGAATAGCCCGCCGCCTCATCCGCCTCGCCCGACGGCTCACCCATGCCTTCGCGACCACCGAGCATCTGCATTTCGTTGGCGATGATTTGGGTGGAATACTTCTCCACACCATCCTTACCGGTGTATTTGTCGGTCTTGATGCGGCCCTCGACATACACCGAACGACCTTTTTTCAGGTACTGACCTGCTATCTCTGCCAATTTCCCGAAGAAAGTCACGCGATGCCATTCGGTCTCCTCGACCATTTCTCCCGCCTTGTTTTTGTACTTGCGGCTGGTGGCAATGGCGAGATTGGCGACTGCTTCGCCGCTCGGCAGATAGCGCATTTCGGGATCACGCCCCAGGTTGCCGACCAGAATAACTTTGTTGACGGATGCCATGTTTTCCCCTGTATTGAAATTGAATGGTCTGAGCTGATCTGCTGCGAATTCTATCAGGCTGCCGCAGCATCCAGCAGGCGGCGTACGCCATCCTCGTCCCAGCCCTTGATGCTGACCTTGAGCATGGCCACGCCTTCTTCGGCCAGCACCACCGCCTCGACCACGCCCGCCACTCCGGCCAGCTGCGCCTTCAGCCGCGCGGCCTGGTCCGCCGGCATCGCGCCGACGCGAAACATGCGGGTCTTGATCGCGGGCGGCGTCGCCATCGACAGGCTCGCGACCAGCCAGGCGCCCATCAGGACCACGCAAAAGATGAACACGGCCTGGAAGCCATGATGCTGCGCCAGCCAGCCGCCGAGCACGCCGCCGAAAAACAGTCCCAGCGCCTGCGCGGTGTTGTAGACGCCCATCGCCGTGCCTTTAGCCGACACCGGGGCGAGCTTGGAAATCAGCGAAGGCAGGCTGGCTTCGAGCAGATTGAAGGCGACGAAGTAAAAGAACAGCGCCCACACGATGCCCCAGAAATGGTCGATACCGAACGCGAATCCCAGCTGCGCCAGCAGCATCAGCGCCACCGCGCCGATGAACACCGGTTTCATCCAGCCGCGCTTTTCGCCAACAATGATGGCCGGCACCATCAACGCGAAGGAACCCAGCACCACCGGCAGGTACACCGCCCAGTGGTCGTCGACGGCGAGGCCGCTGTTCTTCAGCGCCACCGGCACCACCACGAACATCGCCATCTGTGCTGCATGCAGCGCGAAGATGCCGAAATCGAGCCGGGCGAGCTGGCCATTTTTCAGCACGTCGATCAGTTTCGCCGGATTGGCCTGGGCGTCGGCATGAAAGTGGCTGTCCGCAGGGTCGGGCACCCACACCTTGACCACCCAGATGGCGGCCAGCGCCAGAATACCGGTCAGCGCAAAAAGACCCGGTACGCCGATCACGCGATTGAGCGCCGGCCCCGCCACCAGCGACACGGCAAAGGTGATGCCGATGGTGGCGCCGATCAGCGCCATCGCCTTGGTGCGGTGTTCCTCGCGGGTAAGGTCGGCCAGCATGGCGGTGACCGCGGCGGAAATGGCACCCGCGCCCTGCAATGCGCGGCCGGCGATGGTCCAGTAGATATCGGTAGCCGCCATGGCAATAAAACTGCCGAGGGCAAACACGACAAGGCCGAAGATGATGACCTTCTTGCGCCCGATGCGGTCGGACGCCATGCCGAAGGGAAGCATGAGAATGGCCTGGGTCAGGCCGTACATGCCGAGCGCGAGGCCGACCAGGGTGTGGTTGTCGCCGCCCGGCAGGTCTTCGGCATACAGCGCGAACACCGGCAGAATGAGGAACATGCCCAGCATACGCAGGCCGAAAATCGCCGCCAGACCCAAAGCCGCGCGCTTTTCGACGCGGGTCATGCTTTCGGTCAGGTCGATGTTGGCCACTGCGGGATGTTCTAACCGGGGTTAGTCGATTGCGGGAAGTCCGCTATATTAGCAGGTTGCGAATTACGCTCGCCGCCCTAACCGATAGCCGTCAAACAATGGAATTCATCCGCATCCGTGGCGCCCGCACCCACAACCTGAAGAACATCAACCTCGATCTGCCGCGCAACAAGCTGGTGGTGATTACGGGACTGTCGGGTTCGGGCAAGTCCTCGCTCGCCTTCGACACGCTCTATGCCGAGGGTCAGCGCCGCTATGTCGAGTCGCTGTCGGCCTATGCGCGGCAGTTCCTGCAGCTGATGGAAAAGCCGGACGTCGACCTGATCGAGGGCTTAAGCCCGGCGATCTCGATCGAACAGAAGGCGACCAGTCACAACCCGCGCTCGACCGTCGGCACGGTCACCGAAATCCACGACTACCTGCGCCTTTTGTACGCTCGCGTCGGCGATCCGCAGTGTCCGGAGCACGGCATTACGCTCGCCGCGCAGACGGTGTCGCAAATGGTCGACGCGGTGCTGGCGCTGCCGGAGGACACCAAGCTGATGATTCTGGCGCCGCTGGTGGTGGGGCGCAAGGGCGAAAATCTGGAGATGTTTGCCGAGTTGCGCGCGCAGGGCTTCGTGCGGGTACGGGTCGACGGCAAGGTGCACGAAATCGATGCCATTCCCAAGCTCGACAAGAACAAAAAGCACACCATCGAGGTGGTGGTCGACCGCCTGAAGGTGCGCGCCGATGCCAAGCAGCGACTGGCCGAAAGCTTCGAGACCGCGCTGCGCCACGCCGACGGCCGCGCGCTGGCGGTGGAAATGGACTCGGGCAAGGAACATCTGTTCTCCGCCAGATTCGCCTGCCCGGTGTGCAGCTACGCGCTGCCCGAACTGGAGCCGCGCCTGTTTTCGTTCAACAATCCGATGGGCGCCTGCCCGACCTGCGACGGTCTTGGCCAGATCACCTTCTTCGACCCGGCGCGCGTGGTCGCCTTCCCGCACCTGTCGCTGGCCTCCGGCGCGATCAAGGGCTGGGACAAGCGCAATCAGTTCTTTTTCATGATGCTGCAGAGCCTGGCGCTGCATTATGGCTTCGACCTCGACACGTCGTGGGAATCGCTGCCCGAGCGCACCCGCGACGTGATTCTGAACGGCTCCGGCCGCGAGGCGATCGCGTTCCAGACGCTGGCGCCACGCGGCGGCTACACGACGAAAAGCTATCCGTTCGAGGGCGTGCTCGCCAGCATGGCGCGGCGCTACCACGAGTCGGACTCGACGGCGGTGCGCGAGGAACTCGCCAAGTACCAGAACAACAAACCCTGCCCCGCCTGCAACGGCACCCGGCTACGCGAGGAAGCGCGCCACGTGATGGTCGGCAGCGTGCCGATTTATGTGGTCAGCGCGATGCCGTTGAAACAGGCACTGGCGTTTTTCGAAGTGCTGACGCTCGACGGCCACCGCGCGCAGATCGCCGACCGTATCGTCAAGGAAATCATCGCCCGCGTCGGTTTCCTCAACAACGTCGGGCTGGATTATCTGTCGCTCGACCGCTCCGCCGACACGCTTTCGGGCGGCGAGTCGCAGCGCATCCGCCTCGCCAGTCAGATCGGCTCGGGGCTGACCGGCGTGATGTACGTGCTGGACGAGCCGTCGATCGGCCTGCACCAGCGCGACAACGACCGCCTGCTGGGCACGCTGAAGCACCTGCGCGACATCGGCAACTCGGTGCTGGTGGTCGAGCACGACGAGGACGCGATCCGCGCCGCCGACTACGTGGTCGACATGGGCCCCGGTGCCGGCGTGCATGGCGGCGAAGTGGTGGCGGAAGGGACGCCCGAAGCCATCCGCCTCGCCGAACACTCGCTCACCGGGCAATACCTGTCGGGCCGACGCCGCATCGCCATCCCGAAAAAACGCCGCCAGCCCGATCCCGCGCGGCAGCTGGTGGTCACCGACGCCAGCGGCAACAACCTGAAGCACGTGACGCTCAACCTGCCGGTCGGGCTGTTCGTCTGCGTTACCGGCGTGTCGGGTTCGGGCAAGTCGACGCTGATCAACGACACGCTCTACACCGCCGTTGCGCGCCACCTCTACGGCTCGTCGGCCGAACCCGCGCCGCACGGCGAGATTCGCGGCCTGGAATTTTTCGACAAGGTAATCAGCGTCGACCAGTCGCCGATCGGCCGCACCCCGCGTTCCAACCCGGCTACCTATACCGGGCTGTTCACGCCGATCCGCGAACTCTTTGCCGGAGTGCCCGAAGCACGCATGCGCGGCTACGGGCCGGGCAGGTTCAGCTTCAACGTCAAGGGCGGACGCTGCGAGGCCTGCCAGGGCGACGGCGTGATCAAGGTCGAGATGCATTTCCTGCCCGACATCTACGTACCGTGCGACGTCTGCCACGGCGCGCGCTACAACCGCGAGACGCTGGAAATCCAGTACAAGGGCAAGACCATCCGCGACGTGCTGGAAATGACCATCGAGCAGGCGCACGAATTCTTCGCCGCGGTGCCGGTGGTACGGCGCAAGCTGCAGACCCTGCTCGACGTCGGCCTCGGCTACATCCGCCTCGGCCAGTCCGCCACCACGCTATCGGGCGGCGAGGCGCAGCGGGTCAAGCTCGCACTTGAACTGTCCAAGCGCGACACCGGGCGCACGCTGTATATCCTCGACGAGCCGACCACAGGCCTGCATTTCGCCGATATCGACCTGCTGCTGAAGGTACTGCAACGGCTGTCCGATGCCGGCAACAGCGTAGTCGTCATCGAACACAACCTGGATGTGATCAAGACCGCCGACTGGCTGATCGACCTCGGGCCCGAAGGCGGCGGCGGCGGCGGGATGATCGTCGCCGAAGGCACGCCCGAGGCGGTGGCCGACAATCCGGCCAGCCATACCGGCCAGTACCTGCAACCGGTGCTGGCGCGACATTGACGTCGATTCGCAGGCGTTGGGGGCAAGGTATTTACATGCCGTGCTATCTCCCCGATTATTGGGGCAGGAATTGTGTGGCGAACAAAGATGTTTAAGGCCCCAGCCCACCCCGAGATCTGGCTGGCGCGCGCCCGAATTAATTGCTGCCATTGGTAATACCAATCAGCCTACTTGTTGGGGCACCTGAATGCATGCCGAAAAGCGCTCCATCTCCCTACCTGCCGAGACTGTAGGCTTTCTTGAGGCTTACCGGACTACACACAGGGTTAAAACCCGCTCCCGCGGTCATCGACATGGCACTGAAACAGATGCGGGAGCGCGAACTCGAAACCACCTATCGGGATGCCTCGGCAGAAATCGACCCGGCATGGGTCATCACTGTTGCCGATGGGCTTGGCGATGAAATGTGGTGACATCCATTTCACCGAACTGTCGCCCACGCGCGGTTCGAAAATCGTCAAACAACGCCCGGCGATAACGACACCAACAACCGGATCGCCACGACCGTGACTGTGGTGCCCGTGACATCCAACGTCAACAAGTAACCAGAGACTTCATCAGCCAACGCCGCCTCGCGCACAACCCATCCCTCATCGAATGAAGCAATCCATGAACGACATTCCGGTTTTTGACCCCGACACCCTGTCCCACGCTCCGGTTGGGGATTTGCTCAATCTGCTGATAGAGCATGAGGATCGTGTGCCGCACGCCCTGTTCGACGCCTGCGTCGCGCGCGGCGAGGACATGGTGGCGGCCCTGGCGGACTTTTACGCGCGGCTGGGCGCGGACGATGAGCGGGATGTCTGGTGGATGGGGCTGCACGCGCTGTTTCTGCTGGGCGCGATTCCGGGCGAGGCGGCGGGCCGTTTACTCATCGACGCGCTGCGCCGCGCGGGCCGGGAAGACGACTTGCTGCTGGACTGGGTGGCGGGCGATACGGCCTGGCTATTCGCCAACAAGCCGTCTGCGGTCATCGACCAGGCCAGGGAACTGATGCAGGACCGCAACGCGAGCTGGTTTGTGCGTTGCGAGGCGGTGGATCCCGTGGTGGCAGCGGGGCTGGCAGCCGGCCCCGCCGAGCTGGACGCTGCGCTGGACTGGCTTGCGGATTTGGTGACGGACACAAGCGATGATCCGGATTTTCGCCTGCTTGCTGCCAGTAATCTGCTGGACTTTCCCCGCCAACGGCATCGCGCCCTGCTGGATGCGATGGCTGTCGAACAGGAAGCAGGCCCCAGCTTCAACGTGGTGTTCGGGTCGGATGATGTCGCGCACAGTTTCGCAGATGCAACGGACGCACCGGGATGGGTGCGGCGCGGCGAGCCCTGGACGTTTTACGACGAGGCGGAGATTCTGGCGCGCCAGGAAAGATGGCGCGAAGAAAATGCCCGCGCAGCGAGCGTGGTGGATCAACACGATGACCTGTTCGACTTTCCCGAACCCTACGTGCGCGAACAGCCCAAGCCGGGGCGCAACGACCCTTGCCCTTGCGGCAGCGGCATGAAGTACAAGAAGTGCTGCCTGCCCGCCGACGAGGCGCGCGAAGCACTCGCCCGCCAGCTGCATTGAGGGGATTACGACATGACCGAACCGATCCGCCTCTCCAAACTGATGTCCGAACGCGGGCTGTGCTCGCGCCGCGAAGCCGACAGCTACATCGAACGCGGGCTGGTGTTCGTCGACGGCCGCCGGGTGAGCGAGCTGGGCACCAAGGTCGACCCGGCCTGCGCGATCCGGCTGGACACGCAGGCCAGCGCCCAGCAGCAACAGCGCGTCACCATCCTGCTGCACAAGCCGGTCGGCTATGTGTCGGGGCAGCCGGAACCGGGCTATCAGCCGGCCGTAGCCCTGATCCGCTCCGACACCCTGTGGCAGGATGGGCGTGCTGGACGGGCGTTCCACCCGGCACACCTGAAGGGGCTGGCGCCGGCCGGGCGACTCGATATCGATTCGACCGGCCTGCTGGTGCTGACGCAGGACGGGCGCATCGCCAAACAACTGATCGGCGAAGATTCCGGCGTCGAGAAGGAATACCTGGTGCGGGTCGAGGGGCGGCTGGACGACAAAGGCCTTGCCCTGCTCAATCACGGCCTCTCGCTCGACGGCCGCAAGCTGCGCCCGGCCCGGGTCGGCTGGCAGAACGCCGACCAGCTGCGCTTCATTCTGAAGGAGGGCCGCAAGCGCCAGATCCGCCGCATGTGCGAACTGGTGGGGCTGAAAGTGGCGGGGCTGAAACGCGTGCGCATCGGCCGCGTGCGGCTGGGCGAACTGCCGCTGGGGCAATGGCGCTACCTGCGCGACGACGAGGCGTTCTGAAGCGAAAAACTGTAAAAATCGGGTTGCGCGCGCCGCTTGCTTCGTCGTTCTTTTGCACTATCAATGATAAGTGTAGGTTGGTAAGCCTGCATCATTTTTAATTGACATCAGGGAGATACCCATGCAATCCAAACTTCTCGTCGCACTGTTCGCCGCCCTTGCATTGACCGCCTGCAAAAAAGCCGAGGAAGCCTCAGCCCCCGCCATGGAACAGGCCCAAGAAGCCGCCGGCGCTGCCGCGGACGCCGCCGCCGAAGCCGCAGATTCCGCTGCCGAGGCAGCCGGCGCCGCTGCCGACGCTGCAGGTGAGGCCGCCGCCGCAGCTACTGACTCAACCAAAGATGCGGCTGCCAAAGCCGCCCAGGACACCGCCGACGCAGCCCAGGACATGGCCAACAAGGCCAAGGACGCCGCACAGTAATTCCGCCTCATGCAGCTCGGACGGCCAGGTTTCTCCTGGCCGTTTTTGTTTGCCGCAACCGGCCCGGGAGGCCAGCCGCTACAATCCAGCCATTCCACTTCCCGCTCCCGCCATGCGCCTCGCTATCTGCTTACTCGCCCTGTTGTGCGCGCCCGCGCTGGCCGCGCCGCCAGCTCCCATCAAGAGCCGCCCGCTGGCCGAACTGGCCATCCATCCGGTTCGCGAGGCATCGTCATCGTGCTGGGCATGCTGGTGGACGACGCAGTGGTCATCACTGAGGCCATCTATTACCGCATCGCGCGCGGCGCATCGGCGAAGTCGGGCTGTCGGTACTGGCGGCGGTATCCACCACCACCATCGCCGCATTTATGCCATTGATGCTGATGCCCGGAATCATCGGCAAGTCATGCTGCTGGTACCGCTGGTGGTGACGCTGACGCTGCCGATGAGCCTCGCTGAAGCCTACTGGATCATGCCGGCACACGTGGTCGGGCTCGGCGGCAAGTCGCTGGTCCGGGGACCGATGGCAGCAAGCCTGGCGTGACGCCTGCTGGTCGCCACCACGCTCACGTTGTTCGCCATGCCGATCCTGTTCCGGCTGGCGATGCAGATCGGCCCGGCGCTGCGCGGCGGTGTCTGGCGCAGGCTGCGCCGCCCGGCCGCCATCTGATCCGGGATATGGAATGAACCCGCGCGAACTGTTGCTGGAATCATTCCGTGCGGCGGTGGCCGCCGCCGACCCCGCACGCATCCTGCCGCCGCACCTGCCCGCGCCGCCGCGCGGCCGCACCCTGGTGGTCGGAGGCGGCAAGGCGGCCGCCAGCATGGCCGCTGCGGTGGAAGCCCACTGGCCGGCGGATGCGCCGCTGTCCGGGCTGGTGGTCACCCGCTACCAGCATGGCCTGCCCACGCACCGCATCGAGGTCGTCGAGGCGAGCCACCCTCTGCCCGACGGCCACGGGGAGGAAGCCGCCTTGCGCATGCTGGAGATGGCGGGCCAGCTGGGGCCGGACGACCTTTTGCTGGCGTTGATTTCGGGCGGCGGCTCCAGCCTGCTCGCTGCGCCGGTCGAAGGGGTGAGCCTGAAGGAACTGCGCCAGGTGACCAAGGCGCTGCTCAATGCCGGCGCGGCCATCCACGACATCAACACCGTGCGCAAGCACCTCACCCGCTTGTCGGGCGGACGCCTGGCGCAGGCGGCGAATGGCGCACGCACGCTGGCGCTGATCATTTCCGACGTCGTCGGCGATGACCCCACCCATATCGCATCCGGCCCCTGCGCGCCCGACCCCACCAGCTGCGCCGATGCGCTCGAACGGCTGCTGCGCTTCCGTATTACACTGCCCGCCGGCGTACGCCGCCATCTGGAACAGACGGTGCCGGAGACCGACACGCCCAAGCCGGGCGCCCCCTGTTTCGCCAATACGGAAAACCGCGTCATTGCCAGCGCACAGGCCAGCCTCCAGGCCGCGTGCGTGTATTTCGAGCGTCACGGCATTCCCGCCGTGGTGCTGTCGGACAACGTCAGCGGGGATGCGCAGGCGGTGGCCAAACAGCACGCCGCGCTGGCACGCACCATGAAATCGCGTCCCATGGCATTGATTTCAGGCGGCGAGACCACCGTCACCCTGCGCCCGCAGCACGGGCGTGGCGGCCGCAACACCGAGTTCCTGCTGGCCCTGGCGCTTGAATTGAAAGACACGCCGGCGTGGGCGATCGCCTGCGACACCGATGGCATCGATGGCAGCGAGGACAACGCAGGGGCATCGATCGGCCCGGACACGCTGCTGCACGCACATGCACGCGGTCTCGATGCGGCCGGTTTTCTGGCCGCCCACGACAGTCACGGATTTTTTGCGGCGCTGGGCGACCTCGTCGTCAGTGGTCCCACTCGCACCAACGTCAACGACTATCGGGCGCTGTTACTCGGCCTGGATTGATTGCGTTTAATTCAGCCGCTGCACCTGCACCGGGTCGCCCACCTTCAGACCAAATGTGGCTGCGGCGCTGCCACGGTTGACCGCAAGCTCCAGCAGGCCAACGCTGTTGTTGAACCAGAAGCCCTCGCCCTTGCCGACGGAACCGAAACTCTCGCCGTGCCTGAACCGTTCGCCCGTGGCGCTCACGCACGCGTCCTGCGGCACTCCGCGTACGCCGGTCCAGGCGTTTCCGTAATGATCGACATATATCACCCGTGCCAGGTCTCCGGCGTCGAATTCGACATTCAACTTGTCTATCGGGATCAATTTGTCGGTGAGCACATCGCCGCGCACGATGTCGGCCGCAACCGGGGCAAACAGGTCGCGTCCGTGAAACGTGGGTGACAGGATCTCGGGCTGCCAGACAATGCGCCACAACCGGGCGTCGGCATGGCGCGCGGCAACGACCGACAGCAACCCGTTGTCCGGCCCGACGAACCAGCGACCGCCAGCCATGACCGCCACGGCGGCGCGCTGCGTGCCGACGCCTGGATCGACCACCGCCAAAAACACGCTGCCGGATGGAAAACCGGATGCGAGTGCCGCCAGCAAATGTGCGCCGGCATGCGGATTGAAGTCCGGCACCTCGTGCAGCAGATCCACCACCAACTGCGTGGGTGCATGTTCGGCGAGGCGCGCCTTGATCTGCCCCACGTAGGGATCGCGCAACCCAAAATCGGTGAAAAGTACGATCACAGGATTTTTCCTGGCTTGAGAATAAGGACAACTATGCCTGGCAAGGCGGGGGCGGGTAAGTACGGGAGGCACGCCGACACGTGCCACGCCTGCGGAGCGCCCTGGGAAACGGGCATGAAAAAGCCGGGTGATCCCGGCTTTTTCAACTCGACACAGTCTGGCTTTACTCGGCCTCGACCAACTCGGCGTCAGTCTCGGGACGGTCAACCAGTTCGACCAGCGCCATCGGCGCATTGTCGCCTTTGCGGAAACCATACTTCAGAATGCGCAGGTAGCCACCGGGACGCGCCTGGTAACGCGGGCCCAGTTCGCCGAACAGCTTGACGACCATGTCGCGGTCGCGCAGACGGTCGAACGCCAGGCGATGGTTGGCCAGGCTGGGTTCCTTGCCCAGGGTGATCAGTGGCTCGACGAAGCGGCGTAGTTCCTTGGCCTTCGGCAGTGTGGTCTTGATAATTTCATGCTTCAGCAGCGACACGGTCATGTTGCGGAACATGGCCAGCCGATGGCTGGTGGTGCGATTCAGCTTGCGGTTGGATTGACGATGACGCATGGCTATTCCTTTCAGTCAGTATTCTTGGGCTAGGTCGCCAGCCACGGCGACCCGCACTTTATTGTTTGATTTCGGTTGTGGTGTATTTTTCAGGGACGCTCGAGACCGGCAGGCGGCCAGTTTTCCAGCTTCATCCCCAAGGACAGGCTCTTGGAAGCCAGCACATCCTTGATTTCGTTCAGTGACTTGCGGCCCAGATTGGGGGTACGCAACAGCTCGGTTTCGGAACGCTGGATCAGGTCGCCGATGAAGTAAATATTTTCGGCCTTCAGACAATTGGCCGAACGCACGGTCAGTTCGAGGTCATCGACCGGGCGCAGCAACAGGGGATCGATCTGCGGCGAACGCGGCGACTCGGACTCGGCCAGCGTGCCTTCCAGATCGGCAAACACGGAGAGCTGGTTCACCAGGATGCGGGCAGCAGTACGCACGGCCTCTTCCGGTTCGACCACACCATTGGTTTCGATGTCGATCACCAGGCGGTCGAGGTCGGTGCGCTGTTCGACACGCGCGCTCTCCACCGTGTAGGCGACGCGCCGAACCGGGCTGAACGATGCATCGACCAGGATCGAACCCACGGCACGGGTTTCTTCCGAAACCTTGCGCGCGGTAGCCGGCTGATAGCCGCGGCCGCTCTCGATCTTGATTTCCATATCAAGCTTGCCACCCTTGGTCAGGTGGGCAATCACATGATCCGGATTCAGCACCTCGATATCGTGACCAACTTCGATGTCACCTGCGGTCACAACGCCTTCACCGGCTTTGGAGACCTTCAGGATGGCCTCGGACTTGCCATGCATCTTGAAAGCAATGCCCTTGAGGTTTAGCAGAATGTCGACGACATCCTCCTGCACGCCTTCGATGGTCGAATACTCGTGAACGACACCGCTGATGGACACTTCGGTGGGCGCATAGCCAACCATGGAGGACAGCAGAATACGACGCAACGCGTTGCCGAGCGTGTGGCCGTAGCCGCGCTCGAAGGGCTCCATGATGACTTTGGCGTGCAGCGGGGACGAGCGATCCACCTCCACAATACGCGGCTTGAGAAATTCCGTAGCGCTTTGCATAGAGTGCAATTCCTTAAAACCAGCCCTTAAGACCGGGGCACAGAGGCCCGGCCAACTTATTTGGAGTACAGTTCGATAACTAGCGACTCGTTGATGGTCGACGGCAGTTCCGAGCGTTGCGGTGCGGCCTTGTAGGTTCCCTTGAGCATCTTGGCGTCAACTTCGACCCACTCCGGGTAACCACGTTCCGCAGCCGCTTCTGAAGCCGCCTTGATGCGCAGATGGGCTTTCGCTTTTTCTGCCACTTCAACCACATCACCGGCGCGAACCTGATATGACGGGATGTTGACCCGGCGACCGTTCACCATAATGCCGTTGTGGCGCAGTACCTGGCGCGCCTCGGTGCGCGACGCACCAAAGCCCATGCGATAGCACACCGAATCCAGTCGCGACTCAAGCATCGACAGCAGGTTTTCACCGGTCACGCCCTTGCGACTGTCCGCACGCTTGTACGTCAGGCGGAACTGGCCTTCCAGCACGCCGTAGATACGGCGAATTTTTTGTTTCTCGCGCAGCTGCACGCCATAGCCGGACAGGCGAGCCCCGCTCTTCTGACCATGCTGGCCGGGTGCATAGGGACGGCGCTCGATAGCGCACTTGTCAGTGAAACACTTCTCGCCTTTCAGGAAAAGCTTTTCGCCTTCGCGGCGGCACTGACGGCATTTGGGATCAAGATTACGAGCCATGATTTTGCCTAGTATTAGATACGACGCTTTTTGGAGGGACGGCAACCGTTGTGCGGAATCGGGGTGACATCAGAGATCGTCACGATCTTGAAGCCCAGCGCATTCAATGCACGCACGGTGGAATCGCGACCAGGACCGGGGCCCTTGATCCGCACTTCCAGGTTCTTGACGCCGCATTCCTGCGCCATTTTGCCGGCATTTTCCGCCGCAACCTGAGCCGCAAACGGAGTCGACTTGCGTGAGCCTTTGAAGCCCGCACCACCGGCTGTTGCCCACGACAGAGCGTTGCCCTGACGATCGGTGATCGTCACGATAGTGTTGTTGAACGATGCGTGAATGTGAGCAATACCTTCTGCGACATTCTTCTTGACCTTTTTGCGGACGCGCGTAGCTGGTTTCGTTGCCATGGTTAACCTTTATTTCCTGATGGCCTTGCGCGGCCCCTTACGGGTTCGCGCGTTGGTGCGAGTACGCTGACCACGCACAGGCAAGCCTTTACGATGGCGCAAGCCGCGATAGCAGCCGAGATCCATCAAACGCTTTATGTTCATGGTGGTCTCACGGCGCAAATCGCCTTCGATCGTGAACTTGGCCACGATCTCACGTATGCGCTCCACCTCAGCCTCCGACAAATCCTTGATTTTCGAAGTCTGGGCAACGCCGGCCGCTTCGCAAATCTTGCCGGACGAGGTCCTGCCAATGCCATAAATGGCGGTCAACGCAATAATCGCGTGTTGATGATTCGGGATATTAACCCCAGCAATACGAGCCATTCGCAGAGCCCCAAATGCAGAACAAAAAATTATAACACGTCAACCCACGTTCAGGTTGACCCGGATTCAAACTTACCGACAATTGCCCACTCATCCCTGGCGCTGTTTATGCCGCGGATCATCACAAATCACGCGCACAACACCCTTGCGGCGTACAACCTTGCACTTGCGGCACATCTTTTTGACTGAAGCTTGTACTCTCATGGTTTTCTCCATTCACTTGCCGGCGGCATTTTGCCGGCCAAAAATCATTTAGCTCGAAAAACGATCCGGCCTTTGCTCAAATCGTACGGCGTAAGTTCAACCGTCACTTTGTCACCTGGAAGAATGCGAATGTAGTGCATACGCATCTTTCCCGAGATATAGCCCAGTAAAACATGGCCGTTTTCAAGCTTGACCCGAAACGTGGCGTTAGGCAGGTTTTCAATCACCTCACCCTGCATCTGGATGACGTCTTCCTTGTCCTTGGACATGTCATCGTCCTACCAGGCCATTCTTGAAATTGGCTTTCTTGAGCAAGCCTTCATACTGGTGAGACATGACATAAGCCTGAACCTGGGCCATGAAATCCATCGTCACCACCACGATAATCAACAAGGATGTCCCACCAAAGTAGAATGGAACATTCCATTTCAGAATCAGAAACTCGGGCAACAAACACACCAGTGTGATGTAGATCGCCCCCACAAGCGTCAACCGGGTCAGAATCTTGTCGATATAACGGGCGGTTTGATCGCCCGGACGAATTCCCGGAACAAACGCACCGCTCTTCTTCAGGTTGTCCGCCGTCTCCTTGGGGTTGAACACCAGGGCCGTATAGAAAAAACAAAAGAAGATGATCGCCAACGCATACACCAGAACGTACACCGGTTGCCCGGGGGACAAGGATGAGCCAATATCCCGCAACCAACCCATACCCTCGCCGCTACCAAACCAGCCCGCCAGCGTGGCCGGGAACAAAATGATGCTGGAAGCAAAAATCGGCGGAATCACCCCAGCCATATTCAGCTTGAGCGGCAAATGCGAACTCTGGCCGCCCACCACCACCTTGCCGACCTGCCGTTTGGCGTAGTTGACCAGAATCTTGCGCTGGCCCCGTTCGACAAACACCACCAACGCGGTAACCAGTAGCACACCGACAAACAACATCAGCACCAGTGGGATCGGAAATGCGCCGGTTCGCGTCAATTCCAGCGTGCCGCCGATTGCGCGCGGCAACCCAGCCACAATGCCTGCAAAAATAATGATCGAAATGCCATTGCCCAGACCACGCTCGGTAATCTGCTCGCCCAACCACATCAGGAACATCGTGCCGGCAGTCAGGGTGACCACCGTGATCAAACGAAATGCCATACCCGGATCCAGCACCAGACCTGCCTGCGATTCCAGCGCAATGGAAATGCCAAGCGCCTGAAATACCGCCAGAAACAGGGTGCCGTAGCGGGTGTACTGCGTAATCTTGCGGCGTCCGGACTCGCCCTCTTTTTTCAACGCTTCTAGCTGGGGAGACACGGTCGTCATCAGCTGCACGATGATCGATGCCGAAATATACGGCATGATCCCCAGCGCAAACAGGCTGAAACGCGACAGCGCACCACCGGAGAACATGTTGAACATGCCCAGGATACCGCCCTGCTGCGACTTGAACAACTGGTCGAGCACCAGCGGATCGATCCCCGGCACCGGAATAAAGGTGCCGATACGGTAGACGATCAATGCGCCGAGCAGGAATAACAAGCGGCGCTTGAGGTCGCCGAATTTGTTCAAGCCGGTTTTTGGCGTGGCCAAGGTAGGTGTCCTCGCAGGATCAGTCGGCGATGGTGCCGCCCGCCGCCTCAATCGCGGCGCGCGCACCCTTGGTCACGGCAATGCCGCTCAGCTTGATCGCCCGGCCGATTTCACCCGCCAGGTAGACCTTTGCCGCCTTGACTGCGGAACTGACCAGTCCAGCCTGTTTCAGCACCAGCAAATCGATCTCGTCCACACCCACCGCCGCCAGTTCATACAGACGGACGTGCGCCGTGTTCGCCTTGGTCAGTGAAACAAATCCGCGCTTGGGCAGGCGGCGCTGCATCGGCATTTGACCGCCTTCGAAACCCACCTTGTGGAAACCACCCGAACGGGATTTCTGGCCTTTGTGGCCACGCCCCGCGGTTTTACCCAGGCCTGAGCCAATGCCACGGCCCGGGCGACGCCTGTCTTTCTTGGCGCCGTCTGCCGGTTTAATCGTATTCAGTTCCATTTAAGCCTCGCACTTCAACAAATAGGCGGCCTTCGTCATCATCCCGCGGTTTTCCGGGGTGTCGATCACCTCGACCGTGTGGTGCATACGTCGCAGACCCAAGCCACGGACACAGGCGCGATGTGCTTCCTTGGCGCCAATCAGGCTTTTGATCTGCGTCACCTTAATTTTTTTCTGCTCGCTCATGGTTTACCCCGTGATGTCTTCGAGTGACTTGCCACGCTTGGCCGCAATCTCGGACGGCGTGGACATTTTCAACAGGCCGTCAAGCGTCGCACGCACGACGTTGTAGGGGTTGGTCGAACCCAGGCACTTGGCGAGAACGTTCTGCACGCCCATCACCTCGAAAACGGCACGCATCGCACCGCCGGCGATAATGCCGGTACCTTCGGATGCCGGCTGGATCAGCACGCGCGAGGCGCCATGCTGGCCCACCACCGTATGGTGGAAAGTACCATTCTTCAGGCTGATCTTGACCAGTTTGCGGCGGGCCTCTTCCATTGCCTTCTGCACGGCCACTGGCACTTCACGGGATTTTCCCTTGCCCATGCCGATACCGCCATCGCCGTCGCCGACCACGGTCAGCGCGGCAAAGCCCATGATCCGACCACCCTTAACCACTTTGGTGACCCGGTTGATCGAGATCATTTTTTCGCGCAAGCCGTCGCCGCGCTCTTCGTTACTGCTAGGTGCTGTACGGGCCATCTTGATTCTGCCTCGTTAAAAAACCAAACCGCCTTCACGCGCGGCATCTGCCAGGGCTTTCACACGCCCATGGAACTTGAAACCCGAACGGTCGAAAGCCACTTTTTCAATACCCAAACCTTTGGCCTTTTCAGCCAGGTGCTTGCCGACTGCCGTCGCCGCGGCAACGGTACCGCCATTGGGCAACCCGGCACGTAGCGCCTTGTCGTTGGAAGACGCGCTGCACATCACCGTGCCCCCGTCCGCAGAAATAATCTGGGCGTAGACATGGCTGTTGGTGCGGTGAATTGCCAGGCGAGTCGCCTTGACGGCCGCGATCTTGGCGCGGGTTTTGCGCGCTCGGCGAATCCGTGATTGCTTGGTGTTCATTTTCTGTCCTTAAGCCTTACTTCTTCTTGGTCTCTTTCTTGATAACCACTTCGTCGCTATAACGCACGCCCTTGCCTTTGTAAGGCTCCGGCGGACGGTATGAACGCACATCGGCGGCCACCTGCCCAACAACCTGGCGATCAATGCCCTTGATCAGGATTTCAGTCTGCGTCGGCGTCTCGACCTTGATGCCGGCAGGCATCTTGTGCACAACGGGATGCGAGAAACCCAGCGTCAGGTTGAGCGCGTCGCCCTGAGCCTGAGCGCGGTAGCCGACTCCGACCAGCAACAGCTTCTTCTCGAAACCCTTGGTAACACCCTGCACCATGTTATTGACCAGCGCACGCAGGGTTCCCGCCATGGCATTCGCCTGGATGCTTCCACCGACAGGCGCAAAAGTCAGCACACCCTCGTTGAGCGCGACCGAGACATCGCTCGATGCCGCCCGGCTCATCGAACCGAGCGGACCCTTGACCGAGATCACACTTCCCAGCGCGACCTCGACGCCTTTCGGCAATGTAATAGGATTATTGGCTACACGTGACATATCCGCTCTCTCTTACGCAACCACGCACAGGACTTCGCCACCCACGCCCTTGGCGCGGGCATGGCGATCGGTCATCACACCGCTCGAGGTCGATACAATGGCCACACCCAAGCCATTCATCACCCGCGGCAGATCCTCGGCACCCTTGTAGATGCGCAGACCAGGCCGGCTAACTCGCTCGATGCGCTCGATGACCGGACGGCCGGCATAATATTTAAGCTGCAACTCAAGCTCGGGCTTGCCGGCCTCGCCACGAATGGCAAAATCGTCGATGTAGCCCTCGTCCTTCAGCACCTTGGCGATAGCCACTTTGACCTTGGAAGAAGGCATCGCAACAGCCATCTTTTCGACTGCTTGGGCGTTACGGATGCGGGTCAGCATGTCCGCGATGGGATCACTCATACTCATATTGTTTACCCCTTACCAGCTTGCCTTGACGATGCCCGGGATTTCGCCCCGCATCGCATACTCGCGCAGTTTGCCGCGCGCCAGGCCAAACTTGCTGAACACGCCGCGCGGGCGCCCCGTCAACTGGCACCGGTTGCGCTGGCGCACCGGGCTGGAGTTGCGTGGCAGCTCTTGCAATGCCTTGTAGGCTGCCATGCGATCTTCATCGCTGGTCCGCACGCTGGCGATTGCGGCTTTGAGGTCAGCACGCTTGGCAGCATATTTCTTCACCATGCGCGCGCGCTTTTCTTCGCGGTTAATCAAGGATAACTTGGCCATGCCTACCTCAACTCTTGAACGGGAAACTGAAGGCGGCAAGCAAGGCTCGCGCTTCATCATCAGTCTTGGCGGTGGTGGTGATCGTAATGTTCATGCCACGCAACGCATCAATCTTGTCGTATTCGATTTCAGGAAAAATAATCTGTTCCTTGACACCCATGTTGTAGTTGCCACGGCCATCAAAGGACTTGCCCGAAACTCCCCGGAAATCGCGGATACGGGGAATTGCCACCGTCACCAGACGATCCAGAAATTCGTACATCCGCACGTGACGCAGGGTCACCATGCAGCCAACGGGGTAGTTTTCACGGATCTTGAAACCCGCGATCGATTTCTTCGACTTGGTGACAACCGGCTTCTGGCCGGCGATCTTGCGCATGTCCGCCACCGCATGATCCATCACCTTCTTGTCCGCCACAGCCTCGCCCACCCCCATGTTAAGGGTGATCTTCTGAATGCGCGGAACCTGCATGACAGATGTGTAGCCAAACTGTTCAATCAGCTTGGGCACCACCGTCTCACGATAAAACTCTTGAAAACGCGCCATGATTACCCCTGTGCGTCAACCATTTCGCCATTGGACTTGTAAACGCGCACCTTGCGGCCGTCCTCCAGCACCTTGTACCCCACGCGATCAGCCTTCTGTGTGCCGGCATTGAACAATGCGACATTGGAAGCCTGAATCGGCATTTCCTTTTCGACGATCCCACCCTGAATGTTGCGCATGGGATTCGGCTTCTGATGCTTCTTGACGCGATTCACGCCCTCAACGAGCAAATGATCATTGTCAAATACCTTGAGCACCACACTGCGCTTACCCTTGTCTTTTCCGGCAAGAACGATCACCTGATCACTTCTACGAATTCGTGCCATGACTCCCCCTTACAGAACCTCGGGCGCCAGCGAGACGATCTTCATGAACTTCTCGGTACGCAACTCACGGGTAACCGGCCCAAAGATACGGGTGCCGATCGGCTCTAATTTAGCGTTCAACAGCACTGCGGCATTGCCGTCAAAGCGCACCAGCGAACCATCCGGACGCCGCACACCCTTGGCAGTGCGGACCACAACAGCGTTGTAGACGTCGCCTTTTTTCACGCGACCGCGCGGTGCAGCATCCTTGATGCTGACCTTGATGATGTCACCCACACCTGCATAGCGTCGGCGGCTGCCGCCCAACACCTTGATGCACATAACCGAGCGCGCACCTGTGTTGTCCGCCACATCCAATACGGACTGCATCTGAATCATTTAATTGCCTCCAACTTAATCCACCACGCTTTAATCAAAAGAGCGGCGGCTAGTTTTGGACCCCGTTCGGGAGAAAATTCCGCCATACGCGGAACTACTTGAGCCAGCGAACCGGACTAAAACCAACCGGCTCACTACCGGAAAACGCGAAATTATACTGGGTCTTTGCGCTTCGCGCAAGCTTTAAACGCGTGCGCGCACAATCAGCTTGCTCACTGTCCATGCCTTGGTACGCGACATTTTGCGCGACTCTTCGATCTGCACCATGTCGCCCTCGTGAAACTCATTGTTTTCATCGTGGGCGTGATATTTTTTGGACAGGCGAATGATCTTGCCAATAACCGGATGCTTGACACGACGCTCGACCAGCACGGTGACCGTCTTGTTCATCTTGTCGCTCAACACACGCCCAGTCAGCGTGCGCATCATCTTCTTGTCTTCAGTCATGCTTGACCCGCCTTTTCGCGCATAATTGTCTTGACCCGTGCAATATCGCGACGCAACTTGCCCAGGTCGGCAGTTTTATTCGACTGCTGGGTGGCCACCTGCATACGCAGGGCAAAGTGGGCACGCAACAGCAACTCCAGTTCCTGCTGCAGTTCTGCGGCATTCTTGCCGCGCATTTCATTTGTATTCATTACTCAACTCCCGATCATGCGGGTCACGAAGGTGGTCGCGATCGGCAACTTGGCAGCCGCCAGGCGAAACGCCTCACGTGCCAGCACTTCATTCACGCCATCCATCTCGTACAACACCTTGCCTGGCTGAATTTCAGCCACGTAGTATTCCGGCGCACCCTTGCCGTTACCCATCCGGACTTCGGCCGGTTTACGCGAAATCGGCTTGTCCGGAAAAATACGAATCCAGATGCGCCCGCCGCGCTTGATATGACGGGTCATGGCGCGACGTGCGGCTTCAATCTGACGCGCAGTCAGGCGACCGCGGCCGACCGCCTTCAGGCCAAAGTCGCCGAAACTTACACTGGCGCCACGGGTGGCCAGACCGGTGTTACGGCCTTTCTGTTCCTTGCGGAATTTTCTTCTAGCTGGCTGCAGCATGTTTCACTCCTGGTTTCTTGCCGCGTTTTTCCTGTTCGGCCACCGCAGGCGCCTCGCCACGGCCGAGCGTGTCTCCCTTGTAAACCCATACCTTGACACCGATGACGCCGTAGGTGGTCTTCGCTTCGGCAAAGCCATAATCAATGATGGCGCGCAGAGTGTGCAGCGGCACACGGCCTTCGCGATACCATTCGGTGCGGGCGATTTCAGCGCCGTTCAAACGCCCGGAACTCATGATCTTGATGCCCTGCGCACCCAGACGCATGGCGTTCTGCATGGAACGTTTCATGGCACGACGGAACATCACACGCTTTTCAAGTTGCTGGGCAATGCCGTCAGCAATGATCTGAGCATCGGTCTCGGGCTTGCGCACTTCTTCGATATTGACGTGCACGGGCACCGACATCAAACGCGCCAGCTCTCCGCGCAGCACCTCGATGTCCTCGCCTTTTTTGCCAATGACCACGCCAGGGCGACCACTGAATATCGTGATGCGCGCATTCTTGGCCGGACGCTCGATCACCACCTTGGAAACCGACGCATGGGCGAGCTTCTTTTTCAGATAATCACGAACCTTGATATCCTCAAGCAGGGTGCTGGAGAAGTTGCGGTTCGAACCGTACCATTTTGCCGTCCAGATGCGCTGAACGCCAAGACGGAACCCAATCGGATGTATTTTTTGTCCCATGGCGCTTCCTTAATCCCCAACCGTCACACTGATGTGACAGGTTGACTTAGTAATACGGTTGCCACGGCCTTTGGCGCGTGCAGTAAAACGCTTCAGCACCGTACCCTGGTCGACAAGAATCGTCTTGACCTTAAGGGTATCGATGTCGGCGCCTTCATTGTGCTCGGCGTTGGCAATCGCCGACTCAAGCACTTTCTTGATGATGCCAGCACCTTTTTTAGGGCTGAAGGCCAGGAGATTCAGCGCCTTCTCCACGCGCAGGCCACGAATCTGGTCGGCGACCAGGCGGCCCTTCTGTGCGGACAGACGCGTACCACGCAAAATTGCAGAAACTTCCATCATGCGCTCCTTATCTCTTCGCCTTCTTGTCCGCAACGTGACCCTTGAAGGTCCGCGTCAGGGAAAACTCACCCAGCTTGTGGCCGACCATGTTCTCGGTCACGAATACCGGCATATGCTGACGCCCGTTATGCACCGCAATCGTCAGCCCGATAAAGTCGGGCAACACGGTGGAACGGCGCGACCAGGTCTTGATCGGGCGCTTGTCGTTGGTGCCGCGAGCGGCTTCAATTCTCTTCAGCAGATGCCCGTCGACGAAAGGGCCTTTTTTAATTGAACGTGCCATATCTTTCTACCTCTATCAGCGCGCGTTGCGGCGGCGGACGATCATGTTGGAGGTGCGCTTGTTGCTGCGGGTACGATAGCCCTTGGTCGGCGTGCCCCACGGGCTGACCGGATGGCGGCCAGCCGCTGTGCGGCCTTCGCCGCCGCCATGCGGGTGATCGCACGGGTTCATCACCACACCGCGCACGGTGGGACGGATGCCACGCCAGCGGCTTGCACCCGCCTTGCCGATCGAACGCAGGCTGTGCTCCTCGTTGCCCACCTCGCCGAGCGTGGCGCGACAGTCAACGTGTACCTTGCGGATCTCACCCGAGCGCAGACGCAACTGCGCATAGCTGCCCTCACGCGCCAACAGCTGCACCGAGGTGCCGGCGGAACGCGCGATCTGCGCACCCTTGCCAGGCATCATCTCGACGCAATGCACCGTGCTGCCGACCGGGATGCTGCGCAGCGGCATGCAGTTGCCCGCCTTGATCGGCGCTTCGATCCCATTCACCAGCTGCGCACCCACCGCAATGCCGCGCGGCGCAATGATGTAGCGCCGTTCGCCATCGGCATAGCACAGCAATGCCAGATGCGCCGAACGGTTGGGGTCATATTCGATGTGCTCGACCTTGGCGGGGATGCCATCCTTGTTGCGGCGGAAGTCCACCACGCGGTAATGCTGCTTGTGGCCACCGCCCTTGTGGCGCACTGTGATATGGCCATTGTTATTGCGGCCCGAACCGCGCTTCTTCGGCTCGAGCAGTGCTGCGAACGGCGCGCCTTTGTGCAGGCCGGCGGTAACAACCTTGACGAGCGCACGACGCCCGGCAGAGGTAGGTTTAACTTTAATCAGTGCCATGATTTTCTCCCTTACAGACCGGACGCGAAGTCGATGTCCTGACCCGGCTTCAGGGTGACATACGCTTTCTTCCAGTTGTCACGGCGACCCGTGACACGGCCGGAGCGCTTGACCTTGCCCTTGACGTTCAGCACTTGCACACCCGTAACCTCGACCTTGAACAGGCTGGCAACGGCTGCGCCAATTTCCTGCTTGGTGGCATCGGGCAACACACGAAAAACAACCTGATTCAGCTTGTCGGCCATGCGCGTACTTTTTTCGGAGATCACCGGCGCGAGAATGACTTTGAGCAAACGCTCTTGACTGATCGCACCCATTACACCATCTCCTCAAACTGCTTGACCGCCGCCTTGGTGATCAATACGTTACCGAATTTGACCAGGCTCCACGGATCGGCCTGATGCGGCTCGACCACATAGACGTTTGGCAGATTGCGCGACGACAGCCACAGGTTGTCATCCACGCTGTCCGCAATAATCATGACCTTGCCGTAACCCATCGACTTCAGTTTGTCGGCAAGCAACCGGGTCTTGGGCGACTCGATACCCAGACTTTCCACGACCTTGATCTTGCCGTCGCGGGCCAGCTGCGACAGGATAGCCGCCAGGCCGGCGCGATACATCTTGCGATTGACCTTGTGGGTGAAGTTTTCGTTGGGCTTGTTCGGAAAGGTGACGCCACCCCCGCGCCAGATCGGGCTCGAGGTACGGCCGGAACGTGCACGGCCGGTGCCTTTTTGACGCCACGGCTTATGCGTGGACGCGCTCACTTCGGCACGCGTCTGCTGGGCACGGTTACCGCTGCGCGCATTCGCCTGGAACGCGGTCACCACTTGGTGCACCAGCGCCTCGTTGTAGTCGCGACCAAAAGTCTCGTCGGCGGCAGCCAGACTGGAAATCTGCTGGCCCTGCTCATTAATGACGGTCAAATCCATCAGGCACCTCCCTTCACTGCCGGGCGCACCACCACATGACCACCCTTGGAACCCGGAACGGCACCCTTCAACAACACCAGCCCGCGCTCCGCATCGACGCGCACGACTTCAAGGTTCTGCTTGGTACAGGTAACCGCGCCCATATGACCCGACATGCGCTTGCCCGGAAACACCCGGCCCGGATCCTGACACATGCCGGTGGAACCCGGCACGTTGTGCGAACGCGAGTTACCGTGCGTGGCACCCTGCGACTTGAAGTGGTGGCGCTTGATGGTGCCCGCAAAGCCCTTGCCCTGGGTTACCCCGGTCACATCGACTTTTTGCCCGGCCTGGAACAGCTCGACCGAAACGGCTGCACCCGGCTGATATTGCGCAGCCTCCTCGGCGGAGACGCGGAACTCACGCATGAGCTCACCTGCATCGACACCCGCCTTGGCGAAGTGACCGGCCTGTGATTTGTTGACACGGCTATTGCGGCGGCTGCCATAAGCGAGCTGCACGGCGGAATAACCGTCAATTTCTGGCGTGCGCACCTGCGTCACACGATTGTTTGACATTTCCAGCACCGTCACCGGAACGGACGCACCGCTCTCAATGAAAATGCGGGTCATGCCGACCTTACGGCCAACGAGCCCGATACTCATTTTATATTTCCTATCTCAAGCCTGCAGCCGGAGCCGCGGACAAGGGTTGTAGGTGCCGATTACAATTGACCGGCGACTATTGATACAGCTGAAGGGGCGGCATTATAACCATGCCGCCCACTTTTTACAACTTGATTTCGACGTCGACGCCAGCAGGCAGATCCAGCTTCATCAGGGCATCAACCGTTTTATCGGTGGGATCCATGATGTCCATCAGACGGCGATGGGTGCGGATTTCGAACTGGTCGCGCGACGTCTTGTTGACGTGTGGCGAACGCAGCACGTCAAAACGCTCGATCGAGGTCGGCAACGGAATCGGGCCCTTGACCACGGCGCCGGTGCGCTTGGCCGTTTCCACGATTTCGAGCGCAGACTGGTCGATCAGTTTGTAGTCAAACGCCTTCAGGCGGATACGGATTTTCTGGCTTTGCATGGTTTGAACCTTATTCTTCGATCTTGGCAACAACGCCGGCACCGACGGTGCGGCCGCCTTCGCGGATGGCAAAACGCAGACCTTCGTCCATGGCGATCGGCTGGATCAGCGAGACCTTGATGCTGACGTTGTCGCCAGGCATCACCATCTCGGTGCCGGCCGGCAGTTCAATGCTGCCTGTGACGTCGGTGGTGCGGAAGTAGAACTGCGGACGGTAGCCGTTGAAGAACGGGGTATGACGACCGCCTTCGTCCTTGCTCAGCACGTAGATCTCGGCGCTGAACTTGGTGTGCGGCTTGATCGAGCCGGGCTTGGCCAGTACCTGGCCGCGCTGGACTTCTTCACGCTTGGTGCCGCGCAGCAGCACGCCGACGTTGTCGCCAGCCTGACCCTGGTCCAGCAGCTTCCTGAACATCTCGACGCCGGTGCAGGTGGTCTTGACGGTGGGGACGATGCCGACGATCTCGATTTCTTCGCCAACCTTGACGACGCCGCGCTCGACACGTCCGGTAACGACGGTGCCGCGACCGGAGATGGAGAAGACGTCTTCAACAGGCATCAGGAAGGGACGGTCAACGGCACGCTCGGGCTCGGGGATGTAGGAGTCGAGCGCGTCGGCCAGCTTGAGGATGCTGGGCTCGCCGATGTCGCTCTGGTCGCCTTCGAGGGCCTTGAGGGCACTGCCAATGATGATGGGGGTGTCGTCACCGGGGAAGTCGTACTTGCTGAGCAGTTCGCGAACTTCCATTTCAACAAGCTCGAGCAACTCGGGGTCGTCGACCATGTCGGCCTTGTTCATGTAGACGATGATGTAGGGTACGCCAACCTGACGCGCAAGCAGAATGTGCTCGCGGGTCTGCGGCATGGGGCCGTCGGCGGAGGACACGACCAGGATGGCGCCGTCCATCTGCGCAGCACCGGTAATCATGTTCTTGATGTAGTCGGCGTGGCCCGGGCAGTCGACGTGTGCGTAATGACGCTTCTCGGTCTCGTACTCGACGTGCGAGGTGTTGATGGTGATGCCGCGCGCCTTTTCTTCGGGCGAGCTGTCGATCTCGGCGTAGTTCTTGGCCGAACCGCCAAATTTCTTCGCCAGAATGGTGGTGATCGCCGCGGTCAAGGTGGTCTTGCCGTGGTCAACGTGACCAATCGTGCCAACGTTTACGTGCGGTTTGGTCCGCTGGAATTTTTCCTTAGCCATTTCAAGTACCCTATGAGATCAAAATTATTTCGTGGCGCCAGATCACTTCTTGGCAATGACAGCTTCTGCGACGCTCTTCGGCGCTTCGGTGTAATGCTTGAATTCCATCGAATAGGTCGCGCGACCTTGCGACATCGAGCGCAGATCGGTGGAGTAGCCGAACATCTCGGCCAGCGGCACTTCGGCCTTGATCGCCTTGACGCCGCCGACATCGTCCATACCCTGGATGATGCCGCGACGACGGTTCAAGTCGCCCATCACGTCACCCATGTAGTCTTCCGGCGTTTCCACTTCCACCGCCATCATCGGCTCCAGCAGGATCGGGGTCGCCTTGCGCATGCCATCCTTGAAAGCCATGATCGCTGCCAGTTTGAATGCCAGCTCGGACGAGTCGACATCGTGGTAGGAGCCATCAAACAACGTGACCTTGACGTCGACCACCGGAAAACCGGCCAACACGCCGCTGTTCAGCGCTTCACGCAAGCCTTTTTCCACTGCCGGAATGTATTCGCGCGGCACCGTGCCGCCCTTGATGGCGTCGATGAACTCAAAGCCTTTGCCCGCTTCATTCGGCCCCATCTTGATCCAGACATGGCCGTACTGACCTTTACCACCCGACTGCTTGACGTGCTTGCCTTCCTGCTCGACTTCCTTCTTGATCGCTTCGCGATAGGCCACTTGCGGCGCACCAACGTTGGCCTCGACGCCAAACTCGCGGCGCATGCGATCAACCAGGATTTCCAGGTGCAATTCACCCATGCCTGACATGATCGTCTGGCCGGTCTCTTCATCCGTACGAACGCGGAAAGACGGGTCTTCCTGCGCCAAGCGGCCCAAGGCAACGCCCATTTTTTCCTGGTCGGCCTTGGTTTTCGGCTCGACCGCCACGTGAATCACCGGCTCGGGGAAAATCATCCGCTCGAGCGTGATCGGGTCACTCATGTCGCATAGCGTATCGCCCGTTGTGACATCCTTGAGGCCGACCGCAGCGGCGATGTCGCCCGCGCGCACTTCCTTGATTTCCTCGCGCTGGTTGGCGTGCATCTGCAGAATTCGCCCCAGACGCTCCTTGCGGCCCTTGACCGGGTTGTAAATCGTATCGCCCGATTTGACCACGCCGGAATACACCCGGAAGAAAATCAACTGGCCCACATAGGGATCGGTCGCGACCTTGAACGCCAGCGCAGAAAACTTCTCGTCGTCAGACGGACGGCGCGCGCCCTCACTACCATCATCCAGCTCGCCCTTCACCGGGGGAACGTCGGTTGGCGCAGGCATCAATTCGATCACCTTGTCGAGCATCGCCTGCACGCCCTTGTTCTTGAACGCACTGCCGCACATCATCGGGACGATTTCGCTGGCGATCGTGCGCGTACGCAAGCCCAGGATAATCTCGGCCTCGGACAGATCCCCCTCTTCGAGATACTTGTTCATCATCTCTTCGGATGATTCCGCAGCCGCCTCAACCATGGCCTCACGCCATTTTTTGCACGTTTCAACCAAATCCGCGGGAATCTCGCGCAGGTCGAACTTCATGCCCAGGCTGGCCTCATCCCAGTAAATCGCCTTCATGCGAACCAGATCGACCACGCCTTCGAATTTCTCTTCCGCGCCGATCGGCACCTGAAGCGGAATCGGATTGGCCTTCAGGCGCAAACGCATCTGATCATAGACCTTGAAGAAGTCCGCGCCCGAGCGGTCCATCTTGTTGACGAAGGCCAGACGCGGCACGCGGTATTTGTTGGCCTGACGCCACACGGTTTCAGACTGCGGCTGAACGCCGCCCACCGCGCAGTACACCATGCAGGCGCCATCCAGAACCCGCATAGAACGCTCCACCTCGATGGTGAAGTCGACGTGTCCCGGCGTATCGATAATATTGATGCGATGCTCGGGGAAATTGCCGTCCATCCCCTTCCAGAAGCACGTGGTCGCAGCCGATGTAATCGTAATGCCACGCTCCTGCTCCTGCTCCATCCAATCCATGGTGGCCGCGCCATCATGGACTTCGCCGATTTTATGCGACACGCCCGTGTAAAACAGGACGCGTTCGGTGGTGGTGGTCTTGCCGGCGTCAATATGGGCTGAAATGCCGATATTGCGATAGCGCTCAATAGGAGTCGTGCGTGCCACGTTAATTACCTGCCAATTTTATGCGTTGAGATTAGAAACGGAAATGCGAGAAGGCTTTGTTGGCTTCAGCCATACGATGCACTTCCTCACGCTTCTTCACTGCGCCGCCACGACCTTCAGCCGCATCCAGCAATTCGCCTGCCAAACGAGCACCCATGGATTTCTCGCCGCGCTTGCGCGCCGCATCCTTCAGCCAGCGCATGGCCAGCGCAGTACGGCGACTCGAGCGCACTTCAACCGGCACCTGGTAGTTGGCGCCACCGACGCGGCGGCTCTTGACCTCGACCATGGGACGGGCGTTGTTCAGCGCAACACCGAACACCTCCAGGGGGTCTTTGCCGGACTTCTGGACGATCTGCTCGAATGCACCGTAGACGATGCGCTCGGCGACCGACTTCTTGCCGCTGGACATGACGACGTTCATGAATTTCGAAACCTCCTGATTGCCGAATTTCGGATCAGGCAGGATTTCACGTTTGGGGACTTCGCGACGACGGGGCATGGTTCCTGTCTCTCTATCTAGTTAAGCTTTTTCGGGCGTCGAATTCAACGGCCTGACTCAATCAGGCTTTTTTCGGGCGCTTGGCGCCGTACTTCGAACGCGACTGCTTGCGATCCTTCACGCCGGCGGTATCCAGGCTGCCGCGAACGGTGTGGTAACGCACACCCGGCAAATCCTTGACCCGGCCGCCGCGCACCAGCACCACCGAGTGCTCTTGCAGGTTATGGCCTTCACCACCGATGTAGCTAATGACCTCGAAACCGCTGGTGAGCTTGACCTTGCAGACCTTACGCAAGGCGGAGTTCGGTTTCTTGGGCGTCGTGGTGTACACGCGAGTGCACACACCGCGGCGTTGCGGGCAGGCCTGCAAGGCCGGAACCTTGCTCTTTTCCACTGGTGCCTGACGCGGCTTGCGGATCAGCTGGTTAATCGTTGGCATGTCAAAAATTCCGAAAAATTAAGTAAGCGTATCGTTTTTAAAAACAAGCGGGACGGCGCCAACCGCATTTTTTGAACGCGGCGCCGTCCCGGGCTACAGTCCTGCGTTTCCCGGCAAACATGTGGCCGGAAAAAGACGCGTGATTCTATGGGAGAGACTCCCCCCTGTCAAGCAACTTCCTGATTCTCGGCGGGATTTACGCCCCCGTCTTCGATCAGATGCCCGGCCCCCAAGTCTTCTCCGGCTGCCTGGCTGCGCCGGGTGTTGTGGTAAGCCAGGCCAGTGCCTGCCGGAATCAGGCGTCCGACGATCACGTTTTCCTTCAGCCCGCGCAGTTCGTCGCGTTTGCCCATGATGGCCGCCTCGGTCAGCACACGCGTGGTTTCCTGGAAGGAAGCCGCAGAGATGAACGAGTCGGTCGACAGCGATGCCTTGGTGATACCGAGCAGGATCGGATCGTAGATTGCCGGTTCCTTGCCCGCCGCCACCATATCGTCGTTGATCTGCAGCACTTCCGAGCGCTCGACCTGCTCGCCGGGGATGAGGCCGGTGGCACCCGGATCCGCCACGGTGACGCGGCGCAGCATCTGACGCACGATGACCTCGATGTGCTTATCGTTGATCTTCACCCCCTGCAGGCGGTAGACGTCCTGCACTTCGTCGGTGATGTAACGCGCCAGCGCTTCCACTCCGCGCAGGCGCAGGATGTCATGCGGGTCAACCGGGCCGTCGACGATGATTTCGCCTTTCTGCACGATCTGGCCGTCGTGCGCCGTCACATGTTTTTCCTTGGTGATCAGGTATTCATGCGGCTCTCCGTCCGGGTCGGTGATCACCAGACGCTGCTTGCCTTTGGTGTCCTTGCCGAACGATACGGTTCCGGTGACTTCCGCCAGCACACCGGCATCTTTCGGCGAGCGCGCCTCGAACAGCTCGGCCACGCGCGGCAGACCACCGGTAATGTCACGGGTCTTCGACGTTTCCTGCGGAATACGCGCGATCACGTCGCCCACCGCCACGTCCTGGCCATCCTTCACGGTAATGATGGAGCCGATCTGGAAGGTGATATTGACCAGTGTATCGGTGCCCGCGATCTTGATTTCATTCCCGGCCTCGTCCAGCAGCTTGACCTGCGGGCGCAGGCCCTTGGCGGCGCTGCTGGCCTTGCGCTTGGGATCGATCACTACCAGCGTCGACAGGCCGGTGACGTCGTCGAGCTGCTTGGCCACGGTGATGCCTTCCTCGATGTTCTCGAAGCGGATGCGCCCGGCGTACTCGGTAATGATCGGACGGGTATGCGGATCCCAGGTCGCCAGCACGGTACCGGCCTTGATCTTGGCGCCATCGGTCACCATCAGCGTCGCGCCGTAGGGCACCTTCTGACGCTCACGCTCGCGACCGCTGTCATCCGCAATGATGATTTCACCGCTGCGCGAAATCGCCACCGGCTCCTTACGGGCGTTGGTCACGTAGCGCATGGTGGCGGTGTACTGCACCGTGCCGTTCGACTTGACCTCGAGCTGACTCGCCGCCGCGGCACGCGAAGCGGCGCCGCCGATGTGGAAGGTCCGCATGGTGAGCTGGGTGCCCGGCTCGCCGATCGACTGCGCGGCGATCACGCCTACCGCTTCGCCGACGTTGACCAGATAGCCGCGGCCGAGATCGCGACCATAGCATTTGACGCACAGGCCGTAGCGCGTTTCGCAGGTCAGCGGGGTGCGCACCTTGACTTCGTCGAGGCCGAGCGATTCGATGGTATCGACAACGTCCTCCACCAGCAGCGTACCGGCCTCGAACACGGTTTCCTGGGTGTCGGGGTGAATGATATCGCTGGCAGCCACGCGGCCGAGAATCCGCTCGCGCAACGCTTCCACGACTTCACCGCCCTCGACCAGCGCCTTCACCGCCAGGCCGTTCTTGGTGCCGCAATCATCCTCGGTCACCACCAGATCCTGCGTCACGTCGACCAGACGGCGCGTCAGGTAGCCGGAGTTCGCGGTTTTCAGCGCGGTATCGGCGAGGCCCTTGCGAGCGCCGTGGGTCGAGATGAAGTACTGAAGCATGTTCAGGCCTTCGCGGAAGTTCGCCGTGATCGGGGTCTCGATGATGGAGCCATCCGGCTTCGCCATCAGGCCGCGCATGCCGGCCAGCTGACGAATCTGCGCCGCGGAGCCGCGCGCGCCAGAGTCGGCCATCATGTAAATCGAGTTGAACGACTCCTGGGTGACTTCCTTGCCGTTGCGGTCGATGACCTTTTCGCCGCCCAGCTGGCCCATCATCGCCTTGGCCACGGCATCCCCCGCGCGGCCCCAGATGTCGACCACCTTATTGTAGCGTTCGCCCTGGGTCACCAGACCCGAGGTGTATTGCGATTCGATCTCTTTCACCTCAGCTTCGGCTGCGCCCAGGATCTGGCCCTTTTCACCAGGAATCAGCATATCCTTGACCGCAATCGACATCCCCGAACGGGTGGCGAAGGTGAAGCCGGTGTACATCAGCTTGTCGGCGAAAATCACCGTCTCTCGCAGGCCGCAGCGGCGGAAGCTGGCGTTGATCAGCCTGGAAATTTCCTTTTTCTTCAGTGCCTTGTCGATGAAGCTAAAGGGCAGACCCGGCGGCAGGATTTCGGACAGCAGCGCGCGCCCGAGCGTGGTTTCCACCCGCTTGACGGTCTCAACCCGGTTCTTGTTCTCGTCCAGCGTCACTTCCTTGATCCGCACTGTAACGCGCGCATGCAACGCAGCTTCGCGATTATCGTAAGCGCGGCGTGCCTCGGTGACGTCGGCAAACAGCATGCCCTCACCCTTGGCGTTGACCATCTCACGGGTCATGTAATACAGACCCAGCACGATGTCCTGCGACGGCACGATGATCGGCTCGCCGTTGGCGGGCGACAGCACGTTGTTCGATGCCAGCATCAGGGTGCGCGCTTCGGTCTGCGCTTCCAGCGACAGCGGCACGTGGACGGCCATCTGGTCACCGTCGAAGTCGGCGTTGAACGCCGCGCACACCAGCGGGTGCAGCTGGATCGCCTTGCCTTCGATCAGCACCGGCTCGAACGCCTGGATGCCCAGGCGGTGCAGCGTCGGTGCACGGTTCAGCATCACCGGATGCTCGCGGATGACTTCTTCCAGCAGGTCCCACACGATTGGCTCTTCGTCTTCCACCATCTTTTTGGAAGCCTTGATCGTGGTCGCCAGTCCCAGCACTTCGAGACGGTGGAAAATGAAGGGCTTGAACAGTTCCAGCGCCATCTTCTTGGGCAGGCCGCACTGATGCAGCTTCAGCGTCGGGCCAACCACGATGACGGAGCGGCCCGAGTAGTCGACGCGTTTGCCGAGCAGGTTCTGGCGGAAACGGCCGCTCTTGCCCTTGATCATGTCGGCCAGCGACTTCAGCGGGCGCTTGTTGGCGCCGGTCATCGCCTTGCCGCGGCGGCCATTGTCGAGCAGCGAATCGACCGCTTCCTGCAACATGCGCTTTTCATTGCGCACGATGATCTCGGGCGCCTTCAATTCCAGCAGCCGCTTCAGGCGGTTGTTGCGGTTGATGACGCGGCGGTACAGGTCGTTGAGGTCGGAGGTGGCGAAGCGGCCGCCGTCCAGCGGCACCAGCGGACGTAGTTCGGGCGGCAGCACCGGCAGCACTTCGAGGATCATCCACTCGGGCTTGATGCCGGACTTCTGGAAGCCTTCGAGAATTTTCAGCCGCTTGGACAGTTTCTTCAGTTTGGTGTCGGAACCGGTTTTATTGATTTCCGCATGCAAGTTTTCCACGGTGGTATGCAGATCGAGCGAGCGCAGCAATTCGCGCACGGCTTCCGCACCCATCAGCGCCTTGAATTCATCGCCATATTCTTCCAGTTTGGCGAGGTAGTCTTCCTCGGTCAGCAGCTGGCCGCGATTAAGCGGCGTCATGCCGGGCTCGACCACCATGAAGCCTTCGAAATAGAGGACGCGCTCGATGTCACGCAGCGTCATGTCGAGCACCATGCCCAGACGGCTGGGCAGCGACTTCAAAAACCAGATGTGGGCGACCGGCGAGGCCAGCTCGATGTGGCCCATGCGCTCACGGCGCACCTTGGACAGCGTGACTTCGACGCCGCACTTTTCGCAGATCACGCCACGGTGCTTCAGGCGCTTGTACTTGCCGCACAGGCATTCATAGTCCTTGACCGGACCGAAAATCTTGGCGCAGAACAGGCCGTCGCGCTCCGGCTTGAAGGTGCGGTAGTTGATGGTCTCCGGCTTCTTCACTTCGCCGTAGGACCAGGAGCGGATTTTCTCCGGCGACGCCAGGCCAATCTTGATGGCGTCGAACTCTTCCTCGTGGGTGGCCTGCTTGAATAGATCTAACAGTGCTTTCATGGCTGTGTCCTCACCCTAAATTAATAACGTTCCAGATCGATGTCGATGCCCAGCGATCGGATTTCCTTCACCAGCACGTTGAAGGACTCCGGCATGCCCGCCTCGATCTTATGTTCGCCCTTGACGATGCTCTCGTACACCTTGGTGCGGCCATTCACATCGTCCGATTTCACCGTCAGCATTTCCTGCAGCACATACGATGCGCCGTAGGCTTCCAGCGCCCACACTTCCATTTCGCCGAAGCGCTGACCGCCGAACTGCGCCTTGCCGCCCAGCGGCTGCTGGGTAACGAGGCTGTAAGGCCCGGTGGAGCGCGCGTGCATCTTGTCGTCGACCAGATGGTGCAGCTTCAGCACGTGCTTGTAGCCCACGGTCACCTGGCGATCGAAGGCTTCGCCGGTCTGGCCGTCGTACAGCGTGACCTGACCGCCCTCGGGCAGGCCGGCCAGCGTCAGCATCTGACGGATTTCATCTTCCGAAGCGCCGTCGAATACCGGCGAGGCAAACGGCACGCCCTTTTTCAGGTTGCGCGCAAGCTCGAGCACTTCGTCATCGCTGAAGCCATCGATGTCTTCCGTCTTGCCCGACTGGTTGTAAATCTTCTTCAGGAAGGTACGCAGGTCCTTGACCAGCGTCTTGGTCTGCGCCGCCAGCATTTCGCCGATGCGCTCGCCCAGCCCTTTGGCCGCCCAGCCGAGGTGGGTTTCCAGAATCTGGCCGATATTCATCCGCGACGGCACGCCGAGCGGATTCAACACGATGTCGACCGGGCGGCCGTCGGCCATGAAGGGCATGTCTTCGACCGGAACGATCTTCGACACCACGCCCTTGTTGCCGTGCCGGCCGGCCATCTTGTCGCCGGGCTGCAGGCGACGCTTGACCGCGATGTAGACCTTGACCATCTTCTGTACGCCGGGCGGCAGTTCGTCGCCCGCGGTAAGCTTTTTCTTCTTCTCCTCGAACATCGCATCGAACTCGATGCGCTTCTGCGTCAGGCTGTCTTTCAGCGACTCGACCTGGCGGCTGGCGTCGTCGTCGGCCAGACGGATGTCGAACCAGTCATGGCGGTTCACCGACTCCAGGTAGTCGCGGGTGACCTTGCTGCCTTTGGCGAGCTTCTTGGGGCCGCCATTGGCGACCTTCAGGTGCAGCAGCTTTTCCAGACGCGCAAAGGTGTCGTCTTCGACGATACGCATGCGATCGGTCACGTCCTTCTTGTATTCCACCAGTTGCGTATCGATGATCGACTGCGCGCGGCCGTCCCGTTCAATGCCTTCGCGGGTGAACACGTGCACGTCGATCACCACGCCCGACATGCCGGACGGCACCTTGAGGCTGGTGTCCTTCACGTCGCTGGCCTTTTCGCCGAAAATGGCACGCAGCAGTTTTTCTTCCGGCGTCAGCTGGGTTTCGCCTTTGGGCGTGACCTTGCCGACCAGCACGTCGCCCGATTCGACTTCCGCGCCGACGGCGATAATACCGGAGTCATCCAGACGCCCCAACTGGCGCTCGGCCAGGTTAGAGATGTCACGGGTGATTTCTTCCGGACCGAGCTTGGTATCGCGCGCCACCACCGACAGCTCCTCGATGTGGATCGAGGTGTAGCGGTCTTCGGCGACGACATTCTCGTTGATCAGGATCGAGTCTTCGAAGTTGTAGCCGTTCCACGGCATGAAGGCGACCAGCATGTTCTGGCCCAGCGCCAGCTCGCCCATGTCGGTCGAGGCGCCATCGGCGATGACGTCGCCGCGGGCGATGACGTCGCCCACCTTCACCAGCGGACGCTGGTTGATGTTGGTATTCTGGTTGGAGCGCGTGTACTTGATCAGCGAGTAGATATCCACGCCCACCTCGCCTTCGCGCGCCTCCTCGTCATGCACCCGGATCACGATTCGGCTGGCGTCGATGTAATCGACGATACCGCCGCGATGCGCGGTCACCACGGTGCCGGAGTCGACCGCAGCGGTGCGCTCGATGCCGGTGCCGACAAAAGGCTTTTCCGGGCGCAGGCAAGGCACTGCCTGACGCTGCATGTTGGAGCCCATCAGTGCGCGGTTGGCGTCGTCGTGCTCGAGGAAGGGGATCAGCGAGGCTGCCACCGACACGATCTGCGCCGGCGCCACGTCCATGTATTCGATGCGGTCGGGTGTCGACAGCGTGAATTCGTTCTTGAAACGGCACGACACCAGGTCGTCGGTGAACTTGCCCTTGGCATCGAGCTCGGCGTTGGCCTGCGCGATCACGAATTTGCTCTCTTCGATCGCCGACAGATATTCGATTTCGTCGGTCACCTTGTGGTTCACCACCTTGCGATACGGCGTTTCGATGAAACCATACCAGTTGGTGCGGGCGAACAGGGCCAGCGAGTTGATCAGGCCGATGTTCGGGCCTTCCGGCGTTTCGATCGGGCAGACGCGGCCGTAGTGGGTCGGGTGTACGTCGCGCACCTCGAAGCCAGCGCGCTCGCGGGTCAGGCCGCCCGGGCCCAGTGCGGAAACGCGGCGCTTGTGGGTGATCTCGGACAGCGGGTTGGTCTGGTCCATGAACTGCGACAACTGGCTGGAGCCGAAGAACTCCTTGATTGCCGCCGACACCGGCTTGGCGTTGATCAGGTCGTGCGGCATCAGGTTGTCGGATTCGGCCTGGCTCAAACGCTCGCGCACCGCACGCTCGACCCGCACCAGACCGGCGCGGAACTGGTTCTCGGCCAGCTCGCCCACGCTGCGCACGCGGCGGTTGCCGAGATGGTCGATGTCGTCGATTTCGCCGCGACCATTGCGTAGCTCGACCAGGATCTTGATGACGGCAACGATGTCTTCAGTCGACAGCGTTCCGGTGCCGGTCAGTTCTTCGCGACCGATGCGGCGGTTGAACTTCATCCGGCCCACGGCCGACAGGTCGTAGCGGTCTTCGTTGAAAAACAGGTTGGTAAACAGGGTGTTCACCGCATCTTCGGTGGGCGGCTCCCCCGGACGCATCATGCGGTAGATCGCCACCTTGGCGGCGTAATCGTCGGCGGCATCGTCGGTGCGCAGCGTCTGCGAAATAAAGGCGCCGTGATCGAGATCGTTGGTGTAGAGCGTGTTGAATTTCTCGACGCCAGCTGCGGCCAGTACAACCAGCAGCTCTTCGGTGATCTCGTCGTTGGCGCGCGCCACCAGTTCACCGGTGTTGGTGTCGACCACATCGTGCGACAGCGCGCGGCCCACCACGAACTCGGCCGGCACCGCCCATTTCTTGACGCCTGCGGCATCAAGCTCACGAATGTGCTTGGCGGTGATGCGCTTGTCCTTGGCAACGATGACGTGCCCATCCTTACCGCAGATATCGAAACGCGCCAGTTCGCCGCGCAGGCGCTCGGGCACCAGTTCGAACTGCACGCCCTGGGTGTTGACGTAAAAAGTGTCCTTGCTGAAGAAGTCGTCCAGAATAGTGGCCGGGGTGTAGCCCAGCGCCTTCAGCAGAATGGTGACCGGCATCTTGCGGCGGCGGTCGACGCGGAAGAACAGGATGTCTTTGGCGTCGAACTCGAAGTCCAGCCACGAGCCGCGGTAGGGAATCACGCGCGCCGAAAAGAGGAGTTTGCCCGAACTGTGCGTTTTACCGCGGTCATGCTCGAAGAATACGCCGGGCGAGCGGTGCAGCTGCGACACGATCACCCGCTCGGTGCCGTTGATGACGAAGGAGCCGGTCGGCGTCATCAAGGGGATCTCGCCCATGTAGACCTCCTGCTCCTTGACTTCCTTGATGGTCGGCTTGGACGCTTCCTTGTCCATGATCACCAGGCGCACCTTGGCACGCAGCGGGGCGCAATAGGTCAGGCCGCGCTGCTGGCATTCGCCGATATCGAACACCGGCTCGCCCAGCATGTAGCTGACGTATTCCAGCCGCGCGTTCTTGGAGTGACTTTCAATCGGGAAAATCGAAGTAAACGCGGCCTGCAGGCCTTCGTTCAGGCGCTCCTCGCGGGTACGGCCTTCTTGCAGGAAAGCGCGATAGGACTCAAGCTGAGTCGCCAGAAGAAAAGGCACCGGAAGGGTGTTGGTCCGGCTGGCGAAGCTCTTGCGCAGACGTTTTTTCTCGGTAAAGGTATAAGCCATGGGGTCTCCTTGACGATCAGGGGCGCGCTGGCGCGTGGGTTACGGCCAATGCTTTATAGGGCACACGCAAAAAGCAAACGACCCGGAAGCCGATTCCGGGTTCCGGGTATTTGCTGCTTGCGTCTGCCGCGGGTTGCCCCGCTGCAAGCGATCGAAATAAATGCGTCACCGGAAGCAGACGGCACGCTTGCGCGCACCGCCCTGGGGTCCGTTGACTTATTTGATTTCGACGGTAGCGCCAGCGTCTTCCAACTGCTTCTTCAGCGCGTCGGCATCGGCCTTGGTGGCGCCTTCCTTCACTGCCTTGGGGGCGCCATCGACCAGATCCTTGGCTTCTTTCAGGCCCAGGCCGGTCGCTGCACGCACCACCTTGATGACTTCCACTTTCTTTTCGCCACAGGAATTCAGCATCACGGTGAATTCGGTCTGCTCTTCAGCGGCGGCGGCGGCGCCGGCAGCGGGGGCTGCTACGGCAACCGCAGCGGCGGCGGCGGAAACGCCGAATTTCTCTTCCATTTCCTTGATGAGCTCGGACAGCTCAAGCACGGTCATGCTCGCGATGGCGTCCAGAATGTCAGCTTTTGCAACAGCCATTTGTGTTACTCCTGTCAATTGTGCTTCAGATTAAAAAACAATATCGTCGATTCGGATGTCGGCAGGCCGCTTAAGCGGCCTGCTTGTCGCGCACCGCAGCCAGTCCGCGAACGAACTTGGTCGGCACTTCGTTCAGCGTGCGAACGAATTGCGCGATCGGGGCCTGCATGGTGCCCAAGAGCCTGGACAGCAATTCATCACGGCTGGGCATGCTGGCCAGATTCCCCACGTCCTTTGCGGACATGAGGAAGTTGGGCATGGCACCGGCCTTGACGACAAACTTGTCGTTGGTCTTGGCAAACTCGTGCATCACCTTGGCGGCAGCCACCGGGTCTTTGGACATGCCGTAGGCGAGCGGGCCGACCAACTGGTCGGCAAGCCCTGCAAACGGCGTATCCGCAAACGCGCGGCGTACCAGCGTGTTCTTCAACACGCGCAGATAGACGCCTTCCTTGCGTGCTTGCGCGCGCAACCGGGTCAGATCTTCCACCTTGATGCCACGGTATTCGGCAACAATAACCGTCTGGGCGGCCGCGACCTGCGCAGCAACCTCAGCAACAACGGCTTTCTTTTCTTCAAGATTCAGACTCAAGGTCTTACCTCCTTCTCAGTTACGGAGCGTTGCCCGCTCCGGCTGGCGACCTTGACAGGAAAATCCTGCTGGGGAACGCCATCTGCGTAGGGCAGTTTTCGGTGAGGCGTGAGGCGTGAGGCGTAAGGAACACGCCCGCGCACCAACGACCTTCCATCCAACCGATTAAGCGCGCAGGAGGCTGATTCGTTCGGGGCATACACCTCACCCCTCACGCCTCACACCTCACGAACGACACCCCTACGGTCTTTGACAACCCGTCAGTCGAAACCACCGGCTGACGGCCCAAAGTTCATTCAGGCACTCTTTCCAGAAATGCCCGCAATTAAATTTATGCGCTGACGCTGGCCTGATCCACACGAACGCCCACGCCCATGGTGGAAGACACCGACAGGCGCTTGAAATAGGCACCCTTGGAACTGGCCGGTTTGGCACGCTGAAGCGCATCCAGCAGTGCTGTCAGGTTCTCTTTCAGGTCTTCGACGCTGAACGAGGCGCGGCCAATGGTGCAATGCACGATGCCGCCCTTGTCGGTGCGGTACTGTACCTGGCCGGCCTTGGCGTTTTTCACCGCACCCGTCACGTCAGCCGACACCGTGCCCACCTTGGGGTTCGGCATCAGGCCGCGCGGGCCCAGAATCTGGCCGAGCTGACCGACGACGCGCATGGCGTCAGGAGTGGCGATCACCACATCGAAATCCATTTTGCCGGCCTTGATTTCGGCTGCCAGGTCGTCGAAACCGACGATATCGGCGCCTGCATCTTTTGCCTTCTGCACGTTGTCGCCCTGGGCGAATACGGCGACACGAACCGTCTTGCCAATACCCTTCGGCAGCACCACGGCACCACGAACCATCTGGTCGGATTTACGGGCGTCAACGCCGAGGTTCACCGCGATGTCGATCGACTCGTTGAACTTGGCGGTGGCGGCGTCTTTGACCAGCTGCAGCGCATCGGCTACCGGGTAATTGCGGTTACGGTCGATTTTTTCTTTGAGCGCGCGCAAGCGCTTGGATACGTTAGCCATCTCAGACTCCCTCCACGATGATGCCCATGGAACGGGCTGTGCCGGCAATGGTGCGCACTGCCGCATCCATGTCGGACGCTGTCAGATCGGGCTCCTTGGCCTTGGCGATCTCTTCCAGCTGGGCGCGATTGATCGTGCCAACCTTGTCGAGGTTCGGCTTGGCGCTACCTTTATCGAGCTTGATCGCCTTCTTGATCAGCACCGTTGCAGGCGGCGTCTTCATCACGAAGGTGAAGCTCTTGTCCGCAAACGCGGTGATGACGACCGGAATCGGCAGACCGGGCTCCATGCTCTGCGTCTTGGCGTTGAAAGCCTTGCAGAATTCCATGATATTCAGGCCGCGCTGACCGAGCGCGGGGCCGATGGGCGGCGAAGGATTAGCCTTGCCCGCCGGGACTTGCAGCTTGATATAGCCGACAATTTTCTTTGCCATGATGGCTCCTAATAAGTGAGTACCAACGCGCTTTAGGTCACCCTACTCGCGCTCCTCTCCGGCGAACCGGATTTTTACCCTTCACGGCCGAAGCCGGAATTCAGGCTTTTTCGACCTGACCGAAGCCCAGTTCTACAGGCGTCGCCCGGCCAAAAATCATCACCGACACGCGCAATTTGCTCTTGTCGTAATTCACTTCTTCCACATTTCCATTGAAGTCGGTGAACGGGCCGTCGATGACACGCACCGCCTCGCCCACCTCGAACAACACCTTGGGCTTGGGCTTTTCAACGCCCTCGCGCATCTGATCGAGGATGGACTGAACCTCTTTCTCGGTAATCGGCGCGGGCTTGGTTGCCGTTCCACCGACAAAGCCCGTCACCTTGGGCGTGCTTTTCACCAGATGCCAGGTGTCATCGTCCATTTCCATCTGCACCAGGACGTATCCGGGGAAGAACTTGCGCTCGGCGGTTTTTTTCTGCCCACCCTTCATTTCCACCACTTCTTCCACCGGCACCAGGATTTCGCCGAAACGATCCTTCATACCCGCACGCTCGATACGCTCAATCAGATTGCGCGCGACGCTTTTCTCGAAGCCGGAGTAGGCATGAACCACGTACCACCGCATACTCAACTCCCCTGTCCCATGGCCAGTTTGACCAGCCACATCAAAATACTGTCAACCGCCCAAAGGAACAGCGCCATCACGATCACGAACAACATGACCACACCCGTCATCTGGATGGTTTCCTTGCGCGTCGGCCAGACAACCTTCTTGGCCTCGTCACGCGCATCGAGCGCGAAGCGGAAAAACTGCCTGCCCGGACTCGACATGCCAGCAACGGCGCCAGCCAGCACGACGCCCACGATCACGGACAGCACACGCACCACGGTGGGCGCGTCCGCAAAAAAATAAAAGCCGGCCACCCCTGCGATGACCAGCAACACTGCTACCAGCAGCTTGAGTTTGTCAGCCATGAATGCTGTGCGCCTTGCGGCTTATCCTGTGGCAGGCCAAGAGGGTCTCGAACCCCCAACCTTCGGTTTTGGAGACCGACGCTCTACCAATTGAGCTATTGGCCTGTATTCTTAAAGGCCGGCATTCAGTACGCACCCGCCGCACCGAACCCGGCCTTGATTTCAACTGCCCGCCTTATTCTTCGATCTTGGCAACAACGCCGGCACCGACGGTGCGGCCGCCTTCGCGGATGGCAAAACGCAGACCTTCGTCCATGGCGATCGGCTGGATCAGCGAGACCTTGATGCTGACGTTGTCGCCAGGCATCACCATCTCGGTGCCGGCCGGCAGTTCAATGCTGCCTGTGACGTCGGTGGTGCGGAAGTAGAACTGCGGACGGTAGCCGTTGAAGAACGGGGTATGACGACCGCCTTCGTCCTTGCTCAGCACGTAGATCTCGGCGCTGAACTTGGTGTGCGGCTTGATCGAGCCGGGCTTGGCCAGTACCTGGCCGCGCTGGACTTCTTCACGCTTGGTGCCGCGCAGCAGCACGCCGACGTTGTCGCCAGCCTGACCCTGGTCCAGCAGCTTCCTGAACATCTCGACGCCGGTGCAGGTGGTCTTGACGGTGGGGACGATGCCGACGATCTCGATTTCTTCGCCAACCTTGACGACGCCGCGCTCGACACGTCCGGTAACGACGGTGCCGCGACCGGAGATGGAGAAGACGTCTTCAACAGGCATCAGGAAGGGACGGTCAACGGCACGCTCGGGCTCGGGGATGTAGGAGTCGAGCGCGTCGGCCAGCTTGAGGATGCTGGGCTCGCCGATGTCGCTCTGGTCGCCTTCGAGGGCCTTGAGGGCACTGCCAATGATGATGGGGGTGTCGTCACCGGGGAAGTCGTACTTGCTGAGCAGTTCGCGAACTTCCATTTCAACAAGCTCGAGCAACTCGGGGTCGTCGACCATGTCGGCCTTGTTCATGTAGACGATGATGTAGGGTACGCCAACCTGACGCGCAAGCAGAATGTGCTCGCGGGTCTGCGGCATGGGGCCGTCGGCGGAGGACACGACCAGGATGGCGCCGTCCATCTGCGCAGCACCGGTAATCATGTTCTTGATGTAGTCGGCGTGGCCCGGGCAGTCGACGTGTGCGTAATGACGCTTCTCGGTCTCGTACTCGACGTGCGAGGTGTTGATGGTGATGCCGCGCGCCTTTTCTTCGGGCGAGCTGTCGATCTCGGCGTAGTTCTTGGCCGAACCGCCAAATTTCTTCGCCAGAATGGTGGTGATCGCCGCGGTCAAGGTGGTCTTGCCGTGGTCAACGTGACCAATCGTGCCAACGTTTACGTGCGGTTTGGTCCGCTGGAATTTTTCCTTAGCCATTTCAAGTACCCCTCAATTTGCACACGCAACAATGCGGTCAATCACGATCGGCAACCCGACTACCGCTTTTCAAATACCGGTGCGCCGCTTTAGACTTCGACAACACCCAAGAACTGGTGCCCGCGGACAGAATCGAACTGTCGACCTCTCCCTTACCAAGGGAGTGCTCTACCTCTGAGCTACGCGGGCGCAAGGCTTTGACCCACAGCGCGTCAAAACACAAAAACCTTTACAACCTGGAGCGGGAGAAGGGAATCGAACCCTCGTCATAAGTTTGGAAAACTTCTGCTCTACCATTGAGCTACACCCGCTTCGCCGTGCTCGAAAACTGCAAAAATCTGGTGGTGGGGGAAGGATTCGAACCTTCGAAGGCAGAGCCGTCAGATTTACAGTCTGATCCCTTTGACCGCTCGGGAACCCCACCCAAACGAAGCGCGAGATTATAGGGCTTTTCGGAATAATGTGTCAATTATCCCCTGAGCAAATTTCCTCACTCACACATTGAACAGGAAATTCAGGACGTCGCCGTCCTTGACCACGTATTCCTTGCCTTCGGCGCGCATCTTGCCCGCCTCCCTGGCACTCTGTTCGCCCTTACAGGCAATGAAATCCTCGTACGAGATGGTCTGCGCGCGTATGAAGCCGCGTTCGAAATCGGTGTGAATGACACCCGCCGCCTGCGGCGCGGTATTACCCTTGTGGATGGTCCACGCCCGCACCTCCTTCACCCCGACGGTGAAGTAGGTTTGCAGGCCCAGCAAATCATAGGTGGCACGAACCAGACGGTTGAGTCCCGGCTCGTCCCAGCCGAGCTCTTTCAGGTATTCCATGCGGTCTTCAGGCGACAATTCCTGCAGTTCGGCCTCCAGCGCCGCGCACACGGGCACCACCGGCGCGCCTTCCTTGCCGGCAAACGCTCGCAGCGCATCGAGCATGGGATTGTCGTGGAAGCCGTCTTCGCTAACGTTGGCGACATACAGCGTCGGCTTCATCGTCAACAGGCACAGCGGCTTGATCGCCGCGAGGCCTTCCGCATCCAGGCCGGCGGCACGCGCGGGGCGGCCTTCGTTCAGCGCGGCCAGCACCGGCTTCAATGCCTCCGCGATGACTTTCGCTTCCTTGTCGCCCCCACGTGCAGCTTTTTCATATCGTATCAACGCCTTTTCAGCACTGGACAGGTCAGCGAGCGCCAACTCCGTGGCAATGGTTTCCACGTCCGACAGGGGATCGATCTTGCCCGCAACGTGGATCACGTTGTCGTCCTGGAAACAGCGCACCACATGGCAGATCGCATCGGTCTCCCGAATGTTGGCGAGGAACTGGTTGCCCAGACCCTCCCCTTTGGAGGCGCCCGCCACCAGGCCGGCGATGTCGACGAATTCGACAATCGCCGGCACGACTCTCTGCGGCTTGGCAATCTCGGCCAGTAGCGCCAGACGCGGATCCGGCACCTCGACGATGCCGGTGTTCGGCTCGATCGTGCAGAAGGGATAGTTTTCCGCCGCGATGCCCGCCTGGGTCAGCGCGTTGAACAAGGTGGATTTTCCGACGTTGGGCAAGCCAACGATGCCGCATTTGAGACTCATGGTTTTTCCTGGAGTTTGATGGAACCGGGTTTGGTGTTGGCACGCTGGATGGCCGCGTTCCACTCGCCCTTTTCAATGAGCGGCCACAAATCGAGCGCGCGCTCGATAGCGGCGTCGATGTCGCCCTGCTCCTCGCGACGCGGCGGTTTCAGAACGTAGTTCACGACTTCGTTGCGCTCGCCCGGATGACCGATGCCGATGCGCAGCCGCCAATAGTCCTGGGTGCCCAGATGCGCGGCGATGTCCTTCAGGCCGTTATGCCCACCCATGCCGCCGCCGAATTTGAGGCGCAGCTGGCCGGGTGGAATGTCGAGCTCGTCGTGCACCACCAGCATCTCGGCTGGCGCTATGCGATGAAAGCGTGCAAACGCACCGACTGCCTGACCGGAACGGTTCATGAAAGTCTGCGGCAGCAGCATCCACACGTTGCCCGGACTGCGCCCGACGATGCCGTGAAAGCGCGACTCATGCGCGAGCGGCACGCCCCATGTCTGCGCCAGCCGCGCGCAAAACCAAAACCCGGCGTTATGCCGGGTTTCTTCGTAGTCGCGCCCCGGGTTGCCGAGGCCGACAATCAGGCGGGGCGCTGTCATGCCGCACACGGCGTGCAATCCACCGCGGGTTGCACGACCGGCTTACGCCTCAGGAGCAGCCGGCGCAGCGGGCGCTTCTTCGGTAGCCACACCGACCTTGGGCGCACTGATCGACGCCACAGCGGGGTTTTCTGTCTGCAGGTGCGCAACCAGCTCGACGCCCGCGGGCAGCGTCAGGTCATTCGCATGAATGGAATGGCCGACTTCGAGATTGCCCATGTCGACTTCGATGAACTCGGGCAGGCTGCCGGGCAGGCACTGGACGTCGAGCTCGGTCACGATGTGGTGCGGCTTGCCGCCGCCGGTCTTGACTCCAGGTGCCACTTCGGCGTTGAGGAAATGCAGCGGCACCTTGACGTGGATCTTCTGGTTCTTGTCGATGCGCTGGAAGTCGACGTGCAGCACCTGCTGCTTGAAGGGGTGCCACTGTGAATCGCGCAGCAGCACCGATTCCTTGGCGCCGTCGAGGTTCAGCGTCAGCACCGCGGCGTGGAACGACTCCTTGCGCAGCGCGTGATACAGCGTGTTGTGGTCCAGCTCGATCTGCACGGGGGCAGCAGTGCCGCCGTAGACGATGCCCGGGACCTTGCCCGCGTGACGCAGACGGCGGCTCGCACCCGTACCTTGCAATTCACGCTTGGCGGCGATGACTTCGATTTCCATGAAACTTCTCCTAAATAACTGCATTGATAATGCATTGCCGAAAATGGTCAATGCATGATTAAAGCCCCCGCGACCAGGGGCATTCTGCCGGCTCTACTCGATAAAGAGCGAGCTGACGGAATCTTCGTTGCTGATGCGGCGGATAGTTTCCGCCAGCAGTTCAGCCACCGACAATTGCCGGATTTTGGCGCATGCGCGCGCATCGTCGCGCAGCGGGATGGTGTCGGTCACCACCAGTTCGTCGATCGCGGAATTCGTCACGCGTTCGGCGGCGCTGCCGGATAGCACGGCATGGGTACAATAGGCCATCACCTTTCTGGCGCCATGCTCCTTCAGCGCATTGGCCGCTTCGCACAGTGTATTGGCCGTATCGACCAGATCATCCATGATGATGCAGGTCCGATCCTTGACGTCGCCGATGATGTGCATCACCTTCGCCACGTTCGGTTTCGGGCGGCGCTTATCGATGATCGCCAGGTCGCATTCCAGCCGCTTGGCGATCGCCCGCGCCCGCACCACCCCGCCCACGTCGGGCGACACTACCACCGGGTTCGGGTGGTCGCGCTTCCAGATGTCGCCCAGCAGGATCGGGCTGGAATAAATGTTGTCGACCGGAATGTCGAAAAAGCCCTGGATCTGGTCCGAATGCAGGTCCATCGTCAGCACCCGGTCGACCCCCACGCCCTGCAGCATGTTGGCCACCACCTTGGCGGTGATTGCCACCCGCGCCGAGCGGGTGCGCCGGTCCTGGCGCGCATAACCGTAATACGGGATGGCTGCGGTGATACGGCCGGCCGAAGCGCGCTTCAGCGCATCGACCATCACCATCACTTCCATCAGGGTGTCGTTGGATGGCTGACAAGTCGACTGCAGCACGAACACGTCCTTGCCGCGCACGTTTTCCAGAAGCTCGACCATCACTTCGCCATCGGAAAAACGCGACACCGTAGCGCGGCCGAGATGAATGTTCAGATGGCGCGCCACGTCGCTGGCAAGACGCGGATTGGCATTTCCGCTGAACACCATCAGATTGTCTATGGGCACACGAGTCTCCGGCGATTTGGCTGGTCCGGCCTAACAACAAAAACAGCCGCCACCGGCGGCTGTTCGCTTAACTGGCTGGGGAGGCAGGGATCGAACCTGCGAATGTCGGAATCAAAATCCGATGCCTTACCACTTGGCGACTCCCCAATGGGTGCTACTCAGGCGCAAAAGTCATGCAAGGGATGCCTGTCGAGACCCTGCGCCACAAAACCCTGCATCGTTTCGGGCAACCGGCGCAGCACGCCGTGCGCCGCGTCTTCCGTTCCGAACGATGCAAACACACAGGCACCCGAGCCGGTCATCCGCGCCTCGCCGAATTGCCCCAGCCATTCGAGATGGCGGGCGACTTCAGGATAACGGCTGACGACCACCGGCTGCAGGTCGTTACAACCCATGCCTGCGGAAAAGCGCGCTATTTTGAGGGGTGGCGAGTTGCGTGTCAATTCCGGCGCTGCAAAAATTGCTGCGGTCGGCACCTGCACCGGTGGCGTCAGCACCACATACCACGCCGGCGGTGCGCTCAGCGGGCGCAGAATTTCGCCCACGCCCTCGGCCAGCGCCGTCTGGCCGAACACGAAGACCGGTACGTCGGCCCCCAACTGCAGGGCCAGCCGTTGCAAGGTTTCGCGCGGCAGATTGACCTGCCACAGGCGGTTCAGGGCCAGCAGCACGGTGGCGGCATCCGAACTGCCGCCGCCGAGCCCGCCCCCCATCGGCAACACCTTGTCGAGCCGGATGCTCACCCCGGCGCCGGCTGGCGCATACGCCTGCAGCAGACGCGCGCCGCGCACCGTCAGGTCACGCTCTTCCGGCACCCCCGGCAGGTCGCCGTCGCGCACCACCCGGCTGTCGTCGCGCAGCTCAAGGTGCACGGTGTCGGCGCGGTCGATCAGGCGAAACACGCTCTGCAGCAGGTGGTAACCGTCGGCGCGCCGGCCGACGACGTGCAGGAACAGGTTGAGCTTGGCGGGGGCGGGGTAGACGTGGATCATTCGGCCTCCCAGCTGTCCGCCACCAGGCGGATTTCCAGCCCCTCGCGCGTCACCGTCAGTTTGCGCGGACGCCCGTCGGCGGCATATTGCAGGTAATCGATCACCCAGCCATGCTGTTTGAGTTGCACCAGGCGTCCGGCGTCATTGCGTGTCGCCTCGAAAATGCCGTCAGGGTCGGGACGCGCCTGCATCCACCACCCCAGGCCCGCCACCGGCAGCGTATAACCGAGCGCCTCGCGCGTCAGGGATTCGGCATCGGGTGCGCGGCGCGTGGGCTGGTTCGGCACCTCGAGGGCAACGCCATCGGCATCGCGCACGATACGCGCCACCCCCTGCCCCAGCGGCGAGGTCAGCAACACATCGTCTGCTTGCATGCTGTGCTGCCAGCGGATTTGGCCCGACAGGTTCTGTTCGCCGGCCCGGATGCCGATGCGGCCCTGCAGCGTCCAGTTGGCGGACAGGGGAACGACGACATCGGCCGGAACACCCGGCGGCGTGGTCGCACAAGCGGCCGTCAGCGCCAGCAGCAATGCTGCGGCCAGGCGCACCATCAAGGCTTCAGCCGGCGCAGGGTTTCGAGCAGCAATTCGTTCTGCGGATGGGCTTGCAGGCTGGTCTGCCAGAGTTCTCCGGCCGCCTCGCGCTGACCGCCCGCCCACAGCACCTCGCCCAGATGCGCCGCGATTTCGGGATCCGGACGCACTTTGTAGGCACGTTCCAGGTATTCCCGCGCGCGCACCAGATTGCCCGAGCGGTATTGCGCCCAGCCCACGCTATCGAGAATGAAGGGGTCTTCCGGCGCCAGCGCCAGCGCGTTGTCGAGCAGCACGATGGCCTCGGCCAAACGATCGGTGCGGTCGGCCAGCGTGTAGCCCAGCGCGTTGTAGGCCTGTGCATCGTCGGGGCGCAGCACGATCACGCGGCGCAGGTCGGCTTCCAGCGCATCGAGCTTGTCGAGCTTTTCCGCCACCATGGCGCGGTCGTACAGCAAGTCTGCCGAATCGGGAAAGCGCTTGAGCCCTTCCGACAGCACCCCGAATGCCGCCGCGTATTCCTTGCTGTCGCGCAGAAGTTCGGCCTGCGCCTGGATCAGCCGCACGTTTTGCGCATCGTTTTCGCCGCGCGTGAACGCCAGCAACGCGCGTGCCTCGTCCAGTTTGCCCGCGCGCACCAGCAGCGCCGCCTGGCGCGCGCGTGCCGACACCAGGTAATTACCCGATTCGACTTCGGCGTAATGGGCATTGGCTGCGTCCGGCTGCTTCATCTGTTCGGCCACCTGACCGAGGTAGTAATGCACCATATCGGGATCGCGTGGGCTGTAGCCGAGCGTCTGGGTCAGCAAATCGCGTGCCGCCTCGAAATCGCCCATCTGCAGCGAAAGCAGACCGGCGGCAAAGCTGACTTCGGCATTGCGCGGAAAATCGCCCGTCAGGCGGGCGAATTCGACGCGTGCCTCGGCGAACTGATTGGCATTGACCAGGGTGCGCGCATAGGCCAGCCGCACTTCGCGCGATCCGGGGTAGCGCGCCAGGAAATCGCGCATGAAGGCCAGCGCATCGGGGCGCGAAGTTTTCGCCAGGATCTGCGCATGCAACAGCGCGCCGGGCTCCCAGCCCGGGCGCAGGCTGTCGGCCTGCTGCAAGGCCGCAACCGCCGCATCGAAATGCCCGGCACTGGCCGCGGCCTGGGCAACCGCCAGGCGCGCCTCCGGCAAGGTCGGATGGTCGGCCGCCAGACGCTCGACCAGTTCCAGCGCGGCCTGAGTATCGCGCAACTTGCCCATCAGCGCCGACAGATGCAGGAAGCCGTTAGCGCCATCCTTTTTCAGCAGGGCGCGCAGAATCGGTTCGGCCTCCCCGAACTTGCCCTCGTTCAGCAGCAGCGCTGCCAGCGTCTGCTGCGCCCGTTCCGAATCCTGCTCGGCTGCCGCCCACAAGCGGGCGGCCTCCAGCGCACCGGCCTGGTTACGCGCAAACATCGAAACCTCGACGGCACGATGGGCAATGCGAGGATCCTGCGTCTGCCGCGCCAGGTCGAGGTAGGTCGACTGGGAAATGCCAATCGCGCCGCGCTGGGCGGCCACCTCGGCCACCAGGAATTTGAACAGGATTTCGGGCGTGAGCGGCTGCCTGGGCAGGGCAGCACGGGCACGGGCTTCAGCCTCTGCCTCGGCATCGGCGGCGACTTCGACCGCTGCCTCGACAGCCTGCTGCGCTTGCGTTTCCTCTGCCACGGGCTGCGACGCCTTGACGCCGGGCTGGCTGCACGCAACCGCTAACAGCAGCGCTGCGTAGAGGGGAAGGACTTTGAGGTATGCCATGTTATGCCTTATAGATGGGGGGTGCCTGTCACGATTCTAAGCGCTCGAGGCCTGTCTGCAAGCCAGGTTCAGGCGTGTAGCGTTTATTGCGGACGCAGAGAAAAACGTATTCAAAATGGTGAGGGCTTAAGGGAGTGAGGTGAGGGATATAGAATCGCAGTGTATAGGTTCAGTTCCCGCTTGCGGGAGCTAAAACATTACAGGGCATCGCGTGAATGGCTAACGTCCCGTTTATTTCAACCCAGCATCGAAGCATAGCCCGGCCCCACACCATGCCCGAATTACCCGAAGTCGAAACCACCCGCCTGGGCCTGTTGCCGCGTCTGCGGGGCCGTGCGCTCAGGCGCATCGTGGTGCGCAACCCGCGCCTGCGCTGGCCGGTGCCGGACGATCTGGAAGCCCGGCTGGCGGGATTGACGCTGAATTCACTCGTCCGGCGCGGCAAATATCTGCTGTTCGACTTCGGCAGCGTCACGCAAATCGTGCATCTCGGCATGTCGGGCAGCCTGCGCTTTGCCGAACCCGGCGAACCCGCCGCCCTGCACGACCATGTCGACTGGCTGTTCGACGACGGCACCACGCTCAGGCTGCGCGACCCGCGCCGTTTCGGCGCGGTGCTGTGGACCGACGACGTGGCGCGCCATCCGCTGCTGGCCCACCTGGGGCCGGAGCCGCTGACGCCGGCATTCGATGCGACCTATCTGCATGCGCAGTGCCAGCGCCGCAGCGCCGCGATCAAGCAGGTCATCATGGATGGGCAGGTAGTGGTCGGCGTCGGCAACATCTATGCTTCCGAGTCCCTGTTCCATGCCGGCATCCGCCCCGCCACCGCCGCCCGCCGCCTCAGCCGCCCGGCCTGCGCGCGGCTGGCGGAGGCGATCCGGCACGTGCTGACGGCGGCGATTGCCGCCGGCGGCAGTTCGCTGCGCGACTACGTCGCAAGCGACGGCGAGCTGGGCTACTTCCAGCTGCAGACACGGGTGTACGATCGCGCAGGCCTCCCCTGCAAGACCTGCGCCACGCCGATTCGCCGCATCGTGCAGGGGCAGCGTGCGAGCTTTTACTGCCCGACCTGCCAGCGCTGATGCGCAGCTGCCGCCCGCATCAAGTTTGTCATTAACATGTCGTTAAATTACAGTGCGTTATCCGATGGACGGCCCGATGAAACCCATGACCCTGGTTGACGAGTTCGAACACTACAGTGCCTGGCGCGATGCCGTGTACGTGCGTGTCGAGGCACTGCGCGACTGGCTCGCCACACAGGAACTGGGTGACGCCGAATCCGAATTGCGGCTGAACCAGCTGCTGGGGCGGTTGCAGGAAGACACACTGAACGTGGCTTTCGTCGCCGAGTTTTCGCGCGGCAAGTCCGAACTGATCAACGCGATTTTCTTTTCGGATTACCGCCAGCGCGTGCTGCCGTCTTCCGCCGGGCGCACCACCATGTGCCCCACCGAGCTGTATTACACCCCCACCCGGCGCCCCTCGCTGCGCCTGCTGCCGATCGACACCAGGACTCGCGAGGGCAGCATTGCCGACTTCAAGCGCAATGCGGACGCCTGGACCGAATTCCCGCTCAACCTCGATTCCGCCGACGAGATGAGCGCGACGCTGATGCGACTGGCCGATACCATGCAGGTCGATGCCGCCACCGCCGAAGCCTATGGCCTGATCAATCCCAATGACGCAGAGACCGCGCGCAGCCTGGCGCGCGACGGTGGCATCGCGATTCCATGCTGGCGCCACGCGCTGATCAATTTTCCGCATCCGCTGCTGAAGCAGGGCCTGGTTATCCTCGATACGCCGGGCCTCAACGCCATCGGCACCGAACCGGAGCTGACGCTCAACATGCTGCCCAGCGCCCATGCGGTGCTGTTTCTGCTGGCCGCCGACACCGGCGTGACCAGATCCGACATCGAAATCTGGCGTCAGTACATCGCCCCGGTGCAGGGCGCCAGCCGGGCGCGGCTGGTGGTGCTGAACAAGATCGACGGCCTGTGGGACGATCTCAAGTCGGCGGCCGAAATCGACGCCGTAATCGCCAGGCAGGTCGACGCAAGCGCGGCATTGCTCGACCTGCCCGCCAGCCAGGTCTACCCGGTATCGGCGCAGAAAGCGCTGGTCGCCAAGGTGAAGAATGACCCCGCCTTGCTGACGAGAAGCCGCCTGCCCGAGCTGGAAGCCGCGCTGACGCAGGAACTGATTCCCTGCAAGCAGGCGCTGGTCAGCGAATCGGCCCAGGCCAGCGTGGAAGACGTGGTGATCAAGACCACCGAACTGCTGGAAACCCGGCTCGCCAGCATCCAGGATCAGGTCGATGAACTGCAGGGGCTGCGCGGCAAGAACCGCGACGTCATCCAGCACATGATGGTCAAGGCCAACGAGGACAAGCAGCAGTTCGAACGCGGCCTGCAGCAGTTCAATGCGCTGCGCAACGTGTTCGCCTCACAGGTCGAGACGTTGCGCCGGCGGCTGGGGATGCAGGCGCTGCTCAGCGAAGTGCGGCAGACCCGGCAGGCGATGGAAAGAAGCCGCTTCAGCGTCGGCTTGCGCGAGGCGATGGAGAGCTTCTTCCGCGAAATTGACGGCAATCTGAAGGCATCGGCGGCGATCACCCAGGAAATCCGCTCCATGATGACGGCGATGTACCAGAAGTTCAGCGACGAGCACGGGCTGGCGGCAGTCAACCCGCCCGATCACAGCCTGAATAAGTACCGCAAGGAAATGGCACGGCTGGAACATATTTTCGATGAACGCTTCAACACGGTCTTCAAGATGCTGACGCTGGGCCAGCACCAGCTGACCGCACGGTTTTTCGAGACGCTGGCGAGCAAGGTGGTGCAGGTGTTCGAGCTCGCCAACAGCGAAACCGAAGCCTGGCTGAAGGCGCTGATCGCGCCGATGGAAACCCAGGTGCGCGAGCACAAGATACAGCTGAAGCGCCGGTTGGAAAGCGTCAGCCGCATCCATGCCGCGACCGAAACGCTGGATGACCGTATCGCCGAACTCGATGCGTCAATCGGAAGCGCAAGCGACCAGCTGGACCAGCTGGCGCGCATCAACACGCGCATCGTCGATGCCCTGTCCGACGACCTGACCGGGGCGCGACTGGCCAAGACGGCCTGAACGATTACTTGTCGGCAGACAGGCGCAGGAATTTTTCCTGCAGTTGTTCGGGGGTTTCCGGATAGTCCGGATTAAGCGGAATGCAGTCGACCGGGCACACTTCCACACACTGCGGCGTATCGAAGTGACCGACGCATTCGGTGCACTTGTTGGGGTCGATGATGTAAATCTCGTCGCCCTGGGAAATGGCTTCGTTGGGGCATTCGGGCAGGCAGACGTCGCAATTGATACATTCGTCCGTGATCATCAGGGCCATGGGGTTCTCCGGGTCATATCAGTCTTTACTTATTTTCTCACTTAATCGCTGCGCCACCAATGGGTGGACAAAGGGCGTCACGTTGCCGCCCAGCTGCGCGATTTCGCGGATCATGCTGGCAGAAATAAACATGTATTGATCCGAGGGGGTGAGGAACAGGGTTTCGATATCGGGCTTGAGGTTGCGGTTCATCCCCGCCAGCTGGAATTCGTATTCGAAGTCGGACGCCGCACGCAACCCCCGCAGCACGGCTATCGCCCCCTGCTCGGCGACAAAGTCTATCAGCAGGCCGGAGAAGCCTTCCACCCTCACCTTCGGCACATCGGCCAGCACGTCGCGCGTCATCGCCACCCGCTCCTCCATGCTGAAAAACGGCTGCTTGTTGTGCGACGCCGCCACCGCGACGATGACGCGATCGAATAGCCGCACCGCGCGCCGCACCAGGTCCTCGTGGCCGCGGGTGATGGGGTCGAAGGTGCCGGGATAGACAGCGGTCAGCATCGTTTATTCCTTTATCAGCAGCGCAAAGTGCGAGCGCCCCGCGCGTCCGCTGCGGTGGATGATAAACCCGGGAAGGGGCAGCACTTCCGAGCCCTGCTCGACATAAGCCTGGCCGCCTGATTTGAGATGGCGGGCGAGGTCGGCGAGCACCGCCGCGGCCAGGCCGCTATCAAAAGGCGGATCGACAAAAATCAGATCGAAGGTCTCGCGGCTGTTCGCCAGCCAGGCCAGCGCGTCGGCACGGCGGACGTCGATCTGATTTGCACCGAGCACGGCACGGTTTTTGTCCAGCGCGTCGATCGCTGCGCGATCGCGTTCGACCATGATGACGCGTCCGGCGCCACGCGAGGCGGCCTCGAAGCCGAGCGCGCCGCTGCCGGCAAACAAGTCGAGGCAAACCCAGCCCGGCAGATCCTGCCCCAGCCAGTTGAACAGCGTCTCGCGCACACGGTCGGGCGTGGGGTGCAGGCCGGCGCTGTCGGGAAAGTCCAGCAGCCGGCGGCGATACTGGCCGCCGATGATGCGCACACGGTTGGCCGCACCGTGCGCCCGCCCGGGCGCCGCGCGCTTAGCGAGCATGCTCGCCCCCCACCACCACGACCACCAGCCTGTCGGGATCGATGCGGCGGGCAAACGCCTGCTTCACCGTTGCAACGTCGACCGCATTCACCTGATCGACCCAGGTGTCCAGATAGTCCAGCGGCAAGTTGTAGAAGCCGATCAGCGACAGGTAATCGAGAATTTTCCGGTTGCTGTCGATGCGCAGCGGAAACCCGCCGGTGAGATTGGATTTGGCCTGGGTGAGCTCGGCTTCGGAGGGACCGTCGGCGATGAACTGCCGCAGCGTCGCCTGCGCCACTTTCAATGCGTCGTCGGTCTGCTCCAGTTTGGTCTGCAGCCCCAGCTGGAACGGCCCGGCCACCTGCATTGGCAGGAAATAGCTATAGACGCTGTAGGCGTAGCCGCGCTTGTCGCGCACCTCGCGCATCAGCTGCGAATCGAAGCCGCCGCCGCCCAACACATAGTTGCCGACAAACAGCGGGAAGAAGTCGGGGTCGTTGCGCGCCATCCCCACCGTCCCCATCAGCACGTGGCTTTGCGTGGAGGGATGGGCGATGCGCGTGCCGGAAGCCGCCGCCGGCACCGGCTTCGGCAGCGCCGGCAGTGCCGCCGCCCGCGACAGGCCGGCCGTCAACCGCACCGCGATGGCTTCGGCCTCGGCGCGCGTGACGTCGCCCATCAGCGAAATCACCACGTTGGGCACGCTGTAATGCATGCGATAAAACGCCTGCAGGTCGCCCCGCGTCAGCCGCGCGATGGCAGCGGGATCGCCCGCTTCGTCGTGCGCATAGGGATGCCCGCCATACAGCGCGCGGTAAAACGCCTTGCCGGCGACCTCCCCGGGGTCGGCCTCGGCCTCGCGGATCGACGAGATCAGGCGCTGCTTTTCGCGCTTGACCACCGCCTGCGGGAAATCGGGACGCTGCAGCACGCGTGCGAGGATATCGAGCGCCTTGTCCTTTTCGGCGGCCGACGACAGGGTGCGCAACGTCACCCCGGTACGGTCGCGGTCGAAGCGCCCCGACAGCTCCGCGCCGACATCGGCCAGGCGATGCGCGATGGCGGTGTCCGAGAGGCCGCCCGCGCCCTGGTCGAGCAGGCCGTGGGTCAGCCGGGCGAGACCGGCCTTGCCGGCGGGATCGCGGGCGCTGCCGGCGGAAAAGTCCACCGCGACATCCAGCATCGGCAGTTCATGGCTTTCGACAAAGAACACCCGCGCGCCCTGCGGCGTCTGCCAGTGCTGGATGGCGAGCGCGGCCTGCGCCGACAGCGGCAGGCTCAGCAACAGGGCGATAAAACAAGACTTGATTGACATAGTTTTATTTGAAAAGGCTTTAATTGGCATGACGCACCCCCGGTACCCTGGCACGAGCCGGCTGCGCGTCCAGCGGTTGCGGGTCGAGTTCGGCCACGCTCAGCCGCTCATCCTGCAGCCATTGGCGGGCGACGGCCTGCACCTCGGCGGCGGTCACCGCGCGCAGCTTGTCGACCCGGCCCGCCAGCGCCGCGGGCGGCAGTCCGACAGTCGCGTATTCGCCCAGCTGCATGGCCTGGTAAAACAGCGAATCGCGCTGGTAGACGTCGGCCGCGATCACCTGCGCCTTGACCCGCGCGAGTTCCGCCTCGCTGATGCCTTCGCGCCGGAGACGTTCGAGCTCGCCGCGGATGGCTTTTTCCAGCGCGGCCACCGACTTGCCCGGCATCGGCGTCGCGTCGACCATGAACAGGCCCGGCCCGCGCGCGACGGCGTCGTAGCCGGCGCTCGCGTCCACCGCGATCTGCTGCGTCTTGACCAGCGATTTCTGCAGCCGCGCCGAGTCGTTGCCCGAGAGCACCCCGGCCAGTATCTGCAGCGCGTAAGGTGTGGTGTCCTGCGCCCAGTCCTTGAGGGTGGGTGCATGCCAGACCATCAGCAGATAGGGCAGCTGCGCCGGCGCCTTCACCACGATGCGCTTCTCGCCGAGTTGCACGGGCTCGGCCTGCGGCTTGCGTTCCGGCAGGGCGCGCGCCGGCAGCGCGCCGAAATGGCGTTTGGCCAATGCGATCACCTCGTCGGCCTTGACGTCGCCCGCCACCACCAGAGTGGCGTTGTTGGGGGCATACCATCGCGCATACCAGTCACGCGCATCCTGCGCGCTCATGTTCTGCAGATCGTCCATCCAGCCGATAATGGGGCGGCGGTACGGGTGCACCTGCAAAGCCGTCGCCATCAGGCGTTCGTAGACGACCGACTGCGGCTGGTCGTCGGTGCGCAGCCGACGCTCTTCCATTACCACCTGGACCTCCTTGGCGAACAGTTCGTCGCTGATGACGAGATTGGCCATGCGGTCGGCCTCCAGTTGCATCGACAATGCCAGCCGGTCCTTCTGCATTTGCTGGAAATACGCCGTGTAGTCGCGGCTGGTGAAGGCATTCTCGCGCCCGCCGGCGGCAGCGATGCGTTTTGAAAACTCGCCCGGCGGCACCGTTTCCGTCCCCTTGAACATCATGTGCTCGAGTACGTGCGCCACCCCGCTGGTGCCGTTGAACTCATCCATCGAGCCGACGCGGTACCACACCTGCGACACCATCACCGGCGCGCGGTGATCCTCATGCACGATCACCCGCATTCCATTGTCCAGCGTGACGTCCGTCAAAGCCGCCTGTGCGCTGCCCGCCAGCAGCGCCAGACCGATTGCCCATAGCTTGCGCATGATATTCGCCTCTGATTGCATGAGTTTGTAATTCCGCAAACCGCAAGCGGTCGACTGCGGTTTTCAGGATGATAAGATACAGCGTCCGTCAAACATGTTGTGCTGACCGCCCCAATCCGTGTTTAGTTTCTTCAAGTCCAAACCTGCTCCCGCACCGGAACCGCCCACCTCCGAGCAGCCGGAGGCGCAAGCCATCACGCCGCCGCCACCCGCCGAACCGGCTGCTGCCCCGCCGCGTCCGGGCTGGGCGCAACGGCTGAAGCAGGGGCTCGCCAAAACCCGCGACCGGTTCGGCGGCCAGCTGTCCGGCCTGTTCGGCGTCGGCCGCAAGATCGACGCCGAGCTGTTCGAGGAGCTCGAAACCATCCTCATTACCGCAGATATTGGCGTCGACGCGACCGAGTCGCTGCTCGACACCCTGCAGAAAAAAGTGCGGCGCGAGAATCTCACCGAGGCATCCGACCTGCAGGAAGGGCTGAAACAGGCGCTGGTCGATCTGCTGTCCCCGCTGCAGGCACCGCTCGACGTCACCCCGCACAAGCCTTTCATCCTGATGCTGGCCGGCGTCAACGGCGCCGGCAAGACCACCACCATCGGCAAGCTCGCCAAGCTATACCAGGCGCAGGGCCTGTCGGTGCTGCTGGCGGCAGGCGACACCTTCCGCGCGGCGGCGCGCGAGCAGCTGCAGGTCTGGGGCGAGCGCAACAAGGTAACGGTGATCAGCCAGGAAAAGGGCGATTCGGCCGCAGTGATTTTCGACGCCATCCAGGCCGCACAGGCGCGCGGCATCGACGTGGTGCTGGCCGACACCGCCGGCCGCCTGCCGACCCAACTGCACCTGATGGAGGAGATCAGGAAGGTCAAGCGGGTAATCGAGAAGGCTATCCCCGGCGCACCGCACGAGGTGCTGCTGGTGCTCGACGCCAACACCGGGCAGAACGCCGTCGCCCAGGTCAAGGCCTTCGACGACGCGCTCGGTGTCACCGGGCTGGTGCTGACCAAGCTCGACGGCACCGCCAGGGGCGGCGCCATCGCGGCGATCGCAAAGGCGCGGCCGATCCCGGTGCGCTACATCGGCGTCGGCGAAACTGTCGACGACCTGCGGCCGTTCGATGCGCGCGAGTTCGTCGAAGCCATTTTCCCTGCTTAAAACAGCTCAGCGCATGATCCAATTCAGCCAGGTCACCAAGCGCTATCCCGGCGGGTATGAAGCCCTGACCGGCATCGATCTTTCCATCGAAAAAGGCGAACTGATTTTTCTGACCGGACATTCCGGTGCCGGAAAAAGCACCCTGCTGAAACTCGTTGCCGCCATCGAGCGCCCCACCAGCGGGGTGGTATCGGTCAGCGGCCAGAACGTCGGACGCCTGCCGCAGCGCGCCATTCCCTATCTGCGCCGCAACATCGGCCTGATCTTCCAGGATCACAAACTGCTGTTCGATCGCAACGTGATCGAAAATGTGGTGCTGCCGCTCGACATCGCCGGGCTCGACCGCCGCGAGTCGCTGAAACGCGCACGCGCGGTGATCGACAAGGTCGGCCTGCTCAAGCGCGAAAAAGCCAACCCCATCAGCCTCTCCGGCGGCGAACAGCAACGGCTGTGCATCGCCCGTGCGTTGGTCAGCCGCCCCGCCCTCTTGCTGGCCGACGAGCCCACCGGCAACCTCGATGCCGGCTATGCCGCCGACATCATGGCGATGTTCCGCGACTTCCATCAGGTCGGCACCACGCTGGTGATCGCCACCCACGACGACCGCGCCATCGCCGCGCTGGGCGGCCGCACGCTGCATCTGGATCATGGCAAGGTTCAGGTGGGCTCGGCATGATCGGCTGGCTGCGCCATCAGAAGCATGCGTTCACTGCCGCACTGCGCCGCCTCGGCGCGCAACCGGTCGCGTCCCTCCTCACCGCGCTGGCGATGGGGGTAGCCATCAGCCTGCCGGGCGGGCTTTACCTGGCGCTCGGCAACCTGGACCGGCTGGCCGGCGACCTGCCCGCGCAGCCGGAAATCAGCGTATTCCTCGACGCCGGGGCGTCGACCGCGCAGAAACAGACCATCACCGAACGCCTGCGGCAGACCGACATCGCCGAAGCCCGTTACGTTCCCAAAGACGAGGCGCTGGCGGCGCTCAGCAGCGCCCAGGATCTGGCCGACATCACCGCCGGCCTGACGCAGAATCCGCTGCCGGACGCCTGGGTGGTGCGGCCGAAAACGGCATCGCGCGAGGAACTGGTACGGGTCGCGGTCGCTCTGGGCAAACTGCCCGGTGTGGCGGAAACCCACCTCGACAGCCAGTGGGCAGACCGTCTGCAGGCCGCCCTCGCCATCGGACGCACCGGCGTCTGGCTGCTGGCCGGGCTGTTTGCCATCGCGCTCGTCGCCATCTCGGGCAACGCCATCCGCGCGCAGGTGCTGGCACGGCGCGACGAAATCCTGGTCAGCCGGCTGATCGGCGCCACCGACCGCTACATCCGCCGCCCCTTCCTCTACGTGGGCGCGCTGCAGGGTCTGCTGGGCGGACTGGCGGCGGGCGGCGTGCTGGCCATCGCCAGCGTGATATTGCGCGCACCGGTCGAGCGGCTGGCCGGCTTGTACGGATCGGCCTTCCACCTGCTGCCGCCGACCACGATCGAGATCGTCGCCGTACTCGGCCTGACCGTCCTGTTCGGCTGGCTCGGCGCCTGGCTCTCGGTGACGCGAGCGCTGCGGCAGGTCGAGGTGGCGCGCTGATTTGTCCCGGTTTTATGGAAACCATCGGGGAACCCTGCTTTACCTTGGCACTCTTACTCCGTGAGTGCTAGTGTTAAAATATGTTTCAAAGGGGGTTTTTACAAGCATGAACCAAACGATATCTTTACCCGTCCCGGCGGCGTACAGCCTGGATAACTATATCCAGACCGTCAACCGCTACCCTATGCTCACACTGGAAGAGGAGCAGCGTCTGGCGCGCATCTGGCACAACAAGCAGGATGTCGAGGCCGCGCGTCAGCTGGTGGTGTCGCACCTGCGCGTGGTGGTCAGTGTGGCGCGCCGCTATGTGGGCTATGGCCTGCCCCAGGCCGACCTCATCCAGGAAGGCAATGTCGGCCTGATGAAGGCCGTGAAGCGTTTCGACCCGGAACGGGGTGTACGCCTGGTATCGTTCGCGCTGCACTGGATTCGCGCCGAAATCCACGAATACGTACTGAAAAACTGGCGCCTGGTCAAGGTCGCCACCACCAAGGCGCAGCGCAAGCTGTTCTTCAACCTGCGCAGCCTGAAGCAATCGCTCAACGCCCTGACGTTCAAGGAAGCCGACGCCATGGCAAGCGAGCTTAACGTCAGCCGCAAGGATGTGCTGGAAATGGAAACCCGCATGTCGGGCCATGACGTTTCCATCGACCCGACGGTGGACGACGGCGAGGAAAGTTACAGCCCGCTGGCTTTCCTCGCGAGCCCGGACGAAAACCCGGCCCAGCTGCTGGAGCGCGAGCAGACCGAGCGTCTGCGCCATACCGGCCTGGCCACCGCGCTGGAAAACCTCGACGAGCGCAGCCGCCATATCATCAAGGCGCGCTGGCTGACCGAAGGCGAAGCGGCGACTTTGCATGAACTGGCCGCCCAATACGGCATCTCTGCCGAACGCATTCGCCAGATCGAAGCGCGCGCCCTGCAGAAAATGCGCGCCCTGATTCCGGTGTAAGCCATACCTATGCTCAAAACGACAAAGCCCCGCATTGCGGGGCTTTGTCGTTTTGAGGGAGCCGAGTCAGAAAAAAGCGGCGATCAAAACCGAGAAGATACTGATCCATGACCAGACGATCAGCGCGACCACCACCACCATGGGAAAACCCTGAAAAGTGAAAAGCTGTTTCATCGTACGGACTCCATAAAAGTTGATAAATTCTAGTTTACTTGCGGCCATTTGGATACTTGCGCGCGTCCGGGCATTCGCCCTGACCGCTCAGGCGGCGGGTCGGCAGTAAGGGGTCATCGTCATCCATCAGGATGCGTTCGGCCGGTCCTTCCAGATCGTCGAACTGGCCGCTTTTGATCGACCAGAACACGCCCACGACAATCAGCAGCACGAATATGCCGGACAGCAGAAATAAAAACCCCATGATGCCGCTCATGGCGCGACCAGTTCCTGCGTGTTCCGATAATGCAGCTTGTGCTCGCGCAGCAGGCGCACCTCGACCAGCCAGCGCCCGCTGGCGGGCAGGCGCAGCACCCCGCCATAGGTGCCGGCGTCGAGTGCACCGAGCGGCACAGTGAGCGCGGCCTGGGTGGCGCCAGGCCGCAGCAGGCGCAATTCACCCTCGATGCGATCGACGGGCAGGCCGGTGCGGTCCTTGATGCGAACCTGGACCGCGCGCACGGGGGCATTGCCGTCGAGGCCGCTTACTTCGACCTGCCAGCCGAGTTCCGACTCGCGCCGGGTCTGGGAGAGCTCGGACGAAACCGCTTTCGCTGCCGCCTGGTCATGCGCGACCACGCCGGAAAAACCGCTGTAAACCGCATTCCCTTTGCTGCCCAGCCACCAGCCCGCAAGCGGTTCAGGCAGCCCTTTGCCGGCAATGTAGAGCAGGCTGCCATTGATCACGATAAGGCCGAGGAAAAATGCCGTCAGGAGCTTGGGCGCCCAGTGCATGCGCCCGACACTGTGCCGGCGAAACTGGGTCACCGCAAACAGCACCAGCCCCGCCGCGAGAAATACCGAGATGTGCATGGCCACCACGTCCAGCCCCGGCCAGCGGCCGACGATGAGAACGAAATACGCGAGCAGCGGGATCAGCCCCGCCAGCAGTGCGCGCAGGATCGGCGGCAGGTTACGGATGGCGCCCCCCGCCAGGTAGAGGACAATCACTGCGGCCAGGCCGCCAAGCAGGGAGGTCATCGTATTCATGAACGTTTCCCTGGAATGTCGAAGCGGACGCTTTCGACTCGTGCCTCTTCAGGCTTGCCCTGCGGCGTGATGACCAGTTCGAAGCGCTGCGTTTGCGCCGCAACGAGTGGCGACAGCCGCACGCTCGCCTGCAGCAGCCCGCTATGACCCGACTTGATGGTGACTTCGCGGAAATTGCCGAGGTCGATCGCACCCGCCGGAATGCCGCGTGCGCTGATGACATAGGTCTGGTCATGCGCGGCCTTGTTGGTGATGCGGATCTGATAGCGGTTGCGGATGTCTCCATTCGACAGCACGACATAAAGCGGCTGGCGGATCTGGTTGACCGCACGTTCGAAGCTGCCGCGAGTAGCCACGCTGTAGCCGAGATAGGTGGCCATCAGTACCAGTGCCAAGCCATAGCCGATGGTTTTCAGGTTTCTCCATTGCACCTTCGGCGCAGTCGGCACGGAAGATGCCAGATTCTTTTCCGAATCGTAGCGGATCAGGCCGTGCGGAAAACCGAACGAATCCATGACGTTATTGCAGGCGTCGATGCACAGCCCGCACGAGATGCACTTGTATTGCAGGCCCTCGCGGATATCGATGCCGACCGGGCAGACCTGCACGCACAGGCCGCAATCGACGCAGTCGCCCAGCCCCCTTTCGTGGCGCTCCGCCAGGGTGCGCTGGCCGGCACGCGCGGGGGCCCGTCCGTGCGCCGCTTCGCCGCGCCGGGCGTCGTAATGCACGGCCAGGGTCTCGGGCTCGTACATCACGCTCTGGAAGCGGCCATACGGGCAGACATAGGTGCAGATCTGCTCGCGCATCAGGCCGGCCGCGGCGTAGGTCGACAAGGTCAGCACACCCGTCGTGATGTAGGCGGCGGGTGCGGCCTGGCCGCTGAAGAAATCCAGCACCAGTTGCGGCGCATAGGTGAAATAGGCGACAAAGGTGAGGCCCGTCCAGAACGAAGCCAGTATCCACAAGGCATGGGTGCCGCCGATCTTGACCAGCTTTTCGGCATTCCACGGCTGACGGTAGAGTCGCATCCGCGCCGGGCGCTCGCCCTGAACCAGGTGCTCGATCCAGATGAAGAAGTCGGTCCACAGGGTCTGGAAGCAGAAGTAGCCGCAGAACGCACGTCCGACCAGCCCGGTGACGAAGAACAGCAGAATGGCGGCGATGAAAAGCAGCAGCGCCAGCCAGATGACATCCTGCGGATAGACCGTCAGCCCGAAGATCAAAAACCGGCGCCCCGGCAGATCGAACAGGACCGCCTGCGCCGGGGCATCCAGGCGCGACCATGGCAGCCACGGCAGCAGAAAGTAAATCGCATAGGCCAGCGCCACAACCGATGTCTTGAAACGCCGAAAACGTCCCTTCACCGAACGGGTGAAAATGGGAATGCGCTTCTGGTAAAACTCGGGCGGGTCTTCTTGACCTGTTTGCATGGTGCGATCGCTTAAATGGATGGGAAACAAAAGCCCCCGCGAGCGGGGGCTTTGCTCATCCCGTCATCCGAAGGCCTACTGCCCACCGCCCAGTTCATGAACGTAGACTGTCAAAACCTTGATTTGTTCGGGGGTCAGTCGAGCGGACCACGCCGGCATCACGCCCTTGTTGAGGCCGCTGGCGATGACGCCGCGTATTGCAGCGATCTTGCCCTCGGGCGAACCGGCTGCCGGCACGTTGGCCCACAGCCAGATGTTGTCGGTCAGGTTGGGGGCGCCCAGTTCCTGACGTCCCTTGGCACCGCTGCCGTGGCAAACGTAACAGCCCGCGGCATCGCCATGGAACAGCGCGTCGCCGGCAGCGGCCTTGGCGGAGTCATGGCCGATGCCCGACAGGCTGGCCACGTAATTCGCCAGCTGGTCGATCTGCCCACCATTCAACACTTCGCTGAAGGCAGGCATGTAGCCGCGGCGGCCGCTCATCAAGGTTTCATGAACCTTTTCGTACGATCCGCCGTACAGCCAGTCGTCGTCGGTCAGGTTGGGGAAGAAGCCGAGCATGCCCTGGCCGCCTGCCTGGTGGCAGGGTGCGCAGTTGTCCGCAAACAGCGACTTGCCCGCGGAAAGAATAAAGCCGCTCATTTCCGGATCTTTGGCAATCTGCTCGTAAGACATCGCCTCCACCTTGTCGAAGTAGGGCTTTTGCGCGATCGCGGCCTTGTTCAGATCTGCCAGCAATAGTGCACGCGTGTTCCAGCTGTGCGTTTTAGCTTCGCCTTCGCTGTTGACGTAGGCGATTTTCGAAACTCCGCCGATCCAGCCTTTACCAAACGGCCACGATGGATAGATCGTCCAGTAGACGAGGGCGAAGATCACCGTGGCGTAGAACGTGTAGACCCACCACACCGGCAGCGGATTATTGTATTCCTGCAGATCGCCGTCCCAGACATGACCCGTGGTCGGAACCGTTTGTGGCTTTTGCTCGCTCATTGCTTGTCCTTCGTGTCGTCTTGATCGCCTGGCTGGTCGTCGAGAAACGGAATGTCGCGGTAGGACTCCAGTTGCGCGCTCCGCTTTTTGCTACCGTAGACGTAAATCACGATGCCGATAAAGGTGACGAAAAAAATGATCAAAGCCAGGGGCTTGGTGTTTTCGGGTTTGGAAAACCACATTAACCATTCCATTGCCGGGCCTCCGTCACTCAGCGGGTCTTGACGAACGCGTCGTCGGCATATTTGCTGAAATCGACCATGGTGCCCAGCATTTGCAGATAGGCCACCAAGGCATCCATTTCAGAAATTCCGGAACGATCGCCGTCATAGTTGCCGAAGTTGGCCTGCTCGACCAGATTCTTCTGCGCATCGGGAATGTGGAGCTGCCTGGCCACCGTCTCGCCGAACCGGGTCACGTTGGCGTCGTACTCGGCCTGCGACAGCGAATACGGCACGCCCACCTTACGCAGGGCCTTCATGCGAGCCGCCATATCGGAAATATCCAGCGGCGCCGACAGCAGCCATGGGTAATTCGGCATGACCGATTCAGCCACCATCGAACGCGGCGCCGTCAGGTGCTGCACGTGCCACTCGTTCGAGTACTTGCCGCCGACCCGCGCCAGGTCTGGACCGGTTCGCTTGGATCCCCACTGGAAGGGATGGTCGTATTGCGATTCCGCCGCCAGCGAATAATGGCCGTAACGCAGCTTTTCGTCGCGGAAGGGGCGGATCATCTGCGAATGGCACGCGTAGCAGCCCTCGCGCATAAAGATGTCGCGGCCGCGCTGCTCCAGCGGCGTGTAGGGGCGCACGCCCTCGACCTTCTCGATGGTCTTGTCGATGAAGAACAGCGGTGCGATTTCCACCAGGCCACCGACGCTGATCGCCAGCACGGTCAGCACCGCCATCAGGCCGATGTTGGTTTCGATCCATTCGTGTTTGAAGTTGATGTTCATTTTTTAATCGTCCCCGAATCAGGCTTGTGCCATCCTGGCGGCCAGCCCGGCATCCAGCACGGCACTTTCGCGCTTGCCCTGGCGGATGGTCATGAACATGTTGACCATCATCAGCACGGTGCCGGTGAGGAAGAACATGCCGCCAATAGCGCGCATCGCGTAGAAGGGCATCATCGCCACCACCGATTCGACGAACGAGTATTGCAGGTTGCCGAACTCGTCGAATGAGCGCCACATCAGGCCCTGGGTGATGCCGGAAATCCACATCGCAACGATGTACAGGACGATGCCGATGGTGGCGAGCCAGAAGTGCGCTTCAACCATTTTGTTGCTGTAGATCCGGGTGCCCCACAAGCGCGGAATCATGTGGTACAGCGAGCCGAAGGTGATCATCGACAGCCAACCCAACGTGCCGGAATGGACATGGCCCACCGTCCAGTCGGTGTAGTGCGACAGCGCGTTGACTTCCTTCAACGACATCATCGGGCCTTCGAAGGTCGACATGCCGTAGAACGACAGCGCCACGATCATGAAACGCATGATCGGGTCGGTTCGAAGTTTGTCCCAGGCGCCCGACAGGGTCATGATGCCGTTGATCATGCCGCCCCACGAGGGCATCAGCAGCAGGATGGAGAACGCGGCCGCCAGCGAGGAAGTCCAGTCCGGCAGTGCAGTCCAGTGCAGGTGGTGTGCGCCCACCCACATGTACATGAAGGCCAGCGCCCAGAAGTGGACGATGGACAGACGATAGGAATAAATCGGGCGGCCAGCCTGCTTGGGCACAAAGTAATACATCATGCCGAGGAAGGCCACGGTCAGGAAGAACCCTACCGCGTTGTGGCCATACCACCACTGGGTCATCGCGTCCTGGGTGCCGGCAAACAGGCTGTAGGACTTCATCGAGAACAGGTTGATGGGCATCGCCAGGTTGTTGAAGGTATGCAGCAGCGCGGTCGCCAGAATGAAAGCCAGATAGAACCAGTTGGCCACATAGATGTGCGGCTGCTTGCGGCGCATGATGGTGCCGACGAACACCACGAGATAAGCAACCCACACGACCTCGATCAGGATGTCGATCGGCCACTCCATTTCGGCATATTCGCGCGCCTGGGTATAGCCCAGCATGTAGCTGATGTCGGCCAGCGCGATGATCGCCATCCAGCCCCAGAAAGTGAAGCTGGCCATGCCGTCCGAAATCAGGCGGGTCTGGCAGGTGCGCTGGACGACGTAATAGGAGGTGGCAAACAGCGCCGAGCCGCCGAAGCCGAAGATCACCGAGGTGGTGTGTACCGGACGGAAGCGCCCGAACGAGAAATACGGGCTGTCGAAATTCAGAAATGGCCAGGCCAGTTCGGAGGCGATGTATACGCCGACAGACATGCCGATGACCGCCCAGACAAGCGACATGACGGCAAACTTTTTAACGATGTCAAAGTTGTACTGCTCTGCACCGGAATACGTTGTGACCGCCATCGACCGCTCCTGTTGTACCCGAAATAGTGACTGTCTTTAAACCAGTAACTGTACTTGGTATAAATCGCGAAAGCGTCGCATTATAAGGAAGCCACTCTCCGCCCGCAAGCAGGCCGGCACGGATCAGGACGCCGCCAGCAAGGTCCTCAAATCCTGGGCGATGGCGTCAGGGCCGCTGCCATAAGGTATAAGCAGCCGTAAATTCCCTTTCCGGTCATAAACATAGGTGCCGGCGCTGTGGTCGATCAAATAGTCGTCCGCAGCCTTCACCGCGGTCTTTTGATAGACCACTTTGTACTCTTTCACCAGCTGTTTCAGCGCCGCCTCATCGGTATACATCCCTAGAAAGCCCGGATTGAAGGCCGGCACGAACTGCTTCAGCAACTCCGGGGTGTCGCGTTGCGGGTCCACCGTAACGAAGATCACCTGCACCTGTTCGGCCTGCGGTCCGAGTTGCTGCAGTGCTGCCGCAAAATCCGACAGTGTGGTGGGGCAGACGTCCGGGCAATGGATGTAGCCAAAGAAAATGGCCACCGCCTTTCCTTTGAAATCCGCCAGAGTCCGCACCTGCCCATGATGGTCGGTCAGCCTGAAGTCCCGCGCGAAGGTAGCCCCGGTGATGTCGGTCGCCAAAAATGACGGGGGCTGCGAGGCGGGCTGGCAGCCGGCCAGCGTGAAGGCCGCCATGACGCAGGCGGCAAGGAGCCAGCTTTTCATACGTTGGCCTTTCATATGTTGGCCTGCTCGAACAGCATCCCGGGAACGTCGGCGAGGCGGTACTTGCCAGTTTCGACCGCCTGGGCCAGTTTTCCCAGCGTGGTGTCCTGCAGCATTTCGATGATCTTCATCTTCACCGGCACCCAGCGGAAATGCAGCGGGCAGGCGGTTTCATCGCTGCATTTCTTGAGTCCCAGCATGCAATTTTCGGTGAACGTCGGGCCTTCGGTCAGCAGCAGGATTTGCATGAGCGTGATGTTGTCGCCATTTTCGCGCAGGCAAAAACCCCCCAGACGGCCACGGGAGGAAATCAGCAGGTTGCCCTTGGCCAATCCCTGCAGGATTTTGGCGAGATACGGCGCGGGCACGCCGAGCTGCGCGGCGACATCCTTGTTCAGCACGGGCGTGGTGCTCGACTGGGTGGCCATATAGATCAGTGCCTGTACGGCATATTGACTGGTTCGGGAGAGGATCATCTCGTGCTCTTGCGAGTGAATTGGCTCAATATAAAACAATCCTGTCCGAATATCCAGTTAGAGACCTGATTTCCCCATACAAATCAAATGGATATTGGCCGCAATGCACGGGCAAATGACTTCGTTCCCATCGCCTGCGCCGCCGTGGCGCGCGCTGACGACCAGCGGCACGAGAACCCATGCAGCCCGAATCAGGTTCGGGTCATCGTCGGCTATTCAGGCAAACTCAGCCATTGCAGCCAGCGATGAAATCAAGCGCGGGCTGACGTGGTGCAAATCGTCGGCTATTCAGGCAAACTCAGCCATTGCAGCGCCGCCCCTGAAGCGCTTTCTTCATGAAGAAAGCGCTGTACACCCAGACACGGATCGGGCAGCCGCGCGCGCAGCGCGGCAATATTCTCGGCCTGGCGGGCCATTGCCGGGTCGATGTGATTGCCCACCCAGCCGGCCCACGGCAGCTGCCGCCGGGCAATCGACTCCGCAGTCAGCAGCGCATGGTTGAGGCCGCCCAGACGCAGGCCCACCACCAGCACGACCGGCAGGCCCAGGCGCTGCGCCAGGTCCGCCATGTCGTCGCACGCGTTCAACGGCACCCGCCAGCCGCCCGCACCTTCGACCACCACCACGTCTGCCGCAGCAGCAAGCCGCCCATACGCCGCGTCGATGACATCCAGATCGATCCGCACACCGGCCCGCTCTGCGGCAATATGCGGCGCAACCGGTTCGGCAAAGGCATAGGGATTGACATCGCGCAGGTCGGCATCGACGTTGGCCGCCCGCAGCAGCGCAGTCACATCCCCGTTCAGTTCGCCCGGCGCGCTGCCTGCCGACACCGGCTTCATCGCCGCCACGCGCAGGCCGCGCGCGCGCAGGGCATGAATCAGCGCGAGCGCCACCCGCGTCTTGCCGACGCCGGTATCGGTGCCAGTGACGAACAGGCCTTTCACCCCCGGCCCAATTTCTTTTTACGTTCACCGATGGCGAACTCGATCACCTGACGTCCGTCTTCGCGCCGCGTCTTGTCGCCTGCCCAGGCATGGCCATAGACCACTTCGAAGGTAGCCGGCAGGCGGCCTTCCAGCCGTTGCGATTCATACGCCTGCTCCAGCCGCGCCCATGCCGATTTGCCGAACAGGCCACGCCGGCGCGCCGCCGCGGCATTGTGCGCACCGATGCCCTTGAGGTCGCGCATCAGGCTTTTGAGGTCGGCGTAGGTCAGCGTCAGCATGTCCATTTCCATCACCGGGCTGGCGAAGCCGGCGTGGATCAGCATGTCGCCGATGTCGTGCAGGTCGACGAAGCGATTGACATGCGGCGCATCGTCGATGGCCGTGAATGCCGCGCGCAATTCCTTCAGCGTGTCGGGGCCGAAGGTGGCGAAGATCAGCAGGCCGCCCGGCGCCAGCACCTGGTGGAAGCCCTTGAGGGTGGCCTCAAGATCGTGCGCCCACTGCAGCGCCAGGCTCGACCAGACGAGGTTCATGCTGTTGGGCGCCAGCGGAAGTCGTTCCATGTCGGCGCACAGCAGGTGGGTGAGGCTTGAGGAATCGGGGCTCAGACGTTGCAGGGCACGCTGCGTCCAGGTCGGTTGCGGCAGGCGCGCACGCGTCGCGAAAAGCATGGCCGGGGCGACGTCGAGGGCGCAGCATTCGGCCTCCGCATAGCGCGACCGCAGATGTGCCAGACCATAGCCGGTGCCGCTGCCGACATCGAGCACGCGGCCCGGCTGCAGGGTCATGTAATCAAGCCGCTCAAGCAGGCGGTCGCATACCTCGCGCTGCAGCACCGCGTGCGCATCGTAGCTGGCGGCGGCATGGCCGAAGGCGCGCCGCACTTCGGCGAAATCGAGTTCGCCTGCCGGTTTGGGCATTGCGTTTGGATCAACCATGGGCAAAGCGTCCGATCGCCACCGCCACCTCTTCGCCGTGCGACAAGTGCGGCGCATGCGCGGCGCGGGGAAACCCGATGTGCTGCGCGGCTGGCAAGGCCTCGGCCAGCCAGGTGCCGGCGGCCGGCGGGGTCAGCGTGTCGAGGGCGCCGTGCAGCACCAGGGTCGGCGACGTCAGCTGCGGCAGTTCCGCGCGCAGATCGGTGTCGCGCAGGATCGCCAGCCCGCCTGCCAGTGCCGAGCTGCTGGCGGCGGGCGCCGCCAGCAGCGACTGCCGCAGTTGCTGCAGCAGCGGCTTCTGCCCGTTCATGCCGCGCGTCTGCAGGCTCAAGAAGCGCAGCAGCGTGGTCTGCGGATCGGCCAGCAGCGCCGCACCGAAATCCTGCAGGTCGGCAGGCGCCAACCCGCACGGCCAGTCCTCCGCCACAACGAATTTCGGGGTCGCTGCCAGCAGCACCAGGCGCGCGATCTTGTGCGGATGGTCAAGCGCCGCGCGCATCGCCACCTGGCCGCCGAGCGACCAGCCGAGCAGCGTGGTGCCCTCCGGCAAGCGTTGCGCCAGATCGTCGGCCCAGCCCTGCAGGGTGTTGTCGACCGCGTCAGCGCGTCCGCCGTGTCCCGGCAGGTCGAGCGCACGCACGTCGAACGTGTCAGCCAGCAAAACGGCCAGCGCGTCGAACACGCGGGCATTCATGCCCCAGCCGTGCACCAGCGCGAGGATGGGTTTAGACGAGGTCATGCAGCGCCCCGATCAATTGATCGACATCGCCGGCGCTGTGCGCGGCCGACAGGGTGATGCGCAGCCGCGCCGTGTCGGCCGGCACCGTCGGCGTGCGGATCGCGGGCACCAGCAGGCCGCGCGCGCGCAGGGCCTGCGACAGCTGCACCGCGCCCGCATTGGTACCGATCAGCAGCGGCTGGATCGGCGTATCCGACGGCATCAGCGAGCCGTGCTTCAAGCCGGCCAGCCCTTCGCGCAGCTGCGCTATGCGGCTGCGCAAGCGCTCGCGCCGCGCGTCGCCCGTCCCGATCTGGCGCAGACTCTCGATCAGGCACGCGGCCAGCAGCGGCGGTGAGGCGGTGGTGTAGATATAGGGACGTGCCTTCTGGATCAGCCAGTCGATCACATTTTCATGCGCCGCCACCGCCGCACCCGCCACGCCGGCCGCCTTGCCGAGCGTGGCCAGATAGATCACGCGGTCGCTGGAACGGGCACGCTCCGTGAGGCCGCCCCGGCCGTCGTTCAGCACGCCGAAGCCGTGTGCGTCGTCGAGATACAGCCAGGCATCGAAGCGCTCGGCCAGATCGAGCAGCGCGTCGATCGGCGCAATATCACCGTCCATGCTGAACACCAGGTCCGACACGATAATTTTGTCCTGCACCCGGCTTACTGCCAGTTGGCCCTCGAGTTGCGCCAGGTCGTCGTGACGGTAGCGGGCAAAACTCGCACCGGACAGCTGCGCGGCATCGACCAGCGAGGCGTGATTGAGCTTGTCGCCGAACACTCCGCCTTTGCGGGCTGCCAGCGCAGTCAGCACGCCCAGGTTGGCCATGTAGCCGGTGGAAAACAAAAGCGCCGCGGGCTTGCCGACGAAGCGCGCGAATGCGGTCTCGAAGTCGTGGTGGAAACGGTGGTGACCGGTAATGAGATGCGCCGCGCCCGCGCCGACGCCGCACGCATCGAGCGCGGCGTGCGCGGCGGCAACCAGCGCCGCATCGGCGGCCAGGCCGAGGTAGTCGTTGCTGCAGAAAGAAATGACGTGCTGGCCGTCGATGGTGACATGCACGCCCTGCGTGCCGTCGAGCACCAAGCGCCGCCGTTCGAGATGATCGTCCTGCAACGCCGCCAGCCCCTGCTGCAGGCGGCTCAGCGCGGCGAAGCTCACAACGAGGTCAGTCCCAGCGCTTCGAACAGACGCTGGTCGCGTTCCCATTCGGGGTTGCCGGTGGTGAGCAGCTTGTCGCCGTAGAAAATCGAATTGGCGCCGGCGAGGAAGCACAGCGCCTGCATCACGTCGCTCATCTGCTGGCGCCCGGCAGACAGTCGCACCAGGCTTTTCGGCAGGGCGATGCGGGCCACCGCGATGGTGCGCACGAATTCCAGCGGTTCGAGCGCCTCGGCATCGGCGAGCGGAGTGCCCTCGACCCGCACCAGCAGGTTGATCGGAACCGATTCAGGCTGCGGGTCGAGCGCGGCCAGCTGCGCGATCAGGCCGGCGCGCTGGGTGCGCGACTCGCCCATGCCGACGATCCCGCCGCAGCACACGTTGAGGCCAGCCTGGCGCACGCGTTCAAGCGTGTCGAGCCGATCCTGGTAGTCGCGGGTGGTGATGACGTCGCCATAGAAATCGGGCGCGGTGTCGAGGTTGTGGTTGTAGTAGTCGAGGCCGGCCGCCTTCAGCTGCTCGGCCTGCCCATCCTTCAGCATCCCCAGCGTGGCGCACGTCTCCAGCCCCAGCGCCTTCACCTCGCGTACCATTTCGACCACCGATTCGAGGTCGCGCGGTTTCGGTCCGCGCCAGGCCGCGCCCATGCAGAAGCGCGAAGCGCCGGCGGCCCTGGCGGCGCTGGCGGCCGCCCGCACGTCATCCAGCTTCATCATCGGCTGCTTGTCCACCCCGGCGTCGTGGTGCGCCGACTGCGGGCAGTAGCCGCAATTCTCGGAACAGCCTCCGGTCTTGATCGACAGCAGCGTGGAGAGCTGAATCTTGTTGGGATCGAAGCGGTCGCGATGCACTTTCTGCGCCTGGTACATCAGGTCGGCAAACGGCAAGGCGAATAGCGCCTCGATCCCCGCCATCGACAGCCGCGCAACGGGCTGAGTCATATCATTCATTTCCTTCCACCTCGATGGTCATGTCCTGCCACGGTTCGCGCGCGGCCTTGTAAATATCAAACAGCGCCCACGGCACGATGATTGCTACCGCCAGCCCCAGCACCAGCATCAGCCCCAGCCAGCCATCAAGCAGGCCGTAGATCGCCGGGCCGATCACCAGCAGGCTGCCCATCACGCCATAAAACCGGTAGCCTGCCCACTTGTTGAAATGCACCACACGCGGGTTGGGGTGATGGGCGATGCCGGCATAGACAAAAATCGATCCGGCCAGCCAGATCATCAGTGGCGGCAGCGACATCACGATGGGCAAAAAACCGACTTTCTGGCTGGCGAGCAGCTTGCCCAGCAGCAACGCGGTCAGCGAAATCAGCATCGCCGCGACGGTGATGAGGTTGAACAGCTGTGCGGCAAAACGGGAGGACGAAGCGGAGATGACGCGTTTTACATTCATGGCCCGGATTTTCGCGGGAGGCACCGCCCCTGTCAAATTGGGGAGGCCCCAAAATTGAACATCGGATTAATTTTTAGGCAGCTCGTCCCTTCCACCTGCCTGCTGTGCGGCGTGACAGCGGGAACCGGCCCCCTGTGCAACGCCTGCCTGGCCGACCTGCCCTGGCACCGGCAGCCGCAGTGCCCGCGCTGCGCCATTCCCACGCCCGACGGCCAGGTGTGCGGCGCCTGCCTCAAGCATCCGCCCGCGTTCGACCGCAGCCATGTCGCGCTGGCCTATGCGTTTCCGCTCGACCGCCTGATCCCGCGCCTGAAATACAGCGGCCGGCTCGCCATCGCCCCGGCACTGGGCGAATGTCTTGCGGCGAGCGTGGCCTCCGGCCCCAGGCCGGACTGCCTGATCCCCATGCCGCTGCATGCAAAACGCATCCGCGAGCGCGGCTTCAACCACGCCACCGAGATCGCACGCGAGGTGGCGAAGCGGCTCGATCTCCCGCTCGACACCGACAGCTGTCAGCGCATCCGCGACACCCCGCCGCAGACGGGCCTGAAACACGATGCGCGGCGACACAACGTGCGCGGCGCGTTCGTCTGCACGGGCGACGTTCGCGGGCGGCGCATCGCCCTGATCGACGACGTGATGACCACCGGAACCAGTCTCGACGAGCTGGCAAAAACCCTGAAACAGGCTGGCGCGCTGGAAGTGGAAACCTGGGTGGTGGCGCGAACCCTAGCGCCGGGCGAGGCCGCCTGAAGCCCATAACCGAGAGGAAAAACTCGCGGTGAGGGCGCCGCTGCATGGTGGTTGCCGCGTTAGCGGCTTCGTGCGCAACCCCCTTGCGGGTGCTCCGCCAGCCGGGAACGGCTATCGTGCAGATACGCTCAGTCGTAAATCTCTTCCACTGCGAAAATCCGCCGGTGTTCGCGCATGGCGTAGCGGTCGGTCATACCGGCGATGTAATCGGCCACCGCGCGCGCGCCTTCGAGCGATTCACGCGCCTGGTGTTCGGGCGGCAGCAGGCGCGCATCGCCGATGAAGGCGGTGTAGAGGTCGGTAATGATGCGCCCCGCCTTGCTGCTCATGCGCGCCACCTTGTAATGGCGGTACAGGTGATGCAGCAGAAAGCGCTTGAGTTCACGGTGCTCGTCAAGCAGCGCCGGACTGAACGCCGCCAGCGGCGGCGCGGCGCGCACCTCGGCCAAGGTCTGCACGCCGCTGCGCTCGATGTTCGTTCGCGTGGTACTCACCAGGTCGAGAACCAGCGTGTTGATGATGCGGCGCACGGTTTCGGTCACCTCACGGCGGCCATTCAGCGCCGGGTATCTGGCGCGGACCTCATTCAGGTGGCGGGTGAAGATCTGCACGCCGGATAGCTGCTCCAGCGTGATCAGGCCCGAGCGCAGGCCGTCGTCGACGTCGTGGTTGTTGTAGGCGATCTCGTCGGCCAGGTTGGTAATCTGCGCTTCGAGCGAGGGCTGCTGCTTGTTCAGAAAGCGCGCGCCGAGGTCCCCGAGCTTTTCGGCATTGGTGAGCGAGCAATGCTTGAGAATGCCCTCGCGCGCCTCGAAGGTGAGGTTCAGGCCGTCGAACTCGGCGTAGCGCTCTTCCAGCAAATCGACCACGCGCAACGATTGCAGGTTGTGCTCGAAGCCGCCGTGCTCGTGCATGCAGGCGTTCAGCGCATCCTGTCCGGCGTGGCCGAACGGCGTGTGGCCGAGGTCGTGCGCCAGCGCCACTGCCTCCGCCAGGTCTTCGTTGAGGCTCAGCAGGCGGGCAATGGTGCGGGTGATCTGCGCCACTTCGAGGCTGTGGGTAAGCCGCGTGCGAAACAGGTCGCCCTCGTGGTTGACGAACACCTGGGTCTTGTATTCCAGCCGCCGGAACGCGGCGGAATGAACGATGCGGTCGCGGTCGCGCTGAAATTCGGAGCGCGGCGTGGCGGGCGCCTCAGGATGCAGACGTCCACGGGTCTGGCTGGAGTGCGCGGCGTAGGGCGCAAGCGAATCCATCAACGTTCCTTTATTGTGGCGCAGTCAGCACGCCGGCCAGCACGCCGGTCGGCACATCGCCGGTGATCACCGCCTCGCCAAGCTTCTTCAGCAGCACGAAGCGCATTTTCCCGCCCTCGACCTTCTTGTCGTGGCCCATGTATTCCAGATACGTGTCGACGCCCAGATCCGGCGCCACGTCCGGCAGCCCGGCGACACGGATCAGCGCGCGGGTGCGTGTGACGTCCGCCTCAGTCAGCCAGCCCATGCGCTGCGACGTTTGCGCCGCCATCACCATGCCCGCGGCCACCGCCTCGCCGTGCAGCCAGTTGCCGTACCCCATGCCGGTCTCGATCGCGTGGCCGAAGGTATGTCCAAGATTGAGAATGGCGCGGATGCCGCCTTCGCGCTCGTCCTGCCCCACCACCTGCGCCTTGATTTCGCACGAACGGTAGATTGCATGGGTGATCGCCGCCGGGTCGAGCGCGCGCAGTTGCTCCATGTTGGCTTCCAGCCAGGCCAGGAATTTCACGTCCCGGATCAGGCCATATTTGATGACTTCGGCCAGCCCCGCCGACAGTTCGCGCGGCGGCAGCGTCTTCAGCGTGTCGGTATCGGCCAGCACCAGCTTCGGCTGGTAGAACGCACCGATCATGTTCTTGCCGAGCGGATGGTTGATTCCGGTCTTGCCGCCCACCGACGAATCGACCTGCGACAGCAGCGTAGTCGGAATCTGGATGAAGGGCACGCCGCGCTGGTAGCTCGCCGCCGCGAAGCCGGTCATGTCGCCGATCACCCCGCCGCCCAGCGCGATCAGCGTGGTCTTGCGCTCGGCGCGGTCGGTCAGGAGCGCATCGAAAATCAGGTTCAGCGTTTCCCAGTTCTTGTAGGCCTCGCCGTCCGGCAGCACCACCTGTGCCACGGTCACCCCGCCGCTCTCCAGCGTTGCCGTCAGGTGCGCCAGGTACAGCGGCGCCACCGTGGTGTTGGTCACCACCATCACACGTTTTTGCGCCAGATGCGGCAGGATCAACTCGGCCCGATTCAACAGGCCAGCACCGATGTGGATGGGGTAGGAGCGGTCGCCGAGGTCGACGGTAAGCGTTTGCATGAATTTCGGACAAGTGAGCGTGACGGTTGATTGTAACCAAAGCTGGACGACTATCGCTGTTGCCGCACTGCACTTGACCGGGAGCCATCTACACATTCACAGCGGCACCGAAACGACCGGCATCTTTCATTCCGCCACAGTTTGCAGAAAGATTGAACGGCGATTTCTGCCGTCACCGGAATGGGGGTGCAGGCGTAATCGAAGGCCAACATAAGCAGCCAGACCAATGGACCACATCGACCCCGCACTGATCTCCGTCGTCATACCCTGCCACAACGCCGCACCCTATGCAGGCGAGGCGATCGCAGGCGTGCTCGGGCAGCGCTACCCGCAGGTGGAACTCATCGCGGCGGACGACGGCTCGACCGCTGGCTCGACCGAAATCCTGCAACGTCTGGCTGCCGAAAACTCCGAGCGCATCACCCTCATCTACCAGAACGACAGTGGCCTTTTGCCGTGCGCAATGCAGCGCTCGCCCACGCCAACGGCAACTACATCGCCTTTCTCGACGCCGACGACACCTGGCAGCCGGATGACCGGCTGTCGGAGGAGGGGGTAAGTGCCCTGGAGCGCCTGAGGGTATCCGGCAGGCGGGCGATCCTGGTCACGGGTCGCCAGCTCGACGATCTGCTGACGGTCTGTCCCTGCGCGCAACTGTTCGACCTCGTCGCCGAAACGGTGCGATCGTCTATGATCCCGCAAGCAGGGAAGAAACGCGACTCGCCAATCCGCCGTTCAAACTGCCGATACAGAACCTGCAGGCGCGCGGCGTCACGCCGCTTGAGATCGGACAGGTGCTGGTTGCAACCCATGCGTCGCATCGCGCGACCGTCCAGGACGTCATCTGGGAACTCGGCCTGGAGGCCCAGGTGATCGGCAATCGCGGCGCGGTGATGGTGCTTCCGGCCGGCGTCAACAAGGCGACGGGGCTCGAGTACGCACTGCGCGAACTGGGGCTTTCGCGCCACGAGGTGGTGGGCGTCGGCGACGCGGAAAACGATCATTCGTTTCTGGAACGCTGCGAATGCGCCGTGGCGGTGGCCAATGCGGCGCCGTCCATCAAACAGATCGCTGCCTTCGTGACGGCGGCCACGAACGGCAACGGCGTCGTCGAACTGATAGACGAGCTGATCGCCAACGATTTGCGCCGACTGCATGGTGCGCTTCCGCGACACTGGATTCTGCTCGGGAAACGCACGGACGGCAGCGCCGTGCAGCTTTCTCCCTACGGCCACAACATACTCGTAGCCGGCCCTTCCGGCAGCGGCAAGTCGACGCGCGCCGCCGGTATCATCGAGCGGCTCATCGACAAAGATTATCAGGTCTGTATCGTCGACCCGGAAGGCGATTACGGAACCCTGCGCGACGTCGTGGCGCTCGGCAACCAGTGGCGCGCGCCGAACGTCAACGAGGTGCTGTCGATCCCCGAGGATCCCAAGATCAATCTCTCCGTCAATCTGCTCGGCATCCCGCTGGACGACCGGCCGGATTTTTTCGCGCAACTCATTCCGAACCTGCAGGCCATGCGCGCCCGAACCGGGCGGCCGCACTGGCTGGTCGTGGACGAGGCGCACCACATGCTACCCGGCACTTGGGGACACGCAGCATCCGTACTGCCGCAACGACTCCACGAGACCCTCCTGGTCACCGTGCATCCCGAACATGTGGCCCCGGCCATTCTCGCGCCGATCGACGTCGTTGTGGCTATCGGCGATACGCCCGAACAGACCCTGGAGGAATTTGCCCGAGCGACGGGACAAACGATTGTCTGGCCCGTGGATCTGGTCTACCAGGCGGATCGCGTGTCGTGTGGCTCGGCGAGGACGGGCTGCCACCGTTCGCGATGCAGGCACGCCGCGGGCGGGCCGAGCGGATCCGTCACCACCGCAAGTACGCGGAAGGCAACTTGCGTTGGCACAGTTTCTATTTCCGCGGCCCCGACAACCGTCATAACCTGAAAGCGCAGAACCTCGTCGTTTTCCGCCAGATCGCGCAGGGTATCGACGAGCCGACCTGGCTGTACCATCTGCACTGCGGCGATTACTCGCGCTGGTTCCGCTACGCGATCAAAGACGATTTTCTCGCCGACGAGACGGCGCGCCTCGAACATCGCGCCGATCTCGAACCGTGGCAGACACGGCAGATGATCGAAGAATTGATAAATGCCCGTTACACGCTGCCGGAGTAGCCTCGAAAACCGTCGTTGAACGCTTTGCGGAGGCGCATCAAAAACGATAGATCGCGGCGGCGCCGGTTTGCGTTGGCATCCGTTCGGCCGGAACGATCACGACTTCGCCGCCGGTCTTGAGCACGCGCTCGCCGAGATCGTCGAGCACATCGTCAACTTCCGGGTGATCCAGATCGCCGGCGGTGATTCTGCCGCTTGTCGCATCGATGCTTCCGGGAATCAAGCGGTCGGCTTCGATCAGCAGCGTTGCGATTCGCCCGGCGATGGCGGCCTTGGCAAGCTCGCCAAGCTCATCCGCCCCCAGGCCATTTGCTGCTGCCGTGCCATATGCTTCCACAAAACCGGCCAGCCGCTCGAGGTAATACGGTTGCACCAGCTGCCATGCGCGTTCACGCAGCGCATCGATCGACAAGTCATCCGGGTGAACGTCGATCGCCTCTTTCATCAAAAACGGGTTGCGGCTGATGCTGCGAAACCGATGATGGTGCTCGGGCAGTGCCGCCAGTATCAGGCGCATTCCCGAGGGTTGCGAACAATGCTGCAATACCGCCTGGTCAACCGCACGGAAGAACCGATCGATGTCCCGGGCTGCGGCATCCTGCTTGACATCGGTGCCGTGCCATGTGGCGCCTCCGGCAGGGCCATACGCGCGATGGGCGCCTTCACGGCCATCGGCGTCCTTGCCCGGCAGTTCGCCTGCCGTTTGCGGTACCCCCTCGATCGGCAATATCTCGTCCAGCGCGTCGCGATTGCCCTCGTAAACCTTGAACGCGTTGCGGCTCAGTGCAAGGACCTGATAGCGGTCGGCCGACTGCGCGATGCGCATCAGCGGTTTGGTATGGAAACTGTCGGCGACAACCACCAGTTCGACAACCGGGCGTTGCAGCCGGTACACGCGGAACAGCCCGGGCGCGCTCAGCACCGCGAGTCCGTCCGCGGTGTGATTCCAGAAAGCCCGGTTTTCGGCCAGGGCCTCGAATGGCTGCAGAAGCGGTTTGATTTCCCGCTTCGGATATTTTTGACGCAACGATTCCTCCATCGTTTTCACGAGGTTGCGAAAGCGGATGGGATCCTGTGTATTGTCCGGATGTTGTCTGTGTGTCGGTTGATACAGGGACAGACAAGGCGCTTCATGGCTGCCGGAAAGAATGGCCGGGTAATCCTGTGCAAGTGAATTCATGGTCGTGGCACCTCCAATAAGCTGCTGCAAGGCGATGCCGCTAGTGCTGCACGCCGGTTCAATGAGGGAACAAGCGTGGGTTACGTTCGATGAATTTGCGTATCCAGGCTTCGATGAACGATTGCTCGCGCTGCGTCATGTGCCACCCGCCCAAAGCGCTGATTGTCAGGGCACCCAGCGCATTGACGATCATGTCCCACATCGTGTCGGTCAGGCCCGATGGATCGCCGAGCATGGGCTTTTGCATGTTGGTTCCCACGATCTGGTCCATCGCGAATTCAAAGACCTCCCACAGCGTGCCGACCGTCACGGCGAATAAAAACGCGAACAAGGCCATGAAACGCGGTCGCATATGGATATCGATGCGTTCGTCCGCATTGAGCACGTAAACCAGCAGAAAACCGAGAATCCCCATCAACAGACCCGAACTGGTGTGCAGGGCGATATCCCACCACCAGAACCGCATGTAGTAGCTGTGGATTTCCCCCAGAAACAGCGCCGCGAAGGCGAATAGCACAGCCAGCACCTGAAACTCTGGCGGGATATGCACATGGAAGCGGCGGCCGATCACCGCAGGCGAAAACATGACCGCCATGATCGCCATCACCAGAAACGCATTCATCCACTGTCTCTCGCGGAATACCAGCAGCAGTTCCACCGCCATGATGGCCTGGAGGGCAATCAGAATCCCCCGGTGGATGCGCGCGGGCAAATCGGCCGTGTTTTTCTCCGGGGCCGGCGGTTGGGAGAGACTGTCCATTCTGCTCGATATCTGTGGGGCAATGACCGGCCTGCAGGGCGTCTGTGTATCCCGGTATTTCGCAACGCGATCACATCGCAATACTCATAATTTCTCGAGTATAGGCCACGAGTTCCACATGGCAATGTGTCTTCTCGGCGCTGCGACAACGCGCCGTGATCCAGGCGTGGGACGCCGGTCAAACGCTATCGGATGCAATCGGTATACGGATCCATTTCCCGATTGCGGTCACTGTGCCGTATCCCGGATTCAGACTATTCTCTGACACCCTGTGGGTGGCAGATCAGGACGTCGCAGGCCGCAGTTTGCAGTACCCGCTGTGCGACGCTGCCAAGCAGCGCCCGCCGGACCAGGCTCGTGCTGCCGGGACCCAGCACGATCAGGTCACTTGCAGATTTCGCATCGCCCGGACGAGAGATTTTGCTGGATCGCTGGCGACCACCCGTGTCGTAACTTAGCATCGAGCGATGGGCCAACTGTTCCGACATGTCGCGCATGGATGTATCCGGGTTGCGCTTTAGCGGCGGAATTCGCCAGCGCGCTCAGGCTGGTAGACGACCTCCACGAGGCGCACCTTCATCACGCCGCCTCCCGGCTTGGGCCACTCGATTTGTTCGCCCGCGGACAGTCCCAACAACGCGCTGCCGACCGGGGCGAGGATCGAAATACGGTCGGCGCTGCCATCGATGTCCTGCGGGTAGACCAGCGTCAGGCAAAATTCCTCCCCCGATTCGAGGACAAAACGCACCTTGCTGTTCATGGTCACCACATCGGACGGCACATCCTCTGGCTCGACGACTTCGGCGCGATCGAGTTCCGCCAGCAACTCTTTCTTCCCCGGAAAAGTCTCCTCCGGCAGCGTATCCAGAATCGTCTCCAGGCGATCGAGGTCCAGTGACGTCAAAATAATTCCTGGTCGTTTTTCCATCAGATGGTCTCTCTATTTAATGGGTTCATTTCAGGCGACCCGATTCAGCCAGCCTGACCAAAGCCCGCGCCCGCAGGGATGCGCTTCGTAATCCGGATTTTTGCAGTGGTATAGGAGTGATCCGTCAGTGTATCGCGGCTGGTTTCGCCGGTCTGGACGGCGTACTGGGCTGAAAACATTGACAACATGAACGGGCACCGCTCGTTTTCTTCGGTGCCGGAATGTATGACCATGATGCTACCACAGCGCCCTCTGCTTTCGGCACTACTCCGCTCTGCCTGGCCGTGGTCGGGATCGGACCACTTTCTATTGATATAGCGCATGCAAAACAAGCACCGCGAATCCGGTGCGGAAAGTCCGGAGCGTCGTGCCACGGCAGCCTGCCTGTTCGACCCTGAAACTTCAAGCACCACGGAACCGGCCGACGAAGGGTCCCCATAATATTCGACACCCCGGGCGGGCATCAAGCCAGGCGCGGCATTGCGGGTTGCCGGGCTCGCGCAATTATTCCATACTCGTCTTGTACGTCTGCCCGGACGTCCTTGGCAGGATTGCCGGTTTTCAACGTAAAGAGATGTGTCATTCAGAAAATGAAACAAATTTTGGTGGCAACAGACTTCTCTCGATACGCAAACAGCGCACTCGATCGGGCAGTGCTGCTGGCGATCGAGCATCAGGCGGCGCTTGAAATCCTTCATATCATCACGCCGGCATCGGTAGACGCGCTCTGCAATTTCTTGCCCGACTCTCGTCAGGCCGTCGAAGAAAATCTCACCAATTCCTTTTATTCGCAGCTTTACGATTTTGTCGACCGGGTGGATTCGGAGCGACCCATAAAGATTCAGCCGCGCGTCAAGGTCGCCGAAGTCGAAGCTGGCATTATCGAAGCGGCGGCGTCCTGCAATGCGGATCTGATTGTCCTCGGAAGCCACGGCGAACATTTTGCCAATGAACTGTTTGTTGGGACGACTGCGGAGAATATCCTCGCCAGGGAAACGCGGCCGGTTTTGATCGCCAAGCAAAAAGCCGACGCGCCCTATGCCAAGATCGGTGTCGCCGTAGACCTCACCGAGCGGTCGGCCGTCACGATCCGCAAGGCGGATGAACTGGCGCCGAATGCAACGATCAGCCTGTTGCACGCCTTTCAGGCACCGAATCCCGAGCAGCTCCGCCAGCTCGGCGCGTCCGAGGAGCAGATCAAGCGTTCCCGTTCGGAATTCTACGATCATGCCGTTCAGGAAGTCAGCAAACTGGCCGACGAATGGGAAAGCAGCCGTATTTCGCGGGTGATTGAAATGGACTACCCGCCGGCCATGATCCGGCGCTGGACGGAGAAGCTCCATTTCGACCTCATTGTGATGGGCAAGCATGGCGGGCGACTGGGCAGCGTTGTCAGGCACGTCCTGCACAACAGTGCGTGCGACATCATGATTGTCGGGTGAGCCGTTCCGGACACAAGCAGGCTGCCTATTGAACAGCCATCAGGGAAGCATCATGCCGCGGATGGTGTAGAACAGTATGGCGGCCATAAGGGCGGAAACCGGCACCGTAATCAGCCACGCGGCCACGATGCGCATCAGTGCGGAACGCTTGACCAGCTCCTGGCGGTAGATGTTTTTCAGACCCTTGCGCTCCTTCTTGGTCAGGTGGCTTTCTTCGACGGCCTGTTTGCTTGCCTTCAGTCGCGCGAGCATGGCGCCCTTCTCCTCGAAATCGGCGGCGTGGAATTTTTCCAGATAGGCCTCCACGACTTTCCGGTCACGCCCTTCGTGGTGTTCCTCGATGGTTTCGATCATCCGCCCGTAATTCGCCTTGATGTATTCGCGCAGGAAGCCGACGCCGAATATCGCGCCCACCGCGACGTGGGTGGAACTGACCGGCAGCCCCAGTTGCGAGGCGAGAATGACGGTAATGGCCGCTGCCATGGCAATACAGAAACCGCGCATCTGATCCAGTTCGGTAATACCCGACCCCACGGTTTTAACCAGTTTGGGGCCATACAGCGCCAGGCCGAGCGAAATGCCGATGGCGCCCACCAGCAGTACCCAGAGGGGAATGGCGGCCTTGGCGACGACCGCCCCGTGCTCGATCGCTTCATTGATGGCGGCCAGGGGACCAATCGCGTTGGCGACGTCGTTGGCGCCATGCGCGAAACTCAGCATGGCTGCAGAAAAGATCATTGGGATGGTGAAAAGCGTGTTCACCCCCTGCTTTTTGTTTTCCAGACGCACGGAGACGGTTGCCACGCTCGATCGCGTGATGGCATAGGTGACCACGGCGAAACCGGTCCCGATCAGCGCAGCTGTGCCAAAGCCCACTTTCCATATCTGCTTCAGCCCCTTCATCACCAGATAGGTGCTGAAGGCCCAGGCCATCAGCGCCAGCAGGAGAGGCACTATTTTCCTGGCGGCCTGCAGCATGTCGGGCTTATAGGTGATGGTACGCTTGATCAGGTAGAGAAAGCCGGCGGCGATCACCCCGCCCAGTGCCGGAGAAATGACCCAGCTTGCGACGATCTGTCCCACCTCGCCCCAGTTGGCGATGCCCGGTCCACCGGCGGCGACGCCGGCGCCCAGCACCCCACCGACGATGGAATGGGTGGTGGAGACCGGCGCCCCGGCTGCCGTAGCGATGTTGAGCCAGAGCGCGCCGGCGAGCAGGGCCGCGGTCATCAGCCAGATGAAGACATCTATGTCGGCGATAACCTCGGGGTTGATGATCCCGCTTTTGATGGTGCTCACCACGTCACCGCCCGCGATGATGGCGCCGGCCGCCTCGAAGATGGCCGCGATAAAGATCGCACCGGTGAGGGTGAGCGCCCTGGAACCCACTGCCGGGCCAATGTTGTTGGCCACGTCGTTGGCGCCGATGTTGAGCGCCATGTAGCCGCCGATCATCGCCGCGACCATCAGGGAGTAATTGATTTCGCCGCCGCGCATGGCGATGAACAGGATGATCCCCACCAGGAAAAGCAGGGCTGTGCCCATCCGGAGTCTTTCCCGCCGCCCCTTGTTGGCGGCCTGTTCCAGCTCCAAGAATTTGTCGAGTTCCATGCTGCTACCGGCTTCCGCTTTTTTGAGTTAACCGGAATGTAACAAATGTCGGGGGAAAAGGCCCCGCAAGCAGGCGTGGGGGCGAATGCATCGCTGCGCGAATGCCATGCCAAACATAAGTTTGCGAACCGTGTCGGTTCTCGCTGGTGGGCATTGCCGGTCAGAGCGGACCTGAACTTCTATCCGATTAAATAATTGGACATTCCGTTCCATTCGCGTTTCTGGAGTTTCCGTGTTGATGCAACGCCTGACCGCCGCCGCCGCACTGATGCTGCTGTCGATCACTGCCATGCACGCACTGTTTTTGCCGAAAATACTAGACAACCAGTTGATTCTCAATAATTATTTGCGGGTGAAACCCCCTTTGATTCACGAGAAGCGTCGGCGGATGTCCCGCCTTCCAGAAGTCGCGTGTCATGGTTGTCTCCGTAGGGTTTCAGGCGCTGCAGGAACAGGCGGGACGCTGCACGCCGCCGGCGAAGTCCAGCCACACGCGGCCGTTCTCGACCCGCACGGGGAATTCGCGCGCGCAGCCCAGGTCGGGCGCCACCGCCTGCCCGGAATCGAGCTCGACGTTCCAGCCGTGCATCGGGCAGGTCACCCTGCGGCCGTGCACGATGCCCTGCGACAGCGGTCCGCCCTTGTGCGGGCAGCGGTCTTCCAGCGCGAAGATTTCGTCGTCGTCGGTGCGGAACACGGCAATGTCCAGGCTGCCGTGGCGCACCACGCGGGCGCCGAGGGGGGGGATGTCGTTCACATCCAGGATGTCGGTCCAGTTATTCATGTTCTGCTCTTTCTTCAGGTTCTTCAGGCGGTGACGGTTTCGAATTCATGCTTGAGCTTGCCGTCCCTGGCGCGCTCGACCCACGGGTCGCGCTCGACCGACAGCGCGAACAACAGATGCTCGTACAGCGCGCGGCGGTTGTCGGCGTCGTCGAGGATTTTCTTCTTCACGTAGTCAAGACCCACACGCTCGATGAAGTGCACGGTGCGGTCGAGGTAGCGCGCTTCCTCGCGGTACAGCTGCAGGAAGGCGCCGGTGTATTCCAGCACCTCGTCGGCAGTTTTGAGCTTGACCAGGAACTGCGCGACTTCGGTCTTGATGCCGCCGTTGCCGCCGACGTAGATTTCCCAGCCTGAATCCACACCGATGATGCCGATGTCCTTGATCGCGACTTCGGCACAGTTGCGCGGGCAACCGGACACCGCGAGCTTGACCTTGTGCGGTGCCCACATCTTGAAAAACGCCTTTTCCAGGTCGATGCCCATCTGGGTCGAATTCTGCGTGCCGAAACGACACCATTCCGAACCGACGCAGGTCTTCACCGTGCGCAGCGCCTTGCCGTAGGCATGGCCGGAAGGCATGTCGAGATCGGCCCAGATCTTGGGCAGGTCTTCCTTCTTGATGCCGAGCAGGTCGATCCGCTGGCCGCCGGTGACATGCACCGCCGGCACCTTGTATTTGTCCGCCACATCGGCGATGCGGCGCAACTCGGCCGGCGTCGTGTTGCCGCCCCACATGCGCGGGATCACCGAATAGGTGCCGTCTTTCTGGATGTTGGCGTGGGCACGTTCGTTGATGAAGCGCGACTGCGGATCATCCTCGGCCTCGCCCGGCCAGGTGGAGATCAGGTAATAGTTGAGCGCCGGCCGGCAGCTGGCACAACCGTTGGGCGTGCGCCATTCCATGAAGGTCATCACCTGGGGAATCGTCAGCAGCTTGTTTTGCCGGATTGCCGCGCGGGCTTCTTCATGGGTGTAGTCGGAACAGCCACACATCGACTTGGCCTTGGTGGCGGGAGAATAATCGCCGCCCACGGTAACCGCCAGAATCTGCTCGACCAGGCCGGTACACGAACCGCACGAAGCGGAGGCCTTGGTGTGCTTGCGCACGTCTTCCAGCGTGAACAGGCCCTTCTCACGAATCGCCTTGACGATGTCGCCCTTGCACACGCCGTTGCAGCCACACACCTCCATGTCGTCGGTCATCGTGGCGGCCTTGTTGACGCCACCGTGGCCGAGGTTGCCGCAATGGTCCTGACCGAACATCAGATGGTCGCGCAATTCGCTGACGTTCTTGCCGTCGCGCAGCAACGAGAAGTACCAGGCGCCGTCGACGGTGTCGCCGACCATCACGCCGCCGACCAGCTTGTCGTCCTTGATGACGAGTTTCTTGTAGACGCCGCCGAGCGGGTCGGAATAGAGGATCGCCTCGGTGCCCTCACCGCCGCTGAAGTCGCCGGCGGAAAACAGGTCGATGCCGGTGACCTTGAGCTTGGTCGAGGTGATCGAACCCTGGTAGCGGCCGATGCCGTACTGCGCCAGGTGGTTGGCGCACACCTTGGCCTGCTCGAACAAGGGCGCGACCAGGCCGTAGGCGATGCCGCGATGCGCGACACATTCACCGACGGAATAGATGCGCGGGTCGAAGGTCTGCATGGTGTCGTTGACCACGATGCCGCGATTGCAGTGCAGCCCGGCGGATTCGGCAAGATCGGTGTTGGGGCGGATGCCGACCGCCATCACCGCCAGCTCGGCGGGGGCGGAATCGCCGTCCCTGAACGTGATTGCGGCGACGCGACCCGACGCACCCGCAACCAGTTCGGCCGTCTGCTTCTGTAGCAGGAACTTCATGCCCTTTTCTTCCAGGCTCTTCTGCAACAGGCGCGCGGCGGGCTCGTCAAGCTGGCGCTCCATCAGCCACGGACCGAGGTGCACCACGGTTACGTCCATGCCACGCTTCATCAGGCCATTGGCGGCCTCCAGCCCGAGCAGGCCGCCGCCGATGATGACGGCATGCCGATACTGGCTGGAGGCCTGCACCATGGCATCGACGTCGGCAATATCGCGAAAGCTGATCACGCCCGGCAGGTCGGCGCCCGGCACCGGCAGCAGGAAAGGATTGGAACCGGTGGCGAGCAACAGACGGTCGTATTCGGCACGGGTGCCGTCTTCGGCTTCGACCACACGCGCACGGCGGTCGATTTTCACCACCTTCTTGCCCATGTGCAGGGTGATATTGTTTTCGCTGTACCAGTCGAGCGGATTCAGCACGATGTCATTCATCGTCTGCTCGCCCGCGAGCACCGGTGACAACAGAATGCGGTTGTAGTTGGGGTGCGGCTCGGAACCAAACACGGTGATGTCGTAGAGTTTGGGGGCCAGCTTCAGCAGCTCTTCCAGTGTGCGCACACCGGCCATGCCATTGCCGACCATCACCAGCTTCATCCTGGGACCCTTGTCCATGGAGGCACTCATATCCATCCCGTTACTCCAAACATAAACGCTTAAAAATGATGCCCAGAAAATACTTAAATCTGTACTCAGCAACGGCTGTGCCAGCTTGAAGTACTCATCCAAGCATTTGTTTTTACGTCAACTTAATGCTCAGGCCGGAAGCGGGACAGCTCTACGTGCACCATCAAGGTGCTGCGATGAATGACGTGCACCGAATTCACGCAGCCGCCCGGCCAAAGCCGTTGATTGCGGTGATCGCGCGCGTCTGATTGAGGTCTTCGGTGTGGCCAGCGGCATACAGACACACCGCCAGCTGATTGCGAACAGGCAAGGGCAAAACCGTGTGATCGCGCATGACATTGCCAATCCATGTACCGGTTGCACGGGCATCCAGCTCGGGCAGATTGCCATGAGAAGGTGAGTGCGCCTGCGCTTCGTAGACGCGCTGCGATTGGCCGTCCTGCACCAGCACCATGTCCGGTCGCTGTTGCGGATCGGCAAAGGCTTCACCTTCGCAGTCTTGCAGCATCAAGGCATGTCCGCCCAGGGCTTCAAGCACGACTTGTGTCGTCGCCAGGCTCACATATTCTCTGCATTCAGGATCACAATCCCAGTTCTCCCTGCCCCGCATCGTGCGAAGGGGATTCATCGCGCTGCATGCGCGGCCTGGCTTCCCGCCGCTGGCCCGTCATGGCTTCGATCTTTGTATAGAAGCGGGAATCGCCCAATGGCTGGTTCTGGCTGAGCGCCAGCCGGATGTCGTCAATGGCTTTGCTGCCCAGCTGCGACCGAAACAGGTCACGATAAGCCGCCTGCCTTTCCGTGTCGTCCCGCCCAATCGCCCGATAAAGCGGATATGGTGTCAGGTAAGGGTTGACCTGCCCCAGCGCATTATGGCGATAGCTGGTCCAGCGGTAGTGGGCAGGGTCATCGGCCATGAACCTCTTCATACAGGGTGATCGATCGGCCATCACAGACCACGGAGGCGCGCAGCCAATGCCATTGCATGTCCGCCGTCAGACTGGACCAATCCACTACGATCAAGCGCTGCGGCAAGCCCGTTAGCCATTGCCGCGTGAGCGCGGCATAGAGGTCGAAACGGTGCGCGTCGAGATGACGATTGCCCAGCAGCCGATCCACGCATTTGACGCGATGGCGCACGCTGATTGTGCGGGGGTGCCAACAGCCGGGGCAACGAGGCCAAGCGCATGTCCGTTGACTGAAAACACCACTACATCACGCAGGGCACGCCAGCGCGCGGCATGCATGAGGGGTAAACAGCATCGCATGACTTGCGTTACGACGTTTTTTGCATGCATGGCACGATCTCCTTGACGGCTTGGACTCCTCAAGGAAACTGAATCGCTGCCATGCATGCACATGCAGCGGGCAGTGCCGCCGGGCCGGGCTGGATCAAGCGCTGGCTGCCGGTGCAGCGCTGACCGGGATGCCCGTGTCGCCAGATCAGGCGGCCATCTCCTTCGCCAGCGCGTTGCGGCGTCCGGTTTCGCTGCCGGTGAGCGCGAAGCCCTGCAAACGGCCGTTGTCGTCGAGGTGCAGCGCGCAGATTCCGGCCTCGCCGCATTCGATCTTCCAGCTACCCGCCGCGCCGATTCTCGGCGGCAGCGCCGCGACCGGGTGCGCCGGAGTTTTCACCATCACCGGCATCGCCGGATAAACCACCGCCGTCGGTGTACCGGCGAGGGTGGCAGCGAGCGCGCGCGCCTGCACCATCAGCGGCTGCACGTAGGGCAGGTTGAGGCCTTCGACCTCGGCGCAGTCGCCCATTGCGTAAACGTTCGCCGCGCCGGTTTCGAGCAGGCCATTGGTCTGGATGCCGCGCCCGACCGGGATGCCGGCCGCCTGTGCCAGTTGGGTGCGGGGCCGCAGGCCGATTGCCGAGAGCACCGTATCGGCTTCGATGGTTTCGCCGTTGTCCAGTTCGACCCGGTAGCCGTTCGCGGTCTGCTCGACGCTCTTTCCGCTACGTCCGAAATGCCATCGCACGCCCAGTGCGGCGAGGGTGTCGGCCAGGCGCTGGCCGGCTTCGACCGGCAGCAGACGCTCCAGCGGCCAGCCGCCCAGATGCACCATGTCGACCGCGAAACCGGCGTGTACCAGATCGTTGGCGAACTCGCAGCCGATGAGGCCGCCGCCGAGTACGGCAATGCGCTGCTTGCCGTCGATGGCGCTGCGGAAGACGGCGTAATCGGCCCGGTCGTTCACCACCAGCACGCCGCCTGCCCCGCTGCCGGCGCAGCCATGCGGAAACGGGTCGGCGCCAAGAGCGAGCACCAGCTTGCCGTATTCCAGCTCGCCACCATCGGTGCGAATGTACTGTCTCTGCGTGTCGATCGCCGTCACGCGGGTGTGTGACAGCACCCGCGCATTCAGCTCGGCCGCCATCTTCTCCGCGCTGGCGCTTGCCAGGGTCGCTGCGGTCTTGCCGGTGGTGAACGCGTTCGACAGGTTGGGCTTGGAATAAAACGCCCCGTCGTCCGCGGTGACGAGCGTGACCGGCGTGACCGCGTCACGCTTGCGGATTTCCTTCAGCAGGGTGTAGCCGGCGAGACCGGAACCGACGATGACGATGGGGTGCATGGAGGCTCCTTGGTGAGGCCGCGCCAGGCGGCCTCTTCAGATTGACACGGATCAGGCGGCGGTCACTTCGGCCATTTCGAAATCCGCCTTCGAGACGCCGCAGTCCGGGCATTCCCAGCCTTCCGGCACGTCTTCCCAGCGGGTGCCGGGGGCGATGCCATGCTCCGGGTCGCCTTTTGACTCGTCATAGATGTAACCGCAAACGATGCATTGCCAAGTTTTCATGATGTGTCCTTTCAGTTGAATGATTTTCGAGTACTCGTTCAGGCGGTAATCGCGTCTTTTTGCGCCTGGTAGTGTTTTGCATGCTTCTCTTCGACCTTGGCCAGCGCGGCGAAGCGCTTGGCGGCCTTTTCGAGCACACTTTTGAACATCTCGGCATGCTCTTTCGATTCGGCGATCTGCTCGTCGATCTCGGCCACCGCGGCATCATGGCCTTCCTGCATCGCTTCGTGGCGGAACTTCGGATACATCTCGGTGTACTCGTAGGTTTCGCCCTCGATCGCGTACTGCAGGCACTTGGCCGGGGTCATGGTTTCGGCGGCGAAGAGCAGCTCGGCGTGGCCGAAGGCGTGCTGCATCTCCTGTGCGGCGGTGTCCTCGAACACCTTGGCGGTCGCTTCGTCGCCGGCCTTGCGGCACTGGCGGGCGAACCACAGATACTTGATGTGGGCCATCGACTCGCCGGCGAAGGCGGCTTCGAGGTTCTGGATGGTGGGGGACTGGGTATTCTGCATGGTCGGCTCCTGGCGGGTTGTGTGCGATGTCAATCAGTACGTAGGCAATGTTAGAGATCATCAATACATTGATCCAACGGATAATCTGAATATGATCGATTGAAAACATCAATCATTGTTTTTCGGGCCCGTGCTGTGCAACACTTCGCCATCCCTTTCAGCATCCTGAGGAACCCGCCATGCGCATCCTGCTCCCCGCTGTCCTGCTCTCTCTGAGCGCCCTCCCCGCCGCTGCCGCGTCACCCGTCATGCAGCCCGGCCTGTACGACATTTCCCTGCAAATGGTGATGAAGGGCATGCCGATGCAGATGCCGGTGATGACGTTCCGGCACTGCATCACCGCGCAGGACGTCGTGGACGGCAATGCCTACGCCAGCAGCCAGAACAGCAAGGACTGCAAGATCAGCAATCTCAAGCAAAGCGGCAATGCGGTCAGCTATGACTTTTCCTGCACTGTCGATGGCGGTCGCAGCATGGTGGGCCATTCCACCGGCACCCACCATGCCACGGGTTACGACATCACGATGAACGGGCGCTTCGAGCCGGCCATGGAAGGTCTCACTGAATTCAACCAGAAGATGGGCGCCAAGCGGCTCGGCCCCTGCAAGTAAACGGGGGCAGGCAGCCGCGACCGGGAGCCGGCCGGATTTTGATAACCGGAACCCTGGATTTTTGATTGGAGTGGCCACAGGTTTTTCATTCTTCGCTGCCGCGTTGAAACGAAAAACGGCTGCGACTGGATGCCTGGCGCTGCGCGCGCTACCCGTGGTGGCATGCGACTCGTGCCGGATACTTGCTGCCACGAACTGCCTTGAAGCAATCCCCCTGGAAGCCAGACCGGCCACCCCGACTGAGCTTCGTCGCAGCAAGTGTCTACAAAACCGGGGGCATCCGCGAACGAAGATTAAAGGATTAAAGGGGCTCTGAGGTTTCCCCGCGAATCACACAGCCATAGCGCGATTGATTGCGACGGGGAGAGCGACGGCCGGCAACGGAGCAGTGGGCAACTCAACGCGTGGTGAGGGCGCTCCTACTTACACGGCAGGAACCGGACCGTCGTTTCCAGCTCGGTCAGCACCTGGGCCAGAGCGCGGACCGTTTCGTCTACGTCCTCGGGCGTCGTGAACTTACTCAGGGAGAAGCGCACGGCGCAGTGGGCGTCGACGTCGCTCCGGCCCATGGCCAGCAGCACGTGCGTCGGCTCGGGAGAGCCGGACTTGCACGCGGAGCCCGACGAGAGCGAGATCCCGTGCTGGTCGAGGGCGACGACCAGCGACTCGCCGCGGAGACCGGGCAACGTCAGGTTCAAGGTATTCGGCAGGCGGGCGGTGGGGTGGCCGTTACGCATCGCCGCCGGCACCAGGGTCCGAATGCCTGCTTCGAGCCGATCACGGCAGCGCGTGAGGGTCTCCGCGTCGCGCACGGCCAGTCGGCCCAGCTCCGCTGCTTTCCCGAATCCGACGATTGCGGGAACGTTCTCCGTCCCTGCCCGGAGGCCGCTCTCCTGCTTGCCGCCGTGGATCAGCGGCTCGAGTCGGACGCCTTTCCGCACGTAGAGCGCACCGATCCCCTTCGGGCCGTGAAGCTTGTGGGCCGACAGGCTGAGCAGGTCGACGCCCAGCTCCTCGACGTTCACGTCGATCTTCCCTGCCGCCTGCACGGCATCTGTATGGAACGTGACCCCACGCTCGTGCGCCACCGCGCACAACTCCGCGATGGGCTGGATGGTGCCCACCTCGTTGTTGGCCATCATCAAGGACACGAGGATCGTGTCGTCGCGCAGCGCCCGGCGCAGATCGTCGGGGGCGATCATGCCGTCCCAGCTCACCGGGAGATAGGTGACCTCGTACCCCTGGCGCTCGAGGAAGCGACAGGTCTGGAGCACGGCTGGATGCTCGATGGTGCTGGTGATGAGGTGCTTGCCTTCGCCGCTGCGGGCGAACGCGGTGCCTTTGATGGCGAGGTTATCCGCTTCCGACCCGCAGCCTGTGAACAGGATGCGGCGGGGACGCGTGTGGAGCAGTGCGGCCACCTGCCCCCGCGCCTTGTCCACCGCCTCGTGAGCCTCTCGCCCGGCCCCGTGGATGCTCGATGGGTTCCCGTACGCGGCGTCGAGGAAGGGGAGCATCGCCTCGCGTACCGCATCGGCAATGCGCGTGGTGGCGTTGTTGTCGAGATAGATCCGTCGGACCGGAGGCGACGACTTCGCGGTCTGCACCACCACCGAGCCGCACGCGGCGGCCGGATCGGCCTGTTTGGCGTGCCGGGTCGCCGCGGTGCCCGCCTCGAGCTTGACCACGTCACAGAGCAGCGCCTTGTACACCGGGAATCCTGAGATCTCGTCGTAGTTCCCGAGGTCCGTCAGCTCGTTCACGTTCCACTCGCGCCACGCCGTGGGTCCTACCGGGCCGCCGCCGCCCATGTTGCACTCGACGGCGCCCGCCACGATGTCGCGCGTGACTTTGGCCCGGAACGGGACTGCGCCTCGCGGTGTGCGTACTTCTACGAGGTCGCCGTTCGCGATGCCACGCTGCTCCGCATCCAGGACGTTAAGCTCGACGGTGGGCTCGAGGTTGTCCTTCACCAGACCGCGGATCCCGTGGTGCTGCGAGCGGAAATCGGTGTGGGGACGCGCGCCGGAGTTGAAAACGAGCGGGTATCGAGTGGCCTGCTGCGGATCGGCGCGTGGGCCTTCGGTGGGTTCGATGTACTTGGGGAGCGGCTCGTAGCCGTACTCTTCCAGCGTGGTGGACCAGATCTCGAACTTGCCCGTAGGAGTATCGAACCCCGGTTTTCCGTCGGTGCGCAGGCCACCCTTCTCCCACTTCTTGTACTCCATCATCGGCGTCGAGAGCTTCACCCAGCCGCCCGCGGCCTTCACGTCCTCGAGGGTGTAGCCCGAACCCTCGAGCGTGAAGCGGACCAGCGCCTCCTCGGTCTGCGGGTACAGGTGACCGTAGCCGAGCCGGTCCGCCAGCTCCGCCATGATGAGGTAGTCGTTGCGCGCCTCGCCCACCGGCTCGATCATCTTCTCCCGCAGGCGGAAGATCGGGCCGTAGGTCATGTACGAGTCGATCTCGAACATGGTGGTGGCGGGGAGCACGACGTCGGCGTACGCCGAGTCGGCGGTGAGCTGCCGGTCGATGCAGACCAGGAAATCCAGCTGGGAGAGCGTCTCGCGCCAGATGGGCGTCTGCGGCCAGGACGTGAGCAGCGACGCACCGTGCACGATGAGCCCGCGCGTTCGGTAGGGGTCGCCCTTCAGCACGGACTGCACCAGGCCGCTGGCATGCGATTCACCCCGGTAGTTGGAGTAGACCGGAAACTTCTGGCGCGCGATCGCGAGGTCAAGATCGGGATTCGGCTGGTTGCACGAGCGGTTGATGGGGAAGTGGGTGTCGAGCATCGCGAGCCCGATCCCGCCCGGCACGTCCAGATGGCCCGCGAGCGCGAACAGCGTCTGCACTCCGCGAATGGCCTGGATGCCGCTGTTCGAGTATTCGAGCCCGGTGTACATGACCGGGCAGGCGCCGGTGGCTTGCGCGATTCGCCGCGCCAGCGAGCGCACGGTGTCGGCCGGCACGCCGGTGATCTCTTCGACCACGTCTGGCTGAAAGTGCTGCGCGTAGGTGCGCAGCTCGTCGAACCCGTGGCACCAGCGCTCGGCGAACGGTTCGTCGTACAGCTCCTCGTCGAGCATCACCTCGATCACGCCCAGGGCCAGCGCACCATCCGTTCCGGGACGGATCGGGATCCACTCGGCGCCGGTGCGCTTGGCAGTGTCCGTGTATCGCGGGTCGATCACGATGATCTTGGCACCGCGCCTGGCGGCGGCTTCCAGCCGGTGCATATCGAGCGGCGGAGAATCGGTCGCCGGGTTCGCGCCCCACACCACGAGCAGCTCGGCGTTCTCCATGTCGGCGAACATGTTGATGAGCATGCGGCCCATCGTGACGTGCGGGGCGATCATCGCGAACGACACGTAGCAGAGCGCGCCGACGCCCATCGTGTTGGGCGAGCCGAACGGAAACAGCACGTTGGTGGCGGAAGAGACCGCAACGCCCCTGGGCTGGAACATGTCGCAGAGTGACAGCTCGAACGCGCCTCGGCCCGTGTAGATCGAGACTGCCTCGGGCCCGGACTCGGACTTGATGCGGTTGAGATTCTCGACGATCAGCTCGTACGCCTCGTCCCACGAGATGCGCTCAAACTTGTGCGAACCTTTCGGGCCGATGCGCTTCATGGGGTATTGCAATCGGTGCTCGGAATGGACGATCTCGGGAGCGTGCGATCCGCGCCGGCAGATCATGCCGAGCGGGTGTCCTGTGTCCGGCTTGATGTCTACGAGCTGCCCGTCCCGGACACCCACCTCCACCCAACATCCTGCGGGACAGATACCGCAGATCCCCTTAGCCCACGTCACCGAGGTGTCGGGCGCGGCGTTTTCGTCTTTGTGCGTGGTGATCGAAGGCGGCGGCAAGTCCATCCCGAGGCTCCTTGGCGCAAGAGGTGGCCGATGGGAGCACCCAGCGGTACGAAGAGAATGCGCGCTGGACGCAGGCCCGGTCGTGTGAGCGGACAAGACTCCACGGCCTGTCGGCCGTCACGTGAGTTGAGAACGCGGTGGCGGGTGAAGTATAGGAAGGCCGTACTCAAAAACCAAATGCAACATTTATGGAAGAATGGGTAGTCTTCTTCGCCGAAGAAACAGGGTTCGCGATTAAGCGCTTCATCAAGCGCCTGGCAAGAGTACGCATCCCCCAATCGTCATGACCGATGCCGGATTTCGCAACACATGGTTTCGACTGATCGCAGCGCAAGGCTGGCAATGGCTGGGGCGGGTGCGTAACCGCGATTTCGTGCGCAAGACCGAGGCGGAAGACTGGCAACCCGCAAAGCTTCTGTATCAACAAGCGTGTACCGTAGCAGCAGATTTGGGCGCGTTTGAAACCGTACGAAACAGTCCGCTCAAGTGCCGTCTGATTCTGGTCAGGCATGCGCCCAAAGGCCGCAAACATCGCTACGCCAGCGGCAAGGTAAAGAACAACAGCACTGCCCGGAAAATCGCATCCCGCTACCGTGAGCCCTGGCTGTTGAGCAGCGCCCCGAGCCTTGGACATTTAAGCGCTGAGGCTGTGATCAGACTCTATACCCAGCGCATGCGCATTGAGGAGGCGTTTCGTGACACGAAGAATGCCGTCTTGGGTGCGGGATTGGCGTTGTCGCGTAGCCATGGACAGCAGCGTTTGCAAGCACTGCTCCCGATCGGTCATATCGCGCAAGTGGCTAAACGACTGATCGGTGAGGCCCCAAAGAGCGCGCAACTGTATCTGCAATTGACGAGCACATGCCGTAAAGGCCGGGCGGAACTATCGGTGATGATGCTGGCAAAGCGCGTGATCGATTCGCCCACGTTGTTGCGAAAACTCAAAAGCGCTTGGCCAGGCTGGCATGTGCTGCGAAGTCAGGCGAGTGCCGCAATCAATGCGCTATGGCTGTGTGATTCGTGGGGAAACCTCAGGGCCCGGCCCCTTTGATTCCGGGGTTGAGTTCAATGTATCGCTGGCAAGCAAGCAGGTAGGTTTCGGCCTGGACCAGTGAGGACTTGTAGCGGCTGTCCCACAAGGTGTTCTGCTCGTCGGCGAACGGCAAGCCACGCGTAATGGAAACGGCATCCGGATTGGCCCCTTCACCTCCCACATTAACCGCTCGGCGGACAACGTGACTGCTCGTGTTACGAAGCCGTACCCCTCATGACCATCCGCGATGCTTTTGAGGCCATTCAACCAGTCCCGTTCATTCCTGATCATGGATTCACGATCATGGTCGGGTGTACCCGTACTCAAGCCACTTCCCTTCCGGTCAAATACTCCGCATTCAGACAACGCGTGTACGCCAGCGCCGCAGCGCCGCTTCCGCCCGCGCCATGCTGACATAGAACGTGGGCGTGATGTAAAGCGTGAGGAACTGCGAAAAGAACAGGCCGCCGACCACGGCAATACCGAGCGGACGACGTGCCTCGCCACCCGCGCCGAAGCCGATGGCGATCGGCAGGGTGGCAAAGATGGCGGCAAAGGTGGTCATCATGATCGGCCGCAGGCGCACCAGGCAGGCCTCGACGATGGCATCCTCGGCACTCAGTCCGGCGCGCTGCCGGGCCAGCGCGAAGTCGATCATCATGATGCCGTTCTTTTTCACCAGACCGACCAGCAGGATGATGCCGACGAAACTGAAAATATTGAGTTCGTTATTGGTCAGCAGCAGCACCAGCAACGCGCCGAACCCAGCCAGCGGCAGCGCGGTGAGGATGGTCAGGGGATGGCCGAGATGCTCGTACAGCACCGCCAGCACCATGTAGATGATGACCACGGTGAACAGCAGCAACAAGGGCAGCTGGACGGTCGATTCCTGAAACTTCTGGGCGGCGCCGGTGAATTCCAGTGCCACCTCGGACGGCACGACTTCGCTGGCGGCATCGTATGCCGCGGCCAGCGCGGCATCGAGCGAAGCGCCCGGGGTGAGATTGAACGACAGGGTGACCGCCGGCTGCTGGCCGTAGTGATAGACCGCGACCGGGCCCACGCCCGGATCGACCCGGGCCACGGCATCCAGCCGCGTGATTTCCCCCGCCGCCGTTTTCAAGGGCAGCTGGCCGATGACCGCCGGATCCAGCTGCGCTTCGGGCAGCGCCTTGACGCTCACCTCGTACTGATCGCTCGTACCGTAGATTTCGCTGATGCGGCGTCCGCCCAGCGCGTCGTACAGTGCTTGCTGGACCTGCTGGGAGGTGATGCCGAGCCGGGCGGCTTCCAGCGAATCGAGCGTGACGCGCAGTTCGGGGTTGCGCAGTTCGAGATTGCTGTCGACGTCCTCGATCTGGGGGAGTGCTTCCAGCCGCTTTTCGACCTCGGCCGACGCCGTTTTCAGTGCCTCGAAATCGCCCGAGGTGAGCGTCAGCTGGTAATCGCTGCTGGAGGACAGCGCACCGACATTGATCGATGCGGGGTTCTGCAGGGTGACGTTGACGCCGCTGACTTTACGCGTGATCGCGCGTAGTTCGTCGATCACCTCATCCGCGCTTTTGCGCGTGCCGCGCGGGGCCAGCCGTATCACCAGGCGTCCGATGTTGCCGCCGGTCACCCCGCCGCCACCCTGACCGGCGCTCGACATCAGGCCTTCGACCGCCGGGTGCTTCTGCACGAGCGCGGCGAGTGTCTGCTGGCGCTTACTCAGCTCGTCGAACGGAATACCTTCCGGATACTGCACGCTGGCAAAAATCATCCCCGAGTCGACGCGCGGAATGAACCCCTGCTTGACGTGACCGGCCAGCCACACCATCGCAGCAAGCACGACGACCGAGAGCAGCAACATGCCCCCCCGGTGGCGCATCGAGGCGCGCAGGGTGTCTCCGTAGAAATCGCGGAAGCGATTGAAGCCGCCATCGAACAGGCGCGACAGACGGTTGTCGAGCGGCTGGTTGACCAGCCCCCGCGCGCACAGCATCGGCGTGAGCGTCAGCGCCACCACGCCGGAAAGCAGCACGGCGACGCCGATGCTGACTGCGAATTCCTGGAACAGCCGCCCGATCATGCCGCCCATAAAGAGGATGGGCAGGAAGACGGCAGCAAGCGAGAGCGTCATCGACAGCACGGTGAAGCCGATCTCCTGCGCGCCGTCGAGCGCAGCCTGCATGCGCGATTTACCCATTTCAAGATGGCGCGAGATGTTCTCGATGACCACCACCGCGTCGTCGACAACGAAGCCGATCGCCAGCGTGATCGCCATCAGGCTCAGGTTGTTGAGGCTGTAGCCCAGCAGCTGCATGAAGGCAAAGGTCCCCAGCAGCGAGCTGGGCAGCACCAGCGCCGCGATCAGCGTCGCACGCAGGTTGTGCAGGAAGGCGAAGATGACGAGGATCACCAGCCCCAGTGCGAGCAGCAGCGTGAAATTCACCTCGTGCAGCGAATCCTTGACGAAGCGCGAGCGGTCGAAATGGACCTGCAGGCGAATGCCGTCTGGCAGTTCCGCCTCGATCTGCGGCAGCATCGCGCGAATGCGGTCGGCAACCGCGACCGTGTTCGCCCCCGGCTGGCGCTGTACCGCCAGCACGATGGCGCGGGTGCCGTTGTACCAGGTCTTGCGCTTGTCGTTCTCGACGCCATCCTCGGCCCGGCCAAGGTCTTTCACCCGTAGCGCGGTGCCGTCGTGATAGGCGACGACGATATCGCCGAAGTCCGCCGCATTGGCCAGCGCCACCGGCGCTTTCACCGTATAGGCGCGGCTGGCCCCGTCGAGCGCGCCGGACGGCAGATTGGCATTGGCATCCTGTACCGCCTGGATCACGTCGGCAAAAGTCAGTCCGCGTTGCTGCAGCCTGGCGGGATCGAGATACAGGCGCAGCGCGTATTTCTGCGAGCCGAACACCAGCACCTGCGCCACGCCGGACAGACCGGACAGCTTTTGCGCCACGCGCGAATCGGCGATGGCGTCGAGTTCGGTCAAGGGCAGGCGTTCGGCCGACAGGGCCAGATACATGATGGGCGAATCGGCCGGGTTGATCTTCCTCAGCTGGGGCGGGTCCATGCCTTGCGGCAGGTTGCGCGCCGCCTGCGCGAGGGCGGTCTGCACGTCCTGCGCGGCGGCATCGATATCGCGCCCGAGCTCGAACTGCAGCGTGATGCTGGTCGAGCCCTGGCCCGACTGCGAGCTCATCGACTCGATTCCCGCCACGGTCGCCAGTTGCCGCTCCAGCGGCGTCGCCACGGTGTTGGCCATGGTCCCGGGATTGGCGCCGGGCAAGGAGGCGCTGATACGCAAGGTCGGGAAATCCACCTGCGGCAGATCGTTCACCGGCAGCTGACTGTAGGCGATCGCGCCGAACAGCGCCATTGCCAGCACCAGCATCAGCGTGGCGACCGGGCGCTCGATGAAGATCCGCGACAGATTCATTGCTGCGTGCCTTCGAGCCTGACCTTGCTGCCCGCCTTGAGGCGTTGCGGAATCTCGATCAGCACCGGCTCGCCGGCACGCAGTTCACCTTCGACCACCTCCTCGCCGTCGAGACTGCGCGTCACGCTCACCGGTTGCACCACGGCCTTGCCGCCGCGTACCACATAGACATACGTGCCGTCCTGCGCGTGCTGCAGCGCGGCTTCCGGTACCACTTTGGCGTTCGGCTCGACCCCCAGCAGCAGACGCACCCGCACGCCCTGCCCCGACAGCAGGCTGGCCGGCGTCCCGGCCAGCCGCACTTTGACCGGTACCGCACCGGTAGTGGCATCGATCTGCGAATCGACAAACACGAGTTCGCCCCGCGCCTGTGCGATGCGGTCCGCATCCCGGAACACCCTGGCCGTCACCTTGCCGTGCGTACGTGCGGCCGCAAGATCGGGCCAGTCCTGCTGCGACACGCTGGCCCGCACGTCAAGCGTACCGGGCGCCAGGATCGTCGTGAGCGGCGTCCCGCCCGCCTGCACCAGCGTGCCGGGGCGTACGGCGATGCGTCCGACGCGCCCGTCGATCGGAGCACGAATCTGTCCGTAGGCCACATCCAGTTGCGCCGCCTCCAGTTCGGCGCGCGCGGTACCGGCGCGCGCACGGGCGGATTCCAGCGCCAGTTGGGCATCGGCAAACTCCTGATGGCTGATATAACCCGATTCCATCAGCGGGCTGAGGCGATCGAGTTTCAGAACGGCATCGGCCGTTTCGGCGCGGGCACCGTCCAGCGTGGCCTGGCTTTGTGCGATACGCGCCTGCGCCGGACGGGTATCCAGGGTAAAAAGTACCTGCCCCGCACGCACGGCGTCGCCTTCCTGCACCTGCTGGCGCAGCACGGTGCCGCCGGTCTGGGCGACGATGGCGACCTGCTGCGCTGCCTCCAGCGTACCGGGCAGATCGATCACCCGTGGAAAGTCGCGCACCGCCACCGGGACCGTCCTGACGCTGAGTGCGCGATCGCCGCCGCCCTTCTTGTCGCCTGTCGTCGATTGCTGGATACGATAGGCCACCCCCACAATCAATCCAAGTGCGACGACGATCAACAGGATGCGTAATTTCATGGCGGGCTCGCAGAAGAGACGACGGGCAGGCGGCCCAGCGCGTAGTTCAAACGGGAAAATGCCGCCAGCCAATCGCTGTCGGCCTGGGCCTGCGCCTGCTGCGCGCGCGCCAGATCGGCCTGGGCGGTCAGCCATTCGAGCAGGCTGCCGACGCCGGTCTTGTAGCGCGCTTCGGCTGCCTGCACCGATTCGCTGGCGCTGTCGAACTGCGCCCCCACCCCTTCGCGCTGGGCTTGAGCCTGGCGCACATCGTAATAGGCTTCCGCCACCGCCAGCGCAACCTGGCTGCGCTGCGCCTCGGCATCGGCCTGCAGGCGTTCGGCGTCGCGCTCGGCGGCGCGTGCCTGCGCCGCCAGTCGCCCGCCATCGAACAGCGGTATCGTCACATTCATGCCGAGGCTATAGGTGGTCGACGGCGAGCGGTCGCTGTCCAAAAAAAGTGTGCGCCCGGTGTTGGCCGTCAGCGACAGACTCGGCCAGTAGGCCGCGCGTGCACGCTCGGCCTCGAAGTGGGCACTGGTCGCGGCAGCCAGCAGGGCTTGCAGATCGGGTCGATTGCGCTGCGCCTCCTGCAACAGATCGCCCAACAGGGTATTGGTCGCCAGGGGATCCGGCGGCACCGCCTGCCAGCCCAGTTCCAGCGTTTGCGTCTGGGCAATACCCGCAGCCTGTTTCAACGCGGCTTCCGCCTTGGCCCGGTCGCGCTCCGTAGCCTGGCGTGCCAGCTCGGCCTCAATCAGCGCAGCGCGTGCGCGCAACTGGTCGGCACGCGACGCCAGCCCACCCCGCAGCCGCGCATCGACGGCGTCGAGGCTGGCGCGCAGGGCAGTTTCCTGCTGGGTCTGGGCGGTGACCTGCGCACGCGCGGCCAGCAAGGCGAAATAAGTGGCCTCCACTTCGGCGACCGTATCCTGCAGGGTACGGTTGCCGGTCAGCAGGCTGGCGATGAGTTGATAGCGCTGGGCATCGATGCTGGCGGCACGCGCACCGAAGTCGACCAGCACATAGGCCAGACTGAGACTGGGGCCGTAGCGCTCGAGCGTGGGCACCTGCACGCCCGAGCTGGACAGTGCGCGGCTCTGGGTGAAACTCAATTGCCCCGTGAGCGTCGGCCAGTTGGCCGCGCTGGCGGCATCCAGCCGCGCCGCCTCGGCCTGGATGCCGAGCCAGGCCGCACGCGTCTCCGCGCGCTCGTGCAGTGCATGATCGGTCAGCGCGGCCAGGCTGGCAAAGCGCACGACACCGGTGGGCGCCGTGGGCGCCGCAGCCGGCAGGGACAATTCATCCGCTTGCGACCAGAAGGTACCGGGACGCTCGGGCAGGACGAGCGTGGACGCTTGGGCCCACGACGGCCACAGCACAAGCGATACGCACAAAAGAAGGCAATGCGGAACGGGTTTCAAGGTGCGGGGATTCTAAACGAGTCTCCGACCCGACGGCGAACCGCTCAACGAGTTCTGTTTCGCACTGCAAGACCGCACGCACAGCCATTACGGCCTTTCATGCCCAGGCAGACACAGGTTATCCGCACGCATCGTTGCGCTGAAGACGCACTACGTCTGACGTGCGATGGGCGACAGCGCCATAATCAATGCGGCTGCCGCAAGACCTGTGCCGCCGTCACCATATTGCGCAGGGCCGTCTCGGTTTCGGCCCAGCCGCGCGTCTTCAGTCCGCAATCGGGGTTGACCCAGAGCTTGTCGGGCGCGATCACCTGGGCGGCCTTTTCCAGCAGACGCGTCATGTCCGCCACATCGGGAATGCGCGGGCTGTGGATGTCGTACACGCCGGGGCCGATCTCGTTGGGATAGTTGAACTCGCCGAAGCCACGCAGCAGCTCCATGTCGGAGCGGCTGGTCTCGATGGTGATGACGTCGGCATCCATCGCTGCAATCGCGGGCAGGATGTCGTTGAATTCCGAATAGCACATGTGGGTGTGGATTTGCGTCGAATCGTTCACGCCCGATGCGCTGATGCGGAACGCGCCGCTCGCCCAGTCGAGGTAGGCGGCCCAGTCCGCCTTTCTCAATGGCAGGCCTTCGCGATAAGCCGGCTCGTCGATCTGGATGATGCCGATGCCCGCCGTCTCGAGGTCGGCCACCTCGTCGCGGATCGCCAGCGCGATCTGCAGCGCGGTGGTGGCGCGCGGCTGGTCGTCGCGCACGAACGACCATTGCAGCAGCGTGACCGGACCGGTCAGCATGCCCTTCACCGGCCTCCCGGTCAGCGACTGCGCATAGCGTGCCCACGCCACCGTCATCGGTTGCGGGCGCGATACGTCGCCGTAGATGATCGGCGGCTTGACGCAACGGCTGCCGTAGGACTGCACCCAGCCGTTCTGTGTAAACGCAAAGCCGGCCAGCAGCTCGCCGAAATACTCGACCATATCGTTGCGTTCGGCTTCGCCGTGAACCAGGACGTCGAGCCCCAGCGTTTCCTGTTTCTCGATGACACGTCTGATCTCGTGCTGCATGGCAGCGGTGTAGTCGACCTCGCTGAGTTCGTCCGCCTTGAAACGGGCACGCGCATGACGGATCTCCGGCGTCTGCGGGAAAGAGCCGATGGTTGTGGTGGGGAAATCCGGCAGCTGGAATCGCGCACGCTGTGCGGACTGGCGAACCGGAAACGCGCTGTTGCGTCCGTCGTGAACGGCTGTCAGGGCGGCCAGTCGCGCAGCGACTCCCGCATCGTGCACACGCGATGAATCCCGGCGGGACGCCAGCGCACGGGCATTGGCGAACAGCTCAACAGCCGCCGCCTGACGCCCCTGGTTGAACGCGGTTTTCAGCGTGGTCAAGGCCGCGATCTTCTCATCGGCGAATGCCAGCGAGTCACGGACCTCCGCGTCCAGTGCGGTTTCGCCCGCCAGGCTTGCCGGCACATGCAACAGCGAACACGAGGGCGCCAACCACAGCCGGTCGGCCAGGCGGGCATGCAGGGCCTCGAAGCGATCGAACACGGCGTTCAGGTCGGTCTTCCAGATATTGCGGCCATCGATTACGCCAACCGACAGCACCTTGGTGGCGGGCAGCCAGTCGACTACCTGGGCGAGCTCGTCCCCGCCGCGCACGCAATCCACATGCACGCCGGCCAGCGGCAACTTCAGCGCCACCAGCAGGTTCTCGCGCAACGGCCCGAAATAGCTGGCGAGCAGAAGCTTGACGCCCGCGCTGTTGAGGGCGTGATAGGCGCGTTCGAAAGCCGACCGCCACGCGGCGGGCAAATCGAGCGCGAGTATCGGCTCGTCGATCTGCACCCATTCGACCCCCTGCGTCTTCAAGCGCGCCAGAATCTGTGCATAGACCGGCAGCAGCCGCTCGAGCAGGTCGAGACGATTGAAACCGGCTACCTTCTCCTTCCCCAGCCACAGGAAGGTCAGCGGACCGATCAGCACCGGCTTGGTGGAGAATCCGCCTGTCTGCGCCTCGGCCACCTCGTCGAACAACCAGCCGGGGTCGAGCGTGAAGTGCGTGTCCGGCTTGAACTCGGGCACCAGATAGTGGTAGTTGGTATCGAACCATTTGGTCATTTCCATCGCATGGCACGCGGCATTGCCGCGCGCCAGCTGGAAATATTCCGATAGCGCGATCCGGCCGTCAAAGCCGAAGCGTTCCGGCGCGCATCCGAGCAGCGCGATATGGTTCAGCATCTGGTCGTAGAATGCAAAGTCCCCCGCCGTCACGAAATCCAGTCCGGCCGCATGCTGGCGTCGCCAGTTCGCCTGGCGGATACCGCTGGCCACGGCTTGCAACGCAGCCTCGTCGATCTCGCCGCGCCAGAATGATTCCTGCGCAAATTTCAGTTCGCGGTTCGGGCCGATGCGTGGAACGCCCAATACGTGTGCCAGTGCCATGTGCGTGCTCCCAAGTAATGATGGACACCATCATGCCAATGCGAATAACATGAGACAAACGAATATTCCTAATCATTTGCATGAATAAATCTCATGTCGAGTTGCGTCATCTGCGGCTGTTGCAGGCGGTAACGGAAGCGGGCGGGCTGACCGCCGCGGCCGAACGCCTGCACCTCACGCAGTCGGCGGTGTCGCACCAGTTGAAAGCGCTGGAAGACGCGCTGGGGTTGCCGCTTGTCGAACGCGCGGCGCGGCCGCCGCAGCTCACTGCCGCCGGGCGTCGCCTGCTGGCGCTGGCGCATGCCGCGCTGCCGCAGGTGGACGCCGCGCTGCGCGACCTGGCCAAGCTGAAGGACGGCGACGCCGGCGAATTGCGGATCGCGGTGGAATGCCACACCTGTTACGATTGGCTGATGCCGGCCATGGACAGCTATCGCGACGTGTGGCCGGGGGTGGAACTCGACCTGCTGGGTGGTTTCCAGGCCGACCCGGTGGGCCTGCTGCTGGAACAGCAGGCCGATCTAGTCATCACCTCGGACACCGTGCCGCGTGCGGGCGTCGCATATGCACCCCTGTTCGGCTTCGAGATGCTGGCGCTGCTGCCGCCGGGCCACCCGCTCACTGCAAAAAAATGGCTGCTGCCAGCCGACTTTGCCGATCACACCCTGATCACCTATCCGGTGCCGGAAGACCGGCTCGATCTGATCCGGTGCGTGCTCGCACCGGCCGGGATCAAGCCGCCGCGGCGCGAGGCGCAATTGACGGTGGCCATCCTGCAGCTCGTCGCCAGCCGTCGCGGCCTGGCCGCGCTGCCGGCGTGGGCGGTCGCGCCCTACCTTGAGCGTGGCTATGTCGCCGCGCGCCGTATCGGGAAGCACGGTCTGTGGGCCGAACTGCACGTCGCGGTGCGTGAGGCCGACGCGGCGCGCACCTATGTCACCGACTTCATCGAAACCGTGAAACGCGACAGCTTTGCACGGCTGCCGGGGATTCAACCGGCTATCATCGCAGCATGACGCCCCGCCTCAGCTTCCGCCTCATCCTCGGCGACGACATCGCGCTCGGCCCCGGCAAGGTGCAACTGCTCGAAGCCATTCGTGACACCGGCTCCATCGCCGCTGCCGGTCGCAGCATGGGTATGAGCTACAAGCGTGCCTGGCATCTGGTCGACACGATGAACCGCTGCTTCAAAAGTCCGCTGGTCGAGGCCAGCAAGGGCGGCGCCCACGGCGGCGGCGCGGCGCTGTCCCCGCTGGCTTTGGAGGTCATCGCCCTGTATCACCGTCTGGAAGCCCGCGCACACAAGGCGACCGATGCCGAGATGGCCCAATTGAGCCGGCATCTGGCGACGCATACCGATTCGTCCTGAGTCCCGGATCCTTGCCTCATTCCCCCGAGGGTTGATCCAACGTCATTGATCGTCGCCATGATGGCGGCCCTGCTGCTTTTCTGTGCGCCTTTGCTGCGGTGGCCATTTCTGACGCGGCGGGTTTTGGCGGTGCGCGCCTGCTACTGCCGCTGTCAGGTTAATTCAAAGCTTGCAGATTTTATTTTCGATATGACACAATGGCTATATCGAAAAAATTTCAATTCCCACGCTTCACTCACTTGGGGTCTTCCATGTAATGGCTGCAACAACGTCAGCTGGGTTTGAACGATCTCAAGCCACCCGGCTGCACGAGTTGCGACGGCTATTCGACCGGCTACAGACCCGCGCCGCATATCCCATCCGAACTTCCGTCCGGCCACCGTCATCCGGCTCTGCCCGCTTGATGGCACATTTCCCTCTGAACCCCGCATCAGGAAATCAACCATGCAAACCCGTGCACGCAACCAGTTTCCCGGTACCGTCAAAACCGTTCAGAAAGGCGCAGTCAACGGCAAGGTCGTGATGAAGTTTAAATTCTTCGTATTTTTGCTTGCCTCGCTGCTATCGACCAGCGCGCTCGCCGAAGAGATTCTGGTCGCCGTGGCCGCCAATTTCACCGCACCCATGAATGCCATCGCCGCTGAATTCGCCAAAGATACTGGCCACCAGGCCAAACTGGCGTTCGGCTCTTCCGGCAAGTTTTATGCGCAGATCAAGAACGGCGCGCCCTTCCAGGTCTTCCTTTCGGCAGATGTTGAAAAACCTGCCAAGCTGGTGGAAGAAGGGCTGGCCATCTCCGCCAGCCGCTTCACCTACGCCATTGGAACGCTCGTGCTGTGGTCGGCCAGGGCGGACTGGGTCGACGCCAATGGCGCAGTACTGAAGAACGGCCAGTTCAACAAACTTGCCCTCGCCAACCCCAAGCTTGCTCCCTACGGCCAGGCCGCCGTCGAGGTACTGGCCGGCATGGGACTGCTCGATCGACTCACGCCCAAGTTCGTGCAAGGAGAAAACATCGCCCAGACCTACCAATTCGTGATGACGGGTAACGCCGATCTGGGTTTCGTCGCGCTTTCGCAGGTCATGAAGGACGGCAAGATTACCAGCGGTTCGGCTTGGGTCGTGCCCGGTAAGATGCATACCCCGATTCGCCAGGACGCGGTAATCCTGACCAGCGGCAAGGGCAATGCCGCCGCCGAGGCGCTGATGACCTATCTGCAGGGCGACAAGGCCAAGGCCATCATCAAATCCTATGGTTACGAAATCTGATCCAGGATCATGGGCTTTTCCGATACCGACCTCACCGCGATTTGGCTGACCCTGCGACTGGCCGGTCTGGTCACGATTCTGCTGCTCGTCATCGGCACGCCGATCGCCTGGTGGTTGGCCAGAACCCGCTCGAAGTGGAAAGCGCCCGTCGGCGCAGTGGTGGCGCTACCGCTGGTATTGCCGCCCACTGTGCTGGGGTTTTATCTGCTGGTGGCGATGGGGCCGAACGGTCCCATCGGCCACTTGACCCAGTCGCTCGGGCTGGGTGTCCTGCCGTTCACTTTCTGGGGGCTGGTGGTGGCCTCGGTGCTCTATTCCATGCCCTTCGTGGTGCTGCCGATCCAGAACGCCATCGAAGCCCTGGGCACGCGCCCGCTGGAGGTGGCCGCCACCCTGCGCGCGAGCCCCTGGGACAGTTTCTGGAGCGTGGTGGTGCCGCTTGCCCGGCCCGGCTTTCTCACCGCCAGCATCCTCGGCTTTACCCATACCGTGGGCGAATTCGGCGTTGTGCTGATGATCGGCGGCAACATCCCCGGCGTCACCCGCGTGGTTTCAGTGCAAATCTACGATCACGTCGAGGCGCTGGAATATGCCGAAGCACACTGGCTGGCCGGCAGCATGGTGATCTTCTCCTTTCTGGTGCTGCTGGCGCTTTACACTTTCAAGCCCAACAAGCTCCGGGGCACGCCATGACCCAAGTCACCCCCGGACAAACCGACCGTGTCGGCGCCGGCATCGGCGACCTGTTGCTGGGCTGGGTGCCGACCCGACTGCTGCTGGCCGGACCAGGGATCATCCTGCCGATCGCCGCCGTCAAAGTGTTCCAGCACGCACATTGAAGCCAGAAACCATGAACGACAACATTCAAGCCGGATTCTTCCTGCAATACCCGGACTTCACCCTCGATGTCGATCTCGACCTGCCCGGCCGCGGCGTCACCGCGCTGTTCGGCCACTCCGGTTCCGGCAAGACCACGCTGCTGCGCTGCATCGCCGGGTTGGAATGCGCGTCCGCCGGTCGTCTCGTCGTCAACGGCGAAGTCTGGCAGGACGCCGGCCACTTCCTGCCGACGCATCGCCGCCCGCTCGGTTACGTGTTTCAGGAAGCCAGCCTGTTCCCGCACCTCACCGCGCGCGGCAATCTTGAATACGGTATGAAGCGCGCCGCTGAACCGCTGGACCGCGCTGCGCTGGATCATGTCATCGACTTGCTCGGCATCCGTGCGCTTCTGGATCACAAGTCGGGCCAACTCTCCGGCGGCGAGCGTCAGCGCGTCGCCATCGCCCGAGCCCTGGCGGTCAAACCCCGGCTGCTGCTTATGGACGAACCGCTGGCCGCACTCGATCTCAAGCGCAAGCAGGAAATCCTGCCCTACCTGGAACGCCTGCATGACGAGCTGGACATCCCGATGCTTTACGTCAGCCACAGCCCGGACGAAGTGGCGCGGCTGGCCGATCACATCGTCGTCCTCTCCAAGGGGCGTGCGCTTGCCCAAGGCGGGCTGACCGAAACGCTGGCGCGCGTCGACGTGCCCATCCATCTGGGCGAGGACGTTGGCGCGGTGCTGGAAGGCACGGTGGGCGAACGCGATGCCGCCTGGCATCTGGTTCGCGTCGATTTCGCCGGCGGCGGCCTCTGGGTGCGCGATACCGGCCTGCCGCTCGGCCACCGTGTGCGCATCCGCATCCTGGCGCGCGATGTCAGCCTGTCGCTGGCGCATCAGGACGACACCAGCATCCTCAACCTGTTGCAGGGCGCGGTGACCGAAATGGCCGACGACACCCACCCCGCCCTGACCCTGGTCCGGGTCGAGGTAGGCGGCACGCCCATCGTCGCCCGCGTGACCAAACGCTCCGTCGCCGCGCTCGATCTTGCGCCCGGCAGGCCGGTCTGGGTCCAGATCAAGTCCGTGGCGCTGATCGGTTGAGATCGACATCCTGATCGGCTCGACGTCGTATCCAGTGGCACCGCCGGCCTGGGCTGGCGCTTCGACCTGGCGGCGCTGGCCTGGGGCAACCCGATCCTGGAAAATACCTCCGCTTGCGATCTGCTGCTGGTCGACGAACTCGGGCCACTGGAATTTCGGGGCGAGGGCGGCTTTCTCGCCGGCTTCGCTGCCACCGAAGCGCGCCGTTATCGTCTGGCCATCGTCGTAGTTCGTCCCGAATTGCTGGACACCGCCCGCGCCCGCTGGCCATGATTCTCGCTGATTTACGACAAGGATATTTTATGAACAGCCCGTATCGCCTGCTGCCGCCTGCACCGCGCTTCTGCCCCGGTCAGCGCTGGTTCAATATCGGTCTGCGCTGCGCCCATCTTGTCGGCATCGCAGGCATTGGTGGCGGTTTCCTGTTTGACCTGCCCGAGGCGCAATGGCGGCCGTTCTGGCATCTGACTCTGGGCACTGGCGGGTTGCTCGCGCTGCTCTATGTCTGGACCGATTTCGCCTGGCTGCTGAAACTGAAAGGGCAGGCCATCCTGCTCAAACTGGCGTTGCTCGCCCTGGCCCACTTTTATTTCCCGGACTGGCGCGACACGGCCTTCGTTGGGGTCATCGTCCTGTCCGGATTTTTCGCCCACGCGCCGGATCGGCTGCGTAGTTACGCCTGGGGCCGCGCGGCGCGTCCGTGTGGTGAGGAGACCCTGAAATGAACATTTTCGACATCGACTTCGGCCAGCTCTACCGCGAGCACATGTCTGCCGCCGGCGGGCGTGAGAAACCGCCGGAGGAATGGGACGCCCGCGCTTCCTCAATGAAGGTGCACGTGGGCGACAGCGGCTACGTGTCCGAATTCATCCGCCGCATGGACCTGTCCGGCTGCGCGACCCTGCTTGATGTCGGCTGTGGCACTGGCGCCATCGGCCTCGCCCTGGCCAAACGCATGACGCGGGTGTATGGCCTCGATTACAGCCGGGGCATGCTCGATGTCATGCTGGGCAGCGCCGCGCAGCGCGGCCTGGCAAACGTCGAAGCGATCCGGTGCGCCTGGGAGGACGACTGGAGCGACGTGCCCGCCTGCGATATCGTCGTGGCCTCGCGCTCCACCATGGTGATGGACATGGCCGATGCGCTGGCAAAACTGGATGCCAAGGCGAAACGACGGGTTTATCTCACCAGCATGGTTGGCGGCCGTTTCATCGATGCCGAGGTGGCCGAATTGCTCGGCCGCTCGCGACCGCCGCTGCCGGACTACATCTACATCCTCAATATCCTCTACCGCATGGGGCGGCGTCCCCGGCTCGACTACATCGAGAACGACAACCGCCTGGCCGGCGCGGAGAACCTCGACGAGTTCCTGCGCAAGGTGGCCTTCTCCGTGGGCAAATTATCCGAGAACGAACGTGCATGCCTGGCCGACTGGTATGCCGCCAATCCGGAACGCGCCCGGCAGGGCGGCGAGCCCTTCCGCTGGGCATTCGTGTCGTGGGGCACGCGGCCAGGCTGAATAAACGTCTGTGCATACCGCGTTCGCTGCGGCGCAGGGACGCCGTGCCTACAACTCGGAAAACAGATACACCAGCACCATGATGCCCAACACCACCACCGACAGGTTCATCGCGATCCCCGACCAGGTGCAATAGCGCGCGGGAATTTCGATCGGTTTCAGCGTAGCGAGCACACGCCGGAACTGAACAATGGAGAACCCGATCACCGTTAGCGCCAGAACGATAAAGGTGATGCCGATCCAGAACGACAGATCGCGCCCTGAGTGGCTCGGGTCCTGACGCAGCAAGTGGAGAAACAGGCCGAAACGCTCCAGCACGAAGCCGAATGCCATCAGGGTGAGCCCGGTGCGGTTCCACGCCATCAGGGTGCGTTCGGCGGCGAAAAAGACGCGCGGGTCGTTGAGATCGGACATGTCTAGACGTACTCCACTTCGCTGGGCAGTGCGCTTTTCAAGGTCTGCGCCAGCTGCTCGAAGGTCTCCGGGAACGGCGCACGCTTGCGCCACACCAAGGCGATGCTGCGCCCCGGCGGTGGCGACTTGAACGGACGGATTTCAACCGCCTTTTTGCTGACGCGCGGCCCGGCATCGACCGCCAGCGCCGGCAGCAGCGTCAGCCCCAGCCCCATCGCCACCATCTGGCGCAGTGTTTCCAGGCTGGTGGCGCGCACTTCCTCGCGGCCGCGCGAGCCAGAGCTGCAGACGTCGAGCGCCTGATCGCGCAGGCAGTGCCCTTCGTCGAGCAGCAGGAGTTTCTCGTTGATGATGTCGGACACCTTCAGCGCATCGCGTTTGGCGAGCGGGTGCCCGACGGGCAGCGCGGCAAAAAACGGCTCATAGAACAGCGGTTCGACGCGCAGGCTGTCCTCGCTGACGGGCAAGGCCAGCAGGCCGGCATCGAGTTTGCCGTCAACCAGGTGCTGCAAGATCTGCGGCGTCATTTCCTCGCGCAGCAGCAGCCGCAGGTCGGGGTGTTTTTTATGCACCAGGGTCAGCGCATGCGGCAGATAATACGGCCCCAGCGTAGGAATCACGCCGAGATGAATCGTGCGCGCCATCGGGTCCTGGGCGTGCCTGGCCAGTTCGCGGATGCGCTCGGATTCCTCGACAATGCTGCGTGCCGCCTGCAGGATTTCCTGGCCGATCGGCGTCGGGGTGACGCGCTTGAGACTGCGGTCGAACAGCGTCACGCCGAGAAAGTCCTCCAGCTTCTTGATCTGGGTGGACAGCGTCGACTGTGTGATGAAGCAGGCTTCTGCCGCGCGGCCGAAGTGTCCGTGGTCGGCGAGTGCCACCAGATATTTCAGTTCTTGCAGGGTCATATCTGAACATTCGACTTTATCAATCGTCCCATTCTAGATTATTCATAAGTCAAATTCTTATTTGCGGTCGGCAACAACACGCCGGTTTCTTCGTCAGCAATCCGCTTAAATTCTCCGCCTTCATCCGCTCGCACAAATGCGACCCGGCCACCGGTATGCGCGACAACACCATGCAGTGGAACTTCTGGAGAACGCCGGGCAGAAGGCACAGCTCATCGACAATCTGGTGGGCGCGTTAAAAGGGATGCCGCGCGTGATCCAGGAACGCCAGCGCGGTCATTTCCACAAGGCCGATCCGGAATATGGACGCCGCGTGGCCGCAGGCCTGAAACTCGATATCGATGAGGTAATGACGAAGGCCGCCTGATAGTAACTGGAGCGGGCGCGAACCCCGCCACGGCTGTGGGCGATAACGAGACGTCGAGCATTGGCCTAAAGTGAATCCATGAACATCGCCGCCCGCATCTTGCAGGATTATTTCAGCGACCCACGCCACGCTGCCACGCTCAAATTCGGTAGCGGCGGACTGGCGCTCGCGCTGCTGGCGACATTGCTGTGGGTGGCGTGGGCGCAGGGCGGCGCCCGGCCCGGCACGCCGATGGGGATGGCGCTGGCCGGCTCCGGCGCGGCGGCGCTGGCCACCGCGCTGGGCGCGCTGCCTGTGCTGTTCATCCGCAAGATTTCCACGCGCTGGGAAGATGTGATGCTGGGGTTCGGTGCCGGGGTGATGGTGGCCGCCGCATGTTTTTCGCTGATCCTGCCGGGCGCCGCTGCTGGCGCCGACATTCTCGGCAGCAAACTGGCAGGCACCACCATTGTCGCCGTGGGGTTTGTGCTGGGCGCGCTGTTCCTGCTGCTGGCCGACAAGGCGCTGCCGCACGAGCACCCCGGCGCCGGCCGCCACGGCCCCGGCTGGATGCAGTTGCGCCACGTGTGGCTGATGGTGTTCGCCATCGCCCTGCACAATTTCCCCGAAGGCATGGCGATCGGCGTCGGCTTTTCCGGCGGCGACACCTCGGTGGGCATCCCGCTAGCCGCCGCCATCGCCATCCAGGACATCCCGGAAGGCCTGGTTGTGGCGGTGGCACTGCGCACCGTCGCCTATACGCCGTGGCGGGCGGCCGCCATCGCCGCACTCACCGGACTGGCCGAGCCACTCGGCGCCATCGTCGGCGTCGCGCTCACCTCGGGATTTGCGCCGCTCTACCCGGCCGGGCTGGGCTTTGCTGCAGGCGCGATGATCTGGGTGGTGTCGCACGAAATCATTCCGGAAACCCACCGCAAGGGCCATGAACAGGCCGCCACGCTCGGCCTTATCGGCGGCTTTGTGGTGATGATGCTGCTGGATACTGCGCTGGGATAATTTTTGTGAAGGCTGAAACCCGATCCAGTTGATTGTGGGGATCAGGCCGTTCGCGCTATCCTGCCGCTCCAACGGCCAGCTCGGGCATCTGCCCCGCCGTTTCGGCAGCATGTTGGTGATGCCCCAGCGCCAGCGCATAAATTTTCTGCAGGTCCTCTTCGCTGATGTCGATGAAAGTGTCGATCTGGGACAACGCGTAGACCAGGTCGCTGTGCGGGATCATGCATTTTTCGCCTGAACCGGCAGTTACCGTCGCCGAAGGCTCGCACACCAGCGCCTGATGCCACCACATCTGCGGATAACGCCGCCAGGCGAACGGGTAGTTGAACACAACCGCCACGGCCAGCAGCACCATGACGTTCAGCAGCACCGGGCTGAACAGGTAACCGTAGCCCAGCGCATGCACCGTCTCGCCCCCGAGCACGGCATACATCGCAGTGGCGCCGCCCGGCGGATGCAAACAGCGCAGGCTGTACATGGCGGCGATCGACAAGGCCACCGCCAGTGAGGCGGTCAGCATCGTATCGTCGCCCAGCCAGCGCACACAACTGACGCCTACCAGCGCCGACACCATATGCCCGCCGAACACCGGCCACGGCTGCGACATCGCACCGTGAGGCGCGGCGAACAGCAGCACGGCGGTAGACCCCATCGAGGCAATCGCCAGCATGCCGGCATGGCTGCCGATCCAGACATGGCCGACCCATAGCACCACCAGGATGCCGAACAGGCCGCCGGCCGCCGAAATCCAGTGTTCGCGTTCCGAAACCGAGTAAGCCAGTTTCCGTACCATTATCGTGAGTTCGCCATATGAATGTAGCAGAGTGTGCGTAAAAGCACTGAGTCAATCGGGGATGGCAAGCGCAGGGGCGCACCTCAAGCAGCTGTCGGGCATACGGCGGGGGCCGCGACATCAACCCGTGCTCCAGGCGCGCGGACGCCGCATGCCGGCGATCATGCATGCCTGCTTCACGTAACCGTAGGGAAACAGCTCGAACAGCTTTTTGCGCGCGTCTTTCCCCATGCGCTCGGCCAGATGCCTGATAACGAAGCGGGCATCGGCGATGACCTGGTGTTCCTCGAAGTAGTCGCGCATAAAGCGAATGACGTCCCAGTGGTCGCCATCAAGCTGGATATTCTCCTCCTGGGCCAAGGCCTTGGCCACGTCCTCGTTCCAGTCGGCGGGCTCGATCAGATAGCCTTCTACATCACGTTCCGGCATCAAGATCGCGAGGTCGGGGGCTTGATTCATGGCAGACTCCTTTGGCTTTTGGAATGAGGCTAGTTTAGAGATCTCTTATATATCCATCAAACGATTAATTTTAGTGTCTAATATCGAAAAACTCGATGAATAACATATGGACACCGAACTCGCCCGCACCTTTCTGGCAGTGGCCGCCACCGGCAACTTCGGCGCCGCCGCCAGCCGCCTCCACATCACGCAATCGACCGTGAGCGCGCGCATCCGTACGCTGGAAACCACACTCGGTGTGCGCCTGTTCCAGCGCGGGCGCAACGGCGCAGAACTGACGCCATCGGGCAAGCGCTTCATGCGTCACGCCAAGCACCTGATGCGTACTGTCGAACAGGCCCTGCACGACGTCGGCCTGCCGCAGGGATTTCACGATGTGCTGACACTGTCGGGCCGCATCGCGCTGTGGGAAGGTTTTCTGCCGCGCTGGGTGGCCTGGATGCGCGAGGCCGCGCCGGACGTTTCGCTGCGCCTCGAAATCGGTTTCGAGGCCGACATCATGCAGAACCTGATCGAAGGCTCGGTGGACATCGGCGTGATGTACACGCCCACCTCGCGTCCCGGGCTGGCGGTGGAACCGCTGTTCGAGGAAACCCTGCTGCTGGTGACCAGCGATCTGGCGCGCGGCTGGCCGGACGAGGGCTACATCCACATCGACTGGGAGCCTGAATTCCATGTGCAGTTCAGCGAGAGCTTTCCCGACATGCCTCCGCCCACGCTGGTCGCCAACATCGGCTGGCTGGGCGTGCAGCAACTCTTGGTTTACGGCGGCAGCGGCTATTTTCCGCAACGTCTGGTGCGGCGCTACATCGAAGAGGGGAAACTGTGGCGCGTGCCCGGCAGCCCGCAGTTCAGGCTGCCGGCGTGGATCGTGTTCCCGCGCGACAGCGACAGCGCCACGCTCAGAAGCGCACTCGACGGCTTGCGCAGCCTGGCCCTCGAGGAGCAGACGCGCACCGACTGATCAGTCGGGTTTGCGCGCGACCAGGTCGACCAGCGCCGACATCCCATGGTGGTGCGTGCCTTCGCTGATGAACGATTCGTGTTCGGCGAGATGCAGCATCTCCCAGTCGCCAAACCATTCACGTAAAAGATCTGCGGTGTACATGTTGGCGGCATGGGGCGGACCGCCGGTGGCGAACTCGATCTGCTTCGGCGTGTAGCCCTGCAGGATCAGCAGTCCGCCCGGCTTGAGGGTGCGGCGGATGCCTGCAATGATGCGGTCGCGTCCGGGCGGCGGGGCGAACTGGATAAAGATGGCCGCTACCAGATCGTAGGCCGCCTGCGGCCAAGTCCAGTCGAGCACGTCGGCCTGCTCGATTTCCAGCGTCACGCCCCGTTCGCTGGCCAGCCTGCGCGCCTTCTCCAGCGCCGCCGCCGAAAAATCGATGGCATGCACCCTGGCCCCATGCCCGGCCAGCCAAACCCCGTTGCGGCCCTCGCCATCGGCGATGGCCAGTGCACGCATGCCCGGCTGGATCAGCGCTGCCTGGCTCGCCAGAAACACATTCGGCGCGGTGCCGAAAATGTAGTCGTCCGTGGCATAACGTGCGTCCCAGAAATCGGAGCTCACGGGACGTTGGCGGTGAGGAGCTTTTCCAGTTGCGCCGCGGGCACCATGCCGGGCACGCGCTGGCCGTTGGCGAAGATCAGCGTAGGCGTGCCGGAGACTTTCAGCTTGTTGCCCAGCGCGATGGTGGCTTCGACCGGGTTGGCGCACTTGCCGTCGTTTTTCGGTACGCTGCCGTTGTTGATGTAGTCGTCCCACGCCTTGTTGCGGTCGGGCGCGCACCAGATCTGCTTCGAGGCCTGCACCGCCTTGGGGTGAAGCCCCTCGATCGGGTAGAGGAAGGTGTAGACGGTGATGTTGTCGACCTTGGTCAGTTCGGCCTCGAACTTGCGGCAGTAAGGACAATCGACGTCGGAGAACACCACCAGCTTGCGCGCGCCGTTGCCCTTGACGGTCTTCAGCGCGTTGTTGAGCGGCAGCGTGTCCCACTTCACCGCCTGCAGCTGGTTCAGCCGCGCCTGCGTCAGGTTACTGCGGTTCTTCAAGTCGATCACGTCGCCGGTAAACACGTATTGCGCCTTGCCGTCGACGTAAATCAGCTGGTCGTCGAGATAGACCTCGAACAATCCGCTGTAAGGCGTTTTCTGCACCGAGGCGATGGTGGCCCCCGGAAACTGCTGGGTCAGCGCCTTGCGGATGACGGCCTCGTTGGCCTGCGCGGCCGTAGCGAACATCAGGGTTGCGGCCAGCGCCAGGGGGGTGAATTTCATTCGAGACTCCAGAGAAAAACAAAAATCAGGACATTGCCTCGCGTACCAGCGCCGCCTTTAGCGGCGGCAAGTGGTCGACCAGCGTCATCCCGGCATTGCGCAGCCACGCGGCACGGTCGTCGGCAAACAGATGATGCAGGCCGTGGGTAAGCGCCTGCATCCGCTGCACCGGCTCGGCGCGCTGGCGGGCGTAGCGTTTTAACACACGCACATCACCACAATGGGTGTGACGGCGCCGCGCCAGTGTATCAGCCAGCGCTTCGGCATCGCCAAAGCCGAGGTTCACGCCCTGCCCCGCCAGCGGATGCACGCCATGTGCAGCATCGCCGATCAACGCGACGCCCGGCGCCACAACCGAAGCCACCCGGATCAGCCGCAGCGGAAACGCCGCGGCTGGAGTCAGCGAATACAAGACGCCCAGCCGGTCGTGGCCGGCCGCCTGCACCTTTTCGGCCAGTGCTGCCGGGTCCAGCGCGACCAGTTCATCCGCATGCGCCGACTGGGTTGACCAGACCATCGAGATGAGGTTCCCCCCTGAAGGGGGACGCCGATCCACTGCGAGCTGAGGCCCGCGTGGAGTCACATGCCCCATCAATGGCAGCCAGGCAAGGATATCGCTGCCGGCAAACCACTGGAACGCGGTTCCGCGATGCGGAATTTCGCATGTGAAATTCGCCACCACGCCGCTCTGGCCGTAGGGCGTCAGCGTCGAGCCGAGGCCCGCCCATTCGCGGATGCGCGAGGCGGCGCCGTCGGCACCGACGACCAATTCGGCTTCCAGCTGCGAACCGTCGGCCAGTGCGATCCGCGTGAAACGTTCACCGCGTTCGAGCGATGCGATCGTCGCCGGACAATGCAGCGCGACGTTGCCGTCGGCCTCGATCGCCTGCCACAGGGCGTGCTGCAAATGCCCGCTTTCGAGGATGGTGGCCAGATGCGACACGCCCGCCTCATAGGCGTCGAGCCTGAGCGCGCCGGACGCGTCGCCCGACACGTCCATGCGGAACACCGGCTGGATGCGGCCTGCATCCAGCCGGTGCCAGGCGCCGGTGCGTTCGAGAAAACGCTGGCTGGCCGGACTGATGGCGTAGATGCGGGTATCCCAGGTGTCATCCGGAACCGGGGGCGGCTGGCGTTCGATCAGCGCCACCCGCAAGCCCTGCCGGCCGAGCGCCAGCGCGGCCGCCGAGCCCACCAGCCCGGCGCCGACGATGACGACCTGATAGCGTTCGACGCTCATCCGCGCGCCCCGAATATCATCCGCCGCGCGACAAAGCTTTTCAGCGGCGGCAGCACCTCCAGCGCCAGCAGGCCGAGGCCGCGCACGTGGCGCAATGGCGCGATGTCGTTGGAGAACACGCGCACCAGGAAATCGGTGAAGCCGACGCCACCGAGCACGTCGACGCGGCGGCCGCGCGCGTAGGCACGCAGCATGGCCGCGCTGCCGATCTCGCCCGCCGGGGTGTCGCCGCACAGGCTCGCCAGTTCCCAGGCGTCGCGCAGGCCGATGTTGAACCCTTGCCCCGCGACCGGATGCAGCGTCTGCGCGGCGTTGCCGATGCGCACCACGCGGTCGGCCGCCTCGCTGCCGCTGTAGGCGAGCTTCAGCGGGAAGGTCTTGCGCGGGCTGGCGGACAGGAAAAGGCCTTGGCGCCCGCCGAAGTGGCGGTATAGGGCAGCGAGAAACGCATCGTCCGGGATCTGGGCAATGCGCTCGGCGTCTTCCTGCCGGGCGGTCCACACCAAAGCGTAGCGATCGCCCTTCGGCAGCAGCGCCGCCGGGCCTTCCGGGGTGAAACGCTCATAGGCCTGGTTGGCGTGCGGCAGCTCGGTCTGCACTTCGCACACCACCGCCGTCTGGTCGTAATCACGTTCGAATTTTGGTTCGGGCGCCGCGTGTCCGCGACCGCCATCGGCGACCACCACCAGCGGCGCGGCATGGGTGCTGCCGTCGGCAGCATGCAGGGTCGCCATGTCAGAGCCGGATTCGATGCGCTCAGCCGCCACGCCGTACTCGACCGCGATGCCTGCATCGACCAGCGCTCGTTTCAGCACCGCGGTCAGCGTGGCGTAGGGCAGCACATAGCCCAGCGCCGGCACCCCGGCATCCTCTGCGGCCAGCCGCGCCACCCCGAGCGCGCCGCGCTGTGAAATATGGATGCGGCTGATCGGGGTGACGCCTTCAAGCGCGTCCCACACCCCGAGGCGTTCGAAGATCAGGCGCGCGCCATGCGATAGCGCCAAGGTACGGCTGTCGGCGCGCGCGTCTTCCGGCTGGGCTTCGAGCACGTGCGCGCGAATTCCCTGCTGCTGCAGCGCCAGCGCGCACACTGCGCCGACCGGGCCGGCACCGACGATCAGGATGTCGCTCAGCCTCGCATCCATTCCTCGATCTCCGCCACGGTTTTCGGCGGCGTGGTCAGCATCTCGCAGCCGGACTCGGTCACCGCCACATCGTCCTCGATGCGGATGCCGATGTTCCACAGGGCTTCGGGAACGTCGTCCGCCGGGCGGATGTAGAGGCCCGGCTCGACGGTCAGCGTCATGCCCGGCTGCAACGGGCGCCAGTCGCCCTTGATCTTGTATTCGCCGGCGTCGTGCACGTCCAGCCCCAGCCAGTGGCCGGTGCGGTGCATGTAGAAGCGGTCGTAGGCTTTCGATTCGATCAGGCCGTCGACCTCGCCCGCCAGCAGCCCGAGGTCGACCATGCCCTGCGTCAGCACGCGCACCGCCGCATCGTGCGGCGCGATCCAGGCAGCGCCCGGCCTGACCGCCGTCACCGCCGCCGCCTGCGCCGCCAGCACCAGTTCGTAGGCATCCTTCTGTGCCGCCGAATAGCGGCCATTCACCGGAAAGGTGCGGGTGATGTCGGCTGCATAACTGCCGAACTCGGCTGCGGCGTCGATCAGCAGCAGGTCACCATCGCGCAGCGGCTGATTGTTGAAGACGTAGTGCAGCACGCAGGCGTTGGCGCCGCTGGCGACGATGGAGGTATAGGCTGGCGCCTCGGCGCCGCCGCTGCGGAAGGCGCACAGCAGCTCCGCCTCGACCTCGTATTCGTGGCGGCCCGGCCGGGTCGCGCGCATCGCGATGCCGTGCGCGCGGCTGGAAATCTCCGCGGCGCGGCGCATCAGGGCAAGTTCGTGGCCATCCTTGACCAGCCGCATCTCGTCCAGCCAGACGCGTGCGTCCACCAGATGGGACGGCGCAAGCACGCCGCTGCGCGCACGGCCGCGCACCGCATTGAGCCAGCCCATCACCTGCGTGTCCCAGGCCATGTCGCGGCCGATGATGTAGGCAAGCACCGGCTGGTTCTCCAGCAGCCCGGGCAGCTCCGTATCCAGCGTATCGCAGGCGAAGGCCTCGTCGAAGGCGAACACCTCGCACGCTGCCGCCGGGCCGTAACGGAAGCCGTCCCAGATCTCCCGCTCTTCGTTTTTCTCGCGGCAGAACAGGACGTGGCGCGGCGCGGCGCCACCCACCAGCACCAGCACCGCCTCCGGCTCGTTGAAGCCGGTCAGCCAGTAGAAATAGCTGTCGTGCCGGTAGGGGTAGTGGGTGTCGCGGTTGCGCGGCACCTCCGGCGCGGTAGCGATGACCATCACCCCCTCGCCCATCTGCTCCAGCACCCGCTGGCGGCGGGCGCGGTAAATTGCGGAATCAGGCTGCATGGTGCTGTCTCAGTTCTCCATCCAGGGTGGCGAGGCGAGCCGGCGTACCGACATCGACCCAGCGCCCGTCAAAATGTTCGCCGCTCACGCGCCCGGCGTCGATCGCCCACCGCAACAGCGGCGCGAGCGGGGCCTTTTCAGCCACCGCAGTGTCGGCGAACAGCGCCCGGTGGTAGACGCCGATGCCGGAGAAGGTGAGCAAAGAGTCGTGCGCCGAGAGCCGAGAACCAGGGTTGTACAGCCGGCCCGCATCCAGCACGAAATCGCCCTGCGGATGCTGTGGCGGGTTGTCGACCAGCACCAGATGCGCCCGGTCGTGGCCGGCGGGGAGGCACGCCGCCGGCCCGGCCAGCCGGCTGAAATCGTATTCGCAGTAGATGTCGCCGTTCACCACGGCAAAGACCTCGGCATCGATCAAAGGCAGCGCGGTGGCGATGCCGCCCGCCGTTTCCAGCGCGCTGACTTCGCGCGAATACGCGATCGACACGCCGAACCCCGCACCGTTCCCCAACGCCGCCTCGATCTGCTGGCCGAGGTGGGCGTGGTTGATGACGATACGCGTGAAGCCCGCCGCGCACAGGCGCTCGATATGCCAGACGATGAGCGGCTTGCCACCCACCACCAGCAGAGGCTTGGGCGTATGGTCGGTGAGCGGGCGCATGCGCTCGCCACGCCCGGCGGCGAGGATCATGGCGGTTTGGGTTTGTGCAGTGTTCAAAGCGAAAACCTCATTACGGCTGTTCGTTTCTCAACTCTTGCTTCTTGGCTCCCCCATACACGACAAAGCGGAAGCGCTTGTACCAGCAGTCAACATCGTCAAACCCAGCCTCGGCAAGCCACATCAATTGGTCGGATAACAAGGCACTCTTGTCCTCCCGCATCCTCTCCCGGGCTTGCGTCAATGCCAACTCAGATATGCCGTTTGCCTTTGCATCCTCAAGCCATATTCTTTCGTATTGGTCCTCGCCTATACGAGAAGGCGCCAGAGCCTGATCGACATTGATGAACATGCCGCCAGGGCGAAGTGCATGGTATATTGTTTGAAACAGGATCCGCTTGTCTTTATCCTCCAAATGATGGATCGACAAAGCAGAGAGCACGAGATCATATTCAGATATAGCGGCTAGTTGAGAATGCTCCTGCAACGAATATGTCACGAGTGGATTGCTCGCAAACCGCCGCTTCGCTTGTGCAAGCATGGCTTCCGATACATCCGTAAGATGAAGTCTTGCAGCAGGAAGAACTTTTGAGGCTATCGCGCCAAAAAGGCCTGTTCCCGCTCCGAGATCGAGAACGTGAATTCTCGCTTCGCCGGTAAACGGTATTACGCGCATAGCCGTACCGTACAACTCGTCAAATGACGGGACAAGTTTCGGTCGATCCCGGTCATAGGCTGTTGCACATTGATCGAATAAATCGCGTAGCTTCATGTCGTTTCTGGGTCGAGCGGTTTGTAAATTAGTCCACGTAGGCGCATTAGCCGCAGGCATGGTGCGCCGGATGTGTGAAGACCAAATAGTAACCATAAACGGCCAGTCACCACCGCCCTGGTTTTGACCTTCCTCCCCTCTCAGCCCCGCCGAAAATTGAGCCTGCCGGGTGGATCAGCGGCAAAGGTGTCTGAAGCCCCGCTCACAAAAAACAAAATTAAAAGCAGCAAAAGTGGGGCGAGTTCTTTGCCGCCCACCCGGCAGGCTCGGTTTTCGGGAATTCGGGGATGAGCGGGGTCGCCTTTTCTTTGGTTACTTTCTTTTGGCGAAGCAAAAGAAAGTAACTAGCCGCCGGGCTACCCCCGGCCAACGGACTCATGCCCGTTGATACTCCCAACATACCGCTGACCCATTGGCTGTGAATGGTGCGCACGGCGCACCCTACTCACCACCGCCCTCAAAACGTATACCCCACCTGCGGCTGTTTGTCCTGCAACCCGTCCAGCAAAAACAGCAACGGCTTCAGCTCGTCGTAGCGCTCGCACACGCGGCGCAGGTAGCGCATCACCCGCGGCATGTCCTTCAGATAGCCGTCCTTGCCGTCGCGGTGATACAGCCGCGCAAAGATGCCGAGCACCTTGATGTGGCGCTGCGCCCCCATCCATTCGAAGTCGCGCCAGAACGCGCCGAAGTCTTCCGGCACCGGCAGGCGGGCGGAGCGCGCCTTTTCCCAGTAGCGGATCACCCAGTCGAGCTGCTGCGCCTCGTCCCACTGGATGTAAGCATCGCGGTAGATCGAGGCGATGTCGTAGGTGATGGGGCCATACACCGCGTCCTGGAAATCGAGAATGCCAGGATTGGGGTCAGACACCATTAAATTGCGAGAATGCCAGTCGCGGTGCACGTACACCTGCGGTTGCGCGAGGCTGTTGGCAAGCAGGCGCCCGAACACGGTCTCGAGAATGGCCCGCCGATCATCCGTCATGGTTACGCCCAGGTGCTTCGCCACATACCACTCGGGAAACAGCATCAGCTCACGGGTAAGCAGCGCGCGGTCGTATTCCGGCAGCACGCCGGGGCGGCTCGCCTGCTGGATGCGGATCAGCGCGTCGTTCGACGCCAGATACAGCTCGCGCGCCACGCCTGGATTAAGCGCGGCGTCGTTGAGCGCCGTCAGGTAGGTGGTGTTGCCCAGATCGGTCAGCAGCAAGAAGCCCCGATCGAGATCCTGCGCCAGCACCTGCGGCACATGCACCCCGGCGTCGCCGAACAACCGGGCGACGGCGATGAACGGGCGACAATCCTCGTGCGCCGGGGGGGCGTCCATCACGATATAATCGCGGCCTTTGGCAGTGACGCGAAAATAACGGCGAAAGCTGGCGTCCGCAGACGCCGGGGCAATGTCCAGCGATATCGTCTCCAACTGTCGGGCAGCCCAGCCCTGTAATGCCTGCAAACGTTCCACTGCCATGCCGCTCCGAATAATGCTATTTCAATAATCTTGGCCCGGATTTTACATCGCTTGTCCACCCTGCCCGGCTTTGCCCTCGTCGTGCTGTTGCTGTCCGCCGGTTCCGCGGGCGCGGAGTCGCTCGTGCTGAAACGCGATGCCGAACTGAGCGACGCCGCGGTGGCGGGCCCGGAAGCGCCGTTGTTCCTGATGGCCGACTGCATCGAATCGAGCACGCCCGGCATCGTCGAAGCCAGCGGCCGCGTGGAAGCCCGCCAGGCCGGCCAGAATTTCTTTGCCGACTGGCTGCTCTACGACACCACGCTGAACGAAGTGCAGGCACGCGGCCAGGTCAGGCTGGAACAGCCCGTGCTGTGGGTGGGGGGCGATTCGCTCAGGCTCAACCTCAACGACTACAGCGGCGAACTCACACAGCCGGTCTACCGGTTCACGACCCAGCCGGGACGCGGCGCCGCCAACCGCATCGATTTCCTCGACAAAACCCATTACGCGCTGCAGGACGCCACCTACACCACCTGCCCGGTCGACAACGACGACTGGTTTCTCAAGGTGCGCGATCTCGACATCGACAAGACCCGCAACGTCGGCACCGCGCACAACGCCTCGCTGCATTTTCTCGGCGTGCCCATCCTGTATACGCCGTGGATGAACTTTCCGCTCGACGACGCACGCAAGACCGGCATGCTGGCGCCGACCATCGGTACCACCGAGCGTAGCGGCTTCGACATCCTGGTGCCGTACTACCTCAACCTCGCACCCAATTACGATGCCACGCTGTACCCGCGCCTGCTGTCCAGCCGCGGCGTGCAGCTGGGCGGCGAATTCCGCTATCTGCTGGGCGAGACCCGCGGCGTGAACCGTCTCGAATACCTGCCCGATGACCGCGAGGCCGACCGCTCGCGCTGGAGCGTGGCGCTGAACAACAGCTACCAGCTGAACGCCAACACCCAGGCCGGCATGCTTTTCAACCGTGTGTCCGACGACGATTATTTCCGCGACCTGTCCAACCTGATTTCCATCACCTCGGTCAGCCACCTCAACCGCGAAGCCTGGGTGGTCACGCAGCATGCCAACTGGAATGCCGAACTGCGGGTGCAAAGCTTCCAGACCCTGCAGGATTCCACCGCGGAGGAATCCATTGTCGAGCCCTATGCGCGCCTGCCGCAGGTCCGCCTGGGAACGACACAGACCCTGGACAACGGCCTCGAATTCAAGCTGGAAAGCGAGGCCACCCGCTTTGCCCACCCCGACTCCACCAACCCCGAAGGCACGCGGGTGCTGGCCTACCCGACGCTGCGCCTGCCGCTCACCAACTCGTTCGGCTTCCTCACCCCGCAAATCGGCTGGCACAGCACCTACTACGCGCTGGACGACGATGCGGCCGAGCCGCGCATCACCCGCAACCTGCCGATCTTCAGTCTCGATAGCGGCGTCTATTTCGACCGTCCGTTCAGCGTTGCCGGGCAGAGTTACGAACAGACGCTGGAGCCGCGCGCCTACTATGTATACGCGCCGTACCGTAATCAGGACGACATTCCAATATTTGACACCGCGCTGCAGGATTTCAGCTACGCGCAGATGTTCACCGAAAACCAGTTCATCGGCGGTGACCGCATCAACGATGCCAACCAGCTGACGCTCGCGGTCACCAGCCGTTTCATCGAAGAGGCCAGCGGACTCGAACGCCTGCAGGTCACCCTCGGCCAGCGCTATTACTTCAGCACCCAGAAGGTCACCCTGGAGCCAGACGATCCCGTCCGCGCCAGCAACGCCACCGACCTGCTCGCCGACGTCAGCGGACAGATCACGCGCGACTGGCGCATCAGCACCGCCTGGCAGTTCGACACCCAGAACGGCACCACCATCCGCCAGAACCTTGGCGCGTCCTACCGGCCCGGCCCCGGCCGCGTATTGAACTTTGGCTACCGCTTCACAGACCAAACCACCGAACAGATCGACCTGTCCGGGCAATGGCCGCTGGGCCGTCGCTGGTATGGCATGTTCCGCTACAACTATTCGTTCCAGGACGACAAGCTGGTCGAAGGCCTGGCGGGGCTTGAATACAACGGTGGCTGCTGGGCGATACGCGCAGTGCTCCAGCGCCTGGCCACCAAGGAAGAGCAGTCCACCGATGCGCTGTTCTTCCAACTCGAGTTGAACGGCATGGGGCGTCTCGGCGCCAATCCGCTCGACGTTTTGAAACAAAGTGTTCCCGGATACAGGCCCAGCAATGAAATTATTCAAACACCCTGAATGGCGCCGCCCGCAGCGGGTATTGGCCCAAACGTTTCATAAATTGACGCTCGGGCTATCGCTGCTGATTGCCGCATCGACCCTGCTTCCTGCCCACGCCGCCGTGCAGACGCTCGACCACATCGTCGCCATCGTCAACGACGAAGTCATCACCCGCCAGGAACTGGCCAGGCGCTACCAGGAAGTGGTACGGAACCTGTCGCGCCAGAATACGCCGCTACCGTCGCGCGAGGCGCTGGAAAAGCAGCTGCTCGAACGCATGGTTACCGAACTGGCGCTACAGCAGCATGCCCGTAGCACCGGCATCCGGGTCGACCCGGCGCAGGTCGAGCGTGCATTGCAGCGCATCGCCGCCCAGAACAAGCTCGACCTGGCGGGGCTTGTGGCCGCGCTGGAAAAGGAAGGCCAGAGCCTCGACAGCATGCGCAACACCATCCGTAACGAGCTCCTCATCGCACGCGCCCGCGAACGCGACGTCGACAACCGCATCTCGGTCAGCGACGCCGAGATCGAAGGCTACCTGCAAACGCAGGTACAGCAGGGCATGGAGACGGAATACGACTTCGCCCACATTCTCGTTACCGTGCCGGAAAACGCCTCGCCCGAGCAGATCCAGGCACGCCGCGCCCGCGCCGAGGACATCCTCGCCCAGCTCGCCGCGGGCGCCGATTTCGCGCAGCTGTCGGCTAGCCATTCCGATGCCGCCAACGCGCTGCAGGGCGGCGCCTTCGGCTGGCGCGCCAGCGGCAAGATACCGGTGCTGTTTGCCGATGCCCTGAAGCCGCTGCAACCCGGCCAGGTCAGCCCGCTGCTTAAAAGCAGCAATGGCTTCCACATCCTCAAGCTCAACGACAAGCGAGGGCTTGACGCCACCCTCAGCGTCACCCAGACGCACGCCCGCCACATCCTCATCAAGACCAACGAGCTCACCGCGGAGGCCGATGCCCGCAACCGGCTGCTGCAGCTGAAAGAACGCATTGACAACGGCGTGAAATTCGACGAACTGGCACGCCTGCATTCCGAAGACGCCAGCGCCTCAAAGGGTGGCGACCTTGGCTGGATCAACCCCGGCGATACCGTGCCCGATTTCGAGAAGGCGATGAACGCCCTGCAGCCGGGCGAAGTCAGCGCACCGGTCCAGTCACCCTTCGGCTGGCACCTGATCCAGGTGCTGGAACGCCGCGACCAGGACGTCACGCAGGAACGCCAGAAACTGATGGCGCGCCAGGCGATTCGCGAGCGCAAGGGGGAAGAAGCCTTCCAGGACTGGGTGCGGCAGATCCGCGATTCGGCCTACGTCGAACTGCGTCCGCTCGACTGATTTCGACATGACCGCGACGCTGCCCGTGCTCGCGCTCACCGCAGGCGAGCCCGCCGGAATCGGCCCCGACCTCTGCATTGCACTGTCGCAACAGGCATTGCCATGCCGCCTCTCGGTGCTCGGTGACGTCGAGGTGCTGCACGCCCGCGCGGCGCAGCTGGGCATCGCGGTCGACTTCATCCTCGGCGACGCCATCCCGGCGCACCAGCGGGGCGCGCTGCACGTGCGTCACATTGCGGCCGCGGCACCCGTCACCGCAGGCAGGCTCGACCCCCGCAACAGTCCCCACGTGCTGGCCCTGCTCGACGCCGCCCTTGCCGGCTGCCTGGACGGCACCTATCACGCCGTCGTCACCGCGCCGGTGCACAAGAGCGTCATCAACGACGCCGGCTTTGCCTTCACCGGTCACACCGAATACCTGGCCGACCACAGCGGAACCAGGCGGGTCGTGATGATGCTCGCCGGCGGTGGCCTGCGCGTCGCGCTGGCCACCACCCACCTGCCGCTGCGCGCGGTGGCCGACGCCATCACGGCGGGACTGCTCGATGAGGTGATCCGCATCCTCTACGCTGACCTGAAAAACAAGTTCGGCATCATTCGGCCGCGCATTGTGGTGGCCGGCCTCAACCCGCACGCCGGCGAGTCCGGCCACCTGGGGCGCGAGGAAATCGACGTCATCGAACCCGTGCTTGAACGCCTGCGCAGCGAAGGCATCGATCTCGTCGGCCCCTTGCCCGCCGACACCCTGTTCTCGCGCATCCGCGTCGATCCCTGCGACGCCGTGCTGGCGATGTATCACGACCAGGGCCTGCCCGTCCTCAAGTACGCCAGCTTCGGCGCCGGCGTGAACATCACCCTGGGCCTGCCCTTCATCCGCACCTCGGTCGACCACGGCACCGCGCTCGACCTCGCCGGCACGGGACGCGCGGAAGTGGGCAGCCTGCTGGCGGCGATCGAGGTGGCGATGGAGATGGTTGGCAGGGGTCAGGGAATAGCGTGATGCCCGTTAATATAAAACGCGGCTAAAAGCCGCACAAAAAACCCTGATCCCTGAAATGCACACCCCCCGCAAACGCTTCGGCCAGAATTTCCTCATCGACGACGGCATCATTCACGCCATCGTCAACGCCATCCAGCCGCAGGCGGGGGAAACCGTGGTCGAGATCGGTCCTGGCCTCGGGGCGCTGACCAGGCCCCTGCTCGAACGCCTGCCGCACCTGCATGCGGTCGAGCTTGACCGCGACATCGTCGCACGCCTGCAGCGGGCATGGCCGGCCGACCGCCTCACCGTGCATAGCTGCGACGCCTTGAAGTTCGATTTCGCCCAGCTCGGCCACGATCTGCGCATCATCGGCAATCTTCCGTACAACATTTCCACGCCGCTGCTGTTCCACCTGTTGGCGTTCGCCGCGCACATCCGCGACATGACCTTCATGCTGCAGAAGGAAGTCGTCGAACGCATGGTTGCCGAGCCCTCGACCAACGATTACGGACGGCTGTCGATCATGCTGCAGCGCCGCTTCCACCTCGAATGGCTACTCGACGTGCCACCCACCGCCTTCGACCCGCCGCCCAAGGTCAACTCCGCAGTCGTCCGGCTGATTCCAAAAACCCCGGCTGAAATCGTCACGCTCAACGAAGCGCTGTTTGCGCGCGTGGTCGCCGCTGCGTTTTCGCAACGCCGCAAGACGCTGCGAAACACGCTGGGCAGTCTGATAAAGCCGGAGGACTTCGCTGCACTCGGAATCGATGCCGGCAAGCGCGCGGAAAACCTTTCCCTCGCCGACTACGAGGCCATCACCCGCCACCTTGGCAATCTGCGGCAGTCTGCTTGATCGTTTCCTCCGGGGCAACGCTCAGTCCGGCAGGAAGGGATAGTCGGTGTAGCCCTTCTCTTCCCCGCTGTAGAGCGTTTCGTAGTCAGGCGCATTAAGCGGCGCACCGCGGCGGAAACGCTCGACCAGGTCGGGGTTGGCCAGCAGCAGCCGGCCGAAGGCAATCGCATCGGCCGCGCCGGACATCACCGCCTGCTGCGCCGTTTCGAAGTCGTAGCCGTTGTTGCGGATGAGGTTTCCAGAATACAGCGCGCGCAGCTGGTCATAGTCGAACGGAATCCACTGTTCTTTGGGCGCGCCGCCGGTTCCCTGCAGCACGTCGAGGAAGGCCAGGTTCAGCGAATTCAGCTGCGTGACAACGTAATCGAAAGTCTCCTGCGGATGGTCGTCGCTAATGTCGCTGAAGGTCGTCACCGGCGACAGCCGGAGGCCAACCCTGTCGTTGCCGATTGCCTTGCAGGCTGCGTCCATCACTTCCAGCAGCAGGCGCGCGCGGTTTTCCTTGCTGCCGCCGTAAGCATCGGTGCGGCGGTTGGTGGACGAGCGCAGGAACTGGTCCAGCAGATAACCGTTGCCGGCGTGGATTTCCACCCCGTCGAAGCCCGCTTCCATGGCGTTGCGCGCCGCCTGGGCGTAGCTTTCAATCAGGACGGGCAATTCGGCAAGCTCGAGCGCGCGCGGCGTGACGAAATCCTTCATGCCCTGCCCGGTGAACACCTGCCCGGCCGGCCGGATCGCCGATGGTGCGACCGGTAGCGCGCCGCCCGGCTGCAGGTCGGGGTGCGAAATCCGCCCCACGTGCCACAGCTGCAGCGCGATCCTGCCGCCGGCGCCATGCACCGCGTCCGTCACCTGCCTCCAGCCCGCGGTCTGCTCGGGCGTATGGATGCCGGGCGTGCGCGGGTAGCCGTGACCTTCCGGACAGACCGGCGTCGCCTCGGTCAGGATCAGGCCGGCCGACGCGCGCTGGCGATAGTATTCGGCCATCAGCGGCGTCGGCACATTGCCGGCGCCGGCACGATTACGCGTCAGCGAGGACATCACCACGCGGTTGGCCAGTTCGATGGCGCCGAAGCGGGCTGGCGAAAAAAGATCGGTCATGTCGGGTTCCTTTGAGTTAAGTGCGAGCAAATCGGCCCGCAGCCGTTTAAATTCATGATGCCCCGCCTGGCGAAGCGGGATCCTGGTTCCGGACCCTGCCCCAGCCGATAACCCCGCCGGGGGATTTACCTGCGGCCTTTATACTCGCGACAATTGCACATGCAACTCAACATCAACTCACTGCCAAGGATTCCAAGATGATCGAAAACCAGGAAAGTTTCAATCAGGCCCGTTTCAATCGAATCCTGGCACTGTTCGATGCCGCCAATTCGAAAGACCCCAACCTGGACGAGGGCCAGCCGAAGGAACTGCTGTATTCCAAACGCATGTCCGACATGATCGGCCGCTTTGCGCCGGATGCGTCGGAAGCCGCACAGCTGGCGGTGCGCGCCCAGCACATCCAGCGCTGGAAGGTGCCGCGCAACACCTATCCGATGACACGGGAAGGTTATCACGCATGGCGCACCGGGCTGTATACGTTCCAGGCCGATACCGCCGGCGAGCTGATGCGCCAGGCCGACTATGACGATGCGATGATCGAACGGGTCAAGAAGGCGGTCGGCAAGCGCGGCATCAAGAGCAACCCGGAAACGCAGCTGCTGGAGGATATTGCCGGTCTGGTCTTCATCGAGCATTACATGCTGGGCTTTGCCCGCAGCAAGCCCGACTACGACGAGGCGAAATGGCTGGAGATCATCCGCAAGACATGGAACAAGATGTCTAAAAGCGCCCAGGCCTTTGCCCTGTCCGGCAAAATCAAACTGCCGGAACCCCTGGTGCCGCTGATCACCAGGGCGATCAGTCAGTAAACGCAGCGGCGCGGGCGTATTCCGATTTCACTCCGCCCACTCCTTCACCCACCCCGCGGTTCCCTTCTGGATGAATTCGATCGGGTAGCCGTCCGGGTCTTCAATGAACGCAATAACGGTCGTGCCATGCGACATCGGCCCGGCCGGGCGCAACACCTTGCCGCCTTTTGTCGCGACCGCATCGCACGCGGCATAGGCGTCGTCGACCTCGATGGCGATGTGGCCGTAGCCGCTGCCGAGCTCGTATTTGTCGATGCCCCAGTTGTAGGTCAGTTCGAGCACCGCCGCCTTGTCTTCGCTGCCGTAACCGACGAAGGCGAGGGTAAATTTTCCGGCTGGATAGTCCTTGCGGCGCAGCAGTTTCATACCGAGGACGTTCGTGTAGAAACTGATCGAGCGATCGAGATCGCCTACCCGCAACATGGTATGAAGTAGTCTCATTTTGCAGTCCTTTGTGTCTTCGTTTGACGCATCAAATCTGAAACAGCACAGCGCTCATTGTGCGCAATTCGGCGCGCCTTGCCAACGCGTCGGGGCACAATTCGGCGACCTGCGCCCAGAAGCGCGGCGAGTGGTCGAGGTGAACCAGGTGCGCAAGTTCGTGCGCGGCAACGTAGTCGATCAGCATGAGCGGCGCCTGCACCAGCCGCCAGTTCAGCCGGACATGGCCGTGCCGGGTGCAGCTGCCCCATTGCGTCTGCGCGTTGGACAGGGCGAAGCGGCTGGGTGCGCGTCCGAGCCGGCGGGCGATGCGTGCCAGACGCCAGGCCAGCAGGCGGATGGCCTGGCCGTGCAGCCAACCGCGGATCAGTGCGCCGACATCGGCGTCGAGCGGGGCATGCACACGCAGGCTGCCGCCGCGGCGCTGGATGTCGACGAACAGGGAGGCCCGAATGTCGAGCGTGAGCGCGCGCCCGAGAAAACGTACCTCGGCCGGGGGTTCGGCGCACGCTTGCGGCGAATGCGCCTGCACGCGGGTCCATGTGCGATGCAGCCAGTCATGCTGCTGCCGCACATAGCATTCGATTTCGGCGCGCGGGGTCCAGCTCGGTGCGTGGATGCGCACTTCGCGCGGTGTGACGGTCAGGCCCAGCGTACGGCGGCGGTGCGAGCGCCGCAACTGGTACGGAACGGCGGCGTCACCGATCTGCAGGACGCCGCTATTGGCGTGGGGCAGCAGGGGGCAGCCTCGTCATTTCGGTTTCGATCCACGCCTCGACTGCGCGGGTGAGTTCCGCCGCGCTCTTGCCGGCGGTCTCGATGGCCGGGCCGATGCTGACGGTAATGGTGCCGGGGCGTTTGACGAAGGCATTCTTCGGCCACACCTCGCCGGCGTTGTGCGCCACCGGCACGATGGGGGTGCCGGTCTCCGCCGCCAGCCAGGCGCCGCCGATGCCATAACGCCCTTTCTCGCCGGGGGCGACGCGGGTGCCCTCGGGAAACACCAATACCCAGAAACCCTGCTCAAGTTTGGCCTTGCCCTTGCTCACGATCTGCTTCAGCGCCTCGCGCCCGGCGCCGCGGTCGATGGCGATCGGCGAGAGCATGCGGTAGGCCCAGCCGAAGAACGGCACGTTCAGCAACTCCTGCTTGATCACCGCCGACACCGGCGGGAACAGGAACAGAAACGCCACCGTTTCCCATGCCGACTGGTGCTTGGCCAGCACCACCGCCGGGCGGGCAGGCAGGTTCTCGCGGCCGCGCACCACGTAGCGGATGCCGAGCACCTTGCGCGCAAGCCAGATGACGATATGGTTGTAGCCGGTGATCATGCGGTAGCGGGTGTGCGCCGAAAACGGAAAACTGAACAGCGCAACCATACTGAAAAACACCGTCAGCGCAGTCTGCATCACTGCGAAAACAACCGAGCGGATCAGGCTCATGCGGCCGTTTTCAGCAAGTGATCGACGACCTCGCTCAGGTCGGCGAACACCGGGGTGTTCTCGGGCAGGCCGCCGGCCGCCAGGGTTTTTTCGCCCTTGCCGGTTTTGACCAGCAGAGGGCGCGCGCCCACACGTGCTGCCGCAAGCAGGTCGCGCAGCGAATCGCCAATAGCCGGCACATCGTGCAGGTCATGGCCATAACGCGCGGCAATTTCATTCAACAGCCCCGGTCTGGGCTTGCGGCAATCGCAGTTCATCTCGGCCGCATGCGGGCAGTAAAACACTGCTTCGATGCGTCCCCCCGCCTGTGCCGCCGCCTTGTGCATCTTGGCGTGGATGGCGTTGAGCGTCACCATCTCGAACAATCCGCGCGCCAGGCCGGATTGATTGGTCGCCACCACCACCCGCCAACCCTCGCGCGTCAGCCGCGCGATCGCCTCCAGGCTGCCCGGAATGGGCTTCCATTCGTCGGGTGACTTGATGAACTGGTCGGAGTCGAAATTGATGACGCCGTCGCGGTCGAGAATGATGAGTTTCATGGCGAGACTCCTGCTGCGCAGAAAGCCATCTTACGCCGCCAGCCGCGACAAGTCCGCAACCCGGTTCATGGTCTGGTGCAACCGGTACAGCAGCGCCAGCCGGTTGGCTTTGAGCGTGGGATCGTCGGCGTTCACCATCACCTGGTCGAAAAAGGCATCGACCGGCGCCTTGAGCGCCGCCAGCGCCTGCAGCGACGCTGTGTAGTCGCCTGCGGCAAATGCGGCGTCGGCGCGCGGGGCAATCTCGGAAAGCGCGGCAAACAGCGCCGTTTCCGCCGTCTCGGCAAACAATGCCGCGTTGACCCCGCCGCCCGCCTCGCCCTCGGTCTTTTTCAGGATATTGCCGACACGCTTGTTGGCCGCGGCGAGCGTGGGGGCTTCCGGCAATGCTGCGAAGGCACGCACCGCCTCCAGTTGCTTCGGTACCAGATGGATCTGCGTCGGGTTCAGGCTCAGCACCGCATCGACCTCGTTCGCGGAATAGCCCTGTTCGCGCATCGCGCCACTGAGGCGCTCGAACACGAACATGTACACATCAGTGTGCGCCTGTCCGAGCAATCCCTGCGGGAAGGCGGCGAAGGCGATATTAACCAGATCGTCCAGGCTCAGCGGCAAGCTCTTTTCGATCAGCATGCGAATCACGCCCAGCGCATGACGACGCAGCGCAAACGGATCCCTGTCGCCGCTGGGTTTCTCGCCGATGCCGAACAGCCCCACCAGCGTCTCCAGCTTGTCCGCCAGCGCCACGCACACGCCGACATCGCTGCGCGGCAGCGCGTCGCCGGCAAAGCGAGGCTTGTAGTGGTCCTCGATGGCGAAGGCGATGTCGTCGGCCAGCCCATCGTGCTGCGCGTAATAGCGCCCCATGATGCCTTGCAGCTCGGGAAACTCGCCGACCATATCGGTGAGCAGGTCGGCCTTGGCCAGCAGCGCAGCCTGATCGGCCTTCAGCGCAATGGCCTCGCCGCCGATCTGCTCGCCGATGGCGCGGGCAATCGCCTGTACCCGCGTCACGCGCTCGCCCTGGGTGCCGAGCTTGTTGTGGTAAACGACCCTGGCCAGCCCCAGCACGCGCGAGTCCAGCGCCTTTTTGCGGTCCTGGTCGTAGAAGAATTTGGCGTCGGCCAGACGCGGGCGCACCACGCGTTCGTTGCCGCCAATGACGGCAGACGCATCGGCAGGCGAGATATTGGAAACGATGAGGAAGCGGTTAGTCAGCTTGCCTTGCGCGTCCAACAACGGGAAGTATTTCTGGTTTGCCTTCATGGTCAGGATCAGGCATTCCTGCGGCACTTCGAGAAAGGCCTCCTCGAACGTACCGACCAGCACATTGGGACGCTCGACCAACGCGGTGACTTCATCCAGCAGCGCGTCGTCCTCGACCGGCGTCAAACCCGAGGGCGCAGCTGCAGATTGCAGCTGGCGAACGATCTCGGCGCGGCGCTCGGCAAAGCTGGCGATCACTGCGCCCTCGTCTTTCATTTGGCTGGCGTAGCTGTCAGCGCTCCGGATCACCACCGGACTGACGCGCGCTTCGAAGCGATGGCCCTGCGTGTCGCGCCCGGCCGTCAAGCCCAGCACGGACAGCGGCACAATGTCCGTGCCATGCAGCGCAACCAGCCCGTGCACCGGACGCACGAAGTGCACGCTGCTCCAGCCGTCGGCCAGCTGGTACTGCATCACCTTCGGGATAGGTAGCTTCGCCATCGCCGCTTCGAGCGCGTGCTGCAGGCCGTCGGCGAGCTTCGTGCCCGGTGCGATGCTGTCGTGGAACAGCGCTTCATTCTTGCCGTCTGCCGCGCGGCGCAACTGGCTGACGGCGGACGTATCGGCACCCAGCACGGCCAGGCGCTTCAGCAGCGCAGGCGTCGCCTTGCCCTCTGCATCCAGACCCACGGCAACCGGCATCAGCTTGGTCGACACCGGCTTGTCGGCGGCGCGCTGCAGGACGCCTTCGATGTGCACGCCAAGGCGACGCGGCGAGGCAAAGTTAGCGACCGCAGCCTTCGCCTCGGTCAGTCCCTGCGCGACCAAACTTTCGGCAAGCTCGGCAGCAAAGGCCTCGCCCAGCTTCTTCAGCGCCTTGGGCGGCAGTTCTTCGACAAAGAGTTCAACGAGCAAATTTTCGGTGATCATGCCGCAGCCTTCTTTTCAATCTGTGCCAGCACTTCGTCTGCCCAGGCCTTGGGCGCCATCGGGAAACCTAGCCGCGCCCGGCTATCGAGATAACTCTTCGCCACCGCGCGCGCCAGGTTGCGAATGCGGCCGATATACGCCGCGCGCTCGGTCACCGAAATCGCGCCGCGCGCGTCGAGCAGGTTGAAGGTATGCGCGGCCTTCAGCACCTGCTCGTAGGCCGGCAGTGCGAGCTGAACCGCCATCAGTTCCTGCGCCTTCTTCTCGTGCGCGGAAAAGGCAGCGAGCAGAAAATCGACGTCGCTGTGCTCGAAGTTGTAGGCCGACTGCTCGACCTCGTTCTGGTGGTAGACGTCGCGGTAGGTCAACCCCTCGGTCCAGACCAGGTCGAACACGCTCTCCACCCCCTGCAGATACATCGCCAGGCGCTCCAGACCGTAGGTGATTTCGCCGGTGATCGGCTTCACATCAATGCCGCCGACCTGCTGGAAATAGGTGAACTGCGTCACTTCCATGCCGTTCAGCCACACCTCCCAGCCCAGCCCCCAGGCGCCGAGCGTGGGGTTTTCCCAGTCGTCCTCGACGAAACGCACGTCGTTCTTTTTCAGATCGAAGCCCAGTGCTTCCAGCGAACCGAGATACAACTCCAGAATATCGGCGGGTGCCGGTTTGAGCACCACCTGAAACTGGTAGTAATGCTGCAGCCGGTTGGGGTTGTCGCCGTAGCGCCCATCCTTGGGCCGGCGGCTCGGCTGCACGTAGGCCGCCTTCCACGGCTCCGGTCCAAGCGCACGCAGAAAGGTCGCGGTATGCGAAGTACCGGCGCCGACCTCCATGTCGTAAGGCTGCAAAAGCGCACAGCCGCGCTCAGCCCAGTAGCGTTGCAGGGTGAGGATAATGTCCTGAAAGGTGGGTTTCACGGCGGATGAGCGGCTTTTCTGGAAAGCGGCATTTTAACGTGGTTGGAAGGGGTTTCGTTGTCGGTTGTAGCGGGGAATGCTGCCGAGCTGCTGACCGTGGGCCGGGGGTAGCCAGGCAGCTAGTCACTTTTCTTGTCTCGCCAAGAAAAGTAACCAAAAGAAGGCGACCCCGACAGCCACGAATTCCCGAAAATCCGCCCTGCCGCGACGGGCGGCGAAGAACTCGCCCCGCTTTTTCTGAGCTGATTCAATTTTTGTGAGCGGGGCTCAAACACCTTCGCCGCTGATCCGCCCGGCAAGGCCAATTCTCGGCGTGGCTGTAAGGGGGAACACAAAACCAGGCCGGTGGTAACGGGACAGTTTGTGTACTTGGGCGAGCTTTACTGCGAAGCACTCAATCCGGTCTGCGACGTTTGCGCATAGTCAAACTGGTTTTGACTTTCTTCCCCTTACAGATCCGCCGAAGATCAAGTGCGGCGGGTGGATCAGCGGCAAAGGTGTTTGAGCCCCGCCCACAAAAAACAAAATTAAAACAATCAGGCGGGGCGAGTTCTTTGCCGCCCACCCGACGCGCTTGATCTTCGGGAATTCGGGACTGTCGGGGTCGCCTTTTCTTTGGTTACTTTCTTTTGGCGAAGCAAAAGAAAGTAACTAGCCGCCGGGCTACCCCCGGCCAACGGTCGGCGGTCCTGCAAAATCCTTCACTGGTATTGACAGCCACCTTCGCTAAGCTCAGGACAGGCTCAGGGCGAACAGCGCTGAGGGGCGCTGCCAGCCCTAAGCACTCGCCATTTCCAGCGCCTCAATCTCCCCCGACAATTCCAGCCACTCCCCCTCTTCAATCGCCAGTTCGTCAATGACATGCTGAAGCTGCTTGCCGGTTTCAGTAATTTCCTCGACAGAAAGCGTCCCGCCCAGGCGGGCTTCCAACGCCGCCTTTTCCCCTTGTAGCGCAGCCATGCTTTTGTCGAGCTTCTCCAGTTTCTGCTTGAGCGACTTGATCCTGCCCGATGACACCGGCTTCTTCGCCGCCACCGATGCAGGTTCCGCTCTGGCAACCGGGGTCTCACCCCCCTTGCCCGCCTGCTTCAATTCTTCGCGCAGGCGCTTGCCCTCATCCAGCAAATACCGCTGGTAGTCGTCCAGGTCGCCGTCGAACGGCTCCACCCCGCCGCGCGTGACCAGCCAGAATTCGTCGCACACCGAACGCAGCAGGGCGCGGTCGTGGCTGACCAGCATGAGGGTGCCCTCGAACTCGTTCAAGGCCATCGCCAGCGCTTCGCGGGTGGCGAGGTCGAGGTGGTTGGTCGGCTCGTCCAGCAGCAAGAGATTCGGCCGCTGCCACACGATCATGCACAGCACCAACCGCGCTTTTTCGCCGCCGCTCATGGTGCCGACGGCCTGCTTGACCATGTCGCCGTTGAAGTTGAAGGTGCCGAGGAAGTTGCGCAGATCCTGCTCGCGGCTGCTGAACTGGCCGGCGCCGCCGTTGGCGATGGTGTCGCGGGCGAGGCGGATCATGTGTTCCAGCGGGGTGTCTTTGGGGCGCAGCACGTCGAGTTCCTGCTGCGCGAAGTAGCCGATGTTGAGGCCGCGCCCCTCGATCACCTCGCCCGCAACCACCGGCAAGGTGCGCGCGATGGTCTTCACCAGCGTCGATTTGCCCTGGCCGTTGGCGCCGAGGATACCGATGCGCTGCCCGGCGAAGACCGACTTGCTGACGTTCTGCACGATCACCGTCGGCAATGTGCCTGGGGGCGCATCCGCGGGCGGCGGGTAGCCGAAGCTGGCGTCGTCGATGGTCAGCATGGGGTTGGGCAGGTTGAGCGGCTCCTTGAATTCGAAGGTAAAATCCGCGCTCGCCAGCATCGGCGCCAGGCGTTCCATGCGATCCAGCGCCTTGACCCGGCTTTGCGCCTGTTTGGCCTTGCTGGCCTTGGCCTTGAAGCGGTTGATGAAATCCTGCAGGTGGGCGATCTTGTCCTGCTGTTTGGCGAACGCCGCCTGCTGCAGCGCCATCTGCTCGGCGCGCATGTCCTCGAAGGTGCTGTAGTTGCCGCCGTAGCGGGTGAGCTGGCCGTTTTCGATGTGGATGGTGACGTTGGTCACGGCGTCGAGAAACTCGCGGTCATGGCTGATCACCAGCATGGTGCCGGGGTATTTTTTCAGCCAGGCTTCCAGCCACACCAGCGCATCGAGGTCGAGGTGGTTGGTGGGTTCGTCGAGCAGCAGCAGGTCGGACGGGCACATCAGCGCCCGCGCCAATTGGAGTCTCATCCGCCAGCCGCCGGAAAAGCTGTTGACCGGCTGGTTCAGCTCGCGTACCTGGAAGCCAAGCCCGAGGATCAGCGCCTGCGCGCGCGACTGCGCGTCGTGCGCGCCGGCGTCGTGCAGCGCCATGTAGGCGTGCGCCATGCGCTCGCCGTCGTCGCTGGCTTCGGCGGCATCCACCTCGGCCTGTGCCGCGACCAACTGGCTGTCGCCGGCGATGACGAAGTCGGTCGCGGGCTCGCTCGTTTCCGGCATGTCCTGCGCTACCTGCGCCATGCGCCACTGCGACGGCATGGAGAAGTCGCCCTTGTCTTCGTGCAGGGTGCCGTTCAGGAGCGCGAACAGGCTGGACTTGCCAGCGCCGTTGCGCCCCACCAGGCCGACCCGCTCGCCGGGGTTGATCGACACCGATGCGTTGTCGAGCAAAACCTTGGCGCTACGCCGCAGGCTGAGATTCTTGAGGATGATCATGCAGAAGATGCGGCGCGCAGAACACGCCCCGCTTAAATCGTTAAAGCCGGATTTTACCCCGACATGGGCTCCCACCCGTTCGGGAAGTCGACCGTTTGCCGTTTCGACGCCGGTTGACGGTTTTTCGTCAGCCCACGCAAGCGCCCCAACCGGCCCCTTCAAGCCGGACTTTGCAAGCCTTTGTTTTGTCGATTTATTTTTTCGTCACATTGCCACAGCCCGGTTGGCACAGGCATTGCACGTAATGCAAGTAATCAGGCAACCCCTCGCCAAGGAGCGCAGCATGAAACTGCAATTCGGTAAAAACCAACTGGTTCTCGAACTCAGCGCCTCGCCCTTCGCCTGGTTTCACGGCCAGACCGAGCGCATGAGCCTCACCAGCCTGTCACTGCTGTTCGTGCAATTTTCCCTGTTTGCACACCAGCCCGCCGCCTGATGCAGGTCGGTCGATCCACCCGCGTGAGCATCAACCTGTCTCGTTCGCCGCTGGGATTTTTCAGCGGCAGCACCTACCGCATGTCGATGTTCAGCCTGACGCTGCTGTTCATCGAATTCCGGGTGCTGCGGCGGAGCACGCCCTACTACACCTGACCGCCAGGCTGCTGGCGGGGGATTTCCAGTACCGCCTCCAGGCCGCCTGCCGCACGGTTCCTGAGCTTCACTTTCCAGCCATGTGTTTCCGTCAGCTGGCGCACAATCGCCAGCCCCAGCCCGGTTCCGCCCGTAACCTGCGAGCGGGAGCTCTCCAGCCGGTAAAACGGCCTGAATACCTTTTCCATCTGGTCGTCGGGGATGCCGGCGCCGGCGTCGCGCACGGTCACCCGCACCCATGTATCCGAACATTCCAAAGCCAGCTCGATGGGCGTGCCGCCGCCATAACGCTGCGCATTCTGGATCAGGTTGGATACGATCCGCCGCACCGCCAGCCGCGCCACCTCGACCTCGCACGGCGCCGCGCCCGCCCATGGCAGACCCGCATCGGCCACCACCTCCTCCAGCAGTTCCGCAAGATCGAAGCGCACCTTCGTTTCGGTCTGCGTGGTCCGTGCCAGTTCCAGATAACCGGTAATCAGCCTGTTCATGTCGGCCAGATCGGCTACCGCGCGGTCGATGCGCGCAGGGTCGGGCGCATCGCGCAGCATTTCCAGATTCAGCTGCAGGCGCGTCATCGGAGTGCGCAGGTCGTGCGAGATGCCTGCCAGCAAGGTGGTGCGGTTATCCAGCAGATCGCGCACTTCGGCCGCCATGGTGTTGAAACGGCGTGCCAGTTCGGCGAGTTCGGCGGGGCCGGTTTCCGGCAAGGGCTCGGGTAGCTCGCCCGCACCCACCTGGCTGGCCGCCTGCGCTGCGCGCGCCAGCGGTACGGTGATGCGGCGCACCAGAAAAAGGGCGGTCAGCAGGCTGAGGAACGTGCCCAGCGCAACGACCGTAGTCGCGGCCAGCGGCGGCTTGACGGCATAGCGGTCGGGGAAGAAGCCGACCCGCAGGTCGTGCCCGCCGACCGGGATATCCAGCCACGCCGCCACGGTTCCCGGCACTCCACGCAACACAATGGTTTCACCCACGCGGCGGCTCAGCGCGGCTTCGATCTGGCTGCGGAACGCAAACTGCGGCGCATCCACGGTCGCCCCGATGTCGGCGGTGGTCAGGCGCAGGCCGTGACGGCGCGCCAGTTCGCGCTCGAACGCCGGACGCGTCTCGGGCGGCAGTTCCACCCAGGTCTGCGCCGACAGCACAACCAGGCCGGCCAGGTCGTCGGCCGAGCGCTCCGCCACCGGGATGATCAGGGTGCGGGTCACTACCCAAAACGCCGCCGCCTGGAACACGACGAAGGCCAGCGCCAGCGTCAGCGCGGTGCGGACGAACAGCGAGCGGGTGATGGACTTCATCGCTGGCCCCATTCCATTTCAAAACCGGAAAGATCGCGAAGGCAAGCCGAAGACAGTACCCACTGCACGGCGAGACGTAGCCGACAAAGAGATTTCCGGTTTTGAAATGGAATCACCCCTTGCCCTGCGGCACGAACAGATAGCCCTGCCCGCGCTGGGTGCGGATGTAGGCCGGGTTGGCCGGATCGTCCTCGATTTTCTTGCGCAGACGATTCACCCGCACGTCGATGCTGCGGTCGAACGGGTCGCGCTCGAAGCCGCGCAGCTGGTCCATCAGCCAGTCGCGCGACAGCGCGCGGTTGGCGTGGGTGACGAAAATTTCCAGCAGTTCGTACTCACTACCGGTCAGTGGGATTTCCACACCGTCGCGGCTGAGCGTGCGGGCGTCGAGATTGGCGCTGAATGGGCCGAAATGCACCAGCCGGGTGGTTCCGGCCGCCGCCGGGGCAGCTGCCCCGCCGTGCCGGCGCATCACCGCACGGATACGCGCCAGCAGCTCGCGCGGATTGAACGGCTTTGGCAGGTAATCGTCGGCGCCGACTTCGAGACCAATGATGCGGTCGATGTCCTCGCCCTTGGCCGACAGCATGATGATGGGCGGAAATCCGGGCTGTGCGCGCAGCCGCCGCGCCACCGACAGGCCGTCCTCGCCCGGCATCATCCAGTCGAGCACCAGGAGGTCGGGTAGCCGGGCGGCGAGCAGCCGATCAAGCGAAGCCGCATCTTCCGCGGTCGCGACCGCATAGCCATGACCCGCCAGGTATTCGGCCACCAGTTCGCGGATGCCGGGGTCGTCGTCGGTTACGTAAATCACGTTTTTTTCCATGCGGCAACTATATCAGCGGCAACAGGGTGCCATTCCCTTCCCGGTTACACACTGTTACAAAATCGCTCTTGCGTGAAACAGTGCACTTACTTCTCTCAACCAGACTGCGAAGCATGGAAGCGAAGCAGCAACCATAGAAATGGAGACCACGATGAACACACGACAACTTTGGATTTCTGGACTGGCCGCACTGGGACTGGCCCTGGCCGCCCCGGTTCAGGCCGCCCCGGACTTGATGGATGACGCGTTCATCGTGGCCAAGCGCGACCGCGGTGACGAGGTTCGCCCGGATCGGCGCGATGCCCGCAAGGACGAGCGCCGCGCCTCCAGGCACGAAGCCGGGACCGAGGAGCCGCAAGGCTACGGCTACGGCTATGGCTACGAACGGCGCCGCCAGAAACAACCGCAGCAACCTGAAGAGGGCAGTCGCCCCCGCGACCGCCGCTGAACCCGACTGACTTGAAGCAACCAAGGAGAGTAAAGATGAAATCACGCGCCCTGAACACCACCCTGATCGCCGCACTACTTGCTGCCAGCGGCGCAGCGCAGGCCGGTCCCGGCCGTGGCAACGGCGACGGCTTTACCGCCCGCGCCCAGGTTCTGGCCAGCACGCCGGTCTACGAGACGATCAACGAGCCGCGCCGCGAGTGCTGGACCGAAACCGTCGGTTACGAGACGCAGAGCTATCGGGAGGGCAACAACGCCGGCGGCGCGATTCTCGGCGCCATTGCCGGCGGCCTGATCGGTTCCACCGTCGGCAAGGGCGACGGCCGGGTTGCCGCCGCCGCGGTCGGCGCCGCCACCGGCGCCGTGGTGGGCGACCGCTTGAACGACGGCGGCACCCGTTACGAATCGCGGCCGCAGCAGGTGGAACGCTGCCGCACCCAGGACAACTTCCGCCAGGTGGTCAGCGGCTACGACGTGCGCTACCGCTTCCAGGGCCGCGAATACAACACCCACCTGCCCTACGATCCGGGCAGATGGGTGACCCTTGATGTGCGTTTTTCCGTGGCCGAGGACCAGCGCAGCGAGCGCTGGAACAGCAGCCGCAACAAGTGGAACGACTGACGCTCAGCCTGGCAGCCTGTCGGACCTGAAACCTGAAAGGAGAAGTGTCATGTTACGCATCCTTCTGATTGCAACCGCCCTGCTGGCCGCCTCCGGCAGCGCCCTCGCCCACAATGACCGCACTTATGGCCGCGTCATCGCCGTCGAGCCGCGTATCTCGGTCTCGTTTGGCACGGGCTACCACGATGGCTTCCGCGTGCTGGTCGAATCCGGCGGCTCCCGCTACTGGACGGACATGCCGCACCACCCTGGCCGTGCCATTGTGCTGCCGCCGCCGCACCGGGTAACGTATGTGCGGCATTACCGCGATTACGGTTACCGGGATTACGGTCGTGGCTGGGATGACCGCGGCCGGAAAGACCAGCGCGACAACTGGCGCGAGGATCGTCGTGAACACCGTAGCGACCGGCGCGACCAGCGCCGCCACGGCCGCGATTAGACAGGCGATGGGCCCAGGGTTTCCCGTGCCCATTCGTATGTTCAAGCGGCCCGGGGGCGATTACGCGTGATGCACGACGAACGCAACTTCGGTGGTGAAGTTACCGACGCCGCGATGGCTGGTCGGGGTCCAGCCTGAACCCTTGAGGTAATGCGTCAGCTCGCGCGTCATTGCCGGGTTGCCGCAAACCATCACGCGGTCCCGTTCGGAATCCGCCGCGGGCAGACCAAGGCGTTGCGACAGCACGCCGGAACGGAACAGGTCGCCACCGCGCTCGGGTACGGGGAAAGGCTCGCGCGTCACCGTCGGCACGTAATAAAGCTGGGGGTTGTCCAGCGATTCGATCTCGTCGCGGTAGGCCAGCTCGACAACTGTGCGCACCGAATGCACCAGCACCACGTTCTCAAAACGGGCATAGAGTTCAGGATCGCGGATCAGGCTCATGAACGGCGCCAGCCCCGTGCCGGTGGCCAGCAGGTACAGCGTGCGTCCCGGCAGCACATGATTGAGCGTGAGCGAGCCGGTGGCCTTGCTGTTGACCCACACGTTGTCGCCGGGGCGGATATGGACCAGCTGGCTGGTCAGCGGCCCGTCCGGCACGTGGATGCTGAGGAATTCCAGATGATCGCGGTCGGCGGTGGAGACGATGGAATACGCGCGCGCCACCAACTTGCCTTCGCGCTTCAAGCCAATGGTGACGAATTCGCCGTTCTCAAACGTAAAATCCTGCGGACGGCTGAGCGTGAAGCTGAAGGTTCTGGCCGACCACGGCCGTACCGACTGCACCGTTTGTTCACTGTAAGGCATGATTTCTCCCGTGTTCCGCTGCTGTTTCCATGTACCGCACAGGGCACCCAGCTGATTCGACGGCACGAACAGGACACAGTTCCAGCACAATACGAAGCCAGGCGCTTCTCAATCTGCTCATCTTTCAACCAGGGCAGGCGTCAAGGCGACAGCCAGCAGAACAACAGGCCATCCGGATTCATGAACACACTCTTCTTGAAAATCAGATCGATAAGCAAATCCCTTTGCAAGGATAGACGCCTATGGACGTCCGTGCAGGGGCTGTGCCCATGACACCGCCAAGCCGCCGGGCCACTTACGGCTTGTCCGTCTGAAGCCGATCGCGCCACGCTGCCACCGCGGCCGCCCGTGCCTGGAAGATGGCTTCCCGGATGCGCGCCGGGTCGGCGTTGCGCGCCACCTCGGCGGCATCGATCGCCTGCGCGGCCTGCAGCGCCTGCCGCAGGTAATCCGGCTCGGGGAAAGGCTTGTCCGGATAGCCTGGCCGGCCGCGGAAATCGCACTCACACGCTTGCAGGAATTCCTCGAAGCGCTCGGGGCGGCGGAAAGCGTCGAGCCGTTCCAGTAGTTCGACGAGGGTGCCGGGACGCAATTCCAGCGCGCGGTGCGCATTGCCATGATCACGCGCCACCGCAACGGCGAGATCGCGGCAATCGGCAGGCACGCGGATGCGTTCGCTCAGCGCGCGTACCAGTTCGGCGCTTTTCGCTTCGTGGCCGTGGTGCCGGGGCCAGAGTCCGGGAGGGGTGACGCCCTTTCCGAGGTCGTGGGTTAAGGCTGCGAAGCGCACCGGCAGGCTGAAGCCCTGCCGCGCCGCCCAGTCGACGACCAGCATGGTATGCACGCCGGTATCGATTTCGGGATGGTGCTCGGGCGGCTGCGGCACACCGAACAGGCGGTCGATTTCGGGAAACAGTCGGGTCAGCGCGCCGCAGTCGCGCAGCACCTGGAACATGCGCGATGGCTGCGCGTCCATCAGGCCGCGCGCAACTTCCTGCCACACCCGCTCGGGCACCAGCGCATCGATTTCGCCGTCATCCACCATCTTTCGCATCAGCGCATGGGTTTCCGGTGCCACGGTAAAGTCGGTGAAGCGGGCGGCGAAACGCGCCACCCGCAGGATGCGCACCGGGTCTTCGGCAAAAGCTGCGCTGACGTGGCGAAAGGTTTTGGCGGCCAGGTCGCGCTGGCCGCCGTAGGGGTCGATCAGGGCGCCGGCCTCGTCCTCGGCCATCGCGTTGATGGTGAGGTCGCGCCGCCGCAAGTCCTCTTCCAGCGTGACTTCCGGCGCGGCATACACCTTGAAGCCCTTGTAGCCATGGCCGGACTTGCGCTCGGTGCGCGCCAGCGCGTATTCCTCGTGGGTGTGCGGGTGCAGGAAGACCGGGAAGTCCTTACCGACCGGCTGAAAACCCAGCGCCAGCATATCGTCGGGGGTGGCGCCGACGACGACGAAGTCGCGGTCGGTCACCGGCAGCCCCAGCAAGCGGTCGCGCACGGCGCCGCCGACGATGTAGGTTTTCATGGCAGCGGGCGCCCTCAACGACGGGCGTTTTCGCGGTAGCCCTCGTACCGCGCGCGCGGCGTGTCGGCGCGCAGGTATTCCGGCGCGATGGCTTCGAGCGCTGCCGGCTGGAAATCGAACACCGACGGCCAGCCGCCGCTGCAGACGTTATCCACGCACATGGCAAAGAAATTGTCGCGCGTCATCAGTTTTTTGCCGGGCTTGAATTCCATTGCCCAGGCCTGCAGGTAGGAAAGCAGGTCCCCCAGCGGGACGATTCTGCGTGGCTTGCCGATGACCTCGCCCACGTAGCTCACCAGCTCCTGCAGGGTATAGGCCCTGGGGCCGCACAGGTCGTAGGTCTGGCCGTAGGTCGCGAGATTGTCGAGGCTGTCGGCATAGGCGCGGGCGACGTCGTCCACGTGCACCGGGGCAAAGTGCGCACCGGCACTCGCCAGCGGCAGCATCGGGAAAACCTTGAGCAGACGCGCGAACATCGACAGAAAGGAATCGCCGCGGCCGAAGATCACCGATGGCCGGAAGATCGTGACATCGAGACCGTAGCCGTGGATAAACTTGGGGCCGTTTAAATACCAGTTTTCGTGCTCGATGTGCTGCATCGCGGCCTCGCGCACCAGCGCTTCGCCGATGCCCTTGGAGCGCTGGTAGGCCGAGCGTGAATTGGGGTTGGCGCCGAGCGCGCTCATGTGCAGCAGACGGTGCACGCCCGCCTCGCCGCAGGCGTGGACGACCTTGCGCGGCAATTCGATGTGGGCTTTCTGGAAGTCGCCGCGGCGGGCGCCCGGCAGGTCGATACGGCCGACCTTGTTTTCGTGCAGGATGCCAACCAGGTTGATGACCGCATCCATGCCGCGGAAGTGGCGGATGAGTTCCTGCTGATCGTGCACATCGGCCTCGATCACTTCCACCGTGGGCAGCAGAATCAGCTCCTTGGACGTTTCGCGGCGGCGGGAAAGTACGCGCACCTGGAGACCGCGCGCGGCGAGCTGGCCGACGAGATGACTGCCGACAAAGCCGGACCCGCCTAGGATGCAGATGTGTTCAATTTTCATGGTAAGGGGTGCTTCAAATATGAGGCGTTGCCGATTTTAGCCCGGATGCTTCGTCAATCGATGTCTCCGGATTAGTCGCCCGCCTGCTCGACTTCCAGCGCGGCGTCAGGGTCGGGGGTGGAGTCTGCCGGGGCTTTGCGCGGCGGCACCGTGCCCAGCCGTTCTGTCAGCAGCACCGATGGCTGGCCGAAACGCGCCGCGTAATACATGGCATTGCTCATCACCTTTTTGACGTAATCGCGCGTCTCGGCAAACGGAATCGACTCGATATAGACCGCGGCTTCCATCGGCCGGCTGTCGCGCCAGCGCTGCGCGCGTCCCGGTCCGGCATTGTAGGCGGCGGTGGCGAGCACCGGCGAACCGTCCAGGCTGGTTTGAACGTACTTGAGGTAATACGCGCCGAACTGGATGTTTTTTGCCGGATCCTGCATCTCGCGCGGATGGAAGCGCTTGATGCCGAGCTGTTTTGCGATCCAGCGCGCAGTCGCCGGCATGATCTGCATCAACCCGGACGCGCCGACGCCGGAACGCGCGACGTTGATAAAGCGGCTTTCCTGCCGCATCAGGCCGAACACCCAGGCTTCGTCGAGTTCGTTTTCGCGCGCGGCCTTTTGTGCCAGTTCGCGGTAAGGCGCCAGAAACCGCAATTCGAAATCGTGCAGCTCGCGGGTGCGCTCGGCGGTGTTGATGGCGCGGTCATACCATTCCATGCGCCGTGCCAGTTCGGCGGCTGCCAGCAGCTGGGCGTCTGAAAACGCCTGCACCGTCCAGTTCCACTCCTGGCTGGCGTCGCTGCGCAAGCCGAGTTCATACAGGGCCAGTGCGCGCGCAATGCCGGGCTGGCGGGCAATGGCCGCGACGTCGTCGCCACCCGTCTTGATGTTGGTAACCGGCGCCTGCATCACCGGGCCGAGCTCTTCCTGCGCCAGCTGGCCGTAGTAATGATGCTCGCGCGCCAATACAAGAAGCAGCGGATTCGCCGCTGCGCGCTGGCCGGCAGCCTGCAAGGCGCGCGCGCGCCAGTAGCGCCAGACGGGCAGCGTGCGAGTGGCTTCGCCCATGCTCTCGATCGCCCGCAGTACGGCTGGCCAGTCCCCTGCACGCAGTGCGGCGCGCGCCCACCATTCGCGCTGAAAGTCGTTGGTCGCCGCCACACCGGCCTGCTGAAACCATTCCAGGGCAACCGCCTCATGGCGGCGCGCCGCCCAGGCGGCGAGATGCGCCCAGGCCGCTTGCAGCTCCTCCGCGGTGAACTGCGGCGCCCACTTCCGCAGCGCCTGCACCGCCTCGCTGGAACTGTGCCGGGCAAGCTGATCGAGCGCATAGAGCGCGATTTCGCGGTCGCCGCGCCTGCCGGAATCAAGCCGTCCGGATTTCAGCAAGCGTCCGGGATCGCGGCTGGCCAGATCGAACAGCGCCGCGGCTGGACGCTGTCCTGTCGGCAGGGCATTGGCCACCGTCCTGGCAACGCCGGGGTTACCCGCTTCCAGCGCCAGCCGGATGCGCCGCCAGACGTCTTCCTGGCCGATCAATCCGGCCCCGATCAGCTGCTCGAACAAGGGCGTGCAGGCCGATGGCATGTCGCGCCCGGTAAACCACACGGTCACCGCCTCGCGCAAATGGCTGCGATTGCCCAACGCCCATTCGGCACGGTAGGCATAACACTGGTGCGCGGCATCGGGTTTGACGAGGCGCGGATACCCGGCCAGATAGGCCGGCCACGCCTCACGCGCGCCGAGCGATTGCAGCCAGTCGGCGCGTAGCGCTTCAGCCATGCGGCTACCGGGGTAGCGCGCCAGAAAATCGGCAAGACGCGCATCTTCGGTGCGGCTTGCCAGCATCAGGCGCCAGTATTCGACATAGGGTGCCAGCACATGATCGGCCGGGACGTCGCGCGCCGCACGTTCCAGATTTGCCGGCTTGCGCGCGGCAAACGCCTGCTGCGCCTGCAGCACGGCGGTGTCGCCCGGGGCCGCCTGGACGGTTGCCGCAGACAATGCGCCCAGCAGCAAAAAAACGAAAATTCGAAGCATGATACGAGAGTAGCATGCAGCCCGCACGCACCGCCCGAGCAAGACCCATCGTGGCGGCGGCAAGGTTCACTCCAGCGCCAAAAACGCCGGATGCGTACTATATTGACTGCACCTTATTCGTTTTTCAAGGAGCCCAACATGACCCCCAACGTCGGCAACATCGACCGCATCATCCGTATTCTTGCAGGCATTGCGCTCATCGCCTGGGCGCTCATGGGAGGGCCGGTATGGGCCTGGATCGGCGTGCTGCCACTCGCCACCGGAGTATTCAAATTCTGCCCCACCTACAAGTTGCTCGGCATCAACACCTGCGGCCTGAAAAAGTAAGGCTCAGGCCAGGAACAGCTTGTAAGCCGGATTGCGGGACTCGTCCCAATAACGATAGCCCAGCCCGTCCAGAAATTTCTGGAAGCCGGGCTTTTCCTTTTCCGGCACCTGAATGCCGACCAGGATGCGTCCATAGTCCGCACCGTGGTTGCGGTAGTGGAACAGGCTGATGTTCCAGCCGCGGCTCATGCTTTCCAGAAACTGCATCAGTGCACCGGGGCGCTCGGGAAATTCGAAGCGGTACAGCACTTCGTTGACCGCCTCCGGCGCGCGCCCGCCGACCATGTGGCGAATGTGCAGCTTGGCCATCTCGTTGTCGGTGAGGTCGAGCGCTTCCAGCCCATGGCGCTGCAACAGCTCGACCACGCGCGCGCCCTCGCCCGCTCCCGGCACCGACAGGCCGACGAACACGCGCGCCGTTTTGGGGTCGGAATAGCGGTAGTTGAATTCGGTGATGTTGCGCGCGCCCAGCAGGCCGCAGAAGGCCTTGAAGCTGCCCGGCGTCTCGGGAATGGTCACCGCCAGCACCGCTTCCCGCTTCTCGCCGAGTTCGGCGCGTTCGGCGATATGACGCAGGCGATCGAAGTTCATGTTGGCGCCGGAGGCCACCGCGACCAGCGTCCTGCCCTTGAGCCGGTCGCCAGCGATCGCGGCCTTCATCCCGGCGATCGACAGCGCGCCGGCCGGTTCCAGGATCGAGCGCGTGTCCTCGAACACGTCCTTGATCGCCGCACAGATCGCGTCGTTGTTGACGCGGATGATTTCGTCGACATACAGCTGCGCCAGCCGGAAGGTTTCCCTGCCGACCGTTTTCACCGCCACGCCGTCGGCAAAAATGCCCACGCGCGGCAGCGTGACGCGCTTGCCCTTGCATAGCGAGCGCGCCATGGCGTCGGCGTCCTCGGGTTCGACGCCAATGATCCTGATTTCCGGCCGCAACCGCTTGATATAGGCCGCCATGCCGGCGATCAGCCCGCCGCCGCCGACCGGAATGTAGATCGAGTGGATCGGGCCGGGATGCTGGCGCAGCAACTCCATCGCCACCGTGCCCTGCCCGGCGATCACGTCGGGGTCGTCGTAAGGGTGAACGAAGGTCGCTTTCGCTTCCCTGGCCAGCGTGGTGGCGTGGGCGCAGGCTTCGTCGTAATTGTCGCCGTGCAGGATCACCTGCGCGCCGCGCGCGACCACCGCGTCGACCTTGATCCTGGGCGTGGTGGCCGGCATCACGATGATCGCCGTCACCCCGAGCTTTTGCGCGGCCAGCGCCACCCCCTGCGCATGATTGCCGGCCGAGGCCGCCACCACGCCGCGCGCAAGCTGGGCCTGCGTGAGCTTCGCCATCTTGTTGTAGGCGCCACGACACTTGAAAGAAAACACCGGCTGCAGGTCTTCGCGCTTCAGCAGAATCTGGTTGTTGAGACGCCGCGACAGATTGTGGGCCACGTCGAGCGGCGACTCGATCGCCACGTCGTAGACGCGCGAGGTGAGGATGCGTTCGAGGTAATCGTCAGGTGGGCTCATGGCGGCAGGGGGGTGCGGGGTTTGTAAAAAAGGAGCGATGCCGCTATCTTAGCCGGCTGCAACCCAATCGACGAAAACATCATGAATCAGGACGAAATGAAGCAAGCCGTGGCACGCGCCGCGGTGGATTATGCCAAGGGCGGCATCATCGGGGTAGGCACCGGTTCGACCGCCAACTATTTCATCGATGCGCTGGCCGAAGTGAAGGGCCGCATCGACGGCGCCGTGGCCAGCTCGGAAGCCACCGCCGCCCGCCTCAAAAGCCATGGTATCCAGGTGCTGGACCTCAACAGTGTGGGCGAACTCGAAATCTACGTCGATGGCGCCGACGAGATCACCGAGCACTTCGCCATGATCAAGGGTGGCGGCGGCGCGCTGACACGGGAAAAGATCGTGGCGGCGTGCAGCAAGCAGTTCATCTGCATTGCCGACGAGAGCAAGCTGGTCGGCGTGCTGGGCACGTTCCCGCTGCCGGTCGAGGTGATTCCAATGGCGCGCTCGTATGTGGCGCGCGAACTGGTGAAACTCGGTGGCCAGCCCAGATTGCGGGAGGGCTTCACCACCGACAACGGAAACCTCATTCTCGACGTACACGGCCTCTCGATCGTCGATCCGGTATCGCTGGAAACTGCGATCAATCTCATCGTCGGCGTGGTCACCAACGGCCTGTTCGCGCGGCGCGGGGCGGACGTGCTGCTGCTGGGAACAGAATCCGGCGTCAAGACCTACAAGAAGTAATTACTGGGCTTGCGAGGGGTCGTCCTCGGGTTCCTGCTTATCGGCGGGAACCCGATATTTCTCGGCCGCCCATTGTCCCAGGTCGATCGTTTTGCAGCGCTCGCTGCAAAACGGCTTCCAGCGATTCTCCGCTGTCCATTTCACGGCCGCACCGCATATCGGGCAACTGACAACGGGTAGTTTGGTAGCGGGCTTCACAGGGTACAGAAGGTCAGGTCAAAATCGATCGGCCCGGCGGTGCAGGCGCGCAGCTGCCCGGATCCCGCCGGCACGAAACGGATGTTGAGCATGTATTTGTTGGCGGATATCTCGGGCACACACGGCAGATTGTCGCCCAGAGCGACGCGGATCAGCTGAGGATTGCGCGCTTCGAGCATGCGCTGATAGTGGCCATTGTCTACATGCTGGATTTCGGGCTGGCCGCTGTCGCGCAGCAAGCCGAGCACGATGTCGACCGCGGCACGAATGGATGAAAATGGCGCCAGCCAGCACTGCAACTGCTGTATGCGTTGTTCGGCCGGTTGGTGCTGCCAGTAATGGTAGGACGGCAGGTCGAACTCGCACATCCCGCCCGGGATGGCCGCGCGCTGCCTGATGGCCATCAGCCAGTCGTCTTCGCGCAGATGCTGGCCGACTTTTCCTGGCAACTGATAAATGCCATTGTGCGCCGACTCGATCGCCGCCAGCACCTTTTCCAGCGTTTCGCCCTGCACATGCGGATTGCCGCGCAACGCCGCCAATACGGCTTTTTGCCGGTCCAGTTCCTGCAGCAGATCGGACTTGAGGTCGGCGCGCGCTGCCACTTCCGCCATTTCGAACAAGGACAGCAAGGCCGCATGATGCGCATGCGGATCGGGCGATGCGGCATAGGCATCGAAACGTTCGAACAGACTCTCCAGCCGCAGCAGGGTGCGGATGCGTTCGCTCAGGGGATATTCGTAATGGATCACGCCGCGACGCGTTGGTTCGGATGGGTCGATTGTCGCTGATTGAGATGGAAAATCAAGGCGGCGGCGCGCTGGCAAGGGCCAGATAACGCTGGTGCAGCGCAGCCACTTCGGCACGCAATGCCTCCGGCGTTGCGGTATTGGCGATGATATCGTCCGCCACCGCCAGGCGTTCGGCGCGCCCGGTCTGTGCCGCGAGAATGGCTTTTATTTCGTCATGTGCGAGTCCGCTGCGCGCCTTCACCCGCGCGATCTGCACATCTTCCGGGCAATCGACCACCAGCACGCGGTTCAGCATCTCCCGGTAGCCGCCGGTTTCCACCAGCAGGGGAATCACGACAAGCGCATAGGGTGCGGTCAACGTGGCGAGCATGTCCCCCACCACCCGCCGGATACGCGGGTGCAGGATGGCCTCGAGCTGACGCCGCGCCGCACTGTCGGCGAACACGCGGCGACGCAGGGCGGCGCGGTCCAGTGTGCCGTCGGCCTGCATCAGTGTCTCGCCGAACACCGCGCGGATCTCCTGCAGTGCCGCCCCGCCGGACGCGGTCAGGTCGCGTGCAATGACATCGGCATCGATCACCGGCACGCCCAGCGCGGCAAAGCAATCGGCGACGGTCGACTTGCCGGACCCGATGCCGCCGGTGAGGCCGACCGTGAACATCAGAATTGCGCGAGATAAGCCTGGGTCAGGTCGGCACCGAAGAACAGCGCCACCAGCCCGCCGCCGGCCAGATAGGGGCCGAAGGGAATCGGCATGCGCCGGTCGTGCTTCACCAGCACGATCATCGCGATACCGATCGCCGCGCCGACCACCGACGACAGCAATAGGGTAACGGGCAGCATCTGCCAGCCGAGCCAGGCGCCGATGGCCGCCAGCAGCTTGAAGTCGCCGTAGCCCATACCGTCCTTGCCGGTGACCAGTTTGAACAGCCAGTACACCGACCACAACACCCCGTAGCCGGCCATGGCGCCGATGACAGCATCCGGCAGGCTGGCAAAATATCCGTCCAGATTGAACAGCAGCCCCAGCCACAGCAGCGGCAGGGTAAGGCTGTCGGGCAGCAGGGTGGTGTCGAGGTCGATGAACGCCAGTGCGACCAGCGTCCACACCAGCAGCAGCGCGCCAAGCGTTTGCACGCTCACGCCCCACTTCCAGGCCACTGCCGCCGACAGTAGTGCGGTGAGCAATTCGACCAGGGGATAGCGCGCACCGATCGGTGCGCTGCACGCAGAACAGCGTCCGCGCAGCCACAGCCAAGACAGCAGCGGGATGTTTTCCAGCGCAGTGATCCGATGGCCGCACTGGGGGCAGGCCGAACGCGGCACGGCGAGGTTGTAAGGCCTGGATTCAGCAGGCGTTTCGCCACGCAGCTCGGCGCACTGCGCATGCCATTCCGCCTCCATCATTTTGGGCAGGCGATGGATGACGACGTTGAGAAAGCTGCCGACCAGCAGGCTGAATAAAAAAACCAGCCCGGTGAACAGGGCTGGTTCGGTGTGCAGCAGTTCCATCAGACGACCGAGCCCATCTTGAAAATCGGCAGGTACATGGCGATGACCATGCCGCCGATGAGTACGCCCAGCACCACCATGATGATCGGTTCCATCAGGCTGGACAGGGCCGCCACGGCGTCATCCACCTCGGCTTCGTAAAAATCGGCCACCTTGCCCAGCATGGAGTCGAGCGCGCCGGATTCCTCGCCGATGGCGGTCATCTGCAGCACCATGTTGGGAAAACGTCCGGAATTCTGCATTGCCTGCGTCAGCGCGGTGCCGGTCGAGACTTCGCCACGGATCTTTTGGGTGGCCTCGACGAATACCTGGTTGCCCGACGCCCCGCCCACCGATTCCAGCGCTTCGACCAGCGGCACGCCGGCGGCGAACATGGTGGACAGCGTACGCGTCCAGCGCGCGATGGTGGCCTTTTCGATCACCGCGCCGAAAATCGGCAGCTTGAGCATCACCCGGTCCATGAACATCTGCACCTTGCGCGAGCGCTTCCAGGCCTGCAGCAAGGCATAGATCCCGCCGCCGACGGCACCGAAAATTGCCCACCACCATTCGACGAAGAAGTCCGATATTGCCATCACCACCAGGGTCGGCCCCGGCAGATCCGCGCCAAAGCTGCTGAACAGATCCTTGAACGCCGGAATGACGAAAATCATGATGACGGCTGTGATGACGAACGCCACCACAATGATGGAAACCGGGTAAAACAGCGCCGACTTGATCTTGCTCTTGATACCGAGGATTTTTTCCTTGTAGATCGCCAGGCGTTCGAGCACGCCATCCAGAATACCGGCCGATTCGCCCGCACCCACCAGGTTGCAGAACAGCGCGTCAAAATACAGCGGGTGGCGCCCGAACGCCTGGGTAAGGCTGCTGCCCTTCTCGATGTCCGCCTTGATTTCCAGCAGCAGCCGCTGCATCGATGGGTTGGAATGCCCGCGCGCCACGATTTCGAACGATTGCAGCAGCGGCACCCCGGCCTTCATCATGGTCGCCAGCTGACGGGTGAACAGGGTGACATCCTTGTCGCTGATGCGCTTGCCGCTCGAAAACAGTGTGCTCTGTTTCTTGACCTTGGTGACGGTGACGCCCTGCCTGCGAAGCACGGAATTGACCACGGCTTCGCCGCCGGCCATCATCTGGCCTTTGACCTTCTTCCCGCGCTTGTCCATGCCTTCCCACAGGAAGGTGGCGTCCTTGACTGCCTTTACCGCTGTAGCCATACAGAAAATTCCTTAGACCTTAGATGTTGGTAACGGCCTCGACCTCTTCCAGCGAGGTGAGGCCTGCTTTCACTTTCAACAAGCCTGCCTGACGGAGGTCGCGTACGCCTTCGCGTCGCGCCTGGTCGCCAATATCGGATTCGTTACCGCCCTTGATGATGATGCGCGTCATGGCGTCGGTGATCGGCATCACCTGGTAAATACCTACCCGCCCCTTGTAGCCGGTGCCGCCGCAGATGTCGCAGCCCACCGGTTTATAGGGCTGCCAGGTCCCGTCCAGCTGGTCCTCGGTGAATCCGGCCGCCAGCAGGGCTTCCTGCGGAATGTCGGTCGGCTGCTTGCAGGAACACAGGCGGCGCGCCAGCCGCTGCGCGGTGATCAGGATCACCGAGGAAGCGACGTTGAACGGCGCCACGCCCATGTTCAGCAGGCGGGTCAGGGTGCCGGGGGCGTCGTTGGTGTGCAGGGTGGACATCACCATGTGGCCGGTCTGCGCGGCCTTGATGGCGATGTCGGCGGTTTCCAGGTCGCGGATCTCGCCGACCATGATGACGTCGGGATCCTGCCGCAGGAAGGATTTCAGTGCCGCCGAAAAGGTCAACCCGGCCTTGTCGTTGACGTTGACCTGGTTGATGCCGGGCAGCTGGATTTCCGCCGGGTCTTCCGCCGTCGAGATATTGACGTCAGGCTTGTTGAGAATATTCAGACAGGTGTAGAGCGACACGGTCTTGCCGGAACCGGTCGGACCGGTCACCAGCACCATGCCGTAGGGACGCTGCACCGCGTTCAGCAGCAGTTCCTTCTGCCACGGCTCGTAGCCCAGCGCCTCGATCCCCAACTGCGCGCTGGCTGGGTCGAGAATCCGCATGACGATCTTTTCGCCATACAGCGTGGGCAGGGTGCTGACCCGGAAATCGATGGCACGGCTCTTCGACAGCACCATTTTCATGCGGCCGTCCTGCGGCACGCGCTTCTCCGAGATATCCAGCCGCGACAGCACCTTGATGCGCGAGGCCACCTTGTCCTTGATCGCCATCGGCGGCTGCGCTACTTCGGACAGGATGCCGTCACGGCGGTAGCGGATGCGGTAGTATTTTTCGTAGGGCTCGAAATGGATGTCGGATGCACCCTGATTAATGGCGTCCAGCATGATCTTTTGCAGATAGCGCACCACCGGCGCATCGTCGATTTCGATGCCGCCAGTATCCTGCTGGGCAGCGGCGGCACTTTCCTCGTCGGCGAAATCCAGATTGAGTTCCTCGGTATTCAACACCGCCATCGTGTTGTCGTCTGCCTCACCCGCTTTCTGGATCAGCTTGCCGAGCTTGTCGTCCTCCACCACCATTGGTTCCACTGCCTGCCCGGTCTGGAACTTCACTTCGTCCAGCGCCTGCAGATGCGTCGGGTCGGAGGTCGCCACGTACAGCTTGTTGCCCCGCTGGTACAGGGCAATCACGCGCCGTTTTTGCACCAGCTTCGGATCGAGCACCCCTTGCGGCAGGTTCTCCACATCCATGGCATTCAGATCGAGGAAAGGGTAGCCGAACGAGATGGCCGCGAATTCGGCGACCTGGTCGGCCTTGAAACGCTTTCCCTTGATCAGCTCGGTCACGAACGATTCACCCGACTGGCTGGCGCGCTTCCATACGCCCTCGGCATCGTCCTCGGACAGCCAGCCATGGTTGACCATGGCGCGTGCCAGTCCGGTTAAATTATTGGTGTTTGTCACAGCAGCCATTAGCTCGGTTCCAGACAAGTCCAGCATCAGGTTATTCCTCACTCGCCGAAAAGCGGCGAATGGGCGATCACAGGCCTTAACGGCGATCTTTCGCCTAAATTGAGGTGTTTCCGGACGAGCCGGCATCGGATGGCGGCGGATAGATGCGCGCCATCTTCACTGCCCGATCCTGTGTCTGCACGATTTCCACCGGCACGCCGCCCAGTTTGATGCTCACTCCCGCCTCGGGAATGTCCTCGAAATGCTCCAGCAGCAGGCCATTCAGTGTCTTCGGACCGTCCAGCGGCAACGACAGGCCCAGCTTGCGGTTCAGATGGCGCAGCAGGACGGAGCCCTCGGCCAGCCAGCTGCCATCCGCTTCACGCCGCAGGTAACCCGTGTCCGACGGCGCCTGCGTGGTGAATTCGCCGACCATTTCCTCCAGCAGGTCTTCCAGCGTCACCAGTCCCTGCAGCTCGCCGTATTCGTCGACTACCAGCGCCAGGCGGCGACGGCCGCCCTGGAAATTGCGCAACTGGGTAAACAGCGGCGTCCCCGCCGGAACGAAATAGGGCTCCTCGAGATTTTCCTTCAGGGTCTCAGGATCCAGTTCCTCGCCGGCCAGCGCGTGCAGCACCCGCCGCACATGCAGCACGCCGAGCAGGTTGTCGGACGAGCCCGCATGCACCACCAGCCGGGTATGGTGGCTGGTGGAAATCTGCTGGCGTAGCCGCTCGGGGGCGTCCTCGATATCGATCGCCTCAATCTGGTTGCGCGGCGTCATTACATCGTCGACGGTGATGTCTTCCAGTTCCAGCAGATTCACCAGGATCCTGTGGTGTTCGCGCGGCAACACCCCGGACGATTCCAGCACGATGGTGCGCAACTCCTCCAGGCCGAGACGGCTGCCGTGCCCCGGCTCGGGCGGTTTGATCCGCAACAGCCGCAGGATGCCATGCACGAACAGGTTGACGAACCAGACCACCGGATACGTCAGCTTGAGCATCGGCATCAGCACATACGCGGCCGGATAGGCGACGCGCTCGGGATAGGACGCGCCGAGCACCTTGGGTGTGACTTCGCTAAACACCAGGATCAGGAAGGTCAGCAGCAGCGTCGCCAGCGACAGCGCAAGATCCGATTCGCCGAACAGACGTATGGAAATGATCGTCGCCAACGTCGCAGCCGCAATATTGACCAGATTGTTGCCGAGCAGAATCACGCCCAGCAGCTTGTCGGTCTGATTCAGCAGCGACAGCGTCAGCATCGCGCCGCGGTGGCCGGTTTCTGCAGCATGGCGCAGCCGATAGCGGTTGATCGCCATCATGGCGGTTTCGGATGCGGAAAAGCAGGCCGACAAAAACAACAGGCCCGCGAGCAGGCCGAACAGGGTATCGATAGAGAGGGCTTCCAAGGGCTATTCCCGAAAAAAGCGGCGCAAAGGCGCCGGTGGGCGGAATTCAGCGCCCAAGCAGCACTTCCATCACGAACTGGGTCCCCAGATAGGCCAGCAGCAGCAGGATAAAGCCCGTGATCGTCCAGACCAGCGCCGTGCGCCCGCGCCAGCCGCGGAAATGCCGCCCCGCCAGCAGGCCGCCGAACACCAGCCAGGACAGGATGGCGAACACGGACTTGTGGGAGAACTGCAAAGGCGTTCCGAAGAGCTCCTCCGAGAAAAACACGCCGCTGAACACCGCCAGGGTCAGCAGCACGAATCCGACGCCGATGGTCCTGAACAGCATTGCTTCCAGCGTCAGCAGCGGCGGCGCGCCGTCCTGCATGAGCGCGCCGCGATGCAGCTGCTTTTCCAGCATGGTCATCAGCACCGCATGCAAGACCGCTACGGCCAGCAGGCCATAGGCGAGAAAAGACACGACCAGATGCGTGCGCAGCGCCAGTGCCTGCGAGTCGGGAATGGCATGGGTGGCGGGGGAAAACGCCATGACCAGCACCGACACCGCCGCCAGCCCGCTGACCCACGACTGCAGGCGCGCCAGCGGCGTACTCTGGCTCGTCAGCCAGTAGGTCAGCGCGGTCAGCCACAAAATCGTCGACAGGGAATTGCCGAAGCCGAGCCGGATATCGCCCTGTCCCAGCATCGACTGATAAATCAGCGCGCCGTGGGCCAGCAGGGCCAGCGGCAGCAGCCAGCGCACCGACGTGGCGGGCGAGGGGCGCCGCAGGCGCCAGGCCACCCAGCCATACAGCGCGCTCACACATAAAGTAACCAGCAATAGTGGAGACATTCGTTAAAATGGAACTCTGAATTCAGCCAGCCCCATTATCCACGCCGCCCATAGCGGCAACAAGGAAGACGTGTTAAAGAACCGCCATGCTAGATAATCTAAGCGGACGCCTCGCCGGCGTCGTCAAGTCCCTGCGCGGACAGGCGCGCATCACCGAAGCCAACGTGCAGGACACGTTGCGCCAGGTGCGCCTGGCCTTGCTGGAAGCCGACGTCGCGCTGCCAGTGGTCAAGGACTTCATCGAAGCGGTGAAGACCCGCGCGCTGGGCCAGGAAGTGCTCGCCAGCCTGTCGCCGGGCCAGGCGCTGATCGGCATTGTCCACGAAGAGCTCACCCGCCTGATGGGCGGCGAAAACGCCGACCTCAACCTGGCCGCCACGCCGCCCGCCGTGATCTTGATGGCCGGCCTGCAGGGCTCCGGCAAAACCACCACCAGCGGCAAGCTCGCGCTGCTGCTGAAGAACCGCAAGAAAAAAGTCCTGCTCGCCTCCGCCGACGTCTACCGTCCCGCCGCCATCGACCAGTTGCGACAGCTCGCCACCCAGCTCGACGTCGGCTTTTTCGAGGCAGGCGACGAGCGCGACCCCCTGAAAATCGCGCAGGCCGCGCAGGAGCATGCGCGCCGCCAGTTCTATGACGTGCTGATCGTCGACACCGCCGGCCGGCTGGCAATCGACGAAGCGATGATGAATGAGATCCGCGCGCTGCACGCCACGGTCGATCCCGTCGAAACCCTGTTCGTGGTCGACGCCATGCAGGGCCAGGACGCGGTCAACGTCGCCCGCGCCTTCAACGAGGCACTGCCGCTCACCGGCATCGTGCTGACCAAGCTCGACGGCGATTCGCGTGGCGGCGCAGCGCTGTCGGTGCGCCACATCACCGGCAAGCCGCTCAAGTTCATCGGCGTCGGCGAAAAGCCTACCGGACTGGAAGCCTTCCACCCCGAGCGCATGGCGCAGCGCATTCTCGGTATGGGCGACGTGCTCTCGCTGATCGAGCAGGCGCAGGGCTCGGTCGACATGGCCGAGGCCAGGAAGCTTGCCGACAAGGTCAAGAAAGGCAAGGATTTCGACCTCGAGGACTTCAAGTCGCAAATCCAGCAAATGCGCAAAATGGGCGGTCTCTCGGCGCTGATGGACAAACTCCCCGGCGCCGGACAAATGGCCGTGCCGGCGGGCGCCGACGACAAGTCCGTCAACCGGCTGGAGGGCATCATCAACAGCATGACGCCGCTGGAACGCCGCAAGCCCGACATCATCAAGGCCAGCCGCAAGCGCCGCATCGCCACCGGCGCCGGGGTGCAGGTACAGGAAGTCAACAAGCTGCTGAAGCAGTTCGAGCAGGCGCAGAAGATGATGAAAATGATGGGCAAGGGTGGCATCTCCAAAATGATGCGCGGCATGAAAGGCATGCTGCCCGGAATGCGGTGATGCCGGCACACTGGCAAGTCGGGGATTTTTGGGTATAATTCCCGGTTTTCTCCGTTTACCCAGTGGGTTAAATCATGGTCGTTATTCGTCTTTCGCGCGGCGGCGCTAAAAACCGCCCCTTCTACAACGTGGTGGTGGCCGATTCGCGCTGCCGCCGCGATGGCCGCTTCATCGAGCGCGTCGGCTTCTACAATCCGGTCGCCGCTGCGGGCTCCGAAGCGCTGCGCCTGGATCAGGAACGCATCAGCTACTGGACCGGCAACGGCGCACAGCTGTCCGACACCGTCGCCCGCCTGGTCAAGCAGAACAAGTCCGCTGCCGCTGCCTGATTTCAATCGGGACAGCAGGGCCGAGATACTTGAGCCAAGATAGCGACTGGATCGTGATGGGGCGCATCGCCGCCCCGTTCGGCATCAAGGGCTGGGTCAAGGTCCAGACCTTCAGCGACGACCCGGCAACGCTGATGGATTTTGAATCCTGGCGCGTCGGACGTGGCGAGCAGCAGGTGCATTACGCCGTCGAGGCCGTCCAGGATCACAGCAACACCCTGGTCGCCAAACTGGTCGGCATCGATGATCGCGACGCGGCGTACACCCTGCGCGGCCAGGAAATCTCGGTGGCGCGCAGCGACTTGCCGCCGCCGCAGGAAAACGAGTTTTACTGGTCGGATCTTATCGGTCTGAAAGCCGTCAACCGCGAAGGTGTCGAACTCGGGCGGGTGGACAGCCTGCTGGAAACCGGCGCGCACGACGTGCTGGTCGTCAAGGGAACGCGCGAACACCTGATCCCGTTCGTCGCGGCCTTCGTCGGCAAGGTCGACGTGACAGGCGGCCAGATCGAGGTGGACTGGGGCGAGGATTACTAAGATGGAAGGGGTGCGCTTCGATGCCGTCACCCTCTTCCCCGAGATGTTCGATGCCGTGCTGGATTACGGCATCACCCGGCGGGCGCTGGATCGCGGGCTGTACCGGTTCAAGTCGTGGAATCCGCGCGACTTTACCGACGACCCGCACCGCACGGTGGACGACCGCCCCTACGGCGGCGGGCCCGGGATGCTGATGCAGGCCGAGCCGCTGGAGCGCGCGCTGAACGCCGTGCAGCAGGATCTGGCCAGCGAGAACTTGACGCCGTGGGTGGTGCATTTTTCCCCCCGCGGGCGTCCGCTGACACACCAGCGGGTGATGGAACTGAAGGAAGCCGCGCTAAACCAGAATCGCGCACTGGCTTTGCTGTGCGGGCGTTATGAAGGCATCGACGAGCGGCTGTTGCAGCGCCGCGTGGACGAGGAACTGTCGCTCGGCGACTTTGTGCTGTCGGGCGGCGAATTGCCCGCGCTGGCGCTGATGGATGCGATCATCCGCTTGTTGCCGGGCGCGTTGAACGACGCCGATTCGGCGCTGGAAGATTCCTTCGCCAACGGCTTGCTCGACTGCCCCCACTACACCCGTCCCGAAGTCTGGCAGGGGATGGCGGTGCCGGACGTGTTGAAAAGCGGCAACCACGCCGCGATCGCCCAGTGGCGGTTGCAGCAGAGCCTGACGATCACGGCGACCCATCGCCCCGATCTGCTGGCGAAGCGCGGCTTGTCGAAGCAGGAACAGGAACTTCTCGCGGCGCACCCGCCCGGTGCGCCGCGGAATTAAAGCGGTACGGAACCCCGTGCCATGTGAAACGGCGTGACGTCCGCCCGGCAGTCCAAACAGACCCGGTAGCGCACCTCTCCCGCCAGATGCAAGGAAACATCATGAACATCATCGAGCAGCTCGAACAGGAAGAAATCGCCCGCCTGGACAAAACCCTTCCCGACTTCGCCCCCGGCGACACCATCGTCGTCCAGGTGAAAGTGAAGGAAGGCGCCCGCGAGCGTCTTCAGGCCTATGAAGGCGTCGTTATCGCCAAGCGCAACCGCGGCCTCAACTCCGCCTTCACCGTGCGCAAGATCTCTGCCGGCGAAGGCGTCGAACGCACCTTCCAGACCCATTCGCCGCTGGTCGCCAGCGTCGAAATCAAGCGCCGCGGCGACGTCCGCCGCGCCAAGCTGTACTACCTGCGTCAGCGCTCCGGCAAGTCCGCCCGCATCAAGGAAAAGCTGCCCGCCCGCAAGGTCAAAGGCGGCACACCCGCTGTAGCTGCCGAATAAGCAGCCTTCCTGCCGCAACGCAAAACGCCCGCTTCATGCGGGTGTTTTTGTTTGTGCCGGGCGCTAAAATGCGGCATGCCTATCTACGATGCCATTCTGGATGCGCCAGCCTGCCACCTCGGCGCGATCTTCACCGGCGAAGCCCTGACACGGCTGGACCTTCTGCCCCTCGACACGCCCGTCTCCGGACAAACCAACAGGCATGTCCGCCAACTCGCCGACGAACTGGAAGCCTACTGGCACAATCCTGCCCACACTTTCGACCTGCTCTTCGTGCCGGCCGGCACGCCGTTTCAACTGCGGGTGTGGCACGCGCTGATGGCCATTCCTGTCGGGCAGCCGGCGACCTATGGCGCGCTGGCGAAACGGCTCGGCACCGCGGCGCGCGCGGTCGGCCAGGCGTGTGCTTCGAACCCCCTGCCCATCCTCATTCCCTGTCACCGTGTAGTGGCGGCGAACGGTCTGGGCGGCTTCATGCATGCCTCCAGCGGCGCGCCGCTGGATGTGAAAACCTGGCTGCTGGCGCATGAACAACGCGCTGATTGACCAGTTCTGCGATCACCTGTGGCTGGAAGACGGGCTGGCCAACCTGACGCTGGCGGCTTACCGGCGCGACCTGAAGACCTTTGGCGCCTGGCTTGAAAAAGAACGCAGCCATGCGCTAAATGCCGCCGCCACGGGCGATATCGAAGCCTATCTGGCGTGGCGCTTTGTCGGTCGCGCGCAACCGCGCAGCGCGGCACGCTACACCTCGGCGCTGAAGCGCTTTTATCGCTATCTGCTGCGCGAGAACCTGATCGCCTTTGACCCCACGCTCAATCTCGACAGCCCCAGGCTGCCGCGCTCGCTGCCGAAAACACTGACCGAAACCGACGTGGAACACCTGCTCGACAGCGCCGATACCGCCACCCCGCTGGGGCTGCGTGACCGCGCGATGCTGGAGACACTGTATGCCACCGGCTTGCGGGTATCGGAACTGGTGGGGCTGAAGCTGACGGCGGTGAACCTCAACGACGGCGTGCTGCGCGTCACCGGCAAGGGCAACAAGGACCGGCTGGTGCCGCTGGGGGAGGAAGCGGTGAATTGGCTCAGGCGCTACCTGGCGGAGTCGCGGCCGCTGCTGCTGGAAAGACAGCTTTCCGATGCGGTGTTTGTGACCGCACGCGGCGGCGGCATGACGCGGCAGGCATTCTGGTATCTCATCAAGCGGCATGCCCGCACCGCCTGCATCACCCGCCCGCTGTCGCCGCACACCCTGCGCCACGCCTTCGCCACCCACCTTCTGAACCATGGCGCCGACCTGCGGGTGGTACAGATGCTGCTCGGCCACAGCGATATTTCCACCACGCAGATCTACACGCACGTCGCGCGCGAACGGATGAAACAGCTCCACGCGCAGCATCATCCGCGCGGCTGAATTTATGGGTAAGCAATCCGCTCCATCAGGCGGTTGTAGCCCGGCTGACCGTCGAGCCGGCGCTGCCCTGTCCGTGCCGCCTCGACGTTGCCGGTGAACTAGCGACAGCGTGCGCGACGGTCACCTCGCCAGTTGAGGATCAGTTCTGCGCATCATATCCGGCCATCCATTTTTTCAGCCATCACACCCGCGTGCTGCGGCGGGCGAGGTAAAACCACTCCTGTCCCGGCAGTGCTTTGGGATTGGGGAAGACGATGTAACCATCGCTATCCGCCAATACCGGCCTGCCGTCGTGGCGCGTACCGATGACTTCCCCCATCCGCACCCGGTCGAAGCTGGACCAGCCGTGCACAAAGGCATCTTCCGCATGGGCACGGTCGACGACCCGGTACAGGCGCAGCGCCTCGGTATCCGCCACTGGGGCCGGCACGGGCGCGTCGCTCAGCCGCAGATGCGCAAACGCATTGCGGATGGCGTGCCAGGCCACCTCGGGCGCGGCCGGATCGTCATGCTGACCGCATTCCAGGGTAAGCGCGATACCGCCCTGCGCGCGCATGTACTCGGTCGTTCCAACGCCATAATGCACATCGGCCTCGCGCGACGACGCGCCGGCTGCCAGACGGCGGGCGACGCCGGCGGCATAGGTGTCGAGCCAGCCATCGACGAAGCGGTGCACGCCCAGGCTCAGCGCCAGCGCGGTTTCCTCGGCCGCGCGTGCAAACGGCTCCAGCGTGCCGCCGTTGTCTTGCGGTCCGAGCATGACGAAGGGCTGACCGGCGGTATGAAACGAATGCAGGTCAAGCAGCGCATCATGCTGCGCCAGCAGCGGACACAGCCAGTTGGCGATGCGGTCCTCGAACTCGACCGGCGTGTCGGTCGGCACCAGATTGCGGTTGAGATTGCGATCGCCCATGCGCTGGCGGCGGGCATAGGCCAGGGGATTGGTGACCGCAACGAAGGTGACGCTGCCCGCGGCAATCCCCACCTGGCCGGATTCGATCTCCGCGATCACACGGCGAATTGCCTGCGTGCCGCAGGTTTCGTTACCGTGTACCGCGCCCAGCACGATCAGGCGCGTGCCCGGCGCCAGGCCGGTGAACGACACGGATTGAAAATGCAACAATTCAAGCTCACTCATACGCTTATGGCCTTGAACAACAGCGACACGCTGGATACCAGCAACAATATACCGACCAGCCGCGTCATCTGCGCCTGGCTCAGGCCGACATGCGCCCGCCCGCCCAGGTAGAGCGCGCCCAGCACCAGCGGCAGCGCGACGAAATAGGCGATCCACACCTTGGCCGTCATCAGCAGCCCGGCCACCAGAAAGCTGACGATTCGCGTCAACCCTTCGGTAAAAAACAGCGCCGAAAAGGTCGCGCGCAAATCGCTCTTGTCGCGAATGCGATGGCTCAGATAAATCACATACGGCGGCCCGCCGGTGCCGAACAATGCCCCGACGGTGCCACCGGTGAGCGCCGCCGGCACCGCCCAGCCGCGCGAGACCGGTTTCTCGCCGTGGATATTGAACAGGCTGCGCAGCGCGAAAATGAAGACAAATCCGGCCAGGGCAATCAGCATGGGGCCGGGGGACAGATTGATCAGCAGGCTGGTGCCCAGCACCACCCCGACAACGCCGAACGGAATCAGCACGCCAATCTCGTCCCATTTCACGCGCTTGAAATGGAGGCCTCCGATCACGATCGACGCGGTAAAATCCAGCAGCAGAACCAGCGGCACGACGAATTTCAGCGGCAGGAACAATGCCAGCAAGGGCACCGAAATCAGCCCCGAGCCAAAGCCGGTGATGCCGCGAATGAAATACGCCGCCAGCAGGATGGCGGCCATGGCGGCCATGTGCTCGAAGCTCACAGACGCGCGCCGCGCTCGATGGTGATGCCCAATTCCTTGATGCCCGGGATGATGGCGAACTTGGTGACCGACACCCTCACCCACGGCGCGCCGAATTCATCCCGCACAATGGCGGCCACATGCTCGGCGACCGACTCGACCAGGGTGATCGGCCGCGGCGCGTTGTGCAGGGAGTCCTTCACCCGCTTGGCCACCGCACCATAATCGATGGTGTCGGCGACGTTGTCGGTGCCGCCGGCCTTGCTGTCCGGCAGGCCGATTTCGAGATCGAGCCGCACCGGCTGAGGCACTTTGCGTTCCCACTCGTATATGCCGATAATCAGCTCGAGGCGAAAGTCCCGCAAAAATAGAATATCCATAGTCTTCTTCATCCACGGCACAGCCCCAAGGGCTCAACCAAACCTGCCATTTTACTGACTTCGCCATGACCACGTTGCTGTTTGTTGCCGCCGCCTATCTGCTGGGCTCGATTTCGTTTGCCGTGATCGTCAGCCGCGCCATGCACCTGCCCGACCCACGCCAATACGGATCGGGCAATCCGGGGGCGACCAACATGCTGCGTTCCGGGCGCAAGGCGGCTGCCGTGCTGACACTGCTCGGCGACATGTCGAAAGGCTGGGTGGCGGTGGTGGCAGCGCGCGCACTGGCGCTGCAATTCAACCTCGACGACAGTGTCGTGCTGCTGTGCGCGCTGGCCGTGTTCATCGGCCATCTGTTCCCGGTATTTTTCGGCTTCAAGGGCGGCAAGGGCGTCGCCACCGCGCTCGGTGTGCTGGTCGGCCTCAATCCCTGGCTCGGGCTGGCGTGCTTGCTGACCTGGCTGTTGATGGCGGGGGTATTCCGCATTTCCTCGCTCGCCGCAGTGACCACCGCGGTGCTCGCCCCGGTCTACACCGGGCTGCTGTTGGGTTGGGGGAGCACCGCGATTGCCGTGCTGGCGATCGCACTGCTGCTGGTCTATCGTCACAAGAGCAACCTCATCAAACTGGTCAACGGCGAGGAGGGGCGCATCGGCGTCCGCTCCTGACCCGGCCCGACGAATATGGCCCTGTTCGACAAAACCATCGACCACGCAAAGGACAGCCTTGCCGAGGTGTCGCGCGATGCGATCGACCGCGCAGGCGAGCGTCTGTCGCATGTGGTGAAAGACGGCGTCCTGCAGGCCGGCACCGAGCTGAAGGACGTCATCTGGCGCGCCAGCCAGGAAATCGACACCAAGCTCGACAAGATTTCCGACGAGTTGCATGCCCAGCGCCAGTTCACCAAGGACGATGTGCGCGAACTGGTCGATTACGCCGGAGAAAGACTCGGCACCGTGATGGACGCGCGCATCGTCCATGCCAAGTCGGAACTCTCGTCGCTGGTGCAGGAAAAGGTCGAATACTTCAAGCGCGAGATCGACGGCTTCTTCATCGAGCGGCAGCGCGACCTCGCGCGCGAGCGGCGGCGGCTGTTCATCAACGTCGCCATCGCCATTCTGGCGTCGCTGTCGCTGGGCTTCGTGTCCTGGCTGTACCACCAGTATCTCGGCGGCGGAATCGACGTATTCGCCATCTTCCGCATCGTGTTTGCCTCGCTGATGGGCGGCTATGCAGCCTACCTCGCGGTCAAGCTGCTGCGCCGCTGGCTGCTGATGTCGGAACACAAGAAAGACACGCTGTTTCTGGTCAGCCGCTACTGGGGCGTGCTGCGGCCGGAAAGTATTTTTGGCACGGTTGTTCTGGTAAGTCTGATGGCGGTGCTGGTCGGATTTTTACTGTTTCCCGAGCAGATTGCACAACTGACCGGCAGCGAAAAATGGCTCAAGGCCTTGCGCGAGGCCTACCCGATCTTCAAGCAGTAAATCGCCGCGATGTTTCAACCCGTTACGCGGCGTCGAGCGTCGCCAGTTCCCAGCGCGGCTTGACCGCGAACGTCAGATCCGGCTGTGCCGATGGCAATTTCAGCCGCGACACCAGCCGTTGCGCGCCGGCGTAGGCGATCATCGCGCCGTTGTCGGTGCAAAATTCCAGCCGCGGGTAGAACACGTCGATGCCGCGCGCCGCGGCGTCGCGCGTGAGCCGCTCGCGCAAGTGCGCGTTGGCGCCGACGCCGCCCGCCACCACCAGCCGCGTTGCGCCGCTGTGCGCACAGGCCGCCAGACTTTTTTTCACCAGCACCTCCACCGCCGCGGACTGGAACGCCGCAGCGATGTCAGCCGCCTCGCCCAGCCCGACCTTGCGTACCAGCGTCAGCACTGCGGTTTTGAGCCCGCTGAAGCTGAAATCGAAATCGCCCGAATTCAACATCGGACGCGGCAAACTGAAGCGGCCGGAATCGCCCGTAGCCGCCAGCGCCGACAGCGCCGGCCCGCCCGGATAGCCCAGCCCCAGCAGCTGGGCGGTCTTGTCGAAAGCCTCGCCCGCCGCGTCGTCCAGCGTCTCGCCCAGCAGGGTGTAGCATCCGACGCCGGACACCAGCATCAGCTGCGTGTGCCCGCCGGACACCAGCAGGGCGACGAACGGGAATTGCGGCGGCGTATCGGAAATCAGCGGCGACAGCATGTGGCCTTCGAGGTGGTGCACCCCGACCGCGGGGATGGCCAGCGCATAAGCCAGCGCACGCGCCATCCCGGCGCCCACCAGCAAGGCGCCGGCGAGCCCCGGCCCCTCGGTGTAGGCAATGCCATCGATATCGGAAAGTGTGCGGTCACTTCCGGCCAACACCTCGCGGGTCAGGGGCAATACCCGTCGGATATGGTCGCGCGACGCCAGTTCCGGCACCACCCCGCCATACGCGTTGTGCATGGCGATCTGCGAATACAGCGCATGCGCCAAGAGGCCGTGCGCGCTGTCATACAGCGCGACACCGGTTTCATCGCAGGAGGATTCGACGCCAAGCACAAGCATAGGAAACGGGGGGACTGGAAAAATCCTTGAGGGCTTGCTATTATTCTCGTTTTTCCAGTTTCCAGGAAGCCATCCCCACATGCCCCACGTCAAAGTCAAAGAAAATGAGCCGTTCGATGTCGCCCTGCGCCGCTTCAAGCGTTCCATCGAAAAAGTCGGCCTCTTGACCGAACTGCGCGCCCGCACGTTTTACGAGAAGCCCACCGCCGAACGCAAGCGCAAGCTCGCCGCCGCGGTCAAGCGCCAGAGCAAGCGCCTGCGCGGCCAGCAACTGCCTCCCAAGATGTATTGATTCTGGGTTCACGCAGAATCGCGCCACCCCATGTCGCTCAAGGCACGCGTCACTGACGACATGAAAACAGCCATGCGCGCCAGGGAAACGGTGCGCCTCGGTACGATTCGCCTGCTTCTCGCTGCCATCAAGCAGAAAGAAATCGACGAACGCATCGAACTGGACGACGCTGCGGTCAGCAGCATCGTCGAAAAACTCATCAAGCAACGCAAGGACTCAATCAGCCAGTTTCAGGCGGCCGGTCGCGACGATCTGGTGGCGGTGGAACAGGCCGAGCTCGCCGTGCTGCAGGCCTATCTGCCCGAGCAGTTCTCCGCCGCCGAGGTGGAAGCCGCGGTCACGGCGGCGATTGCCGAATCCGGCGCGTCCAGCGTCAAGGACATGGGCAAGGTGATGGGGCTATTGAAGCCCCGCCTCGCAGGCCGTGCCGACATGGGCCAGGCTTCCGCACTGATCAAGGCCCGCCTCGCGGGCTGAGTCCCACCCGCGCGCCCCCGGGTTTATCATGCAACAACCATGATCCCGCGCGATTTCATCGACACCCTGCTCGCCCGCGTCGACATCGTCGACGTCATCGACCGGCGCGTGCCGCTGAAAAAAGCCGGGCAGAATTACCAGGCCTGCTGCCCCTTCCACAGCGAAAAAACCCCCTCCTTTACGGTCAGCCCGACCAAGCAGTTCTATCACTGCTTCGGCTGCGGCGCGCACGGTAGCGCGCTCGGCTTCCTGATGGAATATGAGCACATGGGCTTTCCCGACGCGGTGGCGGCGCTGGCGCAGGATACCGGCCTGCCAGTGCCGGAATCCGGCGAACCCGACCGCCCCAAGCCGCCGCCCGCGCTATGGGAGGCGCTGGAACAGGCCGCGCAGTTCTATAAAAAACAACTCAAGCAGACGCCGTGCGCCATCGACTATCTGAAAAAGCGTGGGCTGACCGGCGCCATCGCCGCCCGCTACGGCATCGGCTACGCGCCGGAAGGGTGGTCACCGCTAAAGCAGGTTTTCACCGATTACACGGCGGATGCCCTCGCCGCATCGGGACTGGTCATCGACGGCGACAATCGACGCTACGACCGCTTTCGCGACCGCATCATGTTCCCCATCAAGAACACCAAGGGCCAGATTGTCGGCTTCGGCGGCCGGGTGCTCGACAAGGGGGAGCCGAAATACCTCAATTCGCCGGAAACCCCGCTGTTCCACAAAGGCTCGGAGCTTTACGGCCTGTTCGAAGCACGCGCCGCGATCAAGGCTGCAGGACGCGCGATCGTGGTCGAAGGCTATATGGACGTAGTCGCACTGGCGCAGCACGGCGTGGAATTTGCCGTCGCCGCACTGGGGACGGCCACCACACCGATTCATGTACGCACCCTGCTGCGCCACACCGACCGTCTGATCTACGCTTTCGACGGCGACAACGCCGGCCGCAAGGCCGCCTGGCGCGCACTCGAAAACTCACTGGAAGCGCTGCAGGACGGCAAGGAAGTCAGCTTCCTGTTCCTGCCCGAAGGTGAAGACCCCGACAGCACCATCCGTGCCCACGGACAGGCTGCCTTTTTGAAACTGCTGGACACCGACACCCTGCCGCTCTCGGCCTTTCTGGTGCGCGAACTGTCGCGCGACCGCAACCTCGACAGCCAGGAGGGTCGCGCCACGCTGATCAAGGAAGCGAAACCCCTGCTGGAGAAAATTGGTGCGCCGCTGCTGGCCCGTCTGATCCAGCGGCAAATCGCAGAACTTGCGCACTTGCAGGCCGATGAGATCGGCCTCCTGGGGACGAAGCCCGGTGTCGTCCGGCGCCCCCTCTTGCGCCCGCAGCGGCGGCCGGCACCATCGCGCGTGCGCAGCCTGGCCCGCACCCTGCTAATGAACCCGCAGCGCGTCGCCGAAGTCGATCCCTGCTGGCTGAACGTGAACGACCCGTTATGCGGGCACATGAGCGAACTGATGAGCTGGCTGCGCGACGTGGGTCCGCTCAAGCCGCAAACACTCACCGAAGCCGCCAAAGGCAGCACGCTTGAACCGCTGATCGAGGAACTGATGACGGATTTGCTCGACAAAGATGATAGCTGGGACTGGAACGCGGAATTCGATGGCGCCGTCAAGCAGCTGCGCGACGACTGGCAGCGCCGCCGCTGGCAGGAATTGGCGACGCGGCCGCTGGACAGCCTGAGCGCCGGCGAACGCCAGGAATTGACTGAACTAGCACGATTCTAGCTTGTCACACGCCTCAAGACAAAGTCCCGGTTTGCGGTACAATTACCGGTTTTTGAAAGATTTTTTTCTGCCCGGGCCGGTTGCGTGGGCAGAACCTGAGCGGAGAAAGACCTGTGGCAGTACGTGGAAGAAAACCGGGTGGCGGCACCAAGAAAGCCGAAGCGCTGATCCCCCTGAAAGAGTTGACGCCGGTTGAGGCCGAGGCGCGTCGCACCCAGCTGAAAAACCTGATCATCCTGGGCAAGGAACGCGGCTTTTTGACCTACGCCGAAATCAACGACCACCTGCCCGACGAGGTGCTGGACGCCGACCAGATCGAAGGCGTGATCGGCATGATCAACGATATGGGCATCCAGGTCTACGACGAGGCGCCGGATGCCGAAACCCTGTTGATGCAGGGCTCCGCGCCCGCCGTCGCGGACGAAGACGTGGTGGCCGAAGCCGAGCAGGCGCTGACCACGGTCGATTCGGAATTCGGCCGCACCACCGATCCGGTGCGCATGTACATGCGCGAAATGGGCTCGGTCGACCTGCTCACCCGCGAGGGCGAAATCGAAATCGCCAAGCGCATCGAGGAAGGTCTGCGCCACATGGTGCAGGCCATTTCGTCGTGCCCGCTCACCATCCAGCAAATCCTCGACATGGCAACGCAGGTCGAAAAGGACGAGCTGCGCATCGACGAACTGATCGACGGCTTTGTCGAAGCCGAAACCCCAGTCGCTGAGACTGCCGCCGACACGGCCGACGAAGAGGACACGGCCGACGGAGACGACGCCGAAGAAGACGAAGAAGAAGAAGACGATGAAAAAGCCAGCGCGGCCATGGCTGCCGCCAACCTGGCACAACTCAAAGTCAAGGCGCTGGCGCAGCTCGACCTCATCCGCAAGGCCTATAAAAAAGCGCAGGCCGCCCACGTCAAATACGGCCTCGGCAGCCCACAACACATGAAGGCCCAGGGCGAAGTCACCGAACTGCTGATGGCATTCCGCTTCTCGGTGCGCCAGGTCGACCGCCTGTGCGAACAGATCCGCAATGCGGTGGAAGAAGTACGCTCGCACGAGCGCAAGATCATGGCATTCTGCGTCACCCGCTCGGGCATGCCGCGTGCGCATTTCATCAAGACCTTCCCCGGCAACGAAACCAACCTGGGCTGGGTGGACAAGGAAATCGCCGCCAAGAAGGCGTATTGCTCGACGCTCGCCAAAGTGCAGTACGAAGTCAAGGCGCATCAGGAAGCGCTCATCGCGATGCAGGAACGCATCGGCTTGCCGATCAAGAACCTGAAGGACGTCAACAAGCAGATGTCCACCGGCGAAGCCAAGGCACGCCGTGCCAAGCGTGAAATGATCGAGGCCAACCTGCGCCTGGTGATCTCGATCGCCAAGAAATACACCAACCGCGGCCTGCAGTTCCTCGACCTGATCCAGGAAGGCAACATCGGTCTGATGAAGGCGGTGGAGAAATTCGAATACCGTCGCGGCTACAAGTTCTCGACCTACGCCACCTGGTGGATTCGCCAGGCGATCACGCGTTCGATCGCCGATCAGGCGCGCACCATCCGCATCCCGGTGCACATGATCGAAACCATCAACAAGATGAATCGCATCAGCCGCCAGATCCTGCAGGAAACCGGTATCGAGCCCGACCCGACGACGCTGGCGCTGAAGATGGAAATGCCCGAAGACAAGATCCGCAAGATCATGAAAATCGCCAAGGAGCCGATTTCCATGGAAACGCCGATCGGTGACGACGAAGACTCTCACCTTGGCGATTTCATCGAAGACTCCAGCACGCTGTCGCCCGACGATTACGCGATCTACGCCAACCTGCGCGACGCCACCCGCGATGTGCTCGACAGCCTCACCTCGCGCGAAGCCAAGGTGTTGCGGATGCGCTTCGGCATCGAAATGAACACCGACCACACCCTGGAAGAAGTCGGCAAACAGTTCGACGTGACGCGAGAGCGGATTCGCCAGATCGAGGCCAAGGCCCTGCGCAAGTTGCGCCACCCGACCCGTTCAGAAAAGCTGAAAAGCTTTGTCGGCAGCGGCGAACAGTAAGCACTCAGCCCGGCCAGTGGCGGGGCTGCCACGTTTTCGGGTCCGTAGCTCAGCTGGTTAGAGCAGGGGACTCATAATCCCTTGGTCCACGGTTCAAGTCCGTGCGGACCCACCAATTTACCCAACATCAGCGATAATCATCCCCCATAAGAACAAGGGGGAGTCTGATGGAAGGGGAAGCCAGGAAACCCGGCGAGCGCCGTTTGCAGATTTTGCAAACGCTGGCCGCGATGCTGCAGGAACCAAAACCGGAAAAAATTACCACGGCAGCGCTGGCGGCACGCGTCGGCGTGTCGGAAGCGGCGCTGTACCGTCACTTTGCCAGCAAGGCGCAGATGTACGAAGGCCTGATCGAGTTCATCGAACAGACGCTGCTCGGGTTGATCGCGCGCATCACGGCCGACACGCCGTCACCCGCCGCCCAGGTCGAGGCCATTCTCGGCATGCTGCTGAACTTTGCGGAAAAAAATCCGGGGATGACACGGGTGCTGATCGGCGATGCGCTGGTGAACGAAAACGAGCGCCTGCAAAAACGCATCAATCAACTGCATGATCGCATCGAGGCGCAGTTGCGGCAATGCCTGCGCTTTTGCGGCGACCGGCAAGCCGAGCTCAGCGCGCCGCTGGCCAATCTGCTGCAATGCGTGGTGGTGGGACGCTGGCACCAGTTTGCCAAGAGCGGGTTCGCGCGCGCGCCCGGCGGCGACATCCAATTGCTGCTGTCGCGGCTGCTGGGCGCTCAGCCGGCCTGAAGCGCGGCCGGCCCGCACACCGGGCAGGCCGGGTCGCGCGGCACCTTCATCACGTGGGCATCGGCCCGCAGGCCGTCCCACAATAGCAGCCTGCCGATCAGAGGCTCGCCTACCCGGGCCAAATACTTCAGCGCCTCCATCGCCTGCATCGCGCCGACGATACCCACCAGCGGCGAAAACACACCCGCCTCGGCACAGCGTAATTCGGGCTCGTCCGCATGGTCGGGGAACAGGCAGTGATAACACGGAGAGCTGTCGAGGCGCGAATCGAAGACGGCCAGTTGCCCCGAAAATCCGATCGCAGCGCCCGACACCAGCGGCTTGCCCAATGTCACGCAGGCACGGTTGACGGCATGCCGGGTGGCGAAATTGTCCGTCGCGTCGATCACCAGATCGACCGCTGCGACGGCCTCAAGCAAGGCGGCATTCGCCAGCGTCTGGCCGATCGGCTGCACGTCGATTTCCGGGTTGATGGCACGCACGCTGCGCGCCAGCGATGCGGCCTTGTTCTCGCCGATCGCCGCCGTGGCATGGCCGATCTGGCGCTGCAAATTGGTGAGATCGACCGTATCGCCGTCCGCCAGCAGCAACCGCCCGACCCCCGCCGCTCCCAGATACAGCGCCACCGGGCACCCCAGCCCGCCGGCACCGACGATCAGCACCGCCGCATCGCAGATGCGCGCCTGCCCGACCACACCGATTTCCGGCAGCAGGATGTGCCGGCTGTAGCGCAGCAGCAGGTCGTCGGTCAGTTCCATTGGGGGATCGGGTCGTTATTATTTATGGCTATATCACTGTTGGTTGTTGACGCTATATCTTGCTCCCTCCGATGAAGCCCTTACCCTGCGGCATCTCGCAGGCGGCCCCGTGGAAGCGGCTTTAGCCGCGATGCGCCTTGCGGCGCATCGCGGCTAAAGCCGCTCCCGCCAGGCTGGCCAACACCAACAAATAACGGTGAAAGAGCCTTATTTATAGTCGCGCCACTCTTCCGGCGTGTCGTCGCGGTCGCCATGCAAGTGGCGCTCGTAGACCTTCATGAAAGCCTGCTGGGACTTGATATCCGGTTCGTCGGCCGCGACATTGCTGCGCTGCACACTTTCGCTGAAATAAGCCAGCGCGCGCTTGAGCTTGCTCATGAGGCTGTTATCGAGATGAAATCCCTGACTCGCCAGCGCCGTTTCCAGACCTTCCAGGGTGTATTCGCAGATGTGGTAACGCACCAGCAGTCGGCTGCCGTCCGAGCCGACCGTCGCCACCAGCCCCTCCAGTCCGCAGAGCAAAACCAGCGCATGTTCTGCCTGGCCAGGCGGCAGGTCATGGAAAACAATTTCGCGGATTTTTTCGAGGTCACATGGGCGCATGGCACACCACTCAGACAGAATTTATCCAGTATAGCGCTGCTATATGTGCTGTGGCCGGTTTGCAGCCACGGCACATTGAATCAGTTGAATCAACGGCCCTGCAGGATCTGCAAGCCTTTCAGCAGGTTCAGCGCCTGATTCACCTGGTAATCGTTCTTCGAGACGATCTCGCCCGGTTCCAGTGTCATCGGCTTTTTGTCCTCGCCATTCTTGTCCGGTTTGTCTGCTGGCGGCGCCTTGATGACTTCGTCCGGCTTGACCATCGGGGTGGGCTCCTCGCCCACAGGATTGACCAGATGCTTGTCGAGATCGGCCTCGCGGATGCCAAAACCGTTCTCCGATTCAGGCATTGCCGGGTCTTCCACCACGATATCCGGCTCGATGCCCTTGGCCTGGATGGAACGCCCGTTCGGCGTGTAATAGCGCGCGGTGGTGAGCTTGATCGCCGTGCCGTTGCCGATCGGCAGGATGGTCTGCACCGAGCCCTTGCCGAAGGTGCGGGTGCCCATGACGACTGCGCGCTTATGATCCTGCAGCGCGCCCGCCACGATTTCGGACGCCGAGGCCGAGCCACTGTTGACCAGCACTACCATCGGCACGGTCTTCAAACCCTCCGGCAGGTTTTTCAGGTAATCGGACTGCATCGGGCGCAGGTAATGTTCACGGCTGGCGGTCAGCCGCATTTTGGCGTCTTCGCTGCGCCCCTCGGTATACACCACCAGGCTGTCTGGTTTGACGAAGGCGGCCGTCACCGCGACTGCGCCGTTGAGCAGGCCGCCCGGATCGTTGCGCAGATCAAGAATCAGGCCCTTCAGCGGCGCCTTGTTGTCCTTATAGAGGTCGTTCAATGCTTCGGCCAGCAACTCGCCGGTGTGTTCCTGAAACTGCGTCACGCGCACGTAACCATAGCCGGGGTCGACCAGCGTGGACTTGACGCTGCGAATTTTGATGACCGCGCGGGTCAGGGTCAGCACAAGGGGTTTGGTCATGCTCTTGCGTACGATAGTGAGCCTGATGCTCGTCCCCGGCTTGCCGCGCATCCGCTTCACCGCATCGTTCAGCGTCATGCCCTTCACCGGCGTGTCGTCGAGCTTGACGATCAGGTCGCCCGGCTTGACCCCGGCCTTGAAGGCAGGCGTATCCTCGATCGGCGAAATGACCTTGACGAAGCCGTCTTCCATACCGACTTCGATGCCAAGGCCGCCAAACTCGCCCTGGGTGCCGACCTGCAGATCCTTGAACGCCTCGACATCCAGATAGGTGGAGTGCGGATCCAGCCCGGTCAGCATGCCATTGATCGCCTCGGTAATGAGCTTCTTGTCTTCGACCGGCTCGACGTAGTCGTTCTTGATGCGAGCGAACACGTCGGTAAAGGCGCGCAGCTCCTCGACCGGCAGTGCCGTCTCCGCATCCCTGTCGGCGATCGCCGACAGGTTGACCGTCAGCGCGGCGCCGGCCAGCAAGCCGGCCAGACCGACGAGTATGGATTTCGTCTTTTGTGTCATCTCACTTCACCCACAGGAGGGGATTAACAGGACGGCTTTGATGCCGCATTTCAAAATACAGGCCGGGGTCGGGCTGGCCGCCGCTGTTGCCGACCGCGGCGATGGCGTCACCGGGCTGGACCCGTTCGCCCACCTGCTTATACAGACTTTCATTATTACTGTACAGACTCATATAGCCCTCTCCGTGGTCAACAATGATGAGGTTGCCAAAGCCGCGCAGCCACTCGGCAAACACCACCTGCCCAGCTGCGATCGCTTTCACCGCGGCGCCTTCCGCCGCGCGAATGAACAGGCCTTTCCAGCTCACTCCCCCACCCTCTCTCGGAGCGCCGAAGCGGTTCATCAGTTCCCCGGCGACTGGCAGCCGCAGTGAACCTTTCAAGCCGGAAAAAGGCTTATCGGAGCGGAACGCTACCGGTGTTTCGGTATTGACGCCCAGGGCGCGACGCGGCTGGCTGGCCGCGTTCGTCCCGCCTTTTTGATTTTTTTGCGCCTGTTGGGCGGCACGTGCACGCGCCGCCTGCTGCGCCATCAGCCGGTTGAGGCGCTCCACCAGTTGCGTCAGGCTGCGCTCGTCGCGCTTGAGGCTGGTAATTTCACGCCGCTGCTGCTGGATTTGCACCGACAGCTTTTGCAGGATCCGCTCGCGGGCGCGCTTGTCGGCCAGCAGTTTCTTTTGCTCGGCTTCGCGGGCCTTCTGCAGCTGCGTCAATTCGGTCGTCTTTTGTTCGGTCTGCTGCCGCAGCGCTGCCAGTTTCGCCAGGTCGGCGCGAAGCGCCTCGATCGTCTCATGCCGGGCGCGCGAGAGGTGCGCCAGGTAACGCAGATCGCGCGCGGCCTGGTTGGGGTCCGCACCGTTGAGCATGAGTTTGAGCGCATCGCCCTGCCCACGCTGGTAGGCGGCCTTGAGCGCCTGGGCGAGGAAGGCCTGCTGCGCGCGGATGCGTGCCGTCGTAGCGTCAGTCTGTTGCGTCAGCGCATGTAAATCAGTCTGGGCGCGCTGGCGTTCGCCGTCCAGCTGGCGCAACTGGCGCAGCGCGCTGCTGATCGCGCGCTCGGACTGGCCCAGCTCGTCGGCCGCTTCCTGACGGTGTGTCTGGGTACTGCGAAATTCCTGCTGCAGGGTTTGCAGGCGCTGCTTGAGGACATCGAGTTCGGATTGCTTGCGATCGGCCTGGTTGGCGCTGGCGCACAGCGGCCAGATCAATGCCAGCAGGACGAGAAATGGTCTGAAGTTCACCCTGATGAGCTTACCCGAACTTGCACCGGTTTACTCGAATTGCACCAGGGCTTCACCGGTCATTTCAGGAGGTGGCGGCAAACCCATCATTTTCAGCAGGGTCGGGCTGATGTCTTCAAGCGCCCCGGTTTCCGCCAGCGTGGCCGGGCGCCGCCCCACGTAAATCAGCGGCACCAGGTTCAGGGTATGCGCAGTGTGGGCCTGGCCGGTTTCGATATCGCGCATCAGTTCGGCATTGCCGTGGTCAGCGGTCACCAGCACCTCGCCACCGCGCGCCAGCTGGGCCTCTACCACCCGGCCGAGACAGGCGTCCACCGCTTCGATCGCCTTGATGGCCGCATGCAGGTCGCCAGTATGCCCCACCATATCCGGATTGGCGTAGTTGCAGACGATGACGTCGTATTGCTTGCTGTCGATCGCGGCAACCAGTTTTTCGGTCACTTCGAAAGCGCTCATTTCGGGCTTCATGTCGTAGGTGGCGACGTCGGGCGACGGCACCAGCACCCGGTCCTCGCCGGGGAAAGACACTTCCTCGCCGCCGTTGAAAAAGAAGGTGACATGCGGATATTTCTCGGTCTCGGCGATGCGCAGCTGGCGCAGGCCGAGCTTGGCGATGTGTTCGCCTAGACCGTTCTTGATGCGTTCGGGCGGGAACGCCACCGACACGGCAAAGTCGTCGCTGTAGCCGGTCAGCGTGCAGTAGGTGGCCAGGCGCGGGGTGACTTCGCGTTCGAATTCGCTGAAATCGCGCTCGATGAACGGCCGCGACAACTGGCGCGCACGGTCGGAGCGGAAGTTGAGGAAGATTACCGAATCGCCGTCTTCCATCTTCACCGGCTTGCCGTCCGGTGGCAGGATCGCCGTCGCCTTGACGAACTCGTCGGTCTCGCCGCGCGCGTAAGCGGCCTCCAGACCAGCCTGCGGATTATCGGCCCCGAATTCGGCGTGCCCCTGGGTCAGCAGGTCGTAGGCCGATTTGACACGCTGCCAGCGGCGGTCGCGGTCCATCGCATAGTAGCGGCCGATCATCGACGCGATGTGGCCGATGCCGGTCTGTTCGATTTTTTCGTTCAGGCGGCGTAAATACAGTTCGGCGCTTTTCGGCGGCGTGTCGCGGCCATCCAGAAACACGTGCAGGCACACCTTGTTGAGGCCCTCGCGCGCCGCCAGGTCGAGCAGGGCGTGGAAGTGCGATTCGTGGCTGTGCACCCCGCCGTCCGACAGCAGGCCCAGCACGTGCAGGGTCTTGCCGTTGTCGCGCGCCAGATGCACCGCATTCAGCAGGGCCGGGTTGGTGTAGAAATAACCGGACTCGATGGCGCGATCGATGCGGGTGAACTCCTGGTACACCACGCGCCCCGCGCCGATGTTCAGATGCCCCACCTCGGAGTTGCCCATTTGTCCCTTGGGCAGGCCCACCTCGGATTCCGATGCATGAATGAGCGTGTGCGGATGATGCTTCCACAAGCGGTCCCAGTTGGGCTTGCTGGCCTGGGCGATTGCATTGTCGGCACGTTCCGCACGGCAGCCAAAGCCGTCAAGTATGATGAGGAGAACCGGCAGGGTCTTCATGAAGAAATTTGTATAACCTGACTCGTTTTTGTGGAACTATTTTAATATATGCGTGATTGCTAATCTATAAGCAAGGCGTAATGTTGCTTCAATAACGCCAGCGCGGCCTGCGTTTCCACCCGGAACGCGGTCGCATCAGGGTACTACACGAACAGGACCGAGGTTATGAATATGGCAGCTGATTGGGACGAAGTGGACCTCATGGATAAGGACGAGCACATCGAGCAGGCCTCGCGTGCGATGAAAGCCATGTCGCATCCGCTGCGCCTGAAAATTCTCTGCGTGCTGGGCGACAAGGAAATCAGCGTGCAGGAAATCGTCGACCAGGTCGGCACCTCGCAAAGCAACATTTCGCAGCATCTGGCCATCCTGCGCGACAAAGGCGTGCTGCGCACCCGCAAGGTCGCCAACCGCGTGTTCTACCGCGTCGGCGACACCCGCACGCTCAAGCTGCTGAGCATGATGCGCGACGTGTTCTGCGGCTTCGCCAAATAATTATAATTCCTTCCCGACGACAGGCCCGGTCACACACAGGCGTGCCGGACCTGTTTGTTGCTACGGGCAGCGATACGGGGCAGGGGGAACGGCCTGTCGATCGATTCGGCGCACCCAGCTACAGGTTATTGGGATGTTGTTGAATCCATGGGTTGAGCATGTCCATCCGGCAGCCTGCCAGCGCTTCGCCGGGCCATCAGGTATGCTTGGAGCAGGATAAATTATCCTAGTATTAAACTCGCTTCCCGTGCGCCCCTTACGGGCCCATTCAACATGGAGGTGCATTGATGCGGCATACAAAAAAAAAATCAGTCCATCCGAGAACGCTCGCTTTCCTGTGCCTGCTGGCCCTCGCCACGGCCACGCGGGCGGAAACGCTGGATTTCGATCAGGCCGTGCAGCGCGCGCTGGCGCAAAATCCGGACATCATCGTCGCCGGCACGCAAATCGGGCAGGCGGAGGCTGCGGTCAGGCAAAGCACGGGCGCACGGATGCCGAAAATCACCGCCTCGCTCAATGTCACCCGCACCGATGACGCGCTCAATGCCTTCGGTCTCAAGCTGTCGCAGCGCAACGCCACCTTCAACGACTTTGGCGCAGGTGAATTCAACCCTGCCAATCCAGATGTGCTCAGTGTCGCGCCCTACACCCTCAATCACCCCGACGCGGTCAATAACTTCAACGCCCGCCTGGAGGCGCAACTGCCGCTCTACACCGGCGGCATGATCGAAGGCTACATCGAGCAGGCCCGTGCCCATTTGCGGGCCGCGCGCCAGGGCGACGTACTGGCGCGTCAGCAGGTAATCTTCGATGTGCTGCGCGCCTATGAAGGCGTGCATACCGCGCGCGCCTACCGGGATGTCGCCGAGCAGGGGCGTCTGGCTGCCGAAAACTACGTCAAAACCATCAACAGTCTGTTCAAGGGCGGTGTGGTGGTGAAGAGCGATCTGCTGTCCGCCCAGGTGCACCTGGAGGACGCCAAGGTGCAGCAGACCCAGGCTGAGAATGCCGTGCAACAGGCGCTAGACCAGCTCCACCTGTTGCTGGGCATGCCGCTGGCGGCACCGCTTGAGGTGGCCGGCAGCGTGGAGGTGCGTCCGCTGGAAGGCAAGCTGGCCGATTATCAGGACGCAGCGCTCAAGTCCAACCCCGGCCTCGCCGCCTTGCGCAGCCAGGTTGACGCGGCGCAGGCCTCCGTGAAGGTGGCACGCGCCGGTAAATACCCGCAAGCCGGCCTGCTGGCCCGCTTCGACACCAACGACAACAATCTGGGCTTCGACGCCCATTCCTATACCGTGGGCGGCCAGCTGTCGTGGCAGCTGTTCGACGGTGACGTCGTCAACGGGACGATTCACCGTGCCGAGGCCAGTCGCGATGAATTCGCCGCCCGGCTGAACAAGGCCGAAAACGGCATCGCCTACCAGGTGGCGGATGCATGGCGGCGCGCCGACGAAGCGCAGCGTCGAGTCCTGGCGCGCGAACTGGCGGTCAGCCAGGCTGGGGAAGCGCAGCGCATCGTGGAAAAACGCTACGCCGGCGGCGCCACGACCATCACCGAACTGCTGGCCGCGCAAGCCCAGCTGGACAAGACCCGGGCGGACCTGGTGGCGGCCCGTTACGAACTCAAGGTGCAACGCGCCAACGCCCGCTTGGCGACAGGCCGTTTGCAGCCGGACCTACAGTGAGCAATCCGAAATGAATCCAATGGCAAACCCCCTCTACCTGCGTGTTGCCTTGCTTGGCCTGGCCGCGAGCCTGATCAACGGTTGCGGTACGCACGAGCCCCCCGAGGGGCAGGCAGCCGCCGTCGGCCGTACGGTAACAGCCGAGGTGCAAACCGTGCAGCCGGTATCGCTGAGCCTGCGTGTGGAAACGCCGGGGCTGGTGGTGTCGGAAGACCAGGTTCAGGTGGCCTCGCGGCTGATGGGATATATCCGCGAAATCAAGGTCGAGGAGGGACAAGCGATCAAGGCCGGTCAATTGCTGTTCGTGGTCGATCCCGCCGATATCCAGGGACAGATGAGCCAGGCCCGCGCTGGCCTCGCGCAGGCGGAAGCCGCACTGGCCGACGCCAAGCTTGACTATGAGCGCTTTGGTGCCCTGTACAAGGATGAGGCCATCCCGAAGATGCAGTGGGACAAGGTCCGGCTGCAATACCAGGTTGCCCAGCAGCAGGTTGCGGCCGCCCGCGCCGGATTTGGCCTCGCGTCCAGCCAGATGCGTTATGCCTCGGTGGTGGCGCCGATCGACGGCGTCGTCACGCAGAAAATGGCCAATGCCGGCGACCTCGCCGCACCCGGCCGGCCGGTGCTGGTCATCGAAGGGCTGAAGAAGCTCCAGGTGCGTACCCAGGTGAGCAGCGATGTGTACGCCCGCATCAAGACCGGCGAGAAGGTCGGCATCGTGCAGGATGGCGATACGACGCAGGCGCCGATCGAAGGCCGGATCGCCCAGGTGGTGCCGGCGGCCGATCCGGCCAGCCACTCTCATCTGGTGAAAATCGACCTGCCGGCGGGCAGCGGTCTGTCGAGCGGCAATTTCGTTCGCGTGGGATTTGCCGTCGGCAGTCGCGAAGGCATCCGCGTGCCGGCCTCGGCCGTGGCCGAACGTGCCGGTATCACCGGCGTCTTCGTGGTCGACACCCAGGGCATCGCGCGCTACCGCATGGTGCGCACCGGCGTGGCCGAGCAGGACATGGTGGAGATCCAGTCCGGCCTCAACGCGGGCGACAAGGTGGTCGTCTCCCAGGTCGCACAACTGGAAAACGGCGACAAGGTGAGCGGGGGTACCCCATGACTGAGCGTTCCGCCCCGCTCAACATCGCCGGCAAGCTGGCCGGCATTTTCATCGAATCCAAGATCACCGCCATGATCATGCTGGCCGTGGCGCTGGCCGGCACGATGGCGCTGTTCGTCACCCCGCGCGAATACAACCCGCAGATCGTGGTGCCGGCGGCCAACATCATCGTCGCCAAGCCGGGCGCCTCGGCCGAGGAAATCCAGAACCTGGTGGTCAAGCCGCTGGAAGCCATCATGAACGCGCAATCCGGCGTCGACCACACATTCGGCTATGCTGCCCCGGATTACGGTCTGGTCACGGTGCAGTTCAAGGTGGGGGAAGACCAGGAGCGCAGCCTGGTCAAGCTCTACAACCAGTTGATGCAGAATCTTGACCGCATGCCGCCGGGCGCCATGCAGCCCGTGGTCAAGCCGGTCAACGTGGACGACGTGCCGGTCATGACCCTGACGCTGTCTTCCGCCAGGCTTGACGATCTGCAAATCCGGGATGTGGCGAGCCGCGTTCTTGAGCACCTGCGTAATGTGCCGGGGGTATCGTTCACCCAGCTCATCGGTGGCTCGCAGCGTGCGGTCAATGTCTGGATTTCGCCTGCCAGGCTGGCGGCGGCGGGCATCGCGCTCGACCAGGTCGACAAGATGCTGCAGGGGCAGAACGTCTCCGTCCCGGCCGGCAACCTGGTGGACAACAACACGGTTTCGCCGCTGCGGGTGCAGGGCTTCCTCGGTAGCGCCCGCGAAATCGGAGATATCGTTATCGGCGCGCCCAACGGACGGCCGGTGTTCCTGAAGGACGTGGCCACTATCGTGGATGGCCCCGAGGAGGTGGATCAAAGCACACGCTTTGCCTATGGCCCCGCGGCCGGCAAGGACGCCGCACGCGGCGAGGCGCCGGCTGTCACGCTGGCCATCGCCAAGAAAGCCGGTACCAACGCGGTAGTGGTGGCGGACGCCGTACTGAAGAAGCTCGATCAGCTCAAGCGCCAGGCCATTCCCGCCGACATCGCGGTTGCCGTCACCCGCGACGACGGCGCGCGCGCCAACGACGCGGTCAACACGCTGGTCGAGCACCTCGGCATCGCCATTGGTTCGATCGTGGTGATCATGGTGTTCTTCCTCGGCTGGCGCGAAGCCGGCATCGTTACCCTGACGATCCCGCTGATCCTGTTCGTGGTGCTGACGATCGGCCTGTTCGCAGGCCAGACCATCAATCGCATCACGCTGTTCGCGCTGATTCTTTCATTGGGTCTGCTGGTGGACGCCGCCATCGTGGTGGTGGAGAACATTCACCGCCATCTGCATCACGGCATCGGCGACCGCGATTTCAAGGACGTGGTCATCCAGGCCACCAACGAAATCGGCAATCCCACCAATATCGCCACCATCGCGGTCATCCTGGCCTTCATCCCGATGGCCTTCGTCACCGGCATGATGGGGCCCTTTATGCTGCCCATTCCGTTCAACGTGCCGGTGGCCATGATCGCCTCGCTGTTGATCGCCTACATGGTGGTGCCATGGGCGACCAATCTGTGGCTCAGGAAAAAAGCCGCGCTGAGCGAACTCGCCCGCAAGGCGAGCCTGGAGGATGCCGGCGCGCGCAAGACCGATCGGCTGCATCGCGCTTACGTCAAAACCATCACGCCTTTCATCGAGTATCGCGGCAAACGTAATCTGATGTTTCTGGCGGTACTCGTCCTGCTGGTGCTCGCCATGCTGATGCCGGCCTGGCAGTTCGTCCGGCCGTCGGGAATGAACGGGCCGCTGTCGGCGCTGGGCGTGGAACTGAAGATGCTGCCCAACGACAACACCAACACCTTCCTGGTGGAAATCGACACGCCGGCCGGCACCACGCTGGAAGAAACCGACCGTGCTGCGCGTGCGGTCGGCGAAGTGCTGGCGCAGAACCGTTTCGTCACCGACTACCAGACCTTCCTCGGCATGACCGCCCCCATCGACTTCGCCGCGCTGGTACGCGGTGACGTCATCAAGCGCGGCGACAACCTGGCGCAGATCCGGGTCAACCTGATCGACAAGCATCAGCGCTCGACCTCGTCGCACGCGATCGTGCAGGCGTTCAACGACAGTCTCCAACCCTTGCGCCAGACTTTCCCGCAGGCCCGCATCAAGCTCTACGAAACGCCACCCGGCCCGCCGGTGCAGGCACAGGTACTGGCCGAACTGTATGGCCCCGACTACGACAAGCTGCGCAGCGCCTCGCCCGAGGTGCGCCGTGCGTTCGAGTCGGTCTACGGCATGATCAATACCGACGACTCGGTAACCGCCACCATGCAGTCCTTCTCGGTGCAGGTGGATCGCGAGAAAGCGGCTTTGTCGGGGATTGTCGCCGGCCAGGTGGGCAAGCTCCTGCGCGATTACGTGTCGGGACTGTCGATCGGATCGGTCCATGTGGACGCCGCGCGCGATCCCATCAACATCGTCGTGCGCCTGCCGCGCGCGGACCGCCAGTCGCCAGAATCGCTGATGGCCATACGCCTGACGAACACGATGGGCCAACAGATCCCTTTGAGCGCGATCGCCAGTGTGAAGCGCGTACCGTTCGGCAAACCCATCTACGACCGCGACCAGCACCCCATGGTCATGGTGGGAGGCGAAATGATCACATCGAGTCCGGTCTATGCCGTGCTGGCACTGGACAAGATGCTGGACGGCACCCTGCTGGCCAACGGCGTGCGCTTCAGGACGGGTAACCTGGGCTTCACCCAGGCGACCGCGGACAACGTCACCGACTACCATCTGCTATGGGGCGGCGAAATGCGCCTGACCCTGGACGTATTCCGCGATCTCGGCTCGGCCTTCATCATCGCCCTGGTGTTCATCTATCTGCTGCTGGTGGGCTACTACAAGTCCTTCATCATGCCGATGATCGTGATGGGCGCCATTCCGCTGACCCTGATAGGCGTTTTCCCCGGCCACTGGGCCACCCACCAGGCGTTCACCGCCACGTCGATGATCGGCGTCATCGCGCTCGCCGGCATCGTGGTACGCAACTCGTTGCTGCTGATCGACTTCATCGTCGATTACCGCGCCCGGGGCTACGGTCTCCAGGAAGCGGTGATCGAAGCCGGCGCGGTGCGGCTGCGGCCGATCCTGCTGACCGCGCTCGCCATCATCCTGGGCTCGGCGATCATGATCACCGACCCGGTGTTTGGCGGGCTGGCGGTATCGCTGATCTTCGGCACCTTCGCCTCCACGGCACTCACCCTGATCGTCATTCCGCTGCTGTACTACATCTGGCAAAAGCGCAGCGCAGCGCCGGCTTGATAAAAAGCGGAACGCCCTTATCATCCGCTCTTCATTTTAAGGAATTGCTCATGACTGTAGAACGCCTTGTCCGCATCATTGCCGGTTTTTTCATCATGCTGTCGCTGGCGCTGGCCCACTTTTCCGGCAGCGCCGACATGACCCAGCTGTCGTGGCTGTGGTTCACCGCCTTCGTCGGTTTCAACCTGTTCCAGTCCGGCTTCACCCGTTTCTGCCCGCTGGACATCATGCTGAAAAAGGTCGGCATCAAGCCGGGCTGCGGCCTGTAAGCGGGAATATTCATGGACATGCAATTTCTGCAGGACAACTGGATGCTGCTGGCGCTGGCGATGTTTTCGGGCGCCATGCTAGCCTGGTCCTTCATCGGCGGCAGACTCTCCGGCGTGGAGCAGGCCGATACCCTGAAAGCCACCCGGCTCTATAACGACGACGCCCTGGTGCTCGACGTGCGCGAGGACAAGGAATTTGCCGCCGGCCATATCCCCAAGGCGAAGCACATTCCGCTCGGCCAGCTGGGCGGCCGCATCAAGGAGCTCGACAAATTCAAGGGCAAGCCGGTCCTGATCACCTGCCGCAGCGGCCAACGCTCGGCAAGCGCTTGCCGCATGCTGAAAAAAGCCGGTTTCGAAACCGTTTACAACCAGGCGGGCGGCATCATCGCGTGGGAACGCGCCAACCTGCCCGTCACCCAGAAATAAGGAGCCCTTCCATGGCCAAAGTCGTGATGTACTGCACCGCAGTCTGCCCCTATTGCGTCGCTGCCGAGCGCCTGCTCAAAAGCCGCGGCGTGACCGAAATCGAAAAAATCCGCATCGACCTCGATCCGGCGAAACATGATGAAATGATCGCCCGCTCCAGCGGCCGCCGCAGCGTGCCGCAGGTGTTCATCGGCGACACCCATGTCGGCGGTTTCGACGATACCTCGGCGCTGGATGCCGCCGGCGAACTAATGCCGCTGCTGGCCCGCGCTTGATTTTCCGGCGCGCGGCCCCAGCTTGAAGCGAAGATCGTTTGCCTCGAGGAATCTCCGATGGAACTCGCCTGCCCCCACTGCCTTGCCGTCAACCGCGTGCCGGACGAACGGCTGGTCGATGCGCCCAAGTGCGGAAAATGCGGCGCGCCGTTGCTGCCCGGCAAGCCGGTCGACCTCAGCGCCGACAGCTTCGACCGCTTTATTGCCAAGGCTGGCCTGCCGGTGCTGGTCGACTTCTGGGCCGACTGGTGCGGCCCCTGCAAGATGATGGCACCGATTTTCCAGCAGGTGGCAGCCGAGATGGGCGCCCGCGTGCGCTTTGCCAAGGTCGATACCGAAGCGCACCCGCAGGTGTCGATGCGCCATCACATCAAGGGCATCCCCAGCCTGATCCTGTTCAAGGGCGGCGCTGAAGCGGCGCGCACCTCGGGCGCGATGGAAGCGCATGCGCTCAAGCGCTGGCTGGCGTCACAGGGCATTCACTAAGCCCAGTGTAAAATACCCACCGACCCCGGAGCGCAAGCTCCGATTTTCTTGTTCAGGAAACCATCATGACCGACGCGCAACAACCCGTATTCAATATCGAAAAACTCTTCGTCAAGGACCTGTCGCTGGAAGTGCCCAACGCCCCCGACATTTACCTGGAACGCCAGGCGCCGCAGATCGATGTCAACATGTCGACCGAAAGCCGCGCGATGGGCGAGGACATGTACTACACCGGCATCACCGTCACCGTTACCGCCAAGATCGGCGACAAGACCATGTTCCTGGTCGAATGCACCCAGGGCGGCGTCTTCCGCATCCAGAACGTGCCGCAGGACCAGATTCCGATGGTGCTCGGCATCGGCTGTCCCAACATTGTCTTCCCGTATCTGCGCGAGGCGGTGTCCGACGTAGTGATCCGCGCCGGCTTCCCGCCGCTGTTGCTGAACCCGGTCAACTTCGAAGCGCTATTTCTGCAGCAACAGCAGGCGCAGCAGGAACAGGCCGCACCCGAGCACACGCATTGATAGCGGACGCATCGAGATTGCGGCAGCGCAGCTTGCCGAACATGGCCGGCTTTTTACTCGCGGCCGGCCTACTGCTCACGCTGGCGCACCCCGCCTGGGCGCTGGAATACCGCAGCACCGGGCGCGCTGCCCTGTTGTACGACGCGCCCTCGATAGCCGCCGGCAAGGTCGCCATCGCGGGCAGCGGCCTGCCGCTTGAAGTCGTCGTCGACACCGATGCCTGGGTCAAGGTGCGCGACCCTGACGGCCGCCTGGCCTGGATCGAGAAATCCGCCCTCGGCGGCATAAAAACCGTCATGGTCAAGGCCGACGCCAGCATCGTCCGGCAACAGCCGCGCGCCGACGCCGAGGTCGTGTTCAGTGCCGAACGCGGCCTCCTGCTCGAGGTTGCCGGCGCAGCCGATCCCTACGGCTGGCTGCCGGTGAGGCATGCCGACGGCCTGTCCGGCTGGCTGCCTGCAAACGAGGTATGGGGACGATGAAACTATCGGTACTGGGCGCCGGCGCCTGGGGCACCGCACTGGCGGCCAGCTGGGCGCCCCATCATGAGGTCACCCTATGGGGACGCAACACGGCCGAGCTCGATGCCATGCGCGCGAGCCGTGTCAACACCCGCTACCTGCCCGGCTGCCCGCTACCCGATGCCCTGCAGTTCAAACCGGACTTCAACACCGTTGTCGATACGGCCGATCTCATCGTCATTGCCGTTCCCACGGGCGGCCTGCGCGCCACCCTGGTCGCGCTGGCCGCCCGCCCCCGACTGCCGCCGCTGGTCTGGGTGTGCAAAGGCTTCGAGCATGACAGCCGCAAACTGCCGCATCAGATCATTGCCGAACTGCTGCCCTCACGCACCCAGACGGCTGCGCTGTCCGGCCCCAGCTTTGCCCAGGAAGTGGCGCAGGGCTATCCCACCGCGCTCACCCTCGCCTCGCACGACAGCGAACTGGCGCAGCACCTCGCCGAGGCGCTGTCCGCCCAGCGCCTGCGCATCTACGCGCACGACGATGTCATCGGGGTCGAGCTGGGCGGCGCGCTGAAGAACGTCATGGCCATTGCCGCCGGCATCTGCGACGGTCTCAAGCTCGGCCACAACGCCCGCGCCGCGCTCATCACCCGGGGGCTGGCCGAAATGACCCGTCTCGGCGTCGAACTCGGCGGCCGCTTCGAAACCTTCATGGGCCTGTCCGGCCTCGGCGACCTCATCCTCACCACCACCGGCGACCTCTCGCGCAACCGCCAGGTCGGCCTGCGGCTGGCGCGCGGCCAGACGCTCGACACCATTCTTGCCGAACTCGGCCACGTCGCCGAAGGCGTCTCCACCGCACCCGAAGTCGCCGCACTCGCCCGCGACCTGGGCGTCGACATGCCGATCACCCGCAAAGTCTGCCAGATGCTGTTCGAAGGCCTGCCCGCCGCCGAGGCGGTCGACGACCTGCTGAACCGGGATATCAAGACCGAGTTCTGAGGCAGGAGCGAGGGGGGTGCCGTTCAGTACGCTGGACAGGCCGGCAGGGACAGACAGGTTCCAGCGCCTGGCCCAGGCAGGCTTTCCATCTCCTTCAGGGTATGCGGGAAATCGGTGTTTTCAGGCCCGATACGCGTGGCGCAACGCGCTAAATTCCCGTGCTTGGCCTATGCACTGGCGGGTAGCGGCATAGGCTGGGGGTCGGGTTGACGGTGGCGGCAAGGACGGAATATACTTAAAGGCCAGTGCCGCGTTGTTCGTCGCGCCCTCGGCCATCGCTGCACACCCATCAATCACCTGCACCATAAACAAAAAAGTAGTTCTTGCGGACTGCGCCAGGCTGCTGCCGTATGGGGCAGCGCGGCCTTACTGCCTTGTTTTTCGAGCTGATGTCCGGCTCCGCCGCGACGCCTCGCAGAGAAATCAGCTCACTTCATACCGCTGCCGCATGCCTCGAAGGCAGAGGCCGGAACAATGGCTCACGGGTACGCGCAACGGCACCTGACCCCTTCGCTGTCGGCATCCACGTCGGCAAGTTTCCCATTCGACAGGAGAATCCCCACACATGCTGCTTGCAACCGATCTAGACGGCACTTTTCTCGCCGGCAACGCCGAAACCCGCCAGCGCCTTTACCAACTCATCACCGACAACCCCGAGATCAAGCTCGCCTTCGTCACCGGACGCGGGCTCGAGAACGTGATCCCGCTGCTCTCGGATCCGACTATTCCGGTGCCCGACTACATTATCTGCGACGTCGGCGGAACAGTCGTCGAGGGCGCCACGCGGCAACCGGTGCAGCCGCTGCAGGCGGAGATCGACGCCCGCTGGCCGGGTGAGCGAACGGTGGTCGACGCAATGGTGCAGTTCGATCGGCTGGAGCGCCAGGATGTCCCGCAGCAACGGCGCTGCTCCTATTTCTGCAGCGCCGCCGACGTGCGCCATTCGCTCGCCGGCATCGAGGCGACCGCGGCCGAGCTCGGCTGCGAGGTGCTCTATTCGGCCGAGCGCTATCTGGACATCCTGCCGCGCGGCGTCAACAAAGGCAGCACGCTCAAGGCGCTGGTCGGGCATCTGGGCCTTCACCCCGACGAGGTGGTCGTCGCCGGCGACACGCTCAACGATCTGGCGATGTACGAGCATGACTTCATCGGGGTGTGTGTCGGCGAATCCGAGCCCGCTCTGCTCGAGGCCACCGCCAAGCGCGCTCGCGCCAAGCGGGCTCGCGTGCTGCATTCGCGCCACCCCGGTTGCGGCGGCATCCTCGAGGCGCTCGAGCATTTCAACTTTCTCGACCACAAGGACGTCGACGCCGGACCGCGTGCGACGGAAACCCCGGGCAAGTCCGATCTGGTAATGGTCTATCACCGCCTGCCCTACGAGGAGAGCGTCGAGGACGGCCACCTCGTACGCCGTCGCCCCGCCTCACCCAACGGCATCATCCCGACCCTGCTCAGCTTCTTCGGCGACGGCAAGAAGGGCTCCTGGATCGCATGGGCGATTCAGGACCCGAAAAAGGCAGCAGGCTTCGTGACCCACACCGAAGTCGACGCCAAGAAATACCCCCGGCTGGTGGCCGCACGCGTGCCGCTCGCCAAGAACGACGTCGACATCTTCTACAAGCGTTTTTCCAAAGAGGCCTTCTGGCCCACCCTGCACACCTTCTGGGAACGAGCCCGTTTCCGCGAGGAGGACTGGCAGGTGTTCCTCAAGGTAAACCGCCTCTTCGCCGAGCGCACTGCGGCCGAGGCCGCCGAAGGCGCGGTGGTGTGGCTGCACGACTACAACCTGTGGATGGTGCCGGCCTACCTGCGCGAGCTGCGTCCCGACGTGAAGATCGCCTTCTTCCACCACACCTATTTTCCCTCGGCCGACGTTTTCAATGTGCTGCCGTGGCGCCGCGACATCGTCGGCAGCCTGCTGCAGTGCGACTATATCGGCTTTCATATCCCGCGCCAGGTCGAAAATTTCGTCGACGTCGCGCGCGGCGTTGCACCGCTCAAAGTGCTCGAAACACGCGCCTGTGCGCCGCGCTACCTCACTTACGGCTGTGCCGTCGGGCTGGACGAGGTGACCACCGCGATCGAGGTGCATGGCCGACGCATCGGCCTGGGCGCGCATCCGGTTGGGCTCGACGTCGACCGCGTGCGCCAGGTGCTCGACGACCCGGATACGACCGGGCGGATAGCGGCGCTGCGCAAGGAGTTCGCGGATACGCGGGTCATCCTGTCGGTCGAACGGCTCGACTACACCAAGGGCACACTCGAGAAACTGGTGGCCTTCGAGAAGCTGCTCGAGACCCATCCGGAGTTGCATGGCACGGTCTCGCTGATCAACGTGTGCGTGCCGGCCGCGAAGGAGATGACGATCTACCGCACCCTGCAGAACCAGATCGAGCAGGCGGTCGGGCGCATCAACGGGCGCTTCTCAAGGGCCGGCTGGACCCCGCTGCAGTTCTTCTTCCGGGCGATTCCGTTCGAAGAGCTGGTCGCCTATTACGCGGTGGCCGACGTGATGTGGATCACCCCGCTGCGCGACGGCCTCAACCTGGTCGCCAAGGAATTCGTCGCGGTCCAGGGACTGACCAACGGCAGCGGCGTACTGGTGCTTTCGGAATTCGCCGGGGCCGCAGCCGAACTGCATGGCGCGGTACTCACCAATCCGCACGATCCGCACGACCTGGTCGAGAAGTGCGTCTACGCGCTGGAGATGAGCCCGGTCGAGGCCGAGGCACGCCTGCGCGGGCTGTTCGACGTCGTCCAGCACAACGACGTCCATCGCTGGGGGCAGGATTTCCTCGAAGCGGTCAAGGAAAGTTGCGCAGCACCCAGCGAAGCGCCGCAACCCTCGCTCGTCCAGGCGCGGTAACGGTCGCCGGCAACCCGACGAGGCCTGAAAATAAACGGCGGCCACTTAACGCCATGACGCGAACCGTCCTATCATTACGCCGATGAATGATTTTCAGGCTACACAAGATCGCAGCTGGCTGTTCGTTTTCATCGCCTGGCTGGTCGCCAGCGTATCGACGCTGGGCGCCCTGTTTCTCGGCGAGATCATGGGCTATACGCCCTGCGTCCTGTGCTGGTACCAGCGGATCGGCATGTTTCCGCTGGTACTGATCCTGGCGGCGGGACTGTTTCCATTCGACCGCGGCGTCGTGCGCTACGCGCTGCCGCTGGCGCTGGCCGGCTGGCTGCTGGCAGTTTTTCATTGGGCGGTGGCCAGCGGCCTGGTGCCGGAGCGCGCCACGCCATGCAGCCAGGGAGTGCCGTGCTCGGTGGAACAGATCGGCTGGTTCGGCTTCCTCACGCTTCCGCTGCTGTCCGTCCTGGCGTTTTCCGCCATCATCGCGCTGCTGCTTATGACCCACTTCAAGGCATCAAAATGAAAAAAACGCTGTTTATCTCTGCCGCCGTGATCCTGCTGCTGGCTTTTGTCGGAGGCGCCATTTTCTTCGGTGCTGAAAAAGCCGAACAGGCCGGGCAACGGGTCGATAAAAACCAGTCGGTGCTGGTGCGCGAACACTCGCCGACGCTCGGGCACGCCGACGCACGGGTGGAGATTGTCGAGTTCATCGACCCGGCATGCGGGACCTGCCGGCACTTCTATCCCTTGGTCAAGGAGATGCTGGCCGCCCACCCGGACCGGATTCGCCTGGTGCTGCGCTACGCCCCGTTCCACCAGAACGCCGACTATGTGGTGGCGCTGGTCGAGGCGGCCGGAAAACAGGGCAAGTACTGGGAAACCCTGGAAACCCTGCTGGCTGCGCAGGACGACTGGGTGATGAATCACGCCGTACAGCCGGAACAGGTCTGGCGGCACGTCGAAGGACTCGGCCTGGACCTGGCGCAGCTGCGGAGCGACATGGATGCGCCGGAAATTGCCAGGTTGATCGCGCAGGACCTGGAAGACGCGAATACCCTGAAAGTCACCCAGACACCGGAATTTTTTGTCAACGGCAAGCCGCTGCCGAGCTTCGGCTACGAGCCCCTGAAAAAGCTGGTGGACGAGACGCTGGCAAGCGAATATCGCTAGCAGGGGGGCAGCGCGTTGCGGAAATCTTCGCGCAGGCACCATTCGGTCATGTAGTCCACCCACACTGCCCCAGCCGTGCCTGCTGCCGGCTCGTGTCGTCCTCTCATACAGCAACACGTAGGCGCGCTCGAGCAGGAGGTCGCTCAGCGCTTGCAGCCATTCGAGTCCACTCATTTATCCGCCTCCCGCAAAATTGTTTTGGCGCCAGGCCTCGAATGTGACGACGCTGACGGCGTTGGACAGGTTCATGCTGCGCGAACCGGGCAGCATCGGCAAGCGCAGACGGTGATCCGCGTCGAATTGTGCCAGCACTTCGGCTGGCAGGCCGCGCGATTCGGGGCCGAACAGCAGTACGTCGTCGGCCTGAAAACGCACCGCGGCGTAGTTGCGGCTGCCCTTGGTGGTGAGCGCAAACCAGCGCCGGCCAGGCAGCGCCGCTCGCACCGACGCCCAGTCCTTATGCACGACCACACAGGCCATGTCGTGGTAATCCAGCCCGGCGCGCGCCACCTGCTTGTCGGAAAGATCGAATCCCAGCGGCTCGACCAAATGCAGACGGCAGCCGGTATTGGCCGCCAGGCGGATGAGGTTGCCGGTGTTGGGTGGAATCTCGGGCTGATATAAAACGATGTCAAACATCCGGCTTGGCCTAAAATAAAAACATTCCTCGAATCCGCCTATTCCATGGTCCCTTACCTCACCACCGCACTCACCGGCCCGCTACTGGAACTGGAAAAGCGCCTGCTCGACGCCCAGCCGATGATCGAGCACTGGTTTCGCCAGCAATGGAAGGAACAGTCGGCGCCGTTCTACACCTCGGTGGATATCCGCAATGCGGGCTTCAAGCTGGCGCCGGTCGACACCAATCTGTTCCCTGGCGGCTTCAACAACCTCAACCCGGCCTTCATGTCGCTATCGATCCACGCGGCGATGGGCGCAGTGGAAAAAATCTGCCCCTACGCCCAACGCTTATTGCTCATCCCCGAGAGCCACACCCGCAACACCTTCTATCTGCAGAACGTCGCGGTGCTCGCCCATATCCTGCGCCAGACCGGCCTGATCGTGCGCATCGGCACGCTGATTCCCGAGATCACCGGGCCGACCACGCTGGAGCTGCCCGCCGGCGGACGTCTCACGCTGGAGCCGCTGGTGCGCAAGGGGGACCGCATCGGACTGGAAGGCTTCGACCCCTGCGCGGTGCTGCTCAACAACGACCTGTCGGCCGGCGTACCGGACATCCTCAAGGGGATCGAGCAGAATATCATGCCGCCGCTGCACGCCGGCTGGGCGACGCGCCGTAAGTCGCACCACTTTTCCGCCTATCAGCATGTTGCCGACGAATTCGCACAACTGATCGGCATCGACCCCTGGCTGATCGACCCCTACTTCAACCACTGCGGCAAAATCGACTTCCAGGCGCGCCAGGGCGAAGTCTGCCTGGCCGAAAAAGTCGGCGAAATGCTGGAAAAGATCCGCACCAAATACGCCGAATATGGCATCGATCAGCCACCCTTCGTCATCGTCAAGGCCGATGCCGGCACCTACGGCATGGGCATCATGACGGTGAAGTCGGCAGATGACGTGCGCGAGCTCAACCGCAAGCAGCGCAACAAGATGGCGGTCGGCAAGGAAGGGGTCGCGGTCAGCGAGGTGCTGATCCAGGAAGGCGTCTACACCTTCGAGAGCATCAACGGCGCGGTTGCCGAGCCGGTGGTCTACATGCTCGACAACTTCGTTGTCGGTGGCTTTTACCGCGTGCACACCGGACGCGGACCGGACGAAAATCTCAACAGCCCCGGCATGCACTTCGTGCCGCTGGCGTTCGACGACACCTGCGTGATGCCCGACCGCAGCGCCAATCCAGACGCCAGCCCCAACCGTTTCTATGCCTATGGCGTGATCGCGCGGCTGGCGATGCTGGCCGCCTCGATCGAGCTCGACGAAACGCTCCACGAGATCGAAAACACGGCCGCCGCATGAAGCTGCTGTTCGTCGTCGATCCGCTGGCGAGTCTCAAGCCCTGCAAGGATAGCTCGGTGGCGATGATGCGCGCGGCGGTGGCGCGCGGCCATGCCGTTTACGCTGCCGAGGTGTGCCGGCTGCAGGTGCGTGACGGCATCGCACGGGCCGCGTGCGATGCACTCGACGTGCGCACCGACGACGACTGGGTGCGCGTCAGCCGCACCGACGTTCGGGCGCTGAAGGATTTCGACGCCGTGCTGATGCGCACTGACCCGCCGGTGGACACCGACTACCTGCTCGCCACCCAGCTTCTGGGCATCGCCGAAGCCAACGGCGCACGGGTGCTGAACCGCCCCGCCGCCTTGCGCGATTTCAACGAGAAGCTGGCGATCCTCAACTTTCCGGCTTTCGTCGCGCCCACCCTGATTACGGCCGATGCAACGGAGATTGGCAGCTTCCTTGCCGCGCACGGCGACATCATCGTCAAGCCGCTCACCGAAATGGGCGGCAGCGGCATTTTCCGCCTGACGCTTTCCGACCCCAACCGCAACGCCATCCTGGAAACGCTGACCCGGCGCGGCCGCCGCGCCATCATGGCGCAGCGCTATCTGCCGGCGATCAGCGAAGGCGACAAGCGCATCCTGCTGATCGATGGTGAAGTCGTGCCGTGGGCGCTGGCGCGCATTCCACAGGCCGGCGAGACGCGTGGCAACCTCGCCGCCGGCGGTACCGCGCGCGCGCAGCCTCTGAGCGCACGCGACCACCAGATCGCCGAAGCCATCGCACCGTGGGCGCGAGATCGCGGCATCTTCCTCGCCGGCCTCGACGTCATTGGCGACTGTCTCACCGAAATCAACGTCACCAGCCCCACCGGCTTTCAGGAAATCACGGCGCAGACCGCGCACGATGTGGCGGCGCAATTCATCGCCGCAGTCGAGCGTGCCTGTTCAGCCACGGTTCGCGCATGAGATCGGCGCGACACGGCCTGTGGCTTTTACTGCTGTGGGCGCTGGCCGCCTGCAGTCCGCCGCCCTTGCACCAGCAACAAGCCTATGTCTTCGGCACCCTGGTCGATGTCAGCATCTACGGCATGCCGGAGCCGCAGGCCCGGCAGGCAGCCGCGGCGGTACTGGCGCGCTTCGACGCACTGCATCGCATGCTGCACGCCTGGCAACCGAGCGAACTGTCGCGGCTGAACGCCGCGCTGGCGCGGGGCGAGCGCAGCACCGTCACACCCGAACTCGCGGCGATGCTGCGCGATGCGCAAACGCGCTCGATCCAGTCCAACGATCTCTTCAATCCGGCCATCGGCGGGCTGATTGCGCTATGGGGCTTTCATTCCGACACACCGCAGGCGCGGGTGCCGGATGCCGCCGCGATCTCGGCGTGGGTCGGCAGGCGACCACGCATGGCTGACCTGCATATCGAAAACAATACCGTCTGGAGCAGCAATCCGGCCGTGCAGCTCGATCTCGGCGGCTACGCCAAGGGGCGCGCGCTCGACGACGCGGCGGCCATCCTGAAATCGCACGGGATCGAAAACGCGCTGGTGAACATCGGCGGCAACGTGATCGCGCTGGGTGCGCATGGCGACCGCCCGTGGCGCGTAGGCATCCAGCACCCGCGCCAGTCGGGGACGCTGGCGACGCTGGATTTGCACGATGGCGAGGCGGTCGGCACCTCCGGGGACTACCAGCGCTATTTCGAGGTAAACGGGCGCCGCTACAGCCATCTGATCGATCCCCGCACCGGCTTTCCGACAACCGGCATGCAGTCGCTGACGGTCCTGGTAACGGGCGAACAGGCGGGAACGCGCTCGGACGCGCTGTCGAAGCCGCTGTTTATCGACGGCGCGGAGCGGCTGCCGGACAATGCATCCCGTCTGGGCGTTGCCTACTATCTGGCGGTTGATTCCGCCGGCCGGATACATGTATCCCCTGCGATGAAGGCCCGGCTTCGTTAACCGGTTGGGTATTGCCTTCGCCCCCTCCCCGCATGGGGGAGGGTTGGGGATAGCCCGCGACTTGCCCGCAGCGGATGCGCGTTAGAATGCCAGTTTTGGTCTGGCACCCTCTCAATGATAGGCATCCTCATCGTCGCCCACGGTTCGCTCGCCGACAGTCTGGTCGAGTGCGCAACCCATGTGTTGGGGCAGCGTCCGCGTAGCCTGGCCACGCTCGATTTCATCGGCCATGCCGATCCGGACGAGCGCCAGAAGACCTTGCAGGCCCGGCTTGCCGAGCTGGACCAAGGCGACGGTATTCTGGTGCTGACCGATCTGTATGGCGCCACCCCCAGCAATACACTGTGTCGCATGCTCGAACCCGCGCATATCGAAGGCGTCTCCGGCGTCAACCTGCCGATGCTGCTGAAGGCGCTGAACTATCGCGAGACACTGGCGCTGCCGCAGCTCATCGAGCGCATCGTCCAGGGCGGGCGCAACAGCATCAACCATATTTCCGAGACCATGTGCAATGCAGCAACGGGACGTTGAAATCGTCAACAAACTGGGGCTGCACGCGCGCCCGTCGGCCAGGCTGACCCAGCTGGCATCCGGCTTCAAGAGCAATGTATTCATGTCGCGCAATGGTCGCCGCGTCAACGCCAAGAGCATCATGGGCGTGATGATGCTGGCCGCCGCCAGGGGCAGCACCATTACCCTGGAAACCGAGGGGGCAGACGAGGCGGAAGCGATGAAAGCTCTGGCAGAGCTGATTTCCAGCGGTTTCGGGGAGGAGATATCCTGAAAACCACAGTTGACCGCTCAAAACCTATGACATCCAACTTGAATGTCAGGCTTCTGCCTTCGATCAGACCCAACATCGGGGCAAGTCCGCTACGCACCCGCTGGCACGCCTGGTCGCGCGCCTGCCTTTGTCGCTCGTCGTTGCAGGCCCCGGCCTGCCGCCTTCTCGCTTCGCGGCAGCCACCCGTCCAGACGCACCATCGGGCGCGTCCAACTGTGGTTTCCAGGATATGAGCTTCTCCATGCACGGCATCGGCGTCTCCGGCGGCATCGCCATCGGCTATGCGCACCTCACCTCCAATGCGCGGATCGAAGTGCCGCAGTACATGCTCGACCGCAAGTACATCAAGGAGGAACTGGCACGCTTCGATGAAGCCATCCTTGCCACCCGCGCCGAACTCGAAACCCTGCGCCGTCACATCCCGGCCAACGCCCCGGCCGAACTGTCGGCGTTTCTCGACATGCACCTGATGTTCCTCGGCGATTCGATGATCGCCGAGGCGCCCAAGCGTCTGATCCACGAAACCCAGTGCAACGCCGAGTGGGCGCTGGCACAGCAGATGGAGGCGCTGGTCGCGCGCTTCGAGGAAATCGACGATCCCTACCTGAGGAGCCGCCAGGAGGACGTGGTGCAGGTGGTGCAGCGCGTGTTGAAGGCGCTGACCGGCCAGCCCAGCCACCTGCCGCTGGATGTCGACTTCGGCGTCGAGCGCATCCTGGTCGCGCACGAGTTGTCGCCTGCCGACATGGTCCTGTTCAAGAACGTCCATTTCGCCGCCTTCATCACCGACCTGGGCGGCGCCACCTCGCACACCGCGATCCTGGCGCGCAGCATGGGAATGCCGTCAGTGATGGCGCTGCACAATGCACGCGGCCTGATTCGCGACCACGACCTGCTGATTGTCGACGGCCGCGACGGCGTGGTGATCGTCAACCCGGACGAATCGGTGCTGGCCGAATACCGGCTGCGGCAGAACCAGTGGCGTATCGACACCGACAAGCTGAAACGCCTGAAAACCAGCAAGTCGGCCACGCTCGACGGCACCCCGATCGAGCTGATGGCAAACATCGAATTGCTCTCCGACGTCGATGCGGTGAAGGCCTCGGGGGCACACGGCATCGGCCTGTTCCGCAGCGAATTCCTGTTCCTCAACCGCAGCGACCTGCCGAGCGAGGACGAGCAGTACGAATCCTACAAGGCGGTGGCCGAGGCACTGGACGGCAAGCCGGTCACCATCCGCACGCTGGATCTGGGCGCGGACAAGCGGGCGCCATGGGGTCACACCGTGGCCGACAACCCGGCGCTCGGCCTGCGCGCGATCCGGCTGTGCCTGGCCGAACCGGGGCTGTTTCAAACCCAGCTGCGCGCGATCCTGCGGGCGTCGGTCCATGGTCAGGTGCGTATCCTCATCCCCATGCTGGTGAGTTTCATGGAGTTGCGGCAGACGCTGCAACGCATCGACGAAGCCCGCGACTCCCTGCGCAAAGACGGCCTGAAATTCGACGAAGGCATCCCGGTAGGCGGCATGATCGAAGTGCCCGCCGCCGCGCTTTCGGCCGGGTTCTTTGCCGAGCAACTCGATTTTCTGTCGATCGGCACCAACGACCTGATCCAGTACACGCTGGCGATCGACCGCGCCGACGACAGCGTGGCGCACCTGTACGACCCGCTGCATCCGGCGGTGCTCAACCTGATCCAGTACACGCTGCGCGCCGGCGCCAAGGCCGGCAAGCCGGTCGCGGTATGTGGGGAAATGGCGGGCGATCCGCTGTTGACGCGGCTGCTGCTGGGACTGGGGCTGCGGACGTTCTCGATGCAACCGGCAAGCCTGTTGCAGGTCAAGCAGCAGGTCCTGAAGTCCAGTCTGGAAGCATTGGCGCCGATGGCGCAACGGCTGCTGAAAAACACCGACCCGGACAGGACGGCGCTGTTGTTGAACCGGCTAAACGGCTAGACGGCCAGCTGCGCGGCAATCCGTCCCAGTTCCAGCCTGTCGTTACGCAGTGCGCCGATCTCCTGCTTGATCTGCGCCATGCGATTGTGCAGCGTGCCCATGTTCTCCAGAATGTGCTGCAGACTGGCCAGCCGGGTGTCGAGATATTGCTTGTGCTCGCGGATGCGCGTCATGATGGGGTCGAGCGCGATGCGCAGCCAGCGCTCGGCTTCCACCCGCGCCAGGCTGAAAGCCTTGCGCGACTCTTCGGCCAGGCCGGCATAAAAGCGCCGGATCATGAAACGCTTCTCCAGCATCAAATTGGCCGGATCCTTACAGAAGGTTTCGGTCTCCCGCGTCAGCGCTTGCAGCCGGTTGCGGTAGGCGCCCAGATCGAGTCGCGGTACCTGCATTTTGGGCAGATTATGCTGGCGGTAAAACCGCGTATAGGCCTGATCCAGCGCGTCCAGGATATTGTCGGCCAGCTGGGTCGCGTGCTGTAGCCGCTCAACCATCTGCTCGCTCAGCTGGCGGATGCCGCCGGTCAGCCCGCGCGTCGTCAGACTGGACTCCATGATCTCACGTCCGGCCTTGCAAATGACGCTCAGGGTGTCATCCGACAAGTGCGACAGCAGGTGGTCGCCCTGCTTCTGCACCATTTTGCGGGTCACCCTGAACTGCTCGGCGGTGGCGTCGTAACTGTCTTTTTCCTGCTGCAGGGTGGCGCGCGTCTGTTCGATCAGCTCGCGATTCTTGCCTGACAGCCGGCTGAGCTGGATCAGTTCGTCGCTGCTGCGCTTGAGCCGTGCGGACATGTCCACCCGGCTTTCGTCGAGCAGCGACACCACCTCGCGGCTGACCGCATGGTAGAGCATGTCGCGCCGCGCCGGGATCACCTGGTGCGCCAGCAGGTATTCCAGCGACTCGATGCCGGAGCGCACGCGCAGGGCGACGTCGCCGCGAATGGTGGCCACCAGCGCTTTCTGCGCCGACACGGCGAACACCCGGCTGCGCGGCAGTTTCAGCACGCGCGCAGTTTCCTCGGCCTGGCGCTCGATGGTGGCCTGCACCTCGGTATCGCTCTTCAGCTCATCCCACAGCATGTCGATCTTGTTCAGCACCGCCACGTGGTAATTGGCGTGGCGATGCACATGCTTCTGCCAGATTTCCAGATCCGAGCGGGTCACCCCGGTATCGGTCGCCAGCAGGTACATCACCGCATGCGCATTGGGGATGACCGACAGGGTGAGCTCGGGTTCGGCCCCCAGCGCGTTGAGCCCAGGGGTGTCCAGGATCGTCAACCCGGCCTGCAACAGCGGGTGCGGATAGTTGACCATGGCATAGCGCCAGGCCGGCACCTCCACCGTGCCATCGGCGCGCAGCTGGCGACGCTCGCCGGGATCTTCGCTGTCCCACAGCCCGAGCTCGATGGCATCCGCCGCCGCCATGGACTTGGTTTCGGTGAGTTTCTTCAGGCTTTCCTGCAGCTGGCGCGGATCGGTGGGGTCGAGCAGCACCCGACACCATTCGATCGACATGTGCTTGAGGCGCGCCAGCGATTCGCTGCGGCGACGTGTTTCGATCGGCAACAGGCACAGGCTGGGCGCCTCGTCTGCGCTGGCAAACAGCTCGGTCGGGCACATGGTGGTGCGGCCGGCGTCGGAAGGCAGCAGGCGCTGCCCGTGGTCGGCAAAAAACAGGGCATTGATGAGTTCGGTCTTGCCGCGCGAGAACTCGGCGACAAAGGCCACCACCAGCTTGTCCTGGCGCAGGCTCGACGCGGTGTCGGCCAGCCGCAGGGTGCGCTCGGCGTCGATGCCGTGCTGGCGGTCGAGCCAGTCGGCATAGTCGGTAATCGCGGTTGCCAGCCGCAGTCGTCGCTCGCTGAAGTCGGCGACTTCCTGTTCCAGGTGGACACTCATGTTTTGCTGTTCTTCCCGATATCGAGCCAGGGGGTTTCGACCCCGGATACCGCCACGGTTTTCTGCCGCGAGGTGTCGCCGCGAACCAGGCGGACCGCGGACTTCACCACGCCCAGTTGCGCCGCCAGCCAGGCCAGCAGATGCGCATTCGCCTTGTTATCGACCGCGGGTGCGGCAATCTTTAATTTCAGCCGGCCACCATGCTCGCCCACCGCAGCAGTGACTTTCGCCCCCGGCTGCACATGAAGTTCGAGCAGCCAGCCGGCGCCGTCACGGCGCGCCCAGACAGGGGGGGCCCTGTTCACGCTCAGAGGGAAGCAAGCAGCGCCCGCTCCAGCGCCAGCAGGGGCACCATCAGCACCAGCTGGCACAGGATGAACAGCACCAGCGGCGTCAGATCGACATTGGCGATCATGGGGACGATGCGCCGCAGCGGATGCAGGAAGGGTTCGGTCAAGGCATACACCACCGGCATCAGCGGCGTATTGGAATTGACCCACGACAGCACCGCGCGCACCAGGGTCAGGCCGATGACCAGGTAAACCGCCAGGCTCAACAGCTTCACCGCCGCCAGACCCAGCATCACCGGCCACACCCTGCCACCCGCCAGCCCGAACGGAAAGCCATCCAGCCAGTAGCCGGCCGTCACCACCGCCAGCTCGACCAGCCAGGCGAGCACCAGGCACGCCCAGTCGAGGCCCAGCAGGCCCGGCACCACCCGGCGCAGCGGCTTCACCGCAAAGTCGGTGAGGGTGACAATGAACTGGGCGAAAGAATTGCGAAACGGCACCCGGAACAGTTGCATCATGAAGCGCAGCAGCACCGCGATCACGAACAGGTTGCCCAGCGTCTGGATGAGGAACTTCAGCGCCCCTGCGATCATGCCAATCGCCCCAGCTCGTCGCCGAGTTCGGCGCTGCGGCGGCTGGCCGCCTCCACCGCCTGGCCGATGGCGAGCCTGACTGCGGCGGATTCCAGCGCGGCAATGCCACGTTCGGTGGTGCCGCCCTTGGACGTGACCCGCTGACGCAGCATGGCCGGTTCCTCGCCCGACTCCAGCGCCAGCTTGGCCGCGCCAAAGAAAGTCTGCAGCGCCAGCTGGCGCGCGATGGCGGACGACAGGCCCTGCGCCACCGCCGCGGCTTCCAGCGATTCGAGGAAATAAAACACATAGGCCGGGCCGCTGCCCGACACCGCGGTAACCGCGTCCAGCTGGGGCTCGTCCTCTACCCACACCACGCCGCCGACGGCGCGCAACACCGTCTCGGCCTGCGAGCGCGCGTCCTGGCCGACGTCAAGGGGCGCAAACAGCCCGGCAATCCCGGCCTGTACCAGCGCCGGGGTGTTGGGCATGGCACGCACGATCCGCGTGTGCCCGCCCAACCAGCGCGCAAGGTCGGCCACCCGCACCCCGGCGGCAATCGACACCACCAGATGGCCGGCAAGACGCGGCGCCAGCGCGGCCGCCACCTCGGGCAGGCTTTGCGGCTTCACCGCCAGCACGATCAGGCCATGCAGCCGCGCCTGCGACAGATCCGTATGCGTCACCACGCCAAAGCGCGCAGCCAGTTGCCCGCGTGCGTCGGCATTGATTTCCACCACCTCGATATCGGTGGGCGGGGTGCCGCTGGCAATCAGGCCGCCGATGATGGCGGCCGCCATGTTGCCGCCGCCGATGAAGCTCACTTTATGCATGTTTCTTTCTACCTTTCACCAAATAATGCGGTACCGATCCGCACGATGGTCGCGCCTTCCAGAACCGCCGCTTCCAGATCGGCCGACATGCCCATCGACAGGGTATCGAGCGCATGGCCGCATGCAATCAGCGCATCGTACGCCTCGCGCACCCGCCGGAAGGCGGCGCGCTGCGCGGCCATACCGGTCGCCGGAGCAGGAATCGCCATCAGCCCGCGCAACCGCAGGCCCGGCAGTTTCGAAACGGCCTCCGCCAGCGCGGGCAACTCAGCCACGGTCATGCCGCCCTTGCTGGTCTCGCCACTGACATTGACCTCGATGCACACCTGCAGCGGCGGCCAGCCGGCAGGGCGCTGCGCGGACAGCCGATCGGCAATTTTCAGCCGATCCACGCCGTGCACCCAGCTGAAGTTCCCGGCGATCGCCCGCGTCTTGTTGCTCTGGATCGGCCCGATGAAATGCCACTGCAGTGGCAGGTCACTCAGCGCGATCTGCTTTTCCAGCGCTTCCTGCAGGTAATTTTCGCCGAATTCATGCTGACCGCAAGCCGCCATGGCGCGCACCGCGGCGGCGGCGAAGGTCTTGCTCACCGCCAGCAGGCGCACCGTTGCCGCGTCGCGCCCCGCCTCAGCGGCGGCGCGCGCAATCCGTGCCCGCACGGCACGCAAACGGTCGCATGGCGTGCCGGCAAAAGGGTGCGCGCCGGTCTCAAGTTTAGGAGAATTCGGGCCGTTATCCATTGCGTTCATTATTGAACAGAAACTCGACAAGTTGAATTGTTGTTCAATAACAGCCTGGGGTTAATTGATATCGATCCGAAACGCAGCGCGGCTTTGGACCATTTTTGTTAAGCCACCAGCCCCGGCCGTTTCATTTGTTTCGTTTCGGATCGATATTTGTCAAAACCCCACCCAATACAGAACGAGGCACGCGTGGACATTTCCGAACTGCTGGCTTTTGCCGTCAAGAACAAGGCTTCCGACCTGCACCTGTCGGCAAGCCTGCCGCCGATGATCCGGGTCAACGGCGACATCCGCCGCATCAACCTGCCGCCGATGGATCACAAAGACGTGCACCGCATGGTGTACGACATCATGAACGACAGCCAGCGCAAGGTGTACGAGGAAACGCTGGAACTCGACTTCTCGTTCGAAATCCCGTCGCTGGCGCGTTTCCGTGTCAACGCCTTCAACCAGCAATACGGCGCGGGCGCGGTGTTCCGGACGATTCCGTCGAAAGTGCTGTCGCTGGAAGAGCTCAACTGCCCCCCGATCTTCAAGGAAATCTCCAATCAGCCGCGCGGCATCGTGCTGGTGACCGGGCCGACCGGCTCGGGCAAGTCGACCACGCTGGCGGCGATGATGGACTACGTCAACGAAAACGAGTACGCGCACATTCTGACGGTCGAAGACCCGATCGAATTCGTGCACCAGAGCAAGAAGTGCCTGATCAACCAGCGTGAGGTCGGCCCGCACACGCTGTCGTTTTCCAACGCCCTGCGCTCGGCGCTGCGGGAAGACCCCGACGTCATCCTGGTCGGCGAATTGCGCGACCTCGAAACCATTCGTCTCGCGCTCACCGCCGCCGAAACCGGCCACCTGGTGTTCGGCACCCTGCACACCTCGTCCGCCGCCAAGACCATCGACCGCGTGGTCGACGTCTTCCCGGCAGCGGAAAAGGAAATGGTGCGCTCGATGCTGTCCGAATCGCTGCGCGCCGTCATCTCGCAGACGCTGCTGAAAACCAAGGACGGCACGGGCCGCGTCGCCGCGCATGAAATCATGATCGGCACCCCGGCCATCCGCAACCTGATCCGCGAAGGCAAGGTGGCGCAGATGTATTCGTCGATCCAGACGGGCGGCAACCTGGGCATGCAGACGCTCGACCAGTGCCTGCAGGATCTGGTCAAACGCAACATGGTGGCCTCGGGCGTGGCGCGCAACATGGCACAGAACAAAGACGCATTTCTGGGTTGAGGATCGAACGATGAATGCTGAAAAAACCGTCCACGATTTGCTGCGGCTGATGCTGGCGAAGAATGCCTCCGACCTCTTCCTTACCGCCGGTTTTCCGCCCGCCATCAAGGTCGACGGCAAGATCACCCCGGTGTCGAACCAGACGCTGACGCCCACACACACCAGCGAGCTGGCGCGTTCGATCATGAACGAGCGGCAGTGGAAGGACTTCGAGGCGAGTAACGAATCCAACTTCGCGATCAGCCCGCCCGAGATCGGCCGCTTCCGTGTCAACGTATTCGTGCAGCAGGGGCGCGTCGGCGTCGTGATGCGGACCGTCGTCACCAAGATTCCGAAGATGGAAGACCTCAACCTGCCGCCGATCCTGCGCGACGTCGCAATGATCAAGCGCGGGCTGGTCATCTTCGTCGGCGGCACCGGCACCGGCAAATCGACCTCGCTGGCGGCGATGGTGGGCTTTCGCAACGAAAATGCCTGCGACCATATCATCACGGTCGAAGACCCGATCGAATACGTGCACGAGCACAAGAAATCCATCATCACCCAGCGCGAGGTCGGGATCGACACCGACAACTGGTTCTCCGCGCTGAAGAACACCCTGCGGCAGGCGCCCGACGTCATCCTGATCGGCGAGATCCGCGACCGCGAAACCATGGAGTACGCGATCGCCTTTGCCGAAACCGGCCACCTGTGTCTGTCGACGCTGCACGCCAACAGCGCCAACCAGGCGCTCGACCGCATCATCAACTTCTTCCCCGAGGAAAAGCGCGACCAGTTGCTGATGGACCTGTCGCTCAACCTCAAATCCTTCATCTCGCAGCGCCTGATCCCGCGCAAGGGCGCCACCGGCCGCGTCGCTGCGGTCGAGATCCTGCTCAACTCGCCGCTGATCGCCGACCTCATCTTCAAGGGCCACATCCACGAGATCAAGGAACTCATGGCGAAGTCGCGCGAACTGGGCATGCAGACCTTCGATCAGGCGCTGTTCGACCTCTACGAAGCAGGGATGATTTCCTACGAGGATGCGCTGCGCAATGCCGACAGCCTCAACGACCTGCGCCTGCAGATCAAGCTGCACGGCCAGGAGGCCAAGGGCCGCGACATGATGGCGGGGCTGGATCACCTGGATATCGTCTGATGCCATCCACCCAATGAAACGAGGTGCCTGCACCCCGTTTCATTCGTGTTTCCGAGTGATGCTCAGACTATGCTGTCGGAAGTCTTTTTCGGCCGCATCGACCCGGCAATCAGCTTGTATTGCAGGAAGCGGGTTTCGATCGGACCGTTGAACAGCGGAATGCGCCGGCTGGCCTTGAGGCCCATCAGCTTCGGCAGCAGGGGATCACCGGAAATGATCCACGCCTCCCAGCCGGAAAAATTCTTCTTCAGCCAGTCACCCAAGCGCGGATACCACTCGGCCAGATCCTCGGCTTCGCCCAGCCGTTCGCCGTAAGGCGGGTTGGTGACGATGGTGCCGGCCGGCGTCGGCGGCTTCAGATCCAGCACGTCGGACACCTTCAGGTCGATGACGTCAGCATACCCGGCGGCTTCGAGGTTATTGCGCGTCTTGTCCAGCACCCAACGATCCTGGTCGGCGCCAAAAATGGGCAGTTGCGCCAGTGGCTTTTCCTGCGCCTGTGTCTCGGCCTTAATTTGCTGCCACAGCTTTGCGTCAAAATCGCGGTAGTGCTCGAAGGCGAAATGCCTGCCACGACCCGGCGCGCGGTTGAGCGCCATGTCCGCCGCTTCGAGCAGGATGGTGCCGGCGCCGCACATCGGGTCGAGCAGCGGCGTGCCGGGTTCCCAGCCGGACAGCAGCAACAGCCCGGCGGCGAGGTTTTCCTTGATCGACGCCGCGCTTGCCTCGCGCTTGAAGCCGCGCTTGAACAGCGGCTCGCCACTGGTGTCGAGATAGAAGGTCACCGCGTCGGGTGTGAAGAACGCATACACCGGCACGTCGGGCGCTTCGGTGTCGACGCTCGGGCGTTCATGCGTTTCCTCACGGAAACGGTCGCAGATCGCATCCTTGATTTTCAGCGTGATGAAGTTGAGGCTTTTCAGCGGTGCATTCTGCGCGCCGACTTTTACCGCGATGGTCTTCTTCACGTCGAACCAGTCCGGCCACGGCAGGTCGAGCGCGGCGCGGTAGATGTGCTCTTCCTTGCGGTAGCGGGTGAATCCGACCTTGCGCAGGATGCGGGTGGCGATGCGCGAAGTCAGGTTGACGCGCATCTCGGCTGCGGCATCGGCCATGAACAGCACGCCGGCGGGAACCTGGCGCACCACCTGCGCGCCGGCGGCCGTAAGCTCGGTTTCGAGCAGCGCCTCCAGCCCGCGCGGGCAGGTGGCGAAATGGCTGGCAGGCGGCAGTGCCTCGCGCTCAGGGCGGACGGGGTGCTGCGGTTTGGTGCGGCGGGATTCGGGTTTCAAACTGGGCTTTCAAAAACATTTATCCGCGAAGGACGCGAAGAATCGCGAAATAAAAAACCAATATTTCTTGAGGTTTCCTTCGTGACCCTTCGCGTCCTTCGCGGATGAAAAAAAGAAGTTAAAACGGCTTCACCACCACCAGCAGCACCACGACCAGCAGCACGATCACCGGAATTTCATTGAACCAGCGGAACCAAACATGCGATTTTGTATTCTGCCTGGCTTCGAACGCGTGCAGCAGGCTTTTACAGACATAGTGGTAGCCGACCAGCCCTGCGACCAGCGCGAGCTTCGCCCACATCCAGTTCATGGAAAGCGGGAAATACGCCAGCCACAGCCAGGTTCCGGTAATCAGCGTCAGCCACATGATGGGTGAAACGAAGCGGTACAATTTGCTCGCCATCAGCAGCAGGCGGTCATACGCCGCATCGTTGGTTTCCATCGCCAGGTTGACGAAGAGACGCGGCAGGTAGAACAGCCCGGCGAACCAGCTCACCACCATCACGATATGAAAAGACTTCAGCCACAGCATGGATAAACAAACCTTGAAGAAATGGACGCCAAGCCCGCTGACGCTGATTTTACTGGGTTTGATCGCCTGGCTGTGGTTTCGCCCGCCGGCCGACGTCAGCGAGGAGAATCGCCCCGTGTCAGCCTGGGCCGTGACCCTGCCCGACGGCCGGGCGCTGAGCAGCGATTCGCTCAAGGGAAAAGTCGTGCTGGTGAATTTCTGGGCGACCTGGTGCCCGTATTGCCGCAAGGAAAAGCCGGCGATCGACGCCTTCTGGCAGGACTACCGCGACAGGGGGTTCGAGGTTATCTCGATCAGCGTCGACGACCCGCCGGAAAAGATCGCCGCCTGGATGCAGGATAAGGACTACGCTTTCATGGCCGCGCCGACCAACGCGTCGGTGACCGCCGCGTTTGGCAACATCGCGAGCGTGCCCACTTCGTTCATCGTCGATACCGAGGGGCACGTCCGCCATAAAATCGCCGGACAGGTGCATTACGCCCGGCTGGAGAAACTGGTGGCGCCGCTGTTACGCGCGTCTGCACAATGATGGAAACGCGCCTCAACGAACTCGAAGCCAAGATGGCCTTTGCCGAAGACCTGATCGACACGCTCAACCAGACCGTGGTCCGCCAGCAGGGACAAATTGACTCATTGCAGCAGCAGTTGCGCCTGCTGCATCAGCGGCTGCAGGACGGGCTGCCGGACGAGGCGCGCACCCCGCGCGACGAGATCCCGCCGCACTATTGACCTGTCACACCGCGATCTTCACCACCACCTTGCGGATCGTACCCGCGCTCACCAGCGGCGCGTGCGCGTCGTCGGGGAAAAACAGGCAGAACGACCCCGGCGGAGTAGCAATCCAGCTGGCCGGCGCATCGTTGAAAAACCGGATGTCGCGCGCCGCATCGTAATCCGTCGCCGGGTCCAAGCATTCGGCGAGCGGCTTCCATCCCATTTCGTCGACGCCTTCGAGCACCAGCTGGATGTCGATGTGGCGGCGGTGGCATTCCAGTTTCGCCTCCGCCCGCGCGCGGCCCGGGCAGACCTCGACGATGGCGAACAGCTGGTCGCCCTGGATCGCGTGCTTGCCCGGCTCCAGCGTTTTCAAATCGGTGCCGCGCAGGAACGCGAAGGCGCGCGCGAACAAGGGGTGCAAGGCGGCGTAGCGGTCGGCCTCGGCAAGGCTTGCCAGGATCATCGCGCGCTCACCGGCTGATCGGCTTGTAGCGGATGCGCTTCGGCTTGGCACCTTCCTCGCCCAGACGCTTCTTCTTGTCGGCCTCGTATTCCTGGTAGTTGCCGGGGAAGAACGTTACCTGCGAGTCGCCCTCGAAGGCGAGGATGTGGGTGGCGATGCGGTCGAGAAACCAGCGGTCGTGCGAGATCACCAGCACGCAACCGGCGAATTCCAGCAGCGCGTCTTCCAGCGCACGCAGGGTTTCCACGTCGAGGTCGTTCGACGGCTCGTCGAGCAACAGCACGTTGCCACCGGCGATCAAGGTCTTCGCCATGTGCAGTCGCCCGCGCTCGCCGCCGGAGAGGTTGCCGACGCGCTTCTGCTGGTCGCCGCCCTTGAAGTTGAAGCGGCCGAGGTAGGCGCGCGACGGCGTTTCGTAGCGGCCGACGGTGAGAATGTCGCGGCCTTCGGCGACTTCGTCGAATACGGTCTTGTCGGCTGACAGCGCATCGCGGCTCTGGTCGACGTAGGCAAGCTTCACTGTCTGGCCGATCTCGACTTCGCCGCTGTCCGGTTTTTCCTGGCCGGTGATCATCTTGAAGAAGGTCGACTTGCCGGCGCCGTTGGGGCCGATGATGCCAACGATGGCGCCGGGCGGCACCGAAAAACTCAGGTCATCGATCAGCAGGCGGTCGCCAAAGGATTTCGTCACGTGATGGAAGTCGATCACCTTGTCGCCCAGCCGCTCGCCGACCGGGATGAAGATCTCCTGTGTCTCGTTGCGCTTCTGGTATTCGACCGAGTTGAGTTCCTCGAAGCGCGCCAGGCGCGCCTTCGATTTGGCCTGGCGCGCCTTGGGGTTCTGCCGCACCCATTCGAGCTCCTGCTTCATCGTCTTGATGCGGCCAAGCTCCTGCTTGGATTCGGTCTCCAGCCGCGCTTCCTTCTGTTCCAGCCAGCTGGTGTAGTTGCCCTTCCACGGGATGCCGTGGCCGCGGTCGAGTTCGAGAATCCACTCGGCGGCGTTGTCGAGGAAGTAGCGGTCGTGCGTCACCGCCACCACGGTGCCGGGGTAGCGCACCAGGAACTGCTCCAGCCAGTCGACCGACTCGGCGTCGAGGTGGTTGGTCGGCTCGTCCAGTAACAGCATGTCGGGGTTGGACAGCAAGAGCTGGCACAGCGCGACGCGACGCTTCTCGCCGCCCGACAGGTTGCCGACCACCGCATCCCACGGCGGCAGGCGCAGCGCATCGGCGGCGATTTCCATCTGCGTGTCGAGGTCGGCGCCGGCGGTGGCGAGGATCGCCTCGCACTTGGCCTGCTCCTCGGCCAGGGCGTCGAAGTCGGCATCGGGCTCGGCGTAGGCGGCGTAGATTTCATCGAGCCGGGCCTTGGCCCCGACGATCTCGCCCAGCCCCGCTTCGACCGCCTGCCGTACCGTGTGCGCCGGGTCGAGCTGCGGCTCCTGTTCCAGATACCCGATGCGGATACCCGACATCGGGATCGCCTCACCCTCAAAGTCACGGTCCACCCCCGCCATGATGCGGATCAGCGAGGACTTGCCGGAGCCGTTCTGACCCAGAAGACCGATCTTGGCGCCGGGGAAAAAGCTGAGCGAAATGTCCTTCAGGATCTGCCGCTTGGGCGGCACGATCTTGCCGACACGGTTGAGGGAGTAAACGTATTGCGCCATGAATAAAAACCCAGAAAAAAGTTTATTGAATACGTGCGCCGGGGCACGGGTCGAATATGCAGCCGTTGCCCGGATTGCGGCTGACGTAGCTGCCGTCGGGACACTGTTTGACGTCGGCCGGACAGACGATGGTATCGCCGGACATCGGTGGCGGGGGCGGTCCGGCCGGCGCGGGCTTACCGGCGACAGGCAGGGACGTGCCACAGGCGCCCAGCACCAGCAGCAAGGCGGCCACGGAAAAAACCTTGATCAAGACAATTCCTTGTCCAGCAGCGCCTTCAGTTTGACGAAATCGAGCTCGCCCAGCTTTTGTTCGAGGATGCGGCCGTCCTTGCCGATGATGAAGCTGGTGGGGGTGAGCTGCACGTTGCCGAAGGCGCGCGCGTGTTCGCCGTCGACATCGAGCGCAACCGGAAACGGCAGCTGTCGCGTCCGCACGAAATTGGCCACGTAATTGGGTGGATCGTAGTGCATCGCCACCGCAACGATCTCAAAGCCACGGTCCTTGTATTGGTTGTAGGTTTCCACCATGCCCGGCATTTCCTTGATGCAACCGGGGCAGGAGGTCGCCCAGAAATTGACCAGCACCACGTTGCCGCGCAGTTCATCGAGGGCGATGGGCTTGCCTTCCAGCGTGGTGAAGGTGGCCGCCGGCGCACCGGGCTTGTCCGTCAGAGCGTAGGCCAGCGCGCCCACAAGGGCGAGTATGGCCACGGCAATGAGCAGCGATTTAGTGATTTTCACGGTTTTCCTCGCACCTTGGATCTTGTGTCTACGATGCGTACGACCGCGCCAGCGCGACATAATGCTCGGCAGAATAATTGAAGTAGGCGATTTCTTCCTCGGTCAACGCACGCACCAGCTTGGCGGGACGGCCCAGATACAGATGGCCGGATTCGAGGGTCCTGCCTTCCGGCACCAACGAGCCGGCGCCCAGCAAGACATGTTTTTGGATCACCGCACGGTCGAGAATGATCGAGCCCATTCCGATCAGGCATTCGTCCTCGATGGTGCAGGCATGCAGGATGACGCTATGGCCGACGGTGACGCGCGCGCCGATGACGAGCGGCCCGCCCTTTGGGTTGGCCGGCGTCTTGTGCGACACGTGCAGCACGCTGTTGTCCTGGATGTTGCTCGCTTCGCCGATGGCAACCGCGTTGACGTCGCCGCGGATCACCGCGCCCGGCCACACCGAGGCGTCGCGACCGAAGCTGACCTCGCCGATGACCGTGGCACGCGGATGCACCCAGGCGCCGGCGGCAAGTTGCGGATGGACACCCCGGTAGGGGGCGATGGGGTCTATAGCCATGGTTATCTTGTGGTTGAAACGCAGCAAAGCCGGGCTCAAATTATAATCGTTGAGCGTTGTCGCTTTTCCTCCGCATTTTCCGCGTCCTCTTTTGAAAGATTTGCCATGAATACCCCGATGGGAATCAATCCCCTGCTCGACTTTTCCGGTCTGCCGCGTTTCGCCGAATTCAAGCCCGAATACGTCACCCCCGCCATCGACCAGCTGCTGGCCGACGCCCGCGCTGCCGTGACACGCGCCGAAGCCGCCGACACCCCGGCCGAGTGGGACGCCTTCGTCGCCCCGCTCGAAGATGCCAACGAAAAGCTGGGCCGCGCCTGGGGCCAGGTGTCGCACCTGCATTCGGTGATGGATTCGCCCGAGCTGCGCGAGGTCTACAATGAAAACCTGCCGAAAATCACTGTCTACTACGCCGAACTGGGGCAGAATGAGGCACTGTTCGCCAAGTTCAAGGCCTTGAAGGCGAGCCCTGGCTACGCCGCGCTGTCCGCGCCGCGCAAGAAGATCGTGGAGAACGAGCTGCGCGACTTCCGCCTCGGCGGCGCCGAACTGCCGGCCGACAAGAAGGCGCGCTTCATGCAGGTGCAGGAAGCGCTGGCGCAGCTCTCCGCCAAGTTCGAGGAGAACATCCTCGACGCTACCAACGACTTCGCACTCTATATAGACGATGCGGGCGAGCTGGCCGGCGTGCCGGACGACGTGCGGGCGATGATGCAAGCCGCCGCCGAGGCCGACGGCAAGACCGGCTTCAAGATCACCCTGCACATGCCGTCCTACCTGCCGGTGATGCAGTACGCCGACAACCGCGAACTGCGCGAAACGGCCTACCGCGCCTACGTCACCCGCGCTTCCGAATTCGGCAAGCCCGAGCTCGACAACACGCCGCTGATCGGCAGCATTCTCAAACTGCGGCGCGAGGCGGCCGAGCTGCTCGATTTCAAAAGCTACGCCGAGGTTTCGCTGGCAGCCAAGATGGCCGACACCCCGGCCGAGGTGCTGAAGTTCCTCGACGAACTCGGCGCCCGCGCGCGCCCCTACGCCGAAAAGGACTATGCCGAGCTGAAGGCCTTCGCCCGCGACGAGATCGGGTTGAGCGACCTGCAGGCGTGGGACACCCCCTACGCGGCGGAAAAGCTCAGCATCGCCCGCTACAGCTTTTCCGATCAGGAAGTGAAGCAGTACTTCCCCGAGCCGCGCGTGCTGGCGGGCCTGTTCAAACTGATCGAGACGCTCTACGGCCTGCACGTGCGCGAGGACAGCGCGCCGGTGTGGCACTCCGACGTCAGGTTCTACACGCTTTCCGACCACACCGGCCAGCGCATCGGCCAGTTCTACCTCGACCTCTACGCGCGCGCCTCCAAGCGCGGCGGCGCCTGGATGGACGACGTCATCACCCGCCGCAAAACGAGCGACGGCATCCAGACGCCGGTGGCCTATCTCAACTGCAACTTCTCCGGGCCGGTGGGCGGCAAGCCTGCCCTCTTCACCCACGACGAGGTCATCACCCTGTTTCACGAGGCCGGCCACGGCCTGCACCACCTGCTCACCCAAATCGAGGAGCTCGGTGTCTCCGGCATCAACGGCGTCGAGTGGGACGCGGTCGAACTGCCGAGCCAGTTCATGGAAAACTTCTGCTGGGAATGGGACGTGCTGAAGCACATGACCGCGCACGTCGACACCGGCGAGCCGCTGCCGCGCGCGCTGTTCGACAAGATGCTGGCGGCGAAGAACTTCCAGGCCGGCCTGCAGACGCTGCGCCAGATCGAGTTCGCCAGCTTCGACATGCACCTGCACGATGACTTCGACCCCAACGGCCCCCGCACCGCGCAGGACCTGATCGACGACATCCGGAAGAAAGTCGCGGTCATCATTCCGCCGGCCTGGAGCCGCTTCCCCAACAACTTCTCGCACATCTTCGCCGGCGGCTACGCGGCTGGCTACTACAGCTACAAGTGGGCGGAAGTGCTGTCCGCCGACGCCTACGCGCTGTTCGAGGACGAGGCCGAAGGCTACGGCGGCGTGCTCAACCCCGAAGTCGGCCGCCACTTCTGGAGCGAAATCCTCGCCCAGGGCGGCGCGCGCCCGGCACTCGAATCGTTCAAGGCCTTCCGCGGCCGCGAACCGACCATCGACGCCCTGTTGCGACACAACGGCATGGCATGAGCGTGGTTGTTGCCGCATACGATTCCACATGGGCTTCAGCCCATAGTGGATCGGAGTCCTTTAGGGCTTCAGCGGCTTTAGTGCGAAGTTGTTGACGACCTGTCGTCTTTACAACTTCGGCCTACCCCTTGCGGGTACAACCACGGCCTGTCCCTTGCGGGTAAAGCTTCACCCCACGGTGGCCGTTAAAAGAGGGATCACGTTTTTCGGGAGCATGGCATGAAAGCAGGAACCCTCTTGACGGCAGTCTGCCTGACGATAGCAAGCGCGTCGCTTGCCGCCGCCCAGCTGTACCAGTGGAAGGATGCGCAGGGCCGCACGGTATACAGCGACCAGCCGCCGCCGCCCAGCATCCACAACGCCCAGCAAAAATCATTCAAGGGCAACGTCATCGAGATCGGCGATTCCTACGCACTCAAAACCGCACGCGAGAAATTCCCCATCACCCTCTACGCCAGCGCGTGCGGCGCGCCCTGCGACCAGGCGCGGCAACTTCTCACCGAGCGCGGCGTGCCCTTCAGCAACAAGGACCCGCAAGCCAATCCCAGCGCCCAGGCCGAACTGCAAAAGCTCACCGGGCGTTCGAGCGTACCGGTGCTGGTGGTCGGCAGCGACAAGATCGACGGCTTTGAAACCGGCCAGTGGCAAGCCATGCTGGATCGCGCCGGTTATCCCAAATCCGCCCCGCCCGGCCGCAAGCCGGCGCCGCAAACCGCCGTGGCCCCGGCGCCAGCCGCCCCCTGAAGATCGCGCCGCCCAACGCCGCTGCCCTATTGCTCTAAAGAACTCCGATCCACTATGGGCTAAAGCCCATGTGGAATCGTATGCGCTACACTCGGCAGCATGAAAATCGCCGCCTGGAACGTCAACTCCCTCAAGGTCCGCCTGCCCCAGCTGCTGGATTTTCTCGCCACCCGCCAGCCCGACGCGGTGTGCCTGCAGGAAACCAAACTTACCGATGAAAACTTCCCGGTCGCCGAGCTGGAAGCGGCCGGCTACCGCGTCGCCTTCGCCGGCCAGAAAACCTATAACGGCGTCGCCATCGTCAGCCGCAGCGAACTGCTCGACGTGCAGGTCGGCATCCCGGGGCTGGAGGACGAGCAAAAGCGGGTCATCGCCGCCACCGTCGACGGCGTGCGGCTGGTGTGCGTGTACTGCCCCAACGGCCAGAGCCTCGATTCCGACAAGTACCCCTACAAGCTCGCCTGGTTCGACGCCCTCGCCGCCTGGCTGAAGGACGAACTGGCACGCCACCCCAAGCTCGCCGTGCTCGGCGACTACAACGTCGCCCCGGAAGACCGCGACGTGCACGATCCCGAGGCGTGGAAGGGCAGCGTGCTGGTGTCGGAACCCGAACGCGAGCGCTTCCGCAACGTGTTGGCGCTGGGCCTGAAAGACAGCTTCCGGCTATTCGAGCAGCCGGAAAAAAGCTACAGCTGGTGGGACTACCGGATGATGGGCTTCCGCCGCAACCACGGCATGCGTATCGACCACATCCTGCTTTCCGAACCGCTCGCCGCCGTCTGCACCGCCGCCAGCATCGACCGCGACATGCGCAAACTGGAGCGGCCGTCGGATCACGCGCCGGTGCTGGCGGAATTAGATTTGGCCACGGATTAAAAAAGGGGCGCCCATAGAGCGCCCCAGCTTCCTTCGGAGAAAGGATGGATCAGAGGTTGTAGGCCCGCTCGCCGTGGCTGGCGGTATCCAGACCTTCACGTTCCTGTTCTTCACTGACGCGCAGGCCCATGGTCATGTCGATCAGCTTGAACAGCACCAGGCTGACCACGCCCGACCAGGCGATGGTGATGAGCACGCCAGTGGCCTGCGTCAACACCTGCCCGCCCATTGTGTAGTCGTCGACCCCGACGCCACCCAGAGCCGGCGCGACGAAGATGCCGGTGCCGATGGCGCCGATGATGCCGCCGATACCGTGGATGCCGAAGACGTCGAGCGAGTCGTCGTAGCCGAGCATCTTTTTCAGGCCGGTCACGCCCCACAGGCAGACCACGCCGGCAATCGCGCCAAGGACGATCGCGCCCATCGGGCCGACCAGGCCGGCTGCCGGGGTCACCGCTACCAGCCCAGCAACCACGCCGGACGCGAGGCCCAGCATGGAAGGCTTGCCGCGCAGCATCCACTCGGCCAGCATCCAGGCCATGCCCGCCGCCGCGGTGGCAAGGATGGTATTGAGGAAGGCGAGCGCCGCGCCGCCGGTGGCTTCGAGGTTGGAGCCGGCATTGAAGCCGAACCAGCCCACCCACAGCAGCGAGGCGCCGATCATGGTCAGCGGCAGGCTGTGCGGCGGCATCGCGTCGCGGCCGTAGCCGATGCGCTTGCCCAGCACGATGGCGCCCACCAGCGCGGCGATGCCGGCGTTGATGTGCACCACGGTGCCGCCCGCGAAGTCCAGCGCGCCATGTTCAAACAGATAACCGCCACTTGCCCACACCATGTGCGTGATCGGCAGATAGGAAAAGGTGAACCACAGCGCGCCGAACACCATCAGCGCGGAGAACTTCACCCGTTCGGCCAAGCCGCCGACGATCAGCGCAACGGTGATGGCGGCAAAGGTCAGCTGGAACGCGACGAACACCAGTTCCGGAATCACCACACCGTCGGTGAAGGTCGCCGCCGTGCTGTCCACGGTGATGCCGGCGAGGAACAGCTTCGACAGATCGCCGATCGCCCAGTTGAGGCCGCCGCCGTCGCCGAACGCCAGCGAGTAGCCGTACACCGCCCACAGGAGCGAGATCAGGCAGAAGATGGCCATCACCTGGGTCAGCACCGACAGCATGTTCTTGGCGCGCACCAGACCACCGTAGAACAGCGCCACGCCGGGGATGATCATCAGGATCACCAGCAGGGTGGAGAGCATCATCCAGGCGGTGTCGCCCTTGTCCGGCACCGGCGCGGCGGCGGCGGCAGCAGCCATTTCGGACACCGCTTCCACCACGGGCTCGACCACGTCCTGCGCCAGCGCCAGGCCGGGAGACAACAAGGCAAACAACAGGCCCAGCGAAGCAAATAAGGTTTTCATGTTCATGCTCCTCAAAGGGCGTCGGGGCCGGTTTCGCCGGTGCGGATGCGCATGACCTGTTCCAGGCTGATGACAAAAATCTTGCCGTCGCCGATCTTGCCGGTGTTGGCCGCTTTCTCGATCGCCTCGATCACGCGCTCCAGCAGCTCGGCCTTGATGGCCACTTCGATCTTCACCTTGGGCAGGAAATCGACCACGTACTCCGCGCCGCGATACAGCTCGGTGTGGCCCTTCTGCCGCCCAAACCCCTTCACTTCCGTGACCGTCAAGCCGGTGATACCGATGGCGGACAACGCCTCGCGCACTTCGTCCAGCTTGAATGGCTTGATGATTGCCGTTACGAATTTCATGCCTATCTCCCAAGATTGGAAAGGGAGGCGGCCTGGCCGCCCCGGTTAAACGGATTTAGAAAGACTTGCCGACGGAAACAATGAAACGGTCGTCGGCAAATTTGCCATAGAGGTCCTCACCGTCATCGTCAGTGGCCACATAGGCCAAGCCGACGTTGAAGCCGCCGAATTCCTTGGCCAGGCTGAGCTTGTAATCCGCATAGCCATCCTGGGCCCCTTCGCCGGTGGTGTAGCCATAGTGAAGACCGAGCATGACGGCAGCGGGCAACTCATAATTGAAGCTGGCATCCCAGTAGACCGTGCCATCGGAATCGGCAGCGCCGAAGTAATCCGTGGCGCTGTAGGAGGCCTTCAGCCCGAACCACTTGTAGGTCAGGCCGGCATAGGCCTCGAGCGTGTCTGCATCGGACAGGTCGGGGTAGAAATACTGGAGCAGGCCGACGTCGAAACCGAGGTCACCGGTGATCTTGCCGCGGTAGCCGCCATAAACGTCCCATTCCATGTTGGCGTCGCCAAAATCGACATTGGAACCCCAGGTCCCCAGGTAGAACCCGCTGGCGTGGGCATAATCGAAGCCCCCCTGGATGGCGGGGTCCTCATCGGTCTGGGAAACGCCACGGAAAGCATAGTCAGAAAAAAAGCCCAGATTGCCGCTGAGACTGTGCGGCGATTCTTCAGCTGCCATTGCAAAAGTGGGCACGCCGACCAGACCGGTCAGAACCAAAGCGTGTACAAGTTTTTTCATGAGTTTCTCCGTGGATGAAGTCGCGCAAATTTGCACTTTTCGTTCAGCACAAGCCGTGCCAGATAATTTCTCATTAAAAAACAATATGTTGTAATTACCAATCTGCTCACACGGGCATAGACTGCACTTTCGTGGTGCGTCATGAAATCGTCATGCACCCTCTTTGTGCCGTGCGCTGCAAACGAGTGCCAGTACGCCATACACCCGGTGCTTGCTACACTCCGCCCATTAACAGGAGGCCTCCATGAACCCGAATCCGAAATTCCCCAATCCCGCTTTCATCAACGATCTGGTCAACAAACTGGGCGAGGCGTTGAAGCAGTCGCCCGCGAAGGACATCGAAAAGAATCTCAAGGCCGGGGTGACCTCGATGCTTGGCAAGCTGGATATGGTGAGCCGGGAGGAATTCGACGTGCAGACCGAAGTGCTGGCGCGCACCCGCGAAAAACTCATGCAGCTGGAAGCGCGCCTGTCCGAGCTGGAAAAGCAGCAGCTCGAAGACTGATCCGGTGGCCGTCGCCGTCGTCAAAAGCCGGGCGTTGAACGGCATGGACGCGCCCGAGGTGGTGGTCGAGGCGCATCTGGCCAACGGCCTGCCGGCGTTCACCCTGGTGGGGCTGCCCGAAACCGAGGTGAAGGAAGCGCGCGACCGCGTGCGCGCGGCGATCCAGAATGCGCGCTATGAATTCCCGGCGCGGCGCATCACGGTCAACCTCGCGCCGGCCGACCTGCCCAAGGAATCCGGGCGTTTCGACCTGCCGATCGCGCTGGCGATCCTCGCCGCCTCCGGACAGATTCCCGCCGACAAGTTCAAGCACGCCGAATTCGCCGGCGAACTGGCGCTGACCGGCGAGCTGCGCCCGGTGCGCGGCGCGCTGGCGATGGCGCTGGCCACCCGCAAGGCGGACAGGCTGCTGGTACTGCCCGCTGCATCGGCCGGCGAAGCGGCACTCGCCAGCGGGGTCGAGACGCGCGGCGCGACCAGCCTGCTGGAAGTGTGCGCATGGCTGGCCGGCCAGGGTTCCCTGCTCGAACCCGAATCCGACCCCACACCCGCCGCGCCGGCTTACCCCGATTTCGCCGACGTCAAGGGCCAGGCCGCCACCAAGCGCGCGCTCGAAGTCGCCGCCGCCGGCAATCATTCCGTGTTGATGGCAGGCCCGCCCGGCACCGGCAAGTCGATGCTGGCCGCGCGCTTTCCCGGCATCCTGCCGGCGATGAGCGAGGACGAAGCGCTGGAAGCCGCCGCGGTGCAATCGCTCAACGGCGGCTTTCGCTTCGAACACTGGAAGCGGCGCCCGTTTCGTGCGCCGCACCACACCGCTTCCGCGGTGGCGCTGGTCGGCGGCGGCGGCAATCCGCGTCCAGGCGAGATTTCGCTGGCGCACCACGGCGTGCTGTTTCTCGACGAGTTGCCCGAGTTCTCGCGACAGGTGCTGGAAGTGCTGCGCGAACCGCTGGAGACCGGCCGCATCACGATTTCGCGCGCGGCGCGGCAGGCCGATTTTCCGGCGCGCTTCCAGCTGGTGGCGGCGATGAATCCCTGCCCCTGCGGCTACCTCGGCCACCCCACCCAGGCGTGCCGCGACACGCCGGACCAGATCAGCCGTTATCGCGGACGTATTTCCGGGCCGCTGCTCGACCGCATCGACATCCAGATCAGCGTGCCCGCATTGACGCAGGACGAGCTGATGCAAGCCGGCGCGGGCGAGGCCAGCGCCGCCATCCGCACACGCGTGCAAGCCGCGCGCGAGCGCCAGATGGCGCGCCAGGGCAAACCCAACGCCGCGCTCGGCACCCAGGAAATCGACCACCACTGCACCCTGGACGCAGCCAGCGAAGCCCTGCTGAAACAGGCGATTGTCCGGCTGAACCTGTCTGCGCGCGCCTACCACCGCGTGCTCAAACTGGCACGCAGCGTGGCTGACCTGGCGGGCTGCGACACCATCAGCACGACCCACCTGGCCGAGGCGATTCAATACCGGAGGCAGGCGACATGAGCGACCCCTACGAATCCTGGCGGGAAGAGAAACGTTCCGCCTGGCTCTATCGCGTGGTGGCCGAATGCGAACGCGGCACCCCGCGCGCAGCATTGTTCAAGGAACTGGCGCAGGCTGCCGACGAACAGGCCGAGCTCTGGCTGGCCATCATCGTGAAGAAAGGGGGGCAGGCGCCGACCGCGTTCCACCCCGAACTGCGAACCCGCGTGGTGGCCACCCTCACCCGCATTTTCAAGCCACGCGCCATGCGCGGCATCCTGGCGGCGATGAAAGTGCGCGGCATGGCGATCTACACCAAAAATCCGCCCCATGCCATGCCGACCCGTCTCGACGACTTCGGCAAACGCCACCAGAGCGGCAGTGCCGGCAATGCCCTGCGCGCCGCCGTGTTCGGCGTCAACGACGGCCTGGTGTCGAATGCCGCGCTGATTTATGGCGTGGCCGGCGCCGCGCCGGAGCCGGGCATTATCGTGCTGACCGGCGTGGCCGGATTGCTGGCGGGGGCGTTCTCGATGGCAGCGGGCGAATATGTCTCGGTACGCTCACAGCGCGAAATGTTCGAGTACCAGATTGGCCTGGAACGCGACGAACTGGAGGAGTACCCGGAGGAAGAAGCGGCCGAACTGGCGCTGATTTACGCTGCCAAGGGCATGCCAATGGACGAGGCGCGGCGGGTGGCTACCACCCTGATGCAGGATCCCGAGCGCGCACTCGACACCCTGGCGCGCGAGGAACTCGGCCTTAACCCGGACGAACTCGGCTCGCCGTGGGTGGCGGCCACCTCGTCGTTTACGGCGTTTACTGTGGGCGCGGCGTTGCCACTGCTGCCCTTCCTTCTGAGCCACGACCACGCCCTGACTGCATCCATCGCGCTTACTGCCGCAGGCCTATTTGCCGTCGGCGCCAGCATGAGCCTGTTCACCGGCCGCCATGCTCTCCTGAGCGGGCTGCGGATGCTGGCGATCGGAGGCGCCGCCGGATTGGCGACTTATTTCATCGGCGCCTGGCTGGGGGTTTCGCTGGGCTGAGATTTAAGCAGAAATTCTGATCAATGTTGGTTTTCGGCAATTGCGGCCGACTGTTCTCAACGCGTTGCAGTTATTCAGGCTGACTACACCAAGGGTCGGCTTGTCGGCCTGAACAGTCATTGGGGGATTGCTACTTGGGTGACTGCTCGAATTCGCATAGCTGCCGTTCGACCTTTGGCAACGAAAATTCAGCATCGATAATTCGCAACGGCTGCTTACCAATAAACGCTACTCACCCTATCGATCCGTTGCTGTCATTCATCGACTGCTGCTCGGCTAGCACCAATGCAGCGAAAGCAGGCTTCCAATTCGAGTATTTTGCCAAGCTTTCCCGTGCCGATTCTGGACCATGATTTATGAGGGTTTGGCCGTTGGCCTGTAGGGTCAATGATGATTGCATTCGATTTGTTGGTTTGGCGCGCAGTAATGTGGACATCCAAGCTGGATCACTGCAATGTGAATCACATGTGTTTTCTTTGGTGGGTTGCGGATGAACTAAGTATGCTGCTATATTGAATGAACATTCATTCGATATTGGATCGCGCAATGGCTCGTCCCCCCGCCAACGTACAACCCGGGCAAATCAATGAGCGGATCATTGCCGCTGCGCTGCAGCTTTTCACGCAGCGCGGTTACTTCAGCACTTCCGTTCCTGATATGGCGCGCGCTGCGCAGGTCAGCGTGGGCTCGATCTATCACCATTTCAAGGACAAGGAAGACGTGGCCCGTGCGCTTTATCTGGGCCTGGTGGAACGTTTGCAGCAGACGCTGGCCGACATTGCCCAAACGCACGCAACGGCACATGACCGCTGCCGGGCCGTCATGGCGATGCTGTTTGAATTGACCGAGTCGAATCGCGAGGCCATGGATTTCATGCTGTACGCTAAGCATCGCGAGTTCCTGCCAGACGAGCGCCCGGTGTGCTCGTCCAAGCCGTTTGAAACCATGCGGGCGTTTGCCCAGGAAGGCATGGATAACGGAGAAATTCGTCGCATGGATGTGATGGTTGCCACATCGTGCCTCTTCGGGGGCGCGATCCGGCTGATTACTGCGCGTCTTGATGGTGTACTTGCCGAGCCGCTCCCCGACAGGCTGGATGCTGTATGGGAATGTGCGTGGCGAGGCGTTGCGGCCTGATTCCGGGTCGTTTTTTTGCGTTCATTTCGAATGAACGTTCATTCAAGGAGAGTTAACATGAAATCCCTAGCTATCATGATACGTGACGATTCGTACGACAAGATACTCACGCCACTCGTTTTTGCCTACCTGGCGTCTGCGGAGCAAACCCAGGTCGACATTCTGTTTGTGAACTGGGCAGTCAAGGCGCTTACCGTCGAAGGCGCCGCAAGCTTGTGCATGGACGGGCGGCATGCCGCAGACGAAGCAATGGTGCGTGAAAACGTGGCCAAGGCGGGCTTGCCAAATGACATCTACGAAATTCTCAAGGCCCTGAAAGCATCAGGATGCGTGAATTTTTATGCCTGCAGCCTGGCCGGTGCCATCTTCGGCGTGAACGAAGGCAATTTGATTCCGGAAGCGGAAGGCATCGTCGGCGCGTCCTGGTTTCTCAACGATAAAGCCGCCAAGGCTGATCACTGCCAATACTTTTAAGGAGAACTGTCATGAGTGACATTACCGCAACCTCGACCCTCGATACGTCCGGCAAATGTTGCCCGATGCCCATTGTGGAAACCAACAAGGCCATGAAGGCACTGGGCCTGGGCGACATCCTGGAAATCATCGCCACCGACACCGGAACCCAGAAGGATATTCCGTCCTGGTGCGAACGCACCGGCCAGACCCTGCTGTCGATGACTGAAGAAAGCGGAGTGCTGCACTACCGTGTACGAAAAGACCGCTGAACCGCACGAACTGTGCTTCGGCTGCGTGTATTACCCGCCCAATCTTCCCGTGCAGAGTTATGCCGCTGAAGATTGGGCCATGCTTCAGCAGCGCGCATGTTCGTTCGAGCACACTCCCGGCGACGCGGGCTGTCAGGCAACACGCAAGACCAGTTGCAGCCTGGTCGATCTGGGCGCCTTGAACGCTTCTATCACTCATTCCAAGCCATGAACCTGCATTCCTTCCGGAGACTGAACATGACCTTCCAACGCCTATTGATTCTTTGCATGCTGGTGTTCGCCCCGCTGCTCTCTGCGCAGGCGGCCACTACCCCGATCAACGACGCCGCCGCATTGCAGGGCGTGAAGGAAGGCAAGGGTGTTTTTCTGATCGACTTCAGCGACCCGAAGAAAACTGCTTTCTACCTGGAGATCATCAGGGGCACCCATACCGGGCTGACCCGGCAGGGCGTCAAACCGGATTTCGTGATCGTCTACATCGGGCCGACCGTGCGATTTCTCAGCAGCAAGCCGGATGATGACCTGGAACTGGAACATGGCGATGCCCTCACGGCGATTGCCTCGCAGGTAAAGGCGCTGCATCAACTTGGTGTCCGGCAGGAAGTCTGCACCATTGCCACCCGGGTATACAAGGTGCCCAATGACACCGTCCTGCCTGGCCTCACGCTGGTAGGCGATGGTTTCATTTCGCTGATTGGATGGCAGACACAAGGCTACAAGCTCGTTCCTTTATTCTGATTGCCTGGGCAATGGCCGGCAGCGTGCACCGGGTCATGCAAAGCGCATTAGACGGGGGCCGTTTTTCAGATTCGGTCCGCGTAGGCTTTCGCGTGCGTGGTTTTGGCCGGACGCGGCTGGCCGTATTGATGAACTGTTTAAACAGGCAGACCTCGCCATGTACAAATCAAAGGGCGGGGACGCAATGCATTTCTTTGATCCCAAGACACATGCCCGGGTGACCGACCGTGCGGCGCTGGAGGCCGATCTTCGCGAGGCGCTGAGGCAACAGCAGTTCGCCCTTTACTACCAAGCCCAGGTGGTCGGCGAGGGCCGTCTGACCGGCGCTGAGGTACTGGTGCGCTGGCAGCACCCGCAGCGCGGCCTGATGTTGCCAGACGAATTCATCCCCTTGGCCGAGGAAACCGGATTGATCCTGCCACTGGGCCACTGGGTACTGGAAATGGCCTGTGCCCAGTTGGCGCAATGGGCCAACCAACTAGACACGGCCCATCTCACGCTGTCGGTGAATGTCAGTGCCAACCAGTTCCACCAGACCAACTTTGTGGACCAGGTGCTGAGGGTGATTGACAGTACCGGCGTGAATCCGCGCCGACTCAAGCTGGAACTGACCGAGAGCCTGCTGGTGTCCAATGTGGAAACCAGCATCGCAAAAATGAATGCGCTGAAGGCGCGCGGTGTAGGTTTCGCACTGGATGGCTTTGGCGCCGGCTATTCGTCGCTTTCCTACCTGAAACGGCTGCCCCTGGATCTACTGAAAATCGATCGCAGTTTTGTCAGGAACATCCTGATCGACTCCAACGATGCGGCCATTGCCCGGTTGGTCATTGCCCTGGCCGATAGCCTATGGCTGGCGGTCATCGCTGAGGGAGTGGAAATCGACGCGCAGAGAGACTTTCTTGCCCGCCTGGGCTGCAACGCCTATCAAGGATATCTGTTTGGACGCCCGCTGCCGCTGCATAAGTTCGAGGAGCTTTTTGAAGCGAATTTGAGCCTGGACGGGGGAAGTCTGAATGCTTGCTTTTAAGCGGTTGTATGACGCCTTTGGACACAAAACTAACGGTCAGCATCATTAGTCAAAGGTCTGCACCTGAATCCATAGCGGAAATTGTCGGCTCATATCTCCAGTGACTGCTTCGGCCGAACACCGGACCACATTAGCGACCATTACCAACGTCCGGTTGTCACCAACTTCTTCCTGTCGCGTATCCGCGGCAACACACCCCCTACCAGTCAATACTGTAATTGCAGCGCTGCAAGCCGCGCGTAGAGACCGCCCTGATTGCGCAGATTCTCCGGGGTGCCGGTTTCCACGATCCGTCCTTCTTCCAGTACAACGATACGGTCGACTTGTTGCACCGTCGCCAGACGGTGGGCGATGATCAGCGTGGTACGTCCCTGCATGGCGGCGTTGAGCCCTTGCTGCACGAGGATTTCAGATTCCGCGTCAAGGGCACTGGTGGCTTCGTCGAGCAGCAGCAGGGGCGAGCCTTTCAGGATGGCGCGCGCAATTGCAATTCGCTGGCGCTGTCCTCCGGACAGGCGGGTGCCGCGTTCGCCGAGAAAGGTCCGATACGCCTCGGGCAGACGCTCGATAAACTCGTCGGCCTGCGCGGCCCGCGACGCCTGCACGACTTCTTCATCGCTCGCCGCGGGACGACCGTACCGGATGTTATCGAGGGCGCTGGCCGAAAAGATCACCGGATCCTGCGGCACGATGGCGATGCCTTTGCGAAGATCGTGCAGGCTTAATTGACGGATGTCCTGTCCGTTGAGCCGGATGCTGCCATCCGATACGTCGTAATAGCGCAGCAGGAGCTGGAACAGGGTGGTCTTGCCGGCACCGGACGGCCCGACCAGCGCGATGCTCTCGCCCGCTGCAATTTCCAGGCTGATGTCGTCCAGCGCGCGCGTTTGCGGCCGGGCGGGATAGCTGAAGCTGACGTGTTCGAAGCTGATCGCGGCCTGCGCCGGATGCGCCGGCGGCTGCGGGCGGGGTGTCTCAAGGATGGTCGATTCGGCGTGCAGCAAATCGAGCAGGCGTTCGGTGGCACCGGCAGCGCGCATCACGTCGCCCCACACTTCCGCCATGGTTCCGACCGCGCCGGCCACCAGCGCTGCATAAAGAACGAAGGAGGCCAGCTGGCCTCCGGTCAGGGTGCCTTCGTGCACTTGACGTGCGCCGATCCACAGAACGAAGATGATCGTTCCCATCACGGCGGTGATGATCAGTGCAGTCAGCGCGGCGCGCACACGCGTGCGCCGGATTGCGGTGACGAAACTCGTTTCGGTGCGTTCGGTAAATCGCCGGGATTCCTGCTGTTCCTGCGTATAGGCCTGTACGGTGGGCATCGCGTTGAGGATTTCACCCGCCAATGCCGAGGCGTCGGCGATCTTGTCCTGGGATTCGCGCGACAGCTTTCTGACCTTGCGACCGATGGCGAGGATGGGCAGGGTCAGCAAGGCCATCAGGCCCAGGTTCAGGGAGAACAGATGGAGACTGGTTACCGCCAGCATGATCATGCCACCGACGAACTGGAACAGGCTGCGCAAGCCCATCGAAATGGAACTGCCGACCACGGTCTGGATCAGGGTGGTGTCGCCGGTCAGCCGGGACAGCACTTCGCCCGTCTGCAAGGTTTCGAAAAATTGTGGCGACTGCGCCAATACGCGCGCATAGACGGCGCTGCGCAGATCTGCCGTTACCCGTTCGCCCACCCACGACACGGTGTAATAGCGTGTCGATACGGCAAGCGCCCAGAAGCTCGCCATGCCGAACAGGACGATGAAATGTCCGTTCAGACTCAACGCACCAAGCAGGCCAGCACCGGCCTGTTCCCGGTCGCCGAAGCCGAAATCGATGAGGTCGCGAAACGCCAGCGGCACCAGCAGGATGGTAGCGGAACCCAGGCTCAACAGGATAAAGGCCACTGCGACTCGTGCCCGGTAGGGCCGCAGAAACGGCCACAGATCGGTTAATACCGAAAGAGATCGCGGGCTTGCTGATTGGGTTGGGGTGACGGTAGCCATTCCAGATTATCGTTCATCGCGAGGCGTTCTCATGGCAGCCTGCCAGGCGACTTGAATCGGGACAGCAAAAACCTCAGCGTTTCGGAATATGCAGGGGCCGGCTGATCATCAACGAGCCGGAAACCGCGAACATCAACACGAGCGGGGGGAGTTGCCATGGACCGATGTGGATCATCCCAAACCAAAGCTGATCACCGATGGCACCGTAGCCGGCGGCGATGGCAATAACGATGACGAGAATGAGTGGGCTGGGGATAGGCGTACCCTCGAAATACTTCACCTTGTCGCTGCCTTGCGCCAGAGTTTCGGCGGTGATGTTGTAGCGGGCAAGGCGGCTCACACCGCATACTACGAAGTAGATCAGAATCAAGCGGTCCCAGAGGCCATCCATGCCGACGCCATAGTCAATCGGTGCACAGAGTGCACCCTACGGCGCCGGCCAACACCAACAAATAACGGTGAAAGAGCCAAAGGAAATAAGGAGTGCCCTGAACTTAAAGATTCTCTTTTCCGCGCGCGCCCCTCAAGTCTGCTCCCACGGCAAGCCGTCAAACCGCCAGCCGTTCTTCGTGCAGCGGTGACGCGCTTCGTCCATGTCGCCCTCGAATCCATGCAGCACGTTGTAGACCTCGGGGAATCCGTATTTTTCGAGGTAACGCCCGGCCTCGACCGAGCGCCGCCCCGAGCGGCAGATCAGCACCACCGGTCGGTTGACCGAAGCTGCCTTGCGCGAATGGCCTAGAAAATCGGGGTTGACGTCCCAGTCGGGGCCGTCCTGCCAGGCGACATGGATCGCCCCGGTGGGATGGCCGACGAACAGGTATTCGATTTCCGAGCGGCAGTCGATGAAAACCGCTTCGGGGTGCGACTGCAGGAAGGCATGGGCTTCGGCGGGTTCGAGATGTTTCATGGCAATCACCGGCTGGACTCGATATCTGCACCATAGCACCGCCGGCGAGCCTTACGCCATTCGAATATAATGCGCTATTGCCCAGCCGAATCATTACCATGTCCCGCGCCGCTCTGCTGAATTCCCTGCTCGCCCAGCGCATTCTGGTTCTCGACGGTGCGATGGGGACGATGATCCAGTCCTGCACGCTCGGCGAGGTCGATTACCGCGGCGAACGTTTTGCTGACTTTGCGTACGATGTGAAGGGCAACAACGACCTGTTGTGCCTGACGCAGCCGCACGTCATCAAGAAAATCCACGCCGAGTACCTGGCCGCGGGCGCCGACATCCTGGAGACCAACAGCTTCAACGCGACGTCGATTTCCATGGCGGACTACCACATGGAGCACCTGGTGCCGGAGCTGAACTTCGCCGCCGCGCGGCTGGCGCGCGAGGCGGCGGATGAAGCGACCGCAGCGAACCCGGCCAAGCCGCGCTTCGTCGCCGGCGTGCTCGGACCGACCTCGCGCACCGCCACCCTTTCGCCCAAGGTCAACGACCCCGGGTTCCGCAACGTCACCTTCGACCAGCTGCGCGTGGCCTATCTGGAAGCGATCGACGGCCTGGTGAAGGGCGGAGCCGACATCCTGATGGTCGAGACGATTTTCGATACGCTCAACGCCAAGGCGGCGCTGTTCGCCATCGAGGAATACTTCGAGGCCAACAACCTACGACTGCCGGTGATGATTTCCGGCACCATCACCGACGCCTCCGGCCGCACGCTCTCCGGCCAGACAGGCGAGGCGTTCTGGAATTCGGTGCGCCACGCCCGGCCGCTGTCCATCGGCCTCAACTGCGCGCTCGGCCCGGATCTGCTGCGTCAGTACGTCGAGGAACTCTCCAACAAGGCCGATGTGTTCGTCTCGGCCCACCCCAACGCCGGCCTGCCGAATGCCTTCGGCGAATACGACATGGGCGGCGACGAGATGGCGACCCACATCGGCGAATGGGCGCGCTCGGGGCTCTTGAACATCGTCGGCGGTTGTTGCGGCACTTCGCCGGCGCACATCGCTGCCATCGCCAAGGCGGTCGAAGGCGTCACGCCGCGCGTGCCGCCGGTGCTGGAACCGGCGATGCGCCTGTCCGGGCTGGAGCCGTTCAACGTCGGCAAGGACTCGCTCTTCGTCAACGTCGGTGAGCGCACCAACGTCACCGGCTCCAAGGCCTTTGCCCGGATGATCCTTGAAGGCCGCTACGACGACGCCCTGTCGGTGGCGCGCCAGCAGGTTGAAAATGGCGCGCAGATCATCGACATCAACATGGACGAGGGCATGCTCGACGCCGAGGCGGCGATGGTGCGCTTTCTGCTTCTGATCGCCTCGGAACCCGATATTTCACGGGTGCCGATCATGCTCGACTCGTCGAAGTGGAACGTGATCGAGGCCGGTCTGAAGTGCATCCAGGGCAAGGGCGTCGTCAATTCCATCTCGATGAAGGAAGGCGAGGCCGAGTTCATCGAGCGCGCGAAACTGTGCCTGCGCTACGGCGCGGCGGTAATCGTGATGGCCTTCGACGAAACCGGCCAGGCCGACACCTATGCGCGCAAGACCGAAATCTGCGCCCGCGCCTACAAGCTCTTGACCGAAACGGTCGGCTTCCCCGCCGAGGACATCATTTTCGACCCCAACATCTTCGCGGTCGCCACCGGCATCGAGGAGCACGCCAACTACGCCGTTGATTTTATTGAAGCCACCCGCTGGATCCGCCAGAACCTGCCGCACGCGCACATTTCGGGCGGGGTGTCGAACGTCAGCTTCTCGTTCCGCGGCAACGACGCGGTGCGCGAGGCGATCCACACCGCCTTCCTCTACCACGTGGTCCGGGCCGGAATGGATATGGGCATCGTCAACGCCGGCCAGCTAGGCGTTTACGAGGCGCTCGATCCCGAGTTGAAGGAGCGCGTCGAGGACGTGCTGCTAAACCGCCGGGCCGATTCGACCGAGCGGCTGGTGAGCTTTGCCGAGAACGTCAAGGGCGGGGCAAAGGAAAAAGTCGAGGACCTGGCCTGGCGCAGCCTGCCGGTGAACGAGCGGCTGAGTCATGCGCTGGTGCGCGGCATCACCCAGTACATCGTCGAGGACACCGAGGCTGCGCGCATCGAATCCGTGCGCCCGCTGCACGTGATCGAAGGGCCGCTGATGGCCGGCATGAACGTGGTCGGCGACCTCTTCGGCGCCGGCAAGATGTTCCTGCCGCAGGTGGTGAAATCCGCCCGCGTGATGAAGCAGGCGGTGGCGCACCTGCTGCCCTTCATCGAGGCCGACAAGCAGGCCGGCGACGCACAGAGCGCGGGCAAGATCGTGATGGCCACGGTGAAGGGCGACGTCCACGACATCGGCAAGAACATCGTCGGCGTGGTGCTGGGCTGCAACGGCTATGACATCGTCGACCTGGGGGTGATGGTGCCGGCGCAGAAGATTCTCGACGCCGCGCGCGAGCACAAGGCCGACATCATCGGCCTGTCCGGCCTCATCACGCCTTCGCTTGAGGAAATGGGGCATGTCGCCCGCGAAATGCAGCGCCAGGGCTTTACCATTCCGCTGCTGATCGGCGGCGCCACCACCTCGATGGCACACACCGCGGTGAAGATCGAACCGAACTACGAACACCCGGTGGTGCACGTGAAGGACGCCTCGCGTGCGGTCGGCGTCTGCACCCAGTTGCTGTCGAACGACCTGCGCGACGCCTTCGCCGCCGAGATCCGCGCGGACTATGCCGTTACGCGCGAACGCCGCCTCAAGCACAAATCGGACACCGTTCGCCTGTCCCTTGCCGAGGCGCGCGCCAACAAGTTCAAGATCGACTGGGCCCGCTACACGCCGCCGGCACCGATACAGCCCGGCGTCCACGTACTGAAAGCCTACGACCTGGCGAAACTGGTCGAAATAATCGACTGGACGCCGTTTTTCTCATCGTGGGAACTGCACGGCAAGTTCCCGAAAATCCTCGACGACGAGGTGGTCGGCGTCGAGGCGACCCAGCTCTATAACGACGCCCGGACAATGCTGCAGCAGATGATCGCGGAAAACTGGGTTGAAGCGCGCGCGGTGTTCGGCCTGTTTCCCGCCAACACGGTCAACGACGACGACATCGAGGTCTATACCGACGAATCGCGTTCCAGCGTGTTGATAACCTGGCACAACCTGCGCCAGCAGATGAAAAAGCCGGAGGGCCGCGCCAACCTGTGCCTCGCCGACTTCGTCGCGCCCAAGGCGAGCGGGCTGAAAGACTATCTGGGTGCCTTCGTCGTCACCGCCGGCATCGGCGAGGACGAGCGCGCCCTCGCCTTCAAGGCCGCGCACGACGACTACTCCGCGATCCTGTTCAAGTCGCTATGTGACCGGTTGGCCGAAGCCTTCGCCGAGCACCTGCACCTGCGGGTACGCCGCGAATTCTGGGGCTATGCCAGCGAGGAGGCGCTCAGCAATGACGAGTTGGTTGCGGAAAAATACCAGGGCATCCGCCCCGCGCCCGGCTACCCCGCCTGCCCCGAGCACAGCGAAAAAGCCGCGCTGTTCGAGGTGCTCGACGCGACGAACCAGATCGGTGTGGTGCTGACCGAAAACTTCGCCATGTGGCCGGGCGCCGCGGTGTCGGGCTTCCACCTGTCGCACCCCGACAGCCAGTACTTCGCCGTGGCCAAGATCGAGCGCGACCAGGTCGAAGACTACGCCCAGCGCAAGGGCTGGACGCTGGCGGAGGCGGAGCGCTGGCTGGCGCCGAACCTGGCTTACCAGCCATAAGCCACCCTGGATCGGCCAGTCACGGCTATCAATAAACTATCAATAAATATCAAATTGATAGTTAATGCTCTATCATTTCACTATCAATCAATATCAATTTGATAGTGAAAAATGAAAATTCCACTCTCGCCCCCACCGCTGAAGGAGTTGATTCAGGAAACAAATGCTGAAACTCTGCCACAGCTCGCCCAACTTAGGCTGGGGCCCTTGGCAAATGGGCGGTATCTACACTGGGATGATTTGCGCCACCGCACCCCACCTAACGGGCTGAGCCACAAGATATGGTGGCTAGCACTCAGCCTAGCCCGCAGCGTCAGTGCGCATACCCTGCCATTTCATGACAAACAAGGGAAAGCCTTCACCTACTCGCTACCCGAGCCCTTGTTGAAAAACCTGCACGAAATTGATCGCGGCGCGGGGCTGGTTCCAGGCGGAGAGGGCAATGCCACCCTGCACTCCGACCAAGGGCGCTACCTGTTCAGCAGCCTAATTGAGGAAGCAATCACTTCCAGCCAACTGGAGGGCGCATCCACGACCCGCCGCGTTGCCGAAGCGATGCTGCGTGAAGGGCGCAAACCCAGCACGCTGAGCGAGCGGATGATTTTCAACAATTTCGAGGCCATGCAGCGCATCCGCGAGATCTGTGGAGACACCCTCGAACCGGAGCATGTGATCGAGTTGCAGCGGGTGTTGACCGAGGGCACGATGGAACGTCCCGAGGACTGCGGGCGACTACGGACAAGCGACGATATTGAAATCGTGGCACCAAACAACGACAGACTGGTCCTGCATCGCCCCCCCCCTCACAGCGAGTTGCCAAAGCGGCTCAAAATCCTATGCGATTTTGCCAATGAATCCGTCGCCGATGACACGTTCGTACATCCGATCGTGCGCGCGATCCTGCTTCATTTCATGGTGGGGTACGACCACCCATTCGCAGACGGAAACGGTCGGACAGGTCGCGCACTGTTTTATTGGTATATGGCCAAGCAGGGATACTGGTTGATTGAGTATCTGTCCATCTCTCGCATACTGCGAAAAGCTCCCGCGCAGTATGCACGCGCTTATTTGTTAACTGAAACCGACTCTGGTGACACAACTTATTTCCTCCTGCATCAGACGGAAGTCATCCTCAGCGGATTGTCCGCGTTGCACCAATATTTACAGCAAAAGCAACAAGAGCAAGCTCAATTACATTCAAAACTCAGAACACTTCAAACGTACGAAAAGCAATTGAATCATCGTCAGACCGCATTGCTCGCCCATGCCCTCAAGCGCCCTGATGAATATTTCACCATAGAGAGCCATCAGCGTTCCCATCAGGTTGCTTATGCAACGGCGCGCGCCGACCTATTGAGTCTCGCAGCCTCAGGCTTGTTAAACGAATCCGCCCATGGGGGGCGCAAAAAAATCTTTTATCCAGCACCTGACATTCGCCAAAAGCTTGATGCCGTATAACCGTACGTTTCATCGGCCTACCAGCCTTCGATTAGCATCTTCTCCAGCCAGAACAGCCCGATCACGGTCTTGGTCTCGCAGATCTTGCCGCTGCGCAGCCAGCCCATCGCCTCGGCGAACGGCAGCCGCAGGATTTCCAGGAATTCGTCGGGGTCGCGGCCATGGTTGCCTGCCGTGAGCCCGCGCGCCAGATAGAACGCCAGCCGCTCGTCGGAATAGCCGATGCAGGGATAAATGGTGGTGACCTCGCGCCACTCGCTGGCGGTATAGCCGGTTTCCTCTTCCAGTTCGCGCCTGGCGCAGCTGAGGTCGTCCTCGCCGGGGTCGATCTTGCCCGCCGGCAGTTCGATGAAATCGCGGTGCAGCGGATAACGGTGCTGGCGTTCCAGCAGCAGGTCGCCGTTGTCGAACACCGGGATGATGACGACGGCCCCCGGATGGACGATGTATTCGCGCGTCGATTCTTTTCCATTGGGCAGGCGAACGCGGTCGCACTTGACGTGCAGCAGCCGGCCCTTGAAGACGGTTTCGCTGGCCAGTTCGGTTTCTGTGAGCGTGGTTGTTGACGCTTCAGCGTCCTTAGTGCGTGAATGTTGCTGCTTTAGCAGCTTTACATTCACGGCCTCCCCCTTGCGGGGACAACCACGGCCCACCCCTTGCGGGTGCTGGTTGGGGGTCTCGTTTTTCATAATCGACATGATACCGAGCGCACAAAAAAAATGCCGGGCTCTTGCGAACCCGGCAGAACATGGGGGGTATAACCCCCGTTGCGGAGAACTTCCTGCCTGCTGAGCAACAAACAGCAAGCCACCGAATCGTACAAAGGAAATCCAATGCTGGATATACAACTTTAGTTGTAGGCGCGAATTAACGCACTGATAAATAAAGCAATTGTTTTCACCAATCCGGTCAAAAGCCGGGGGCGATTGCCGATATCGCTGTTTTTCTCCTGGATTTCAGGTCCGTTTGAACCCATCCATGCGGGCTGCAGTGCCTTAAAAAGCCCTGATTTTTTCGCGCAAAGCGGTGTACTGGCGCCGGCTCACCATCAGGCGCTCATCCTGACCATCCAACTTCAAAAAATGGCCGTCGTCGTCGCCGGGCAATTTGCCGATTTCGCGGATGCGTACCCTGGCGACCAGGCAGTTGCGATGAATGCGCAGGAAGGCGTCGCCGAATTCGTTTTCCAGCCGGGTGAGCGATTCTTCAATCAGAAATTCGCGGGCGGCGGTGCGCACGGTGACGTATTTGAGTTCCGCCTTGAGATAAAGAATATCCGCCACCGGGATCAGCACGATGCGGCCTTTCTCGTTGACCGACAGGTGGGTGCGCGCCTTCGGATGCACTTCGCGCAGATGCTCGAGCGTCGTCGCATTCAGCCGGTGCGCCCGCGACAGGGCGCGCACCAGGCGGTCTGCACGCACCGGCTTCAGCAGGTAGTCGACGGCATTCAGATCGAACGCCTGACAGGCATAGGCATCGTAGGCGGTGCTGAAGACGATGGCGGGCGGAGCCGGCAGCCGGTTGAGATGGGCGGCACATTCGAGACCGTCCATGCCGGGCATACGGATGTCGAGCAACACCGCATCGACCGGCTGCTGCTGTGCCTGGCTCAGCGCATCCAGCCCGTTGTCGGCTTCGCCGACAATGTCGACCTGCAGCTGGCCGACGCAGTCCGCCAGCACGTCGCGCAGGCGGTGACGTGCCGGCGCCTCGTCATCGACGATGAGGACGCGCAGGGGCAGGTTGGGTGCGTTCATGGGTGTAGGGAATGACGATGTGCACCTGATAAACGGCGCCCAGCGGTTCCAACTTGAGCTGGGCGTCGAGGTCGAAATGCAGCAGCAGCCGCTCGCGGATATTCGCCAGCGCGATGCGGTTGCCCTTATGGTGGCCGGCTTCTGTGGCGAGCGGATTGCGCACCACGATGTGCACCTTGTCGGCACTGCGATAGATATTGAGGCTGATTTCGCCGCCGTCCGTCAGCGGTTCGATGCCGTGATACACCGCGTTTTCCACCAGCGGCTGGATCACCAGCGGCGGAATCAGCGCATCGCCCGGCATCTTGTTGATGTGCCAGGCCACCTGCAGCCGGTCGCCCAGGCGCAGCTGCTCCAGCTCCAGATAGGCGCGGGTGAGCGCGACCTCGTCTTCCAGCGACGCCAACTGGCGGGCATCGCCCATCAGCGCGCGGAACAGGTCGGCCATGTTTTCCAGCGCGCGCTCGGCACGGCGCGGATCGCTGCGCACCAGCGACAGCACGGCGTTGAGGCTGTTGAACAGGAAATGCGGGCGGATGCGCGCCTGCAAGGCCTGCAGGCGCGCCTCGGTAATGGCGGGCGACAGGGCGCGGGCGCGCAGGTTGAAGTAGCCGAGCAGGCCCGCGCCGAGCAGCAGCGCGAACATCGCCACGCCTGCCGGCGAAACCGGCGGCATGCCTGCCATAAGCGGGTTGAGCCACAGCGACGCCAGCAGCGGAACCGCCATGCCCAGCGCCAGCGTGAATCCCACGCCAACGGGATAAGGCCGACCGCGCAGCCAGCGCCCTGCCGCGCACAGGGCCAGCAGGGTCAGCAGCAGCGCCGGCTGCGCCAGTGCCGACAAGGCAATGAACTCCGCCCAGAACGCCTGCGCATCCGCTGCCCGCGCCACCCCCCCGGCCAGCAGCGCCGCTTCCACCGTCAGCGCGATGCGCAGGTTCACCCCGAGGTGACAGAAGTTCGGCAATTCGACCTGCCGGTTGTTATGATTCTTTCTTTTCATTCCCTGCTTTTATCCCATGAGCACGTCATCGACGCCGCCTGCAGCGTGGTCCGGCCGCTTTTCCGAGCCGGTTTCAGAAATCGTCAAACGCTACACCGCATCGATTCCCTTCGATTATCGGCTGGCCGAGTTCGATATTCAGGGTTCGCTGGCGCACGCGGCCATGTTGCACCACGTCGGCGTCCTCACCAAGGAAGATCTGGACTCGATCCGGCGCGGCATGGCCGAGCTGCTGGCCGAGATTCGCGCCGGCGGATTCGTCTGGTCGCTGGACAGGGAAGACGTCCATCTCAACATCGAAGCCGCGCTGACGGCGAAAATCGGCGACGCCGGCAAGCGGCTGCACACCGGGCGCAGCCGCAACGACCAGGTGGCGACCGATATCCGCCTGTTCCTGCGCGACGCGATCGACCGTATTCTGGCCGGGCTCCGCGCCTGCCAGACTTCGCTGGTCGACCTTGCCGAGGCGCACGCCGACACCGTGATGCCCGGCTTCACCCACCTGCAGGTGGCGCAGCCGGTGACCTTCGGTCATCACCTGCTGGCCTATTTCGAGATGCTGGCGCGCGATGCCGAACGCATGACCGACTGCCGCCGCCGCGTCAATCGCCTGCCGCTGGGCGCCGCCGCGCTGGCCGGCACCAGCTATCCGATCGACCGCCAGTTCGTCGCCGACCAGCTCGGCTTCGACGCCGTGTGCGAAAACTCGCTCGACGCCGTCTCCGACCGCGACTTCGCCATTGAATTCACCGCTGCCGCTGCGCTGGTAATGACGCACCTGTCGCGCCTGTCGGAAGAGCTGATCCTGTGGATGAGTCCGCGCTTCGGCTTCATCGACCTCGCCGACCGCTTCTGCACCGGCTCTTCCATCATGCCGCAGAAGAAAAACCCCGACGTACCCGAACTGGTGCGCGGCAAGACCGGCCGGGTCAACGGCCACCTGGTCGCTCTGCTCACGCTGATGAAGGGCCAGCCGCTGGCCTACAACAAGGACAACCAGGAAGACAAGGAGCCGCTGTTCGACACCGTCGACACGCTGACCGACACCCTGGCAATCTACGCCGACATGCTCACCGGCGTCACCGTCAAACCCGACGCGATGCGCGCCGCGGTGATGCAGGGCTTCGCCACCGCTACCGATCTGGCCGATTATCTGGTGAAGAAGGGCGCGCCTTTCCGTGATGCGCATGAAGTGGTGGCGCGCGCCGTGCGTGCGGCCGACAGCAGCGGGCGCGACCTGGCCGAACTGTCGCTCGATGAATTACAGGCCTTCAGCCCGATGATTGCGGAGGATGTCTACGCCGTGCTGACGCTGGAAGGCTCGCTCGCCGCCCGCGACCACTTCGGCGGCACCGCACCGGTGCAGGTTCGCGCGGCCATCGCGCGCGCGCGCCAGCGTATTTAAGCCGCAGGCTCGGTTCGCGCCAGCGGCGGCGCATGCTCGCGGCAGATCCGTCGCACCTCGGGGCTGCCGAGTTTTTCCTGCATGAGTCCGCAAAAATAGCTGCGCGGCCCCAGCCGCTGATTGTGGCGACAAGTCGCACAGACGCCAAAACTGCGTTTCCCACTTTGCGCCTGCACCTGCGCCAGCACCTGTCGCAACACCACCATTGCCGACGTCACCCGCGCGGAGCTGGCGGTTTGCACGATGTCGCGCCAGGCGCTGCCGGCGCTCAGCGTCTTCAACAGCGTGGTACCCCCCTCGGTCAGGATCAGCCGCACCACCCGGCCATCGCGGGGATCGGCATAACGCGACAACAGCCGCCGCCGCGCCAGCACCAGTACCGTCTGCGATACCGTGCCCTTGGTCAGCCCGAGGTATTCGGTCAGGGCCTGCGGTGTGTTGCTGAAGCGGTTGGCCTGATTCAGATAGAACAATACCTGCAGGTGCACCGGCTGCAACCCTTGCGCCGCGCCCGCCTGCCGCAGGTCGGCCCGGGTCAGCAGCGATAGCCGCTCGACCAGGTCAAACAGGGTGAGCGCCTGGCTTTTCAAGTGCGTGTCAGAAGCGAACCATGACGCCGCCCTGTGCGGCGATCAGGGCAGCGAGCTTGTCATACAGCGGCTCGCCACTCCGGGTGTCGACCCAGCCGGCGTTCTGCGGCTTGAAATGGAAGCCGCCCGAGCGTGCGGCGACCCAGATTTCGCGCGCGACGCCGTGACGATTGATGATGATCTTGCTGCCGTCGTCGAACTCGACCTCGATGATGCCATCCGCAGGCGTCTCGAAATCCAGCTCGGCGTCTTCCAGCGCCTGTTCGATGTGGGTCAGCGTTGCTGCGGCGGCCTGATTGAATTCGGCCTCGCCTGATTCGATTTGCATCATGGTGTCCCGTGCTAACATTTCGCGCATGAAACTGCGCACCCTATATATAGTGTCCTTGTTGCTGTGCGGGCTGGGCCTGACTGCCTGCGGCTCCAAGGGTGACCTGTATCTTCCCGAAAATTCCCCCGCACCGCAACGGACTTCCAATTGAACACTTTGCATCGCATCGACGGCCGCCTTTATCTGGAAGGCGTGGCGCTGGACGCGCTTGCCGAACGCTACGGCACGCCACTGTATGTCTATTCCCGGCAGGCGCTCGAATCCGCCTACCAGGCCTACGCCGAGGCGTTTGCCGCCACGCCTCATCTCATCTGCTACGCAGTCAAGGCCAATTCAAGCCTGGCGATTCTCAACCTGTTCGCCCGCCTCGGCGCCGGCTTCGACATCGTATCGGGCGGCGAATTGGCCCGCGTGCTGGCCGCCGGCGGCGACGCCAATAAAACAGTGTTCTCCGGCGTCGGCAAGACCGCGGACGAGATGCGCGCCGCGCTCGACGCCGGCATCCTCTGCTTCAACGTCGAGTCGGTCAGCGAGCTGCATCGCTTGAACCGCATCGCGGGCGAACTGGGCAAGGTCGCCCCGATTTCGTTTCGCGTCAACCCCGACGTCGACCCGAAGACGCATCCGTATATCTCTACCGGGCTCAAGGAAAACAAGTTCGGCGTGCCGATTGCCGACGCCCCTGCGCTCTATCGTCTGGCCGCCAGCCTGCCGAACCTGAAGACCACCGGCATCGACTGTCACATCGGCTCACAGCTCACCGACCTGTCGCCGCTGGTTGATGCCGCCGACCGCGTGCTCGCGCTGGTCGACACGCTGGCGGCCGAGGGTATCGCGCTGCAGCACATCGACCTCGGCGGCGGCATCGGCATCCGCTACCACGACGAAACACCGCCCGACCTCGCCGCCTACGGCCGCACGCTGGCGGCCCGCTTTGCCGGGCGCCGCGAGAAGCTGCTGCTGGAACCGGGCCGCTCGCTGGTCGGCAACGCAGGCCTGCTGCTCACCCGGGTCGAGTATCTGAAGCCGGGCGAAGACAAGAATTTCGCCATCGTCGACGTGGCGATGAATGACCTGATGCGCCCCGCCCTGTACGAGGCGTATCACGACATCGTCGCCGTCAACCAACGGCAAACGACGAAAAAATGTTACGACATCGTCGGCCCGATCTGCGAAACCGGTGATTTTCTTGGCTTTGCGCGCGATCTCGCGATCGAGGAAGGCGACCTGCTGGCGCTGCTTTCGGCGGGCGCCTACGGCATGAGCATGGCGTCGAACTACAATTCGCGTCCACGAGCGGCCGAAACCATGATCGACAGAAATGAAATTCATCTCATCCGCGAACGTGAAACCCAGTCCGGCCTGATGACTGGAGAACGGCTTGTTGATTGACTTTCATTGGCAAAGCCCAGGCGCCAATATTCCGTCTTTTTAGTATCGAACCGATACATTTTGCTTGGCTGCGACAGTTTCAATCGAATTGTTTTCGTGGAGACTTGACTATTCGTTGTACCTCCCGAAAAAGTAACTAGAATGAGGCTCACCAAGCGGAGCCTCGGTATCACCCGTGCTTAGCGGGTTTCGGGCAAGCCGGTCGCCTGTCGGTACCACGCTTTGGAAGTGCAAATTCTGACTGCACGTGGCTTCAAGCTGTAGTGACTAGTGAATGTGTTCAACTTCTAAGGAGTGTCAAATGGCAATAGCAAAAAAACCCGCCGCCAAACCGGTGGCCAAGAAGGCCGCAGTCAAATCCGCTGCCAAACCCACCATCAAAAAGGCAGTCGCCAAGCCCGTAGCCAAGAAGGCCGCTCCGGCCAAAAAGGCAGTCGCCGCCAAAAAACCGGTAGCCAAGAAGGCCGCTCCGGCTAAAAAGGCAGTCGCCGCCAAAAAACCGGTAGCCAAGAAGGCCGCTCCGGCTAAAAAGGCAGTCGCCGCCAAAAAACCGGCAGCCAAGAAGGCCGCTCCGGCTAAAAAGGCAGTCGCCGCCAAAAAACCGGCAGCCAAGAAGGCCGCTCCGGCTAAAAAGGCAGTCGCCGCCAAAAAACCGGTAGCCAAGAAAGCCGCTCCGGCTAAAAAGGCAGTCGCCGCCAAAAAACCGGTAGCCAAGAAGGCCGCTCCGGCTAAAAAGGCAGTCGCCGCCAAAAAACCGGTAGCCAAGAAGGTCGCTCCGGCCAAAAAGGCAGTCGCCGCCAAAAAACCGGTAGCCAAGAAAGCCGCTCCGGCCAAAAAGGCAGTCGCCGCCAAAAAACCGGCGGCCAAGAAAGCCGCTCCGGCCAAGCCGGCCGCCAAAAAGGCTGCCCCCAAACCCGCCCCGGCCAAGCCGGCTGCACCCGCAGCCGCGCCTTCTCCCGCTCCGGCAGTTTCGGTCATCAAGCCTTTCGGGCTCTAACAGGTCGGGCACTGCCCAATCTGAAACGGGGGCCTGGCCCCCGTTTTTTATTGCTGCGGCCGTGAGACAAGGCCTATGCCGCCAATCTCGAACAGCCGGATTACCACCGCCGCGATGATTCTGGGCGCGGTGCCGCTCGCGCTCGCCCATTGGCTGGGTTATCGTCGGCGGCCTGCTGCTCGGCACCCTGCTGACACGCGGCCGCAGTGCCACCTTCGGCACGACCCAGCCGCTCGCGCCCCTCCCCCAGGAATGACGAATTCACCCACGGTTTTGACGAGGCTTCATCAAAGCCGTGTCGGCGCCGCGTCATCAAGCCGTCAAACCCGCCTGATTTAATGCGGTTTTCCACGCCATCGGACGAGCCGTGAGGCTGGCATGAACCCTGCTGAACACCTTGCAGAGACAACGCAAGGAAAGACCTACATGATCGAACTTGAGCCCGGTAACACCCTGGAAATCAGTTTGAAAGAAGATGCTCAGGGTCGCGGCCGCGTGGAGCTTACGCTCCAGGCACACGGGTATTCGCTCAACCTCACCCCGCATCAGGCACGGGTGCTGGCGACCGAGCTCATCATGGCGGTCAACCGCGCCGAAGTGCGCGTCAACCTCAAGCACAACCAGAATGTGACGCGCGGCGCCCAGCCGATCGAGCAAAGGCGCGGCCTTTTCAGTCAGGCTTTCGCCAAATAAGTTTTAGGCCAGTCGAAGCCGACTGGCCCTGGGTAGCGGGCAGCCTGGCTGGACTACCCATAAGAAGCCCCGGATTGTCGGGGGCCCGCCATCCGTGATACGGTGGCACTAGGCGCGATGGATTCGTCCTCGCGCCTTTTTATTTCCACTATTTCGCAGGAACCCGCATGGCCGTCATCGAACTCACCCAGGACAACTTCGAATCCACCATCAAGGGCAACGACATCGTCGTCGTCGACTTCTGGGCGCCGTGGTGCGGCCCCTGCCGTGGCTTTGCGCCGATTTTCGAAGCGGCATCCGAGAAGCATGCCGACATCGTCTTCGCCAAGGTCAACACCGAAGCCGAACAGGATCTGGCCGGCTATTTCCAGATCCGCTCCATTCCCACGCTGATGGTGTTCCGCGAACAGGTCATTCTTTTCTCCGAAGCCGGCTCGCTGCCCGCCAACGCACTCGATTCGCTGATCGATCAAATAATGGGGCTGGACATGGCGCAGGTCCACAAGGACATCGCCGAGCAGCAGGCACAGGGCCCACAGGACCAGGCTTGATTGGCCTTGTCAGGCTCTCAATAGCTGCCGCAGCAGCGGCAGCGTGATCGGGCGCCGCGTTTCGAGACTAAAACGGTCCAGCGCCTCCAGCACCCGCAACAGGCTCTGCATGTCGCGCGCGGTGTGATTCAGCAGATAGTCCACCACCTGGGGCTCCAATCGAAACCCCAGGGTTTCGGCGTGCTGCGCCAGTGCGGCACGCTTTTCGGCGTCGTCCAGGGCCTGCATCTGGAACACCAGTCCCCAGCCCAGGCGGGTCTGCAATTCCGGCATTAGCGGCAGTTCGGCCGGCGCCACGCTGCCCGCGGCCAGCCACAACCCACCTGCTTCGCGCACCCGGTTGAACGCGGCAAAACCGGCGTGTTGCTGTACCGCACTCCATGACTCCACCTGATCCGCGATCACCGCCTGCGCGGCCTGCTGTCCGCTGAAATCGACCGTCATCCCGTTCGTCCGGCAGGCATGCGCCCAGGCGGCCAGCAGATAACTCTTGCCGCTGCCCGGCGCGCCCCACAGATAGACCATGCGCTCGACCGCGCTGCCGTCGAGCATGGCTGCAAGCTGCGCCATCAACTCGATATTGCGCCCCGCCACAAAGCGGGTAAGTTCAGGCTGGGCGGGGGGACGGATATCGAGAAGGAGCTGCTGCATGGGGCGCTAGGATAAGGCAAAAGCCCCGGCCCACTCCAGAAAAACCCTGGCGCCGCCAGGTGAAAACGCCTGCCGCGCAGCGCTATACTTGAAAACCTTTCATCTATCGATCCCAAGTCGTCCCCATGAGCCTTGCCTTTCCCGTTCCGGTCAAACCCGTGATCCAGCCGCCGCCGATGGTGGAGGAAGTGCTCGACGACGCCGAGCGCGCGACGCTGAAAGCGCGCATCAAGACACTGATGAAACAGCAGGATGCGGTGCTGGTTGCGCATTACTACACCTCGGCCGACCTGCAGGATCTGGCCGAGGAAACCGGTGGCTGCGTGTCGGATTCGCTGGAGATGGCGCGCTTCGGCCACGCCCATCCGGCGAAGACGCTGATCGTCGCCGGCGTCAAGTTTATGGGCGAAACCGCCAAGATCCTCAACCCGGAAAAGCGCGTCCTCATGCCTGACCTTGGCGCCGAGTGCTCGCTCGACCTGGCCTGCCCGACGGACGAATTCGCCGCCTTTTGCGACGCCCACCCGGACCGGATCTCGGTCGTCTACGCCAATACCAGCGCGGCGGTCAAGGCGCGTGCCGACTGGGTCGTCACCTCCGGCATCGCCGCCAGGATCGTCAAATACCTGCACCGGCAAGGCCACAAACTGCTGTGGGCGCCAGACCGCCATCTGGGTGAGTACGTACAGCGCATCAGCGGTGCCGACATGCTGCTGTGGCAGGGCTCGTGCGTGGTGCACGAGGCGTTCAAGGCCGAGGCGCTGAAGAAGCTGCGCGCCGAGCACCCCCATGCAGCGGTGCTGGTTCACCCCGAATCGCCGCAATCGGTGATCGCGCTGGCCGACGTGGTCGGTTCGACCACGCAATTGATCGAGGCGGTTCGTACCCTGCCCAATCCGGAATTCATCGTCGCTACCGACAACGGCATTTTCCACAAGATGCACGCCGCCGCACCCGGCAAGCTCCTGCTGGAAGCGCCGACCGCGGGCGAGGGCGCCACCTGTGTTTCCTGCGCACACTGCCCGTGGATGGCGATGAACGGCCTGAGAAAACTCGCCGCCGTGCTGGAAAACGGCGACAACGAAATCCATATCGAGGAATCCATCCGCGTTAAAGCCGCCGTATCGATCCAGCGCATGCTGGATTTTGCAGCGGCCGAAAAAACCGGGCAGATCCAGCTCGGCGACTGAACCGAGCGTAACCATGGCCGGAGCCAGCCTGCTCGCCCTGCTCGACGATATCGCCACCATCCTCGACGATGTGTCGGTGATGACCAAGGTCGCCGCCAAGAAAACCACCGGCGTGCTCGGCGACGATCTGGCGCTCAACGCGCAGCAGGTCACCGGGGTGAAAGCCGAGCGCGAACTGCCGGTGGTTTGGGCCGTGGCCAAGGGCTCGTTCAGGAACAAGCTCATTCTGGTTCCCGCCGCGCTCGCCATCAGCGCGCTGGCGCCCTGGGCGATCACGCCGTTTCTCATGCTGGGCGGCGCATTCCTATGCTTCGAGGGCTTCGAAAAACTGGCGCACAAATTCCTGCATCGTGAGGAAGCCGCGGCGCACCACGCCGAACTCACCCAGGCGCTGGCCGACCCGGTGGTCGATCTGGTGGCGCAGGAACGCGACAAGGTCAGGGGCGCGGTGCGCACCGACTTCATCCTGTCCGCCGAAATCATCGTCATCACCCTGGGCTCGGTCGCGGCCGTGTCATTCGGCATGCAGGTCGCAGTGCTGGCCATCATCGCCATCCTGATGACCATCGGGGTGTATGGCCTGGTCGCCGGCATCGTCAAGCTCGACGATGCCGGACTCCATCTCAGCCAGCGGCCGGGTGACGGCTTTGCCCGCCTGCAGCGCAGCCTCGGACGCGGCATTCTGCGCGCCGCGCCATTCCTGATGAAAACCCTCACGGTGGTCGGCACCGCGGCGATGTTCCTGGTCGGCGGCAGCATCCTGATCCACGGCATACCGGGTTCACACGAGCTTGTCGGCGCCGCCACCCATGTCGCGGCAACCCTGCCGGCCATCGGCGACATGCTGGCCGCGCTCACTCCGCTGCTCATCGATGTGCTGACGGGTGTTGTCGCAGGCGGGCTGATTGTGGGCGTTGTAACGGCAACCCGGCGCCTGTTCGGATAATCCGCTCCGGCTGATTGCGGCTTGCCGTGTGACGGCTCACGGCTTGCGCCCATATCCCGTAAAATACCGGCTTTGAAGCAGATGAATTCGGCGTCGCCCCGGCGACGCCCGGACACGACCCGGCATGACCGCACGCTTGCGCGAAATCCCCTACAACTACACCTCGTTTTCCGACCGCGAAATCGTCATTCGCCTGCTCGGCGCAGACGCCTGGGACGTGCTCAATACCCTGCGCGGCGAGCGCAAGACGGGGCGCTCCGCACGCATGCTGTTCGAGGTGCTGGGCGATATCTGGGTGGTGCGGCGCAACCCCTATCTGGAAGACGACCTGCTCGACAATCCCAAGCGGCGGCAGATGCTGATCGAGGCGCTGCGGCATCGTCTGCACGAGATCGAGGTGCGGCGGCAGGGCAACGAACTGGTCGGCCAGCTGCTGGGAGCGGCCACGCGCACGGTGTATGAATTCGAGACCTGGTTCGCCGACACCGCCAGCCTGCGCACGCGCATCCTGCGCCGACTGGCCGGGGTGACCCGGCGCGACAACATTTCATTCGACGGCCTGGCGCGCGTCTCGCATGTCACCGACGCCACCGACTGGCGGGTGGAATACCCGTTCGTGGTGCTGACTCCGGACAGCGAGGCCGAGATGGCCGGGCTGGTGGCCGGGCTGATCGAACTGGGGTTGACCGTCATTCCGCGCGGCGGCGGCACCGGCTACACCGGCGGCGCGATACCGCTCACCGACCGGGCCGCGGTGATCAACACCGAAAAGCTCGAGACGATGAGCGCGGTGGAAATGACCCACCTGCCCGGCGTCGAATTCGAAGTGCCGACGATCCACTGCGGCGCCGGCGTTGTCACCAAGCGGGTAATGGAAGCAGCCGACGCGGCCGGGCTGGTGTTCGCGGTCGACCCGACCTCGGCGGATGCTTCCACCATCGGCGGCAACGTGTCGATGAACGCGGGCGGCAAAAAGGCCGTGCTGTGGGGCACCGCGCTGGACAACCTGGTGTCGTGGCGCATGGTCACGCCGGATGCCGACTGGATCGAAGTCACCCGGCTCAACCACAACCGCGGCAAGATTCACGACGTAGTCTCGGCCACTTTCGAGGTCCGCCGCTTTGCCGCCGACGGCAAGACACCGAAAGGCTCGCCGGAAATTCTCCTCATCCCCGGCAGCCGCTTCCGCAAGACCGGGCTGGGCAAGGACGTCACCGACAAATTCCTCGCCGGCCTGCCCGGCATCCAGAAGGAAGGCTGCGACGGCCTCATCACCTCGGCACGCTTCATCCTGCACCGGCTGCCGGCGCACACCCGCACCGTGTGCCTGGAATTCTTCGGCCACGCCTCCGAGGCCACCCCGGCAATCGTCGAAATCAAGGATTATTGCGACGCTCACGCCGACGTCCTGCTCGCCGGGCTGGAGCATCTCGACGCGCGCTACGTCAAGGCGGTCGGCTATGCGACCAAGGCGCCGCGTACCACGCGCCCCAACATGGTGCTGTTGATCGACGTGGTATCGGACAACGAGATCGCGGTCGGCGAAGCCGCTTCGCGTATCGTGCGCATCGCCAATGCGCGCGGCGGCGAAGGCTTCATCGCGGTTTCGCCCGAAACCCGCAAGATCTTCTGGCTCGACCGCGCCCGCACTGCGGCGATCGCGGCGCACACCAACGCGTTCAAGATCAACGAGGACGTGGTGATTCCGCTGCCACGGCTGGGCGATTACACCGACGGCATCGATCGCATCAACATCGAACTGTCGATCGCCAACAAGCTCGAACTGCTCGACGCACTGGCGGAATTCTTCGACTCGCCGCAGTTGCCGCTGCAGGAAGACGACGACACCGTCGCCGACCCGGCACAGGTGGAGGACAAGCGCCAGCGCGCACGGGCGCTGATCGAAACGGTGCGCACCCGCTGGGCCGATTACCTGGCCAACCTCGATGCGCCCTTCACTCCGCCCGCCGACGCGTGCCCTCCGCCCTCCATTCCCGACGCTCCGCTCACCCGCTTCACCGCCCTGCGCGACAAGCACATTCGCGTGTCGTGGAAGCGCGAAGTCCGCCGCGAGCTGCACCAGCTGTTCATCGGCCGGGAATACATCCCGGTGCTCGAGGCCTGCGACCGCATCCATAAAGAGGTGTTGAGAAGCCGCGTCTTCGTGGCGCTGCACATGCACGCCGGCGACGGCAACGTGCACACCAACATCCCGGTCAACTCCGACGACTACGCCATGCTGCAGGCTGCCAACGCCGCAGTTGCACGCATCATGAAACTCGCCACCGATCTCGGCGGGGTCATTTCAGGCGAGCACGGCATCGGCCTGACCAAGCTGGAGTTTCTCGACGCCGCGACGATCGCGACCTTCACCGACTACATGAAGAAGGTCGACCCCGCGCACCATTTCAACAAGGGCAAACTTCAGCCCGGCGCGGACCTGCGCAACGCCTACACGCCGTCGTTCGGTCTGCTGGGAGCCGAATCGATCATCCTCGAAGCCTCCGAGACCGGCGCCATCGCCGATTCGATCAAGGACTGCCTGCGCTGCGGCAAGTGCAAACCGGTATGCAATACCCACATTCCGCGCGCCAACCTGCTGTACTCACCGCGCAACAAGATCCTCGCCACCTCGCTGCTGATCGAGGCCTTCCTGTACGAGGAGCAGACCCGGCGCGGCGTCTCGCTCAAGCATTTCGACGAATTCAGCGACGTCGCCGACCACTGCACCATCTGCCACAAGTGCAAGAATCCCTGCCCGGTCGACATCGACTTCGGCGACGTCTCGATTGCCATGCGCAACCTGCTGCGCAAGCAGGGCAAGAAGAAATTCAATCCCGGCACCTGGGCCTCGATGGCCTTCCTCAACGCCACCGACCCCGCCACCATCAAGGCACTGCGGAAGCCGCTGATCGAGTGGGGCTATGCCGCGCAGCGCATGGGTCACACCCTGTTCAAGCGCATGGGGCTGATCCAGGCGCAGACGAAGAATCCACCCGCGTCCCTGGGCAGGCCCAAACTCGTTGCGCAGGTGATCCATCTGGTCAACAAGCCGATGCCGGGCGGGCTGCCGAAGAAAACCTCGCGCGCGCTGCTGGGGCTGGAAGATCCGTCGATCGTGCCGATCCTGCGCAACCCGGCCAAGCTGTCCGACGATGCCGACGCGGTGTTCTATTTTCCCGGTTGCGGCTCGGAACGGCTGTTTTCCCAGGTGGGGCTCGCCACCCAGGCGATGCTGTTCGAGCTCGGCGTGCAGACCGTGCTGCCGCCCGGCTACCTGTGCTGCGGCTATCCGCAGATCGCCGGTGGCCAGGCCGACAAGGGCGAAGCGATCACCGCCGCCAACCGCGTGCTGTTCCATCGCGTGGCCAATACGCTCAACTACCTCGACATCAAGACCGTGATCGTGTCATGCGGCACCTGCATGGACCAGCTTCTGAAATACGAATTCGAGAAGATCTTCCCCGGCTGCCGGCTGCTCGATATTCACGAATACCTGATGGAAAAAGGTGTGAAACTGGAAAACATCAGCGGTGAGAAATATCTCTACCACGACCCCTGCCACACGCCGATGAAGACCCACGCGCCGATGAAAGTCGCCAACGCACTGCTGGGCGGCGGCGTCGTTTTGTCAGACCGCTGCTGCGGCGAATCCGGCACGCTCGCCGTCAGCCGGCCGGACATTTCCACCCAGATCCGCTTCCGCAAGGAAGAGGAAATCCGCGCCAGCGTCGCCGCGCTCAACCCCGGCAAGCAGCCGGTCAAGCTCCTCACCAGTTGCCCCTCGTGCCTGCAGGGGCTGGCGCGCTACAGCGACGATGCAGGCACCGAACCCGATTACATCGTGATCGAGCTGGCGAAGCGTCTTCTGGGCGAGAACTGGATGGCGAGCTATCTCGCGCGGGTCGGCAACGGCGGCATCGAGCGGGTACTGCTTTGAACTGTCCGCTTTGCGACACGCCCGGCGGAACGGTGCTATGGCAGGACGATTTCTGCCGCGTGGTGCTGGCCGACGAACCGGATTACCCCGGCTTCCTGCGCGTCATTCTCAACGCCCACGTCAAGGAAATGACCGGCCTGCCGGCCGCCGATCGGCAAGCCTTGATGCGCGTGGTGTTCGCCGCCGAAGCCGCGTTACGCGAGGTGATGGCGCCCGACAAGGTCAACCTCGCCTCGCTCGGCAACGTGGTGCCGCACCTGCACTGGCACGTGATCCCGCGCTTTGCGGATGACCCGCATTTCCCCAATCCGGTGTGGGGCGCAAAACAACGCGACACGCCGCATGCCGCGCCACCGGATCTGAGTGCGCGGCTCGTCGCCTCGCTCACCCGCAAGGGGTAAGCCGTGGTTCTCCCCGCAAGGGGGAGGCCGTGGTTGTAAAGCCGATGAATCGGCAACAACCACGCACTAAAGACGCTGAAGCGTCAAGAACCACGCTCACCCGGCGGCTTTCTCCTGCGCGGGGAAAGGAATGACGGTAGCGGAAGGAGGGGCATTCAGCAGGCGCTGCGCGGGGAAGACGGCAGAAAAGGTGCTGCCCTTGCCGGGGATGGACTGGATGTCCAGGCGTGCGCTATGGCGGGTGAGGACGTGCTTGACGATGGCGAGCCCGAGCCCGGTGCCGCCGGTATCGCGCGAGCGGCTGCGGTCGACGCGGTAAAAACGCTCGGTCATGCGCGGAAGATGTTCGGCGGCGATGCCTTCGCCGGTATCGGTGACGGAAAAAACGCCCTCCCCATCACGCTCGCGCCAGTTCAGGTTGATTTCGCCACCGTCGGGGGTGTAACGCACGGCATTCGATACCAGGTTGCCGAGCGCGCTGCGAATCTCCTGCAAATTGCCTTTCAGCCAGGCGCTGCTGTCGAGCTGCAGGCTGACCCGGTGCCGCCCGTGACTCAGCGACTCGGCCTCGGATTTCAGTGCATGGGCCAGTTCGGCGATATTAACGAGTTCGTCTTTTAGCGTGTGATCGGTGCTTTCCAGGCGCGACAGGGTCAGTAAATCATCCAGCAGGCGCTGCATGCGCCGGGTGTGGTCGAGCATCAGGTCGAAATAGCGACGCGATTCGCTTGCCGCCAGGTCGGGCGTATCGGCGAGGGTTTCAACGAAGCCGCCGACCACGGTCAGCGGGGTGCGTAATTCATGCGAGACGTTTGCGATGAAATCGCGCCGCATGGTGTCGACGCGTTCGAGATCGGTGATGTCGCGCGCGACCAGCAGTTTCTTGCCTTCGCCGAACGGCACCAGTTGCAGCGACAGGGTCAGCTCGCGGTTGACCGGCGACTTGCACACCAGGCGACGCGAATAATCGGCGGCGTCGAGGAAATCCAGAAAATGCGCCTGCCGCAGCAGGTAACGCACGAACTGGCCGCGGTCGCGCTCGCAGTCCAGTCCCATGTACTTGCGCGAAGCGGGATTGCACCAGTCAATCTGCTCATTGCCGTTGAGAATGACCATGCCGTCAGGCACCGCCATCGTGGCATGCTCGAACTGTTCGAGCGCGTTGGAGAGCTCACTGCGGCTGACGCGCTGGCGGCGCTGGAGTTTTTGCAGGCGGTAGAAAATGTCGCCCCAGGTGCCGGTGGCGTCGGGCGGATCCACTTCATCGGGACTTTCCAGCCAGCGCGACAGGCGAAATTCCTGCCACAGCCGGCGCAGCATCTCGAAGGCCTGGATGCCTGCCAAAAAACCCAGTGCAGCCACCCAGCCCCAGCCAGCCCATAAAAACAGGGCAACCAGCAATACGCTGGCCAGCACGCCGAGCGGACGCCACCAGAAGCCCATATTTAACAGTCCGATGAAAGCAACGTAGACAGATTATCTCACTTCGGCCGAAAATCGGTAGCCCGATCCGCGCACAGTCTGGATCAGTTCGGCGTGACCGGACGGCTCCAGCGCCATGCGCAGGCGGCGGATATGGACGTCGACCGTGCGCTCCTCCACGAACACATCGTCGCCCCAGACCTGATCGAGCAGCTGGGTGCGTGAGTAGACACGCTCGGGGTGCGTCATGAAGAAATGCAGCAGGCGAAATTCGGTCGGCCCCAGTTCCAGTGCCTGGCCGCGGCCCTGCACGCGATGGCTGGCGGGGTCGAGCCGCAAGCCGTTGATTTCCACCAGTTCGTCGGTCATCTGCGGCGCACGGCGGCGCAACACGGCCTTGATGCGCGACACCAGCTCGCGCGGGGAAAATGGCTTGGTGATGTAATCGTCGGCGCCGCTGTCCAGCCCCAGCACCTTGTCGCGCTCTTCGCCGCGCGCGGTCAGCATGATGATGGGGATCGGCTGGTAGCGTTCGTCGCTGCGCAGGCGGCGGCACAGGTCGACGCCCGACATGCCGGGCAGCATCCAGTCGAGCAGGATGACGTCGGGCAACGTGCTCTTGAGGAAGCTCAGCGCATGCTCGGCGTCACCGGTGGCAGTGACCTGATGGCCGGCCTGCGTCAGGTTGAACCTGAGCAGCTCCTGAATCCCGGGTTCGTCTTCGACCAGCAAAATATTGGCAGCCATGGGTGACTCCAGCTCTGTTTTGATGGTGACCATACTATGGCAGCAGTATGACTGATTTATGACACCGGCATGCCCATGCCAAACCCGCGCCAGCCGTGCGCTGGTAGAATTCCCGGCTTATTCGTTTACCCAGACTGCCATGGATAAAACCACCCATTTCGGCTACAAGCAGGTCGCCGAGTCCGAAAAAGCCGCCAAGGTGGCCGAGGTCTTCCATTCCGTCGCCGCACAGTACGACATCATGAACGACCTCATGTCGGCCGGCCTGCACCGGTTGTGGAAGCGTTTTACGGTGGCGCAGGCGGGTCTGCGGCCAGGCATGAAGGTCCTCGACGTCGCCGGCGGCACCGCCGACCTCACCCGGCTGTTCCTGAAGGAAGTCGGCGAAACCGGCACCGTGCTGCTCACCGACATCAATTTCTCCATGCTGCGCGAAGGCCGCGATCGCATGCTGAATGAGGGCAGGACCCCGCCCACTGTGCAGTGCGACGGCGAGCGGCTGCCGTTTCCCGACAATTATTTCGATTGCGTGTCGGTGGCCTTCGGTCTGCGGAACATGACGCACAAAGACCAGGCGCTGGCCGAGATGAACCGCGTGCTCAAACCCGGCGGGCGGTTGCTGGTGCTGGAGTTCTCCCGTGTGTGGAAGCCGCTGGAACCGGCCTACGATCTGTATTCCTTCAAGCTGCTGCCGCTGATGGGCAAACTGGTCGCCAACGACGCCGACAGCTACCAGTATCTGGCCGAGTCGATCCGTATGCATCCCGGCCAGGAGGAGCTGAAAGCCATGATGGAAACGGCAGGCTTCGCCAGGGTCAGCTACCACAACCTGACGGCCGGCGTGGTGGCCCTGCACAAGGGCTTCAAGGTTTGATCGTTGAAACCCTGATCGAGCGCAGCCTGAATCACCTGCTGCAGCAGTCGCCCGGCGCGGCCGAGGCGTTGCTGCGCCATGCCGGGCGCAGCGTGCGCTTTGACCTGGCGCTCGCGCAATACGACTTCCGCATCGCCGACGACGGCTACTTTTCCGAAGTGGGGGTCGACGCCCCCGACGCCGTCATCCGCCCCACTCCTGCGCTCGTCACCCGCCTGCCGTTCTTCGGCCGCGACGCGCTGCGCGACGCCGACTACAGCGGCGACCCGGCACTGCTCGCCACGCTCGACCGCGTGTTCAGGCAGCTGGACTGGGACGTCGAAGCCGACCTCGCGCCGCTCGTCGGCGATATCGCCGCGCATCGCCTGCACGTGTTCGGGCGCGATGCTCTGGCCGGTCTCGCCCATGCGTTCTCCGCGCTGGGCCACAACGCCGGCGAATACGTGGTCGAGGAAGCCGAGCTGATGGCGCGCGCAATCGACGTCACGCGCTTTAACCGCGCCATCGACGTGCTGACCGATGATGTGGCGCGGCTGCAAGCCCGCCTGCGCTTGCTGGAAGCCGGCCACGCATGAAACTGCTGCGCCTTGCCCGCATCCTCACCGTCGGTTTTCGCTTCGGTCTGGAAGAGTTCTTTCTCGGCCACGAACGGGTGCGGCCGCTACGCTGGCTGGTGCGCGCCACGCTGTTCTGGCGCCCCCTTGCCGAACCGCGCGGAATGCGTCTGCGTCGCGCACTGGAGGCGCTGGGTCCGATTTTCGTCAAATTCGGGCAGATGCTGTCGACCCGGCGCGACCTGGTGCCGCTCGACATCGCCGACGAACTCGCTCTGCTGCAGGACCGGGTGCCGCCCTTCCCGTCCGTCGAGGCCGTCGCCACACTGGAGAAGCTGTACAGGAAACCGCTGGCCGAAGTGTTCGCCGAATTCGATCCCACCCCGGTCGCTTCAGCCTCGGTGGCACAGGTGCATTTCGCCCGGCTGCACGACGGCACCGCCGTCGCGGTGAAGGTGCTGCGCCCCGGCATCGCGCCGGTGATCGCGCACGACGTGTCGCTGCTCTATGCCGCAGCAGGCCTGGTCGAAAAACTGTTTGCCGACGGCAGGCGGCTGCGCCCGCGCGAGGTGGTGGCGGAATTCGAAAAACATCTGGGGGACGAGCTCGACCTGATGCGCGAAGCCGCCAACTGCTCGCAGCTGCGGCGCAACTTCAAGGATTCACCGCTGCTCCTGGTGCCCGGGGTGTACTGGGATTATTGCGGTCACGACGTGATGGTGATGGACCGCATGCAAGGTATCCCGGTGAGCCAGATCGAGCGCCTGCGCGAAGCCGGCGTCGACATCCCGAAGCTCGCCGCCACCGGAGTGGAAATCTTCTTCACCCAGGTGTTCCGCGACGGTTTTTTCCACGCCGACATGCACCCCGGCAACATCCTGGTGCGTCCGGGAAGCCGCCCGCTCCCCGGGGAGGCGGACGCTGAGCCCAAACCGCTTAACGACCAATACATCGCGCTCGACTTCGGCATCATGGGCACGCTCACCGAGGTCGACAAGCAATATCTCGCGCGCAACTTCCTCGCCTTCTTCCGCCGCGACTACAAGGGGGTGGCGCTGGCGCATCTGGAATCCGGCTGGGTACCGGCCGACACCCGCATCGACGAGCTCGAAGCCGCGGTGCGTGCGGTGTGCGAACCGGTGTTCGACCGCCCGCTAAAGGACATTTCCTTCGGTCGCGTGCTGCTGCAGCTGTTCCAGACGTCGCGCCGCTTCAACGTCGAAATCCAGCCGCAGCTGGTGCTGCTGCAGAAAACCCTGCTCAACATCGAAGGCCTCGGCCGCCAGCTCGACCCCGAACTCGACCTGTGGAAAACCGCCAAGCCGTTTCTGGAACGCTGGATGAACGAACAGCTCGGCTGGCGCGCGCTGGTGAAGAACCTGCAGACCGAAGCGCCAAAATGGGCCGCCCTGCTGCCGCAACTGCCGCGCCTGGCACATCAGGCCTTGAACGAAAACCGGCTGGCCCAGGTGGAAGCCGGCCTCACCCTCATGCTGCATCAGCAGCACACCCGCAACCGCTGGCTCGGCGTCATCGCCGGCCTGCTCGCCATACTGGCGGCCGCCACCCTCTATTTCAACCTGCGATAAGGACTCGCCATGCTGATCGGCTTCGTCGTGCTGTATCTGGTGCTATCCATCGGCATCGGCCTGTATGCCGCCACCAAAGTCCATAGCGCAGCCGACTACATCACCGCCGGCCGCTCGCTGCCAATGGTCGTCGTCATCGCCATGGTGTTTGCTACCTGGTTCGGCGCCGAAACCGCGCTCGGCATCCCCGCCACCTTCCTCGACGAGAACCTCGGCGGCACGATTTCCGATCCCTTCGGCGCCTCGCTCGCGCTGATCCTGTTCGGCCTGTTTTTCGCCCGCCCGCTGTACCGGATGAAGCTCATCACCCTGGGCGACTTCTTCCGCCAGCGCTACAACCGTGCGGTCGAGGTGGTGATCTCGGTTGCGATCGCGCTGTCCTACCTGGGCTGGGTGTCGGCGCAGGTGGTGGCGCTGGGACTGGTGTTCAACGTGCTCTCGGACGGCCTCATCACCCAGCCGCAGGGCATCCTCATCGGCGCGGCGGTGGTGATGCTCTACACCCTGTTCGGCGGCATGTGGTCGGTGGCGCTGACCACCCTGGTGCAGATGACCGTCATCGTCACCGGCCTGTTGTGGATTTCAAAGCTGGTGAGCGACATGCCCGAGGTCAACGGCATCATGCCGGTGGTCGAGCACGCTGCCGCGATCGGCAAGTTCGAATTCTGGCCGCCGCTGGAATGGGCGGCAGTGGTCACCTTCATCGCCGGCCTGTTGACCATGGGACTGGGCTCGATCCCGCAGCAGGACGTGTTCCAGCGCGCCAATGCCGGCAGGTCCGAACGCATCGCGGTATGGGGCACCGTTATCGGCGGCGCGCTGTACTTCGTTTTCGCCGCGGTACCGATCTACCTCACCTATTCCGCCACCCTGGTCGACCCCGCCATGACCGCAGCCGTGCTGGCCGACGACGCCCAGCTGGTGCTACCCACTTTCGTCAAGACCCATCTGCCGCTCTACGCGCAGATCGTTTTTTACGGTGCGCTGCTGTCGGTCATCATGTCGACCGCCTCCGGCACCCTGCTGGCGCCGTCGGTCACCATCTCGGAAAACATCATCAAGGAATTCATGCCGCATCACCGCATGAGCCAGAAAAGGCTGCTGTGGGTCACCCGCAGCGTCGTCGTCGCCTTCGCCGTGATGGTGGTGTTCTATTCGCTGTGGTCGCTGCAAACCGAAACCAGCATCCACCAGATGGTCGCCAATGCCTACAAGGTCACGCTGGCCTGCGCCTTCGTCCCGCTGGTGGCGGGGCTGTACTGGAAGCGTGCCACCAACCTGGGGGCGGGGCTTTCCATCGTGCTGGGGTTCGGCTGCTGGATCGCGATGGAATTTATCGCCCCGGATGCCGCGTTGCCGCCGCAGTTCACCGGCCTCATCGCCAGTACGCTCGGCATGATCGCGGGGTCGCTGGCAAGCCCCCTGCATCGCGCCTGATCGCCGCGGCCTCCTGTGCGAAAACGGCGGCTCGCAGCCGCTGTTTTTCTTTGTGCGCCTGCTGCCGGATCAGCGCAGATAACCCTCGTGCTCCAGCTTCAGCAGAATCTGCTGCACCGCTTCGTCGATGCCAAGATGGGTGGTGTCGATCGCCAGCTCCGGATTTTCCGGCACTTCGTAAGGATCCGAAACACCGGTGAATTCGGGAATCAACCCAGCGCGTGCCTTGGCGTAGAGGCCTTTGCGGTCGCGCGACTCGCAGGTTTCGATGGGGGTGGCGACGTGGATTTCTATAAACCCACCCACTGCTTCGATCATGGCGCGCACGTCACGACGGGTCAGGCGGTACGGCGCAATCGGCGCGCAGATGGCTATGCCACGGTTTTTCGTGATTTCAGCGGCGACAAAACCGATGCGCCGCACGTTGATGTCGCGGTGCGCCTTGGAAAACCCGAGTTCGGATGACAGGTGGCGCCGCACGATGTCGCCATCGAGCAAGCTCACGCAGCGTCCGCCCATTTCCATCAGCCGTGCGGTCAGCGCGCGCGCCAGGGTGGACTTGCCCGAACCTGACAGGCCGGTAAAAAATACGGTGAAGCCCTGGCGTTCGCGCGGCGGACTCTGCCGGTGCAGTTCACTCAGCACTTCGGGGAAGCTGTACCAGTCGGGAATTTTCAGCCCGGCCCGCATGCGGCGCCGGAATTCTTCGCCGCTCAGGGTAAGCAGGCGTGCGTTTGTGGGCGCTGCGGATTCCGGCAGATGTTCGGCGCGATCCTCCACATACACCATGCGCGGGTAGGCAATGAGCTGCACGCCGATTTTGCCGACCAACTCGGCGATGGGCAGGTCGGCGTGGGGTGGGGTAAGGTCTTCGCCGCGGCGGCAGCTGCCCCCGGCCTGATGTTCGCCGCCGGCAATCAGCAGGCCGCAACCGTAATTGCGCGCGACGATGGCGCGCAGCAGCAGTGCGCGGGCGCTGGCTTCGCGCGGCGGCGCCGGCAGCAGCGACAACTGGGTGGTGGCCGCCGGAAAACGCTCGCGGATGGCGAGGAAGCTGCGCACCAGGCCAAAATAACCGGGCGCGTCGGTGATGTCTCCGCCCACCTGCGGATGCAGCAGCAGGTTGGCCTCGTTCTCGATCGCACTTTTCAGGCAGAACTCGAACTGCGCACGGTGCATCGGATGATGTGCCTGCCAGGCAATGACGCGTCGCCAGCCGCGGCGAACGAGCAGTGTGCGCAATTCGGCCGGGGTGGCACGCAGGCTGGCAAAATCCGCATGCGGCGGCAGGGATGTGCCCTCGACACGGCCGCCCAGATGCCAGCTGTCGCCGTCCTGCCACGCGTCGCTGACGGTCAGTACCGCGAGCATGAATCCTTCGCCGTCGCGCAGCGCCACCCGGTCGCCCGGCTTCAGTTCGGCTGCGATCTTTTGACGGCTGCCGAGCGTGACCGGCAGCGGCCAGAAAGTGCCGTCATCAAGCTTCATTTCAGTTGCGACCTGCACGCATTGCGTACGCGTCATGAAGCCGGCAAGCGGCGAGTAGGCGCCGCTCATCAGCATTTCAAGCTCGCACTGCTGCCGCCAGTCGAGATCGAGCGAAGGCAGGCCCAATGCTTCCCGTTTGAGCGCATCGCTCCCGGCAGGGTCGATCAGATTGACGAGGGTGCCGCCATAGGGTGCGATCAGTTGATTCATGTCAGATCGGGGCAAAATCGCGTCACTCAAAAGTTTTAAAAAACAAGGCAATAAACCGGCCAAGCTCGGATTCCGGCAGGTGATTGATGCCGGCGGCGCCACGGCGACCGCCGCCGTCGAACTGGCTGCACAGCTCGTCCGCGCCCGACCGGGCAACCAGCGGTGCGCGCACGCTGACGAGGTAGCCGCCCTCCGGCTTGGCGGTGAGCACGGCATGCGCCTGCGCGGGCGACTCGACTGCCAACCAGTTGCCGAACACGCCGGAAATCCGTCGCGCCCATTTTTCTGCGGGCAGCATGAAGATGCGGCCGCTGGCACGCGCTTCCATGGGTTCCACGGCAACGGCACGCGCCATGTCCTCCCGATAGCCTGTTTTCAGCGTTGGATAGGCCGGCGACTCGGCGATGAAGGCGAAGGGGTCGGCAAACGGGCGCAGCTGGCGATATAAATCTGCCGGGTCGAAAAACAGGTCGTCGAGCGTTTCGCCGTAGCCGTTGTAATTGAGGCATTCGCCCAGCAACTGTAATTGCGCCAGTTGGTCGGCCGACAGGCTCAGTGGCACGGCGGCCTGCCGGGCGGCATCGGCGAGGTTGTCGCCGAACGCGGCGACGACCGCCCACGCCAGATGCCTGCCCTGCAAATGCCGGTTCACCAGCAGGCTGGTGCAGACGTTGGCATCGGTATCGATGTGCGGTTCGAAATTCGGATGAACCGGAATGTCGCCCGGCTGATGGTGATCGAAGTAACGCACCTGCGCGCCCGCTTCGAGCAGCCTGTCCAGCGCGTCACGATTTTTCGACAGTGCGATGTCAAGCACGGTAACGCGGTCTCCCGATTGGGCTTCGACCCGTTTCAGCAGGCTGATGTCGCGCTTGGGGCCGGTGACCAGCCTGGAATCCGCAGGAGCATCCAGGCGCAACTGGTGCAGCGCGCAAATACCGTCAGCATCGCCGTTGAAAACATCAATGAGGGGCATAAATTCGTTAAGCGGTCGGAAGTGCGGCCATTGTAGGAAAGCGAGCGCCACAATGACAAGCACGCGCAGCGTAATCGGTCAGCGCTCCGCAAGAACAGATGGGTCGGGAACTGCTGGTCATAGTTGTCGATTTCGCCAGCCCGAACAAGTATAAAGCCGGGCGCGGCGCAGCCAGGTGCGCAGGTAGCGGCGGACGTGGCTGTTCAGATCGGGGGGCGGGACGAGAAACCAGTTCAACAGCCACCGCGCAATTCACCACGACCGCCAGTTAAAGAATCTGACCTTTCCGGACGATAAAGAAGAATGATGGCTGGTCACAAGTGTCGCCGACGACAGGGCCAGCAATGATTGAAAATTATTGTGAATTTTCAGGAACTATTGTAGCCTCACCAAATTGCTTTGGTATCAAAGCCCTACCGCATCTTCTTAAAGTTTTTAAAAGGATTTAAACAAATGAATTGCCGCTTATTGATGTCCCGGTTATCAATTTTCCCATTGGTCCTGGCCGCTGCACTTTCCGGCTGTGGAGAAAATACCACTTCTCTCGAACCTGCCCCCTTGGCCGTGTCGCCCGCCGACGCAGTGGCCTACAACGGCAGCCCCGTCACCCTGTACATTAGCGGCGGCACCATTCCCTACACGGCGACCAGCAGCAACTCAGCCGTGATCAACGTACCCAATAGCGTTGGCGGCACAACCATGGTATTCGACGCCAGCAACGTTGCAGAAGACACCTTGGTCAACCTGGATGTGCGCGATTCAAAGGGCGAGATGGCCACGTCCACGATCACGGTGAAACCCTCGGTCATCAGCAATACCCTCACCGTCACACCCGACCCGGCAGCGCCGGGGGTCGGTTGCGACCCCGCAGTATGCAGCGGACTGACGGCATTGGTGACGGTACAACTTAAAAACATGGCCACCCCCTTGGTCAACCGGAATGTCCGGTTTGACGTAGTGCAGGGTGATTACCAGTTCATTACCAACAGCAGCGCCACCACTTTCGCCGACACCATCACCGCCACCACGGATCAAAACGGCTACGCGCATGTTCGCCTCAAGGCCAATGTCAACGCGCCAACCCAATATGCCATCCTGAAAGTCACCGACGAGATTGGCGGCTCCGTCCTGCAAACCACCTTCACTATCGCACAGTACACCGATGGCGTCGGCATTCTGTCAGTCGTGCCCGAGACCCACACCATTACCGCTTACTACGAGAACACTTGCAGCTTCGGGGCCAGAGTGGACTATCTCATCTACGGCGGCACCCCGCCCTATACGGTGCAATCGACCTCGACCGGGGTCGCAACCGTTTCCCCCAGCACAGTGCTGACCAATGGCGGCGGCTTCACCGCCACCACGCAAAACGCTTTCTGCCCCGGCACCGCGATCATCGCCATCAGGGACGCTACCGGCAGGGTGATTGAGGCAACGCTGGAAAACAAGGCAGGGGGAGAAACTGTACCGGAACCGGTTACCGTGGATTTGTTCGTTACCTCAACAGCGGTAACGGTTGCAGCTGGGTCTACCAGAACCGTCACCATTGGCGGAAGCGCTACGCCTTACTACGTATCGAGCAATGACCTCTCAATAGCGACGGCATCCGTTGCCGGGGCCACTTTAACCATTACCGGGGTTGCCGCTGGCTCGACAACAGTAACAGTGACCGACTCGAAAGGTGCAGCGAAGACGATTAACGTCACCGTTACTCCTTAAGCAAGCATAACGTGGGCAGCTTCGTTGCACACGTTTAACGCTCATAAGCCCCTCCTCGCGAGGGGCTTTTTTGTGTTCGTGACATGAGAGAAATCAGATAAGGCCCTGTGAGTTACGCGGGGCCGCAGACACCAGATGCCCTGCGCGAAGCGATTGCCGGTAGCCAGAAGAACAAAAAATCTAGCCGCGGCTCGTCTATGAGCGAATCCACCAGCCCCACGATAAGGAATGATGTCAGCGAAATTAAAGAGGGTAAGCGACATGGCGTCATGGCCGGCCCGCCTCAGCAGCGTCAAGTCGGTAGCCGCCAGCAGCACGACAAATGCGCCCAAACCGAACCAGCCCTGTTCAAACAGGACATGAACAAAGAGGTTTTTGGTGTGCCAGGCGAGATGGCTGTCGGTAGAGAAGAACCATCGCTGCATGCCTTTTGAAAAATCACCATTGCGGACAAGATTGCGCCCGCTGTCGTCAAGCAGGGCGACATTGCCCACATCGATCAGGGTGGTCTTGTTCTGATGAACATCGAGAGCTTGACCAGGCGTTGGAGCGGGCTGCCTGGCGGACCGAAACGGTGTGTCTGGATACGGATTTCGTGACGCTGCCATTGGCCATCGTCCGATGGGAATTTAAGAGTGTTCCACGTACAGGTGAAGGAATACAGCATCGCTTTTTCGCACACGGGCAACGTCAATGCAGCCGATTCCGCCAATGTCCGCACGTCCAGCCGGATACGATAGGTACGCCCCGGCTCGACGGGTAACACTTGCTCGAAATACAGCGACCCGCCCCCCTCCGCGACGCAGAAACGTCAGAATAGTTGTCGCCTCGATATGATCTAGGATTTGGGAGGGCCTGCGGACCGGGCAACGCGCTCTGCCTGGAAAACACGTTGTAGCGGATAACCGTGTCGTGACGGCCCGCGTGTTCGAGCGGGCGCGTTTTCTGGTGCTTGATCTGCAGGCTGTGGCCCAGGGTCTGGCTGACCCGGTTGCCCTCGACGATGCCGCCGACAAAAGGGTCGCTGCCATCCGAATCGCCGAAATACATGCCGGTCCCCACCCGTTCGATGCGGTTGTTTCTGGCCACCCAGCCGAATGCCGGACACTTGGTGGAGATGCCCACATTCTGCTTCGACGCGGCGTGGTCGTGGATGTAGAGATGTTCCAGCGTGATGAAATCGGCATGGCGGCTTGTGGCCATCGGCCTTGACCGCATCCACCGGCAGCTTGCCGCCATCGAGCCGCAGATGGCGCAACACCAGGTGACGCACGTTGACCAGGCTGACCGTATTGGCACCCGGCCGCGCGATGAAGCGCAGCGACGCAGCCGGGTCGGCGGCTTCGATGACGATCGGTTGGCCGACATGTCCGGGCAGATTGTGGAGCGGTAAGCCCCGGCGATAATCCCCCGGCGCCAGCAGCACGCGGTCGCCCGGCTGCAGGTGGCGCAAATAATCACGGTAATTTTGCGCATCCACGCCCTAATCCGCAGCGTCGGACAGCGGCAACCCGCTCTTCAGCAAGTCCAGCTTGCCGCAGAGGATACGGGTCATCCCCCCCACGCCCTGGCGCCCGGTATCCACCACGATGTCGGCCACTTCACGATACAGCGGGTCGCGCTGCTGGTATAGCTCGCGCAGTTTGGTCAGCGGATTGTCGGTTTGCAGCAGCGGGCGGTTGCGGTCGTGCCGCGTGCGTTCATACAAATGCTCGGGTGTGCCGCGCAAATAAATCACCACGCCATTTTTCTTCAGGTTTTCGCGGTTGGCTGCCGACAGTACCGCGCCGCCGCCGGTGGCCAGCACGATTCCGGACCGGGTCGTCAGCTCGGCGATCACCGCCTCCTCGCGCTTGCGAAACCCCGCCTCGCCCTCGATTTCGAAAACCACCGGAATCTTGACCCCGGTGCGCGCCTCGATCTCGTGGTCGGAGTCGTAGAAGGTGCAGCCGTAATGCCTCGCCAGCAGCCGCCCCACCGTGGTCTTGCCGGCACCCATCAGCCCAACGAGGAAAAGGTTGTCTTGCTTGCTCATGGCGCCATTCTAATTGAGAGTGACCTGTTGGAAAGTGGGGCATGGGAAGGGTGCGGGAAGAAAATCCGAGCGAAAAAAAGCGCGGGACACGCCCGCGCTTTTGTATTTTCCGCGATCAACGGAGTGACAGGCGCTCGTCGATGATGCGCGGCGTGAGGAAGATGATCAGCTCGGTCTTGCTGTTCTCCTTGGTGGTGGTTTTGAACAGATTGCCGAACAGCGGCACATCGCCCAGCAGCGGCACCTTGTTCACGGTCGAGTTTTCGTCGCCGTCAAAGATGCCGCCCAGCACCAGCGTTTCACCGTTGTTGACGCGCACCTGGGTCTTGATCCGCTTGGTATCGATTGCGGGATCGGAAATGCCAGAGATGAAGCGCACCGCGTCTTTCTGCACCTCGACCGTCAGGATGACGGAATCGTTGTTGAGGATCTGCGGATCGACCAGCAGGCACAGAAAGGCGTCCTTGAACGTCACCGTTGCGGGCTCGTTGGCCGTCGCGGGTGTGACGTACGGAATCTGCATACCGTTGAGAATTACCGCCGGCTTCTGGTTACTTGTCATCACGCGCGGATTGGAAATCACCTTGCCCTTGTTATCTGCTTCCAATGCGCGCAACTCCAGGCTCAGAAGATTGCCATTGGCGAGATTCAGCAGGGACAAAGCCACGTTCCCTGCACCGTCAGTGGTCGGCAACGCCTGCCCCTCTCCCGTACTATCGAACAGAACAGGGTCGCCACCAGCGTTTCCACTCTTGGCTGCAGTAAAACTCAGGCGCGCACCCAGATCGCGGCTCCAGCCATCGGTCGCCACCACCACCCGCGCCTCGATCATGACCTGGCGCGCCGGCACGTCCAGCCGTGCCAGCAGTTCGCGCACTTCCTGAATCTTGCGTGCCGTGTCGGTGATGATCAGCGTATTGGTTTTCAGCTCATAGGTCGCACGGCCTCGCTTGGTCAGGACTTTCTGATCGTTCTCGCCTTTGCCCTGCTGCGAAGCCTGGGCCGCCGCTGCGCCGCTCAGCCCCTGCGCCTGCGCCGAACAGTTCACCGCGTTGTTGCCGGCGGAAGCGAGGAAGGCGCCGGCTGCGAAGCCATACAGCATGGTTTGCGCTTCATCCGCCCGCATGTAGTTCATCTGGATGTATTCGGTGGTCAGGGGCTCCAGATCGGCCACCGCGGAGCGAGCTTCATACTCGAGCTTCTCCTTGGCCATCAGTTCATCCTTGGGCGCGACCCAGATGACGTTGCCGTTCTGGCGCTTGTCCAGGCCCTTGGTTTGCATGATGAGGTCGAGCGCCTGATCCCACGGCACGTCTTTCAAGCGCAGGGTGAGATTGCCGGTCACGGAGTCGCTGGCGATGATGTTGAGGCCGGTAAAGTCTGCGATGACCTGCAGCACCGAGCGCACTTCGACGTTCTGGAAATTGAGCGAAAGTTTCTCGCCGGTGTATTTCGTCTTGCCGTCAGCGGTTTTCTTCTGCGCATCGTCGCTCTGCTTGACTTCGACGATGAAGCTGTTGTCGGTCTGGTAGGCGGAATACTCCCAGCCGCCTTTGGGCTGGATCACCATACGGGTGTTGTCGCCCAGGGTATAGGTTTCGACGATCTGCACCGGGGTGCCGAAATCGGCCACGTCCAGACGGCGCTGCAGGGCTCTGGGCAATTCGGTGCCGATGAAGTCGACCACCACGCCGCCGGCCTGCTGGCGGATGTTGATGCCCGCCTGCGCGTCGGACAGGGTGGTCACGATGCGTGCCTCGCCCGCGGCGCCGCGCCGGAAATCGACATCGCGAATGCTGTGGCGCGCCGAACCGGGCGCGGCTTCGGCAAAACGCGGGCTGACATTCACCGGCGCGGCCCCGACGCCGACGCCGACATCGCCCAGCGCGACGAGCAGCGACTTGCCATCGATCCGGGCTTCGTATTCAACCGACTTGTTGAGGTTCAGCACCAGACGCGTGCGCGTGCCGGCCTGCACCACGTTCACGCTCGACAGCGGACCGAGATTGGCCTCCACGGTATTGCGCCCCATGGCGTTGCCGGTGTCGGGCAAGTCGAGCGCGATGCGTGGCGGGTTGCCTACGGTGAAGCCGGCCGGGGTGGCGGTCAGCGCATTCTTCAGGTTGACGCGCACCACGACCTTGCCGCCAGGCAGGGTCGTGGTCTCGACGCTTTCCACCGCGTTGCCGGTGGGCGGCGCATCGGCAGCGCGCACCGCGAGCGGCAACGCCAAACCGGCGAGCAGGGCAATCCCGAACAGATGACGGATCATACGATCTTTCACGAGCTTCAACTCGTAGAAAATCGGAGTCCCCTTGTGGGGCATTTTCCGGGCAATGCTACGAACAATGGTTTTGGGCAATGCGTTCATGTCAGCCTCTTTGGGATTCAGTGCTAAAGGTCATTCTTGCAAAAGCAGGGTGCTGGTGCGCTCGGACCAATCTCCGGCGCTATCCTGGACAATTTCACGCAAGCTCACTTCACCATCGCCGATCTGTGTGATGCGGCCGAAGTTCTGCCCGGCATAATTGCCCTTTTTGACGTGGTAGATTGCGTTGTCCGGCGTTTTGATCACCGCGTGGACCACCCCTTGTCTGGACAGCATGCCCACCATTTTCAGGGTTTCCAGCGAGTAGGCCTCAAGCGGCTCCTTCGGGCGGTTGAGATCGGGCTGCATGCCGCCTCCGCCGCCGGTCGAGAGTTTTCTTGGCTTGAAGGGGTCGGGCAGGTCGAAGGCGTTGTAGGTGAACGACTCATACACTTTGACCTGCGGCAGCGGCTCGATTTTTCCCTGCATATCCTTGCCGGTCTCGGCGACAAAGGTTTGCAGATCGTCCATGCTGTCGCCGCCGCAAGCGGTCAGGCCCAACGTAAGAAAAAGAATGGCCAGGCGCTTCATTTCTTTTGCTCCTTGGCTTGCTGTTTGCGGGCGATCACTTCTTCGTCGTCCAGATAACGGTAAGTCTTGACGATGGCATCCATGTTCAGCACACCGTCCTTGGCGGGTTCCATGGCGATGTTCTGCAAGGTGACGATGCGTGACAGCTTGGAAACGTCGCTGACGAAGGCCGCTACGTCGTGGTAACCGCCGGTAACCTTCACCCGGATCGGCGTTTCGGCATAGAACTCGGAAACGGTTTCGGCATCGGGCTTGAACAGGTCGAACTGCAGCCCACGCCCCAGACCCGCCTGGTTGACGTCGGTGATCAGCGCATCCATTTCCTGCTTGTTGGGCAATTGCTTCAGCAGCGCGCCGAAGGCCTGCTCGATGTCGGCCAGCTGCTTGGTGTAAGCCTCCAGATTGATGGCCTGGTTTTTCTTGGTGGTGAACACGCTGCGCAGTTCGGTTTCCTTCTGCCTGGCCGCATCCAGCGTTTCCATCCCGCCACGCCAGTCGAACCACCAGCCAGCCACCACCAAGGCCACGCTGAGCAACGCAAGCGCCACCAGCTTGGTCGGCAGCGGCCAGTCGGCCAGCGTTTTCAGATCGAGTTTGTTGAAGTCGTCCAGGGTCATGCTTTGCCCCCATTGTCTTTTGAGTCGTCCGCCTGCTGGCGGGTCTGCTTGACCGACAGCACAAATTCGTTGGCACGCAGATTGTTCACGGTGGCCGACTTGATTTCGACCAGGTTGGCCGACTCGAACCAGGGCGAATCATTCAGGTTGCGCATCAGGGTGGAAACGCGCGCGCTCGACTGGGTATAGCCGCTGATGGTCACGACATCGCCCGCCTGCTTGAAGGACTTGAGATAAAGGCCATCGGGCAGCAAACGGATCATCTGGTCGAACAGGTGAACGACTTCGGTACGGTTGGATTGAAGGGTCTCGACGACCTGCTTGCGCTCCAGCAGCGCCTGCGTCTGTTCGCGGATTTTCTTGATTTCGCCGATCTGGCTGTCAAGCTTGGCGATTTCCTGTTCGATGAAGGCATTGCGCGCATCCTGCGCCGACTGGCGCGCGGCGATCACGCTGTGTCCGAGGACGACGGCGATCACACCCGCCGCCACGGCAATACCGAGCAGGAGATTGATCTGGCGGCGCCGCGCGGCACGTGCCAGTTCGCGATGGGGGAGCAGGTTAATGCGGATCATTGGGGGTCAAACCTCCGCATGGCGAGGCCGCAAGCGACAAAGAGGGAAGGCGCGTCGGCGGTCAGCGCCTGCGGCCGGATTTTGGAGCCGACTGCCATGTTGGCAAACGGGTTAGCGACCATGGTCGAGGTGCCGGTGCGCTGCCCGACCACCTCATCGATGCCGGGGATCATGGCGCCGCCACCGGCCAGCAGGATCTGATCGACCTTGCGATACTGGGTTGACGTGGTAAACAACTGCAGGGCGCGGCCGATTTCCATCGCCAGGGTTTCGCTGTAGGGCTGTAACACTTCCATGTCGTAGCTTTCGGGCAGGGTGCCTTTGCGCTTGGCATTTTCGGCCTCTTCGCCGGTCATGCCGTAGCGGCGCGAAATCTCATTGTTGAGCTGGTTGCCACCGAAGCCGTGCTCGCGCAGGTAGACCGATTCATTGTCGTGGAGGATATTGATGTGCATGTTCTGCGCCCCCACATCGATAATCGCGACTGTCTGCCCGGCGCCGTTTTCGGGCAGCAGATGGGCAATCTGTTCGTACGCGGTTTGCGTGGCGAAGGACTCGACATCCATGATCAGCGCCTTGAGGCCGGCCGCCTCGACCACGGCCACGCGGTCTTCGACTTTTTCCTTGCGCGCGGCGGCGAGCAGAACCTGCACGTCGTCCGGACTGCCGGGCGACACACCGAGCACCTGAAAGTCGAGATTCACCTCGTCGAGCGAGAAAGGAATGACCTGATTGGCCTCGGCTTCCACCTGGTTTTCCAGATCGAGGCCGCTCAGGCTGGCCGGCGCCAGGATCTTTTTGGTAATGACGGACGATGACGGCAGGGCGATCGCAACGTTCTTGACCCGCGTGCCCATATTTTTCCAGGCGGTGCGCAGGGTGTCGGCCACCTGGTCGAGGTTGGCGATATTACCGTCCGTCACTGCATCCTTGGGCAAAGGCTCGACAACATAGCGTTCCACTCGCAGCATGCCCTTGCCGACATCGGACAGCTCCACCAGCTTGACCGCGGTCGTGCTGATGTCGAGTCCGATGATGGGCAGACCCTTGGCGGACAGCCAGTCCAGATTAATATTAAGGTGCAAGAGTTTTCCTTTACGCTTCTGTAGGTTGGCGTTTTTACTTATTATTTTTTTTAGATGCTAGCAACAACACACGGTTTTTAACAGTTTTTTTCTTGCCGCATACCAAGAGTTGAACACCTGTGTCCAATTTCCAACACCACTAACGCCTATAATCGGCGGAAACTTTAGACATCGCATAGCAAGGAACCGGATGTTTTCAAAATGGTGGCATTACACACTGGCCCTGATCGTCAGCCTTGGCGTCGTCGGAACGGCGCTGGCCGGGTTGGCGGCCGCACTGATTTACCCCAACCTGCCGCCGCTTGAAGCGCTGACCGACTACCAGCCCAAGCTGCCGCTCCGCATCTACACAGCCGACGGCGCGCTGATCGGCGAATTCGGCGAGGAGCGCCGCGCCTTTATCGCCATCGACAAGGTGCCGGCCTACATGAAGCAGGCGATCGTTGCCGCCGAGGACGAACGTTTCTATACCCACGGCGGCGTCGACACCCTCGGCGTGCTGCGCGCGGCGGGCTCGAATCTGCTGTCCGGCGGCGCCAAGGAAGGCGCATCGACCATCACCATGCAGGTGGCACGCAATTTCTTCTTGTCGAATGAAAAGACATTCACCCGCAAATTGTCCGAAGCCATGCTGGCAATGAAGATCGAACACAACCTGTCGAAGGACAAGATCCTCGAGCTGTACATCAACCAGATCTATCTCGGCCAGCGCGCCTACGGCTTCGAGGCTGCGGCACGCACCTATTTCGGCAAGTCGATGCGCGAGCTGTCGCTGGCCGAGTTCGCCATGCTGGCGGGGCTGCCGAAAGCGCCGTCGCGCTACAACCCGGTGGTCAATTTCCCGCGCGCCAAGGCACGCCAGGAATACGTGCTGGGGCGGATGCGCACGCTCAAGTTCATCGACTCGCCAACCTGGCAGGCCGCGGTCAAAAAGAAACTGGTGATCCGCCAGACGCGCCGGCAGGCCGACGTCAGTGCCGACTATGCCGCCGAAATGGTGCGCCAGGCCCTGTTCGAGAAATACGGCGAATCCATCTACAGCTCGGGCTACAAGGTCGTCACCACGCTGCTACGCACCCAGCAGACCGCCGCCAACCGTGCGGTGTGGGAGGGCATCGCCGATTATGACCAACGCCATGGCTACCGGGGACCCGAAAACCAGATCGGCCTGCCCGCCGACAAGGTGCAACGCGAGGCGGCGATCGCCGGTGCACTGGAAGACCTCGCCCCGGTGAGCGACATGCAACCCGCGGTGGTGTTGAGCGCCTCCCCCAAACTGATCCGCGCGCAGTTGCACGGCGGCACGGTCATCGACATTTCGGGCAGTTCGCTCAAGTGGGTGGCGAACTGGGCCGCCGGCAAAAAGGGCCGGCAACTCGCCCCCGGCGCGGTGGTGCGGGTACAGGCGGTCGGTAGCAAGCCGCAATGGCGACTGGCGCAGCTGCCCGAGGTGGAGGCCGCGCTGGTCGCCCTGGACCCCAAGGACGGCGCCATTACCGCGCTGGTCGGCGGATTTGACTTCCACCGCAACAAGTTCAACCGCGTGACGCAAGCCTGGCGCCAACCGGGGTCGAGCTTCAAGCCGTTCATCTATTCCGCCGCGCTGGAAAAGGGCTACACGCCGGCCACCCTTATCGAGAATGCGCCGCTGTCGCTGAGTGCCGAAGAAACCGGCAGCGCCGCATGGGAGCCCAAAAACTATGACGGCAGCACCAGTGGCCCGGTGCGAATGCGCACGGCGCTGACCAGGTCGCTCAACCTGGTCTCGATACGCATTTTGCAGGCTATCGGCCCGCATTACGCCCGCGACTACATCCGCCGCTTCGGCTTCGATCCGGCACGCCACCCGCCTTATCTCACCATGGCGCTGGGCGCGGGCAGCGTCACCCCGCTGCAGATGGCGGCGGCCTACAGCGTGTTTGCCAATGGCGGCTTCAGTATCAATCCCTATCTGATCGACAAGGTATTCGACAAGGACGGGCGCCTGCTGATGCAGGCCAGCCCGCAGCAGGTCGGCGGCAGCGCGCCGCGCGTAATCGACCCGCGCAATGCCTGGCTGATGACCAGCATGATGCAGGACGTGGTGCGCTACGGCACCGCCGCACGCGCCGGCCAGCTGGGACGCAGCGACCTTGCCGGCAAGACCGGCACCACCAACGACGCGCTCGACACCTGGTTCGCCGGCTACAACCCCGACCTGGTGACGATCACCTGGATGGGCTACGACCAGCCGCGCTCGCTCGGGCGGCGCGAGACGGGTTCGCAATCCGCACTGCCCATCTGGATGAACTTCATGGGCTCAGCGCTCAAAGGCGCGCCGCAAAAAGGCTGGGCGATGCCCGGCGGCATTATCAGCGTAAAAATCGACCCGGCTACCGGCGCCCGCCTGTCCGAAACGGTGTGGGACACCTTGCTGGGGAATACCCTGGGGGTTGAGACACCCAGCCTGGTAGAGCATTTCTATCAGGAATTTCCCCCGCCCGAAGCGCCTGAAACCAACTGGGGCGATGGCTCGGGCATACCCGGCGAACCCGCCATACACCTCCCCGAAACCTTGCCATGAAGAATCGGGACATGCGCCGCCGCATTGCGCATGCCGCGGCGCGCATACTGGCCGAAGACGGCAGCCTCGATTACGGTAGCGCCAAACGCAAGGCCGCACGTCAGCTGGGAGCGCCCGACAGCGGCAGCCTGCCCGACAACCAGCAGATCGAAGAAGCCCTGCGCAGCTACCAGGCGCTCTACCAGGCGGACGAGACGCGCGCGCAACTGGCGCTGTTGCGGCAGGTTGCCGTTGAGTACATGGAACAGCTGGCCGATTTCGACCCCCACCTGACCGGCTCGGTGCTCAACGGCACGGCAGGCCGCCACACCGGCATCACCCTGCAACTGTTCACCGACCAGCAAAAGGAGGTCGAATTCCTGTTGATGCGTCTGCCCACGCCCTACCAGGCCGCCGAACATCGCGCAGCGGACGCCACGGGGCGGATCTATCCCCGCTTCGTCATCGACGATCCGCGTGCAACGGTCGAGATCGTCGTCTATCCGGCCACCGAACTGCGTGGCATGAAACGCCTGCAGGCCGACGGCAGTCCGCGGCGCGTACGCCTGCCGCAGGCGCGGGCCCTGACTTGACCCCTTTATTTGCAACCCGTTCCGGCATGGAAAATGCCGATTGGCCTTGAAAATATTATTAACGGGTAAACGGTCGTAATCCTATTTTTTCGACACTACGTGCCCCTGAATTTGCTGCTGCTGGTGCTGATCGAAGCGCTCATACCCGGCGGCGCCATCTATGCGGGGGGCAGTGCGCGCTTCCTCGACGACAATATGGTTCCGGCCGGTCTCCAGCCCCTGCTGCCCAAGGCCCTGACCTTTACCCTTGAGCCTCTTGCAAACCCCCTCGCCGAGACGTGCAAAGCGACCGCACCACTCACGGGAAGCGATTTTTCGTCATGACAAGGTGTCAGCTCAACTGTTGTTTAGCTTAAAGGCATATTTTCTGTAGTCCATGGCGAGGAAGTGCCAGCATCGTCAGATGCACAGGAATTCGGAGATATTTTTTGACCCTTTCACCGTTATTTGTTGTGTTGGCCAGCCTCGTGGGAGCGGCTTTAGCCGCGATACGGGCGGTAGCCCGCAAAGGTGGCGCGGCAAGACCCTGGCGAGCATTTGCTCTTTGCGCCTGGCGGCGCATCGCGGCTAAAGCCGCTCCCACGGGGCCGCCTGCGAGATGCCGCAGGGTAGGGCTTCATCGCATCGGAGGGAGCAAGACATAGCGTCAACAGCCAACAGTGACATAGCCTATTTTTTTGAGTTGGCCGTTTCATGGTCGTAATCGCATCAGCTGATCGGCCGATAGCGCCAAAAGCCCCAGCATCAAGTGACTCTTCACTTTGGCGGCGCCCTGAACCCTCAGGTGATTTCCGCCTAACTCATCCTTGAGCCCTGAGCCGCGCATTGGTGCGCTCGTTGTAGCGGATTGAGCTCAATCAAGGGGACGTGGCCCAAGCTGCGACAGTGCTCATGCAAATCCTGGCTACAATAGGCGGCGTCCATCACGTCGTAGCGGTTGGTGCCGCGCTCACAGGCCGTCGGAATTTCTTCGAGTATCTGCGCCAGGGTTTGCGTGCGCTGACGCTGGGTCGGGGATTCCTTGACCGGGGCGCGAGTCTTGCCGCGACCAGGTCTGCCGTACTTTTTGCCTGCGCCGGCTTTCTTGCCCTTCTTCGCTCCCGCTCCCGCCGCAACTGAGTCGGCCTTTGTCTCTACTGCTTTTTTCGCAGGGCGCTCCCGAGCTTTACTTTAATGGCGGCGCCATCGCGACTGATATGCCCGATCAGTTCATCGCCAAGGTGTTCCTTTGATGAGCGCTTCATATACGCGCTCGGCCAGGTCAAGCTCGGCGAACTCGTCGAAGGCGCGTGAGAAGGTGAATTCAGAAGGCAACTTATTGCATAGCGCAAAGCCGTAGATGCGCCGCAGGGCTCGGTCTATCGTCAAGCGTTCAATGAGGCGGCCGTTGTGGTCAGCCCCAATACAGCCTTGGCGACAAAAGCATTGGCAGGCCACGCACGCTCGTGTGGAGGGCGCCCAACTCCACACCACGACACTTGCGTGAACTCCTCGATGCGCACTCGCTCCAGGATATGAATCACCGCTCTAGCGTTGCGTATTGAAATCAAATCGTGCCGAATCACATTCCAGCGTTGCATGATTATTTCGCGTCGAGTAGCATCCATTGGGCGGACGCTATGATGTTTGCGTGGTAGCTGCATCATCCCAGAAATGGCCACCTGCACCTTCCAATTTCGCCTCACGCCGCGAAAAATCAAGCCAGCAGGAGGGGGCTTGCAAGAGGCTCCGATTACAAAATCCGGCATACATCCTCGCTGCAGACCCGAACTTTACGACTAAGCTGACGGTCTTTGCCGGGACAGCATTCGCAGAAAAATTTTTCAGGGATTTTCACCATGACTTCATCGCCTTTTCATAGCGGCGAGCTTGACGCGCAACAACGCTGGGGCAACCCGGAGCTGTGGACCGAGGCGCGCATAAACCAGCTTCTCTGGGATCGCATCCCGGAGCAGGTTAACGCCCGGATCGAGGCGGCGCCGTTCTTCTTTCTTGCCACCAGTTCTCCAGATGGGCGCTGCGACTGCTCGTTCAAGGGCGGCGGCCCCGGCCTGGTCAAGGTGCTGGCGCCGGATCGCCTGGCGTTCCCGCATTTTGAAGCGCGCGTGAAAGGCAACGGCGTCTATGCGAGTCTCGGCAACATTCTGCTCAACCCCTATGTCAGCATGCTGTTCGTCGATTTCTCCGACGGCGCCCGCCTGCGCGTGAACGGAAAGGCGTCCATCCATGGAAACGCGGCGATGATGGAGCCGTTTCCGCAGGCGGAATGCGTCGTGGTCGTGGACATCGAGCTGGTAGCGCCGAGCTGCCCGGCTTACATCCCCCCAATGGTTCCGGCAGAACCGCTTCCCAGTGCCGCAGAATGAGTTCCTATCAAATCGCCGCGAACGTCGAGTGGACCAGCAAATGCAATGCGCTGTGCTCGATGTGTCCGAGAGGCCTGATCGAAAACCCCATGCTCATGAAGGAGCAGACTTGGCGCAAGGTGCTGGAACGCCTGGCACCGCAGGATGTGTTCCGTACCGTCATCGCGGGCTACGGCGAACCCACCACACACACTAAATTCTTCGAGTTCGTGAACGACATGCGCGGCCACCCGATCCGCTTCGACATGGTGAGCAACGGCCACCAGCTCGATGCCGAGCGCATCCGCCATCTGGACGGTGCGATCGACGTGCTGATCGTTTCTTTTTCCAGCATTGACCCCGGGGTATACCGGCGCGTGCACGCCAATCTCGACCAGGCGCGCGTCATGGAAAACATCAAGCTGGCGCAACGGCTGTTCAAACATACCAAGCTGGCCATCAGCCTCACGCCCATGCCGGAATGCCTGCCTTCGCTGCCGGACACCATCGCCTGGCTGCGTGCACAGGGCGTGGAAGTCCTCACCATGTCGCCCACCCTGTACAACCGCGGCGGCACGCTGAAGGAGCACGAACTGGCTACCGGGAAATTACGCCAAATGATCCGGCAGCACCGCCTGCACTCGCAGGAACTGGATTTTGTTCCCAGTGTCCGGGATGTTTTTCAGCAGTGGCGCAGCAACAGTTTCAAATGCATTCCGCGCAACATCGATATTTTCATTGCGGCGAGCGGCGACTATCTATATTGCTACAACGATGTCGGCCATAAATACCCCATTGGCCATGTGGCTGATATGAGCATTCGCGAAGTGCTGGTTAGGCGCGAAGGCATGGCATTGATTCCGGAGTTGTGCAACGGCTGCAACATGCTCAACCGCTACGACGCGAAGGAGCTGGTCAAAGCTGGCCTCTCATACCTGCGCGCCAAACGGCGGTTTCAATCCCCAAGTGCAAAAAGTGCAGCATGATGCTGCTTGAAATCGAACGCGTCGGGCGTGAACAACTCTGCGGGGCACTTGAAGCCTAACGACTTGCGCGGCCGGGTGCTCGGTTTCCAGGTGATTTCGTCCAGTTCGTCCTGAGCGAAGCCGCTCAAGTCACTACCCCTGGGCAGGTACTGGCGCAACAAGCCGTTGGTGTTCTCATTGATGCCGCGTTGCCAAGACTGAGCGTCGAAGCTGAACGCCCAAGCTCCTGCGTAATCCGTCCGGACTTAAATCCCATCGATAACTGTGTCTGGATCATCGTCCGCTCTTCAAGACTTAACTGCTTGTAAAAAATGTTGGACTTGGGTTTTGAGCGCGCCGAACTTATCCGTAAATAAGTGATGATATTTTTCCATGCACGATGGTCGAGCATGGAGAAATGATGCGAAGGCATGGGAAGTTATGGATTATTTCTGGGCGCGTGTGGAGCCGCTGATACCCGTACGCCAACGTTTGACAGACCAGACCTACAGACGCCGTGCGGGCGGTGGGCGCAAGCCCAAAGACCCTCGGCTGGTGTTTGAAAGCGTCATCTACGTGCTGAGAACGGGCTGCCAGTGGAAAGCGGGGCTTGCCGATTACGATGACCTGAAGGCATTGCCTGGCGGTGGCAGGGCATTAACGGGGCGATGATGAAAGCACCCTTGGCGCAGGCAAGCGTAGGCCCCAACCCAACGGACCCAGGAAAAAAGCCAGACGTTGGGTCGGTGAAGTGGCGCACAGATGGTTTAACCGCTTTCGCAAACTGCTGGTGCGGTATGAGAAACTTGACCGTAGCCTTCTCACACTAAGCCACTTGGCCGCAGCAATCATGGCGTTCAGAAAGATAAAGCCGGATGCAAATATTATTTACGGACAAGTTCTTAATCAGGGGTTCCTTAATTGAATACCATAATTTCCAACCCGGCCGCCGGCTTGGCTGAACGCCCTTTCGATGCGCGCTTTTCCCAGCCCGGCGCGGATGATCGCGCCGAGGTTGAACACTTCATCGGCGATGTTTTTTACCAGATATATGGCGCAAAAATCAAACGATTCAAACCCTGCCTGATGAGCCTGCGCGACCGGGATAACAAACTGGTTGCGGCTTGCGGATTTCGCAGTGCCGCGCTTGAACCGCTTTTTCTGGAAACTTATCTGGATCGACCCATCGAGGCGATACTCTCGGAACACGTTGGCTTTCCGGTCAGGCGCGACGACATTGTCGAGGTGGGCAATTTCTCGGTTGTGGGGCCGGGGATGGCGCGTTACCTGATTACCGCCATCAACGACCATCTCCATGACACGCACAATCAATGGGCCGCGTTTACCGCCGTTCCGGTGTTGCGTAATGCGTTTATCAAGATGGGCCTGAATCCGGTCTTGCTTGGCGACGCGGACAAGAGTCGGCTCCCCCCGGAAGATCAGGCGGATTGGGGCAGCTACTATGCACAGAAGCCACAAGTCATGGCGATAAGGCGCATCGAGCGGCACAACAATCCGCGGATGTCAGAAACCGGGACGCCCGAACCCGCAACCGCTGTGCGCTGCCAAGCCTGCGGAATGATATTGAAGCAACAATGAGCCCATCCGTCATCGATGCCATCACCCGGCTGGGCAACGAACAACCCGACTTGCCAGCCCTGGTCGGCAATCGGTATGCACTCACCTATCGGGAACTCGCCGCTGCAATCGAACAACTCGGCGCGCAACTGCGCGCCCGTCCCGCTAGAGCAATTGCACTGGCACTGGATAACTCGCCGCTCTGGGCAGCCCTGGACCTGGCCGGACTGAACGTCGGCAAGCCGGTCATTCCGTTGCCGTTTTTCTTTTCGGCAGAGCAAATTGCGCACAGCATCCACGATGCGGGGATCGATTGTATCTTCACCGACCAGTCGGAGCGATACCGCAAGCTGCTGGAAGCCGCCGGCATCGAAATGGGGGAGCAGTTCAGCCACAACTTGAATGGCCAGGCCTACAGTGAACTCCGCCTGCGCAACATCGCCGCGAAGCCCTTGCCTGCGGGAACCGTCAAGGTGACCTATACCTCCGGCACTACCGGGCAGCCGAAAGGTGTGTGCCTGGGCGCGGACGCGCTGCAACAGGTTGCGTCCTCCCTGCTGTCCGCCACATGCGGCAAGGCGGACGACCGGCATATCAGCGTGCTGCCGCTGTCCACACTGCTGGAAAATATCGCCGGCGTGTATGTGCCGCTGCTGGCCGGTGCAAGCTGCCATCTGCTGTCGCTCGCCGATGTGGGCTTGAGCGGCGCGACCGGGCTGGACATCAAAAAAATGCTGGGCGCGCTGATCGGATGCCGCGCCACGACTACCATCCTGACGCCGCAACTGTTGCATGCAATGGTGGCCGCCATCGAAGCGGGGCATCCCGCGCCGCAGCAGTTACGCTTCGTCGCCGTGGGCGGTGCACCCGTCGCCACGCGTCTGCTGCAACGCGCACAAGCACTCGGCCTCCCGGTATTCGAGGGCTACGGCTTATCCGAATGCGCCTCGGTGGTCGCGCTCAACACCGAAGTAGAACGCTGCACCGGCAGCGTCGGCAAACCGCTGACGCACGCTCAGGTGAAATTCGCCGAAGACGGCGAGATTCTGGTGAGGGGCGCGACGCTGCTCGGTTATACCGGCGATATACCGGTGCAGCCGGGCGCATTCTGGCCGACTGGCGATATCGGGCATCTCGACGAGCAGGGTTTCCTGCACCTCACCGGGCGCAAGAAAAACATTTTCATCACCTCGTTCGGGCGCAATGTGTCGCCGGAATGGGTGGAGCGCGAGTTGACCCTGCACCCGGCCATTGTGCAGGCGGCGGTGTTCGGCGAAGCGCGCCCGTGGAATGTGGCGGTAGTCGTGCCACGCGGTACCACGCCCGAAGCGCTCGGCGCGGTAAATCAGGCGTTCGAAGAGGCGAACGGTGTGCTGCCGGATTATGCGCAGGTAAAATACTGGTTGCCCGCGCAGGCGCCGTTCCTGCTGCAGAACGGACAACTGACCGCGAACGGCCGCTTGAAGCGCGAGGCGATCTGGCAGCTTTACCAGACATCCATCGAGCAACTGTATGAGGGAAAGCCAGGCAACGATTTGGTCGACATTACAACAACGGGAGGTTCTGCATGAATTTGTCGGGTAAACGCATCATCCTGACCGGCGCAGCCGGCGGCATCGGCTACCGCGTGGCATTGCTGCTCGCCGAAAAAGGCGCGCGGCTGGCGTTGGTCGGACGCAACGCGTCGCGCGTGGAAGAAATTTGCGCCGAAATCAACCAGCGCGGTGGCCTTGCCGTGCCCGTCATACTCGACCTTTCCGGCGAAGGCGCTGCCGAGCAAGCAATGGCTGCCGCGCTGCAATCCCTCGGCGGCATCGATGTGCTCGTCAACAATGCCGGCATCATGGATTTCACGCTGTTCGAACGCCAGGATCCGAAACGCATCGGGCAGATGATCGGCGTCAATGTCATCGCGCCGATGCTGCTGGTGCGCGCCGTGCTGCCGCATCTGCTAAAACAGGACGGCGGGCGTATCGTCAACATCGGCTCGGCGTTCGGCTCGATCGGCTTCCCGCATTTCGCTACTTACTGCGCCAGCAAATTTGCCATGCGCGGGTTTTCCGAGGCGCTGCGCCGCGAACTGGTCGACACGCAGGTCGGCGTCACCTACGTCTCGCCGCGCGCCACCAAAACGCCGCTGAATGATGATGTCACTACCCGGATGCTGGAAGAAACCAAAACCAGCATGGACGCGCCGGAATATGTCGCCGCACAGATCGTGCAGGCAATCGAGCGCGACTGCAAGGAACATTTCATCGGCCAGCCGGAGTCTTTCTTCGCGCGGCTGAACGGCATGTTCCCGCGCCTGGTCGACGGCGGCCTGCTGAAGAACACCCGCATCGCACGCAAATACGCCCAGTCTGTTAACAAGTAACTGTTCACTCAAGGAGGAGGTTCACCCATGAAGAAGTACGCCTGGTTAATCGCACTATTGTTCGCTGCCAGCAGCGCATTCGCCGAACCCACCCAGCTCGACGCATCCATCGTGAAATTGCAGCACGATTGGGCGACGGCTTTCTACCAGACGCCCGAAAAAGAAAAAAAGGCGGCATTTGAGAAACTTGTCAAGGAAGCGCACGAAGTGACCACCGCCAACCCGGGGCGCGCCGAGCCGATGATCTGGGAAGGAATCATTACCAGCACCCTGGCCAAGTATCAGAGCATCTTCTCGGCCGGCGGCACCGCAAAGGCTGCGCGCAACCTGCTGCTGGCTGCAGAAAAAATAGACGCCAATGCGCTGAACGGTTCCGCACTGACATCGCTTGGCAGCCTGTATTACAAGGTGCCGCGCTTCGGCTCTTTCGGCGACTATGACAAGGCGCGCGAATATCTCGAGCGCGCGCTCGAGGTAAATCCGCATGGCATCGACCCGAACTTCTTCATGGGCGAGCTCATGGTCGAGCGCGGCGACCGCGTCAAGGCGCTCGAATACTTCAAGAAGGCACAGAACGCCCCTGCGCGCCCCGGCCGCGAAGATGCGGATACCGGCCGCAAGGCAGAAATCGAAGCAGCGATCAGGAAGATAGAAGGGAAATAACAACGATTCCGGGTGGGGTCACTGCTCCCCCACCCATTGATTCAACAGCCGGCGCGCCCATTCGGTGACTTCCGTCGCGGTCATGCCGATGCGGGCGCGCTGCTGCGCCAATTCGTTGCCCGCCGCGCCGTGCAGATACACCGCCAGCAGCAGCGCGTCGTCGACACTCATTCCCTGCGCGATGAAGGCAGCGATTATGCCGGTCAGCGCGTCGCCCTTGCCCGCCGCGCTCATGCCGGGGTGGCCGGTTTGATTGACGAACAGCTTACCGTCGCGCGTGGCGCACAGGCTGGGAGCGCCTTTCAGCACGACGCTGCAGGCGAATTTCTGCGCCAGTTGCCACGCCGCCGCAACGCTCTATCAGGAGATATGACTGTCATTAGAGCCTCTTGCAAAACTCCTCGCCGAGGCGTGCAAAGCGGCCGCACTCGCTCACGGGAAGCGATTTTTCGTCATAACGAGGTGTCAGCTCAGCTGTTGTTTAGCTTAAAGGCATATTTTCTGAAGTTGTTTTATCGACACCATGCGCAAAAAATCAAGGCATGCCGGCCTTGACCCAGCGTGCCGCATCGCGCGCGAAATATGTCAACACGCCATCCGCACCCGCCCGCTTGAACCCCAGCAGCGCTTCCAGCACGCACGCTCGCTCGTCCAGCCAGCCGTTCTGCGCCGCCGCCTTCAGCATGGCGTACTCGCCGCTGACCTGGTAGGCATAGGTCGGCACGCCGTACGCATCCTTGATGCGGCGGATCACATCGAGATACGGCATGCCCGGCTTAATCATGACCATGTCGGCGCCTTCCTGCAGGTCCATGCCGACTTCCCACAGGGCTTCATCGCTGTTGGCCGGGTCCATCTGGTACGTAAACTTGTTGCCCTTTCCCAGATTGGCGGCGGAGCCGACGGCGTCGCGGAAGGGGCCGTAAAAGCTGGAAGCGTATTTGGCGGCATAGGCCAGAATCCGGGTGTGGATGTGGCCGGCGCCTTCGAGCGCGGCGCGCAGGGCGGCAACGCGACCGTCCATCATGTCGGACGGGGCGACCACATCGGCGCCGGCCTGGGCGTGAACCACCGCCTGCCGTGCCAGCACGGCGACGGTCTCGTCGTTCAGCACGTAGCCGCTGTCGTCGATCAGCCCATCCTGGCCATGGCTGGTGTAGGGGTCGAGCGCAATATCGGTGATGATGCCCAGGTCGGGGAAGCGGTTTTTCAGCGCGGCCACGGTGCGTGGCACCAGGCCATCGGGGTTGAGCGCCTCTTCCGCACCCAGTGTCTTCAGGCCCGCATCGATCACCGGGAACAGCGCCAGTGCGGGTATGCCCAGCTGCATGCATTCCTCGGCCACCGGCAGCAGCAGATCGATCGACACCCGCTCGACCCCGGGCATCGACGCCACCGGCTCGCGCCTGTTTTGGCCATCCAGAACAAACACCGGATAAATCAGGTCACTTGGCGTAAGTGTGTGCTCACGCATCAGGCGGCGGGAAAAGTCGTCACGGCGCATGCGGCGCATGCGCCGTGCGGGAAATTGGCCGAATAGCAGGTTCACAAACATCTCCAAAGAAGAATATGTACGGCGTTCTGGAACTTTCTTCAAACGGGACTACTCTGTAGTAACAGACGGTCTTGCATCGTCTCCCGCTTCTCCTCCCTGAGCGGGATGCCTTAATCCCCTTAAGGCATTTTCAGCCCCGGCCCCTCCCTTGGTCGGGGCTTTTTTATTGTGCAGCCCCCAATTACTCGGCAGCCTGTACCTGCCCGGCTTCCTGCTGTGGGACCTGGACGAGCCAGCTTTCGACAACAGCCGCCGCTTCCTCGACGCCCAGGCGCGACAGGCTGGAAAACAGCTGCACGGTAACCGCGTCCAGCGCGGCAAGTTCCTGTTCGACGCGGCGCAGGGTAAGTGTTTTTTCGCTGTTGGACAATTTATCGGCCTTCGACAGCAGAATGTGCATCCGTTTGCCAGTGGGGGAGAACCAGTTGAGCATTTGCCAATCCAGCGGGGTGAGCGGATGGCGCGCATCCATGATCAGCACCATCCCGACCAGCGCCTCGCGCTCCTGCAGATAGCGCGACAGCAGGCCCTCCCATTTCGCCTTCACCGCAGGCGGCACTTTTGCATAGCCGTAGCCCGGCAGGTCGACCAGATAGGTGTCGGCATCCACTTCGAAAAAATTGATGAGTTGGGTGCGTCCGGGCGTTTTAGAGGTATACGCCAGCCGGTTTTTTCGTGTCAGCAGGTTGAGGGCGCTCGATTTTCCGGCGTTGGAACGCCCGGCAAACGCAACTTCGGCACGGCTATAGGGCAAATCGCGCAGCTGAGCGACCGAGGTATGGAATTGGGCGCGATTGAGCACGGGCTTGGCAGTCATATTGGTTACCGCTAAACTACCCGTTTTCCCAAGTTTTGCAAGCTTCAGGAGCTTTTGATGAAACGCATCGTCTCTCTGGCAGCCGCCCTGGCCGCCACATCTGCTTTTGCCGTTACCCCTGCCGCTGGCCCGGCCAGCAAAGGCGATCCCAAGGCGGCGGAAAGCATCGCCAACCAGATTTGTGTCGCCTGCCACGCGGCGGACGGCAACAGCACCATTCCTGCCAACCCCAAGCTGGCCGGCCTCAATGCGGAATATCTCAACAAACAGCTCACCGAGTTTAAATCGGGGACGCGCGCCAATGCCATCATGTCGGGCATGGTCGCCAGCCTCTCGGCGCAGGATATGCTGAATCTGGCTGCGTATTACAGCGCCCAGCAGCCCAAGCCGGACACCGCCAAGGACCGGGAACTGGCGTTGCGCGGCGAGAAGATCTACCGCGGCGGGGTTCAGGGTGCCAGCGTTCCAGCGTGCGCCTCCTGCCACGGCCCGCAGGGCAAGGGGATCCCCGTCCAGTTCCCGCGCCTGGCCGGCCAGCATGATGAGTACATCTACACGCAGCTGAATGCTTTCCGCGTCGAGGCGCGCGCCAACGACGCCGCCAAGATGATGCGCAGCATCGCCGCCAAGATGACGGATGCCGACATGAAAGCCGTGTCTGCTTATATCCAGGGCTTGCGTTGAATTACCCACGATCGTCCAGACGTCGATCGTGGGTCGCACGGTGCGCGATACGCACCGTTTCACGTCTGTTCATTCCGCCGTCGCGGGGCTTGCAGGCCCACGGCATACGATTCCCGGCGGGCGGCATTATTTGATTTCGCGGGCACGCTGGATTGCCTCGCTGCGCGCGCAACGACAAAAAACCGATGGCCAATCCGGCTAAATGTTTTGGCCACGCTTGAGCCAATCAGAGGGTGACACACGTCACCCTTTTTTTATTTACTTGCCCCCTCGGGATACTACGGCCGCCATGAACTCCAGCTCCCAGTCTTTCGGCAAGTCCCTGTTCGATCTGCTGAGCTCGATGCGATTTGCCATCAGCCTGCTGTCCATCCTCGCGGTCGCGTCGGTGATCGGCACGGTGCTGAAGCAGTCCGAGCCGTACAGCAGCTACCTCATCCAGCTCGGCCCGTTCTGGTTCCAGGTGTTTGAGAAACTGGACCTGTACGACGTCTATCATGCCGCCTGGTTTCTGCTCATCCTGACCTTCCTCGTCGCCTCCACCAGCGTCTGCATCACCCGCAATGCACCGAATTTCGTGCGCGAAATGAGAAGTTTTCGCGAGCACGTCAGCGAACAGTCGCTGAACGCATTCAAGCACAAGCACGAAGCGGCGACCACGCAGCAGCCCGAGGCGCTGGCCGCCAGCGCGCAGCGTTATCTCGAAGGCCAAGGCTATAAAGTCAGGAACCTGCCGCGCGAGGAGGGGGTGCTGCTCGCCGCCAAGGCCGGCAGCTGGAACCGGCTCGGCTATTTTCTTGCGCACTCGGCCATCGTGATGATCTGCATCGGCGGCCTGCTGGACGGCAACCTGATATTCAAGGCGCAGCAAGTGCTGGGCGTCAAGAAGATCGAGACGCGCGACATCCCGCAAAGCCAGGTGCCGGCGATTTCGCGCCTGTCGCCGTCCAACCCGTCGTTTCGCGGCAGCGTGCAGATACCCGAGGGCTCCAGCGCAAGCGTGGCTTTCCTCAACGTGGCCGACGGCTATCTGGTGCAGGAGCTGCCCTTCACCGTGGCGCTGAAGCAGTTCCGCATCGAACACTACACGACGGGCCAGCCGAAGAGCTTCGAGAGCGACATCGAGCTGTTCGACCACGCCGGCAAGAAAATCCGCGCAGCGACGATTGCCGTCAACCACCCGCTGATCCACGACGGCGTCGCCATCTATCAGGCGAGCTTTGCCGACGGCGGCACTCGTCTGACCCTGCGCGGCTGGAATCTGTTTGCCCCTGCGGCAGCGTCCTTTGCCGTCGAAGGCGCGGTGCACGGGAGTACCGCACTGACCAGCGCAGCGGGGGACTACACGCTCGAATTCATCGATTTCCGCCCGTTCAATATCGAGGACATGGGCGGCGACATCGAAACGCCCCGCGACACCATGAGCGTGCTCGGCGGCAGCCCGGTCAGCAACAACCGGCATTTGCGCAATGTCGGCCCAAGCTTCCAGTACAAACTGCGCGATGCGCGCGGCCAGGCGCGCGAGTTTTCCAACTACATGCTGCCGCTGCAACTCGACGGCCGCTGGCACCTGATGTCGGGGGTGCGCGAATCGCCCAACGAGGCCTTCCGCTACCTGCGCATGCCGCTCGACGCTGCGGGCGAGATCGACAGCTTCATGCGGCTGCGCGGCGCGCTGCTGAATGCGGAACTGCGTCCTGAAATCGCCGCCCGCTTCGCCCGCCAGGCGTTGTCGCAAGAGGCCTGGGGCACGGAGATCGAAGACAAGTTGAAATCCAGCGCCAGCCAGATGCTGGGATTGTTTGCGGAAGGCGGTTTCCGGTCACTGGGCCGCTTCATCGAGGAAAAAATCTCCGAGGCCGAACGTGAAAAGGTAATGGGCACCTATCTGCGCATCCTCGAACTCGCCGCGTTCGAGGCGCTACAACTTGCCAACCGGCAGGCCGGACTGCCCGCCCCCCAGACCGACGAAGCGACCGGCTGGCTGGTGCGCGACACCCTCAACAGCATGAGCGACCTGTCCGTCTATGGCGCGCCGATCTATCTGCAACTGATACAGTACGACGAAGTCAAGGCCACTGGCCTGCAACTCACCCGTTCACCCGGCAAGAACGTGGTCTACTTCGGTTCGCTCTTGCTGACACTCGGCGTATTCTTCATGCTCTATGTGCGCGAACGTCGCATATGGCTGCGCATCAAACCGGGCCACGCGCTGCTGGCCATGGCGTCGGCCAAGCACACCATCGATTTCGAGAAGGAATTCACCCGGCACGCGCAGGCGCTGGACACGCTGGCAAAATAAAAATGCATCCGCGAAGGACGCGGATAAAAAATGTTTTGATACGCAATAACCCGGAGACCCCGCCATGGAGCTCGCCCTCAACCAACCCACCCCGCTGCTGAAGCGCCTGTCGTGGCTCGACTGGCTGTTCGCCGCCATCGTCGCGGCGGGCGGGCTGTTCGCCCTGTCGTGCTTCGGCGACTACATGGATACTTATGAGAAGGCCATCCTGCTGGCGGCGATTCCGTCGCTGGTGGTGTCCGGATGGCTCTGGAAGCCGTTTCGGCCGCTGTTCATCGTGGTCGGCACCGTCAGCCTGTTCGCCGTCAGCCTGTACCAGGGCAATCTCGCGCGCATGGAAGAAGCCTTCTTCCTCAAGTACCTGATCTCCAGCCAGGCCGCCATCATGTGGATGTGCGCCTTGTTCGGGCTCGCCACGCTGACCTACTGGGCGGGCCTGCTGACGCGCTCGGAATTCATGCTGAAAACCGGCAGCACGCTGACCTGGTCGGCGATTGCCATGGGCTTCATCGGCCTGACGGTGCGCTGGTACGAGTCCTACCTCATCGGCGCCGACATCGGCCATATCCCGGTATCCAACCTGTACGAAGTGTTCGTGCTGTTCTGCCTCATCACCGCGACGATGTACCTGTATTACGAAGCGCGTTACCGGACGCGGCAGATGGGCGCCTTCGTACTGCTGGTGATTTCGGCAGGCGTCGGCTTCATCCTCTGGTACACCTTCGACCGCAGCGCGCATGAAATCCAGCCGCTGGTGCCCGCGCTCAAATCGTGGTGGATGAAACTGCACGTACCAGCCAACTTCATCGGCTACGGCGGGTTTTCCATTGCCGCCATGCTCGGCGTGGCCTATCTGCTTGCCGGGCGCGGCATCCTCGCCAGCCGCCTGCCCAGGCTGGAAGTCATCGACGACATGATGTACAAGGCGATCGCGATCGGCTTCGCCTTCTTCACCATCGCAACCATCCTCGGTGCGATGTGGGCCGCCGAAGCCTGGGGCGGCTACTGGTCGTGGGATCCGAAGGAAACCTGGGCGCTGATCGTGTGGCTGAACTACGCCGCCTGGCTACACATCCGCCTGGTCAAGGGCCTGCGTGGCCCGATGCTGGCGTGGTGGGCGGTGGTCGGCCTGTTCGTCACCGTCTTTGCCTTCATCGGCGTGAACATGTTCCTGTCGGGACTGCATTCCTACGGCACGCTGTAAACGAATCGTCGACCATCGCTCCGTTTGCGGGGCGATGCATTTGCAGGCAGTTCATTCCCCGGCGTCCTGACATCTGGCGGCTGGCGCGCGCAACGCTTGAAACTGTGCCTCGCAAAATAGGCGCATAGTTGTGATTTAGCGTCAATATCTGGACAATTTACCTTCTTTTACGGCAAACTCGCCGCCATGACGACTCAACGAACCAGCCGCGCAGCGGCCAAATCGGTCCCCAGTCCGCAGCCGCACGTGCTGGTTTTGCACGGCCCCAATCTCAATCTGCTGGGCAGCCGCGAGCCCAGGCACTACGGCCTCGCTACGCTCGACGACATCAACCGCACGCTGGTCAGCCGCGGCAAGACCGCCGGGGCACAGGTCGAAACCTTCCAGAACAACCACGAAGGCGGCCTGATCGACCGCATCCACCAGGCCGCGCACGACCACGTCGACTTCATCGTCATCAATCCGGCAGGCTACACCCACACCAGCGTCGCGCTGCGCGATGCGCTGGCGGCCACCGCCATCCCGTTCGTCGAAATTCATCTTTCCAACATTTACGCGCGCGAAACCTTCCGCCATCATTCGTATTTTTCCGACCTCGCCGTCGGCGTGGTGTCCGGCCTGGGCGCATACGGTTACGAGCTGGCGCTGGAATACGCACTGCACCACCTCCAAAACAGGACGCCTCATGGATCTTAGAAAACTGAAAAAGCTCATCGACCTGGTCGAAGCCTCCGGCATCACCGAGCTGGAAATCACCGAGGGCGAGGAAAAAGTCCGCATTGCCAAAAACATTGCGGGCGCGCCGATGATGATGGCGCACGCCTCCCACATGATGCATGCAGCCGCCCCGGCGGCGCTGCCCGCCCCGCCAGAGACGGTCGCCCCGGCGGAAGACGCCGTGCCCGAAGGCCACATCGTGCGTTCGCCCATGGTCGGCACCTTCTACCGGGCGCCGTCCCCCGGCTCCAAGAACTTTTCCGAAGTCGGCCAGAGCGTGAATGCCGGCGATACGCTGTGCATCATCGAAGCGATGAAGCTCCTGAACGAAATCGAATCGGACCAGAGCGGCGTCATCAAGGCCATCCTGGTCGAAAATGGCCAGCCGGTGGAATACGGCGAGCCGCTGTTTGTTATTGCGTAAGGAGTCAGGCGTAAGGCGTCAGGCGCGACCGCGCTCACACCTCTCCCCTCACCCCTCACCGAGCCTCACACCAACATGTTTGAAAAAATCCTCATCGCCAACCGCGGCGAAATCGCCCTGCGCATCCAGCGTGCCTGCCGTGAAATGGGCATCAAAACGGTCGCCGTGTATTCCGAGGCCGACCGCGACGCCAAGTATGTGAAGCTGGCCGATGAATCGGTGTGCATCGGCCCTGCGCCGTCGGCGCAGAGCTATCTGCATGTGCCGTCGATCATCGCCGCGGCCGAAGTCACCGACGCCGAGGCGATTCATCCCGGCTATGGCTTCCTGTCCGAAAACGCCAACTTTGCCGAGCGCGTCGAGTCGTCCGGTTTCGCCTTCATCGGCCCGCGCCCCGACAACATCCGCCTGATGGGCGACAAGGTGGCGGCCAAGCAGGCGATGCTGGACGCCAAGGTGCCATGCGTACCCGGCTCCGAGGGCGCCCTGACGGACGACCCCGATGAGATCGTCAAGACCGCCGCGCGCGTCGGCTACCCGGTCATCATCAAGGCGGCAGGCGGCGGCGGCGGGCGCGGCATGCGCGTGGTGCATACCGAAGCCGCGCTGCTGAATGCGGTGTCCATGACCAAAACCGAAGCCGGCACCGCTTTCGGCAACCCCATGGTGTACCTGGAAAAATTCCTGCAGACGCCGCGCCATATCGAGATTCAGATCCTCGCCGACGAACACGGCAACGCGGTGCACCTGGGCGAACGCGACTGCTCGATGCAGCGCCGCCACCAGAAAGTGCTGGAAGAAGCGCCCGCGCCCGGACTCGACCCCCGGCTCCGCGACAAGATCGGCGAGCGCTGCGCCGAGGCCTGCCGCAAAATCGGCTATCGCGGCGCCGGCACCTTCGAGTTCCTCTTCGAAAACGGCGAGTTCTACTTCATCGAAATGAACACGCGGGTGCAGGTCGAACACCCGGTCACCGAATTCATCACCGGCATCGACATCGTACAGACGCAAATCCGTGTCGCCGCCGGCGAAAAACTGCCGTGGAAGCAGAAGGACATCGAGTTTCGCGGCCACGCCATCGAGTGTCGCATCAATGCCGAGCACCCCTCCACCTTCGTCCCCAGCCCCGGCAAGCTGACCAACTACCATGCGCCCGGCGGCCCCGGCATCCGCGTCGACTCGCACGTCTACCACGGCTATTACGTACCGCCACACTACGACTCGATGATCGGCAAGGTGATCGCCTACGGCGACACCCGCGACCAGGCCATCGCCCGTATGCGCGGCGCGCTGGTGGAAATGGTGATCGAAGGCATCCAGAGCAACATCCCGCTGCACCAGGACCTGCTGAACGACGCTGCCTTCATCGCCGGCGGCACCAGTATTCATTATCTGGAACACAAGCTGGCGGGGGAAAAAATTGGGTGAGGCGTGAGGAGTAAGAGGTGAGGTGTTGCCATGCCGACGCTTTACCGCCAACCCCGCCTCTCACGCCTAACCCCTAACACCTCACTTCAAATATGCCCTGGCAATCCGTCCGCCTCCTCGTCGATTCCAAACAGGCCGAACTGCTGTCCGATGCGCTGATGGAAGCCGGCGCGCTGTCGGTGTCGCTGGAAGACGCCGACGCCGGCACCGCGGATGAAACGCCGCTGTTCGGCGAACCGGATTACCCGACTGCCGAACTGTGGCCGCACAGCATTGCGCTGGTGTTGCTGGAGGAACACGCCGATGTCGCGAAGATTCTGGCAGCCGCGGCAAACCAGGCCGGAATCCCCGTCCCCGGCGAATACACCATCGAAACCGTGGCCGAACAGGATTGGGTGCGCCTCACCCAGTCGCAATTCGACCCCATTCCGATCTCGCCGCGGCTGTGGATCGTGCCGACCTGGCACGAGGCACCCGACAGCAGTGCGATCAATCTCAAGCTCGATCCCGGCCTCGCTTTCGGCACCGGCAGCCACCCCACCACGCGGCTGTGCCTGCGCTGGCTCGACCAACATCTCGCCGGTGGCGAAACGCTGCTGGACTACGGCTGCGGCTCCGGCATCCTCGCCATTGCCGCCGCCAGGCTCGGCGCGACGCGGGTCGACGGCGTCGACATCGACGCGCAGGCAGTCACCGCCTCGCGCGACAACGCGACGCTGAACGGCGTCGCCGCACACGTCTACCTGCCCGGCGAACTCGCGCCGGGGCAGTACGATGTCGTCGTCGCCAACATCCTCACCAACCCGCTCAAGGGCATGGCGCCGCTGCTCGCGGGCCGGGTCCGCCCGGGCGGGCGGTTGGTGCTGTCCGGCATTCTGGCCGAGCAGGCCGACGAGGTGATGGCGGTCTACCGCGAGTGGTTTGTTTTCGATCCGCCCGCAATCGACGACGGCTGGGTACGCCTGGCCGGCACCAAAAAGTGACTTACCGCACCACCTGCCCGCAATGCGTCAGCGTGTTCCGCCTCGGGGCGGACAAGCTCGATGCTGCGCAGGGCTGGGTGCAGTGCGGCGTGTGCGGCGCCGCCTTCGATGCACGCCCGAGCCTGCTGCTGGAGAACGGCTCGCCGCTGCCCCCGATGGCCGAGCCCGAACCCGTAAAAGTGCCCGCGTCGCCGGAAGCCGCGCCGTCCGCCGGGCTTGAGGCAGCCGGGGCCACGCCCGCCATGGCTGCGGAGACGCCAGAGGCCGTTCCTGGCACGGAAGACGTCGCGATCACCGACATCCCGCGCGGGATCGCCCAGCGCGAAGTGTCGCTCGACCTGCCGTCGATCATCCTCATCGATCCCGATGTTCAGATGTCGGACGATCCCGGACCGTTGCCGCAATTCCACCCGGTGCCCGCCTACCCCTCCGCATCGGCGGCACCCGCGTACCCCTTCATCCCGGTCGCCCCCGAGGCGGCCCGCCCGCCTGCGGCACGCGTCGAATACGCAAGCCCGCGGCCCGGTACGGCACACCTCCCGGCAGCGCCGCGCCGCATCAAGCCCTGGGCGTGGGGCGTAGCCAGCGCGCTGCTGCTGGTGCTGCTGCTGGCGCAGTCCACCTACTTCCTGCGCGACACCCTGATCAGCCGGCTGCCGCAGACCCGCTCCGCATTCGAGCAGGCCTGCGCCGTGCTCGGCTGCACCCTTTCCCTGCCGAAAAACCTGGCGCTGCTGCAGATCGTCGGCTCCGACCTGAAAACCGAAGCCGGCGGCCGCCTGAGTCTTACCCTCACCCTCGGCAATCGCGCCGGCCATGCCCAGGCCTGGCCGGTATTCGAGCTCACGCTCACCGACCTGCGGGATCGTCCCATCGCGCGACGCAGCTTCGCCCCCAGCGAGTATCTTGACGACGCGCGTCGCATCGAGGCCGGCATTCCGGCCCAAAGCGAACAGACGCTGAAATTCGAACTCGCCACGCGCAACCTCGCGGCCGCCGGCTTCAAGATCAGGCCGCACTATTGATCTTGAAGGGGGCTGGTCGCCCCGGGGCTTCTTCGGTATAGTCCGCGTTCCCGTTGCGGGAGAGCGCATGCACCGCATGCCGCCGAAGGCGTAACCCACCCGGAATCGCTCAGGCAAAAAGGACCGCAACGCCGGGGCGCATCTTAGTCGACGCACCCCAAGAACACTCTGGAGAGCGCGGTTTTCAAAACCGCCACCGAAGGGGCAGCGGCGCATCGCCCAGTGCGCCGTAATCTCTCAGGTACCAAGGACAGAGGGGTGAAGCGAATCCGCGCTTCACCCTTTTTTATTTTTGGTGGCAAGAGCCTGTTTCAATAGAAATCATGTCCCGCGTTGAGACCAGAATCGGATGGATGCAAGGCGCAGCGCGCCGGCAAGGGCCATCCCCTTGCCAAGCGCTGCAACACCGCAGACGCCGATTCCGGTCTCAACCCGGAGGGCCGCTTGCCTGCGGGCGCATGGCCGTGTCGCGGCTCGCTCATTTGGAACAACCGAACTTCGCTCCCCGCGCCTTGCCCTGCATCCCGCAAGCAAGCGGCGCGGGACGTGATTTCTATTGAAACAGGCTCTATATGCTCAAACAAACTCCGCTCAATGCCCTGCACCGCGAACTCGGCGCCAAAATGGTCGACTTCGGCGGCTGGGACATGCCGGTGAACTACGGCTCGCAGATCGAGGAACACCACGTCGTTCGCCGCGACTGCGGCCTGTTCGACGTCTCCCACATGCTGCCGCTCGATATCCGCGGCGCCAACGTGCGCCCCTTCCTGCGCCGACTGGTGGCGAACAATGTCGACAAGCAGCAGGTATCCGGCAAGGCGCTGTATTCCTGCATGCTGAACGAAGCCGGCGGCGTGATCGACGACCTCATCATCTATTTCATGGATGAATCCTGGTTCCGTCTGGTAGTCAACGCCGGCACCGCGGAGAAGGATCTCGCGTGGATCGAGCAGTGCAACACCGATTGGGACATGGGGCTCACGCTCATCCCGCGCCGCGATCTGGCGACGATCGCGATCCAGGGGCCGGATGCAACCCGGGTGCTGAATGAAGCACTGCCCGGTGTCGACAGCCTCACCGCCAGCCTCAAACCCTTCAGCGCCGCCGCCATGGGCGAAATGCTCATCGCCCGCACCGGTTACACCGGCGAGAACGGTTTCGAGGCGATGGTGCTGGCGAAATCCGCACCTTTTTTCTGGAAGGCGCTGATGGAAGCGGGCGGCAAGCCGATTGGTCTCGGCGCGCGCGACACCCTGCGGCTCGAAGCCGGGATGAACCTGTACGGTCAGGACATGAACGAAACCACCTCGCCACTGGAATCGGGCCTGGCATGGACGGTGGACCTGAAGACCGAACGCGATTTCGTCGGCCGCAAGGCGCTGGAATCGAGCGAAGTCACGCAGCAGCTTGTCGGCCTCCTGCTGCTCGACAAGGGCGTGCTGCGCAGTCACCAGAAGGTCAGCACGAAAAATGGTGAAGGTGAAATCACCTCCGGCACCTTCTCGCCTACACTGCAGCAATCCATCGCGCTCGCCCGCATCCCGCTCGGCATCGCTCCGGGCGCGGAAGTCGAGGTCGAGATCCGCGACAAGAAACTGCGCGCGAGGGTGGTTAAGTATCCGTTCGTGCGCAACGGCAAGGTATTGATCTAGGAGGGGTCAGGATTCAGGGGCCAGGGATCAGGGAAAAGCGCGGTGCAACCGCGCCTTCCCTGAATCCTGAATCCTGAGCCCTGATCCCTGGAATACAACGCGACCAGGAACACACAAAATGAATATCCCCGCTGACCTCAAATACACCCCCAGCCACGAATGGGTGCGCGTCGAAGCCGACGGCACGCTGACTGTGGGCATCACCCACCACGCGCAGGACCTGCTCGGCGACATGGTGTTCATCGAAACCCCCGCCACCGGCCGCACGCTGGTCAAGGGCGAGGAATGCGCGGTGGTCGAGTCGGTGAAGGCCGCATCCGACATCTACGCTCCGGTCGCCGGCGAAGTCATCGCCGCCAACGCCGAAACCGAAGCCAGCCCCGAGTCGGTGAACCAGGACGCCTACGCCGCGTGGATGTTCAAGATGAAGCCCGCCAATCCGGCCGACGTCGCCGGATTGCTGGATGCCGCTGCGTACCGGAAGCTGGTCGAATCGGAAGCCCATTGATGACGGTGAGGCGTGAGGGGTAAGGCGTCAGGAACCCCTCTTGCGCCAGCGCGCATTCCTCACCCCTAACCCCTGTCACCTCACCCGAATAAAATGCCCTTCATTCCCCACACCCCTGAAGACGTCTCCACCATGCTCGGCGCCATCGGTGCCGCCAGCATCGAGGCGCTGTTCGACGAAATCCCACCTGCGCTGAAAACCGGCAAGCTGCGTGACGTACCGGACGGCCTGCCCGAAATGGCGGTGGCGCGGCTGATGCAGGAACGCGCATCGCAGGACGGCTTCTGGTCAAACTTCATCGGCGCCGGCGTCTACGAGCACCACATCCCCGCGGCGATCTGGCAGATCGTCACCCGCGGTGAGTTCTATTCCGCCTACACGCCGTATCAGGCCGAAGCCTCGCAAGGCACGCTGCAACTGATCTACGAATATCAGACCATGATGACCCGGCTGACCGGGCTCGACGTATCGAATGCATCGCTCTACGACGGCGCATCCGCCTTGGCTGAGGCGGCGCTGATGGCGGTCCGCTCGCACAAGACTTCGCGCCGCGTACTGGTGCCGAAAACGGTGCACCCGATCTACCGTCGCGTAGCCCACACTACGGTGAAGAATCAGGGCATCGAACTGGTCGAGCTTGAATTCGATTCTACAACCGGCAAGACCGTGCTGCCGGCCGATCCCGGTAGCTTCGCCGGCCTGGCCATCCCGCAGCCCAATTTCTTCGGCGTACTGGAAGACGTACACGCGATGACCGACTGGGCACATGCGAATAACGCCCTGGCCATCGCGCTGGTTAACCCGACCACACTGGCGGTACTGGAAGCGCCGGGTCAATGGGGCACGAAAGGTGCCGATATCGCAGTCGGCGAAGGCCAGCCATTGGGCGCACCGATGGCTTCGGGTGGCCCCTATTTCGGCTTCATGTGCTGCCGCCAGGAATTCGTGCGGCAGATGCCCGGTCGCATCGTCGGCCGCACCGTCGACCTCGACGGCAAGCCGGGTTTCACGCTGACGCTGCAGGCGCGCGAGCAGCATATCCGCCGCTCCAAGGCCACCTCGAACATCTGCACCAACCAGGGACTGGTGGTCACCGCGGCGACGCAGTACATGGCCCTGCTGGGGCCACAGGGTCTGGCGAAAGTGGCGTCTGTCAGCCATGCCGGCACGATAGCGTTGGCCGACAGGCTGGCGGCGATTCCCAACGTGGCGCGCGCATTTGCCAGCCCCTTCTTCCACGAAGTGGTGCTGAAGCTCAACGACAGTGCCAAGGACGTGTTGCGCGCCCTGCGCGCGCAGGGCATCCTCGGCGGCCTCGATATTTCAGGCTGGTATCCCGAACTCGGCCAGGCAATCCTGGTGTGCGTCACCGAAACCAAGACCGCAGCGGATCTCGACCACTACGTACAGCAAATGGAACGTATCCTGTCGAAGCGGCGCGAAGCGCCGCCGTGTGCCTACAAAAGCTAACGGGGGCGACGCATGAGTGAGATGAGAGACAAGCAGTTCTGGGATATAACCGACTCATTCATTCAATTGGCCAATACCCATTTGAACGAAGTGAAGCCCAGCCGGGTCAGCGCATGCGCGCTGTTTGCCGCGTCGAGATTCAATGCCTTCGTCATCACGGCGGCGGCGGGGAGCAAGGAACAGATGATGGCCGAGAAGGAAGCTGCGATCGCCTATTTTCTGAGCCAGTACGAAAAAATGCTGCGCGAGAATCTGGATGAGCACCTGGCTCGCCACGACCAGCCCGGTAATGAGTGAGACCTGAACGGATCGGGCACAATTACCGATGCGCCTGATATCTGACTGATTTTTCAAGGAGAGCAAACATGGCAGTGACTTTAGGCGGTACCCCCATCGACGTGTCCGGCAGCTTCCCCAAGGTGGGTGACGCCGCGCCCGATTTCAAGCTGGTCAACAAGGATCTGGCCGACGTCTCGCTGGCCGATTTCGCCGGCAAGAAAAAGATTCTCAACATCGTGCCCAGCCTCGACACCCCGGTATGCGCGATCTCGACCAGGAAATTCAACGACGCCGCGGTCGGCAACACCGCTGTGCTGATCGTCTCGGCCGACCTGCCGTTCGCGATGAGCCGTTTCTGCGGCGCCGAGAGCACCAACAACGTCACCACGCTGTCGACCATGCGCGGTGCCGAATTCATGAAGAACTACGGTGTCGCCATCACCAGCGGCCCGCTCGCCGGCATCACCGCACGCGCCGTGATCGTGCTGGACGAGAACAACAAGGTGCTCTACACCGAGCTCGTTCCCGACATCAAGCAGGAACCGAATTACGAGGCCGCATTGGCCGCATTGAAATAAATTTGTGAGGCGTGAGGGGAAAGGGGTAAGGAACGGTTGCGAGACCACATCGCGCCTGCCCTGCCCCACTCCTTACCCCTCACCCTTCACGCCTTACGTCTATCCACCATGCTGATATTCGACCATTCCCGTCCCGGCCGCACCGCCGCCGCCCAATTGCCTGTCGCCGGCGGCAGTCTCGACGACCTGCCCGCAGCGCTGTGCCGCACGAACGCGCCGGCGCTACCGGAAGTCTCCGAGCTCGACGTAGTGCGTCATTACACGCGCCTATCGCAAAAGAACTTCTCGATCGACACGCAGTTCTACCCGCTCGGCTCGTGCACCATGAAGTACAACCCGCGCGCGTGCAACTCGCTGGCGATGCTGCCGCAATTCCTCGCACGTCACCCGGCGAGCCCGGACGAGACCGGCCAGGGTTTCCTCGCCAGCATGTTCGAACTGCAGGAAATACTGAAGGACGTGACCGGCATGGCCGGCGTGTCGATGGCGCCGATGGCCGGCGCCCACGGCGAGTTCGCCGGGGTGGCGATGATCCGCGCCTACCACGATGCGCGCGGCGACACCGCGCGGCGCGAAATCATCGTGCCGGACGCGGCCCACGGCACCAACCCGGCGACCGCGACCATGTGCGGCTACACGGTGAAAGAAATCCCCACCGACGCGACCGGCAGCGTCGACCTTGCCACCTTGCGCGCCGCGGTCGGCCCGCACACCGCCGGCCTGATGCTGACCAACCCGTCGACGCTGGGCGTGTTCGAAAAGACCATCGCCGACATCCAGAAAATCGTCCACGACGCCGGCGGCCTGCTCTATTACGACGGTGCCAACCTCAACGCCATCCTCGGCAAGGTGCGCCCCGGCGACATGGGCTTCGATGTCATCCACGTGAATTTGCACAAGACCTTTTCCACCCCGCACGGCGGCGGTGGGCCGGGCGCGGGGCCGGTGGGCGTGGCCGAGCGCCTGCTGCCCTTCATGCCGATTCCGCTGGTACTGAACGAGAACGGTTTTTACCGGCTGGCGACCGAGGCCGACCTGCCGCAGTCGATCGGCCGCATGTCGGCCAACATGGGCAATGCCGGCGTACTGATGCGCGCCTATGTCTACGCGCGCCTGCTGGGCGGCGAAGGCATGCAGCGCGTCGCCGAATACGCCACCCTCAACGCCAATTATCTGATGGCTAAACTGCGCGAAGCCGGTTTCGATCTCGCCTTCCCCGAGCGCCGCGCCAGCCACGAATTCATCGTCACGCTGAAAAAGCTGAAGGATGCCACCGGAGTTTCCGCAATGGACTTCGCCAAGCGCCTGCTCGACTATGGCTACCACGCGCCGACCACCTACTTCCCGATGCTGGTGCCCGAGTGCCTGCTGATCGAGCCGACCGAGACCGAGAGCCGCGAGACGATCGATGGCTTTGTCGAGGCGATGATCACGATCAAGCACGAAGCCGAAACCCACCCCGAGCTGGTGAAGGGGGCGCCCTACAACCTGCCGGTGCGGCGGTTGGACGACGTCCGGGCGGCGCGCGAACTCGATCTCGCCTACAAGCCCGTAGCATGAGCGATCCCGCCAGCCCGTTCAAGGGCAAGATCGGCCTGCAGCGCGTGCTCAACGCGGTGGGCTATTCGTGGGCCGGGCTCACGGCGGCTTTCCGGCACGAGGACGCGTTTCGCCAGGAAGTATTTCTGGCGCTGCTGCTGGTTCCGCTGGCGCTCTACCTGGGAGAAACCGGAATCGAACGCGCGCTGATGATCGGTGCCGTGCTGGGCGTGCTGATCGTCGAATTGCTGAATTCGGCGGTCGAGGCCGCAGTCGACCGCATCTCGCTGGAGCGCCACCTGCTCATCAAGCGCGCCAAGGACATGGGCAGCGCCGCAGTGATGATCGCACTTGTCAACGTCGCGGCGGTATGGACGCTGGTTCTGCTGGGCTGAATCGGGCCGGCCCTAACAAAAATCGTGCCAATTATGCGCCGCACCCTAAAGTTGCAGCGCGCTTAGCCGGAATACATGGGGTATCCATTTTTAAGCAGCCCCGTGAACCTCAAACCCGTCTTCCTTCTGCTCGCCCTGTGCCATACCGCTTCCGCCGCAGCGCTCGGGCTGGGCGAGATCGGCGTGCGCTCGCATCTGGGCCAGCCGCTGCACGCCACCGTCGCCCTCCTGGGCGCCCCGGCAGAAACAACGGCGGCCTGCTTCAGTCTTGAGGCAAGCGAGGATGGCATCGCACCGCCCCCGCGCGCGCAGCTGGACATCCAGCAGTCCGGCACCCAGGCCCTGCTGCATATCCGCACCCTGCAGCCGGTCAATGATCCAATTGCGCAGTTTGCGCTGGTTTCCGACTGCGAAGTACGTTTGCGACGCGACTACGTGGTGTTGCTCGATCCGCCCGCGCCGGTCACGCCCGCCATCAGCCAGGACGCGCCTGCTGCCGTCACGCCGACGGCTGCCGCTCCCGTCGCAGCGATGCCTGCACCACGCACCAGCCGGCCCCAGCGCAAGACCCGGCGCGCGCCTGCCGCCTCACGCCCGTCAGCCGTTCGCGCGCCCCAACCTGCTGCGGCACCGCTCGCCCAGGCCGGCACCGCACCGCGTCTGGTGCTGTCCGGGAAACGCAACATCCCCCGCATGGCCGATGCGCCACTTGCCCCGCAGCTCGATGCCAACCTGCCGGGCCTGGCGCCCCCGCACCCCGCAAGCCTGACCGCCACTGAACTGTCAGACGAAAACACCGCGCTTTCCCGCAAGCTTGCGCATCTGGAGGCGCAGCTGGCCGCGTTGCAGCAGCGCTATGCGGAACTCGAAACCCGGCAGGCCGCCGCGCCCGCGATGATCACGCCGCCGCCCGAACAGCCCGCGCAATGGCCCCTGTATCTCCTGATCGCCGGCTTGCTCGCTGCAGGGATTGCACTGGTCGCCTGGCTGCTGCGCCGCAATCGCCCCCAACATTCCATTTTTTTGGATGACGCGTCCCGGACGCAGCCCGATGCGATGCCGATGACACTCTCCGACATCACCTCCGGGCTCCAGGCTGAACCGCTGTCCATGCCCCAACGAATGCCCGAAATCGCCCCGCCTCCACACAGCGAAGGCACCGAAGTCAAGGAAGACATCCTCGATCAGGCCGAAGTGTTCATGGCCCACGGCCATGGCGATCTTGCGATTCACCTGCTGCAGGAACACCTGCGCGAAGCGCCGACCGAATCTCCCGTGCCCTGGCTGCTGCTGCTCGATCTGCTGCACCGTGACGGGGATCTGAATGGGTATGCCGCCGCCAGCGCAGAGTGCCGCAGTTATTTCAACATCAACCTCACGGGACACCCAATTTCCCAGGACAGCGAAACCGGCCAGGGGCTGGAAGCCTACCCGCATCTGCTGGAGGCACTGGTGGACGTGTGGAACACGCCGGAGATCACCGCATTCTTCCATGACCTGATCTACGACGATCGCGGGGGCTCGCGGGCGGGCTTCGAACCGGGCGCCTACCGCGACATACTGCTGTTGCGGGAAATCGCGCAGGACACCCTGCCACTCGCCGCCTGAACGGCCTGCGTATAATCCCCGCTGTCGCTTTCAACCCATCCCCATCATGCGCACCCTCATCTGCGGTTCCCTCGCCTTCGACTCCATCATGGTGTTCCAGGACCACTTCGAGCACCATATCCTGCCGGACAAGGTCCACATGCTGAACGTGTCCTTCCTGGTGCCGGAGATGCGGCGCGAGTTCGGCGGCTGCGCCGGTAACATCGCATACAACCTCAAGCTGCTGGGCGGCGAGCCGCTGATCATGGCGACCGTAGGCGATGACTTCAGCGCCTACGCCGAACGCCTCGACGATTATGCGATTTCGCGCGACTACATCCGTCATGTTGCCGGCACCTACACCGCGCAGGCCTTCATCACCACCGACCTCGCCGATAACCAGATCACCGCCTTCCACCCCGGCGCGATGAATTACGCGCACGAGAACGACGTGCGCCAGGTACCGGACGTCAAGCTCGGCATCGTCTCGCCGGACGGCCGCGACGGCATGCTGCGCCACGTGCGCGGCTTTCACGAAGCCGGGGTGCCATGCGTATTCGACCCCGGCCAGGGCATGCCGCTGTTTTCCGGCGAGGAACTGCTGGAGTGCGTCCACAAGTCCAGCTACGTCATCCTCAACGACTACGAAGCCGAGCTGCTGCAGGCACGCACCGGAGAAAACCTGGCCACGCTGGCGCGTCATGTCGAGGCACTGATCGTGACGCGCGGCGCCGAAGGTTCGGTGATCCACACAACAGGCAAACCGATCGACATCCCGGCCACGCGCCCCGCCGCGATCCTCGACCCCACCGGTTGCGGCGACGCCTATCGCAGCGGCATCCTGTACGGCATCACCCACGGCCTCGATTGGGAAACCTCGGGGCGTCTGGGCAGTCTCATGGGAGCGATCAAGATCGCCCAGCGCGGCGGACAGAACCACCGCCCCGGTCGTGACGCGATCGCCAGTGAATTCCATGCCCAGTTTGGCTATTATTACGAATAGAGATAGAGGAGCCCGTCATGAACAAACCCTTTGCAGTCGCACTCATTGCCGCCGGCAGCCTGCTGCTGGCAGGCTGCCCGGCAGGCCTGGGCGGCAAGGATTACAGCCGCAGCCAGGCGCGCACCGCGCAGGAAGTGCAGATGGGCATCGTGGAGTCGGTGCGCGAAGTGAACATTGAAGGCACCAAGACACCGATCGGCGCGGGCGCGGGCGCGGTGGTCGGCGGCGTGGCCGGCAGCACGGTCGGCAGTGGCCGCGGCAGCGTGGTCGGTACGGCGGTCGGCGCGGTGCTGGGCGGGCTCGGCGGCGCGGCAACGGAAGAGGCCGTGACCCGCCAGAAAGGCGTGGAGATCACCGTCAAACTCGATTCGGGGCGGCTGCTCGCCATCACCCAGGCCGCCGACGAGCAGTTCCGCGTAGGCGACCGCGTGCGCGTGCTGTCGGGCGGCGGTGTGACGCGCGTCTCGCATTGAAATGACGGCCGACACGAAAAGTTTCCCGTCATTGCTGCGTAACCTGAACCTCACACCGGGTTAACACCCGGCTGGGCGCGATGGTGTGCGGCGAACCGGTATGGGATTCCGATTTCAACACCGCCGACCTGCCGATGCTGCTGCCGATGGCGCAACTCAACCGCAGCGATACCCGCCGCCTCATCGGATGAGCGTGGTTGTTGCCGATTTATCGGCTTTAGTGCATGGCTGTTGCTGCTATAGCAGCTTTACAGACATGGCCTCCTCCCCACGAGGGCAACCACGGCCTGCCTCTTGCGGGTAGCGCTTTACAATGCGGGGGTGAATTTTTCCCGTCTGCCCGTTTTTCTTCGCCGCGCCCTCCGCATCGGTCTGCTGGCGCCGCACCTCGCGTGGGGGGTGGCGATGGCCGGACTGGCGTTTCCCCTGTTCAACTCCGCACAACGCGACCGCTTCATCATGGCCTGGTCGCGGCGCCTGCTCAGGGTGCTCGGGGTGCGGGTACGGACGACACCTGCGCCCAGCCTGCCGGGAGGCGCACTGCTGGTGTGCAACCACGTGTCGTGGCTGGATATTTATCTGATCTACGCCGCCCGGCGCGTGCATTTCGTTTCGAAATCCGAGGTGCGCGCGTGGCCGGTGGCGGGCTGGCTGGCGCACAAGACCGGCACCTTGTTTCTCGAACGCGGCCGTCGCGCCGATACCGCGCGCGTCAACACCGAAATGCGCGCACTGATGCAGTCCGGCGCCTGGGTAGCGGTGTTCCCCGAAGGCACCACCAGCGACGGACGCGGGTTGCGGCGCTTTCTGCCGTCGCTGCTGCAGCCCGCGGTCGAACTGAACTGCCCGATCGTGCCGGCCGCCCTGCACTACCGCTCGCTGGACAACGCCTACAGCGCCGCCCCCGCCTACATCGACGAAATGAGCCTGTGGCAGAGCCTCATGCGGATCGTCGGCGAACCCGGCCTCATCGCCGAACTGCAGTTCGGTGAGCCTATCCTGCCGAACGGCCACCGGCGCGATCTCGCCGCGCAAGCCGAACGGGCGGTAAGCGTTCTGCTGGGACTCAGGCCTTCGGCGTCCGAACCTGCGGACACGGCACCGCAAATACCTGCCGGTCCTCCAGCCTGATTGCGGTGAGGTGGCCGCCCCACAGGCAGCCGGTATCCAGCGCGATCAAGTCACTACGGTTGATCAGCCCGAGCGTCGACCAGTGGCCGATGACGATCGTCGCCGCGGCACTCTTGCGCCCCGGCACCGCGAACCAGGGCAGCCAGCCGGCCGGCTGCGTGCCGGGCGCGCCCTTGTGGTGGAATTCCATCTCGCCTTCCGCCGAACAGTAGCGCAGTCGGGTGAAGGCGTTGACAATCACGCGCAGGCGCTCGATGCCCTGCAGATCGTCGTCCCACGCGATCGGCGTGTTGCCGTACATCTGCGCAAAAAAATCGCGGTAATGCGCGCCCTGCAACATCGCCTCGGCTTCCGCCGCCCGCTGCATCGTATCGTCCAGCGTCCAGCCCGGCAGCACCCCCGCATGCACCATCAGCCAATCGCCCTCGCGCCAGGCCAGCTTCTGCCGACGCAGCCAGGCCAGCAGCTCGTCGCGGTCGGGGGCGGTCAGGATGTCATCCAGCGTGTCGCCCTTGTGCGCGCGGCCAAACCCCTCGGCCAGCATCAGCAGGTGCAAATCGTGATTGCCGAGCACGCTGATGGCGGCATTCCCCAGGCTTTTGACAAACCGCAGCACCGCCAGCGACTCCGGCCCACGGTTGACCAGATCGCCGACAAACCATAGCCGGTCGGCCACCGGGTCGAATTTCAGTTCATCCAGCAAATGCAGCAAGGAGGTTTGGCACCCCTGAAGATCGCCAATGGCATAGGTGGGCATATAAAATACGGTTTCGTCTGTTTGCTATGTTGCCCTGCATCATAGCGCTCCCGCCCGAACCCCACGTGACACCCCCTGCATGAAATCCTTTCTATGAAACCTGTTATCCGCCTGTTTTTCAAAACCCTGCGCGTCATTCTTGGCCCGTTCCTGCTGCTGGGAAACTGGCTTACGCAACCCAAAGGTATCGTGCGCCCGGAAGCCGGGCAGCAGGCCATCGACGCGCGCACGCGAAATCTCGCGCTGTATCATTTCCCCACCTGCCCGTTCTGCCTGAAAACCCGGCGCACGATTCGGCGGCTGTCGCTCAAGATCGAGCTACGCGACGCCAAGCACAACGCCGCCCATCGCGATGCCCTGATCGCCGGCGGTGGCAAGCCGCAGGTGCCCTGCCTGCAGATCACCGACGACAACGGCCGGCAAACCTGGCTCTACGAATCGGATGCCATCAATGCATATCTCAACCGCGAATTCGGCGACTCACCTGCCGCATGAGCCTGGTTGCCGCATTGAACCCGCCGCAGCGCGAAGCGGCGAAGTACCTCGACGGCCCGCTGCTGGTGCTGGCCGGCGCCGGCTCCGGCAAGACCCGCGTGATCACCCACAAGATCGCCTACCTGATCGGCGAATGCGGCTACAAGCCCAGCTCGATCGCCGCCATCACCTTCACCAACAAGGCGGCGCGCGAGATGCAGGATCGTGCCGCCAAGCTGACGCAGGGGGTGAACACCAAGGGGCTGATTGTCACCACCTTCCATTCGATGGGCCTGCGGATGCTGCGCGAGGACGCGAAGTTTGCCGAGCTGAAACCGGCTTTTTCGATTCTCGATTCGGCCGACGCAGCGGGGATCGTTTCGGAAATCATCAAGACCACCGACAAGCAGGAAATCCGCCGCGCGGTGTCGCGTATCTCGCTATGGAAAAATGAGCTGAAGTCGCCCGCTGCTGCGTTGCAAACCGCCGAGGACGACAACGCACGCGTCTACGCCAAGATCTACGACCGCTATGATGCGACGCTGCGCGCGTATCAGGCGGTCGATTTCGACGATCTGATCCGCCTGCCTGCCGAGCTGCTGGATACCCACGCCGAGCTGCGCGAGAAGTGGCAAAACCGCTTGCGCCACATTCTGGTCGACGAATATCAGGACACCAACATCGCGCAATACCGGCTGCTGCAAAAGCTCACCGGCGTGCGCGCGGCGTTCACCGCGGTCGGCGACGACGACCAGGCGATCTACGGCTGGCGCGGTGCGTCGGCTGATAACCTGAAGCAGCTGCGCGAAGACTATCCGCATCTGCACCTGGTCAAGCTGGAACAGAATTACCGTTCAAGCGTGCGCATCCTGAAAGCCGCCAACAGCCTGATCGCCAACAACCCCAAACTGTTCGAGAAACGCCTGTGGAGCGATCTCGGTCTCGGCGATGCCATTCAGGTGATGCCCACGCGCGACGACGAACACGAGGCCGAATCGGTGGTGATGCGCCTGTTGTCGCACAAATTCCAGCACCGCACCGAGTGGCGCGACTACGCCATCCTGTATCGCGGCAACTACCAGGCGCGCGTGTTCGAGAAGGCGCTGCGCAACGAAAAAGTGCCCTATCAGCTGTCCGGCGGGCAGTCGTTCTTCGACCGCGCCGAAATCAAGGACGTGATCGCCTACCTGCGCCTGATCGCCAACAGCGACGACGACCCGGCCTTCATCCGTGCCGTCACCACGCCCAAGCGCGGCATCGGCGCCGCCACCCTGGAAAAGCTTGGCCAGGTCGCCGCCACCCTGCATGTGAGTCTGTTTGAAGCCGTCTTTTCGGCTGCCGCCGTGTCGCAAATCGGCGAGCGCCAGCTGGCGCCGCTGCTCGAATTCTGCAACTTCATCAACCGCTTCGAGGAGCGGATCACCCGCGAGCCGGCGGGCGAGGTGCTGAACGACCTGCTGAAATCGATCGACTACGAGATTTATGTATTCGACCAGGACGACGCGCGTGCGGCCCAGAACAAATGGAACAACGTGCTCGAATTTGCCGCCTGGATCGCCAAGAAAGGCGAGGAAGACGACAAGAATCTGCTGCAACTCACCCAGACCATCGCGCTGATCACCCTGCTCGAAGGCCGCGAGGAGACCGAGCCCGACGCGGTGCGGCTGTCCACCCTGCATGCCGCCAAGGGACTGGAATTCGGCCATGTGTTTCTGGTCGGCGTGGAAGAGAACATCCTGCCGCACCGCGACGCGGTCGATGAAGGTCGCCTGGAAGAGGAACGTCGCCTGATGTACGTCGGCGTCACCCGCGCGAAAAAATCGCTCACGCTGTCGTATTGCGCACGGCGCAAACGCGCGTGCGAATCGGTCGCCTGCGACCCCTCGCGCTTTATCGACGAACTCGGCGACGACGTACGCCAGCCCGAGAAACCCTCCGACGCGGCCGCCAAAGCCAACGGCAGTGACCGGCTGGCCGCGCTGAAGGCGATGCTGGGGTAAAACCTGGCGTTCCATCTATTAACGGTGCTGGGAAATCGCTGTTGAAAATTGCACAGGCGGGTAAAATTAGGGCTCGCTGGCTGCAAGTGGTTACAGGCATCATGTGTTGAAACGATGATGCAGTGATCGGCGCTGAATCCCCCTGCCAAGCCGAGCGGATTGCCCGTCCCCCATATTTCCCGCCCCGGCCGACGGCGCGGCCGCAGGCAAAAGCGGCGACGTACGCGTGATCTATTTCAATGGCTATGTCACTGTTGGCTGTTGATTTATGTCTTGCCCCCTCCGATGAAGTTCTTATTTTGCGGCATCTCGCAGGCGACCCCGTGGGAGCGGCTTTAGCCGCGATGCGCCGCAAGGCGCAAAGAGCAAATGCTCGCCAAGGTCTTGCCGCGCCACCTTTGCGGGCTACCGCCCGCATCGCGGCTAAAGCCATTTCGGGGCTGGCCAACACCAACAAATAACGGTGAAAGAGCCATTTCAATCTTAACGGGCGGGAAGTCGTGCTGCTGGTAATGCTGTATGCCAAATCAGAACGCGGCAACGTGACGACCGCCGAAATCGAAAAGGTGCCGTGACATGGACATCGAGAAAATCGCAAAAGCCATCGAGACCGATGCCGGCTGCGTGCAGCCGGCATCGGCCATGTGACCACGCCAGAACGGGGCTGTCTCAGGCCGCATTCGCCGAGCGCATCAAACGCCGGTGGCAACGCTACGCGACTGGGAGCAGGGGCGTTTCGCGCCTCCAGGGGGAGTGCCATGCCTGATGTGGCTGATCAAGCGCCACCCGGGGCTGAGCGGCGAACTGGCGGCTTGATTATCATTTATCGTAAAACAATGTGAGCGGCCCCTTTGATTCACCTTTGATTCTTCATTTCGACATGCAAATTGCACCGGGAACCATAGTTGGCGGCAAGGTTGTCGTAGAGGGCCTCTCTCTGCCAGAGGGCACGGTCGTGACCGTCCTCGCTCGGGGTGACGAGATCGCCGTGCGACGCCCGCCACAACAGGAAGCCGAACTTCTCGATGCTCTGGACGAGGCTGACCGCGAGGAAGGCATTTCTGCCGACGAACTGTTCGCAAGGATGTCGAGGCCGCCTTGGCCTTACTCGTTGAAGAACCTGGTATTGGCACCAAAATTAATATCGCGCGCTTCGATACGGTTCGCAGGTTGTATCACCCGAATTCGCCACTTCATTTACTACCGCGTCCGCGGAGAATTTCTGGAGGTTGTCGCGTTCTGGCACTAGCCGTGAAGCAGGGCCGTCGCTATGACGCCAAATCCTGCGGCCCAGCGGACGCTACGCAAGGCCGTGTTGCGTGAAATAAGCCCTGTAGCCGGATTAGCGTCAATCGGTGCGCGAACTGACAGGCTGCTGCGATTTACCGCGCTTGAGTCGCCGATATAGGGTGTTGCGGCTGATTCCGAGGCGCCGAGCGGCTTCCGATATGTTGCCTCCCGACGATCCGACCGCCTGGACGATCATCGCGTCGGACAAAACCCGCAGGTTCTCCGTGGCCGGCGTTTCCGGCGGGCATGGGCGAGGCGATTGACTCCGCAGCTCCCCGAGCAGGTCGTCGGGCAGATGGCGCCAGGTGATGATCGTTTCGCCTTCGTCGAGCAGCGCGCAAGCCGTGCGGATGGCGTTGCACAGTTGACGCAGATTGCCGGGCCAGGGGTGGTCGGCGAAGTGAGGCGCCAGCACGGCGTCCAGCGCGAGTCCCCTCCCCGGCCCCTCTTCCTCGATCAGCCGGGCAACGAGGACGGAAAAATCGCTGCGCTCGCGCAGGGCGGGCAGCGCCAGCGTCAGGCCATTGATCCGGTAGTAGAGGTCGGAGCGGAATCGGCCGGCGTCCATTTCGGTCTTCAGGTTTCTGTGCGTCGCGCAGATCAGCGCGAAGTCCACCGCTATCGGCCGGCCGCCGCCAAGCGGCGTGACCTTGCGCTCATGCAATACGCACAGCAGGCGTGCCTGCATCGCCAGCGGCATGTCGCCGATTTCATCGAGGAACAAGGTGCCGCCGTGGGCCTCGCGAATGCGGCCGGGCGATCCTTCGCGGCGGGCGCCGGTAAATGCACCGGGGGCATAGCCGAAGAGTTCGGCCTCGATCAGGGTTTCCGGCAGGGCGGCGCAATTCACCGCGACGAATGGCTTGCCGTGGTGCGGCCCCGATTCGTGCAGGGCGCGGACGAACAATCCCTTGCCGACGCCCGATTCGCCGAGCAGCAGCAGCGGGATCGGTTTGCCCAGCACTTTGCTTGCCCGCTCGATGGCGACCCTCATGCGCGCATCGCCGGTATTGAGGATGGCGAGCTTGTCCGGAATCGGGCTGGGGCGCTTTGGCGCCGGCGCAACGGCCCGCAGATGCCGCGCCGGTTCGACGCGCACGAACAGCCGCCCGCTCCGCTGGCGATTGACCAGTCGCGGCTGGCTGGAATGCTGACGGCCCCAGTCGACCAGGTCGGTCAGGCGCATGTCGAGCACCCGTTCGAGCGGGGTTGCGCCGAGATCGGCGGTGGCCAAGCCCAGCAGCGCCAGCCCCGCCTGGTTGGCGCCGACGATCCAGCCGTCTTCCGACAGCGCCACAACGCCTTCCGCCACGGTGCCGATGCCCTCGGCGAGCGGGTGGAAGCGAAGGCGGACGCTGTCGCCGTGACGGGCGTCGAATAGCCGGTTCTCGACCATTTGCGCCGCTGCGCGCACCAGGCCGAAGGTATGGGGATGGCAGCTGCGCTGCTCGCCCGATATGTCGAGCACGCCGAGCAGCCGTCCATCCGGCGCGACCACCGGCGCGGCCGCGCAGGTGAGGAAGGCATTGCGTTCGAGATAGTGCTCGGCGCCATGGATGACGACCGGCGCGCCCTCGGCCAGCGCCGTGCCGATGGCATTGGTGCCGCGATAACGTTCGAGCCAGGAGGCGCCCGGCATCAGCGCCACGCGTTCGGCGCGCTTCAGGAAGTCGATGTCGCCAAGCGCCTGCAGCAGCACGCCGCGTTCGTCCGCCAGGATCCCCATGCAGCCCGAACCGCGTATCTGCCCGTGCAGGTATTCCATCACCGGCCGGGCGTGGGCGATGAGCTCTTGCTGGCGTTCGACGGTGCGCTCAAGCTCGATAGCGGAAAGATGCGGCGTTTCGCCGAGCCGTCCGATCGGTGCCAGTCCAGTATCGAAGCTGCGACGCCACGAGCGCGCCACCAGATCGCCAACCAGGCCGCCCGGCAGTTCGCCGCGCTCGAGCAGCATGCGACGGGCGTGATGCAGGGCCGCGCTTCCGGTTCCTCCAGATGCCATGGGTTTTCCTTGGGTATTCGGCGCCATCGGGCGGCGTCCTGTATTCGGACACTATAGGGATTCGCCTGCGCGGCGCAAGACAAAGTCGGGATAAATGGAAAGACTGTGTCATTTCGTGACAGTGCCACGCGTTGGCGCAGGGTATGGCGTGACACCCGGCATCGCGTCGGCAACACAAATACTCTATATTTCATGGACTTGGCGTCGCCGTCAGCGTGGGCACGTATTCTGCTGAGTGATAGGTTGGCTTGGCCCGCTGGGCTTTTGACAACCATTCACAATATCGAGGAGATATTCATGATTTATGCCGTACCCGGCGCCGCCGGCGCCAAAGTTCAGTTCAAGGCCCAATACGACAACTTCATCGGCGGCAAGTGGGTGCCGCCGGTCAAGGGCGAGTACTTCGACGTCGTCACGCCGATCTCCGGCAAGGTCTTCACCAAGGCCGCCCGCTCGGGTGCCGAAGACATCGAGCTGGCGCTGGACGCCGCCCACGCTGCCGCCGACCAATGGGGACGCACCGCCCCCGCCGACCGCGCAAACGTCCTCCTCAGAATCGCCGATCGTCTGGAACAGAACCTGGAACTGCTGGCTTATGCCGAAACCGTCGACAATGGCAAGCCGATCCGCGAAACGCTGAACGCCGACATTCCGCTGACCATAGACCATTTCCGCTACTTCGCCGGCTGTATGCGCGCCCAGGAAGGCGCGCTCAGCGATCTCGACGAAAACACCGTCGCCTATCACTTCCATGAACCGCTGGGCGTGGTCGGCCAGATCATTCCGTGGAATTTCCCGATCCTGATGGCGGCCTGGAAACTGGCGCCGGCAATCGTCGCCGGCAACTGCGTGGTCCTAAAGCCTGCCGAGTCGACCCCGGTCAGCATCATGGTCATGGCCGAACTGATCGCCGATCTGCTCCCCCCCGGCGTTCTCAATATCGTCAACGGCTTTGGCCGCGAAGCCGGTATGCCGCTCGCTACCAGCAAGCGCATCGCCAAGATCGCCTTCACCGGCTCCACCTCCACCGGCCGGGTGATCGCCCAGGCCGCTGCCAACAACCTGATTCCGGCGACGCTGGAACTGGGCGGCAAATCGCCCAACATCTTCTTCGCCGATATCGCCGATGCCGACGACGACTTTTTCGACAAGGCCATCGAAGGCCTGGTGCTGTTCGCCTTCAACCAGGGCGAAGTGTGCACCTGCCCGTCGCGTGCGCTGATCCACGAATCCATTTACAACAAGTTCATGGCGCGCGTCCTCGAGCGCGTCAAGGCCATCAAGCAGAGCAACCCGCTCGATACCGACACCATGGTCGGCGCCCAGGCCTCCCAGGAACAGATGACCAAGATCATGTCCTATCTCGATCTCGGCCGGCAGGAAGGCGCCGAGTTGCTGATCGGCGGTGCGCGCGCAGTGCTGGAAGGCGATCTGGCCGACGGCTATTACATCCAGCCGACCCTGTTCAAGGGCCACAACAAGATGCGCATTTTCCAGGAAGAAATCTTCGGGCCGGTGCTCGCCGTGACCACCTTCAAGACCGAAGCGGAAGCCCTCGAAATCGCCAACGACTCGCTCTATGGCCTGGGTGCCGGCGTCTGGACGCGCGATGGCAATACCGCCTACCGCATGGGCCGCGCCATCAAGGCGGGCCGCGTGTGGACCAACTGTTACCACGCCTATCCCGCACACGCCACCTTCGGCGGCTACAAAGAATCCGGGATCGGCCGCGAAACGCACAAGATAATGCTCGACCACTATCAGCAGACCAAGAACCTGCTGGTCAGCTACAGCCCTAAGAAGCTGGGCTTCTTCTGAGCAGAATCGCCTCGCGCGCTTACTGTAAGCATTTCAGAGGCGGGCAACCGCCTCTTTTTATGGGAGAAAACCATGGTTGAAAAAGTCGTTGCCACGGATGCGGCCCTGGCGTTAATCGAACGGCTGAAGAAACAACACGGCCCGCTGATGTTTCATCAATCCGGCGGGTGCTGCGACAACAGCGCGGCCAATTGTTTCCTGCCGGGCGAGATCACCACCGGCGCCGGCGACGTGCTGCTCGGCGAAATCGGCGGCTGCCCGTTCTATATCGGAAGGTCGCAATACGCGTACTGGAAACACACGCAACTCATCATCGACGTGATCGAAGGCCGCGGCGGCACGTTCTCGCTCGAAGGGCCGGAAGGCCTTGCCTTCCACACCCGCTCGCGCGTTTTCAACGCCACCGAGCTTGCCGAATTGGGGGAACAGGAAACAGACTCCGGCCAGATGCCGCCGCAAAGCGCCCAATAAAAAGGGGCGCCCATGCAGAGCGCCCCGGCTTCCTTCTGAGAAATAGAATGTAGCGGTTGTAGGCCCGCTCGCCATGGCTGGCGGTATCGAGACCTTCGCGTTCCTGTTCTTCGCTGACGCGCAGGCCGATGGCCATGTCGATCAGCTTGAACAGCACCAGGCTGACGACGTCCGACCAAGCGATGGTCATGAGCGCGTCGGTGGCCTGGGCCACGACCTGACCCCTGTTTTCCTGTTTTCGGGTCAGTGACACACAAAAGGAACATTTGGCGGATCCGTAGTCGTGCGGAGTTTTTGTGGTCTACCCGATGGGAGAAGTCGGCGTCCAGCACCCCAGGGGCATGGGGATCATGTCAAAAAAAACTGGACTCCCTTGTCGTAGCATTTCTGCATGTCTTCCAGGCTGTAGACCTTGCCGATCCTGCTCGCCTGGCAGACGGCGCCGAAGGCTTCGTAGCGGTTCCGGCAAATGTCGCTCATGCCCTTGGTGGCTTCCTTGAGGAATTTGCGCGGGTCGAAATTGAATTTGTTTTCCGCCAGGTGCTTGCGGATGGCACCGGTGGAGGCCATGCGCAGGTCGGTGTCGATGTTGACCTTGCGCACGCCGTTCTTGATGATTTCGCTGACGGGCACGCCGTAGGTCTGACCCATGTCGCCGCCGAATCTGTTGGTGATGGCAAACCAGTCTTCCGGCACGGAAGACGAGCCGTGTATGACCAGATGCACATTGGGGGGCTGAATATGGAACTATCAAGTGAACATGGGCACCGGCATTGGTGCCCGCTCCTCAATAGCTACCGCATCCGGAGCCCCGTGAGGCTCAGGTGCCCTTGGCCCCCTTGGCGATGCGATCGCCGATCTCCTGGTCAATGTTGCGCCAATACTCAAATGCGCGCTCCAGCACGGGCTGAGTCACGCCCGCCTTCAAGTGTCCGACGACGTTTGACACCAGCCGGTCACGTGCGGCGGCGTCCATGACCTCGCGCACCAGGGTTCCGGGCTGGACGAAGTCATTGTCCTCCTTGTGCGGCGTGTAGGCGGCGTGCATGAATTCGCCGCTGGCTTCCCACTTTTCCATGTAGGGGTAGCGCTCGGGGTCGGCCTTCGGCCCGCCCTTCGAGTTCGGCGCGTATACGGGGTCAGAAACGTTCTGCATCCGCATCGCACCGTCCTTGCTATAGCTGTGTACCGGCACCTTGGGCTGATTGACCGGGATCTGCTTATAGTTAACGCCGAGCCGATGCCGGTGAGCGTCGGAATATGAGAAAAGGCGTCCCAGCAGCATCTTGTCCGGGCTCACACCGACTCCCGGCACCAGATTGTTGGGCTCGAAGGCGGCCTGCTCGATCTCGGTGTGGTAATCGGCAGGATTGCGATCGAGCGTCATTTTGCCAACCTCGATCAGCGGGTAGTCACCGTGCGGCCAAACCTTGGTCAAGTCGAACGGATTGAATCGGTAGGTCTTGGCATTTTCGAAAGGCATGACCTGCATATGAAGCGTCCAACTTGGGTGGTCGCCGCGCTTGATCGCGTCGTAAAGGTCGCGGGTATGATAGTCGCCATCATCGCCGGCGAGCCGATCGGCCTCCGCCTGAGTGAGGAAATCGATCCCCTGGTCGGTCTTGAAGTGGTATTTCACCCAAAATCGTTGGCCCTTGGCGTTGACCCACATGTAGGCGTGGCTTGAGTAACCGTTCATGTGCCGCCAGGTCTTGGGAATGCCGCGGTCGCCCATCAGCCAGGCGACCTGGTGGGCCGACTCCGGGGACAAGGTCCAGAAGTCCCACTGCATGTCATGGTCACGCAGGTTGGTGTCTGCGCGGCGCTTCTGGGAGCGGATGAAGTGCTGGAATTTCATCGGGTCACGAATGAAGAATACCGGCGTGTTGTTCCCGACCAGGTCATAGTTGCCTTCGCTGGTATAAAACTTCAGCGCGAAGCCGCGCGGATCTCGCCAGGTGTCGGGGCTTCCGCGTTCACCCGCAACGGTCGAAAAACGCACCAGCATGTCGGTCTTGGTGCCCGGCTGGAACAACGCCGCCTTGGTGTACTGGCTGACATCCTGGGTCACCTGGAAGTGTCCAAAGGCGCCCCCGCCTTTGGCATGCGGCTGGCGCTCGGGTATCCGCTCCCGGTTGAAATTCGCCATCTGCTCGATAAGGTAGTGATCCTGCAACAAGACAGGACCGTCCGGCCCGACGGTGAGCGAGTATTCATCGCTGGATACGGGAATCCCTGCATCGGTTGTCGTGGGTTTGGGAGCGTCTTTTGCCATGATGATAGTAACCCCTGATTGTGTGCTTCGAAAATTGCCTCGCTTGTCGTTCAGTTGCACAGCAACTGCTTTGAAACAAGCTTTGCATTTACCTGCGTACCTGCGGGCTATTCGGGCGGCCGCTTTATATCTTCAGTAGAGAACGATTTCTTCTACGACCAATATCGCTACGCGCTCTTAGAGCGTAGTAAACATTTCTTACAACAAGTGGATGGAGGGGGCGGTGATCCGGGCATTGACACATCACGAAGTCCGCCTGTGCCCGACGGATCCCGCAGGCTGTCGGATGACCATAAAAAAATGGGGCGCCGCAGCGTCCCATTTAATTTCAGCGTTTGATTTCGGCAAGCCGACGATCAGTTGATCTTGGGATCCAGCTCGCCCTTGTCGTAGCGCTTCTGCATCTCTTCCAGGCTGTAGACCTTGGTGATCTTGCTCGCCATGCCGGCAGCGCCGAAGGCCTCGTAGCGGTTTTTGCAAATATCGCTCATGCCCTTGGTGGCTTCCTTGAGGAATTTGCGCGGGTCGAAGTTGGCCTTGTTTTCGGCCAGATGCTTGCGGACCGCGCCGGTGGAGGCCATGCGCAGGTCGGTGTCGATGTTGACCTTGCGCACGCCGTTCTTGATGCCTTCGACGATTTCGCTGACGGGCACGCCGTAGGTCTGACCCATGTCGCCGCCGAAGCTGTTGATGATGGCAAGCCAGTCTTCCGGTACGGAAGACGAGCCGTGCATGACCAGGTGCACGTTGGGGATGCGCTCGTGGATTTCCTTGACACGGTCGATACGCAGCACTTTGCCGGTGGGCTTCTGGGTGAACTTGTAGGCGCCGTGCGAGGTGCCGATGGCGATAGCCAGCGCGTCCACGTGTGTCTTGGCAACGAAATCAGCGGCTTCGTCGGGGTCGGTCAGCAGCTGGTCGTGGGACAGCTTGCCTTCGGCACCGTGGCCGTCTTCTTCGCCGGCCATGCCGGACTCCAGCGAGCCCAGGCAGCCCAGTTCGCCTTCGACGGAGACGCCGCAAGCGTGGGCCAGCTCGGAAACCTTGCGGGTGGTTTCGACGTTGTATTCGTAGGTGGACGGGGTCTTGCCGTCGGTGCCCAGGGAGCCGTCCATCATCACCGACGAAAACCCGGACTGGATGGAGCGAAAACAGATGCTGGGCGAGGCGCCGTGGTCCTGGTGCATGCAGACCGGAATGTGCGGATATTGCTCGATCGCAGCCAGAATCAGATGGCGCAGGAAGGGCTCGCCGGCATAGGAACGCGCACCCGCGGAACCCTGCAGGATCACCGGCGAATTCACGGCGTCGGCGGCCTGCATGATGGCCTGCACCTGCTCCATGTTGTTGACGTTGAACGCGGGCAGGCCATAGCCATTTTCGGCGGCATGGTCGAGCAATTGACGAAGGGAAATCAGGGCCATTTCATAGTCTCCTAGGTTAAGAATTTACAGCACGCTCTTTATGCAAAATCAGGTTTTTTCGAATCGCCCACGCGGACGATCTTCATGGTATTGGTGCCGCCCGACTGGCCGATCGGCTCACCGATAGTCAGCAGGATCAGATCGCCATCGCGCACCGCGCCGCGCCGCCGCAGCTCTTCTTCGGCTTCCGCCAGCAGCGTGTCGCGGTCCTTGGTGGCCGTTTTCAGGTTGATCGGGTAAACACCGCGGAAAAGCGTGACCTTTCGGCGGGTTTGCACCGCGGGCGTCAAGGCGTAAACCGGCACACGGGTGGACAGACGGCTCATCCACAGGCAAGTGTTGCCGGATTCGGTCAGGGCGGCAATCGCCTTGATGTTGAGGTGCACCGAGGTAAACACCGCCGACATCGCAATCGCTTCATCCGGGCGCAAAAAGCTGTGGTCGAGCCGCGCGCCGGAAAAAACGGATTCAGCTTCCTTCTCCACTTCCAGACAGACGCGGTGCATCGCCTGCACCGCCTCGACCGGGAACAGGCCCGCCGCCGTTTCGGCCGACAGCATCACCGCGTCGGTGCCGTCGAGCACCGCGTTGGCGACGTCGGAGACTTCGGCGCGGGTGGGAATCGGGCTGGAAATCATCGACTCCATCATCTGGGTGGCGGTGATGACGACCTTGTTGCGCTCGATCGCCATGCGGATCATGCGTTTCTGCAGCGCGGGCACCGCGGCGTCGCCGACTTCCACCCCGAGATCGCCGCGCGCTACCATGATGGCGTCGGAGGCATCGAGGATCTCTTCCAGGTTTTCGATCGCTTCGGTGCGCTCGATCTTGGCCACCAGCTGGCTCTTGCCGCCGGCCGCGCGCAGCAGTTCGCGCGCCTGGCGCATGTCGGCGCCGCAACGCGGAAACGATACCGCCAGGTAATCCGCGTTCAGCGCCACCGCGGTCTTGATGTCCTCGATGTCCTTTTCGGTCAGGGCGGCTGCCGACAGCCCGCCACCCTTGCGGTTGATGCCCTTGTTGTTGGACAGCACCCCGCCCTGCACCACCTTGCAGATGATTTCCGTGCCGCGAACCTCCTCGACCCAGAATTCGATGCGGCCATCGTCCAGCAACAGGGTTACGCCGCGTCTCACATCATTCGGCAATTCCTTGTAATCGAGGCCGACGCGGGTCTGGTCGCCCAGGGGGCAGGCGGCGTCGAGAATGAAGCTGTCGCCCTTGGCCAGCGTGATCTTGCCGTCCTTGAACTTGCCGATGCGGATTTTCGGACCCTGCAGATCGACCAGCACGCCGACCGCGCGGCCGCGTGCGCGTGCCAGCGAACGCACCAGCTCGGCGCGATCGATATGGTCCTGCGCCGCGCCGTGGGAAAAGTTCAGGCGCACCACATCCAGCCCGGCTTCCATCATCCGGTCCAGGATTTTGGCATCGGAGCAGGCGGGCCCGAGGGTGGCGACGATTTTGGTTCTGCGAATCATTGTGTGGGTGAGGCGTTAGGAGTGAGGAGTGAGGGAGAGGCCGGGGGGTTACGCCTGACGCCTAACCCCTCACGCCTCACCGAACGGCGTCAGCCGTTCGCGCGCTCTTCCAGAATCGCCACGGCGGGCAGGACCTTGCCTTCCAGGTATTCGAGAAAGGCGCCGCCGGCGGTGGAGATGTAGCTCACCTTGTCGTAAATGTCGTATTTCTGGATCGCGGCGATGGTGTCGCCGCCACCGGCCAGGGTGAAGGCGTTGGTGTTGGCGATCGCCATCGCGATGGTCTTGGTGCCCTCGCCAAACTGGTCGAACTCGAACACGCCGACCGGGCCGTTCCACACCACGGTACCGGCCTTCATGATGATGTCGGCGAGTTCCTGCGCGCTCTTCGGGCCAATGTCGTAGATCATGTCGTCGTCGGCGACGTCATCGGCATCTTTCAGCACAGCGGGGGCATTGGGATTGCCATCCGCGCCAAACGGCGACTCATTGCTGACCACCACGTCGACGGCAATTGGAATGGTTGCGCCACGCGCGGTCATTTTCTCGATCAGTGACTGCGCGGTGGGGATGAGATCATGTTCGCACAGCGATTTGCCAACGTTCTTGCCCACGGCAGCAAGGAAAGTGTTGGCGATGCCGCCGCCGACCACCAGTTGCTCGCATTTCTCGGCCAGCGCTTCCAGCACGGTCAGCTTGGTGGAAACCTTGGAGCCGCCAACGATGGCGACCATCGGCCGCGCCGGGTTGGCCAGCGCTTTCTCCAGCGCCTCAAGCTCTTCGGTCAGCAGAATGCCGGCCGCCGCCACCGGCGCGAACTTGGCGATGCCGTGGGTCGAGGCTTCGGCGCGGTGCGCGGTGCCGAAGGCGTCCATCACGAAGACGTCGCACAGCGCGGCATATTTTTTGGCGGTCTCGTCAATGTTCTTCTTTTCGCCCTTGTTGACGCGGCAGTTTTCCAGCACCACCAGTTCACCTTCGGCGACGTCGAAGCCGCCCTCGGTCCATTCGCGGATCAGGCGGATGTTCTTGCCGAGCTTCTGCGCGATGACGTCGACCACCGGCTTCAACGAATCCGCTTCCTTGAACTCGCCTTCGGTAGGACGGCCGAGGTGGGAAGTGACCATCACCCTGGCACCCGCCTTGAGGCAGTGCTCGATGGTGCGCATCGACGCGGTGATACGGGCATCCGAGGTGACCTTGCCGTCCTTGACCGGCACGTTCATGTCGGCGCGGATGAACACCCGCTTGCCAGCCAGATCGAGATCGGTAACGCGAATGAATGCCATGGTTGCTTCTCCTGAGGGTAAGGTTTAAGGGTTGGCGCGGGGTTGGCCGCGCCAGGCCTTAAGGCTCACTTTAGGGGCCAGGGGTCGAGATTCAGGGGCCCGTGGATGAGCGGCCAAGGCCGCGTCCCCGATTCAATGCGCGGGCTTCGCCCGCACCTACCCTGAATCCTGATCCCTTACTTCGCCACGTGCTCGACCAGGCGCAGCATGTTGCAGGTGTAGCCATACTCGTTGTCGTACCAGGACACGACCTTGACGAAGGTGTCGTCCAGGGCGATGCCGGCATCGACGTCAAAGGTGGAGGGGACGCTGTTGCCGATGAAGTCGGTGGAGACCACTTTTTCTTCGGTGTAGCCCAGCACGCCCTTCATGGCACCGGCGGAGGCGGCCTTCATGGCGGCGCAGATGTCGGCGTAGGTGGCCGGCTTGTTCAGCTCGACGGTCAGGTCGACGACCGACACGTCGGAGGTGGGGACGCGGAAAGCCATGCCGGTCAGCTTGCCTTTCAGTTCCGGCAGCACCACGCCGACGGCCTTGGCGGCGCCGGTGGAGGACGGAATGATGTTTTCCAGGATGCCGCGACCGCCGCGCCAGTCTTTGGAGGACGGGCCGTCAACGGTCTTCTGGGTTGCAGTGGCGGCATGCACGGTGGTCATCAGACCGCGCTTGATGCCCCAGTTGTCGTTCAACACCTTGGCCACAGGCGCCAGGCAGTTGGTGGTGCAGGACGCGGCGGACACGATGGCCTCACCGGCGTATTTAGTGTGGTTCACACCATAGACGAACATCGGGGTGGAATCTTTGGCGGGAGCCGATTGAACCACTTTCTTCGCGCCGGCCTTGATGTGTGCTTCGCAGGATTCGGTGGTCAGGAAGAAACCGGTGCAGTCGATGACGATGTCGGCGCCCACTTCGCTCCACTTCAGGTTGGAGGGGTCGCGCTCGGCCGTCAGGCGGATCTTCTTGCCGTTCACAACCATATTGCCACCGTCCACGGCGATGTCGCCGTTGAAACGGCCATGCACGGAGTCGTATTTCAGCATGTAAGCCAGATAGTCGGGGTCAAGCAGGTCGTTAATCGCCACGATCTCGATGCCGGGAAAGTCCTTCGCCACAGCGCGGAACACCATGCGGCCGATGCGGCCAAAACCGTTAATACCAACTTTGATTGCCATTTGTCATTCTCCTGAGTTAAGAAATTTTTATCCGCGAAGGACGCGAAGAAGCGCAAAGTTGTTCCTTGGCGGATCTTCGCGTCCTTCGCGGAAAAGGTTTTTACTTTACTTACAGAACGCCCTTGACCGCGGCCACGACGGCCTCGGTGGTGATGCCGAAGTGCTTGAACAGCGCCGGCGCCGGGGCGGATTCGCCGAAGCTGTCGATGCCGATCACGGCGCCTTCCAGACCCACGTACTTGCGCCAGAAGTCGGTGACGCCGGCCTCCACCGCGACGCGCGGCAGGCCTTTCGGCAGCACGCTCGCTTTGTAGGCGGCGTCCTGGCGGTCGAAGGTGTTGGTCGACGGCATCGACACCACGCGCACGGCGATGCCTTCGGCGGCCAGGGCTTCCTGCGCCTTCACGGCCAGTTCGACTTCGGAGCCGGTGGCGATAATGACCGCCTTGATAGCGGCGGCGTCCTTCAGCACGTAGCCGCCCTTGGCGATGTTGGCCAGGGTCGCGGCGTCGCGCGCCATGAACGGCAGGTTCTGGCGGGAAAGAATGTGGCAGGTGGGGCCGGTGGCGCGCTCGACCGAGGCCACCCAGCCGACCAGCGTTTCCACGGTGTCGCACGGACGCCAGACGTCGATGTTGGGGATCATGCGCAGGGTGGCGGTCTGCTCGACCGGCTGGTGGGTCGGGCCGTCTTCGCCGAGACCGATGGAGTCGTGCGTGAACACGTGGATCACGCGCTGCTTCATCAGTGCAGCCATGCGGATGGCGTTACGCGAGTACTCGGAGAACATCAGGAAGGTGCCGCCGAACGGCAGCAGACCGCCGTGCAGCGCCATGCCGTTCATGATCGCGGCCATGCCGAATTCGCGCACGCCGTAGCTGATGTAGTTGCCGGGGTTGCCGTCGCGTACCGGATGGCAGCCCGTCCAGTTGGTGAGGTTGGAGCCGGTGAGATCGGCCGAGCCGCCGAGGAACTCGGGCAGCGCGGGGGCCAGCGCGTTGATCGCGATCTGGCTGGCCTTGCGGGTGGCGACGGTCTCGGCCTTGGCGTTGATTGCGGCCAGCTGCTCGGCGACGTGCGCCTTCCAGTTGGCGGGCAATTCGCTCTTCATGCGGCGCTCGAACTCGGCGGCTTCGGCCGGGTAGGCCTTCTTGTATTCGGCGAACTTGTTGTTCCACAGTGTTTCCAGCCCCTGGCCCTTGGTCTTGGCGTCCCAGCCGGCGTAGATGTCGGCAGGGATTTCGAACGGGGGGTGGTTCCAGCCCATGTGCTTGCGGGCAGCCTCCAGTTCCTCGTGCCCGAGGGCGGCGCCATGCACGTCGTGGGTGCCGGCCTTGTTGGGCGAGCCCTTGCCGATGATGGTCTTGCAGCAGATCAGGGTGGGCTTGTCGGTGCTGGCCTTGGCCTTCTGGATCGCCGCTTCGAGCGCGACGACGTCATGACCGTCGACATTAGCGATGACGTGCCAGCCATAAGCCTCAAAACGCTTCGGGGTGTCGTCGGTAAACCAGTTTTCGACGTGGCCGTCGATCGAGATGCCGTTGTCGTCCCAGAAGGCGATCAGCTTGCCCAGCTTCCAGGTACCGGCCAGCGCGCAGGCTTCGTGCGAAATGCCTTCCATCATGCAGCCGTCGCCCATGAACGCGTAGGTGTGGTGGTCGACGATGGTGTGGTCGGGCTTGTTGAATTCGGCGGCAAGGATCTTTTCCGTCATCGCCATGCCGACGGCGTTGCTGATGCCCTGGCCGAGCGGGCCGGTGGTGGTCTCGACGCCGGGCGCGTAGCCGTACTCGGGGTGGCCCGGGGTCCTGGAGTGCAACTGGCGGAACTGCTTCAAATCGTCCATCGACAGGTCGTAGCCGGTCAGGTGCAGCAGCGCGTAGATCAGCATCGAGCCGTGGCCGTTCGACAGCACGAAACGGTCGCGATCCGCCCACTTGGGGTTGGTCGGGTTGTGGCGCATATGGTGATTCCACAGCGTTTCGGCGATTTCTGCCATGCCCATGGGGGCGCCGGGGTGGCCGGATTTGGCTTTTTCGACTGCATCCATCGCAAGCGCACGGATGGCATTGGACAGGTCGGTACGGGTTGGCATTACGTTCCCTTCAGCTAAGTAAAAAAGCACCGCATTCCCGCCCCGAAAAGCCGCACAGCGGCAGCTTGGGCAGAATATGCAAAAACCTTGATTATCCGCCGCAGGGCAGGCTTCCGCAAGCCGTGGCAAACACCAGGGAAAAAGTTGCCACAACAATAGCTTAAGGCGCACAACTCAGGCGCCGCCCGAGGCTTGCCTTCTAAAAATCTTTTTATTTACCCGATGGCGTGGCTTATGCGCCGGCCGCTTTCAGCCAGCTGCGCCAGAGTTCGAACAGCTCGGGGCTGGCCGAGGCCACCACCGATCGCTCCCATATATTGGCGATGTCGAAGCTGCCCGACAGGCTGGCCAGCCGCCCGCCCGCCTCTTCCAGGATCAGCGCGCCGGCGGCGTAGTCCCACAGCTTCTGGCCGCCGTGGACATAGATGTCGAAGCGGCCGGCGGCGGTGTAGCACCAGTCCAGCGTGGAGGCACCGAAATTGCGCTGCGAGGCGTACGGCGGCCACGCTGCCAGCCTGCCGGCAAGTTCGCGATCGATGCGCTTCATCTCGACCCCGGCCAGCGCCCGGCGCAGTTCGGTGGCGGGAGCACGCAGCGGCAGCGGCGTGCCGTTGAGATGCGCGCCGCACCCGCGCTCGGCGCTGAACATTTCATCGGCGATGGGATCGTACACCACGCCAAGCTGGCGCTCGCCCTTGTAGAGATAGGCCACCGACACGGCGAAATAGGGCACGCCGGCGACAAAGTTGGAGGTGCCGTCGATCGGATCGACGCACCACAGCCCGTCGCGTCCGGCGTCCCAAGCGTCGTGCTGCTGCTGCTCGGTCATTTCCTCGCCCAGCACCGGCATATCCTTGATTTGCGGCAGCGCCACTTCCAGCGCGGCCTGCGTTTCGGCATCCGCCTCGGTGAACAGGCTGCCGTCCACCTTGTGGCTATGTGCCACCTTGAGGAAACGAGGTGTCACTTCGCGCTGCGCGATCTCGCGCACCACCGTCTTGACCCGTTCAAGCATGATTAGATGCGCCGGCAATAACAATAGACAAATTCCTGCTCCTGGCCCGTAGGCGTGCGGTGGATTTCGGTTTGGTGGCCCAGCAGGCGGAAGGGGGCGCCGAACTCGGCGTGCAACGCCTCGGGAGCGTAGCACGCCACGTCCAGCCCCGAACATTGCAGCGGCCCGCCGGGGCCGAAGGCGGCGACAATGACATGCCCGTCGGGCTTCACGCTTTTCAGCACCTGCTCGACATAGCGCGTGCGGTCGGCCGGATCGGTCAGGAAATGAAACACCGCGCGGTCGTGCCAGACGTCGTAGCGCGCGGCCGGCAACTCGGCGCGGGTGATGTCGGCGGCGATCCACTGCACCGACTGTGCGCGTGCGCCGAGCCGCGCGCGGCTGGCCGCCAGCGCCGACTCAGCGAGGTCGAGCACGGTCAGATTGCGATAGCCGGCGTCGAGCAGACCATCCACCAGCACAGAAGCGCCGCCGCCGACGTCGATGATGTGCGCATTTTTGTCCGCGCAGCCCTCGATCAGGCGCAGCGACGACGCGGCATGCGGCTGGAACCAGCTGACCTCATCGACCGCCTTGTTGCCGTATACCGTTTCCCAATGCTGCCGGCGGTCGACCATGTCACGCTTCTTTCCATTTGATCGAGCAGCCCATGCTGGGAATCTGTTCGGCCGGCCCGCGCTGGCTGGCAGCGATTTCCTTCATCGCCTCGAACAGGTCGCGGCGCACGCCCTCGGGCGCGGTGTCCTTGCGCGACGCGTCGAAGCGGCCGCGGTACTGCAGTTCGAAATTCCGGTTGAAGCCGAAAAAGTCCGGCGTGCACACCGCGCCGTAGGCCTGCGCCACCTCCTGCGTTGCGTCGATCACGTAGGGAAAGGGGAAGCTGAACTCCGCCGCCGCCTTTTTCATGTTGTCGAACGAGTCCTCCTCGTAGTCGGTCGGGTCGTTCGACATGATGGCGATGGCGTGGATGCCATGCTGCCTGAGTTCGGCCAGGTCGCGCACCAGCCGCGGACGGATCGCCTTCACATACGGGCAATGGTTGCAGATGAACATCACCAGCAGGCCGTTCGGCCCCATCGCGTCGGACGGCGTCCACATTTTTCCGTCGACGCCGGGCAGGCTGAAATCGGGGGCTTTCCAGCCAAAATCACATACGGGGGTGGTGAGGGAAACCATGGCGCGCTCCGCAGAATTTCTTTTCAATCCCGGCATAATAGCAAGATCCTAAAAACCGCAGTTGACCGCTCACAACCCTATGGAATCCTGCATGAATACCGGTTTCTCTGCCTTCATCCTGGTTCGCCGCCAGGCTGAGGCCGCTACGCACCCGCTGGCACGCCTGGACGCGCGCCTGCCTTTGTACCCGCAAGGGGTAGGCCGGATTCGTAAAGCCGCTAAAGCGGCAACGACTCCGCTCTCGCTCGTCGTTGCAGGCAACAGCCTGCCGCCTTCTCGCTTCGCGGCAGCCACACGTCCGGACGCACCATCGAGCGCGCCCAACTACCGTTTCTAGGATCATGTCCGCGCCGCGTTTTTATCTCGATCAGCCGCTCGCCCCGGGCGCCCGCTTCAGCCTGCCACCCGGACCGGCGCGCCATGCCGCGCGCGCGCTGCGGCTGGCGGCGGACGATGCCGTCATCCTGTTCAACGGGCTGGGCGGCGAATACAGCGCGCGCATCGAGCGCATCAACAAGGACGAAGTGACCGTCAGCATCACCGGCTTTGCCGCCATCGAGCGCGAATCGCGGCTGCGCGTGATGCTGGCGCAGGGGATTTCCAGCGGCGAGCGCATGGATTACACGCTGCAAAAGGCGGTCGAACTCGGGGTGGTGGCGATCCAGCCGATCGCCGCCAGGCGCAGCGTGGTCAAGCTGACGGGCGAGCGCGCCGACAAACGCATCGCGCACTGGCAGGGCGTGGTGGCGAGCGCCTGCGAGCAGTGCGGGCGCAACCAGATTCCCGCGGTGGCGCCGCCGCTGACGCTGGCCCACTGGCTCGGACAAAGACAAGACGGGCGGCTGCTTTTCCTGTCGCCGCTGGCGGAGGCGCGGCTGGCCGACCTGCCGCAGCCGGGCGCGATGGATTGCCTGGTCGCCGGCCCCGAAGGCGGGTTCGATGCCGACGAGATCGCCGCGCTGCACGCGGCAGGGGCCACCCCGGTGCGGCTGGGACCGCGCGTGCTGCGCACCGAGACTGCCGCGCTGGCGGCGCTGGCGGCGATGCAGACGCTATGGGGCGATTTTTGAGCCGGATCAAGCCCGGCCACTTTGTTCCGTTTATTCTGTTGGCCGTTGCCCCCGCATGGCGTCGGGAATTTTTCTGTATCCTTCGCTAACCCAATTCCGTTCAGGCAAATCCGTTGAAAGACACTACCGATTTCGTCCACTGGTTCCGCTCTGTCGCGCCGTACATTCATGGCTTTCGCGGCAAGACCTTCGTCGTCGCCTTTGGTGGCGAGCTGGTGGCGGATGGCGGCTTCGTGCAGCTGGCGCACGACGTCAATCTGCTGAACAGCCTGGGCGTGCGGCTGGTGCTGATCCATGGCGTGCGGCCACAGGTGGAGGCGAGGCTGACCGAAAACGGCACCGCGATCCACTATGTCAACGGCCTGCGCGTCACCGACGACCGGGCGCTCGCGTGCGTCAAGGAAGCCGCCGGCACGGTGCGGGTGGAAATCGAGGCGCTGCTGTCGCTGGGGCTGGCCAACACGCCGATGGCCGGAGCGGGCATCCGGGTCGCCTCAGGCAATTTCGTCACCGCGCAGCCGCTTGGAGTGCGCGACGGCGTCGACCTGCTGCACACCGGCGAAGTGCGCAAAATCGACGCCGCCGCGATCCGCCGGCGGCTGGACCAGCACGACATCGTGCTGCTCTCCCCCATCGGCTATTCGCCGACCGGCGAAATCTTCAACCTCAGCCTGGAGGACGTGGCGACCCAGGCTGCGATCGAACTCGCGGCCGACAAGCTGATCTTCCTGATGGACACCGAGGGCGTTCCGGACAAGGGGCGCACCATCCACAACGCCCTCACCGTCAACGAGGCGCGGCAGGTGCTCGAAAAAACGGGACAGGGCAAAGCGAAGAAGCTGCCCGAGGACGTGACCTACTACCTGCCGTGCGCGATCACCGCCTGCACCGGCGGGGTCAAGCGCGCCCATCTCATCAGTCGCCACCGGGACGGCGCGCTGCTGTCCGAGCTGTTCACCCGCGAAGGCATCGGCACCCTCGTCACCCCGGCGCCGCTGGAAACCCTGCGTCCCGCCACCATCGACGACGTCGGCGGCATCCTCGGCCTGATCGAGCCGCTGGAGCGCGACGGCATCCTGGTGTGGCGCTCGCGCGAGTTGCTGGAAATGGAAATCGACCGCTTTTTGGTGCTTGAATCCGACGGCGTCGTCGCCGGTTGTGTCGCGCTCTACCCCTTCCCCGAAGAACACGCGGCCGAACTCGCCTGCCTGGCGGTGGCGCAAGATTTCCGCGGGCGCGGTTTTGGTAACCTGCTGCTGGCGGAAGCCGAGAAACAAGGCAAAAAGACAGGCTTCAAACAATTGTTCGTGCTGACCACCCGCTCCGAACACTGGTTCGAGGAACGCGGCTTCGTCGACAGCAGCCCCGACCATCTACCAAAGAGCAAACAGGCGCTCTACAACTACAAGCGGAAATCCAAGGTTCTGCAAAAATCGCTGTGAACAAGGGATAAAGACGTTGCATCCACTTACCCGATGGAGCCGCGAGTTGCATGCCTTCCGCCCCTACGCATTGCAGGCGCAAGACATGTTGCGGGCGGCCCGATGACGGCCTGGCTGGCGCGACTCTCGCTGCGCTACAGGCTCACCCTCGCTGCGTTGTCGGTAGAAGCCGCGATGCTGGTTTTTCTGATCGGCAACGGGGTGCAGCTCACCACCCAGGTCCTGCAAAAACAGGCCGAGTATCGCGTGGCGGAAACCGCGAAAATCCTGGAAACGGCTCTGCTGACGCCTCTGGCGCAACAGGATGACGCCGGCGTACGCGACATCATCGAGTCCCTGCGGCGCGACGACGGACTGAAAATGATCGAGGTACGCGACACCAGCAACCGTGTCGTTCACCAAGCCGGCAACAGCAGCGCCACAACCGATTTTCGCCGGGTGCAGCCGATTGAACTGGCCGGCCAGCGCTATGGCGAGGTTGCCCTGGCGCTTTCAGGTGCCTTCATTCAGGAAGCGCGCAGCCACTACATCCAGCAAAGCCTGTTCATTGCCGCTGCCGCCCTGCTGCTGACCGGCCTTCTGCTGGCTGTGTCGGCCGGCGCGGTGACTCGCCGCTTCGAAGCGCTCACCCGCGCCAGCAAGCGCATGGCGCAGGGCGACCTGGACGTCAAGCTGGCGGGCGCAGGGGAAGACGAGATCGGGCAGTTGATCGACACCTTCAACCGCATGGCCGAAGCCGTCCGCTTCAACGTCGAGCGGGCACGCGAAAACGAGGCGCGCTTTCATGCCATTGCCGATTACACCCACGATCTCGAATTCTGGCTGTCGCCCGAAGGCGAACTGTTGTGGATCAACCCCTCGGTCGAGCGCATGCTGGGCTATACCGTCAGCGAATGCATGGGGCCGATGAATTTCCCGGCCGACATCATCCACCCGGACGACCGTGTGGCAGGCGATTTTCAGCTGCGTCAGGCCCTGCGCGGCACCTCTGGACAGGGCTACTCCTTCCGCATCTGCCGCAAGGACGGCGGCCATTTCTGGGCGCTGACGAACTGGCAACCGATTCACGATTACAGCGGGGTCTATCAGGGCATCCGCGCCAGCATCCACAGCATCGACGATCTCAAGGCGACCGAGGCCAACCTGCGCCAGGCCATCAGCGAGCTGCGCACGGCGGAAAGCCTGCAGGGGAAGTACCTGAAAGAAACCGAGCAGGAGCGAGCTCGCCTGGTTTCGCTGCTGTCTGCGATGAATCGGGGCATCCTTTTCGTCGCCGCCGACGGCCGCGTGATCTACCACAACCCCGCCTTCAGCCGCATGTGGATGATCGACGAAGAAATGGGACTGATCGGCCTGCCGGTCAACGAGGTGCTGGCTAAATCCGCCTCGACGCTGGCGCGCCCCGATCATTTTTCCAGGCATTTGCTGTCGGTGCTGGAAACACACGAATTGTCCGACAGCTACGAAATCCAGATGACCGACGGCCGCGTCATCACCGAACTCGATTATCCGGTGCGTGACCGCGAGGACCACTTCATCGGCCACTTGTGGGTCTACGAAGACATGACCCGCGAACGCCAGACCGCCGAACAGCTGGTGCACCTGGCCGAACGCGACCCACTCACCGGGCTGTACAACCGCCACCGCTTCCAGCAGGAACTGGCGCGCACCATGCTGGATACCGACCGCCACCATTTGCAGTGCGCCGTGATGTTTTTCGACCTCGACGAGTTCAAGACCATCAACGACAGCTACGGTCACCGCACCGGCGATGCGCTGCTGATCCGGGTGGCCGGCGAAATCGGTGCACTGGTGCGGCGTAACGAAGTGCTGGCGCGACTGGGCGGCGACGAATTCGCCATCCTGCTGCCGGGCGTGCAGGGCAAAGAGGCCGAGGCGCTGGCCGAGCGTATCGTACGCACGATCGCGCAGATCCCCTTCCGCTTCGAGGGGCAAAACCTGCGGCTCACCACCAGCCTTGGCATCGCCTACTATCCGGAACATGCCGCGGACGCCGACGATCTGGTGGCGCGTGCCGATATCGCCATGTACCAGGCCAAGGGGGCCGGCAAGAACACCTGGCGCGTCTATCGGGCGGACAGCGAGGCCGACAGCGAGATGCGCAGCCGCCTCTCGTGGGGCGAGCGCATCAGCAACGCGCTCGACAAAAAATTGTTCCAGCTGCACTTCCAGGGGATTTACCGGGCGAAAGACGGCGCCCTGTCGCATCTGGAAGCGCTTATCCGCATGACCGACGAGTGCAATCCCGATCGGCTCATCATGCCGGCGCACTTCATCCAACTGGCCGAAAAAAGCGGTCGCATTCTCGATATCGACCGCTGGGTGATCCGGGAAGTGCTGCAGCGGCTGGCCGGAAATGCGGCCATCCCGTCGATCGCAGTCAACCTGTCGGGGCGTTCGCTGTCCGAGCCCAGCCTGCCGCAATACATCAGCGACGAGCTGCGGCAGGCCGGCGTCGACCCGCACCGGCTGATTGTCGAAATCACCGAAACGGCCGCGGTATCCGACCTGCACGACGCCCAGCGCATGATCGAGGCGCTGCGCCAGCTCGGCTGCGGCGTCTATCTCGACGATTTCGGTGTCGGCTTCTCCTCCTTCGCCTACCTCAAGCATCTGCAGGTCGACACCATCAAGATCGACGGCATGTTCATCCGCGACCTGGCCAACGACCCCGACAACCAGGTTTTCGTGCAGGCCATGGTCAGCGTCGCGCTCGGCCTTGGCAAGTCCGTGGTGGCGGAATACGTTGAGGACGGCTCGACCCTCGCCCTGCTGCGCCGGTTCGGGGTCGACCTGGTGCAGGGCTACCATCTCGACCGGCCGATCGCCGACCATCCGGCACTGCGCGGCAAGGGCTAGCACGTTTCAAGGCTCAAGCCGCCAGGCGGAGGCGGCTCAAGACTGACCAGGCTGCAATGTTAGAATATTGAGTTTTTACAGTATTCAGGACGTCCCGTGCTTACCGCTTCCAGCATCACCCTGCAATTTGCCGCCAAACCCCTGTTCGAGAACGTCAACGTCAAGTTCGGCGACGGCAACCGCTATGGCCTGATCGGCGCCAACGGCTGCGGCAAGTCCACCTTCATGAAGATCCTCGCCGGCGAACTGGAGCCGAGTGCCGGCAACGTCTCGCTCGACCCCGGCGAGCGCATGGCCTGGCTGCGCCAGGACCAGTTCGGCTACGAAGACCAGCGCGTGCTCGACGTAGTGCTGCAGGGCCACGCCGAGATGTGGCGCGTGATGCAGGAAAAGGACGCCATCTACATGAATCCGGAGGCGACCGAGGAAGACTACCTGCACGCCGCCGAACTGGAAGCCAAATTCGGCGAAATGGGCGGCTACGACGCCGAGGCGCGCGCGGGCCAGTTGCTGCTCGGCGTCGGCATCCCGATCGAGCAGCACAACGGCCCCATGAGCCAGATCGCACCAGGCTTCAAGCTGCGCGTGCTGCTGACACAGGCCCTGTTCTCCAATCCCGACATCCTGCTGCTCGACGAACCGACCAACAACCTCGACATCAACACCATCCGCTGGCTGGAAAACGTGCTGAACGAGAGCAACGCCACCATCATCGTCATCTCACACGATCGCCACTTCCTGAACCAGGTCTGTACCCACATGGCCGATCTCGATTTCGGCACTATCAAGGTCTACCCGGGCAACTACGACGACTACATGCTGGCCTCGACGCAGGTCAAGGAACGCCAGGCCTCGGCCAACGCCAAGGCCAAGGACAAGGTGGCCGAACTGCAGGAATTCGTGCGCCGCTTCTCGGCCAACAAGTCGAAGGCGCGCCAGGCCACCAGCCGCATGAAGATGATCGACAAGATCAAGATCGAGGACTTCAAGCCCAGCTCGCGGCAGAACCCCTACATCCGCTTCGAGCCGGAAAAGCTGCTGCACCGCCGCGCGCTCGAAGTGGAGAATCTCAAGTTCGGCTATGACGGAACGCCGCTGTTCACCAACCTCGGCTTTTCATTGGAAGCCGGCGAGAAAATGGCCGTCATCGGCGGCAACGGCGTCGGCAAATCCACGCTGATGAAGCTCTTGATGGGCGAGCTGACGCCGCAATTCGGCGAAGTGCGCTGGAGCGAGAATGCCAGCGTCGGCTACTTCTCGCAGGACCACGTCAGCGACTTCGACAGCGACCTCAACCTCACCGACTGGATGCACCAATGGACCCAGCCGGGCGACGACGAGCAGGTGCTGCGCGGCATCCTCGGGCGCCTCTTGTTCTCCGGCGACGACGTCAAGAAATCGGTGCGCGTGCTGTCCGGCGGCGAAAAGGGCCGCATGCTCTACGGCAAGCTGATGCTCGGTCGCCACAACGTGCTGGTGATGGACGAGCCGACCAACCACATGGACATGGAGTCGATCGAGTCGCTCAACCTCGCGCTCGACCTGTTCAAGGGCACGCTGATCTTCGTCTCGCACGACCGCCAGTTCGTCTCCAGCCTCGCCACCCGCATTCTCGAAATCACCCCGCAGGAGGTCGAGTTCTATATGGGCACTTACGACGAGTATCTGCACACGAAGGGTCTGGAATAAGTTATTTATCCGCGAAGGACGCGAAGATGCGCGAAAAAATCGCGGGATTTTCAAGGCTTCCACAAATGTCTTCTGCGCCTTCGTGCCGAGTGCGCGGAACCCACACCAGAGCCAAAACGATAAGCGATTTGTAACGCGTAGGGTGCACTCTGTGCACCGATTGACGCCCGAAAGTGCACCAAGTGCACCCTGCTCCAAGCATCTCGCACCCGAATGAACAAATCTCGAATCAACGAAGCTGCGCCAGCAGTTGTGACAGCATGCGTTGCGCCTGCGCCGCGTAGCCGCCACCGAACAGGTTGGCGTGGTTGAGGATGTGGTAGAGGTTGTAAAGCGTTTTACGCACCGCATAGCCAGGATCGAGCGGCCAGGCCTCGCGATAGGCCGCATAGAACGCCGGGGCAAAACCGCCGAACAGTTCGCTCATGGCCAGATCGCATTCGCGATCGCCGACATAGATCGCCGAATCGAAAATCACCGGCGTCCCACAAGGGGACTCCGGCTTGCCATGCCCTGAGGGACATGCAGGCTCGCAGGTGCCGTCGGCGAGATAGCCGTGGTTACCGCCCCACAAATCGCCATGCAGCAGCGAAGGGGTGGGCCGGTAACCGACGAAGAAGCCATCCAGCCGCACCATCAGCGCTTCGCCGTCCCGTTGCAGCGCCCCGCCATAACCGTTTTGCGCGGCCAGTTTCAGCTGATGCCCGAGCCGCTGCTCGCGCCAGAAGGCAATCCAGTCATGCCGCCATCCGTTGGGCTGCGGCGTGCTGCCGATCCAGTTGTCGTGCGCCCAGCCGAATTGCGCTCCCTCCGGCCGGGCCTGCGCCGCACGGTGCAACCGCGCCAGCTGCTCGCCCAGCCGCGCCGCATCGCCATGGCCGCGCAGATCCAGATACTCCAGCACCAGAAACGCCGGCCCCGCTGCGACGCCCGAACATAGCGGCCGCGGCACGCGCACACTGTCCGTGGCGGCCAGCGCATGTAGCGCGGCCGCCTCGGCCTCGAACATTGGCAGCCGCTCGGCACGATTCGTCTTGACGAACCAGGCGTGCGCCCCCCCGCTGGCACGGAAGGCCCGATTGATATCGCCGCCGCCAATTGGGCGCAGCGTAAGGGGGGGGCAAGGTGTGCCCGTGGCGACGCCGATCGCTTCGGCCAGGGCGGCGGCGAGCGTCATGCGCGTGGAACGGGGGGCGCCACACAAGCAAAACGCGCCTCGCAGGGCGCGTCAAGCTGAAAACCGACCAAAATGTGCATCCATTCCTGGCAGCCTGCCCGCTTTATTTTGCCTTGGGACGATGCTCGAACATCTTGGCAATGCCGGGATCGCGCGAGGCGCCTGCGGCTTCCATGCGCTTGAGGTATTCGTCCCATAGCGCGGTCTGTTTGTCGCCGAGCTCGTGCAGGTATTCCCAGGAATAGATGCCGGTATTGTGGCCGTCGGAGAAGAAAAAGTTGATGCCGTACAGGCCGACTGGTTCGGCGGCATTGATCAGCACGTCGTTCTTGCCGACTTGCAGCACTTCCTGGCCGGGGCCGTGGCCGCGCACTTCGGCGGACGGGGAAAAGACGCGCAGGAATTCAAACGGCAGTTCGAAATGCGCGCCGTCGGAAAATGCGATTTCCAGCTTGCGCGAAACTTGATGCAGCTTGATGTCGGTAGGGGTGGGAGTGGCCATGATTGAAACGCTCGTAATAATTCCAACCCAAAGTTTAAACCCGCAGCGCGGAGATTAAACCCTTGCACGACAAGGGGATGCGGCCAACTGTGGCCTGAAAACTGGTGCGTCCGGCGCGATTCGAACGCGCGACCCCTGCCTTCGGAGGGCAGTACTCTATCCAGCTGAGCTACGGGCGCAAGGACGATGAAGCATAGCCGGTTTGCCATGCGCCGTCTATCCACCGGGCACACAGCCCTTTCCTGACGGGGTGGCTTTCCCTATAATCCACGCTTTTGCTGCCACCTCCCCAAAGGATAATTTCATGGCCGATTCGAACGTAAAGATGACCCCAACCAAGCCCAAGGACGTCATCGTTTCCGTTGTCGCTGGACTGTTGGCCCCCCTGCTGGCGATATTTCTGATTGTTCAACTGGTCCTCGGCATCCAGGCAGACCAAAAACCCGACACGTCCAGCGAAGCCGCCCAAAAAGCGACTCTCGAACGCATCAAGCCGTTTGCGGAGCTGGCGGCACTCGACGCCAGTGTGCCCGTGGTCGAAAAATCCGGTCAGGAAGTCTATGCAGCGACTTGCGTGGCATGCCACGGCAGCGGCGTACTCGGCGCACCCCGCTTCGAGAACAAGGGCGACTGGAGCGCGCGCATCGGCCAGGGCTACGACATCCTGCTCAAGAACGCGATCGAGGGCATACGCCAGATGCCGCCACGCGGCGGCAGCGCCGACCTGACCGACGTCGAAGTCGCGCGTGCAGTCGTCTACATGGCCAACGCAGCCGGCGCCAGTTTCAAGGCGCCGGAAGCGGCAGCCCCGGCTGAAGCGGTGGCGGCAACGCCGGAAGCGGAAGCGGCGCCAACCGCCGTGGCGGCCGCGCCCACGTCGGACCCGATCAAGGGCAAGAAGATCTATCAGACTACGTGCGCGCTTTGCCACGCCGCCGGCCTCGCCGGTGCGCCCAAGCCGGGCGACATGGCAGCCTGGGGGCCGCGTGTGGCACAGGGCTACGCGACGCTATACAGCCACGCGATCACCGGTATTCGCGGCATGCCGCCCAAGGGTGGCAACCCCAGCCTGTCCGAGGCCGATATAGCCAACGCGGTCGGCTACATGTTCAGCGAATCCGGCGGCAAGCTGTAAGCAGAACGCAGGCGCAGACGCCCGCAGTCGAGGCCGCATCGCCTGTCGGATCGCCCTACGCAGGAGAAAGCACACGCATCAGCGACGGTAGCCCGGCCCCATGCCGCCGCCCGTGCCCATGCCGGAACCCATTCCAGGTCCGCGGCCTGCGGGCGGCGCGTCGGGCAGGGTCTTGCCCTGGGCTTTGGCGCGCTCCTGCATTTTTTCGTGATGATCCAGGCGGAAGGCGTCACGCTCCTGTTCGGTATTCAACGCGCGCATGCGGGCATGGTATTCATTGCGCTCCTGCGGGGTCATCAGTTCATACCCATAAATTTTCTCGCGATCCTGGGTCTGGACCTGGTCGCGGGGCTGCATTGGGTCACCCATCCGGTTCTGGGCCTGCACGGAGGCCGCTGCCGAGATGACAAGTGTCAGCATCAATACGGAAACATTTTTCATCATGATTTCCTTTGCAAAGGATTGGAAAATCGCACGCCATTGGCCTGCGACAGAATTCAATCTAGCTAGAAATTTCGCTTATTCCAGGAGCCGCTATGGCGCAACCTGAATCGCCGTCACGATGATGGCGCCCTTGATGGTCTCGGCACGGAATTTCACCGTGTCGCCCACCTTGACGCCGTTCAGCAACTCTGGCGGTTGTACCCGGAACACCATGGTCATGGGAGGCATGTCGAGGTTGACGAGGGAGCCGTGCCAGAGAGTGATCCCGGCGTTCGCGGCGTCGATCTTGCGCACCACGCCCTCGCTCATCGCACTGGCCTGGGCGGCGGGCGGCGTTACGGGCTGGGCGTGAAGCGGGGTAACAATCGCCAGTGTGCCCAGCAGGGAAATCCATTTTTTCATTTTGCAGCGCCTTGTTCGGAGGTGACGGTGATCGTGCCGCGCATGACGGCCTCGTAATGGAGCGGAGCGTCGCGCCAACCTTGATACTGTTTGAGAGGAGCGACCGCTGCCACATTCACGGCTCGGCCTCGACTGCCTGCGCTGCGGGCGTCCCCAGCAGCCATGCGCATGCCAGCGCCGCATGACGGAAAAAAACATTCAACATGATGAATCTCGCAAACCACGCGGCGGTACCACCGCGATTCGAATCGGCCGAATCGGAATGAATCAGCATGACGCGCCGTCAGCCGGCGCGGGATTCAGGCGAGGAAGCGCCGGGGCGGTCGCTCGAGACTGCCGGGGACGAAGCCGCTGAAGGAGGCGGCAGCTGGGGAAACAAAACGGATCGAGGCCGGCGCGGTGGCCGTGCTGTCGCTGGCCGGAATCGGCAGAACCGACGCCAGTGCGCACGCGGCGCAGTGTTCGCAATCGACTTGTGTGGAAGGCGTATCCGGCTGGTCCGGCTCATGGCATCCCGCCATCATCCCGCCAGCCATCGCCATCGATTCCGCCGTCGCCCGATCCGACAACACGCAGCCCAGTATGGCGGCAGACGCAAAGGCCTGCAGCGGCAGGGCCAGCATCAGCCATATCAGCAGGAATCGGTGGGAATGAGCGCGCACGCGGGCAATGTAATCAAAAAATAAAGTCCGTCCAAAAGCCCATGGCAGGGCCGCCCGGTTCCCGATCCACCGCGCCGCTCACGGGCGGCGCTTGCGCGGCTCATAATGCACCACGGCGCGCATGATCTCGGAATAGGGAAATTCGGCATGGCCGCCAAAGCGCTCGTGGCCCTGCAGTACGGTGGCGGCGATATCGGTGGTTTCATCCGCCGCGCTCGTCATTGCCGCCGCCAGCCCGCGCACGCCGCCGCACTGGGCGCGGATTTCCTTGCCGAACGGCCACGGTGCATCGGGACTGATTTTCAGTGCGAATTGCGCGTTTTCGTGCAGCGCCCGATGGAACGCCAGACAGTGCTCACGCACTACTGGATCGCCGCAGGCAATCACTTCGCGTTCGGCCAGGTTGATCTTGCGCGAACGGTCGCAGCGCACGCAGCACGACAGCAAGGCCCGCTCGAACGGGCAGCTGTACTCGATACAGGTCTGGCGGGCCAGTTTGTAAGCGCCTTCGTTGTACTCGGCCATAGGGTCGGAAACGCGGGTTAAACCCAGGTTATCAATTTAAGCCAAATCGCCGTTGCAGGAGCACGTGCATCCACAAGGCGCGGGTTTTAACCGCCTGGAATTACGGGCTTTTTCTTCGCGTTTCTTCGCGCACTTCGCGGAAAAAACGTTTTTACCAGTCGTCACCGGACAAACTCGCATCCAGTTCGCGCTCGGCCATGAGCGTCTCCTGCGCGGCGATTTCGTTGTCGGCGAAGATCATCTTGTACTTGTCGCCGGTTTTGGGGTCGAGTGTCTTGCGCAATTCGTTGGCATGGGCCCTGGCTTCCTTGAAGCCCGCCCACTCGCCCTGCTTTTCCAGCACCTTGAACATTCCCTGACGAAACACGTAGTAAGGCATGGTCCCTCCTCAGCTCAGTTTGCCGTGGCAGTGCTTGTACTTCTTGCCCGAGCCGCACGGGCAGGGGTCGTTGCGGCCAACCTTGGGGTAGGCGTCAGCCGGTATGGCATTGGCGACAGCGGTCTCGGCAAAGTCCTGCGCCTCGTCATATCCTTCATGCTGGTATTGCACGTTGGATGGCTCTTCGGACAATTCTACCCGCACATCCTCGGGCGCACGCACCTGAACCGTGGTGGCGATCTGGGTGACCTCGGCCTTGATCGCAGCCAGCATGCCGGAGAACAGCTCGAATGCCTCGCGCTTGTATTCCTGCTTGGGCTGCTTCTGTGCGTAGCCGCGCAGGTGGATGCCCTGGCGCAGATGATCCAGTGCCGACAGGTGTTCGCGCCAGTGGCTGTCGATGCTTTGCAGCATCACCGCACGCTCGAACTGGCGCAGGCCATCGACGCCGACCTGCGCTTCCTTCTCCTTGTACAGCGTGTCGGCGACATCCATGACCTTCTTGCGCAGCCCCTCTTCGTTCAGGGTCTTTTCTTCATCCAACCATTGCTGCAGCGGCAGGTCGAGCGAGTACTGCGCGGCCAGGGTCCTTTCCAGGCCGGCCACGTCCCACTGTTCGTCCATGCTGCCCGGCGCAATGTGCTGGTCGATGGCGTCGTTCAGCACGTCGTTGCGCATGGCGCGGATGGTGTCGCCGATGTCGGTGCTCGCCAGGATTTCGTTGCGCTGTTCGTAGATCACCTTGCGCTGGTCGTTCGACACGTCGTCGTATTCCAGCAACTGCTTGCGGATGTCGAAGTTGCGCTGTTCGACCTTGCGCTGCGCGTTCTCGATCGCGCGTGTCACCCATGGATGCTCGATCGCCTCGCCCTCGGGCATCTTCAGGCGATTCATGATCGTGGCGACGCGGTCGGAAGCGAAGATGCGCAAGAGCGGGTCTTCCAGCGACAGGAAGAAGCGGCTGGAGCCGGGGTCGCCCTGGCGTCCTGAACGGCCGCGCAGCTGGTTGTCGACGCGGCGCGACTCGTGGCGTTCGGTACCGATGATGTGCAGGCCGCCGGCCGCCAGCACGGCGTCGTGGCGCACCTGCCAGTCGGCCTTGAGCGCGGCGATGCAGCTGGTTTTTTCGCTGTCGGAGAGCGCCTCGTCCCGGTTGTTGGCATCCAGCTCCCTCTGAATGCTGCCGCCCAGCACGATGTCGGTGCCGCGGCCCGCCATGTTGGTGGCGATGGTGATCCCACCGGTCATCCCGGCCTGCGCAATCACTTCGGCTTCGCGCTCGTGCTGCTTGGCGTTCAGCACGTTGTGCGGCAGCCCGGCTTTTTTCAGCTCGGCGGAGAGTTTCTCGTTGGCCTCGATCGAGGTGGTGCCCACCAGCACCGGCTGACCGCGCTCATGGCAGGCGCGGATCTCGTTGATCACCGCCTGGTCGCGTTCGGCCGCGGTGCGGAAGACCTGGTCGTGTTCGTCCTTGCGGATCATCGGGCGGTGGGTCGGCACGACCACGGTTTCCAGCCCGTAAATGCTCTGGAACTCGAAGGCTTCGGTGTCCGCAGTGCCGGTCATGCCCGACAGCTTCTCGTACATACGGAAATAGTTCTGGAAGGTGATCGACGCCAGCGTCTGGTTTTCCTTCTGGATCGCCACGCCCTCCTTCGCCTCGACGGCCTGGTGCAGGCCTTCCGACCAGCGGCGCCCGCTCATCAGGCGGCCGGTGAATTCGTCGACGATGATGACCTCATCGTTCTGCACCACGTAGTGCTGGTCGAGGAAGAACAGCGCATGCGCGCGCAACGCGGCGTACACATGGTGCATCAGCATGATGTTGGTGGCGTCATAGAGGCTGCCACCGGGCGGCAAGAGGCCCATTTCGGTGAGGACGGCCTCGACTTTTTCGTGCCCGGCTTCGGACAACAGCACCTGGCGCGTTTTCTCGTCGACCGAGTAATCGCCCTCGGATTCCTCGTCCGGCTGCCGGATCAGCTGCGGCGGCACCTCGTTGATCTGCTGGTACAGCGCGACGTTTTCTTCCGACTGCCCGGAAATGATCAGCGGCGTGCGCGCCTCGTCGATCAGGATCGAGTCGACTTCGTCGATGATGCCGTAGGCCAGCGGGCGCTGCACTTTCTCGCCCAACTGATAAACCATGTTGTCGCGCAGATAGTCGAAGCCGTATTCGTTGTTGGTACCGTAGGTGATATCTGCGGCATACGCGGCCTGCTTTTCGGCATGCGGCATCTGCGACAGGTTGATCCCGGTGGTGAGGCCGAGAAAGCCATACAGACGGCCCATCCATTCGGCATCGCGGCTGGCCAGGTAATCGTTCACCGTCACCACGTGCACGCCCTTGCCGGTCAGCGCATTCAGGTACGCGGCCAGCGTCGCCATCAGCGTCTTGCCCTCGCCGGTGCGCATCTCGGCGATCTTGCCGTCGTGCAGCACCATGCCGCCGACCATCTGGACGTCGAAATGGCGCATGCCGAGCACCCGCTTCGACGCCTCGCGCACCACGGCGAAGGCTTCCGGCAGCAGCTTGTCGAGCGTCTCGCCTTTTTCCAGCCGCGACTTGAACTCGGCGGTCTTGCCGGCCAGCTCGGCGTCGGACAGTTTCTCCATCGCCGGCTCCAGCGCATTGATCGCTTTCACCTTTTGCAGGTATTGTTTGACCAGCCGCTCGTTGCGGCTGCCGAAGACTTTTTTGAACAGGGATTGCAGCATGGGGAATCCGAAATGCCCGCAAGACGCGGTAAATCGTTGAATTTTAACATAGGGATGCAGGCTTCCTGTGACGCTGTCAAGACAGCGGAACGGGGTTGCCGCGATGCCTGGTCGCCACGCCCATGAGCGCCGCCAGCCTCGCCGACCTGCTCGCCAGCCAGCTGCCGCACGGCCTTGTCGTGCGCGCCCGCGCCCTGCTCGACACCCAGGCCGCGCTCGACCGTGCCCTGCCCGCCGCGCTGGCAGGGCACGTCCGTGTCATGCAACTGGAAAACGCCGTGCTGAGCCTCGCCTGCGACAGCGGCGCCGTCGCCAGCCGCCTGCGCCAGCAGACCGACGCGCTGATGGCCAGCCTCGGCAAGCGCGAAATCGTGGTAACGACAGTGCGGATCAGCGTCAATCCTGAACTTCTCGCGCGCTACGTCCACCCGGTCGAAAAAACCGGCCTGCCGCCTGCCGCACTGAACGAACTGGCGCACCTCACCACGGAAATTGAAGAAGGGCCGCTGAAGGACGCGATCGACCGCCTGCTGCGCCATCACCGCAAGGGCTAGGGCCCCTTCGGCGTCACCTTTCTATACTGGTGGTCATGCATGCCAGAATCCGGGCTTGCCGGATCCTTTCTCCTCAAGTTTCCTGGAGCGCATGATGCGATCATTCATCAGCCACACATTCACAGCGGTCGTGGTCATGGCAGCGTCAAGCGCTGCGGCGGTGCCCCCTTCCATCGTCACCCAGGGCAACGGGGCGGCAGTCGCCTGTGCAAGCTGTCACGGGGTGGACGGAGCAGGCAATCCCCAAGCCGGGTTTCCGGTGCTGGCACAACTGCCGCCGGCATACTTCGCCAAACAGATCGCCGACTTCAAGGCCGGCACCCGCACCCATCCGGTCATGACACCCATCGCGCAGGCGATGAGCGTCGAAGACGCCGAATCCACTGCACGTCATTATGCGAGTCAGCCGCGCCCGAAAGCCGGCGCAAGCACGGTGGACCCCGCTGTCATTGCGCGCGGCAAGAATCTGGCGATCAACGGCGCCTGGGACCGACAGGTGCCGCCGTGTTTCAAATGCCATGCCGTGGACGGCCTTGGCGTAGCGCCGGCATTCCCAGCGATCGCGGGACAACATGCCGCCTACACGGTGAGTCAATTGCAGGCCTGGAAAACCGGCGCCCGAACCAATGATCCGCAAAAGCTGATGAAGGCGGTTGCGGAGAATCTCACCGATGACGATATACGTTCAGTCGCCGAATATCTGGCAACGCTCGGAACCCGGCGGGAAGGAAAATGAATAGATCTGTAGGGTATGCGTTCTGTGTGCTCGCCTTGGGCGGCATGCTCGGCGGGTGCGACAAGCAGCAGCCCGAACCGAAGGCCACCGAAGCGGCGGCGGCGAAGCCGGCCGGCGGCGAGCAAACCGGCTTCGCGGACGCACCACCCGACGGTGCCGCGGTGGATTCGGCCAAACGGCCCGCCGCTTTCACGCCCCCGGCCGAAAGCAAAATTCCACAGAACGAGTACGGCGAAATGGTATTGCTGGGCAAGAATATTTTTACGAACACCCAGCAACACGCCAAGGCTTACGTCGGCAACGGCATGAACTGCGCCAACTGTCACCTGGACAATGGCCGCAAAGCCGATTCGGCACCGTTATGGGCCGCGTATGTCCTCTACCCCGCATACCGCCAGAAAACCCGGCAGGTCGATACCATCCAGAGCCGTATCCAGGGGTGCTTCCTCTACAGCATGAACGGCAAGGCGCCCGCTCTGGACAGCAAGGAAATGACCGCTTTGGTGACTTACCATTACTGGCTCGCCAAGGGCGCACCGACCGGCGTCAAATTGCCCGGCCAGGGCTATGTCAAAGTGGCGAAGCCCGCACTGACACCCGACATGGCGCGCGGACGCGGCGTATACGAGAACAATTGCGCGATATGCCACGGCGCCAACGGTGAAGGCATCAAAGCGCGCGGCGAGTATGCGTTTCCGCCTCTATGGGGCAAGGATTCGTTCAACTGGGGCGCCGGCATGCATCGCGTTAACACGGCGGCGGGCTTTATCCAGGCCAACATGCCCTATGGGCTCGGTGGCACCCTGAGCGATCAGGAAGCCTGGGATGTGGCCTTGTTCATGAACAGTCATGAGCGCCCGCAGGATCCGCGCTTTAAAGGCAGTGTCGCGCAGACGCGTGACAAGCATCACGACGAAAACTGCCTGTATGGGCGCACCCCCGAGGCGTTGGCGGCGTCCATCGAGCGGAAGGCCGAGGCCGCGGGCAAAGCTGCTGCCAAACCGGCAACCGAACAAGTGGAAGCTTATTCCCCGGCGGTCTCGCACTAACAAGCACGATTACGCACCGAGGCGCCCCGGGCACGCAATCATTCAACGCGCGTCGCGGTTTTCACGGTCGCGTCCCCGGTAGGTCTGGCTGGCGGGTTGCCCCGGCAATGAGCGCCCTTTTTCATCCCGCCCGGCCTCGCCGCGCGCCTTCTCATCCCGGCTGCGTGTCCGCGGGGCCTGCACGCTGGCCGGCGGCGCCGGACGCGGCGCGGGTGTTGCCTCCCGGCGCACGACAGGCCGCTCGCGGGTCGGGGGTCGAGTGCCCACCGTGGCCTGCTCACGCGGGATCACCGATTTCCTTATCTCCTCATAGCGCGGCGGCCGCGGCGGCGGCGCCCGTTCCGGCCCCGTCTCGGCCCCGAAGGGCGGCCGCAGCCGGATGTGGGCATCCTCGGCGCGGCGCACGGAGGGGACCTTATAGCGGGGCGCGGGAACGGCCGGGGGGCGGGCGCGGGGCGTCGCGTCCGGCCAGGGCTGGGTCCGCTCGCGCGGCGGGCGCGTCGACACCACCAGGCGCGAAACAATTTCCCGCGGCGGCTGCACCCCTTTCGGCGCGCCGCCGACCAGGCTGGCGCGCGAAGGCTTGACTGGCAATTCGCCGCGCACCGGCACGAAGTCGGTGTGGCGGATGGGTTCCCACCGTCGTCCACACCCGTTCGCGTCCGAACCTGGCGGCCGGCGCCGTAAGGATGGCGCGCGGCAGGCGGGCATTGTGATAGCGGATATCGCCCACCTTGATGACCGTGGTTTGCATGACCATCACATTGTTGATGATGCGCGGTCCGTCCCAGCCACCCCACCAGGGGCGTCCGCGATAGCGGGACGGGCCCCACCACGGCAGCACCGGCTCGCCCCAGGAGAGTCCCACCCACCACACACCGGGCAGGCCGGCGTTAAGACGCAGCGTCACGTCGCGGTCGGGTACCATGAACGCCACCAGCGCCGGCGAATACACCGGCCGCCGCACCACCGGCCCCGGCGCCCATGCCCAGTAGCCGTCGATGTGGACCCAGCGCCCGTAGTGAAAGGGCGCCCAGCCCCACGGCGCATCGTCGATCCAGGTCCATGCGTAATAGGGGTCCCACACCCAGTAGCCGGTGCTGTAGGGCGCCCAGGTCGCGCTCATGCCATCGGGAATCCACACCGCGCCGTAGGTCGGCACCACCCGCCAGCGGCCGTAGTGGTCGAGTTCCTCCGCGCCGTAGACGCCGGGCGGCAGGTAGCGCGCGCTGATCGATTCGCCGCTGCGGTCGCTGCGTGCAGCGTTCCAGCGATCCCAGGCATCGGGCGCCGGCGCAGCGTACGTGGCCACTTTCACCGGATCGCCCGCCGTCACCACGGCGTCCTCGGAGGGGTAAATTCCCAGCGAGCGGCCGGCGGCGGTAATCACCGTGGCCTCGCCGCTGCGGCGGGTGACGAAATGGATGTCGCGGCTGTTCACCTCCACCCGGTAATAGCCGAGGGGCTCGATGACGAACACCGCGTTCGGCGTGCTCACCTCCACTGCGCCGCCCTCCGCCAGGCTGCGCATGTCGAACGACACCCGGCCGCTGGCGACCTTGAACTGGATAAGGTGTTCTTCCCACCGCAGCAGCGACAGCTGGGTATGTTCGTCGGCGCGCGCGAAGCTGCGGCTGTCGAACTGCACTTCAAAATTGGAATTCTTGTCGGTATAGAGCGCGTCGTCCTCCGCCAGCGCCATATTGGGCCGGGCGCGCACCCACTCGTCCGCGCCCGGCCGCCAGTACGACACCTCGCCGTCGATGAAGCTTAGCCGCAGCGGGGTGGGCGCCCAGGCCTCGTCGCCATCCGCGGCCGGCACAGCGCCCGCAGGGTCAGCAGGAACGGAGGAAGGGCCAGATGCGTTGCAGATCGTTCATGGGCCTCCCCATACCCGGCCAAAAAGCCTACACAGTTTGCGACGGGTGTCCCGGCCCGTACTTGCCTCTATGTATAGCCACTCCTGCAACCGGAGGATCAGGTTTATTCGCCCGCGTGCGCCTTGGCCGGGCGCCCGCGGGCCATTACGGCTTCAGCGCCTCCAGCCCGCTGCGGATATGCAGATCGCGCTGGGGATAGGGGATGACGATGCCGGCGGCCTTGAAGGCGCGCCAGATCGCCAGGTTGATATCCGAGCGCACGCTTCCCAGGCCGGCCTCGGGGTCCTGAAGCCACACCCGCAGTTCCAGTTCGATGCCGTTGTCGCCGAAGGCCATCAGGCGGGTGGTGGGCGCCGGGTCGGCGAGCACCCTGGGGTTGGCCCTCGCCGCCGCCGCCAGCAGGGCCAGCGCCTGTTCCGGGTCGTTGTCGTAGCTGATGGAAACCGGAATCTTCAGGCGCACGTTGCGGTCGCTGTAGCTCCAGTTGATCACCTCGTTGGTGATCAACATCTCGTTGGGAATCAGCCGCTCCACCCCGTCGCGGTCCTTCACCACCACATAGCGGGCGTGCAGCTCCTGCACCCAGCCGAGTTTGTCGCCGATGGTGATGACGTCGCCGGGGCGGATCGAGCGGTCGAACAGCACGATGAAACCGCTGATGAAATTGCTGGCGATGCGCTGCAGGCCGAAGCCCAGGCCCACGCCCAGCGCGCCGCCGAACACCGCCAGCGCGGTGAGGTCGATCCCCACCGCATCCAGCGCCAGCAGAAAAACCAGCACCAACAGGATGAACTTGCTGAGCTTGACCAGCGCCACCCGCATGCCGACGTTGGCAAACTCGGTGCGGTTGATGCGGTTCTCGATGACGCGGCCCAGCCATTGCGCCAGCAGCCACAACAGGGCCACGGCCAGCAGCAGCTTGAGGGTCGCCAATACGGAAATCCGGCTGCCGCCCACCTGCATAGCCATGCCGTCCAGGCCTTCCAGCACGGCCGGCAGCCAGCCCAGCAGATGCAACGCAACGACGATCCAGACCGAGGTGGCGATCAGGTTTTCCCAGGCCTTGACCAGCGGCCCCGGGCGGAAAGCCTTGCGCAGGAAATAGATGAAGATACGGATCGTGGCCAGCGAAGTCAGCAGAGGCACCGCCAGATTGAGCAGATTCACCGGATTCCCCTGATGCTGCAGCAGCGCCCGTCCCGCCAGTACCCCCAGCAGCATGCTGATGGGGAACAGGATGCGCTGCAAGGTCTTCAGCGCCAGATGGCGGACCGTGTATTCCGCGCCGTCCTGCGTGCGCGCCGCCAGGCTTTGGCTCAACGTGCGATGCACCAGCAGCGCACCCGCCGCCGCCAGCACCAGCACCCCGACCTCCCACCAGACCCCGGGATTCCGGATGACGGCAAGCCCGTTATCTAACAGGGTCTGGAGTTCAACAGGCAGGGCAATCGACATGACGGATTCCGCATTGGGGATATTTCACGAACATACCCGACACCGGCCGGGAACGACATACCCACCCGCCAAAACGCCATCCCGGCTTGGCTTCTCGCCCATCGCCGGGATGCGTAGCCCCTACAATCAGCAAGGAATGCCGCGTTCGACCCGTGCACGAAAGTGCCGCCCGGCTGGAAGACCCACTGCATGGTGGATCGTTATGCGAAGTTTGCTACGGAACACCTGGCAGAGGCTGCATCAGGATTGAGTCTGTACCGAAGGAAAACGTATGGCGTTGTCACGTTTCTGTCACGGTGCCACCAAATAAAAACGGCCCACATCGCTGTGAGCCGTCTAGAATGCTGGTGGCCAGTCTCGGAATCGAACCAAGGACACGCGGATTTTCAATCCGCTGCTCTACCAACTGAGCTAACTGGCCACAAAGAGGCGGCAATTTAACCGGTTTGCCCCCATTCCGTCAAGGAAAAGCCGTGATGCCCTCGGCTCAGCATGCCAACCCATTCAGGCCGCACAGGTGGCGTTTGACGAGCGCCAGTGCGACCCACAGCCAGAACAGCAGGAAGAAGGTGAGAAACGGCACATGGGCGTCGAGAATGAAACGCGGGGCGATGAAACGCACGGCGCGCACTGCGGGGCTGGCGACGATGCGCAGCGTGCGGTAGAAAATATTGTCTTCGCGGTATTTGCCGGCCAGCAGCGCCAGCACCCCCTGCCCGAACAGGGCGAAGCCGGCAACCTCGACCAGGGTGCGCAGAATTAAAACCAGCAGGATGTCGAGGGACATGGCGAATATTCCTGAAACGAATCGATGATTTTAACGCAGCTTGTCAGGCCGCCGCTTGCCCGTGACAATGGGCGCTGATACCTCTCTGCTTGGATCTCACGATGAATTATGACCGTGTGCGGCATGGCCTGCGGGGCATGTTTTTCAACATGCTGGGGCAGTCGGAGCGCGCACTGGCCGCGTATCGCGACAGCCATCGCGCCGACCCCGCCCATGTCGGCACACTGCGCACGATGGCCTGGCTGGAAGCGCGACAGGAACGCTGGGCCGCGGCGGAAGCCTGGTTTGAATGCGCGATCGGAATCGAGCCGGACGACGCCCCCACCTGGTTCAACCTCGGCTACGTGCGCGACCGCGGCGGCATGGACGAGGCGGCGATAGCGGCGATGCGGCGGGCGACCGAATTGAATCCGAACAACGACCGTGCCTGGTACGGATTGGGGATGCTGTATGCGCGACACGGCCGGCACGCTGACGCGGCCGCAGCGCTGACCGAGGCGGGCCGGCTGCAGCCGATGAACGGGCTGGCCTGGTATGCGCTGGGGATGGCCTGGCAGCATTGCAACGAGCCGGAACGGGTGGCGGCGGTGATCGAGCACACGCTGTCGCACGATCCGCAGACGGCGCAGCGGCTGATCCGCGACACCGGCCGCAGCGACTTTATGCATCGGCTGGGCTCAATGCAGTTGTAGGGTGCGCTTTGCGCACGCGGCATTCCGACAAACGGTGCGCAAAGCGCACCCTACAGGAAGCGACCTTGACCGATCATGCCCGGGTGAATGATCCGGGTTGAAGAACTCGGACGTAAAAAAGCCAGCCTCTGTGGCTGGCTTTTTTATTGCGCGCACGGGGCGCGCGGTGAAGCCGCGATCAGGCCGCCTGCGTCTTGATATCGTTCACCAGACTCGGATAGCGCACGTGGTCGACCATTTGCTGGATTTCCAGGCTGGGCGCACGCGAGAGCAACGAGCCGATGATGACGCCGATAAAGCCGATCGGCATGCCGAACACACCGGCGGCGATGGGCTTGATGGCGAACCATTCGTTGGCGGAAACGCCGCCGAAGAACGGGTAGGTGATGACCATGTAGTACATGCACACGCCCAGGCCCGCCAGCATGCCGACGACCGCACCGAGGTAGTTGGCGCGCTTCCAGAACACGCCGAGCACCAGCGCCGGGAAAAATGCCGAGGCCGCCAGCGAGAACGCGGCGCCGACCAGGAACAGGATGTCCCCCGGTTTCAGCGAGGCGGTGTATGCAGCGAAGATGGCGACCACCAGCAGCAGACTCCTGGAGATGGTCAGGCGACGGATGGTCGAGGCCTTCGGGTCGATCATCTTGTAGTAGACGTCGTGCGACAGCGCGTTGGCGATGGTCAGCAGCAGGCCATCGGCAGTCGACAGCGCGGCAGCCAGGCCACCCGCCGCCACCATTCCTGAGATCACGTAGGGCAGGCCTGCGATCTCCGGCGTGGCCAGCACGATGAGGTCACCGCCGATGGTGATCTCGGCGAGTTGCACGATGCCGTCCAGGTTGATATCGACAATCTTCATCAGAGTCGCATCCACCGCCTGCCAGTTCGCCACCCAGGCGGGCAGCGACGCGAACGACGAGCCGACCACGTCGTTGTAGACCGTGAACTTGACCAGCACCGCCAGCGCAGGCGCGGTGAAGTACAGCAGAAAGATGAACAGCAGCGACCAGAACACCGACTTGCGCGCTTCACGCACCGACGGCGTGGTGTAGTAGCGCATCAGGATGTGCGGCAGCGAGGCGGTGCCGACCATCAGGCACAGCACCAGCGCGATGAAGTTGCGGCGCTTGATGTTGGAAGCCTCCTGGTCTTCGGCTTGCGCGGCGGCGATTTCCGCTGCGGTCGCGTCGGGATTGTCGTTCAGCAGCTTCTTCTCCGCGCCCTTGCCGGAAAAAGCCTGGGCGTGCGCCGAGACCGGACCGGTCTTGGCCTTGGCGCCGTCGGCCGACTTCTTCCACTGCGCCTTGAGCGCGTCGGGCGTAGCCGGAAAGTCGGCAGGGCTGTCGGTTTCGACACGCTGGGCTTCGACGAAGGCGTCGCCATTGCCCGCGGCCACGGCTTCGTCCAGCGCCGCGATCCTGGCTTCGAACGAATTCTGCTGTGCCTTGAATGCCGCACGCGCGGAAGCTTCGGCTGCGCCCTTGGCGGTGTCGGCATTGTTGAATTCGTTTTCCAGCTGCGTCACCTGCTGCAGCACCTGGCCGTAGGCGACCTGCGGAACCGGGTTGCCGGTGTGGGCCACCGACAGCCAGACCACCGGGATCATGTAGGCGATGATCAGGATAATGTACTGCGCCACCTGGGTCCAGGTCACCGCGCGCATGCCGCCGAGGAAGGAGCACACCAGAATGCCGGCGAGACCGACGAACACGCCGATATGGAATTCCAGGCCGGTGAGGCGCGCGGTGATGATGCCCACACCGTAGATCTGTGCCACCACGTAAGTGAAGGAGCAGATGATGGCGGCGATCACGCCGATGGTGCGCGGCAGGTTGCCGCCGTAGCGGGTGCCGAGAAAGTCGGGGATGGTGAACTGGCCGAACTTGCGCAGGTAGGGCGCGAGAAACAGCGCCACCAGCACGTAGCCGCCGGTCCAGCCCATCACGAAGGCGAGGCCGTCAAAGCCGGCCAGATAGAGGGTGCCTGCCATGCCGATGAAGGACGCGGCCGACATCCAGTCGGCGCCGGTCGCCATGCCGTTGAACAGGGCGGGCACGCGTCGGCCGGCGACGTAGTACTCCGACACGTCGGCGGTTCTCGACATGATGCCGATGCCGGCATACAGCGAGATGGTGGCGGCAAGGAAGATATAGCCGATCCATCGGGGAGGAAGGCCCATCTGCTCCAGGATCGCAAGCACGATGACGAAGGCGATGAAGCCACCGGTGTAGAAGGTGTAGTACTTCTTGAGCTGCTGGAAGAACTGGCTCTGGGTCGTTGTGCTCATTATTCTTCTCCCTCTTGTACGCCGTATTCATTGTCCAGCTGGTTCATGCGGCGAGCGTAGAACCAAATGATCAGGACGTAGATGATCAGCGAACCCTGGGCGCCCATGTAGAAGGCGAAGGGAAAACCCATGATGACGATGTCATTGAGCTGGGGGGCGAAAAAAATGACGACAAAAGTCGCCACGAACCATATCGCAAGCAGGACCGCGGTGAGCCGCAGATTCTTGCGCCAGTACTCCTGATGTCTTTCCGACAATTCCATGGCAGTTCCTCCGTGAACATGAGTGGGGGACGCGCTTTATTGATATTGCGCGTGCGCGAAGTGTAAGGACTTGTTATTCCGCCGACAAACGGATTAGTAGGGGCTAATTTACTGCTAGCCAGCGCCGGGCGTGCAACAGGCCGCGCAGTTGATGCGCGGTGGCGATGTTGTCGCGCTGCGCCGCCTGCAGCAGGATCAGCCACAACTCGGCGGTGGCGTAGGCATCGGCCAGCGCGCCATGACGCGCGTACACGGCAATGCCGAAGTGCGCCAGCCAGTCGTCGAGGTGGCGGCAGTGCGGCGCCGCGTCGGGAAACAGCAGCGGTGCCACCACCGCCGCATCGAACCACGGGGCGTCGATCGCCAGGCCCAGTTGCGCGCGCACGGCGCGCTGCAGCACCGCCTGGTCGAATGCCGCGTGAAAGGCGACCCGGGGCGCCCCGCGGGAAAATTCCAGCCAGTCGAGCAGGGCCTCGTGCGGCGCCTGGCCGGCGCGCTGTTCGCTGCCGCCGATGCCATGGATCAGGATGTTGGCGGCAGCGGTCGACTGCGCCTGCGTCAGCCCGACTTCCAGGCTGGCATCGAGCGCAATGCGGCCGTGTTCGATCGCCACTGCACCGATCGCCAGCAGCGGATCGCGCGCCGCATCCAGCCCGCCGGTTTCCACGTCGACCACGCACCAGCGCATGTCGGCGAGCGGCCGTTTGAGATCGACCTCCTGGCGGGCCAGCGCCGCGCGCCGCGCGCTGCCGGCGGCATCCAGCGGCGGCAGCGCCGGTCGGGCAAACGGCCAGATCACAGCTGGTAATCCAGCGCCAGGCGCGCCTGCACCTTGCGCGCCTGGCGCAGGGCTTCCTTCAGGATGCGGCGGTCGAGCGGATTCAGCGTATCGGGGTCGAGATGGTTGTCGGGGGCAATCCCCGTGCGCTGCTGCTCATGCTGGTGGCGCAGCCGCAGCAGCTGCAGGAAGTGGAACGCGCGGTTCCAGTCGGCCAGCTCGACATCGGGAATGCGCAGCGCGGGCGCGGCAGCGCGCAGGCGCTTGGCGGTGTTGGTCTGCGGGCTGCCGGACGCCAGCGCAAAAATGCGCGCGGCGTCGACAAACGGCGTCGCCCCGTTGAGCTTGAGGTCGATGGTGTGCGGGTGGGCGTTGTCGTCCGACAGCACGAAGTCGCGCACCAGTCCCAGCGGCGGGCGGTTGCGCAGGGCGTTGCCCGCCATCTGGTGCAGGAAGCGCGGGTTTTTTTGTGCGGCGCGGTTGAGCCAGGCGCGCAGGTCGAGCGCCAGCGAAGCATCGCCGGCCAGCGGACGAAAATCGAAAAAGATGCTGGCGTTGAGCAGCGCATCGGGGCTGCCGTGATCGATCCATTGCGTGAACTGCTGCTGCCAGCCGCTTGCCGACAGGCACCACTTCGGGTTGCTCGCCATGATGCCGCCGCGACACAGCGGAAACCCGCAGGCGTCGAGCCGGTGGTTCACCCGTAGCGCAAACGCCAGCAGCGCATCGCGCTGGGCCTCGTCCGCCTCGGCGAAGATCAACGCGTTGTCCTGGTCGGTGGCGAGCGTCTGTTCCATGCGCCCTTCCGACCCCAGGGCCAGCCAGCACCAGCGCAGCCCGGCGAGCGCGGCATCGGCCTCGCTTTCCAGCGCGATGAGGCGCTCGGTGAGGCGGTCGTTGAGGCTGGAAATGATCGCGGTGAGGTTTTCCGCATCCATTCCCTGCGCCAGCAGGCTGTGCGCCAGGTCGCCGATGTCGCGTGCCAGCGCGGGCAGGCGGGCCGCGTCTTCGCTGCGCGCAATGGCCGAGGTGATGCCTTCCACCGACAGGCGGCGCAGAGCGAATATATCCTTTTCCGACACCACGCCGACCAGCTTCCCCTCCCTGACCAGCGGGATGTGGTGGATGCCCTGGCGCGCCATCAGCACCAGCGCATCCGCCACCGGCGCATCGACCGAGAGGGTCGCCGGATCCGGCGTCATCACGGCCGAAATCGGGGTGGCCAGCGGCACCCCGGCCAGGGTCACGCGCGCCAGCACATCCTTCAGTGTGAGAATGCCGAGCGGCTGCCCGGCTGCGTCGGCCACCACCACCGAGCCCACTCGCGCGGCCTCCATCGCCGCCAGCGCGTCGGCCAGCGGCGTCGCGGGCAGGGCCGATAGCGGCGTGCGCCGGACGAGACTTTCGAGCGCACGCGAAAAGCGGCTTTCGTCGTCGAGCGCCAGCGCGTATTCCGACTGCACCGCGCGCTGCGACTCCTCCAGCAGACTGGCGATGCGGCGCGTACAGAAATCATGAAATTCAGGGCTTTTCGCCAGCAGCGCATGAAAATCGGCAGCCGGCAGCAGGTAGCAAAAGGTATCGGTTGCCGCGCTATAACGGTTGGCGGCGCCGCGCCCGGCGAGCAGCGCGCCCAGCGGAAACATCTCGCCCGTCGCCAGCTGCAGCACCGTATGCCCCTCGGCGGTGGCGCCTGCCACGGTGCCCTGCTTGACGATGAACAGCGCGTCGGGCGGCGTGTCGGCGGGCGGCAGCAGCACTGCGTCGCGCGCGAAATAGGCCACTGACAGGCGCTGCACCAGCCATAACAGCGCGTCTTCCGCCATCGCCGAAAACGGTGCCTGCCGCCGCAATGCGTCTATGGTTGCGCGGTGCAGGCTGTTGGCGAGCGGAATAATATGGGTCATGGGCAGCAGGCGTACCGGTTTTTCTGCAATTTACAGCGCATCCGCCATCGGATGCAAAAATTGCCGAACTCGAACGCTTCGCCCTGTACCCCCGAAACCAAAGCCTCATTGCCTGGTCAATGAGCATTGAAACCCGACCATACATCCGCTCATGACCCAGACCAGTAAATCCAACCCGCTGCTCGAACTCCTGATCAACATCGTTATTCCTTCGGTCATCCTGATGAAGTTCAGCGGCGAGCAAGACCTCGGCGCCGTCGGCGGACTGTTGGTGGCGCTGGCGTTTCCGCTCGGCTGGGGCACGTTCGAGCTGCTCGGGCGCAGCAAGGTCAGTTTCCTGTCCGTGCTGGGCCTGGTCAGCATCCTGCTCACCGGCGGCATCGGCCTGCTGCAGCTCGATACCCAGTGGCTGGTGGTGAAGGAAGCCGCGATTCCCGCGCTGATTGGTGTGGCCGTGCTGGTTTCCACCCGCACCCGCTATCCGCTGGTAAAAACCCTGCTCTACAACCCGACGCTGATCGATGTGGCGCGGGTGCAGCAGCATCTCGACGCGCGCGGCACGGCGCGGGATTTCGAGGCGCGCCTGCAGAACGCCACCTACATGCTGGGCAGCACCTTCTTCTTCTCCGCAGCGATGAATTTTTTCCTGGCCACCTGGATCGTCACCAGTCCGGCCGGCAGCGAGGCGTTCAATGCCGAACTCGGGCGCCTGACCCTGTTGAGCTATCCGATGATCGCCCTGCCTTCGATGCTGATGATGCTGGGCGCGCTCTACTACCTTGCGCGGGCGACGCGCGAACTGGCCGGGCTCACGCTGACGGAAGCGTTGAATGTTGGCGATACCCACCCGCAATAATTAATTTCGGGCAGCGCCGCCACGTTTCTGATCGCGCTTACGCGTGCCGCAAGCCGGCGCTCGGGTTCGCGTCCGAAAAGTCCACGCCGCCTCACTGCCAGCCGCCGCCCAGAACCTTGTACAGCGTCACCCGATTGGCGGTATCGGCCTGGCGCACGTCGATCAGGTCAAGCTCGGCGGCATACAGCGTGCGCTGGGCGTCGAGCAGGCCCAGATAGCTGTCCACCCCGCCCTTGTAGCGGGCTTCCGACAGGAGGAATCCCGCTTCGGTGGCCTCGACCAGCCGCCGGCGCGCATCGAGCTGTTCGGCGAGCGTGGCGCGTTCGGCGAGCGCATCGGCCACTTCGCGGAACGCGCTCTGGATCGCCTTCTCGTACTGCGCGACGTGGATGTCGCGCTGCACCTCGGCCACCTCAAGACTCGCCTTCAGACGACCCGCCTCGAAGATCGGGATGCGGACCTGCGGAATGAAGCTCCAGGTCCCGGAGCCGCCATCGAACAGGCCGCCCAGCGTGCTGCTCGCGCTGCCGGCGGCGGCTGTCAGGCTGATGCTGGGGAAGAAGGCTGCGCGTGCGGCGCCGATGCTGGCGTTGGCGCCACGCAGGGTGCGTTCGGCCTGCAGGATGTCGGGGCGGCGGACGAGCACCTCGGACGGCACGCCGGCCGGCAATTCGGCCACCGCGCTGATGCTGTCGGTGAGCGTGGCGGGCAGTAGTTCTACGGGCACCGGGGCGCCGGCGATGAGTGCGAGCGCGTTCTCGTCCTGCGCAACGAAGCTGCGATAGAGGGCGGCATCGGCGCGCGCACTTTGCAGCAGGGTCTCCGCCAGGTGCAGATCGAGTGCCGAGACCGCACCGGCTTCAAAGCTGCGGCGCGTCAGGTCGTGAGACTTCTGTCGCGTTTCGTAAGTGCTGCGTGCCAGCGTCAGGCGCTCGCGATCGGCGGCGAGCGTCAGCCAGATGTTGGCGACTTCGGCCACCAGGCTGATCTGCGCGCTGCGCCGTGCCTCCTCGGTGCCGAGATAGGTTTCCAGCGCCTGGGCGTTGAGGCTGCGGATGCGGCCGAAGAAATCCAGCTCATAGGCGGAGAAGCCAATGGTGGCGCTGTAGCTGCGGTTGACCTCGGCCTCGCCGCTGCTGGTCAGATCCCCCGGCAGACGCGTCGCGTTCTGGCTACCGGTCGCGCCGACAGCAGGAAACAGGTCGGCACGCTGGATGCGGTACTGCGCCCGTGCTTTCTCGATATTGAGCGCGGCGACGCGCAGGTCGCGGTTGTTGGCGAGCGCCAGCGCGATCACCTCGCGCAGCCGATTGTCGGCGAAGTAGTCGCGCCAGGCGATGGCGTCGGCCGGTATCGTCGCGGCAACCGGGGCCGCATTCGGGAAACCGGCTGCTACCGGCGCCGCCGGGCGCTGGTACTGCGGAATCATCGTGCAGCCGCTCGCCAGTACGGCGGCCAGTACAAGGGTCAGGGTGCGTAACGGGGTCATCACTTGAGCTCCTGCGGGACCGCAGGCGCTGCGGGTTCCGCCTGCTGTTTGTCCTTGAAAATGCGCTTGATCACCACGTAAAACAGCGGAATGAAAAAGATGCCGATCACGGTGCCGGCGATGGTGCCGCCGAGCACACCGGTGCCTACGGCGTTCTGGGCGCCGGAACCGGCACCGGTGGCGATGGCCAGCGGCAGCACGCCGAAGCCGAAGGCCAGCGAGGTCATCAGGATGGGGCGCAAGCGCATGCGAACCGCGGTCAGCGTGGCGGCGATCAGGTCACGGCCCTCCTGCTCCATCTGCGCCTTGGCGAATTCGACGATGAGGATCGCGTTCTTCGACGACAGACCGATGGTGGCGAGCAAGGCGACCTGGAAATAAACGTCGTTCGACAGTCCCCGCCCGCTGGCTGCAACCACCGCGCCGAACACGCCAAGCGGCACCACCAGCATCACCGCAAACGGCACCGACCAGCTCTCGTACAGCGCGGCGAGACACAGGAACACCACCACCAGCGACAGCGCATACAGCACCGGCGCCTGGGAGCCGGAGCGGCGCTCCTCGAAGGAGGTGCCGGTCCACTCATAGCCGAAGCCGGACGGCAGCTTCGCCATGATCTCCTCGACCGCCGCCATCGCATCGCCCGAGGACAGACCGGGCGCGGCCTGGCCGAGCAGCTCGATCGAGGGCTGGCCATTGAAGCGCTCCAGACGCGGCGAGCCGTAAGTCCAATGTGCGGTGGTGAAGGCCGATAGCGGCACCATCTCGCCCCGGTTGTTGCGCACGTACCATTTGGCCAGATCCCCGGGCGTCATGCGCGCGGGGGCATCGGCCTGCAGGTAGACCTTCTTGATACGGCCACGGTCGATGAAGTCGTTGACATACATGCCACCCCAGGCGGTCGTCAGGGTGTCGTTGGTATCCTCCGGCACCACGCCGAGGGCGCCGGCCTTGGCATAATCGATATCCAACTGGTATTCGGCGACATCGTCCTGGCCGTTGGGACGCACGCCGACCAGTCGCGGGTCCTGGGCGGCCAGCCCGAGGAACTGGTTGCGCGCGGCGATCAGTGCCTCGTGGCCGAGTCCGCCACGGTCCTGTAGCTGCACATTGAAGCCGCTGGATGTACCCAGTTCGATCACCGCCGGCGGCACGAAGGCGAACGCCATGGCCTCGCGGATCTGCTGGAATGCGCCCATCGCGCGCTGGGCGACGGCGTGGATCTCCTGCGCCGGGTCCGGACGTTCGCTCCAGTCCCGCATGCTGACGAAGCCCAGACCCATGTTCTGACCCTGGCCGCCGAAACTGAATCCGGCGATGGTGAAGATCGAGCGGACGTTGTCCTTCTCGTTCTCGAGATATTGATGTTCGACTTTTTTCAGTACCTCGATCGTACGCTCCTGGGTGGCGCCGGCCGGCAGCACCACCTGGGTGAACATCAGTCCCTGGTCTTCTTCCGGCAGGAAGGCGGTGGGCATGCGCAGAAGCAGCAGCACCAGCACGCCGACGGCGGCGACGTAGATCGCCAGAAAGCGCAGGCTGCGCTGCAGGATCTTGCCGACGGCGGATTCATAGCGCTGCTGGTTGCGGTCGAACATGCCGTTGAACCAGCGGAAGAAGCCGCTGAACCAGCTGCCTTCGCCGTGGCTATGGCCCTTCGCAACCGGTTTCAGCATGGTCGCGCACAACGCCGGGGTGAAGATGATCGCCACCAGCACCGAGAGCGCCATCGCCGAGACGATGGTGATGGAAAATTGCCGGTAGATCACGCCGGTGGAGCCGCCGAAGAAGGCCATGGGCACGAACACCGCCGCCAGCACCAGACCGATACCGATCAGGGCGCCGGTGATCTGGGTCATGGATTTCTTGGTTGCCGCCTTGGGTGACAGGCCCTCCTCGATCATGATGCGCTCGACGTTCTCGACCACCACGATAGCGTCGTCGACCAGCAGTCCGATGGCGAGCACCAGGCCGAACATGGTCAGCGTGTTGATGGAGAAGCCGGCCGCCGCCATCACGCCGAAGGTGCCGAGCAGCACCACCGGCACGGCGATGGTGGGGATGATCGTGGCGCGGAGGTTCTGCAGGAACAGATACATCACCAGGAATACCAGGATCACCGCCTCGATCAGCGTCTGCACCACGCCCAGGATGGAGAGCTTGACGAAGGGCGTGGTGTCGTAGGGCACCACGGCCTGCACGCCGGGGGGGAAATAGGGCCGCATCTCCTCGATCTTGGCGCGCACCACATCCGCGGTATCGAGTGCGTTGGCGCCGGCGGCGAGCTTGATACCAATACCCGAGGCGGGCTGACCGTTGAAGCGACCGACGATACCGTAGTTCTCGGAGCCGATCTCGATGCGGGCAACGTCCTTCAGTCGCACCTCGCCGCCCTGCCTGGAACTGCGCAGCAGGATCTGTTCGAACTGCTCGACGGTCTCCAGGCGATTCTGCGCAGTGAGGGCCGCGGTGAAACCCTGCCCCGGCACGGCGGGCGTGCCGCCGAGCTGGCCGGCCGATACCTGGGCGTTCTGGGCGAGGAGGGCGTCCCGCACGTCGATCGGCGTGAGCTTGTAGTTATCGAGCTTGGCCGGATCGACCCAGATTCGCATGGCATACTGCGAGCCGAACACCTGCACCTCGCCGACACCAGTGAGACGCGACACCGGCTCCTGGACCGTCGCGACCAGGAAGTCGGCGAGATCGGTACGGCTCATGGAACCGTCCTCGGAGACGAAGCCGATCACCATGAGAAAGTTGCGCGCCGACTTCGCCACCTGCACGCCCTGCTGCTGCACGGCGATCGGCAACAAGGGCAAGGCGAGTTGCAGCTTGTTCTGCGTTTGTACCTGGGCGATGTCGGGATCGGTGCCGGCGTCGAAGGTCAGGGTAACCGTGGCACGGCCGTAGGAATCCGACGAGGAACTCATGTACAGCAGGCCGTCGAGACCGGTCATCTTCTGCTCGATGATCTGGGTGACGGAGTCCTGCACCGTCTTGGCCGAGGCGCCGGGGTAGTTGGCGTTGATGGCGATGGTGGGCGGCGCGATGGGTGGGTATTGCGTGACCGGCAGGGTCAGGATCGACAGCCCGCCGGCGAGCATGATGACGATGGCGATGACCCAGGCAAAGATGGGGCGGTCGATGAAGAAATGGGCCATGGTGCGCTACCTCACTTCACCGCTGCGGCGGGTGCTGCGGAAGCGGCTGCCGCAGCGCCCGCCTCCTGCGCCTGTACCGGGCTGCCCGGGCGCACCTTCTGCAGGCCTTCGACGATGACACGGTCGCCCGGGGCGAGCCCTTCGTTCACCACCCACTTGTCGCCGATCGATTGCCCGGTCTTGACGGCGCGCGGCTCGACCGTGTTTTCGGCATTCACCAGCATCACCGTCGCATTGCCGCGCGGATCGTGGCTCACCGCCGCGTGCGGCAGCAGGATGGCATTGTCCTGCGTGCCCTGGGCCAGGCGTGCCCGCACGTACATGCCGGGCAGCAGTACGCCCTGTGGGTTGGGGAACACCGCGCGCAACGTGACGCTGCCGGTGCCTTCGTCGACCGTCACCTCGGAAAAAGCCAGCTTGCCCTCGGCACCGTAGACGCTGCCGTCTTCCAGCACCAACTGGACCGGCACGGCATAGCCGGCGGCGCGCTGCAGCCTGCCGGATTCAAGATCGCGCCGCATGCGCAGCATGTCGGTGCTGGACTGGGTCAGGTCGACATAGATCGGGTCGAGCTTCTGCACGGTGGCCAGCGCGTCGGCCTGGTTGGCGGTGACCAGCGCCCCCGGCGTCACCGCCGAGCGGCTGATGCGGCCCGCGATCGGCGAGGTGACGCGGGTGAAGTCGAGATCGATCCGCGCCCTGTCGAGCGCGGCCCTGGCTGCGCCGACATCGGCCTGCGTCTGCTTCAGCGCAGCATCCGCTTCGTCATTGGCCTGCTTGCTCACCGCCTCGATTTTCACCAGCTCGGCGTAGCGCCCGGCCTTCAGCCGTGCCGCGTACAGATTCGCTTCGGCACGCGCCAGATTAGCCTGCGCACTGTCGAAGGCCGCCTGATACGTGGCGGGGTCGATCTGGTACAGCACCTGCCCCGCTTTGACCTCGCTGCCTTCCTTGAACAGGCGTTCCTTGACGATGCCGGTCACCTGTGGACGCAGTTCGGCAATCTGATAAGGTGAAGTGCGCCCAGGCAGTTCGGATGCCACCGGAACGGATTCGGTCTGCACCGTCACCACCGTGACGGCCGGTGCGCCCGGTACGGGCGGTGTTTCCTTGCCCCCGCAGGCGACAAGCAGGAAGGCACCCGCCAGCGCAAGGCCCAGCGGGATGAAAGGCAGCTTGCGAGGAGTCTGCATGGTTGACCTTTTGAAGTGGCACGACCAGCAACCCGACGTGGGCGGGCGAGCGGCTAATGCCATGAACATGAATATATGGAACCGTTCGATAAACGGAATCGAACACCCAAACTAGAATGAACGTTCAATCTACATTATAATTTACTCAATTACAAGATTGGCCCACTGCAATATTTTACATTCGCCTGGGCACCCAGACCGGAGGTACACATGTCAGCCGCCATCAACCAAAACACGGAGGCGCCGCGTGCCGAAGCACGCCGCACGCAAATTCGCGCCGCCGCCGAGGAATGCTTCCGCCTGCACGGTTTCCACGGCACCAGCATCGCGCAAATATCGAAAGTGGCCGGCATGAGCACCGGGCACATCTACCATTACTTCGAGAACAAGGAAGCGATCATTGCCGACATCGTCGCCCAGGATCTGGAGCGCCTGCTGACGCTGACCGCCGAACTGCGCGCGGCGAGCGACGTCAAGGCAGCCATGATCGAGCGCGCGGTCGAGGGCGTGCAAGCCAACCTTGATCCCGACACGGCCGGACTGCAACTTGAAATCGTCGCCGAGGCGGCGCGCAACCCGCATATTGCCGGCATCGTTCAGGCGGCTGACCGGCAGTGCATCGGCAGCCTGATCGAAACGATCCGGACCCTGCGTCAGGCCGCCGGCCACCGTGACAGCAAGGCAACGCTCGCGGGCATGGCCGAGGCCATCGCGGCCATGTTCGAGGGCCTGCGCATTCGCGCCATCCGCAACCCGGACATTGACCGGGATGAAGTGGCAAGAATGTTCCGTCGCATGGTCAACGACCTGCTCACACAAACCACATAGTGCAGACGCATATGCCGCCCCGGCAGGCTACGAGAGGCAGTTTCCACGCGGGATTCCAGTGACCCGTCCTGATCCAGGTTGACACCTGTTGCGACGGCCAGGCCGGTTTAATTGCTGGCCTGTAAAGACGCCCGATGAACCTCATCGGGCGTTTTCAATTGTAGCGAGAAATGCGGCCTCTCTTTGTTGTAGATAGCGATGGATTGACTGACCATGCGCCTGGCTTGATGTAGATCATCAGGCTGTTCGAGCAGCAATTCCTGCTTGAGAATGCCATTGACCCGCTCCGCCAATGCATTCTGATAGCAGTCATAGCCGTCTGTCATCGAGCAGATTAGCCCGTGTTTCTGGTGAATCGCTTGGTACTCATTGGCGCAGTACTGGATTCCCCGATCCGAATGATGGATGAGCGGTCGATCCCCCTGGCGCCCCTTCAACGCCATCTTCAAAGCCTGGCTCACCGCTGTCGTGTGCAGGCTGTCATGGACGTGGTAACCCACGATCTTGCGCGAATAGGCATCGGTGATCAGGCTCAGATAGGCACAGCGCTCTCGGGTGGGCAGATAGGTGATATCCGCGACCCAAACCTGCTCACTTGCTTTAGCACAAACTTGCCCCGGCCCGACTTTGAGCAGGTTGGGGTGACGCCGGAAACGGTGGTGGCTGTCAGTTGTCTTGTGATACGCCCGCTTGGTCGGCACCAAGAGGCGCGCGCAACGCAATAGATTGAACAATGCATCCCGCCCAATGCCAAGGTCTTGGGCGGCCAGCGCAGGGGCAATCAGATGGTGCAGCTTGCGCGTTCCCAGCCGTGGCTGATGCAGGCGCTTGGCCCTCACCTGCTCCAGAACTCGTTCGTACTTCGCCTCTTCCTGCACGCGACGATGTTGCCACTGGTAATGCGCCTGCCGGCTAATCGCCATATAGCGGCAAGCCCTCGATACACTCAGTCCTTCGACGGACTTTTGCGTGAGGACTTGCCCACAGGCTTTTTTACCACGCGGACTCCATAATCCTTTTTCAAAACGTCGATGACTGCTTCGAAGAATTGGGATTTCTCGCGTGCTTCCTTGAGTTGGACTTCCAGTTCCTTGATCCGTTGTTCAGGCGTCAGGCCCTGGCTGCTCGCTGATAATCGGGTGAGGTCAGTCATGCGACCGTATGATGCCATCGGCCCCCAATTCTGGCGACCGTACTTGCGTAACCAGACCAGAACCGTCGATCTTCCCTGAATACCGTAGTGATCCTGGGCCTGCCTGTAGCTCAGCTCACCTTTTTCTACCTGCTCGACAACTGCCCGTTTAAAAGCCAGCGTGTAGTCTCGCTGTGTTCGTTTAACCCGTGTGTCCATCTGACTTCCCCTTTTCTTCATGAAAAGGTGTCAACTCAGTTCAGGACGGGTCACAGCCCCAATAAAAAAGCCCCGCGCGAGGCGGGGCTTTTAGTTGGCGGTGAACAGCCGGGTCCGGGTTTTTACATCATGCCGCCCATGCCGCCCATCCCACCCATGTCACCCATGCCGCCGCCCATTGCGGCAGGCTGTTTGTCTTCCGGCAGGTCGGTGATCATGCAGTCGGTAGTCAGCATCAGGCCGGCGATCGACGCTGCGTTCTGCAGGGCGATGCGGGTGACCTTGGTCGGGTCGAGCACGCCCATCGCCATCATGTCGCCGTATTCTCCGGTGCCGGCGTTGTAGCCAAAGTTGCCCTTGCCTTCCAGCACCTTGTTGACGACGACCGAGGGCTCTTCGCCGCAGTTCTTGACGATCTGGCGCAGCGGCTCCTCGATGGCGCGCAGCACGATCTTCACGCCGGCGTCCTGGTCGTGGTTGTCGCCCTTCACCTTGGCCGCAGCAGCCTTGGCGCGCAGCAGCGCGACGCCGCCGCCGGGGACGACGCCTTCTTCAACGGCGGCACGGGTGGCGTGCAGCGCGTCTTCGACGCGGGCCTTCTTCTCTTTCATCTCGACTTCGGTCGCCGCACCCACTTTGATGATGGCAACGCCACCGGCCAGCTTGGCCTTGCGCTCCTGCAGCTTCTCTTTGTCGTAGTCGGAGGTGACTTCCTCGATCTGCTTGTTGATCTGGGCGATGCGGCCCTTGATCCCGTTGGCATCACCGGCGCCGTCGATGATGGTGGTATTTTCCTTGCCGATCTCGATGCGCTTGGCACGGCCCAGATCGGTCAGCTGGGCTTTTTCCAGGCTCAGGCCGACTTCCTCGGCGATCACGGTGCCGCCGGTGAGGATGGCCATGTCTTCCAGCATCGCCTTGCGACGGTCGCCGAAGCCCGGTGCCTTGACGGCACAGGTCTTGAGGATGCCGCGGATGTTGTTCACCACCAGGGTGGCGAGCGCTTCGCCGTCGACGTCTTCAGCGACGATCATCAGCGGCTTGCCGGCCTTGGCCACCTGTTCCAGCACGGGCAGCAGGTCGCGGATGTTGGAGATCTTCTTGTCGAACAGCAGGATGAAGGGATCTTCCAGGATCGCCATCTGCTTGTCGGGGTTGTTGATGAAGTAGGGCGAGAGGTAGCCGCGGTCGAACTGCATGCCTTCGACGACGTCGAGCTCGTTGTCCAGACCCGAGCTGTCTTCAACCGTGATGACGCCTTCCTTGCCGACCTTGTCCATGGCGGAGGCGATGATGTCGCCGATCGAGGAATCGGAGTTGGCAGAAATCGAGCCGACCTGGGCGATTTCCTTGCTGCTGGTGCAGGGCACGGAGATCTTCTTCAGTTCGGCGGTGATGGCGATCACGGCCTTGTCGATGCCGCGTTTGAGGTCCATCGGGTTCATCCCGGCAGCAACGTACTTCATGCCTTCGTTGACGATGGATTGCGCCAGCACGGTGGCCGTGGTGGTGCCGTCGCCGGCGACGTCGGAGGTCTTGGAAGCGACTTCCTTGACCATCTGCGCGCCCATGTTCTCCAGCTTGTCCTTCAGCTCGATTTCCTTGGCGACCGACACGCCGTCCTTGGTCACGGTGGGGGCGCCGTAGGAACGGTCGAGCACCACATTGCGGCCTTTCGGGCCCAGGGTCACTTTAACGGCGTCAGCCAGGATGTTGACGCCAGCCACCATGCGGTGACGGGCGGAATCGCCAAAACGTACGTCTTTTGCAGCCATGTTTTAAACTCCTAAAAAATGCATTCACCACAGCGACACGGAGGCACAGAAAAACCCGTATTCGGATCTCGTTTGTGTTTTCTCCGTGCCTCTGCGTCTCTGTGGTTAAAGGTTTGGGGTGGGGTTTAAGCCTCGACCACGCCCATGATGTCTTCTTCGCGCATCACCAGCAATTCGTCGCCCTCGACCTTGACGGTCTGGCCGGCGTACTTGCCGAACAGCACGCGGTCGCCGACTTTCACGTCGAGCGGAATCAGCTTGCCCTGGTCGTCTTTCTTGCCTGCGCCGACGGCGACGATTTCACCCTGATCGGGCTTTTCGGCGGCGGTGTCGGGGATCACGATGCCGGAAGCGGTCTTGCGCTCTTCTTCCATGCGTTTGACAATCACTCGGTCGTGCAGAGGACGGATTTTCATTGCAAAGTCTCCATTGCGTCAGCGTTGATAAAGGCAGCCCAGGGCTGCCTGAAAATAAGGAAGCGGCGAAGATGTGGTTAGCACTCGCCGCCATAGAGTGCTAATAGTAGGGGCGCACTGTGACAATTTCAAGCCATGAATGATCTTTTAAATCGTACCCGGGCCGCCGTGTGGCACCCCTGCACCCAGATGAAACAGCTGGAAGCCGCGCCGCCGCTGGCGATTGCGCGCGGCGAGGGGGCCTGGCTGATCGATCCGGACGGCCGCCATTATCTGGACGCGATTTCCAGCTGGTGGGTCAATCTGTTCGGCCACTGCAACCCGCGCATCAACGCGGCCATCACCGACCAGCTCGGCAAAATCGAGCACGTGATGCTGGCCGGTGCCACCCATGCCCCGGTGGTGGAGCTGTCGGAGCGGCTGGCTGCGCTTACCGGGCTCGGCCATGCGTTTTACGCCTCCGACGGCGCCTCGGCCACCGAAATTGCCCTGAAAATGAGCGCTCACTATTGGCGCAACTCAGGCCAGCCGGAGAAAAACGGCTTCATCAGCCTGCAAAACGGCTACCACGGCGAAACCGTCGGCGCGCTGTCGGTGACCGATATTCCGCTGTTCAAGGACACCTACGCGCCCCTGCTGCGGCATTCGGTGCAGGTGCCCACGCCCGATTCACGCCGGGCCGGGCCGGGTGAGTCGGCGGAAGCCTACGCGCTGCGCTGCGCCGACGCGCTGGAGGCGCATCTTGCCGGGCACGCCGCCACCACCGCCGCCTTCATCGTCGAGCCGCTGGTGCAGGGCGCGGCCGGCATGGCGATGTATCACCCGGCGTATCTCACCCGCGCGCGCGCACTGTGCGACCAATATAACGTGCACCTGATCGCCGACGAGATCGCCGTGGGCTTCGGCCGAACCGGCACGATGTTCGCGTTTGAGCAGGCGCCCCCGCTCCCGCTTGCGGGATCGGGCATTAAAACAGTTCGCCCCGACTTCATCTGCCTGTCCAAGGGCATCACCGGCGGCTACCTGCCCTTGTCCGCGGTGCTGACGACCGACGATGTCTATGCCGCGTTCTACGGCGACGCCACCGCGCGCGGCTTCCTGCATTCGCATTCCTACACCGGCAACCCGCTCGCCTGCCGCGCCGCGCTGGCGGTGCTGGACATCTTCGAGCACGACCAGGTGATCGCCACCAACCAGGCCAGGTCCATCGAGTTTACGGGGATACTGGCGGAAGTTGCCGCTCACTCACGGGTGCGCCATTTCCGCCATCTCGGGATGATCTGGGCGTTCGACGTGGCGGATGCCACGCCCGGATTTTCAACCCGCTTCCATCGGGCGGTACTGGCACTAGGGGTATTCATGCGCCCGGTCGGCAACACGGTCTATGTCATGCCGCCCTATGTGACGAGCGCCGACGACATGCGCGGCCTGGCGGGCGCGATGCTGCGTTGCCTCGATAACCCGGCAATCTGAATTGGGACCAGCCGGCTTGACAGCCAATTCCGGCCTCACTAGGATAGTAATTAATCACCATCTAATAAACCGGAGCCAAACCATGGCCGGCAAAGCCGACTCCACCCCCCCCCAGCGCAAACGGCTGGGCGCTGACGAGCGGCGCGAGGAAATCATTCGCGTGACGCTGGAACTCGCCGCCAAACAGGGCGTCGACGATGTCACCACGCAGGACATGGCGCAGGCGATGGGGGTGACGCAGGGCGCGGTGTTCCGCCACTTTCTCAGCAAGGACGCGATCTGGCTGGCAGTCATGCAGTGGGTGCGCGACCGCCTGATGAGCGTGCTGGGCCGTGCCGCCGAACAGGGGCACGGTCCGCTGGACGCGCTGCAGCGCATGTTTTTCGCGCAAATCAACTTCATTGCCAGCCATCCCGCGATTCCACGCGTGCTGATATCCGAGCATCTGCACGGCCGCAGCGCCGCACTACGGCGGCTGGCGACGGAAATCATGCTGGGCTACGAGGCGAAAATCACCGGACTGCTGGCCGACGCCCAGGCGCAAGGGCTGGCGCGCGCCGACCTCGACATCCACGCCGCCGCCACGCTGTATGTCGGCATGATCCAGGGGCTGGTGATGCAAACCTCGATCCTGCGCGGCCAGCGCACCCTCACGGCGCGCACCCTGACGGCGGAAGCTGCGCGCACCTTCCCGGTTTTCATGCAAGCTATCCGCCCACCCCCGACACAAGGAACCCCGCCATAAAGACACGCCGCGTTCCATTCGCCGCCGCGGACGAGCGGGCGGAGCGCCTTCGCGCCACGTCAAACACTACCCCGTCATAAAGCTCAGCGCCTTGAAACCCACCAAACGCACCCTGCTTCTGATCGCCGGTGCGATGGCCCTCATCGCCGCCTTTGTCTGGCTGCTCGCCGCTTCGACACGCAGGAGCAGGTGACCGAGGCCGAGAGCCGCGCGCGGCTGGCGCAGACCAACAGCGAGCATTACCAGGCGCTGTACCGGCAGAATTTCGTCGCCAAAGAAATGGCTGACCGCCACCGCCACGAAGCGTCCGCCGCAACGGCAGCCCTGGCTGCTGCGCGCGCCAACACCCCAGTGGCACTGGCGCGCTGCGCGAAATTGGCCGCGCCGGGGCCGAACTGCGGGGCATCGACCAGCTGCGCCAAAGCCTCAAATTGATGAGCCCGATCGACGGCGTGGTGACGACGCGCGAAGCCGAGCCGGACGTCACCGCGCTCGTCGGCCAGGCCGTATTGCGGCTGGTCGAGCCGGCCCGCCTGTGGGTGCGCGAAAAGCAGCTGACGCCGCGATAAGGATTGCCCCGACACGATCAACCTCGCACGCGCGACATCGCCCTCCATCTGAAAAGCTATCTACCGACCGAACTGGGGCTGGGCCTGCCGATCGGGTGACACTGACCATGGCTGGCGTGTACCGCGGCATGGTCGACGACGCCAAGACCGGGTTTGCGATCGGCAACATGGTGCGCATCCGCCGCAATGACTACACCGTGGCGGGCCTCACCCGGCGCATGGTGTCGTCCGATCGCCGCCACCCTGTGGGTGCCAGCCTTCCCCAAATACGTCTGCTCGAAATCGGCGACGCCACGTGCGCCTTCGTGCCGGCCTGGTGGTGTGCGTGCTGGCCTCGCTGCCGGCGATCCGCACCGCACTGAAAATCGACCCGGCGGAGGCAATCGGTGGCTGAATCTCCGGCAACCCTCATCGAAGGCATCGCCAAGCGCTACGGCAGCGGCAGCACCGCAGTCGATGCGCTGGAGGGGGTCGACATGACGGTCTATCCCGGCGAGGCGATCGGGCTGATCGGTCCCTCCGGCTCCGGCAAGCCCACGCTGCTGAAATGCCTGGGCGCGGTGATCGAGCCGACTACCGGGAAGTTCACCCTGGCGGCAAGGTGATTTTCGACAACGGCTGGAAAACCGGCGACCTGCGCGCGCTGCGCCGTGAACGCATCGGTTTCGTGTTCCAGGCGCCCTACCTGATCCTGTTTCTCGACGCCACCGACAACGTCGCGCTGGTACCGATGCTGGCCGGCGTATCCAACACCGAGGCGCGCCATCGCGCTGGAAATGCTCACCGCACTCGACGTGCAACACCGCGCGCAGGCACACATCGCCGACGAGCCGACCGCGCCGCTCGACAGCGAACGCGCGCTCACCGTGGCCGCCTGACGCAGAAATTCCGCACCGCGAGCATCGTCGTCACCTGCGACGAAAAGATCATCCCCACCTTCAAGCGCATCTACCCTATCCGCGACGGCAAGACCTACGAAGAAGCCGGCGAGGGGCGGGAGATCGCGTGAACACCACACTTGATTTCAAAAGACCGCAAACAATGAAACCGACCTTCGCTGCCGTAAGCCTGCTCGCAGGACGCGCGCCGATGCGGCGCCCAGCCCAAGACCTCCTACAGTAGTTTATGCGCCGACGTCACGGACACAGGGTTGACCGCACCGGGCTTCCATTGCCATCCGTCGCACCGACGATGCATACGCATACGCGCCCACCGGACAAGACCAGCAAGATCGACTCGAATTAGTGAGTAATCAAATGCTTGTTTACTTGGCACTACAATTTTAAAATCAGCCATTGAAATAACAAAGGAATAAACAGACAGATCGCCTGATTCGGCTTGTTGACAAATACAATCTGTTGGCATATAAACTAGTAATTGATCACTTACTTAGTTCGGCGGAAAGCAAAACTCAGGATGGATATGATTATGAAACCCTTGTCACAGTTGCTGCTGTTCACCTTCCTTCTTTTCAGCGGGAAGGCGACTCTTGCCGCGGATTCACTGTCCCTGTGGGAGGCGATGGAACGGGCCGCGCAATCCAATCCGGTAATCAAAAGCCAGCGGGTCGAGGTCGAGAGGCAAACCCTGGAGCAGGACATCGCCCGCAGCCAGCATCTGCCCAAGGTCGACCTGAACGCGGATTACACCCGCTATGCCTACCCCACCTTCGTTACGCCAATCCGCGATACGAACGTTTTCCCGCCGATGGACCGGGATATCGCCAACATCGGCCTGGCACTGAATCTGCCGCTTTACCACGGCGGCAAGTTGGTGGCCGGCGAGGCGCTGGCCGCGCACAACCGGGAGGCTTCCGTCCAGGCGCTGCGTGCCGGCGGGCAGGACCTGCTGTTCAATGTCGCCGCCACCTACACCAAGGCACTGCATTTCCGCCAACTGGTAAAAGTGCTTGATACACGCATCAAGGCGCTGCAGCAGGAAGAGAACGACATCGGCTTGCGTATCCAGGAGGGCCGCGCCGCCCGGCTCGAACTGATCCGGCTTCAGACCCAGCTGTCGCAGGCACGCTACGACAGGGTGTCCGTCGTGCAGGGCGAGAAGGATGCACTGTCGCTGCTGGCTGCCATGCTGGGCGAGAGCGGTCCGGTCCCGACCCTGGTGGAGTTGGACAGTGGACTGCCTAAAGATGCGAGACTGATCGAGGGCGGCCCGGCCCCGATCCTGGCCGATCTGAACAAGACCTCCCCTTCCTTGCCGGTTTCGATCGAAGAGGCGAAGAACCAGGCTTTGCTGCGTCGTCCGGACATGCTCGGGCTGGTCGCCACCGGCAA